>Ga0308157_10000052_pt1 | contig 502462 bp, 425 predicted proteins | sample PhyBR1_FD_201035 | JGI IMG/M metagenome (GOLD analysis project Ga0308157, IMG submission 201035) | Phyllosphere microbial communities from UC Gill Tract Community Farm, Albany, California, United States - DLSLB.R1 | ecosystem: Host-associated > Plants > Phyllosphere > Unclassified | place... | reverse complement strand
ATCTGTTAAATGTCGCACTATTTGGAATGACAGCGAAAGAATGGAGAGATAAGAATTCCGATAAGAAAGGTAATATTCGAGACTACGCGATTATCGAACAATTGGTCGTACTAAGTAATATGGAAAGCATAAACGCGCTACTAATCCAGCAAGGTTTATCCCAAAATGAAAGACTGATACAGCTCAATAAGGTTGCTATGACACAAATGAAGTCTCTCGTAGAAAATAAGGCTGTTAAAAAATTGAAATAAAAAGGTTATGCCTTATGGAAAGGTTGATCGTTAAAAGCTTCGGACCGTTAATAAATATTGCTATAGAAATAAAAGATATAAACATCTATATCGGCCTTAATCCCAGTGGTAAAAGCACCATTGCAAAACTTTTATCAATTCTCAAATCCGGTATTTTCTTCAATACCAACAATAGATTAGAAACATTTAAAAAATCGCTTGGTAACCACAATATTGATTTTCAAATAAAGGAAGATACTGTAATTCAGTATGAAAACGGCAATTACTTTTATACCATCAAGAACCAACAATTCGCTTCCAATATCTTAAATGAAAAGGATCTAAAAAGTTTAAATTCAATTTATATACCAGCTGACAGAGTGTTTTTTGCGACTTTTTCTCAATCTATTTTTAGCTTGATCAGTAGCGATATCGCCTTGCCTAAATGGCTAATTGAATTTGGGGCTAAATTCGAAAGCGCACGAAACGCGGTAAAAGAACTTTCCATTGATTTTCTAAACACAAAATATAAATGGCAGGACGGAACTGATTATATTCAGGTATCAGATCAGACTACGATAAAACTATCACAGGCATCAAGTGGCATACAGTCTATTGTCCCACTTCTCTTGGTCGTGCAGCACAATACAAATTCGCAAAAGAAAAACGATGATCTTTTTGTGATAGAAGAACCGGAACTTAATTTATATCCCTCTTCTCAAAAAGATTTGATAGAATTTATAATCGAAAGGATAAATCAGTCCAATGATAAACTTATTGTAACAACGCATAGCCCATATTTATTGACAGCAATAGATAATTTAATACAAGCGGGAAATGTTGTTCGGGAAAAACCTGAACATAAGAAGGATCTTGAAAATGTAGTACCTTCCCCATTATGGCTAGATTTTAAAAATGTCGCATGCTATTATTTCAGTGATGGAAAATCAAAATCCACATTGGATAATGATTTGAAATCTATCGGTCCATCCAATATAGATGATATTTCAGAGGAATTAAGTGAGACTTTTGAAAAGCTATTAACACTAAGATATTCGTAATATGCCGTGCAAGTATATATATGCTATATTAGGAGGTGATATGGATTGTTACAGTAATTCGTCCGTCGCTTTTGAAAATGGAAAAAAGTTCGTAATTAACAATCGAAGCAAGAAAACCATTTGTAAAATTCATATAGATTGAAGCTATGTTGAGCAGTGTGTGCTTTAACCATTGGAATGGGTTCACATCATGCTTTTTACAGATAGCAAAGAAGGAATATATCATAGCGGCCCGCTGAGCTGCCTTATGGCTACCAGCAAATAAGTAGTTCTTTCGTCCCAAACAACAAGGCCTAAGGGCATTTTCGCATAGGTTTGTATCAATCTGTAGATTTCCATCATATAGGTATGCGGATAGCGCATCCCATCTGGCGTATGCATAGGCCATTGCTTTTCCGATCTGGCTTTTAGGGAGTGTGCTTTTTATCTCCTGGAAAATCCATTTTCCCAGTTCGTTGATGATCGGTAGTGATTTTTCGAGTCTTAGTTCCTTTATGTGATCTGCAGAGAACTCTTCTTGTTTGGCCTGTCTTTCAATTGCATATAATTGCTGGATCAAAAGAAGTGCTTGCTGTGCGCGTGGAAGATCACTGTCCAAAGCCCGCTCAAACTCCCTTCTTGTGTGCGCCCAACACGCTAGATGTGTGATATCTTTTTTCTTGCCATATTTTTCGTACACGATATACCCATCACTCTGAAGATAACCTTTAAAGTTTCCCAAGATAGGTAATGGTGCGCTACTTCCCCGGCTAGGGCTATAATCAAACAATACGGTTCCCTCCAATGGAGCATGGTATACCCAATAGTAACCTTGATGGGCTGCGCCTTTTTTATCGCTGTCCAATACTTTTATTAGGGTCTCATCGACCTGTAAGTAGCCCTGTGCTTTGGTATCAAAGACGAGTTGTTCATACAGTGGTTGCAGTTTTTCGAGTGCTTGTCTGGTCCATCCTTCGATGGTTGAGGAGGCTATCTGTATGTTTTCTCTTGCAAAGATCTGTTTCTGACGGTATAGCGGAAGATGATCCATATACTTAGCCGTAAGGATCATCGCTAGCAGACCTGATCCGGGAATCCCTTTGTCGATTACTCGTTCAGGAAGTTCTGCAATGGATACGGCTGATTTATCTTTAGCAGCATATTTATAACGGGTGTAGCGTTTGATATAGAACTTGGCAGGCTCACATTCCAGTTCTTCGGTAATTTCCTTACCGATACAGACCATATCTGTCAGATCACCTTCAGAGTGGATTTCAATCTCCTCTAAAGCAAGGTGTGCTGGCAATTTAGCGCGTCCTTTATGGCTTGCGCGTTTACGGACATACTCGATCTTTTGCCTGATTTCCTCCTCTTGCTGCTCCACTTCGGTAGACTCGAATTCAAATGGAAGAACTGCCTGATTGGAATCACCTTCGAATCGCTCACGCTTCTGTCCGAATTGCATGCGTTTATACATGGCCAGCTGGGATTCTAGATAATCTATCTTTTCATCACGACTGGAAATGACCTTGAGAAGGTCTTCTTTCGAGAGATTTTCCAGTGCATTTTCCATAGCATAAATATACGGAAAAAGTAGCTTTAATCCTATAAAAAACCACTTTTAAGACAAAGAGAAACGTCTTTTCTGAATGCTTTTTACAACCTGTATGCCTTCAACCATCAACACAAGGTCACTCCAGGACAACTCGTTGTTTTTTACATCTGGCGGCAAAAATGTACCGCTCTCCAGGCGCTTATAATAAAGTACGAAGCCTCCTTTTTCCCAATGCAACAGCTTTATGTGCGTACGGCTACGGTTCAGGAACACGAATACTTCGCCACTGGTGGACTGTCGCTGCATGCTCGAATGATCAGCCCACAAAGTCCATCAAAAGACTTTCTCATATCGCAAAAGCCATCATAAAGATAAAAGCGGTGCGAAGAGCCCAGAGCAAACATCAGTACAGGCGAATAAGTTGAGAAAGTAGTCCAAGATCATTACCTACCTTTATACGTACACCGTTAGGATAGATAATTTCAATATCACTGTTTTTATAGGCTTCTTTATCGATTGTGATGAAGTTTCCGCTGACATTGTCATTTTCTTTAATGCGCGAAAACCAATAATAAAAGGTCGCTTCGCTGATCCCTTTTTCCGCGCAGTACGCTTTCTTACTTTTTCCGCTCTGCTGCCAGTCTGCTATCATGGACAGCATCGAGGCTCTTTTTTCTTGCATATTCATGATGTAAAGCTAACCCTTACAGCTAAGCTATAAAATATGTACTTGGTAGGATGGATACGTTAATACATCCATTTCCGGCTTCCTCCATGTTCCATAAATTTAGATTTGAACCCTGCTCACTGCAAGTAATAATATCCTCATTTGAAACAATAGCTACATCTATATTTTTCGCAATTATTTGGATATTTAAGTCATATTCTATATATGCATATGTAGAAGGTGTAATTTGCTAATGAAGCGATTGATATCAATTGCCTTAGCCATTGGATTTCCGGAAATAACTAAATAAATAAATTGGTAATAATATGGAGTATCTTATAAACAAGAGTACCAAAATCATACTCAAAATTAACTAATCCATATTATGTGATTTGAATATTATTTTTGATTCTACTTTATGCTAATTCAAAATCGATTGGTGCTTCAGGATCAAAAGCTTACGCATTTAAAATGTCTTTTTTCTATTAAAGAAATTTAAATCTTACCTGACAACTCAATTGACTCTCCAATATCTAAGAGCAGCAATTCCTTGCCTTTTTCGGAAAATATTCGTTTTGATTCTTCATGATTGATCTCAATAAAAGGATTGGTATCAAAATGATAACCCAAAATCCTATCACAATCTAAAAAGTCGGAGGCAATTACTGCATCTTCAACATCCATTGTAAAATTACTGCCAATGGGTAGAATTGCCAGGTCCAATTTGGTACGCAGCGGAATCAATTTCATATCATAAGTCAAAGCGGTATCTCCCGCTATGTAAATATTTCCATCTTCGGTATCTATGACGAACCCACCCGGATTTCCGCCGTGGGTACCGTCCCCAAAACTGCTGGAGTGGATTGAATTGACGTATCTTACTTTACCAAAATCAAAGTTCCAGCTTCCGCCGTGATTCATAAAATGATACCTGAATCCTCTTTTCTCATAATATGTCGTGATCTCGGGATTTGAAACGATCACGGCATCGGTATTTTTAGCAATGGTCTCAACATCTAAAACGTGATCAAAATGAGCGTGCGTCAACAATATATAATCCGCTTTGAGTTTTGTGATATCGATTTTAGAGGCTAGTGGATTCCCTGTTATAAAGGGATCGACAATGATATGTTTTCCCCCCACTTCAATTCCCAATGAAGCGTGGCCGTAAAATGTTATTTTCATCTATTATTTGATTCTATTCTTTATCTTACCCCAGTTTATGAGTGTGATGATTACTTTTTTTAAAGTATTTCCGTAATCTGTCAATTCATATTGTACAGCTATAGGTCGCGAACCTAAAATTCTCCTGGTAATAAGCTGGTTAATTTCCAATTCTTTCAGCTCCTTGCTCAGCATCTTGGCAGATATCCCACTGACATCTCTTTCTATACTCGAGAAATTTCTTTGACCATTACATAATATAGAATAGAGAATGCGAAGTCTCCACTTGCCGTTCAATAACGTTACGCAGTTTTGCAATGACGTCATATCAATTTCAAACTTCTCTATTCCAACAGATTTACCGGCCATAACGATTCATTAAAAATGATTATTAGTTCTTAGCTATTATAAAATTCCCAGTCGATATTTTTTTCTGCCCATTGTTTTGCAGAGGTTGTCTCAATCCCATTTTTGAAATTAAATGTCTTATCAAAATCCCAGGATACTCCACGCCCTGCGCCGAAAATTGAACGGTATTTTTTAACAAAATTAGTGGGGTCATTTTGAAGGTCATTCTGTAATTCATTGACATCAGAAAGTATACGTTCGTACTTTTGTCCCGATAATGATTCTGCAATATCTCCCAACTGTCCATAGGTTAAAGTGTCTCCACCAATGTAAACGATCGTATCTTCAATAAGCGGCTCTGCAAAAAATATTTCGGCTGTTAGCATTCCGATATCTTCGGGTGTGGTTACAGTAACAGCGGTATCCCAGCCACCGATCGCATTAACCACTTTTTTCTCCAGGTCCAATACACCAAAGAACGGTTCAAACAGATAACTTGTAAACATACCGGTCGAAATAATCACCCATTTTGTCTTGTTCTGCGAACGAAGAAGTTCACGTACATCAAGTTGTTCATCAAAAAGATCCTGTGCACTGCCTTTTCCGATGATTTCAAAGTCAACTCCAAACTGCCATGGAAAATACCTTTCAACACCTGCCTCTAAAACGGCATTGGCCAATTTTAGCTGAAAACCTCCTGCGCCACTTCCATAGCCTGTACATGAAACAATGGCATCGAAGTTTTTGAATATTGAAACTAATTCAGACGAAGGTGCTGACAGATCTCCTGAAAGCAATTGAACATCGAGTGCCTTGATTTCGTCAATATTCTTTTTCTTATCAGGATCTTCAGAATTGATCGTTGCTTCTCTCAGCAGTACGGTAACTGTAACGTTATGGTAGCTTTTAGCCTTTTTTGCTATATTTCTGATGACCGGCATTCCTAATTCGCCTGCGCCCAAAATTAAAATTGATGTATTTTTCATTTTAAAAAATTTAAAGATCGCAATTGAAATCCGTTCGTTTTGGTTTCAATTACTTTGTTTCCTTCTACAAATTTAAATCGTTAAAATCTGGAAAACAATAAGGTACACTGAGGTAAGCAAGTTACCTCGATGTTAGTATTTTGATTGACAGCAACATTAATTTCAAATAATTTTCAAATAATAATAGTCTTTAAAATTCTCACTATTCCATATTTTCTCATCAGAATCACATATCTTTAAGAAAAATATTTTTATTTAAACTAATAAAAAATGAAAAGATTGATGTCAGATAAAGAGGTTGTAGATGCGTGGGACGACATTTGTAAAGTTTTGAATAAAGATCAGGACGAACTTAAACGAGATGTATTGAACCACGTTGGCAACAAATGGTCACTTTTTGTCATACACGCTCTGGGAATAGATGGCAAAATGCGTTTTTCAAATCTACAGAATCATATTAACGGCATCAGTCAAAAAATGTTGACAAAATGCCTGCGCGAATTAGAAAGGGACGGATTGGTTTCAAGAAGTATTTATCCCGAAGTACCCCCGAGAGTCGAATATGAACTCACCGCCTTAGGCAGAGGTTTATTAGTCCAGGTAACGCCCCTTTGGTTGTGGATTGCGGATAATATCAATGCATTTAATGAGGCAAGATCTAATTTTTTAAATGATAGTATCATTTGACGTCTTGTGTTTTGAAAAAAGCTCGCTTTAACATTTCTGCATTGTAAACTTATTTTTTTTGAAGTAGATTTTGTCATAATCAGTTCACAAGCTTGTTATTTACCCCCTAATAAACACTTACGTTACAAGACACCTTAAGGCTTTCCCAATCTCGGCGGAACTAAGATACAGGTTTTAAAAATTTCATTCAGACACCCATTGTCAACTATGAATAAAATATCGAAAAAATCAATTCTTCAGCCAATAAATGAAGCACTTAAAAATCAATTAGAAACCCAATTGAGTTTCTAAGCAATTATTATTACTGAAGAATAAATCTCTCCCTTCAGAAAGCAATCCATTCAGGAAGTAATTCAAATAGCTTATTATAAAATAATTACAAGAGGATGTAATAAAAATAAATCGTTTTGAAACGTTTGAATTCTTCCGATTAAAATATTATTCTGAAATTTATAAAAGCGATATAACTATCCATTTGTAAGACGTCGATTTAAAATTTCTTGACTTTTATTAAAAAGAGAAAATATCGTCAATATTGCAAAAATGAAAGGAAAAATTGAAAGATGCCATATAGCGGCTATAACCAAACTATGAACAGTATAAAACCAATTTATTAAAATTAAAAAAATAAAAATCAAAAGCTTTCAATAACAGATTCGTCAGTCAGTGAAATTGCCTATGAATTAGATTTTGAACATGCACAATCCCTAAGTCGGATCATCAAAGCTAAAACCAAATTTTCGCCATCAGAATTTTGACGACTATTTAATTAAGTAGTGCCTTACTTTCTGTACTATAGATGAACTTTTTTTTCGAAGATAATTCTCTCCTTACAAAAGAACAGATGTATTCGAAAAGAAACAAAATGCATAACGACGCCTAAAATCAGATAGGTCTGAATAAGCTTTCAAGCTAATCTTTATTGAGAAAAATCTCTATCAACAAGCATCGGAAAACTCCGAAAAACAAAGGGGCCTCCTTAAATCAAAGGAAACCCCAATGCAACTATAACAGTAAAATTAGTTCTTTTGGTTAGCGAATACTGGACTAAATATAAATAATCTAATTAATAAAAATAATTGCAAACTGCTTCTATCGCTGATTTTTACTTCTCAATTATTTTCCACAATGATTCCACGGGCACAGTATTTTTAACGACCATCTGTACACTTGGATTCATATCGCTATGTAACAACATATTTGTATTAGATACCGTCCCTACAACATTACCATAAATATTCAAGACCGGTCCTCCGCTTGATCCTGTAGCATAATCAGCGGAAATAGCCATCATTTCCCGGTATATTCGATTGTTTGGTTCTCCGGTCTGCTCCATATATTTATTATTTATAAAGCCCTGTGAAAAATAGTAATGCATACCCTTAGGGTGCCCGAGCACGTAAACCTGATCTCCTACCTCCGCACGTTGTGCTAAAGGTAAAGCAGGTAGCTCGTCCCCTTTAGTGTCTAGCTGCAAAATAGCAAGATCGTCTATTTTCGAAGAAGCTAGTATTGATATCACATTATAAGTTTTTCCGTCAGACAGGCGCGCAAAGAAACCCTTGGGTTTGTTGCCATCTTTCATAAAAGCATAGGTAGCCATCACGTGATAATTTGTGACAACTATGCCTTTAGAATCAATGACATAACCGGAAGATTCGCTAAGATGGACCTTATCACATTTTGGACATAGATATGCGCATCCCGTAATTACAGTGGCTTGTTTAGCTAATTTGTAAAGGTCATTAGCCTTTAACACTCGCTTGGATGGTTTTATTCCATTAATTTTAACGATACTTCCTCGTTGTTTCAATTGGTTTTGTGCCAAATTGATATTTAGGGCTCCGTCAGAGGCAAGTAACGAATCTACTGAATGTTCATATGCCGTTAAGATCTTTACGTCATTTGTAAAAACTTGGGCTTTTCCTTTTCCGACCGTAATACCGGAAGACACAATAATCGCAACCAAATATTTTCCAATTTTTATTTTAAGCATATCATATATTCTATTGATTCTCCGCGCAGCAACTACGCGGAGGTGTATTTATTTGATGTTATCCGCATATCCTTGATAATGTGACGATTCCTTTTTCAGGCGGTCGGACTGATCCTGAAAATATCCTTTGATGGCAGCATGTTGTTCAGGTGTGGCTTTCTTGAGCTTCTCCGAAAGAATACCATCTAAGATTCCTTTGAAAACATCGTCTGAGCGCAATCTCGCTATGTATCGCTTATAGTAACGGATCATTCCATCCAAGTCGTTATTCGCGACATACAGTGCTATCCTGCACATGTGATGTTCAGGCACATTCGGATCTAGCTTTAATAAAGAAATAGTATAGGCTATTTCCTCCACTTCTTTGGCCGTGTAAAATACATTGTAACGGGCGCCATTTTCATTGGCTATACTATACATATCTTTCCGGACTTTATCAAAGATGATCCTATTGATAACTTCAGAGCCCATTGCCTGGTCTATTCGTGCCTTCTCTAACATCAACTTTCTGAAAAATGGACTTCCAAATTTGGCAGTTCCCAGAGCAAGCTCAAGATAATTTTTACTAAAGCGCTCAAAGTCCTGGGAATTTTCGAATAATTCATCCAGTACTGGACCAGGATCTTGGGAATTTTGGTACAACGCCAACGCATAGGGCATTCCGGTATTCATCCCCTTTTTTTCCTCGTAAGCAGCCTTTAGACCTGGAAGGGAATTTTTAGGATCAAGGGCAGTAGTCACCTTCTCAATAAATTCATCGGCTGTAGATTTACCGACTACCCTATTAATCTCTTGTCCTTTGGAGTTGAGCAGAAGAAAAGTCGGATATGCTTTTACATTATACTTCTTAGCGATCTCCTTTCCCTCCCCTTTCTCCATATCAAATTTTATGGATATAAATTTAGGATTGAAATAATCTCCAGCAACCTTTTTAGGAAATTCCATCGATGACATTTCAATACAAGGAATACACCAAGACGTATAACAATCGACTAAAATTAGCTTGGGTTCAGTGGGATTTCCTGCCTTTGAAATGGCCTCATTTAATGTAATATACTCAAAATTAATCCCCTGTGCCAATACTGTCACCCTCCATAATAAACAGAAAGTGAATAAAACGGCGATACAAATTTTATTCATTATAAATTTTTAAGATATTTTAAAGTTTTGACTCAATAAGTGTTTTTAATTTAGGATCTGAAGGTCTCGGAGCATTGAAGTTAACTGTTTTACCATTTTTATCAAACACAATATATCTAGGGACTTCAGCAACTTCGTAGTCTTGAATGAAACGGGGCTCACTGTTTGAAAACAACTGTATACCAGATAATTGCTTTTGTTTGACCATATTCTGCCATTTTGCCTTATCAGTATCGATAGATAAACTAATAAAAACAACATCTTTACCTTCGAATTGCTTCTCTAAATTTTCTAATGCCGGAATTTCAGCAAGACAAGGGGCACACCAAGTTGCCCAGAGATCCAGCAAAACAACCTTTCCTAGGTTTTCAGAAAGACTACGAACCTTTCCATTGATGTCAGGGTATGAAAAATCAATCCAAGATCCACCAGGAACCTGTAAATATGCGCGACGTAACAACAATGCTAATTCCTTCTTCTGCTTATCATCCATCATATATTTACTGTTTCCCTCCAGAAATTTAATAAGACTCTGCGTCGCTCCACGCTGAGCGTGCGCTAAAACAAATTTGGCGCGCAGCTGGTTATCAGCAATTTCGGATACTAGCATCTCAGCGGCAATCCCCTGTTCAGTATTGTAAAGAATATGCTTAACAAAGCTAAAATTGGCCATATAATTATATGCCAAAGGCAAAGACCATAGATTTGCGTCTGCAAATTTTTCTCCTTTGATCAATTCTGCTATCTGAGCCGGATATTCGTTTTTTGTTTTAAATGTAAGGCCTGAAACCAACGGCATTAGAAGATCAAACTTATAACTATAAGGAAGTAAGTACCTGACCTGTTGATCGAAACTATTGTTGCCCGTGTGAATATTTTTCACAAAATTTTGCACGGGCTTTTCTAGTGAATCCAGTAGGGTAATGTAGCGATCAGTAGATAATGTATAACCTTTTTTTGTATAACCATAATTTCTTACGGGTGCAATGAGTTTATACCAATCCGCAAAAACTTTATTTTCTTTGCTCACATCGCCCGAGTAATTTACTTTGCCATCTCCAGCTTCAACAGACAATTTCTCGCCTGGGCGTACATAAACAGGATACTGCTCATCAAAAACACCGACGTAACGGATCACATTTAGGTCAGCTGGTTTCAACTCTGTCTGAAAAATGTGATCTGATTTTGATTTTAACATCTCTTCCACTATCATCAGACCACCGTCATCCGGTCTGGAAAAAAAAACCCGGTCGACATCTGCACCATTCGGTAACATTTTTTGGAATTTCCCCTTAATTGACGCGGTCTGCGCAGACAACGATGTTGACATTGCAACAGTTAGCATTAACATCAGTATATTTCTCATTTTTATCTATTTGTTTGTTAATTTCAAAAATTGTTTAGCTTTCGCTTTATTAAAAATTATTTCCCTATTGAATTTTTAATTCAATTTGCCCTAAGATCTGGCGCATGATCATATACTTATCCATAATGCGCTGGTTATCTCCATATTTCTGTTTAAACTGTGCCTCCGTATTTACTACAGCTGCCTCGAGGTACATACATACGTCCATCCAAGTTGACATCGGCGTATAATAGACATTTCGTGGATCGGTAGCCAAATACCCTATGGCTTGTGTCGTAATTGGAACGCCGGCGGGAAGACCTTTCACATAGGTGTTCAATGAATATATATAAAGGCTATAGGCATCCCGGTCAGGCACATATTTTCTTGATACTGCATAAAATTTATCCAGCAAATTGTCGAATCTGCTCTCCAATATTGTATTAGTCAATATCGCCCTTAAAATTGCTCCTTTATAATTTGCCCGTGTCACCGCGTCCATACCACGAATTTTAGATACCTGCGCGATAACTACAGTGTTGAACCCTTTAAAGGCATAGGATCCAAAAGCGTTGCTCGTCATATTTTCAACCAAAAGAATGCTTGGTATATGAACCCCCTCGGGTAACATGGGAATTATCTCTTCTCTCAAAAAGGTAAGCGCCTCACCCACGTCCGCTTTATTGCAATAAGAAAACGACTGAACCAGAGGCGGGGCCCCACTCTGGATGCCTCCCAAAGAATAACTCATGGACAATTTTTCGTAATAAGTGTACCCCTTGCCGAAAACATCTGTTCGCTGTTGGGAACCAAGCGTGTCATTTGCAAAAACCGGTATTCCTGTTTCTTTGTAGAAAAGGTATCTTGCATGGGTTGAAGCATCATCGGTATCATCCTCCACCACCAACCAATTTTTATCATAGTCTTGAAAAACGGTAGTCTCCTCTTTGCTACATGACACTGTCAAGGCTAGGACAAATAAAAGGGTCATAAAAAATTTATTCTTCATAAAGACGGAATTATAAGGGTTGGACTGTGCGGGCAGAACGAACACGATTTGTCAAGTCGCCACGGTTGAACTCAATTGCATAATTAGGGATTGGCACCTGCCAACATGCAGGGTCTTTTTCAACAGATTGGAGTACAAAATATCCTACGCGCGTATGCGTATTGGATTGTCCATCGTAATTGTATGTCGGGTGTTTTATGGTAAATGATTCTGCGAGCGGGTACCTGGAGTTAACAGCATATCGTCTCAGATCAAACCAACGATGGCCCTCAAAACACAGTTCACGACGTCGTTCTTTGCGTATATATTCAACCAGCGCCGCATTGGACTGTGGTAAGGTGCCGGCAGCAGCAATTTTTAACCGCTTTTGACGAAGGCTTTGCAGCTCATTTCGTGCCTGTGCATCTAAGCCGAGCATTGCCATAGCTTCGGCCCGGTTTAAGAGAACTTCAGCTGCACGGAAAGAAAAAAGACAAGAGACCTGTTCTGGATCATTATTTGTTCTCCAAGTACGATATTTGGCCGGCAACCAAGCTTTATTTTTTGCAGAACGCATAAAAAAAGCCGTTGGTCTCAAATCATCGGACTCAAAGCTTTCCATCAGGTTATCTGAACTTTTGAATGCCGATGCACGACGGTCATTGCCACCATATGCAGCGACTGAATCATTCATAAATACCGTAGGAATCACATTTGGGCCCATGGTAAATACTGTCTCACTGGAACTACGTGCACTGAAATTGGTATTTTGAATGTATTGATTCAGATCAGAGACATTATATCCCATCAACTCGAAGCTATCCAGTACAGTCAATGCTTTTGCGTACTCTTCCGTATAAAGATACACCCTGCTCTGTAATATTTTTACGGCCGCAATTCCAACCTGCAATTTGGAAGCAGGGTTATAGTTGCCAAAGTAGTTTGCTGCCTGATCGAGATCTGCTACAATCTGTCTATAAATAGTTTCATTCTTGTCGCGTTTGAAGTAACGGTCTTCAACCTTTTCACTGATCTTCAACGGAATACCATCGTCCGATGCTGCAGTCGACTTGTGATAAGGCGAGCCATAAGTATTTTGTAACAAGAAATAATAATAAGCTCTTAAAAAATAAGCCTCTCCGCGAAGATGCTTTAGATCGTTATCTTCAGGAGTTTTTTCAGCTATATTTGCGGCCTGAAATAGGATGGCATTCAGAGCGCCAATTCGTTGGTACAATTTTCGCCAAAAGACATCTGTCCATTCCATATTAAGAATATTACGTGCCGGCTCCTGACTCCAGTTGTGAAAACCAGATAACATATAAAATGGAGTTGATTGGTCTGTCGCTACATTATCAACCAGAAAAGGCTCACTATCATCATCCATGACGTGTAACCACGGAGCCGTGATGCCGGTTTCCGAAGTCAATGTGCCCATGGTTGCCTGATTATAGATAGAAAATGTAACGTTATTTATATAGGCTTCGCCAATCATGAGACTTTTGAGATCTGCTGTCGTCTCAACATACTTTTGATCTGTTGCATATTCTTCCAAAAATTTACCACAGGACGTTGTGAGGTAAACCAGTGGTAATAATAAATAAATATATTTCATAATACGCTCGAGTTAAAATGATACATACAGGCTTCCTGAAAATGTAGGCCTTACTGAAAGATTAATATTGGGTGTAGATCCGGATTGTGTAGGATCTTGTCCTTTAAGTTTTTTATTGCTCAACATAAATAAATTGGTGCCGGTAATACTGACATAAGCAGAATTGAGACCAAGTTTTCGAGTCACATTTTCCGAGAAATTGTATCGAAATGATGCCGATTGTAGTTTAAGGTGATCTGCGCTGACCAGCCGTACATCCGAATTATCGTACATTTCATACAAATTTCCTCCCAGACGATATGCTGTAGCTGGAGACATTTCCCACCAGGACATATTTAAGCTGTTTGAAGCCTGCAGACCAGGTATATCGGTATAGGCTTCGTCCCCGGATTTGCGCCATCTTCTGACAAATTCTTTGCGCATATTCTGTTGCGGATATACATTTGTCGATGCATATCCCGAAGCAATTTTCATTAAACGGATTTTATTACCTAATGAATAGGACAGATTGAAAGAAAATCCAAAGTTTCGCCAGCCAAAATAATTCGATAGTCCCCCTTGGATAAATGGTTCACGACGTCCTGACTCACTCATCACTTCAAGGTAAACATCTTCTTTTTCCATTTGGGAATATTTCTCCTGATAAGCAGTCGCCTGTTCAGCCTCTGTTCCGTAAAAAATGGGAGATCCATCCACAGCACTCAGATCTTTGAACTTATACGAGTAGAACGTATTGATAGGTTTGTCTGCCAATTGTACGGTTCCATTCAAAAAATTATTATAGGTCAGATTGTCGATCAGCACATTATTTCTATTATTGATCGCCCGGTTTAAAACTTTGTTCAGTACCTGGCCCAACTGTGGATCAAAACGCCAAACGAAACCGCGTCGGGATTTGTTCAAACCGGCATTATCGATAGCAGTAATGCTCAATGCCACCTCCACACCTTTATTTTCGAGCGTTCCACTATTGATAACATAAGACTGTACCCCATTGATCTCAGACACAGTTTTATTCAGGAAAGCATCTTTAGTTTTCTTGTAAAAATAAGATACTGTACCTTTCACTTTGTTTCCAAAAAGAGCGAAATCAAGACCAACATTTGAAGAAGAGGTGCGCTCCCATTTCAAATCTGGATTTGGATAATTCACAATATTGGAAAAGGTCGAATTATAAAACGGATCGGTATTTAAGGATTGCCGGATGATCATGTAAGCAGATTGTCCAGGAAGCATATTTCCCTGCCATCCCCAAGAAGCCTTCATGGCAAGATCATTTACCCAATTTACTTTATCGAAGAGATCTTCTTTCATATTCCACCTACCGGAGAGTGCCCAGATCGGCATAAATTTATTGTTGGAGCGCCTACCGAACAAGTTTGACTGTTCACCCCGGACATGTACATTGAATATATAACGGTCGCTCCAAGAGTAGCCGGCTGTTCCGTACCAAGCAACCTCATTTGTCAATTGCCTACCATAATATCCCAATGCTGGTTTACTTGTCATCCACTGTTGGTAATATGCTGTATAATCAGTAGGTACAATATCAAAATATCCACCCATCTCCCGAAAATATCCTCTCCGGGTGATATTAAATTCATTGTATTCATTTGACTTAACCTCTATTCCTGAAGTAGCTGATATAGAATGTTTTTTGTCCTCTCCAAAAGATGTGAGATAATTGGCCTGTAGGCGTGCGGTATAATTGTTATTGCGCGATTCACTTCGCTGCAGTTCACCACCGACCGGGCTAAGATCATTACGTAAGGATTTATCACCGCGCAGCTTATGGATATAGTAAGTGTCTTTGGTATAATACAATTCTCTGTTATTACTACTTATGCCATATGCAAAAGTACCTTCTACATCTAACCCGCGAAATATTTTATACTTAAGTAAAGCTTTGATGTTCGCAGAAATCAGATCGGTCGCATCACCACTATTCTCCTGTTCTTTCAATATATTGTAATTATAGAACAGGGAGCCATCAGTCCTCGGATAAAAAAATCGACTCCCATCGGGACTATAGGCCGGTACTGTTCTGCTTGTATTATATGCATAGTTCATAACACCCAAATCCGATGGAGAATATTGCTTTTTTGAATAATTGCCATTAAAGGAAATCTGAGCCATGAACTTTTTGTAATCTGCCGTGAGGTTCATCATTGCCGAGTAGCGTTTTCCTCCCTCGCCTTTAATCACGCCGCGTTCATCTTGATAGCCGATCGATGAATAATACTTAACATCCTGAGCACCTCCAGAAAGACTAAGCGTATGATTTTGTGAATAAGAGTCCTTGGTGAGCAATCCAAGCCAGTCTGTATTTACGTTGGCATAATAGTCACTCTGTTTTTTGAACTCAGGATAATCAATCAGCCCTTTGTAATAATCCTGTAGTGCCTTTTCATACCCCGCCCATTGGGTTACATTATTATACTGCATGCCGCTCTCGATCATCTCGCGGGACACATCCATACGCTCCTGTGAATTCATCATATAGATATTTCTATCCGAATAACGAGGTCGTCTGGTATAGGTCGCGGTAGTGGAATAACTTATTGTCGGCTTTCCCGGCTTTCCCTTCTTTGTAGTAATAACAATAACACCATTTCCTGCCTTCGCGCCATATAAAGCTGTAGCCGATGCATCTTTAAGCACATCAATCTGTTCGATATCCTCTGGATTCAATCCTGCAATGGCATTACCTAGCAAATTAACAAAATCAAGATCATTGATCTGCTGAGGGTCCACATTTACGGGATCTGTCAAAACGATTCCGTCCAAGACCCATAGGGGCTCCCGGTTACCTAAAATTGTTGATGTACCGCGGATCCGCAATTTTGGTGCAGCTCCCACTTGCCCCGAGTTTTGCATAAAAATCATTCCCGGAACGCGGCCTTCAAGTAATTTGTCAATCGTGTTGATCCCAGGAGTAATGATGTCATCCATCTTTATGGTTGTCACAGCACTGGTCAGATGCCTTTTATCAATTTTCTGATAGCCTGTATTTACAACAACATTCACCTCATCCAGCGTGGAAGCTGTCATTTTTAAAGCCACTGTTCTGGCGCGTTGTGCGTTTACTTCCAACTTGCCATAGCCCAAATGATTTATTTCAAGAATAGCGTCTGCGTACTGGGCTGGAATGACAAAGTTGCCCAATCCATCGGTTCTTGTAGAGAAAGCCTCACCTTTAACCTTTATAGTAGCTCCTACCAATGGATTACCTGATTCATTGGTCACATGTCCGCTAATAGGGGTTTGTAATAACACCGACGTTGTTCGATTAGAAGCTGATGGACTTTGATCAAAAATAATGATCATATTATCTTTAATCTCATAAGTCAAAGGCTGCTGAGCAAATAGTTTTTTAAGCGTATTTGTTAAAGTTTCGTTGACTACTCGTAATGTGACTGGCTTGGTTTTTTTTAGAATCTGATCATTATAGGAGAAGTCGTATTTCGTTTGTTTAGTTATCGTTTCTGTTGCTTCTACAAATGATGCATTTTTTAAATTTAATGAAACAGTCTGCGCACATAAAACACTTAGTGCACTCACCAATATGACGAATATAAGGAGTAACCTTGTGAGGAATTTAGAGAAAGTATATGGAATGGCTAGTTGATCGTACCTATTTGGCAATACACAGCTCCCCTTACCCTTGTGTAAAAGGAAATAATTCATAATTTTGAATGATTAGATAGTTTGATAGTTGTTTGAATATCGTCAGATATCGGATCTTGTGTTGATGGTGTCCCCACACCATCAGCACTTTTTTAAGAACCGATTTTATAGTTCAGTTCTTTATTTCATAAGGCTAACACTCCTTCCTTTTACATTAAAATTTAAACCTGTAATTTTCTCCAGTGCGTGTATAACGGTTGACAAATTGCTATTACGATTAATCGACGCATGTATTTTGATGCTCGATGGAATGCCTTTATAATCAACATCTAGATCATACCATCGTTCAATCTGCCGCAACGCATCGGGTAATGGTGTTGACCTGAACCTGAATGTACCATCTTTCCACGACGTATAGAGGTCTGTATCCACGTTCTCTACCTGTATATCAGTACCATTATTGCTAGCTTGCTGTAGCGGAGTTAATAATTGTAAAAGACGGTCAGTTTTATCATTGATTTGAACACGACCAGTAACTAAAGTGGTTATTGTACTATTTTCGTTATCGTAAGCATTGATATTAAATGAAGTACCCAAAACTTTCACTTTCTGTATGGCCGTATTAACGATAAATGGTTGTCTGCTGTTATGGGCAACTTCAAAATATGCTTCACCCTTTAATTCAACAATTCGCTCTTTTCCACTGAAGGATGTGGGATAACGTAAAGAAGATTCGGCATTTAACCATATTCGTGTCCCATCACTAAGGGTCAGCTTATAATTCCCTCCCCTGGGCGTCACTAGAGTCATGAATTCTTTGGAAGCTATATTCGTAAGAATATTTCCATCTTCATAGCGGATACTGCCCTGATCTGAAATGATCTCATGTTTATCACCATTTAAATTGTAGACTTTACCGTTTGGAACAATGAGTTTTGCGCGATCTTTCCCCGGTTGAATATCCTGACGTTCTATCATACTTGTTTTGTCTATCTTAAACCGGCTGATCATGTAAAAAGAAAAAGAACCCAATATCAATAAACTGGCGGCAACACTGAATTTAAATTTAAAGGAACGGGCAATTGGTATTGGATTCGAATCATCTTTAATACGTTTCTCTATGCTTTTCCAAGAATCATTTTTTAGTTCATCGAATCTATCATAGATCACCAAATTATCCGGTATTGTTCCAGCTTCAAAATATTCTTTTAAAAATATATCAAGTTCCACATCATTTTCATCAATCTGACTGTAATGACACAAGATCTTTAGTTCCTCATCAGTTATCGTATTATTAAGGTATTTCAGAAATAAGTTTCTCATTTTTTGTTGATCATGTTATTTTCAAGCCTCTGTTCTCCCGCTCTTTAATAATAGATACACACGAATAAGAAAAAATAGCACCCTTAAATAAAAGAATTTTAAAAAAATTTGAGAAGATATGGAATTTTGACCTAGAAAATTCAAAAATAAGGTTTAACTGAAAGGGAAAACGACTAAATTATTTGGTATATATATAGAAAATGCGAAAACATCGAAATCAAAAACTATCAAGAAATGGAATTAGTAATATTAGCAATATACGATCAGACGTTAGAATATCTTTCAGTTGTTTATTAGCCTGTTGTATATGGTGGTTTATAGCCGAATCGCTAATATTTAATAGCTTACCAATTTCACGGTAGCTTAAACCTTCCAGTTTATGCATACAGTAAACTTCACGCTGTCTGGGGGTTAACTTATCCAACGCCATGTTTAAAACTGTCTTTGCGTTAGACGCATCATCGATATCCTCAAAAGGTGAATAGCTGTCGTTCTTAGCAAACTCGTTTCTCATCAACTGATCATAAATGCTTTTCCGAAAAACATTTTTGACTAAATTAGAGGCCATCGTATATAATAACCCACCAAAATTACCTTTTGGTTCTATGGTATCACGGATTTCCCAAATTTTTACAAAAATATCCTGGAGCACATCCTGAGCTAACTCCTCCGATTTAAGTAGGTAAACAAGCTTTAGTGTTAGACGACGGTGATATAAATCATAAAGCTCTTTAAATGCTTCCCTATCTCCATTCCGCAAATTTTCTAATAGCAGCTCTTCACTAGTGATAGATATTGTTTTCAAGTCTATAGATAGATTAGTAATAGTAAAGTGACATAAATTTAAACTTTTTTTTAAAAAACTTCAAAATTCGACGGAAAAAATATAAAAAACAACGTTCATAAGAAACGCTGGCAAACCGAGTGATAATTTTAAAAAAGAGTATTTTTGGCGACATCGTTTTCGCAAACTAACCGATAAATACTTAAAGCTATCCTAAAAGCCATTTTTGCTTTAAACCCCACAAATAGCTCCTTTTTAGCACAGTGTAACAAGTTGTATATAGAAGTTCCTTACTAACTAAAATTAGCCTTTAAATGATTTTTGTTTTTAAGCCCACATTTGGCGCAAATCTCTCCAAATCGGGATTCAATAAGATCAAAATGAAGAAAGAATCACGCATCATAACGCTCATGGTAGTTGGTTTCATTACTAATGGAGATACTAGACACCAAAGCGATATCAGCAGCCTTACCCAAGATGGCACATGATTTTCAGAGTAAAGTCGTCCATCTCAGTGCTGGGATTAATTCGTACACCTTGAGGGCGATGCTTCTCATCAATAAGCGGTTGGATTGCCGACCGCCACAGTACAAAAAAGTTTTCAATGCAGTATTGTAGGATTTTTACTTTCTTCAACTGCTTGTGGACCAAATATCACCTTAACATCCTTCGTCATAGCACGTATATGCCAAGGGATAGCTTTAGCCCTTATGGCGTCGGTAGGCCGTTTCATAGTGTTAAAGCTTACAGAAAAGAAAGATCTGGTTGATGCGATCGGTATTTTCTATCAGCGGTATCGGTCTCGCTGGAATTATATTAGGAACTGAAATGACCAGCGCAGCCATCATACAAAACCACTTGCGACTATCATATTAAGCTTTTAGCTTAGGGTATTTGTGGCCCTTTTTAGATGTATAACTTTGAGTTTTTTATGTTGATACCGTATTTGATTTTTATCATTGAACGGTTTAGGGATCTGCACCCCCGTATAGCCGATCTATATATTTCAAGATAACCCGACGAAACTAAATCTAAATTTAACTTGGCAATTAAGTTATGACAAATTTATCTTTTAATAAAAAGCTACCCAAAACTCTACATGAGCAGAGTTTTGGGGCCAGTGACGAAGTTCAAAAGGCCTTCTTCATCACTGGGCACGTAATTAGAAAAATTATTTAATATTTCCGAATACATGCTCCAATTCTCTACGGAGATTATCGCCTCGAAGTCCGGAAGCTATTATTTTACCCGATGGGTCGATCAAGAAATTAGCGGGAATTGCCTTGATTAAATATAATTGACTTGCGGAATTCTCCCAGCCTTTCAGATCTGAAACCTGAGTCCAGGGAAGGTGGTCCTGTTCTACCGCTTTAAGCCATGCTTCCCGTTTGTCATCAAGAGAAACAGATAACACTTCAAGCCCCTTTGGATGGAAATCATTATAGGCCTTTAGGACATGTGGATTTTCGGCCCGACATGGTACGCACCAACTCGCCCAAAAATCAACAAATACATACTTACCCCTATAGCCCGAAAGCTTTATCAACTTCCCATCTTTATCAGGTTGCTCAAAATCAATGGCCATTGTTCCAGGGGCTATTTTCAACCGTCGACGTTGCTCGTTAATATCGGTATAGATAGTCTTTGCTAAGTAAGATGAGCGCAGGCGCGGTTCCATTTTATCCAGTCCTGCTTCAAACCTATCTAAACCAGCTTCATCTGGAGGAATAACCATCTGCATGTATCGCAGCGTTACAAAACTGTTCGGATTTGCCGCTATCCAATCTTGGATATCTTTTGTATAGACTTCTAAGGCCTCTGTATTTGCCTTTGTTAATATTCTCATCTGCGCTGTATCACCTTGTCTTTGTGCTTCCATGTAACCTCGTCTAATTTTGTCTCTACCCGAACGTTTCATAGCGCCATCAAATAGATACTCATTTTCTTCGTGGACCTTGGAGCCCGTCACTATCAAGTTTTTTACGTGTTCACGCGAAGAGGTGTCCCAAGTTGCACGCAGGTTAATATTGGAATTCTCTAAAAATAATCCCATCGAAGCTGGATATTTTCTACCAGGTATGTTTGTATATATACTTACCATACACGGTTCGTCTACTTGCCCTCTGAATGTAAACTTGCCGTCTTTCATGAGTACTGAATCGGTATGCAACTCCTGGTTTCTGACAATGGACGAAAGATAAACATATTGCTTTCCAGCTGGCATGCTGTCAATTTTACCATGAATTACATAGTTATCATTCCTACCTTTCTGGGCGAATACCAGAACAGGCAAGAATAGCAAAGTTTGAATTATCAATGTTTTTATTTTCATGTAGTTATATTATTTTGCTGTTTTATCGATTATTTTAATTTAAATTTTATCCGGTGCCTCTTTACTCTAGAAATGAGGTAGCAGTGCTCCATTATTAATTTTACTCTTATGTCCAGTTCATCACTACGCGATTTTGTAAACGAATAGTAGAAGGCATCCTGGGGCGCAAATATTTAAAAGAGCAGTTTGGGAAAAAAGCAGCAAACAAGAATCCCCTGAGAGACTCTTGTTGTATTTTTATCCTTTTCGCGCAAATTCAATCATTGCAGATAGCTCCCTTACGGCTGTTTCCTCATCACCTGAAAATCCCGATGTTTCAAATCGGATACGTCCCTGCGGATCGATGATTACTTTTGTGGGAATGCCGTCCACCTTGTAAGCTTGTGCCACTTCGCTCTCGTGGGTGGAAGGTTCACGCAGATCCATCAGCACCTCAAAACTGTACTTATTATCAGTCACAAATTTTTTGGCATTTGCTGTTGCATCACCTGTCCCCCTTTCCCAAGTGTGCAGAAATAGAAAACGGACGTCCTTGTCGTTTTTGTATTTATCTACTGCTTTTTGCATAGCTGGAAAGGACGCTTTGCATGGTCCACACCAGGTTGCCCAAAAGTCGAGCACCACTACTTTTCCGCGCAAATCAGCTAGTCTCACGGTATTACCATCCACATCCTTTAGTTTAAAGTCTGGTGCCTCTTTAGACACTAATTTTTTCATCATTTCGGCTTGGTCATTTACGATCCTATTTTGGTCCAAGGCTTCTTTATAGGCCTGGTACCCCTCTAACGATCCTTTGCTGTCGGAATACCCTTTTTGAAGCAGATCGACTGTCACCACACCTTTGTTCCCTTTAACATAATCTTCTTCGAGATAAGGAAGTGCTTCCGCATATTTTTTATTATCCAGCAGGGCATTTAAATATGCTCCTTCTATGATCTCTAAATTCGTTTGCTCTATTGGTGCTTTTCGCATCAATTCCTGACGAACTGCTGCTATCAACTGCAGGCCTTCAGGTGCTCTATCCGCTCTGCCTAAAGCATCGGCATAACTGCTTAGGGTGATATAATACCCTTGTTCACTCCTTCGACGTCGTTCCTTTCGGATTTCTTCCGTATCACCCACCTCCGGTTTGGCCAAATCCGAGCGATGGTAGGCAAGACCATCCTCTAAAAATGGTAAGGCAGCCTTTGGATTCTTTCTACTTAGGATACGCGCACAGCTGGACAATATTGAAGCTTTGTTCAGGCGATTTCCGTTCCGGTCCGAAGACATATCTGCATATAAGTCCGCATACTGGATCATTTTTGCTACATTCCCCTCTGCTGCATAGGCATTGGCCATGTTATACATCTCAAAGCCCATTGATACTTTTGGATGTTGCTTTATAAGCGCCTGAAAACGAGCGTCACGTTCAGTAATTGATTCCAAAGTACTTATCTCTTTGACCTTGTCCTGGATCGCAAGTTGGCCATTTGGAAAATCTTTAACTACAGACTTCCGAACAGTCTCTACCTTTTCTTCATTTTTCTGTCCATAGTAATACCAGTACGCCAAAACTCTATCCGATTCTTCCTTACTATACTCCAACTTTTTTAGGGTGGATTGTAAAGACTTCGGATCATTCATTTCCTTCAAAGCGGTCAGGCGCTCTTGTATTGTAGATACTTTTTTCTCCTGTGCCTGAGCTACGGATAGCAACGCTATCAAGCCCAGTGTTATACTAATTTTCTTCATTGATTTATTTGTTACTGATATGGATAATATGACCAAGATTACCAAAAACCTTTTTTGGCGCAGCGTCGACAAATTTTCCCAGATCGTTTATTTCGAAAAGGTTAAAATTACCCGAAGTGCCATCCCAGGTAGACACAGCAAGCGTTTTGCTTGTTTTACGTTTTATCTCGATGTCTGTAATTACCTGTGAGCTGGGAAAACTATAAAGTAACTCCGCGCTATTAGCTACTATGTTGTATAAGTATATCTTATTATCCACGGCATAATACATATGTTGGAATAAGCCCGAGGCGGTAAATAGCTTTGCTTTGCTAAAATCAGGACACTGGCTATCCGTAACTTTTTGGTACAGATTTGGATCCAAATTATTTATCCCCATAACATACCTTCCGTCATTGTCTTCCATCACACAATAAAACACACTGCTACTTGATGAAACTCTTCCCTTTTCGGCAGCTATCATAGTCTTGCCGACATTTGACATATTGAATATGTTAAGTGTAGTGTTCGATCCGTTCGCAGCCACAGCAAGGGTTCTTGCAAAGGCCGGAGCAACCAGAAACCGTTTATATTTGTTGTCGTAAAAGAAAGTGTTATATAAAGATGAAGAAATGACCGCTGGAAACAGGTTGTAATCTCCACCAAGCCCTGGCGTATACGGTTTTAATATTTCATTGGGATAAAAATCTCCCATACCGACATGGATCTCACCATTATTAATAAAATACTGATCCACACGACCTAATCCACCATCCCAAGCTAACCCACCATAACCATTAGGGGACATAAAGACTTCCTCACTCTTACCTGTCAATTTAAATGTATTGGGATCAAAGCGGAATATCTCAGTTCCTGTAAAGCTGGCTATGGATGCATATTTTACCTGATAACTTACTTGGGTGTAAAATGAGGCTTTAAGGTTCTCTGGGAAGGACAGATTATTTGCCTGTCCTACAGGATCAGGGAATACCGCATCGTCTGCCCGTATAAATGAAAGCTTGCCTTTACCTCCTAAGTTATGGGAAACCAGCCAACCTTCATAAAAAGCACCATTGACAGTTAAAAAGAGGTGCTTGTTAAATTCAAGACCGTTGTCCAAATCGGTCACAGTATATTGAATATTATACTGCTGAGGTGGCAGATCAATAATCGTATCCAAATCTTTCTTGTCGGACAAGATGTAAACAGCATCGTTTGTCATTGCTTTCCAGCGGTAGGCATATCGCCCTGTCTTTCCCGGCGGAATATTTATCGTAACCGGAATATTTAACTTTTCCAACTGGACCACATCGTACTCGCTCTTGTCCATCAGAATGTTGATATCTCCAATTGGTGATCGGCTAAAGTCCTGTTCAAATGAGGAGCAACCTTGCATTAGTAAAGCTATAAGGCCAATTCGTAAGTAGCCTATAGTATCTTTTAAAAATCTATTTACTTTCATTATCTGCTGAATTAAAAAGTTACACGTTCACCAAACTCATCTATCAAAGGTCCGTTTGCGGCTTCGTATTTTATTAGGGCATTGCGTAGAATCACGGGATAGGTAAATGTTCCATAGGCACCTATAGTATCATATGAAAAATCAGAAATACCTAATACACTGATCATAAATCGTATACGTGTTGCAGAGAATGATCCAAAGTCATATTCCACATCATCCCAGTATAGTGGCCTTTCTGGCTTGTTGGACACCCATATCTTATAGGAATTTATAGCTTTAGTACCGCCGATAGTGAGCCCTTGACCTCCTGGTAAGAAGTCTTCTGAGGCAGCGACTTCAGCCACGATCCGTAAGGCTTGGGTTTCCATTTTGGGGGTATTGATCAGTATCAGCGGGTAATTAATTGTTACGGAATCCGCTGGTAGCAATACCTCTGGCATGAGAAAATCTTCACCTAATACAGCTGTTGTACCCAGTCCTGGCTTGACTTTTATGGTTCTCGGGCGATCCTGCGTTCTTCCCTGGATCCGCATTTTGAGAAATAAGGTATCCCTTTCCTTTTTTATAGGGTCAAAAGCGAACGTATAACTTGTAGAATCAACATCGTACTCACCGATAAAAAAAGAAACCCGTTCAGCACCTTCGAATAAAATCGTATTTTGCTTCTTACAAGCTGCCATTGCGAATAGTAGCCCGACAAAAAATATATATTTTCTAGTATTCATAAGTTTATTCATAAGTAGGATTATATTCCAGTTCCACATTAGGAATCGGAAGTTTATAAACTGTCAACGGAACATCAGTATTCATGAAAGGCATACGCGTGATGGCTTTTCTCTTTAAATAGAAAAAATACTGTCCTTCGGCATAAAACTCTTTATGATACTCTTTTTGAATTTCGTTCTGTAGTTGCGTCGCAGTAACCGACCCGTCTTCCGGGAGTTTGTTAACTGCTCGGGCAAAACGTACCTTGTTTAACTCGACTACTCCAGAGAGCGTTGAGTTTGCTGCTTCAGCTAGGATATAATACATCTCTGACATCCGAATCAATGGAATGAGTTGATCCTGTCGTTGTGATGAGGTCAAGCCTTCTCCACTCACCGGCGTATAGGTCTGCCAAAACTTACTAGGAAATAGTACACCCTGATCTTGCTCGAATAAATAGAGTCGACGTACATCTGTCGTCGAATTTTCATATAATGTATTTATATTGGCCAAGGTACGTGTCAAGCCTCTTCCTGAAGATATATAAAGCCTGAAATAATTTTGGGTCCAGTTGAGTATATCCCTTGAGCGTAACGCGAATACCAGTTCTGGCATAAACAATCTATCTTTTGATCCCGCAACTGCACTAACGGATGTATTGGCTACAAAGGGAAACTTCGCGCCATCGACTACTTCCTGAGCAGCTTTAGCTGCCGCCGGTTTGTCTCCCATATACATGTAAACACGAGCCTCTAATCCTTTGACCCCATAATAATTCAATCGGATACGACGGGTATTCAGGTCGGTATCATCCTCAAAAACCGGGTCGACGGATTTAAGTAGAGCTGCAGCTTCTGCAATATCGCTTAATACCAATTTGCATACCTGCTCCGATGTCCCGGGCACATTGGCAAAAGCATCCACCTTCGTCTCGTAGGGAATAGCCTTTTGTCCTTTTCCAACTTGATACTCGGGACCAAACAAACGGAAAAGATCAAAGTGGATATAAGCCCGTAACGCCAACGCTTCCCCACGGATCAAATTATATCCTTTTGAAGAAAGAACAGATTTGTTAGAAGTTGACTTTTCTATAATTTTATTCAGCCCTGCAATAGCATTATACGAGCTGCTCCAAACCTCACTAAGGATATTTCTGACCTCGTCGCTGTTGTAATTATACGAACGTGTCTCATAATAAGGTGCTGTCGAACTGGATTGGGTATAATTTTGTGCCAAGGCTGATACAAAACCCAGGGAGAGCCGGTCTCCATACATGCTCTGCTTACTGAGTTGGGAGTATACCCCTACTAAAGCCTGTTCAAACCCTATTTCAGAAGCAAACATCTGTTCCTCAGCAACGGAGGATTTAGGTTCAACATCCAGATACTTGCTGCATCCGGAGAGAGACAAAAGAGTCGTTAATGCTAGTAAAAATACATATATTTTCATAATCTCTTCTATTTAGAAACTCGCGCGAAGCGATAGTGAATAATTGCGGGCGAATGGGTTTTCCGTACCCCTTTCGAGCTGGACAGAACTCCACCATATCGGATCATTTGTCAATGCCGTTATCGATAGGGAATTTAAGCCCCAACGTTTTAGAAAGGCTTTACCATAGAAATTATAGCCCAACGATGCGGAGGTCAGTTTCAGATTATTATCTTCTTGAACAAACCGTGATGTAGCCTGTGTCGCATTTGGCGTAGAGATGATACGTTTGTAGAGGGATACATCACCAGGCTTTGACCATCCCAGTTCGTAGGCACGTCGGTCTACATTTTGCGCAACATCCACATTCTCGACCCGGTCTACCAAGGTATAGTTATAGAGTTTCCCACCAAATTGATAGTTAAAGATTAAATTCAGCTCAAACCCTTTATAGATAAGATTAGATCCGAAGTTACCGTTCCATTTCGGCTCCTGTATCCCCACCGGAACCTTGTCTTTAATATCCCAATCGTAAGTAGTTGTCCCATCTTTTTTCAAAAACATTTCAGTACCTGTGGCAGGATCAATTCCTAGGGAGCGCACCGCAAATATCGTATTCATAGACTGGCCCTCTTCCAACAGTACATTCGGGTAAATCTGACCCGCATTTGCCGTATTCAGATCTTCGTTAGCCGTCTTCAACTTGTTGGACAATTTCTTAAGTATGTTTTTATTCGTGAATCCATTTACATTGACCGACCACATTACACCCTTTGCCTTTTGATTGATAATGGCATATCGCGCAGAGAATTCCATACCGGTATTCCGTAGCTCGCCAAGATTTTCCGAATAGCTGCTAAAACCGGTCGAAGGGGCCAGTGTAACCGAAGTTAAAGCATTCCTCGTATCGTCTCTGTAAACCTCCATTCTAAGATCTAAACGTTGATTCAGCAACGATGCATCCATTCCAATATTTAACTTATAGACACTTTGCCAACTAAGATTATAATTTCCTAAATTATTCAGTATAGCTCCGAGCTGATCGTAATAGGAAGAACCGACACCGAAACTGTACCTAAATTGAGCACCATATGCTGGAATATTTAGCGATCCGGTGCTTCCGTAATTTGCCCTTAGGCGGAGTTTGTTAATAATGGGGCTATCTTTGAGAAAACGCTCATTATGAATATTCCATCCTAAACCCGCAGACCAGAATGTACCAAAGCGTCTGTCTGTACCAAATTGCGAAGAACCGTCCCGACGTACCGATAGATCCATGAGATAACGGTTGTCATAGCTATAGTTACCTGAATATACTAGACCGATATTACGTGTCGTACTTTCATCGCCCGTGGGTCGGCCATTCATCTGGTATTGATTGGCAAACAGCAAATTGTCTAGACGGTCGTACGGAAACCCTTCTGCTACAATCTGGTAAAATTCGCTCGTAGCATTTTTAGCATTGAACCCCAGCATCGAAAAGATTTGACTTTTTCCGAATTGCACATTATAATTGGCCGTGGTCAAACTTTCATAACCAAAAGACTTTCCTGTGCGAGCGGTATAGGATCCGCGACGACTTGGCTCGGCAATAGAGGCAAACCTAGAATCCTGTGCAGAATAAAACTGATCGGCGTCATCGTGCTGCTTTGTGATACTGAAATTAGACTCCACAAATAATCCCGGAATAATATTATAGCGCACAGAGAAATTATTGGTGACACCAAAGTATGCCGATTTATTGACCGAATGTAAGGTCGTATTGTATAAAGGGTTTATCGTCGTATAAGGCTGGTATGCCGGATGGTAATAAACTTCCTCCAGTAATAGCGGAATATTTCCTTCGGCATCATATGGTGAAAAATAAGGATTAGCAGTAACGTAATCACTAAAACTACCGTACGGAGAAACATTGGCCTTATTTTGGAACACACGCAGGGAGTTCATAAAGCGGAACTTATCGACATTGTAACTCAGGTCGACCTGCCCGCTGTAATTATCCCTATCCTGCCCCTTCATTACTCCCTCTTGCATATCAGCAGTGAACTGCAATCCATAGCGAAAGATTTCATCGCCTCCCTGAACACGTAAGGAAGAACGGTTACTACGGCCAATTTGAGTTGGAATTTTCAACCAGTCAGTGTCTACACCTTCCAGAATATTTTTTAGGTGTGAATTGTACAGTACATCTTTGCCCAATTGACCGATGTTGAAGGTGCTGGTGTAAAAGCCTGCACGCTTTTCGAAATCCAGCTTTTCCCTGGAATTCAACAGATTGTAAACACCTAATTCAGGTGTGGCTATTCTAAAATCGTTTGTAAAGGTGACCTGTACTTTTCCTGCCGCTGGAGGTATCGTGGTAATGACCATTACGCCGTTTGCCCCCCTAGAACCATAAATAGCAGTAGCCGAAGCATCTTTCAACAGTGTAATCGACTTGATCAAATTCATATCGAGATCAACGACACGCTGCAGGTTGACCTGAAATCCATCCAATATAAAAAGGGGTTCATTGGGATTGTTGGAAAGTTCGCCACTGAGGTTCGGAAACGAGTTCTGTCCCCGCATCTGTACCTCTGGAAGGCGATTTATATTCCCACCGAACTGATTACTTGCCACCAGTCTAAAGGCTGGATCTATAGCCGATATTGCAGCTAGTACCGAATTGGTATTAATTTTTTTGATTTCCTCACCGCTAACGGTTGTAGTGGCTCCGGTAAAACTTTCGGCAGAACGGTTAAATATACCTGTCACGACGACTTCATCCAGCTCCTCGGACGTGGGTGATAAATGAATGATATAATTAGTTGCAGAAGTTAGCGGCACTGTCTTCTTTTTAAATCCTAAATAAGATACCTCCAGTACTTTAGCATATTCGGGTACCTGGATTATAAACTTTCCATTTAGATCTGTGTTAGCCTTAATTGCCTTATCGGTAAAAGTGAGCGAAACACCGGCCATTTCACGATCTGTGTCTTCCCGGTGTACCACTCCACTAATTCTGCGCATCTGGGCCTTCTGCTCATCCAGCAGAATAATACTGTTATTTCTGATTACGTATACTACACCCGATCGAACATTAAAATATTTGTCCAGTACCTGATACAGCGGTTCATCTTTAAAGTTTGCATCAATTCTTTGGAAATGATCGATTTTGGAAGTTAGCGATACAAAATCAAGTCCGCTTTGCTTCCGAAGTTCATTAAGAAGTTCATCTACCGTAATGCCCTTCTTTTGAATCGTTATCTTTGGTTGTTGTCCAAAGACATTGGTTACGAAAATAAAGCTGCAAAAAAACAACAGGCAGCATCTATGTCTAGTATTATTAAAAAATTTCTTCATAAATAGTGTAAGTAAAGACTGGTTAGTTCTTTATATTTTAGGGTTAAAAATTATTGGTTTTTAAAACCATAACTTTTTATTTATTTGGTAAGTGTCAATCTGTCAAGATAACCTCCTTTCCACGGAATTCGTATTTAACATCATAGGTTTGGGCCAACATATCCAGTACTTCTTTTAGGCTCTTATTTCGGGATATTTGAGCGAGTAATTTTTTGGTTTCTTTATTTCTTTGATAGGTAAACTTTATACCATACCATCGTTCCAGTTCAAGGCAGACTTCATCTAGAGGAGTATTGTCGAAATAAAACACATTGTTTCTCCAAGCCGAACTTTGCTCCATATCTGCAGCAGATATGACAAAGTGCTGATCTACCGTAATTTGTTTTGATGGCTCTAGGTGCAGAGGGATTGCTGTGAGTCCCGACACCTGAATAGAGCCTTCATACAAGGTAGTTACGCTTTGCTTCTCATTGCGGAATGCCCTGATGTTGAACTGTGTTCCCAATACCTGAACTATATGCTCCTTCTTAAGCCGATTACCGAGAACATGTACGTTAAACTTTCTATTCTGCGATTTGGCAACATCAAAATAGGCTTCTCCTGATAAATACAAATCCATATCTTCATGCGAGGTATTAATAGGGTAGCGCAACGCTGTGCCTGAATTAAGCAATACCGTGGTACCATCAATCAACCTAACAGAAAAACGTTTACCGTAAGGCACTTTGATTGTATGGTATACCGTGGTACCAGCCATGAGCTGGGAGGTGCTATCTTCGAGTGTATAGCTAATCTGGTTATCGCTACGGGTTATATGAATAGATTTCTCTGCATTGGCAAGTAAAGCAGAGTCCTGCCCTAATAGATTAACACTCCTGTCCTGAGAGAGAAGCAACTGAATTTCTTCAGCAAATTCTTCCGAGGTAGCCTCTGGTGTATTATCTTTCAAAATCTCGTTTACCTCGCGTACTAAATTTAGCTCAGTAATAGCAGGCGGCAAAGCATCCCTGAAAAAGTATAGCGGAATCATTAAAAACACTAATACAGCAGCAGCATACTTCACAAACTGCAATACAACACTATTTCTACAAATAGGTGTTATCGGAGTCTCTTGAGCTATCTGCCTTGCTATCGCTATCCAAACAGAATCCGAAGGCTCTAGCCTGATCTGCTCCTGCTGAAAGGCAGCAACAATCTTTGCTTCGATATGCTCATTGTCCGTATATTTCAATACATGCAACAGTACTTTTCGCTCTTCAGCTGTCGCTGTACGATTCAAACAACGTTGTATCAATAAGTCTATATAGCTATCGTTATAATTCATAGGGCTTATAAAAAAGTGGGATCGGAAAATTTCAAAACCTACATCCCTTTATTTATATGACTTTGGTGTATTACCTTTTGGGGGGGGGGGGAGGAAAAATTATTTTTTTTGCAAATAGAAAAAAATGAGCGCTAATGGGAGGTCATTTAGCATTTCAGTCATCGTAGATCTTATTTTTTTAACTGACTCATCCAGGTTCCATTTGACAGTCTCGGCAGAGACTTCAAGTATCTTCGCAACCTCTTTGCGAGAGAGCCCTTCGATCTTAACCAGTTGGTAAGTGATCCGTTGTTTGGGAGATAGACGCTGCAAAGCCTGTTCAAATGCCGTTTCCAACTCCTGATATTCGATATCATTATAGGTCTTGGGGGTAGAGAAGATATCGTGTAGGATAAGGTCAAGAGACTCTTGGGAAGGACTTATTTTCTTAATCTTTGTAAGAAATACATTCTTTGCCACCCGATAGATCCACGCATCGAAATTATCGACTTCGATGAGTTTGCTCCTGTAATTCCAAAGTCGGATAAAAGTATGCTGCAAAACTTCCTCTGCCATGAATTCGTCGTCACTCAGGTTAAAGATAGTAGAATAGATGGAAGTTTTGTAAGCCTCAAAAATAGTACGAAAGGCCTGCTCATCTCCATTAGAAACACGAATTAATATTTCGGCTATTTCTTCTTTAGGGATATGACTTTCCATAGGTATTAAATCCTAATTTTATTTGTATTCTAGTCGCTAACGGAGCATTTACTCCCCCTTTAACTATGTTTACAAATATATAAATAGATTTCTGAAGATTATCCATGTTACAACAAGTTAATCGTTAAGCATAAAAATATCCCTCAACAAACGTACAAGACATTGTTTTTTAACTATTCAATACAAATTTGCTACCAATCGAGGTCAAATGGATAACACAGGGTTTTTGATAAGCTCTTAAGTTTTTGATCAAACAGATCAGCAACTAGCTAAATTTTGATGAACCTGGTGTGTTTTTCCGGTTCTTTAAACGTTTTTCGGATGCCTCGCCTGGTGTATTTCGAAACCTAGCATAATCAGCTATCCAATCTTACAAATTTTACATACAGACCATAAAAGTGTAAATCATCTGCGGTCGATTGCTACCTACTTTTACAGCATGAAAATGGCAACAAAAAAAGCAGCTATCAGTTTTATATTTCTGACTGGCTGATCGACATTACAGGATGGGGAATCGTACTTCCAGGGGTTGCAAAACTCATTTAAGAGCTTATACATGCGGATATCAGCGAAGCCGCACCGTACGGTGGATGGCTCGGTTTTGCCTATGCCTCTACTCAATTTATATTTTCGCCTATCGTGAGTAACCTCAGCGACAGATACGGAAGACGGCCAATTATTTTAATCTCACTTTTTGGCTTTACCATAGATTATATTTTCCCTCAATAAGCTGGCTATTTCTAGGAAGGGTAATTGCAGGCCTTACAGGTGCCAGCATGTCGACCGCCAGTGCCTATATAGCAGACATATCTATGGATGAAGATCGGACCAAAAAGTTTGGTATGATCCGTGCCGCATTGGGGCTTGGTTTTATCATGGGGTCTGTAATCGGTGGTCTGCTGGGTCAATTTGGTGCGGCATTATTCTACTTATACAATTAATAGTGACAAAACTTTCTTTAAATTAACTTAGTGGACAGAACAACAGATATAATTATTGTTCAGTCAATTGATCAACTACCGTCAGTAGATGAAATCAAATCTATTTCAAGAGAAAGATCCCTAAAACTTGTTTTTAAAGGAAAGATTAAAGAGCAGCGAGAACAAATTGGCCAATATCTTAATGATGCTCTTTCTGGTTCTCAAGTATTGATCCATACGATCGAGCCTGAACTAAACATTGTAAACCTAATTACGGATAAAGAAATTGAAGATCATCAGGATTTTTTTGAGCAATGTGCAAAAGATTACAGGCAACTAGGTGAACAATTGGTGTTTATGCTGCTTGACAAACTTGATTTAAAGCTAAACAAGGATTTTCCACTGGATACTTTTAACGAGTTAAAAAGAGATGATCGACAGATCGGAAAAGTTGCAGAATGGAGATATTTTGTCCATGGTTTTCATTGTGGTTTTCAACATATAATAACTGGGCAATATATTGAGGTTCCTCTTGTTTTCGGACTTGAGTTTGGAGATTTAGATCCGTATTTTTTTTGTTAAGTTTATCCTATCTTCGCCAGATTATCACCCCCTACCAATTCCCCTCTTTGAAGAATATGCCGATGGGTTAAGAATAATAGAAAAAATGGTCTCACTGGGAAAATTTGAAAAGATCCATTCGAATATTGATGGTCATGATGGAACCGTTGTTACAGATAGAGAAAAAGTTGAAATTAAGGCCAACTTAGATTTAGAAAAAATATTCGTGAACCATATTGAGGAAATTGAGAAAAAATCCAAATTCAATCTTTGGAAATTTCTCGGCTTGAAAAAATAACACTTCTTTGATCAAGTGAATAGCAGATTTTACTTCTTGTTAAAGTCTATGGCCTCCAAAATATGCCGTAATAGCCAAGGGGCCAAGCTCGCGATATAATGCTCACTGTCCTTAGAAATTGTTAAACAAATTATTTCCACAAAATATCTTCCAGTGTTTTTAAAAGCTCTTCTTCCCTCAAATTAGTGGCTATAATCACTCCCTTCGGATCCAAAAGAAAATTTTGCGGAATTCCTCTCACATGATATAATTCTGCTATCTCACTTTGCCAGCCTTTAAGATCGGAAACCTGTAACCACGTTAATTGATCTTCTTTAATGGCTTTAAGCCATTTTTCCTTCGTAGTTTCATCATCCAAAGAAATCCCTAAAATTTCAAAATTTTTAGCTTTGAATTTTTGATAGGCTTTCACGACATAAGGATTTTCATTTCTACACGGTCCGCACCAACTTGCCCAAAAGTCCAACAGCAGATATTTCCCTTTTAAACTGGTCAACGACACCATATTTCCAGTGGTGTCCCTTGCACTAAAGTCAGGCGCTATTTTACCTATTTGAACAGCGTTCATACGATCGATTTGCCTGCGAAACTCTTTGCCATCGAAAGTTTGTTTGATCCTATCATCCAAACTATCAAACAATTCTTCTATTTGTCTTAATTTTAATCGACGGGAGAATCTTTCCAGCGTATTTAAACTTGGGAAGCTTCCAGGATGGTTAACAATGTAATCAACGGCCAGATCTGTTTCGTCTTGTTCGAGTTTTTGATATTCGACACTATACTTATTCAGCTCAATACTATCTTGACTAGCAGTAGCTTTGAATTGATCATATCTTTCATACCATTTTTCCCGTGCTAAATAGGCTGGCTCTAATATCCGTTTAAGTTTTTGAAAATCTTTGTCGATCGGAGACCCTTCTATACGTGATTCATTCAGATTTTCATCCATAAAAATCTTAAAATTTACCGGCTCAATCGAAAAGTCGAACTGATTTCCATCATCGGGATCCATTGTCCCGTTTCCTTTTAACTGAATATAGGCATGTGTTCCATACACGGGTACGCCTTTAAAATAGAAGGCTCCATTTTTAATAAGTGATGAATCCTGTTTAAAACCTTCCGAACTTTGATAGTTGAGATAAATATATTTATAGGCCGTTTTCTTGTCCAGCTTTCCCTCAATAGTAAAATAATTTTGTTGCCCATACGACAACTGTCCACTTAATAGCAAGGCTAAAGCGAGAAATGCTAATCTCATAAATTTATATGGTCAGGGGTATAGTTTAACTTAGATTTCGGATTTAATTCCAAAAGCGAAAATAGAAAATTTTCAACAATTTTTTTAATAATATATTTCCAGAAAGCAATAAACAATCATTTTTAGACCTAGGTATTTCTACAGGGGTGCCGAGCATGCCGCGCATATCCGATGTCCTAATTGCTGATGAGGAATGAATGTATTTTCCTTGAATTTGTATTCTATTCAACAATTTAGATATTGAGGTGACAAGAATTTTATTATCCAATATTCTAGAACAATAGCGTCATAGAAATTCAATTCTTAATACTGTCTTGGTAATTATAAAGCAGTTGAAACCGCTCGTTTGACGAAAGGTGTAATAGAACAAGCCCGGCATTTTCATTGCATTCATTTTATCCTCAGCAATATAATTCTTCATGCGATTAAAATAGCGCAAATGGCTATTGAAAAACGCTTCAAAGCTATTTTCAATTTCTATTACATTAAAGATATTGACAAAATCAAACTCCGAAAACTCTTGCCAGACAACATTTTCAAAAATCATTTTCTTAATTGGCGTTGCGTTTACTGTGATATACTCGCCATAATATATTTCCGTAACCTTATTTTGAAAATTTACATTTAGATTGTAAGCGAATAAATCGCCAAACTCTTCATTTAATTTAATAGCATCCATATTGATTAGATAGTTCTCATAAGAGGGGTTATTCTGAAAATATCGTCTTCATTATCCAAAGACCAATAATCTATCAGTTCAATAAAATATCTTTTATCCTTTGTTAACGTCGCTTTAATTCTATCCCATCGGCAATCTACTGCTAGGTCATGCTCATTTAGATAATCATCATAGGATGCAACAATCAGAGACATTAAAGCCATCCTTTCTTCAAATGCTAAATCATGTTGGTGATACAAATCAATAAATTCATTTATCCGCGAGGAGTCTGCCATTTCGATATCCCAGTCCTGCTCTGTTCCTTTGTAAGGGAGAGACAACTTTTTGCTGAGTGCTATGATGATGTCTTTCTTTAATATCATTCAGTTATATAAAAGTTTTATCAACCTGGTTATAGGATTGCCATCCTTCACAATCAAAGACTGTTTTAACTGTGCCTATTTTTGAGCAGATATTTTCAAAATATCCGTCATCCAATGCCGCTTGAATAGCTTTACGGATCGTCAAATGGGATAAATCCGGTACGATAATCATATCGGAAGCCCAGAAATAAGAAGCCTCATCACGTCGCATCAACATGTCAATATTTTTTAACGTAAACAAGGTAGCAACATATACGTCGTCATTACTCAGTATAATATGAATATCTATATTGTCATTAAAAATATCCGCTACTCGGTGAGTAAAAAATAATTTGAACTGCATTTCTCGCATAATGATCACGGTCAATTTAGCTGTCAAAAATGAGGATTATTGTTTGTCTAATTTCAATAAATTATCGATACGAGCCAAATTTAAAATAGAAATGATAGCAACGACTAATATATTTACAGATTACGGGATACCATAAAAACTGCGTATTTTCTAATTGTATTTTAGATAAAAGCATTTTTATATGGAAACAATTAAAGCAATCAAACCGGGACCAAAGCCAAACAAACCAGATGGCACTCCCGACAAAAGAAGACGGGTTACTCCTGAAACGAAACCCAAGCATCCGGATCTGAAACCGCACAGACACAAACCTGGGGATTCGAAGTAAAGAATAAGGGATTCAACAAAAGCTAAAGTTGAATCCCTTTCTCTATTGAAGAATTTTTAAGTAATATTATCCGAATTAAAACAGCTCATATCTAGAAATTTTGATACCATTGACCATAAAGATTCGAAAACCGATGACCATTTAATCTGGACTATTTTGACCATTTGAATATTACGATGAGAAGTCAAAAATCCATTTTTACTTAGTTTTTATGGTTTGTTCAAAGTGGTCAATTAGCTTCGGAATCGCATGGTCTCATTGCCCGAAATCTCCAGCTGGGTAACGTCTCGATATAAACAGTTTTATCCATCTTTTCCAGGTAAAGGGCATACTCATCGAGTATGTCAACGTCATCCCCGACAAGAACAAAACAGTCGAAAATTTCACAAAGGATTCTAAGGGTTTCGAGTTTCAAGCCTAACCTCTTTTGGAAAAAAATCAGAGCAATCATAACACATATTTTTAGAGCACTTAAAAGGTGCCCCGCTGACACCAAAAAAAACAACGGGGACACCATAGATAATCAGATTTGAAATGCATCAGCGAATCGGGCAAACGTCTCTCTTGCTGCATAAATGGCATCTGCGGCATATTCTTCAGAAATATTTGCACGCAAAGCATCTATGAAAACATTCCATTTCTGACCTGTTTCTGGGCCGTAACCTAAAAAAAAGGATATTCCTTGAGTTATTCCAGGTTTTGCAAGCATTTGAACAATCACCCTCCCTCCCATTACAGAGCCCTCCATGACGTAAAGTGCACCCAGCGCCTTTGCTGTACTGTCGATAGTGGGGACATGTACTTCTGGAAGTTCGTTCAGATCTCCACCTAAGTCCACGATATCCTCAGCAAGACTAACGGCATGTCGCCTTTCGGGATAATCAGGTAATACATCAGTAGTAATGTATGGAGTAAGGACCTCTTCCAAATTCTTGAAATAGCTGTAAAATATTTTTAACATATCTGCGTATTCCGCGTTGCTACGGATCGACTTTAATCTGGCGACAACCAATTTCTCCAGTTGTTGGTGCGGTGAGGCGGTTTGATTTCTTAATTCTTCGTGTATCATCATTATTATTTTGTATTGTAAACATTTTATTTTTGTCCTATCATTCTATACCGCCACCCAGACTGCGATACAGGTCGGCAATGGCGGACAGCTCCTGACGTCGGACAGATGCGAGGTCAAGTTCGCTCTGCAATGCATTAACCTGTGCTGTAATCACTTCGAGATAGTTTGCCATGCCATTCACGAAAAGGGTATTGGCATTTGCTGTTGCCTGCTGAAGTGTGTGGACACGTTGGGCTGTAATGTACTGCTGTTGTTTCAGCTTCTCGATCTTCACTATGGCATCGGAGACCTCGCCAACCGCTCCCAAGACTGTTTTTCGAAATGCAACAATTGTTTTCTCGCGTTCAATAGTAGCTATCTTATACTGTGTGCTAAGTTCCGTATGTTGAAGTAATGGCTGTAAGATAGTTCCGCCCACAGTACCAAAGAGTGCCCCCGGAATATTGAACCAATCGCTTGCTTTCAATGCTCCCACTCCGCCGGCGGCAGTGATGCGAAATGCAGGATACATCTGTGCTTTGCTGATGCCCACTTTTGCATTCGCTATCATCAGCTCCAGCTCGTGGCTCCGAACATCTGGCCGTCGCCGAACCATAGCAATGGGTATACCGGTCGAAAGCTGCTCTGGAAATTTAATCTCTTGGAGCATAGCACGCCGCTGCTGTATACCCGGCAATTCACCGGCAAGCACATGTAGCGCATTCTCCTGCAATATGATTTCCTTTTCGAGTTGCGGGATCAGCTCCGCTACAGCCAGTCGCTGTGCCTCGGCTTGCTGAACAGCCAGATAGGTTGCCTGCCCCATTCTATACTGCACATTTGTAATACGCAAGGTACTATCATTTAATGCCATATTCGTCACTGCGACACGACGCTGCTGATCTAACATAAGAAGATTATAATAAGCTTTTGAAACACTGATAATAAGATCGGTCTGCAAGGCTTTACGAGCCTCATCACTTTGCAAATAAGCGGCAAGCACGGCTTTGTTGGAATTACGGATCTTTCCCCAGACATCGGCTTCCCAAGTCAGACTGGCTCCTAAGGAATAATCCTCGATATGATTGGCCCCTAAAAACTGGCTTGCCGTCATCCCATTAAGGCTATAATTGGACGGATTACTCGTATTTACCGTTGCATTGAGACTAACAACAGGTAGATTGTTCCACTTTGACTGCCGCACAAGCAGATGTGCTGATTCAATATTTTTCAGCGCGACCTGCATATCTAAGTTTTTCTTCAGGGTACTATCAATCAATACCTGCAACATTTTATCCGTGAAAAAACTCTTCCAGGGCAGCATAGCGATACCAAGCGTATCTTTCTGGGGCTCGCCACGGAAAGCCGCAGGTAGCTCCGGTTTTGGCAGCTGGACGTCTTTAGTGATCGCACAGCCAACCAAGGTAGCCAGTAATGTAATTACTGGAATAATTTGACGATACTTTTTAATTAAATAGCTCATAATTGTCTCTTTTATATGTCTTATGCTTCGATAGCAGGTTGGATCGCTGCAGTTGGTTGTGTTTTCCTACCCGAGATTCTTTCCTGTAGGGCCTGAAAAACAACGAAGAGCACCGGTATGATAAACAATCCCAGAATGACACCGCTGATCATTCCGCCGGCAGCACCTATACTGATTGAATGATTCCCCATCGCTGATGGACCTGTGGCCCGCATCATAGGAGAAATACCTGCCACAAACGCGATTGAAGTCATAATAATGGGCCGGATACGCAGTTTGGCGGCCTCTAAGGCCGACTGCAGCAATGTATGCCCCGCATGTCTGCGCTGTACGGCAAATTCGACGATCAGGATTGCATTTTTGGCCAGCAGCCCGATCAGCATAATCAATGCAACTTGGATATAGATATTATTGTCAATGCCTGCCATGCCAATAGCTGCAAAAACACCAATGATACCTGTCGGGACTGAAAAAACCACGGCCAAAGGAAGGATATAGCTGTTATACTGCGCGCACAGCAGGAAGTAAACAAATAGTAGAGAGAGCGAAAAAATAATCACGGACTGTCCGCCGGACGAGATCTCTTCCCGAGTCATTCCCGAAAATTCATAGGAGTAACCTGATGGCAATACATCAGCTGCGACTTCCCGGACAGCTTGGATAGCGTCACCAGTACTATAGCCCGGTTTGGGCACAGCATTAACACCGATTGAGTTGAAAAGGTTATATCGTGTAATCACTTCTGGGCCAAAGACTCTTTTCAAACTGACCATGGTTTTTATAGGAACCATCCTGCCAGATCTGTTCTTGACATAGACTTCATTCATTGAAGCCGGATCTGCACGCTCTTGCTTGTCGGCTTGTACCATGACCCGATAATACTTACCAAAGCGATTGAAATCGGAAACTTGCGCACTACCGAAGAAAGATTGCATAGTTCCCAAAACATCTTTTTCATCGACCTCCAGTTGTTCAATTTTTTCGTGGTCAAGAATCATCTCGTACTGCGGATAGTCTGCGCGGAAGGTGGTAAAAGCAACAGCTATTTCTTTGCGTTTGTTCAACTCGGCGATAAATTTATTGGCAATTCCACCAAATTTATCCAGCTTGCCGCCGGCTTTGTCCTCGAGGACCAGATCCAGCGCATCCACATTGCTGAACCCCGGCACGGTAGGAAAAGAAAATACAAAGCACTGGGCACCCTTTATTGTATTGAGTCTTTTTTGAATTTCAGCAATATTAGCAGAAACATCGTTCATCTCTCCGCGCTCACCATCCTTTTTCATCCTGAAAAAGGCTACTCCGGATGATGGACTAGTGGAATTGGTCAACACATTGAAGCCCGCTACTTCATTGAATGCAAACTTCGCTTTCATATCCCGCACCTTATCGGCCGCCTCATCAAGGACTGCTTGCGTCCTATTCATGGACGAACCCGGAGGAAGATTGACCGAAATTGCAATAAAACCCAGGTCTTCTGATGGGATAAATCCTGTCGGAGTCCGACGAATAAGCCAGCCCGTAATAACAACAACGAGTACTAGCCCCGCAAGACTTACCCATTTAAACTTGATCAGCTTTTTCACTGCCACAACATACTTCGCAGTTACATTTTCAAAGCCTTTATTGAAAGCGTAAAAAAAACGCTGTTTAAAATTGGTAGGCTCTTTATGATGATCATGATTGACATCTTTCAACAACAGGGCACATAATGCGGGACTGAGGGTCAAAGCGTTCAAGGCAGAGATAACAATTGCAATAGCTAAAGTAAAGGCAAACTGACGGTAGAACACACCTGCAGACCCTTTCATAAAGCCAACAGGAAGAAACACTGCTGTCATGACCAAGGTAATCGATATAATGGCACCAGTGATCTCATGCATCGCGGACATAGTCGCTTTTTTGGCTGTCATGTTTTTATTCTCCAGTTTGGAATGCACAGCCTCAACAACAACGATAGCATCATCTACAACAATGCCTATTGCCAGCACGAGTGCAAATAGCGTGAGCAGGTTAATGGAGAAGCCAAAGACGGACATAAAGAAAAACGTACCTATGACAGCCACGGGAACTGCAATGGCCGGAATCAGTGTGGACCGGAAATCCTGCAAGAATATATATACGACGATAAAAACAAGAATAAAGGCTTCCAGAAGTGTATGCTCTACCTGATCAATGGATTGATCAAGCATATCCTTGGTATTGTAGAGTATCTGCTGCTTGATCCCTGGAGGAAAATCCTTTTCAGCTTTTTTCAGAAACTCGGCCACCTTCGTCTGTATTTCTCTCGAATTTGTACCCGGCAGCTGTATAACGTCGAATAACACACTTTTTTTATCATGTACGGTATTTAATGAATTGTAGGTATAACTACCCAGTTCAACTTTGGCAATATCCTTAAGTTTGAGCATACTGCCGTCGCCATTCGCTCTGATGATCATGTTTCCATAGTCCTCGGGTCTGGTATACTTACCGGCATATTTGAGTACATATTCGAAAGATCTGTCACTTGATTCACCAAACCTTCCCGGTGCCGCTTCTTGATTTTTACTTTTGACGGCGGCCATCACTTCTGTCGGTGTAATGTTGTAAGCGGCCATTTGTGCCGGATTGAGCCATATCCGCATCGAATAATCTCTACTACTACCAAAAGGTCTGACTTGACCCACGCCCTGAATACGTTTTAATTCCGGAATGATGTTGATCTGCGCATAATTGGTCAGATATGTCGCATCGTACAATTCGGGCTTATCACTCATCAAATTGATCGCCATAATAAGTGAATTTTGCACCTTTTGGGTGGTAATACCGGCTTGCACAACTTCGGGCGGAAGCAACCCCGTAGCAGATGAAACCCGGTTCTGTACATTGACAGCGGCCTGGTCGGGATCTGTGCCCAGCTTAAAGTATACAGATATGATGAGTGTACCATCGTTGCTCGAAGTGGAACTCATATAGGTCATATTTTCAACCCCATTAATGGCTTCCTCTAGCGGTGGCGCTACCGCACGCACCATCGTTTCGGCGTTTGCCCCGGGATAATTGGCCGAAACCTGAACCACTGGAGGTGCTATATCCGGAAACTGTTGTATAGGTAGATCCATCAGACCTACCGCGCCGAGAATGACCAACATGATGGAAACCACAGTAGCAATAACTGGCTTATCAATAAAAATTTTTAACATGGTATAATAGTCTTTAGCATAAGTAAAATAAGGTGATTAGTTGCTCACCATTTTATCGGATGATATTTCGGGTTTAACAGCCATTCCATCTTTAAGGGACTCCAGCCCTTTTAAAATAAGTCTGTCCCCACTAGCCAGGCCGCTGGAGATGTAATAGCTGTTTCCGGCAGCTCCGGTAACCGTTAATGCGACCTGTCGGGTTTTGTTGTGCTGGTCAACGACATAGGCAAAGAGCTTGTCCTGCATTTCGAACGTCGCTGCCTGGGGTACAGCAACTACACCATGCTGCCTCAGGCCGAGTCTAATACGGCCTGAATTGCCGGAACGAAGTAAACCTTGCCGATTGGGAAAAGTAGCCCTTAGGGTGATTGCTCCTGTAGACTTGTCAAATGCTGCATCAACCATATCAAGCCTACCTGTTACGGGATAATCAGTTCCACCGGAAAGCACCAGATTTACCTCGGCGCTGTTCTTTAATTTTTCGTCAATGGAACGACCTTGAAGGCCATCTTTGAAGGCGACAAAATCAGCTTCACCAACAGAAAAATAAGCGTGAACCTCCCTATTGTCGGAAAGATAGGTCAATGACTGGGCATCGGATGGAGCAACAAGACTGCCGGTTTTCTTTCCCAGACGGCCGATATAGCCACTTACAGGAGCTTTAATGGTGGTAAAGTTTAAGGTGATTTTGGCATTTTCTATTTTTGCCATCGCTTTTCGCTCGCCCGCTATCGCTGCATCATAGGCAGCCTGCGCTGTTTTTAGCTGATAGTTTGACACGACTCGATTATCCACCAGCGCTTTGAGCTTTTCGACTTCAATTTTTGCTGTCTGTACTTCTGCTTGCGCAATGGACAGTTGCGCTTTCGCATCGTTATAGGCTTCTCGGTATGGGCGTGAATCGATCAGGAAGAGAGCTTTGCCCTTTTCAACATAGGCTCCTTCCTGAACCAAAACCCTTTCGAGTATCCCATTCACCTGAGGGCGTATTTCGACATCAGTAAGCCCTTCTAACTGTGCAGGATACTCTGTATAAACAACCGTATCGGTCTTGTTTAAAACCATTACGGGAACCTCAGGGATACTTTGCTCCTGAGCAGGTTGATGCCCAGATTTGCAGGAAGAAAATATGATAACTGGAATTGCTATTCCGAGTAACAGATTTTTTTTCATAAAAATTTGATTTGATATTAGTGAAATGTGTAAGAATGTGAGTGACTCTTGAGTTTCTTGAATTATTTATTACGGGTAGTACGGATGAATCAGTAAGTAAACGACCACTCCAGTAAAACTAACATACAACCAGATTGGCATAGTCCACCGGGCAATCTTGCGGTGCTGACTAATTCGATTATTTAGTGCAAAAGCCATGGCCAGAAGCCCAAGGGGCACAATAATGGCGGCCAGTACAACGTGCGTGAGCAAAATAAAGTAGTAAACCCCTCGCAATAGACCATCGCCTTTATAGCTGGTAGAGGGCATGGAAAAATGATAGAGCAAATAAGAAAACAGGAATAAGGAGGTAAAGGAGAAGGCAAGAAATATGGAACTTCGATGCAGGAGTATGTTTTTACGACGAACCGCCAACAACGCAAATAGCAACGAAAAGAAGGTTAAACCATTCAACATCGCATTGAGCATGGGTAGGCTGGAATAATCACAGCCTTCTAACAAGGTTACTTTGGGCAAGAAAAAAGTAAGCAGGATTAAACCGTTAATAACAATGGTGAGTATCCAGATAAGTAATATAGAATTTTTGTATAGCATTATTTTATAGATATAGTTTTGATAGATGGCTGAGGGGGAATTGGCGCAAGCATGGTTAAACATTGACTCCAATAATTAAAACATACTGAATGGTATGTTTTTGGATATAAAAAAGATTTCATCATATATTATTTCTTTTAAAACATACTAATTGGTATGTTTTAATGCGTAAAAGTTTAGATTTTAATAAGCCAATCAAAACATACTATAAAATATGTTTTGATCTAAAAAAATTTACTTCAATGAATCAAGGTATTGTCGAAATTCAGTTAGAAATGAAACATAATAAGGTTTACCCAATAATTTTCCCATATTTCTGACACCATGGTATAATGTTATGATATGAAGTGCAATCTGTTTCGCATCATGCGAACGCCCTAATTGTCCATTCTCTTGCCCCCGTATGATCTCAGCTTCAATTGCTCTTTCCCATTTATTCAACGATTTTTTTAATGCTACCCGAAATGCTTCATTCAGCGGAGCCATCTCCTGGATAAGATTAACGGCCGGACAACCATGCTCAACAGTCATAAACGGATGTTTAAAGAGAAGTTTATCCATCATTTTATAAATATTATCTCTGAAATTGGGACTTGTTGACAGTGAGTTCTGAATGTCTGGCCAAATCTCTGTATGCATAGCTTCTTCTATCAATGCGATTCCCATCTCTTCTTTGTTTTTGAAATGATAGTAAAAAGCCCCCTTGGTCACTTGTGTTGTAGCCAAGATATCATCAATACTGGTCGATTGAAATCCTTGCTTGTATATTAATTCCATCGCTCTTCTGAGAATATCTGATCTTGTTGCCTGTGCTTTTGACATAAACATACCAATTAGTATGTCGCAAATATACAGCGCAAATGCACTGCTTGTATCTCTTACTTGTCATTGTTAAGTAAAACTGAAAAATTAAAAATTTAGTCACTTCACCACTTTTACTTGACTATTTACCGATCATCCTATGTAAGATGTTTTTGACAATAAAATGACGCTAAGAAAATATGGTTTAGAACAAATGATTATGCCTGTGTCTATGATGGTAAAACATATACGATCATCAAGCATGAAGGTAAACCGTTCAAAAATGTCCGCTCTATAATAGCGGATAAAAATGGGAATATCTGGCTTGGAGGAAATGACGGACTATGGAGCTATGACGGTATTACATTTACAAATTATACGCGCCAGTTTGTTGGCTATATCTACGAAGATAAAAATGGGAATATCTGAACTAGTTCGGATAGCGTTGTCAATAGGGATTTCAAACATGTCTCACAACCGCCCATCCAGACAAAACGCTGGATTCTCTCCCGTTACAATTCAAAATCTATATTGAATCCTGCTACGCCTCCTGAGATCATCCGATCGGGGGAAGCCCTGATTTTTGGAATCACGGAAGCTAACGATGATAGTATATGGTTTAGTACTTTAAATGGAGTGTATCGTTATCATGGAGATAGGCTTATTCGTTGTCGGGTATACCAGTACCTCAATGTGCGGTAAGTGTAGTTGCCTGCGCTTCTTTTTTTGCAGGAACTACATCAACTTCAATAAAAGTATGATGATATGGAAATTGGTACAGCACAACAAAAAGTTACCCTCGCCTTTATCAATGATAAAAGCCCGATTTTGGATCTGATTTACAACGATCTCATTGCTTCTGGAATTGAAGTGTTGTTTGGGTCGGGAAATATCAAAGATGGCCTATCTCAATTATCTGCGGCGAAAGTGTTACCCCAAGTTTGTGTCATTGATCTTGATTTCTATGATAAGAATATATTAGTACACCTTCAAGAATTGAGACTACAATATCCATCTATAAAACTGATTGCTCATAGTGATATTGACGATGAGAAAGTAGCTAATTATCTTTTGAATATTGGTTTTGCAAGCTACCTGCTAATTGGTAGTGATGTAGATGATTTTAAAAAAGCTATTGAAGTTGTTATCAATGGTGAAAGATAATTTAGTCCGGGAGGGGCAGAAATAGCAAAGAACTATTGCAATTCCAAGTAGCAACTAAATTCAGTTCTCATTATTCTTCCTATTGGCTGTGTCTGCTAGTCCAGTCCTCAAAAGTCATTTCAAACTTAATTTCTTTTGTGCCGTGCGTGCCCACTTCTGTCCAGCCTGCTTGTCTGTAGAATTGCTCGGCTCTGGTTTCAAAAGCAGTTCCCAGCCAGACTTTATCTTTTGTCTGTGTAAAATACCAATCCAGCATAATATCGTGTAGCTTTCTGCCAATGCCTTGTTTATCAAAATTGGGATGAACAAACAATGCCCAGATATTGTGGTCTACCAAATCTGCAATGGAAAAGCCAACGATTTGATGATTGATTTCACAAACCCAGCCTTTGCCTCGTTCAGTCATAAATATTTGGCAGTCTTCATCAGTTACCAGATTGGGGTTTGATAGTGGGTTTTCTTTTACAGCGTTTCTTACGATTTGGATTTGCTTTATGTCGCTTATTTCAGCTTCTCTAATAATCATTTTTGTATAGTTAAATTGGTTTTATTCAAAGCTAATCTTCCAGTTAATTCCGAATTTATCCGTAACAATTCCATAGTATGACCCCCAAAATGTTTCATTCATCGGTAGTTTTACTTTACCATCCACGGAAAGGATTTGAAATAATCTGTCTGCCTCTTCCTTTTTGTCGGTGCCAATCGCTAATGAGAAATTATTAGTTGAAACAGCTTGTTTGAATAGCTCTGTATTGTCAGATCCCATCAATGTTGTCTCATTGCTAATTGGAAGAGAAACATGCATAATTTTATTGTCTTGTTCTGAAAATATTTCCCTGTCTGTTTGTGGAACATCTTTATAGCGTCTGACATATTTAAACTCGGAATTAAAGACTGATTTATAAAAATTAAAAGCTTCTTCGCAATTACCATTAAAATATAGATATGGATTTACAGTCGTCATAAAAAGTTCTCTTAAAAAATAATACTCAATGCTTCACGTATTGTCGTAGTGGTGGAATAAGAAACACTAGGATTCAATACAGTACAAATGTATGAAAAAGTACTGATATTGGTTGTAGAGCCACATCCTCAATTGTGTTATACCTTGCCAGATGTAATTTTATTTTCGGTCAATTGATACTAAATATTCATCCAACGCTTGTAAAAAGAGTTTGTTAAATGCCTTTCCAGAAAACGGATTCTGACTGGTTACTAGATTTCTGTCTTTCACAGCGTAATTAGCCTTTGGTAACTTGCTTCTATATTTTAGTCCCAATTTCCTCAAATTTTTGGCTATTTTTCTGTTTTTAGGTTTCCCATTCATAATAAAACGCTCAATAACAAATTCTTCAAATGGGGATACAGCATTTACTTTAAATCCAATATATGGATTTTCTTCTTTTGGTATTATTAATAAAAGACTTGGTGCGTGGCAAATAAGTCCAGTTGGTTTATTTTCCTTTGCAAACTGTTTCAACAGGATAGGTATGTTAAGATCATCTTTCAGGTCTATCATTAGACCCTGTCCCCCAGGAATGATTAGACCTATGTAGTCTGACTTTCTTTCTATAGCCTGTTCAAGTGTTTTAGGATTATTAAATAAGCTGTCTGTCTTAATGAAGGCCAGAGCTTCATCTTTTACAATCGAGTTTTCTTTCCAATACTTGTTGTTTAGGCTTTCTTCATCTATTGTAGTAACAACTCCGTTCGGTGTAGCAAAGTCTACTGTATAACCGGCTTCTGTTACTGATTTATAGGCCAGATAAAACTCATTCAAAAAAACACCGGTTTGTCGTAGTTTTTCTCCATCGTTTAGTTGCAATGTATTTGTTGCACTCATTACAAATAGTATTTTGTTGCTTTGGGCATAACTTTACCCGCTAATTATCATAAACAAAAAAACGAAGGATCCAATCGGAATAACAATGTTCGGAAATATTAGCTTTCAACATAAAAGATTGGAAATAGGCTGGACATGGATTGGTAAAAAATTTCAGGGAACGGGTATCAATGCTATCTGTAAAGGACTTCTCCTTGATTATTGCTTTGACACTCTGGACCTGAGAAGAGTAGAATTTAAAATAGATATCAACAATCTAAAATCGCAAAGGGCTATAGAAAAGATCGGCGCCATCAAAGAAGGTTTTCTCAGAAATTACAACATCCAATCCTACGGAGAAAGTGAAGGGACTTATGTGTATAGTATCCTTAAAGAAGAATGGTTAAGCAGGTAAACATAGGACACCGTCAACCAGTTCCGCAGTGCCTGACAGGCCGTTGATAGTTTGAGTTGTCAGTCTTTTTGTGGTAACTAATGCCAGATAAAAAGTGGTCCCTCATTTAACGAAGACCTACCTATCGAAATCTACGGCTTTACTTGTTTGTATATCGGCTGGAATTCGCGATGCCATTTCTCTAATTTATTATTCTTAAACCTAAATAAATAGTATTCCTCATCAAAAGGAACATTCCTGTAGGAAATAACTTCTATAGTATCCGTAGCGTTTGCTTCCTTTTGCGCAATTGAATAGGATGAGCCAAGAATATTAACAACTTGCAATTTAGACATCCCCAATTTAAGCTGCTCCATTTTCGATTGTCTCATTGTGGCAATTCGTGTACCAGAACAAGAAGATAATACCACAATTAAAAGACTTAAAATGGCTATTAAATTATTCTTCATATATCTAATTTAAGAAATAATTTCATTAAGTTGACCTATTTATGTCAGAGATCGGATTTAGAATTGAAAAGCTCGACATCCAATTGACACACAATTGCACTCGAATTAATACCTATAATAGAAATTGGATATCACAATCAGGATCATCCTCCCACAATACCGTGGTAGAATAAGGAAAATACGCTATATCCTTCTCTTTTATGATTTCGTAAATAAAGAAAAACTTGTTAAGTAGCTCCTGGAATTTATCACCATAATCTGAACTATGGCCTATTTTAAATCGTTTGGTCTCGGATGAAATCTCGGCTACAATATAGCCCAAGGTCACTATTTTAAATTTGACTTCCATTTATTTACAATAGTAGTTGTTCGCAGCGAATTTTCCTAAGTCTCGAGATAAATATCGCAATAAATATACTGCGCAAATACCCTGCATACCTTTAGAATATATTTGTTTAGTAAAATGAGGAATAGCAATTATAGTATATGACGCTTGAAGAATTGACACTTGAAATTAATGCGGAAAGGGCATTGACTTATTTTGAAAGTAAACACCTGGTTATATGGGCTGTAAATGTTTTAACCTTGGGATATGAGAGTGACAACCTGTGTATTTTAGCTGGTTTGGATAACGCATCTACGGAAGAACGCGAAATCTATTTTTGGAAATCAATTGCTGATCTAAAATTGAATATAGAGAAAAGCGATGAAGATTTAATGGAAAAATATGCCTTAACAATCGCAAAAAAAGCAATCAGAAAAGAGGTCAGTATAGAATATGCTTTTGGCCAAATGTTGAAAATTGTGTCCGCAAGCGGATATAATTACAGATATATCTCCTTTTATGAAATTGACGAGGATCTGGACTATTTGAAGTATAACAATACAACCCTTTTTAATACAGGACTTACGCTTGAGAATTCAAAAGAATTCATCTTAGCGGAAATGAAAATATTCGTCGAAATGGAAGATCTAAATATCCCCTGCGAACGACGTAACAAATGCTATTGCGAAACTTGTAAAAACCTTAATAGCCCAGTAACGAAAAATAAATTTCAGCTTAAAAAACCATTTATATATACAGTTTGGGCTTGTGGGATATGTGGTTCAGATAAGCTTAAATACAGCAGCAATCATGATGTTAAAAGGAGAATAATAGAACAATCGAAAAAAGAATAATGCTGCAAATCCCTTGGGATGGGCGGTAGAAAAGACCTGAGCGGCGATTATATATATTATTAGTCTCTAGCTGAATTGTATCATAGGTGTTTGTATAGTTAGCAGGGCTGTAAGTTCCTATCATTTCGCCAGTATAGTAACTTGTAAAAGTAACCTTTGCTCTTTAGGTGCGGATAACTCCCCTATTTGTTGCTCGCATTTTAATTAAAAATAATTCTTGTTTTGGTATCATTTATAAAATTACATAACAGGTTTCAACGCTAACCATCCCACCTGTGGACGTCATTTCTGACCATAGCCAATTAAAATACTCAATCACCTGCCAGGCAGGGATCATGGGTCTATCAGCAGTGGTATGTCCATCGGCAACTACAGTAATAGAATAGTCCTTCGTCAAAGCCGATTTTATTGTAGCATCCACACAAAAATCTGTGGCACATCCGGTCAAGACCAATTCCGTCACTCCGCTACTGGTCAATAACGTTTGAAGTTCTGTTTGATAAAACGAATCATTTGCTGTTTTAGAGACAAATATATCTGCGGGCCCTGTAATCAGCTCTGGTAATAACGACCAATCTTCTGTCCCGGGCAGAAAACAGTTTTCCTTTGTCCCATCATGCTGGATAAAAATGACCAAATCCCCGTTCTTTCTAAACGCCTCAGAAAGTCTGTTTATCCGATCAATAACAGCAAAGGTATCATACCGCAGCTCATAGGGTCTAAAACTCCCCAATTGCATATCTATTATTAGTAAGGCTCTCATTAACGCAAAATTATCGATTTATATAATCCCTATACTCTTCCTGAATCATTCCTGCAGCAGTATATTTATGAGCAGACGCTTTGTAGGTCGCCTGTGCAAATTCTAACGCATCAGCAATTGAAGAGAAAGTATTTATCACACCAAATGGCTCATCTGGATCAACCAACGAAAACGCATAGATGTCCAAGAAATCTTCATTTCCCTCATCAAAGGATTCAAAATAGGCTACAGAAAAGCTTTCGGCGCTTTCCTTATCAATACTTAACCATCTGAGTATGGTATAATCTGTTTCCTGAACAACACCCAACCACTGCTCCACGGATTTCCCAAGTCTCAATCTGGCTCTGATTTGATCGTCCGTTAAATACTCTGCCATAAAAATAACGTAATACATGAATTTAGTAAATTGCATTATGGAAAAGAAAACTTTTTGACATCATCTTTTAAATCATTCGTGCTATTTTATGAAAGTTTACTTCTTAATACCTTTTTTATTTCTTGTTATAGCTTGTCAAAGCACCACTAAAAAAGTACCTAAAACAAGAATGCCAGAAAAACTCTTTGATTATTCTACAGTTGAAAAAGACTATGAGGAAATAATAGAAGCGATACTTACATATAACTCTTATATCATTGGAACGATCAAGTCTGAAGAACCTAAGACGTATATCGAATCCATATTTACCAAAGATTCCATATACACTACGTATAAGGGGGATCATCCTCCGGGAGATGGAATTGGAATCAGGAAATTATTTCACCGTCTCGGCAGTAGCCAGCAGGACTCTATTGGTTTCCTAAATCAGACAAGAGACAGGGATACAGTCTATATTCCTCCGGCGATATCCCGTAAATTCAGAGTTAAAGACAGTAATAAATTGATTGCTGAAGAACGTTTTTTTACAAAGTTGGTTTTCCACTTACCGATCCTGACACATGATCGCCAAAAAGCATTCGTATCCCTGGATTATATATGTGGCGGATGGTGTGGCCAAGGATGGTATTTTATTCTCGAAAAAACAAAAGGCAAATGGAAGGTAGTTAAGTATGAGGGTACTTGGGAAGCATAGGTGCGAAAAACTATTGAAATATTACTTAAACAAGCGCAATAGAAAAACCAGAACAATGTCCGCTATTTCTCCTATCCGGTTAAAGACCATTCATGAACTACAATCTTTTCAATGCATTCAAGGTTCGGCATTAGGTGGCGGCACATAAACCCAGACCTAAATATGGGAATAAATAATCCATACTTTAGCGGTTTGGGCTATTTATTATTTGGAGATTTCGGACATTGAGATCATGCTATTCCTAGACGAGTTGACCGTTTTAAACAAAACCATAAAAACAAGTAAGGATGGATTTGTAAATCTCAGCTCAATATTCAAATGGTCGAAATTGTCCTTATTGACTGATCAATGAATTTCGAAATCATATGATCAAAGCCTCCGAAATCTCCATCCATTTATCTTTTTCTTACAAAATGATTTTGAACGATTGAATTTAGAAAGATTTTTGTATCCACAGCTTCGAACTTCAACATTTCGGAAAGATCTCCGAACAAAGGAATTCCTTCCCCTAGCAGATAAGGAATCAGGGTAATAATCATCTCATCAATCCGGTCTTCTTTCAAAAAGCCCTGAATGGTCTTTCCCCCATCGATATACAGGTTATGATATCCTTTTCCATGAATTTCAGCCAGTACATCGTTTAGGCAGCCTTTGACAAGAGAAGCTTTATCCCTGAATTTTGCGGGGATCTCCGTCATACTGTCGCTCAACACAAAAACATGCTTATCATAATACCATTCGTCAAAACCACAAACCACTTCAAAGGTTTTGCGGCCCATGACCAGTGCATCAATCTGTGCAATAAATTCCTTATAGCCCATATCATCCTTCTCGGGATTCGGTATGGAAAGCAGCCAATCGATTTCTCCGTTCCTATCGGCAATATATCCGTCCAGACTGGTGGCAATGAAGACTTTGTTTTTCTGATTCATTTTTATGTACTTAAAGTTATACCACAAAATTAAATCCTTCGACACATTTAAAATTGTACAGAATTTACCATGCTCCAAATTTTGAAAATTCTTTTGGAGTATAACCACTGAGTTTTTTAAATACCCTAATAAAATGGGACTGGTCATAGAATCCAGCTTTCAGCCCAATGTCAGTCAATCGTTCCAGCGAATTGTTCTGAAGCAATATGATCGCTTTATTCACTTTGTAAAGATTCAGATATTCACTGGGAGTCAAAAAATAATGCTTTCTGAATTTCTGAATGAAACTTTTCTGCGAAATCAGCAGCACTTTACTGAAATCCCTCAGCATTCCCTTTCCTGCTATTTCAGTAGCCAGATGTGCTTCGAACCTCATCAAGTGAGGGTCGGTATTTAAAGTTTCGAATACCCTCAACAAACATTTTTCAGCTTGGGCAAAATCAGGATTCTCGGCAACAAAAAGACAGTCAAATAAAATCGAAGCTAGTTCTTCCAAAGATGAGCTCCCTAATTTTGGGAGCAGTATGCCATAGCAAAAAGGCTTTAAGATTAACCCTATGCACGCGTAAGCTCCATTTGTTGTGGTCAGAAAAGGTCGATTTTTTAAACCCGATAGCACCTGAACTCCTGTACGACCGTTTATCTTTTCGGTATTGATTCCTCTGATGTCGAACTCATCACCATAACTGAAAATAAGTTCGGTAAACAAAGCAGCATGATGAATAAAATCCATGGTAAGATTAGGCGACTTTCCTACCCAGATATAATCTATAAATTCACTGAGCGGATATTTGGGCCGGTAAGCTATTTCTTCAATCATTTTTATTATTTCTGAGTAAGCCAATTGCACTGATTCTATAGAAACAGATAAATATAAAGGTTATTTTTCGGAACTATCGATTTATATAATCCCTATACTCAGCCATCTGTTGTCTTATTGTTGATCAAGACAAAATTCTCCCGATTGGCATTGCCACTATCGAATGAATGGAAGAAATTGCTCCATATCCGATACCCTCTGGCACTGCCACTATATTTTCCCAACGTATTAAACTGTTTAAATAGCATAGCATTATGACCACCGCTAAATATATTCTGCTTAACTTTATCTGACGTCCCCAAAATTCCAGATGGGTCTCGGCATTGCCAAAGTCACAGCCTTCGATCACCGAATCAATGTTATTTTCAAGATCATCTTTCCATGGATCGCCGGAGTTTGGGTATTCATCGACTCTTTTGAACAGTACGGCCACAGAACTTGCGATGCTAACCGATCGCCCCCTAATGGCCACATCTTTAAATGTCGTTCCCTGTGAGTAGTTTCTTATGGTATATAGGTCCGTAGGCTTGCCATCAATTCGATACAGATAATGCCCGCATATCTACTATGAATCATTACATACGACGATCCACGTATTACTATTTTTTTTAGCATATTTACCCACGTAAAATAAAAACTGTAATAACCAGTTATCAGGTCTAGTTTTCTCAAACTGGAAGAATAACTTATCAAATCTCAATTATGACTAAGAATAAATTTTTAAAAGTAAATGACCTTAATATTGGCCTTAAAACCATTAGTAATAAGGATTTTATTTCATTAACGGACATCGCAAAACACAAGAATCAATTGGAGCCATTTTCAGTTATTAATAATTGGCTGAGGGGTCGCAGCACGATTGAGTATTTAGGTCTTTGGGAAAAATTGAATAACCCTAATTTTAAACCTATCGAATTCGAGAGGTTTAGAAATGATTCGGGTAGTAATCATTTTACGCTTTCCCCTCAAAGATGGATTGGAGAAACTGATGCTGTAGGACTAATTTCCAAATCTGGAAGATATGGAGGGACTTTTGCTCATAAGGATATAGCATTCGAATTTGCGTCATGGATCTCTCCCGAATTCAAACTTTATCTAATAACAGAATTTCAACGATTAAAAGAGGAAGAGAACGATCGTTTGAAACTAGATTGGGACTTACAAAGAACATTAGCAAAAGTGAATTATCATATTCACACTGATGCAATCAAAGAAAATCTTATTCCAAAAGAAATCACCAAACAACAAATAGGCTTAGTTTATGCGAGTGAAGCGGATCTGTTAAATGTCGCACTATTTGGAATGACAGCGAAAGAATGGAGAGATAAGAATTCCGATAAGAAAGGTAATATTCGAGACTACGCGATTATCGAACAATTGGTCGTACTAAGTAATATGGAAAGTATAAACGCGCTACTAATCCAGCAAGGTTTATCCCAAAATGAAAGACTGATACAGCTCAATAAGGTTGCTATGACACAAATGAAGTCTCTCGTAGAAAATAAGGCTGTTAAAAAATTGAAATAGAAAATCATACGTGTCTTTAGAGAAAGTTTCTACAATTATTTAAACTTGTCCATACCTTAAAAAAAAACAGCACAATGACCCAAGTAGGCAAATATACGTATACTGAGCCTGACGATTCATATAAACAGAGTAGAGCTAATGTCGAAAAATTTGGCCTTGAAGTGATCAATGTGGAGGCGAGCAATTACCTACCCTCCTTCTCTTATAGCATTGGCCTGACACAAACTTATCAGCACCCCGAACTCATCTGCATAGGACTATCTAAAGAGTTGGCCCACGTAGTTATCAATGATATTGCAGACCTGATCAAAAATGGCGAAAGAATAGAAAGCAATGAGGTGTATACCAACATCTTTGACGAAAGCAGGGCGATGTTTTTAACCGTCGATCCAGAAAATATAAGAGACTATTTCGGTGCTGCTCTAAATTATTATCAAGGTAAAGGATTTGACGCGCTACAATTGATCTGGACAGACCGTAATGATAGGTTCCCATGGGAAGAAAACTTTGAAGAAGAATTCCTATACATACAGCCATTATTAGATAGGAATGCAGACTTTAAGTTTTATGAGCCCAAAAATATGGTAGCATTTACGACACGTCAATGGCTTGAAGAAAGAAAACCCATATTGCGCGTTGTCCATGATCATGAAGGTGATTGGCAATTCCTGAGCGGCGACCAATTGCCAGATGATATCCGCATTGTTGCCTTAGAAGAACTCGTTAAGCGTGATCATTCTTTAAACAATCTGTTTGATCTTGACTATGGTGAAGGAGCAGAAAGAAAAGGCATAGGAGAGAAATGGATACGAAGCAGCTTGCATTAAACCCTATATTCAAGCTTATAGCCAAAAAATTCAGCAGCAATATCTGGGCTCTAAAGATATTCCTGCATTTATATTATTGGATAGCAAAGGAAAATTAATCAAAACGTTGTCTAAAAATATAAATAAAGAAACCCTGAGAAGTTTTCTAGCAAATTAGACGAATAGATACTTTATAAAAAACCGAGTTTATTAGACGTCCAGGTAACACAGCAATGGACAGACCGTTTTAACCAACAATTCAGGTCTGAATCTGCCTCTGATTATTGATCGTTAAAAGATAACAATTGGAAAAAAATAGCCGCTTAGGATACAATCCCAAGCGGCTTAATATTACGCAAAAAACATATTCCACGCTAGTTCCAACCGGGATTCTGTACCAAATTTGGATTCTTGTCTATTTCAGCTTGCGGGATTGGAAACCAATAGTTTTTTCCAGTAAAAATGCGCTTTTGATAGACCGAACGTTTGAAAAAAGCCTTGGGATTAGACTCACTATCGTCCTTTTCAGTTCCGGAAAAATTCATCCCATAAAAATTTCCATTCAGTGTGGTCTCTCCTATCTTCCAGCGTCGAATATCGCGGTAGCGGATGCCCTCATTGTTGAGCTCTACACGACGTTCATTCCTAATGGCTTTGCGCATCGCGTCTTGTGAAGCTGGTACCGGCAGTGCATTAGGCCCCGCACCATATTGTGGCACTCCGCCGCGCAAGCGGATCAAATTGACGTACTTTAAGATATCCGAATGATTGGGTTCTGTCTCGTTGAGGGCTTCGGCATAATTCAGATAAGCCTCTCCCAAACGATAAAGTATACCCGGCCGATAAGGATTTGTGTTATTGCGCGGATCATGGTCTGGATGAACTTTCTTCCGGATGAGATAGCCATTCTGTGGCGCATCGTGGGTAGGCCCTCCATCCCAGTTGCCGCTATAAAACTGGGTGGTGCGATTTTCCCTCCTATACCAAGCTCCATTGTATAATACAGAAATATAGAAGCGCGGTTCGCGATGGGTATACATGTTATAAGTTCCCTCTAACGTAACTTTGCCATTGCCCTGAGACTCGACCCAACGCGTATTTCTGACTTCGGCAGTTTTTGAAAAACCTTTCTCCTGATAGCCGGACAATGGATCGTCGATGGTCCTGCCATTCTCCATAAAGAAGGCATCGACCAATGATTGCGTAATCCCTAATCCACCGTTGCCACCAGTTCCCCTAGGTTGTGCATGGCGGTCATACTCCCCGAAATTACAGTCGGGCCGGGCAAAAAGAATCTCTTCATTACCATCCTGTGGCCTGCGGAATAACATGTTCTGGTAGGATAGGAATGGATCAACAGAACCATCACTATTATATTCTACATACAATTTGTGCCCAGCTGCCTCAGCCTTTTCGATAAGGAGCTTGGACGCTGCAACCGCGGATTTCCATTTATCTACCGTATAAGTAGCATTAAATATCGCTTCACCTTTGTTATTGGTAAAACCAGCATAGGATGTATTTCCATTGACCAATGGACTTGCTGCAAATAAAAGAAGACGTGCCCTGACCGCCAGACACATTATGGAAGTTGCCCGACCATACTTTTGTGCCGCACTATACCTTGCTGGCAGAACTTCCGATAAATCCAATAGTTCTTTATCTGCCCATTGTACCACCTGATCAAAGGGAGTCTGTCCAATCATCAGTTCCTCAGCAGGCGCATTGGGATCTGTCAAACCAAGATGGAATGGTATCGCACCATAGGTTTCCAGTAAAAGTGTATAATAATAGGCAATCATAAAGCGGGCCTCGGCTTTCATTAGGTTGACCTCTTCTTCGGTCACCAATTGCGCAGGGTTGGGCTTGACATTGTCCAGAAAAATATAGGCCGAACGGATACGTTTGGGAAGCTCCACCCAATAATTGGGATCCCAGGATGTGCTCGGATTCCAGTTCCCAGTCTGCATACCAATAACCGACCAGCCGAACTGTTCCCAACCGGTAGACGGAGCCATATCATCAGAGAGTGGATCCCAGCCCAGCGTCCGCGTATTTCCCCAATAAGGATCGGGCACATTGCTGTATATACCCGCCAGCCAATCTTCTGTTCTGGTCTTATCTTTAAAAATCATTTCAAGGGTAAGCTGATCATCAGGGCTTTTGTCAAGATATTTCGAACAGGCCCCCATTGTGATCCCCAAAGCCAACAGCGCTAATACTCGGGTAATCTTATGTTGTATTTTCATCTTCATCATTGGTTAATGCTATTTAAAATTTAACTCTAGACCCATCGATACCGATTTCATTATTGGGTATCGCATGCCGTTATTTGAACCCAGTTCGGGATCCCAAAGCTTAAAATCGCTGATTGTTAACAAATTATTTCCACGAAGGAATATTCTAAAATTTCGGATGGAAAGATGATCTAGCAATTTTGGCGGTAAGCTATATCCGACCTCAACATTGCGCAAACGAACAAAGCTCATATCGCGTAACCACCAAGTAGATGCCAGATTGTTATTGGCACTTTGGTAATCCGACAACCGTGGGTAAAAAACATCCTGGCTGGGGTTGCTCACAGTCCATCTGTCTGAAACATTGTCAAATATATTCCCCATGGCACCATTGGCACTTCCGGGAATAAAATTAGAACCACCGATAATGCGATAGGTCCGCGAAATTCCCTGAAAAAAGAAGCCAAAATCAATGGCCTTGTACCGCAGGTTGGAGCCAAAACCGAATACGATCTGCGGATCTTCGGTGCCGCCAATTGCAGTTCTGTCAAGTGCATCGACGACTCCATCATTATTCAGGTCACGGTAGCGGATATCGCCCGGGCGCACCGGCCCGAAGGTATGCCGCGGGATATCGGGACGTAGTGTACCATTGGACACATCTGAAAAATCAGCATCAGTAAACAGTCCCTCATCAATAAAGCCAAACAGCTGCCCAATCGGCCTGCCGGTAGAGGAACGTGTGCTTCCCACCACTGCAATAGGCTCATCTTGCTCTAGGATCTTATTACGGGCATAGGTAAAGGTGCTACGAACGGAAAGGAAAAAATTTGGATTCAACTGCTTGTTCAACTCAAGTGACATATCTATTCCTTTATTGTTGACGCGTCCAAAATTTGCCCATGGTGCATTGGTAAAACCACTGGAACCGGGAATGGAGCGGCGTTGCATAAAAATGTCTTCGCGATTCTCATTAAATAAATCAAGCTGGAATTCTAATGCTCGCCATAAACCGAGTTCGACACCGATATTGGACTTGGCGACTGTCTCCCAAGTAAGGTTACTATTCCCCTGATCGCCTTCCATACGCCCCGCACGCTTAAAGTCGTTGTTTAAGCCCCAGGAGTAACCGCCAGTCTCATTAATGGTCGTAATATAAGCGAACCGACGGCCATCAAGCTTGTCGTTACCGACAAGTCCATACGAACCGCGAAGTTTGAGTTTGGAGATCGTACTTTTCAGCTGTTCCATAAATGGTTCTTCGGATATGTACCACCCCAAGGCAAAGGAAGGAAAGAAACCGTAGCGTTTGCCGGGAGCAAAGTTTTCGGATCCGTTATAGCCAAAGTTGAACTCAGCGATATACCTATTGTTATAGTTGTAGGAAAATCTGCTGGCTATTCCTTGATTCCGATAAGGCAACAGATCACCATTATCGTAGTTACGCTGATTGTACAAGAACATACCTTCTACATTGTGATTGCCAAAAGACTGGGTATAGTTGATGGCTCCTTCGAGGTACATGCTTTTATCGCCCCAGTCTGAGTTTTTTTCATAACCTAAAAACTCTTGGCCATAGCTGTCAATCACAAGCTGTAATTTCCCATTTTCGTCCCGACCGATGGCTGGATTATAATAATCCGGACTTTTACTCCTTACAACGGACGTGTTTGAATACCTGTCGAACGAGAAAAGCCCCCTTGCTTTTAATCCCTTGAGCCAAAACGAAAGATCCTGCTCTACAGCAAATAAGGATTCGATTTTACTAGCGCTGATGCGTTCATAGCCACGTTGCGTTGCCAAAGCCCAGGGATTTGTACGCTGTGGCGTACGTGGTATCTCACCTGAAGAGTAAATGGTGGGATGGACATATGGAGGAATCGTAAATGCTTCCTGAAATAGGTCATCCACACTTTGGGGCGCACGGGTCCGATCCTGCAGATAGCCTCCAATATTGAGCCGGAAGAGTGTGGTCGGACTGACATTAATATCCACATTGGAGCGTACATTATAACGGTTCAAACGGGAGGAAGAATTCCAGTCTTGTTTCTCATCACGTTCGATCAGACCACCCTCGCGATAATAGGAGGTAACCAAAGAATAACGCAAGATATTCGAACCCCCATTGACGCTCACATTGCCTCTTGAATTCCCAGCACGATCGCGGAGTACTGCATCGAGCCAGTTGACATCTGGATAAAGATCTGGATCAGTTTGGTTCCGGATATTTTCGATTCGCTCTTTAGAATATAATCCCTGTTCACCTCGCTCCTCCCGGATACTGTTCATAATCTCCAGATAATCAGCAGCCCCAACAAATTTAGGGAGCTGGATGGGAGATGTGATGCCTTGCTCAAAACGGGCAGAAACACTAGGCTTTCCTACCTTTCCCCTTTTGGTGTTGATCAGGATCACACCATTTGCGCCACGGACACCATAGACCGCACTTGCTGCGGCATCTTTTAAGATCGAAAATGACTCGATCTCTTCGGGATCCATATTGTCCAACGAACGTTCTACTCCATCGACAAGAATCAATGGGCTGCGGCTTCCCCCGAAAGTGCTGATACCACGTATCCAAAAATTCGAATTATCATAACCCGGTTCGCCGGAGCGCTGTACCGCGATGATGCCCGCCAGTTGTCCAGCAAGATTATTGCTCATAGAACGGGAAGTTCCAATCTGCAATCGTTTGGGTTCAATAGTCGTGATTGCCCCTACCACAGAAGCTCGCCGTTGTGTACCAAAACCGACAACGACAACTTCATCCAGCGCGCTAACGCTGTCGGCGAGCACTACAGTATAATCTCCACTTGCCTTTAGCGCCACGCGTTGACTTACATAGCCGACTAAACTCACTATAAAATAGCTATCCTGACGGTCCAATTTGAGCCTAAACTGACCATGCTCATCGGTAGAAGTTGTGTTTTTACCTTGGCCGCTGATCACGGTTGCCCTGGCGAGGGCAATCTGGCGCTGGTTGACCACACGACCAACTACCACACGATCCTCCTGAACTGTAGCTTGCCTGTCCAAACGCTTTACGATGATCGTATTGTCTTTTATGGTATAAGAGACTTTTAAAGTTGAAAAAATTCGATCCAGAACCACCTTTATCGGCTGATCTCTGAACGTCATTGAAATACGTTTGGAATCGTCAATATCGTTTGGCGAATAAATAAATTTTAACCCCGTTTTGGAATTTAGCTCTTTAAATACTTGCTTAACTGGAAGGTTGTTAAAATCTAGGGTAATGTTTTTTTGGACATCAAAGAATGGCCTTGCTGAACTAAACAACCAGACAAGACAGCCAAAAAAAAGGCATAAAAAGTTTCGCGCAAACTTAATTTGTTTGCGGGATGTCATAAGTAATTTATACATTTGAAAATTGATTAATAGTTGATCATTATCCAAAGCCTTTACGGCACGATTAGGAATGTAGCAGCATTCCTAATTTTTTTTTACGGATTTGCTTGTGTTACATATATCTTTCCTTTCTTTTCTGAATAGTTTATATTATTGGTCATTTTAATGATATTTAGGACTTCCCGAATATCTTCATATCTGCTGATCATACCCGTGATCGGAAGATTTGCGATCGCTGGTTCGATATCAATATCAGCTCCATACCACTGTTCAAATTCAAGTACGACATCCGCAAAGTTTTCATTATCGAAGTAAAATAAGCCTTTTCGCCAAGCATTGGCTTTTTCGATATTCTTGGACTGAATCAGTAAAATATTCGGTTTATCTTCCTGTACGAAAGCCTGTTGACCGGGCTTAATCAGCACTTGGGTACCGTAGTGATTGTGTGTAAGTCGGATACTGCCTTCGCTCAACAGTACATTTTCCTCCAAGCCGTTGGCGGTATTAACGTTGAATTTGGTACCGAGAACTTCAATGGTCTGTAAGGAAGAGTGAACCAAAAAGGGAACTTTCCGTCCCATAGCATACTGCTTATGCACATCAAAGAAAACCTCTCCCCTAACATGTACAGAGCGGGTGCCCTTATTGAAGTTGGGATCAAGCTCTAGTGATGCCATATAGTTGAGCCACACCTGTGTACTGTCGTCCAACAAAACTGAAAAGACCCGTCGCGAAGGATTCTCAATCCGTAGTTTACTGTTACCGGCCGTTTGCATGAGTGTGCCAAGTGCCAGTACTTTTTCCTCGCTTATGGTCGTGTAATGACTACCTGGAGGCAATGTATCCAATAGATCAAAATGTTCTTGACTACCGACGAATAAGGATGGGTTTTGGAGATTTGCCTGTTTCGACCTGTCAGTGGTATTGTAATGGTCGATAATCCGATAAGATATATATATGCCCAGCACCACAAATAGACTTGCGGCTGCGTACCAGGCTGTATGTAGACGGAAAGCAGATACCCGGGGTTTTCCAATGCGCTGCTGCACCCCTGCTTTGATTTCTTCACCGATACGCGCTAGATCGTCAGTCTCAGATTTACCTCTGTCCATGGCATCATACAGATGTTCGACAAGCTTTTGCTCCTTGTGATTCGCACTCCCCGAAATATATCGGTCGAGAAGATCTTTTAAAACTGCACGAACATGACGTTTCCTTTCAGACATATCAGATGGTTTATAATGGTCCCTTTCCTATATGTCGTTGTCACCCCTGGTAATTCCCAAAAAAAAATTAAAAAAACATGAAAAGAATTTTGTGTATCAGATCTTTTAACGTGTTTGTTGTATTGAGCAATTGATTTTGAACGGTTTTGGTAGATATTCCAAGCAATTTAGCGATCTCCTTGACCGTCTTATCTTCGTTGTACCGCAATTGGAATATCGCTCTACGTTTGTGTGGCATACGTGCGATCCATCCGTTGAGTATGGTTTGGAGTTCAACTTGTATATATCGCTCATCGGCAGTTGATCCGTCACTCAACTTTTCGACCAATGTTTCCAGTTCGTCAAAATACTTTTTCTCTTTTCTAAACTTGTCGATCACTTTAAAACGCACAGCTTGACAAAGATAATGGTCTATATCTTGGATCGTTTTGCGATCACGTTTCTCCCATAAGTCAATGTATATATCTTGAACAATTTCTTTTGCGACATTTTCATCTTGTAGCCTTCGAACAGCGATTCCATACAACTTCTTCCAGCTACGATGATAAAGTTCGTCAAATGCGCCTTCATTTGATTCTTTCACCAAAAGAAAAAGATCCTCTAGACTCATATTTCGCATAGCTAACGTTTATATTGTTCCGAAATTATAGTGGCTTAAAATTGATGAATGCAATATATAAATTCTGAGGGGAACTTCCTATAAAAGTTATACATTCAACAGAACTTATAAAGCTGTTAAATAGTTTTAGCTCGGTATCGAACACGCTTGATTATTATCGCAGCACATCCCCTCAAGTATAGGATATAAGGTGTTTCCCCGACGGCAAAGCAATTATGTAGAAACAACACTGCAAGATGTCCTTTTATATAGTAATATGTCTTTTTTTGATAACAAGTATCTAATTAATTTCTGTTTAGGCGATTTGTACCGCAATGCTGAATGTCTCCCATCGCTGTTGTTTCAACAGTCAATATAAGAAATTGATCAAAATTAACACCTTTTAGAACAATTATTACACCAGCGTAAATTAATTTTTTATTTCCTTTGGTTTAATTATAAACTTAAGGATTAGCAAATTCTCCAGATATTCCGGGCGTGCTATACGTTTTTGGGAATAGGTCTTAGCACACAATCTGATGAGACTATTCCGGGCAACATAGCTCTCGTAATTGATGAGGTATAGTATATAGTAACTATTGTCTAGGATGTGTTTGCGATCATACAATTTAATTCCTTTCTGATATGGCTACAATTAAACGAATTTATGTGTTAGACAATGGCATCTTCTTCCTCCTTGTAGTATTACTTTTTGGCTGCACGAAAGTATCTCAAAAAGATAAAAAATCAATTATTTTTAGCTCACAAAGTATCTCTGAGATCGATTCCTTCGCGAATCGCTTGAAAGAAATTTATCACGTACCGGGACTCGCTATTGCCATCGTACAGGGCGACTCACTATTTAGCAGCACTTATGGTATAAAAAATGAAAAGGGTGAACCGCTGCTGGTGAGCACAGCAATTGCAACAGGTAGTCTGTCTGAGCCTGTGTTAGCCTATGCTGCTCTCCGGCTTGTGCAGGATGGTAAAATAGACCTTAAAGATAAGATAACAGCCTATCTACCTTACTTTAAAATGCAAGGGGAAGGTTATAAAAAGATGCGTATCCATCAACTCCTGACACATTCTTCGGGTATCGAAAATTATACAGTTTTTTATGATAACCCCTCCTTTGCGCTCAATGCTGTGGAAACAACAACCCGCAGTATCCAGACACAAAAGCCAAGGTGGGAGCTACCTGATGTACAAGTACTCCGATCTGCCTATAACTATGATATCCTGGCAGACCTCATAGGAAAGGTGACAAAACAGCCATTTGAAAATTTTGTGCAGCAGGAAATTTTTAGGCCTATACATATGGACAACTCCGCTTTTTACAAGTTAAAGGGCGCAGCAGCCCCGTTTTACACTAGCAACTATTTGAATTATGATTACAAAGAGGGATCAACGTATCCTTACAACCGTGAACATGGAGGAAGTAGTGGACTGCATGCTTCAACAGCAGATTTAGCTCAATGGGCATACCAGGTGCTTCACAAGGACAACTCCATATTTTTTAGCAAAGAATTAAAAACTTCCAAATATACAGCGGTTGGCTTTGGCTGGGATATCAATACCGAGGTGAATGGACGGGATATATTTACAAAAGGAAGTAGCATAGGTGGATTTAATGCACAAATGATCATGATCCCGGCGTCAAAAATGGCTGTAATAGTGCTTTCAAATATCAATAGTGACTTTAACTGCTCAAAAATTGCTATGAAACTAGCGCGCTGGCTTGACAAACGTGATGACCTAAGCTTAAAAGTCCCAATACACCTAAAAATGGCAAAACGAATTGAAGAAACAAATGATATACCTACTACCATTGCGCTCTTCAAAAAACTTAAAAGAGATGCGCCTTCGGCATATGATTTTTCCCAAACTTCGCTCCTACAACTCGGCACAAACCTATTACATAAGGAGTCTCGTATAGATCAGGCCGTCGAGTTGCTGAAATTCTGCGTCGAAGAATTTCCTCAATCCGCCAAGGTAAGGTTAACACTTGCAGAAGGCTACTTACAGCGACATGATTTAAAAAGTTGTCGCGAAAACATTGCCCACGCAATGTTGGCGCCTGAGGACACCGTGAACCGTAGCGCACAGATGAGGTATTTAAGTGAAAAAATAGAAATCTTGGAAGAGAAAAAACAGATCACAAAGAAATAGAATCACCAATTTAAATAGTAATATATGAAAACAAACACAAACATGAGGGGGAAGCGACTATTATTGTTGTCACTCCCACTAATTATCGGCGCCTGCGCAAAAGATAACATGTCTTTTTCCAAAGACGAAAGTTTTATTGTGGATCATGATGTATCAGCATTGGCTGTTCCATCAAATACGGTTAACTTTAACAGACCTGATGGAGCCTATACTAAAGCTCAGGCGGAATCGGATTTTGGAGGAAGTATTCTGAATAACTGGAAACAGACAGATATCTTCAGCAACCAGGCCAGGGTACGCATTCCTGCTAATACGCTCTCTAACGGGAACATCGTCAATATTGACGTAGCGGACGGCACTGAATACGAACTTACTTTTCGTGTCAGGTTTGGACCAAACTTTGATTGGAGCCGCGGCGGAAAAGTTGGCTTCGGATTCCATATCGGTAATGGCTATACTGGATGTAACAAAGCGGACAATGGACTTGGTGGCACGGCAAGGTTAATGTGGTATAATCCGGGTGGTACCAAAACTAACTATGTGACCAGTGGAACTTATTTTCGCCCCTATGTCTATTATCGAGATATGCCCGAAAACTGTGGCAATAACTTTGGGAAACAGAGCAAGGAACTTAGTAAGAATACTTGGTATACAATCAAAATCCGTGTAAAAAGTAATAGCGGTTCAAATACGAATGGCTACGTAAGTTATGAGGTAGACGGTGTAACATTACTAAGCCAGAACATCCGCTGGACAACAAATGACGATTATAGAAAAATACGCTATCTAACTTTTCATACATTCAGAGGTGGAAGCCAGGAATATTGGCAGTCAACTACTGATGGATTAATTTATTATGATGATTTAACTTTTACACGTATTTCGAGCTAAAATTAGACACATATTTAATAAAAGACTGCTGGGCTAACAACTTAGAAGCAGGATTTATTAGCGATGGAAGATTCTGCTGATAAGTCCTGCTTCGTTCGATTCACTATAACATGGATCCAGCTAAACGTATTTCTTCTTCCCCTCGGCTGTCTGTCCCAGACTGTTTGATCCCAAAGGGTTTAGCAGACCCCAGAGAAGAAATTTTGTGTCCCTTGCAATCGATAAGCCTTAGTCTAATATTTAATATTATAAGTGAAATTTGCGTGATAATGCATTTCTTCTGCATAATGCATAAATATGAAAATGCCCGAAACATAAATCAATTGTTTCGGGCATCAGAAATTATCTTCCCCTTCGGCAATTAAATTGGAAGTGTTTTTGCAAAATGATTGCATGCCAATACATACCCTTTATTTAAATAAAGTCTGTGCGCATTATGTAACATATAACCGCTATCTAGGTGCACGAAATCTATTTTGCTATTTTCAGCAAATTTATCTACGAAATCAAGTAGCGCTCCAGCGTAGCCTTTCCCTCTATTCTCAGGATCTGTATAAAGGTCATCAATGTAGACCTGCCAGCTTGTCCGCAACATATGCATAACGCGATAACCAACAAATGCTATGGCTTTTGTGTTGTCATCATTAGGAATAAAGGCAAGCTGGAAAGACTCATTGCGGATCATTTCCATAATTAGATCTATGTAAGTAGCTTCATCTAAATTAGGTCTGAATGCAAATAATGCATCTTTACAAAATGCGATCTGTTCTCTATTTTTAGCAATTATTATTTCCATGTTATTTGAATTAAATTTTAACGGTTAATTTTACCCAGATAAATATCTATTGAAATACTATCAATTCTTTGACTTTTCGAGCCGCTTCCTCAATTGGGTTTCCACCTAAATCGACACCTTCCACAATCACTTGCTGTATATCCTCAAGTCCCATAATATTAAATACAGTCTCAATATATTTGGTTTGAAAATCCAAATGTTCATTAAAATCCCCAAGGGAATATCCCCCGTTACCACGTACCATCAAAACAAATACTTTTTTATTTTTTAATAAGCCATTGTATAAATTTTCAGGTGTGGCTTTATTCAAGGATACTGTTTCATTGACACGTAAAACCTGATCAAAATAAGCCTTTAAGGCACTAGGAATTGACCAATTGTACATCGGCGTACCTAAAACAATAATATCTGCTTGTTGAAGCTCGGAAATTAATTGGTCACTAATTTTAAGGGCTTCTCTATTCTCTTCAGTACGCTGATCTGCAGGGCAAAAGGCGGCGGCTATCCAGGCTTCAGACACATGCGGAATATTATCCTGGCCAACATCTCTATAAGTAACCTTATCATTTGGAGAGTTTTCTAACCAAGTCTCAAGGAAAACATTTGTCATATATCTACTTAAAGATCGTTGTTTACGTGCACTTGCGTTTATTACCAATACTTTATTCATGATTATAAAAATTTAACTTACTATTTTTCTTTTCACAAATTTATCCCACGATGAATGACGATTCTTGGACCAGCTTCCAAATTAGAAATAGACCAGATGTATTTTACAATTTTCAAACAATCGAAATTCAATTTTAAACCTGCCCTGTAACTATTTATCACCGACATGCTGATGCTACGAAACGTATGTATAAATTTTGGTTTTTTGCATTATTAGTTTATTTTTGGTTAAAGTCGCTTCCCAAAAACATACATATGCTTCCTTATAAAAATCTCCTTGTCATCAATAAAAAAAGTAATATCGCTGCTTTCAGACAACTAGCTTTACAACTTATACAGTTGATACAAGAGGGAAAGTTACTGCCGGGAACCAAGCTACCTAGTACAAGAATATTAGCAAATGATTTAGAATTGCATCGGAAGACAATTATGGCTGCCTACGAGGCTCTGGTTGCAGAAGATTGGGTCGAGAATCGTCCAAGGAAGGGATTTGTTATCTCTCCACAATTGCCAGTCGTCAAACCTAGATCTTACCATAGTGCAAGAAAAGCCGCTTATGAAAGTGATCCAGGTTTTTTATTTGACACATCTTTTAATATTCCCTATCGACCGTCATTGTCCAGCAGTAAGGATATTGTTATTGATGATGGATTACCAGACATCTCCCTTCTCCCAACAAATATGATATTAAAGGAATTCAGGAATACCATAACCTATCCGACTTTAAAAAAAATCAGTAATGATTGGACGTTTGAAGGAAATCTAGAATTTAGAACTTCATTGTGCAATTTTTTAAATCAGACGAGAGGCTTAGATATTAGAGTAGATAACATATTATCTACTCGAGGTGCACAAATGGCAATATACGTGGCAGCCTCACTAATAATCAAACCTGGTGATAAAGTTATTGTCTGCGATCCCAGTTATCTTTTTGCAAACATGGTATTTGAAAGACTTGGTGCGGAACTAATTTACGTACCAATTGATAGTTGTGGCATGAAAACGGAAGTAGTTGAAGATATCATAAAAAATAATCAAGTCAAATTGATTTATGTTATACCCCATCATCACCATCCTACGACAGTGACAATGAGTGTCGAACGAAGAAATCATCTCTTACAAATTATAAAAAAACATCAGATTGCAGTGATTGAGGATGATTACGATTATGATTTTCAGTATCAATATGACCCCTATTTACCACTTGCAAGTGGTGATCATGAGGGGAATATTGTATATATAGGATCTTTGACAAAAGTTCTTGGAACTCCGTACCGATTGGGCTATATAGTGGCCTCCGGAAAATTTATAGCAGCGGCTTCCGGAAAAAAAATATTAATAGATCTCAAAGGAGATATTTTAACAGAGCACATGGTATCTGGCTTAATCGAGCAAGGCGAGTTGACCCGTTTGATACAAAAAGCAAACAAACTGTATAGACAACGATGCGATCTCTTAAACGAGTTACTAAATGCAGAATTGGGCGAGATAGTTAATGTCAATAAGCCAAATGGAGGTATGGCCTTATGGGTCAATTTCGATTTTCCTTTGTCAAAAATCATAAATTTCGCATCTGCAAAAGGAATTAAATTTAATGGAACTATTTACAATCTAGAAGATGGCGGTCATTATAATGCCTTAAGATTTGGATTCGCGTCACTTCAAGAAGAAGAGATTATTAAGTCTATTGACATCATCAAAGATGCAATACGTACCTTAAAATAATTATTATCTAATTTAATAATTGTTGTACTGCAATTTAATAATTGGAGATTGAACAACGAATGATTTATATTTAAAAACTGATTATTTTGCGACATAAAATTAGCGTTCTATGAAACGTAGTATTGCTGTATGGCAATTTATATTTGGGTGACCTCCGGATCAAGTGGTTGGGACCATCGCTACCGATCAGTTAAAACAATTGTGCCAATCTTGCTGTTTAGAAAATCAGTATAATAAAGAATAATCAATAGTAATTCTTAAAATAGATGAACTAAATTTGAAATTAAAATTGCAGAGCATGCCAAAAAGTGATTCTATTTTATTGAACAGAATGGATTCCCACAGCAGTATTGCTGTGGGAATATGGGATGGTTCAACTCCAGGCATTGTAAAAGCGCAAAACCCCCACAGGCATGACCATTATACCTGTATGCTTGTTGAAGTTGGACAGCTGGAGGTCCTATTTGATCTTGACAATTTAACCATGCCTGCCGGAACACTTTTTGTCTGTCCTCCGCACCAGGTTCACCAGATCACCAAGTCTGTTGGGACATCTGGTTATTATATCTCTTTTGAAGGCCACCACCTTACGCAATCAGCAAAGGATATGCTTGATGCATCTTTAAATGAAACTATTATATTATCCCTCTCAGAGTTTGAGCACCAATGGTTCACGTCAATTCTGGAGTCCCTAAAAAATTTGGACAGTATAAATAATACTGCGAGCAGCGAGGTCCAACAGCCCTTGCTGTCAGCTTTCATAACTCAGACGGTAATTTGTCATGAGCGCACATTGACAGCTAGCTCCGCAAGCCATAGCCTCAGGGTAATCAGTATAACCAAAGAATTCAGGAATTTCGTGCGGACCGATTACCGTAACCTCAAACGCCCCTCAGAATATGCCGAAAAGTTAAATATCTCGGTAGCACACCTGAACGATGTTGTTAAAAAGGTGACCGGCTTATCCGCATCCGCACTGATCCAGAAGGAAATACTGAGCGAAGCACAGCGCCTACTCTATTATTCGCAATTGAGCGTTAAAGAAATTTCGGACCAGCTAGGCTATAAAGATACAAAGTACTTCATTAGACTTTTCACAAAAAAAGCTGGCCGGTCACCGGGTGATTACAGGAAGACACTACGTTCAAATCCGGAGCAGGATTAGACAAACCATCCTATTAAACTTAATTACTATTCCATTTTTTGTCCACCTTTTACCTTTGTTTGTCAGTTTCCCTGCGTTTATTTTTTGATCAATTTTGTACTATAGTGAACTGTACAGTATAGTACATTTTTTAATATAAATTCTTAGGTCTTATGGAAGGTCATAATTTAATAGAATGTCCAACTTATAAATTATCAACCACCCCTGAAGGTATTGTTGATTCTCTTTTGGATCATTTTAATTCCAGGAATATTGAAACCATGCTCGGCTTCTATGAGGATGATGCCGTCATTATCAGTATCAGTGGAGAACCCAGACGCGGAAAAAAAGAGATCGCCCGTGAGCTGCAGCAGTCATTCGGATTCGGCCTGCCAATAAAAATTACTGGTAGGAAGATCTATTCTACCGATAATCTGGCCTCATTGGTATTGGAGTGGAAAATCGCTGGGACAGGCAATAACGGCGAAGAAGTAGATATTACTGGAACTTCGAGCGATTACGCAAAGAAAGGACCTGACGGATATTGGAGATGCTGGTTTGGAAATCCATTCGGTGTACAGGTAAGCAGCTTATTTTAATCAATTTTACAATTTAAGTAGTTCAAAAATGAAAATCTTAGTAATCGGTGGTACAGGTCTTACTGGAAGGCTGGTCACAAAAAAACTAACAAACCTTGGTCATCAGGTGGTCATTGGCTCTCCTTCACATGGAGTCGATATCATAACAGGAGAAGGTCTTTTCCAAGCACTGGAAAAGACTGAAGTGGTTATAGATCTATCCAACTCTTCCTCTCCTGAAGAAGAAAATGCAATCCATTTTTTTCAGAACGCAGGAAAGAATCTGGTGAAAGCGGAGCTGGCTGCAAACATCAGACATCACCTCGTTCTTTCCATTGTCGGAACGGACGATGCACTACAGATCGGATATCTTCGCGCAAAGAAACATCAAGAAGACAATATCAAGAACTCAGGAATCCCATATACTATAATTCGTTCAACACAATTCCACGAGCATACCGATGCGATAATCGCAGTACAGGGAAATGAGGAGGAAGTATTTGTTTCCAAGATCGACTATCAGCCCATTGCGCTCGAAGATGTGACAGATTACATTGTACAGTTTGCACTCGAAGAGCCCAAAAACGGCACTGTCGAGATTGCAGGGCCTACCCGGGCAAATATGGATGATTTTGTTGCAAAATATATCGAGATAATCGGAAAGCCTATAAAGGTTGTTTCTGACGAAGAGAGCAAATATATGCATCTTGTTGTCCCTAGATCACTGCTTGTTCCTGCTGGACAATATAATGCAGGAAAGATTCATTTTGAGGATTGGGCACTGCGTACTCTGGAATTTAAGGAATAACAATTATCAGTTATTTAAATGATTTTGATAAGTATTTATCTTAAATGCAGGTCTGTAGCAACCTGCATTTATTTTTTGATTAACATTTGAATATTAGGGTTTGAATTTTAATATAAGAAAGGGCGGACAAGGCAAACCATATGATTTAGCTTATTTACTTCAAGTGTATTTTTTTGAAAGATCTTGGTTTCTGCCAACAGAATAACATGTTTTATGGATAGAAAAAAGTACCGTCTAAATTTCTCAAGTACATCATTGGTTAAGGTAAAATGAAGTTCTTCTGAATCTGCATGGAGGTTAATGTATGCAGCAAAATTCGCTGAAGTTATATGCGTTTTTTGCTCGGGATGCAGGCATTCGTTCAACTTTTGCACTTAAATCGTTAAATGCCGTTTGAAATTTGTTTTGCTACCTCATTTGGAGTTTTACCAAACTCCTTCTTGAACGAAAATGAAAAATGCGACAGATCTTCGAAGCCTACCTCTAGGTACACTTCACTCGGCTTCCGGGATTGCTCAGCAAGCTGAAAATAGGCCTCCTGTAACCTTTTCTTCTTGAGCCAGATGCCGGGAGTGGTTCCAAAAGCTCTTTGAAAATCCCGCTTGAATGTTGATAAGCTTCTTCCCGTGAAAAATGCAAATTTCTCCAGACTGATGTTGAATCTGAAATTTTTGTTCATATATTCCTTTAAGTTGATTCTAAATGGCAAAGAGAAACTGAACAAAATATCGACTAGGTCAGGATCAGATTTCAATAAAATCAGGAGTAGTTCTTCTCTTTTAATATCAGCAAAATCCGCACTGATCTCAAGGTCTCCGGTGTAATAGGGTTCGAGCGATGTAATAAAATTCTTTATAAGCTTATTTTCTGGTATAAATATGTATGAATCTCCAATGACAGAGGGTTTTGCTTCATAAACGTGCCGTTCAAGAAACCTTTTCAGAAATGCTTCATCCAGGGTGATGATAATTTTTTCAAACGCATCATTGTCCTTATATTTCGTATAACGTACCAAATGATTTTTCCGGGCGATACAATAATCGCCCGGTGTTATTGTGTAGCTTTTCTCGCCGTCATAAGCCTTCATGCTTCCTTTCAATAAGTATAGGAAATAATTTTCCGTTATAAAATTTTCAGGTGAAATCTCGGGACCGAGGTGACAGGATTGGATATTGTTAACTTTCATGCTTTACCAAATATACTAAGCCACAGATTAATTCTAAACATTACTGAGTTTAAAGCTGTCCACGCTTGCAAGAATTGCTTCTTCTTTTGGGCGGGGATACCAATCCAGTGTTACCGTTGCTTTTTTGTTTGACATCATTGTATACTGATCTGTCGGAGTTGGCTGCATGGCGGCTATGTTTCCGGACAGCTGCGGTCGCTCCTTTCTGATCAGCTCAGCCACATCATAAAAACTCATCGCGCCTGCCGATGTCGCAAGGAATCTCTCACCGGCAGCATCGGGGTGCAACATGGCCTTAATGTGGATATCGACAACATCGCGTACATCCACCGCTCCGAAGGTAAACGGTGCATTTTCCTTGATGGATCCCTCAACAATTCCTTTAACGACAGTATCCAGGGAGGCTGAAGAAATTCCACCCAAGGTGGGGCCAAATATTCCGACTGGATTAATGACCGTCAATTCCATGTCAGAAGCATGATTCTTTATAAATTCCCATGCGGCCTTTTCCGCTATTGTTTTTGATTTTATATAAGGCTGTATAAGTGCGTTTTCATCAGTCCAGTCAAGTTCCGTAAAAACATGATTTTTGGGATCAATGCTATAACCAATAGCCGCAAAAGAGGATGTGAGCACGACACGTTTAACCCCCGCCTTTTTCGCAGCTTTCAACGCTCGTAAAGTACCTTCCCTTGCGGGGATGATAAGTTCATTCTCGTCTTTGGGCTGCTCCGCCACAAATGGTGATGCTACATGTAGGACGTAATCACAGCCTTTCGTGGCTTCATCCCAACCGTTATCCGATAGCAAATCGGCCTGATAAAATGAGACCTGATCAAAAGTACTAATCCCACCTTCGCTCAGGGCATCCAAGATTTCATTCTTACGTGAAAGCGTTCGCAGCGTGGTCTTTACGGTAAATCCTCTCTTCAATAATGCAAGAATCGTATTTACGCCTAAAAATCCGGTACCACCGGTTACTAAAACTGTCATATTGTTCATTTTTGGATTGGATATTAAAATCTATAGGTTAACTGTGTGGCATTTTCAGCATAGGCCCAAAGTTTATTTGCAAGGACTTCATCTTTCATGGCCGGGGTGCTGTGGGCTGACAACGCGGGATATCCTGCATATTCTTTTTCTCCGTCCGGGCCGTAGAAATCCCCGCCCTTGACCGATGGATCAGTGGCGGCGAATAAGATAGGAAGGGCTCCCTGCCAGGGTTCCATGACCTGGTCAAAGGAGGCAAACATCCCTTCTAGGTTCTCACCCGGGATATTCCGCTGTAGATCAGTTCGCGTAACGCCAGGATGTGCTGCCACTGAGATAGCTGAGATACCAGCATTTTTGAATCTTCTGTCCAGCTCATAGCTAAACAGGATATCTGCCAGCTTGCTAATAGCATATTCACGCCATTCATCATAGCTTTTTTCAAGTCTGAGATTGTCAAAATCTATCGTATCCACTAAAGTAGCTGCGCCGCTGGAAAGTGTTACCACCCTGGAATGCGATGTTTTTTTTAGTAGCTCCAGCAAATGTCCTGTCAAGGCAAAATGACCGATAAAGTTTACCCCAAACTGCAACTCAAATCCGTCAGCTGTTTTGGATGCTGGCGGAACCATCACCCCGGCGTTGTTTATAAGCAGATCAAGGTTCGAGTGCTTTTGCATAAAGTTTTCTGCAAATTTTTTAACACTGCTTAGATTGCCAAGGTCTAGCACTCCACAGCCCAGCTCACCTTTTCCCACTGTCCCGGACTGGATTTTTTGAATGGCCATTTGAACCTTCTCAGGATCTCTTGCTGCTATGATCACGCTTGCACCCGCTTTATACAGTGCTTTTGCTATTTCAAATCCTATACCCGTATTTGATCCGGTAACAATGGCTACTTTTCCTGATAAATCAGAGATATTATTTGTTGTCCACATAATCCTATATTTTTATTTCTGTACAAAATTCGGGGAAATGCTTTTATGAAGCTTTGCTGTGGAGTTCAATTTAACTTTGTTGTGAGGGTCATTTTATTTCGCTGTTTTCACTATGGCAGTAGGATTTAGGATTTAGGGAGCTAATGAACGACTTCTGATCTTTTTCATTAGCTCCACTGTGTGGTACACATTTAATCTTCTATTTCAAGATGGGTGCTCAATGCGATCCTATTCCAGCCATTGATGGTCACAATAAGCATAATAATCTGAGCGATCTGGTTTTCAGTGAAAAATTCTGATGCCTTGTGGTAGGTCTCTTCACTCAGCCCGCTGTGGTGAATAAGCGTTATTTCTTCTGTCATGGCCAGTATAATCTGCTCCTGTTGCGTGAAGAATTTGGTTGCTTCTCTCCATGCACTTATCAGGAAGATACGTTCAGGGGTCTCACCATTTTTGATGGCATCTTTGGTATGCATGCTGATACAGTACGCACAGTTGTTGATCTGTGACGCACGGATTTTGACTAGCTCTTTTAGCGTTTGTGAAATATCAATTTTTGAAAGATAACCTTCTAATCCTAACATTGCTTTGAATGCCTGTGGTTCTACCGTGCTGATGTTGATTCGTTTTTCCATTTTTCTTTTGTTTTAATTTGATACTACAAAATTGGAAAATTGAAAACGGGAAAAACTTAAACGGGTTTAAGAAAAATTCTTTTTACGGATTTCGCTCAGATATTCGGGCGTAAACCCGAGATAGGAAGCAATCAGATATTGTGGTACCCGTTGAAGGAATCCGGGATAATTTTTGAGAAATTGACGGTATAATTCTTCTCTGGAATGTTCGTAAAGTAACTTGACGCGCATCTGTGCGGCGGCATAAGCTTTTTGATAGATGCATCGAAAATACTTTTCCATGCCAGGATGCGCTTCCAATAGATCATCATAAGCATTCTGGCGAATAACCAAGACCTTGGCCGGCTGTACGGCTTGGATGTAAAACTCTGTTGGCGTCTGATTGATGTAGGAAAATGTCTCCGTCATCCACCAGTTTTCAACCGCGAATTCAGTGGTCAGTTGAACACCTTTTTCGTTAATAAAGAATTTTCTTAAAATACCATCCAGCACAAAATAACTTGCTTTGCAAAATTGGCCTTCTGTCAGCAGGTTTTCCTTTTTCTTGAAAGTTTCCACCTGAAAATATCCGGCTATTTCAACAAATTCCTCATCGGAAACACGAATAAACTTCTGAATGTGTTTTTTGAATTGTTCAAGCATTATCTTAAGTCGGTCTTCACTTTAATCTGTGCCTTTAAGATAATAAAAAATAGTGATCAATTAAAAGATCTTAGAAATTCTATAGGAGAAATATAGGTACTAAGCCAACAGGCTTTTTATAAGTTGCGAATATTCGTAAACCATATTGAGGAAATTGAGAAAAAATCCAAATTCAATCTCTGGAAATTTCTCGGCTTGAAAAAACAATAAATTGCTGGAAGAATTAAAAAAATTTAAATAATGCAAGAGCTTGTACCTGCTAAAGCTCTTTATTGGTATTGCAATTACAGGTCAGGACATACAGCAAATCTATTAACTCTTTGGCAGCTTAAGCTGTTGGTATTTTGTAAAATCAATTAATTATAGCTAATTATCGCCAATTTTAGGACGACCGAACAACTGATATGGAATAAATAAGCCCAATCGAAATCGGGCTTATTTGCTTCTTTCTAGCGTGTATACTTGGTTTTCAACATCTTAATTTCTTTAGGACCAATGGCCATCTTATCCTGAAGAAAATTCTCAATTGTTCCGTACTTGGCTTTAATGCTCGCAAAAAATGCCTGCAGCAGTTCCGGTTTCAGTTTCATCTGATCTTCAATCTGTTCTTTGGTCATTCCTGTCGCTACGACCATTGCGTCTGTATATGCATTCATTTGTTTATTGCGACTTAGATATACATTTGATGCTAGATAATCGGCTTCGATAACCGGATATGGAACACCGAGCACATAGAGGATTAATGCCGTCTGCATACCAGTACGATCTCTACCTCCGGTACAATGGTACAGCACTGCCTCTCCATCAGCAGCTCCCAAAAGTTTAATAAATGCAGGCCGATATCTATCCCCATAATAATTCACACCTTCAGCATAGAATTTTACCAAAAAGTCTTTTTGTTTTAATGCTTTAACCATATCCTGCGGATTAGGCAGGCTATCACTACCCGCCGGGCTCAAGACATAATCTGTATTGGCCACAAGTCTGTCCGGAGCAGATTTGGCTTCGGCAGTACCCCGTAGGTCAACGACGGTATGTATTCCTTTTTTATCCATCAGTGCAACATCTTCATCCGTCAGCTTATCAATCGCATCGCTACGAAAGATTTTACCCCAGACGACATGTTTCCCGTCGGTTGTTTCATAGCCTCCGATATCTCTAAAGTTAACGGCTCCACGGATTGGTAGCACACGTTTGGTGCTATCCGACAATTGCGCAAATGTGAGTGTCGGGATGACTCCCAAAAGAGCCATCATCAAATTTGAAATTTTCATATGATTGTGTTAAATTATTTATTTAATAATGTCCCATCTAATTCCAGCCTGTCCTCTACTTCCATATACTTCGTGGCTGCTGATCCGGCGGCTATCCCCCATGTACATGCTTACAGCTGAATTTGTTAAGTTGTTAAGTTCTAAAAATGCCTTTACACGTGCAGATAATGATACCGTAGCTGTCGCATCCAGGGTGAAATTATTGTCTATCCACTTATAAAATTGTGGTCCCAGTTTCTGATCAATGGTTTCAATAGACTTGCCCCTATAGTTTCCTGCCAGTCGCACCATCAGCCCCTTACCTTCATAAAATAGAATGGCATTGAAAAGATGCTTGGACTGGTTGGGTAAAGCTGTTTTATCATAAGAAAGCTCGGCAGCTCCTACACGTGGCACCTCCGTCTCCGAGTCAACATAGGAATAGTTAAATTCGACGCCAAAGTTTTTCCAGAATCCTTGAAGGAAATCAAATCTTCGGTTAATGCCTAACTCGAGCCCGAATATTTTTGCAGCATTTAAGTTTTGGGCTTGTGATACACGGTATTCTCTGCCATTGATAGTCTGCATACTGATATCTGTAAATATCACATCAGAGATATTTTTATAAAACAGCCCTCCTGTAAGGATACCTATATGCTGAAAAAAATATTCGCCCATGAGATCGAAATTATTGCTGAAGGCGGGTCGAAGTTCGGGATTTCCTTGGCTGATGGTCGCGGGGGTAGAAGAAACATCAATGGACGTCCCGGGTGTCATATCGCCAAAATTAGGTCGTACAAAAGTCCGCGTATACGCGCCTCTTAAATTTGCATCTTGACTCAGCTTATACTTGAGGTGAACCATGGGTAATAAAGCATTATAGTTATTTTCAATTTCAGAATTTACAAGCTGATTACCCGTTTCCTGAGGTTCCACACGTTTTCCGTACAATTTGGTTCTGGTAAATTCATTACGTAAGCCAATTACTAGCTTTAGCCTATCGGAAAAATCATAGTCTGTCATAACATAACCTGACGATACTGTTTCCTCAGCGGTGTAAATCGATGCCGCACTCATGGGATCTGTTTTGTCAATAAATCCATTAGCTTGCATAAATTGAGGACTAAATACATCCAATATTTGATTTTTGGTCAGTGGATCAAGCTTAAACGAATCGTAATTACCATTTAGACGACCAAAAAAGGAGACTCCGCGTGGAAAGCTTTTGGTCTCAAGAGAGGATAGGCTACGTAATGGTGGGGCATTTTCCACACCAAGTGCAGCTCCCGGTAGATAGACAAAATTAGAGCCAAAGAAATTGTCACGGTCTTTACGCCTATACTTACCACCAACTTTTAACTTCAATGCCGGCGATGCTGTTACATGAAAATTGAGCTGAGCCACGCGGTCCCGTTCACTATTGTCCAACTGAGTAATGACCAGCTGCGTCAAATTCAGCTTACCTGGATCCAGGACTTCATTGGCATCTTTAATCCCCGGGTCGAAATTCATTGGATCCCCACCCATACCGTTAGGCGAATCGAAACCCCAATACCGTAATCCATCATTGGAGAGATTATTAAATCCGCTTTTTATCGACTGATGAAAAGTGGCTATTGGCAGTCCTTTGCGCTCATTTGCCGGAGGGGTTTCAAGAAAATATTTCGATTTATGATCGCTAACACCCCAGTCGGCTTTAACGATCCGCGATAATTGGTGCTCCCCTCCTATTTCAGCACCATAAATTGCTGTCTGATAATGTGAATAGCGATTATTGTATTGGAATCGACTTCTATTATAATCTACATAGGCTTCATAAACTGGGCGAATATCATCAAATTTATTGAACATCGCACGGAGGAAAACAGTATGTCCGGGTGCTATTTTGTAATCGGATCCCAGGCTGATTCCATTGGTCTGACGCTCACCGATGTAACGTTTGAGCATGACGGATCCGATAGAATTCTTTTGCCTGTCGTTGGCCAGCCCCGTATTATAAGAAACATCGAATGCATCTGACCCCCATTGTCGTGCCCAGGTTGCGGCTGATAGAATCAGTCCCAATCTGTCGTTCAGAAAACGGTCGCCATAGACGAGAGATCCATTGTATGTTCCATTTTTACTAAATGTATTATACCCTCCTGCGCCAGAAACACTTAATATACGTTTGCTGGGCGAGGTTCGGGTAACAAAGTTGATCGAACCTCCGATTGCATCACCTTCCATGTCAGGAGTTATCGCTTTTGCTACCTGGACATATTGGATAATTTCCGAAGGAATAGCATCCAATGGCATAGACCTATTGCCCATTATATTGGGACTCGGGAGCCGACTGCCATTAAACAACACTGAAGTCCAAGCAAATGGGGTACCTCTGACCGTTGCGACGTCGGCTTCACCGTGATTTTTGGCTACTGCTACTCCCTGCATACGCTGTACCGCTTCGGCTGCATTACGGTCCGGCAGTTTGCCAATTGCATCTGCAGCCAATACATCCATGATCGCCACAGCCTGTTTCTTGATGTTAAGCGCTTTGGCCTGCGAAGGTGCCATCGTCCCAGAGACAATCACTTCAGCCAAGGCACTTCCATCTCCGGCAGCCAGTTCGATCGGTGAAATCTCATTAATACCACGTTTTAAACGGATATCGACTGTACGTGTTTGATAACCAATATAGGATATTTGCAGCGATACCATACCTGTATCCGAGGCAGTTAACGTAAAATCACCCTGTAGATCTGATGAGGTATTACCTTTAAAGGATAGTGCAACAATAGAGGCTCCGGGTAACTTTCCCGACGTACTCTGAACGGACGATTTGATCACTTGACCATAGGCTGATATGCCCCAGGAAAAAGTAAACAACAAGGCACTAACTCTCTTTCCTAAGCTCAGTAAATTCCCTTTTTTTAATTTGGTAGACATTGGTGACATATTTTTTCTTACAAAGATTGAATACAGACCAATGTCTTTCGACTTCCAAAATTTTAGGGACGTCCGTTAGCTTTTTTTGTTGAAAACGCACTATCAACATCTATAAATCAGCAACTTACAATAATTACCAAATTATTATCAAATTATTAATATTAAGATAATACAAGGATCTTAGCTTTGAATATTGAATTGTTACTGCCATGATGAACTATATCATTGTATTAGGCCTGTTTCAAGCGATACTAACAGCTCTATTACTCTATCGCACTAAGCTGCGAAAAAGTACCGACACCTTTCTATTTGTATTGGTTTTATGTATTGTCGCGCATCTGTCCATTAAATTTATCATCTATCATTTTGTGGAGGAACCCAATGTCCGAAAAGCAATGAATACGTTTATAGGATTCTTCTACACACCCATCGTCTACCTTCTTGCACTCAATGAAGCAAAGAGAAAAAAAACCTGCTTTCCAATTGGTATCTTTTTATTCCGATTGTAATCGTGACCATCGGTTTCTTTTCAACAGCCACGGTATTATATGCTGCTCCGACAGAGGGTGTGGGAATCCTGCAACTCTATAACCAGTTATCGACCCTTACTTTTATGCCCTTTGCAATTTTCTTATCTGCCAAAACGTTATATTTCTCTTACCGAAATATCGTTACCTCGGATACCAGGACACTGGTCATACGCATTGCTTCGATCCTTCTTATTCTAAACTGCATTGGTTTAGTCTACTATAGTATCGGCAGTAGTGACATTTATGGTGGAGATCTCTTTATCAGAAGTATCGCTTATGCTTCACTTGCTATCATCTGTATATTAATTGCACATTACAAATTTACATGCGTCACTCGTGACAATACAATGCATACCGTATCGGACAAAATAAATCCGGATGATAAGGCCAAGGAACCGGATCAGACTGAACTGCATATTCCCCTTCATAAAATAGATCCTAAAGAGCGTAAGGAAATCCTAACTAAAGAACGCATGACAGAGATATGGGATAAGCTGGAGACAGGAATGAAATCTGAAAGATATTATAAAGATAGTGAGCTCACATTGGAAAAGCTCGCACATTTAGTCCGGGAAAACAAATACTATATCAGCGAAACCCTGAACAATTATGCTAACAAACCTTTCTACACTTATGTCAATGAGTACAGGATCCTCGACATCAAAGGTAAAATAGAGAAATATGCAACGAATGAACTGGATATCAACATGCTTACCATAGCATACAGTGCAGGGTTTAATTCTAAATCTTCTTTCAATAAATATTTTAAAGAGATGACCGGACTAACTCCAACCCTCTATTTCAAAATGCTTTCTCCAAGCAAAAGTATTTAAACAGAGAGAGTGAACAGCATGTCTGGTTTATATCTCGAATTCGACGGGTTTAGAAAGGTCTTGAAAATATAGTCGCTGGCTTGCTATTGGTATTACCAGGAATGGTTCTCGATATGTTCCTTATTCAATTCTTTGAATAATACAAACTTACAGAAAATCAAAACATAAAGTATACGCTTCATAACTGGGCCTACAGCCACTGGAGACACAGAGACTGATCAATCCATATATCTGCTATAAATATGACGAGCTCTGCCTAAAAAAGAAGAAGGCTGTACTCAGGGACAGCCTTCTTTCCTACTTCAAGTAAAAGTCAGCACAGGAAAGGAACGATCCAATGCTGATGAAATCTATTTTGCAAAAATTTCGGCCAATTTTTTATCCAATTCTTCGCCACGTAAATATTTTGCAATGATTTTGCCGTTTGGATCTACTAAGAAATTCATTGGAACAGCCTTTACGTCATACATCACTCCAGCTTCGTTGTCCCATCCTTTGAGATCGCCAACCTGCTTCCAGGTAAGTCCGTCATCCTGAATTGCTTTTAACCATTTCGCTTTATCTGAGGCTTTATCCATCGACACACCCAAAATCTCAAATCCATCTTTTTGATACTTAGCATATGATTTTACTAAATTCGGATTCTCGCGACGACACGGTGCACACCAAGATGCCCAAAAGTCAATTAGGACATATTTACCACGATAGTCTGATAATTTCACTGGTTTACCTTCTACATCAGGTTGTGTAAAATCCTGCGCTTCTACGCCCTCACTTGTTTTCTTGACGAGTGCAATACGCTTTGCTAAATCTTTTCCAAGAATGGAAGTCTGCAGACTCACATCCAAAGCAGCAAATATCTTTTCGGCTTTAAGGGCATCAAATTCAGGCGGTAAAGTCGAATTGAAAGCCATTAGGGCCATGTAGCTTTTAGGATTTTTGGCTACATAATCCAATTTTGCGTCAATGGTCTGTTGTTGTATCGCATTGGCGCGCTCTTCCAGTGACTGGATATATTTTGGATCTTGTTGGTCTGCAATAGATTTGGATTTATATTCATCATTTAAAACTTCATATTGATCGTATATTGGCTTCAACATCGCATTTACCCGCTCGTTTTCAACATTCAAAGATGAACCCGAGATTTTAGCATGTTTGATGGAGTCAGCAGCAACAAATTTAATCGTGGCTCCCTCAATAAGAAAAGGCAATATATCTTGCTTCGGAGGTTTGGCTGGATCAAAAGGAGCATTATCATGGATAATACGTAAATGCGCCTCCATTGGCGAAGGAATGCTTCCCTTAAATTCAAACTTGCCATTTTTCATTTCCACAGAATCTATACGCTCTTTCCCTTCGTAATTTAAACGCAGATAGGCTTTTGCAGGCTTATCTAATTTGCCAACTGTTCCTTGTAATGTATAGTTTTGCTGTGCATATCCCATTGCCGGTAACACACACGCTAAGGCTAAGGCCAATTTCATGATTCTCATACTTTTTTACTGTTTTATTTTGTCTTTTTTTAAATCTATTCGGATAATTTAGCGGTGCTTTTTTTATTAAGTTGTCCTACAATACCCTCCTGTAGCAATTGTTTATAAAGTTTTTCGTCGCGCAACACCGAAAGTGCTTCCTTAAAGCTTTGGTTAGATTCATTGCGGACACGGGTCCTATAATCGCCACCTGTATAAAGCAGTGATCCTACCTGTGCTTTGAATTCAACATCAATGGCAGCATGGGCTCCAGCCTGCTCCTCCTGAGGAACTGCAATAGACTGTATACGCGCTGCGCTGACCAGCTGCTGATGCACTTCTTTGGGTACCCTAAATTTTAGATTGAATGCCTTAAAGTCAGGATAAGTGCTGAGAAGTGCTTCGCGGTTTTGTTGTACAAATTCAAAACCACCTTTAGCCATTAATCCATTATTCATGAGTTGTGCCATCCAAGTGCTATATTCATTCGTGTCGATAGGAACAAAACGGTCTGGCATGATTCCTCCACCACCATACACTGTTCTTTTGCTACCCAGTGTCGTATATTTTAAAGAATCGGGAAAGGAAACATGCCCTTCCTCCATTAATTCTTTGGATGCCATCCGGCGATTAAAATCTTCGAAATAATCTTCTTTTCCTTTTGTATATGGCTTTTGAATCGATCGGCCCGATGGTGTATAATATCGAGCACCGGTAAGCTGCATTTCCGAGCCATCCGAGAGGGGAACGGGCTTTTGCATCAATCCTTTTCCAAAACTGCGTCGGCCGATCACGACAGCACGATCCCAATCCTGAAGTGCTCCAGTTACGATCTCACTGGAGGATGCAGTAGATTCATCGATCAGGACAGCCAATTGACCGTCATAAAACTGGCCATAACCTCCTGTAAAATAATAATCTTTCCCCCCTTCATTCGGCACAGAATAAAAAACAATTTTTTCTTTGGGCAGAAATTCGTCAGCTACACCAATAGCCGATTCAACATATCCCCCACCGTTGCTCTGTAAGTCAAGAATCAATTTTTTCATCCCTTGTTCTTTCAGACTTTTCAAAGCAGCATCGATTTCTTGGCGGGTCGTCCTGTTGAAAATTGATAATGAAATATAGCCAATTTCATTATCCACCATATAGCTCTCACGAACTGATTTTTCTAATATATTTTCCCGAACAATCTTCACATTTTTAATTTCCGTATTTCCCGGAGATACGATTGCTAATACCACAGGAACATCTTTTTCACCGCGCAATTTTTCCATAATCTCCCGGTTGCCCCATTTCTTCGCTGTAATACTATCACCGTCTATAGCGAGAATTTGATCCCCAACGCGCACTCCAGCACGCATGGCCGGACCATCTAGGTTGACCTTGGTGATAAAAGTCTGATTATTATTTTTTAAAAACTGGATGCCTATTCCAGCAAAACTTCCACTCATAGCCACACGCATCTGCTCGGCTTCTTCACGGCTTGTATAACGTGAATGTGGATCTAAATCTGCGATCATTGCTTTGATTGCAGCATCTACCAAATGTTCTTCGTTCACCTGATCGACGTAATTCTGCTGGATAAGCTTCAATGCCTCCTCAAATTTGTATTTAGGGTTCATCTGAGCCTGTAAAGAAATACTCAGACCGATCATCCCGACGAGTAAGCTCGTTGCTTTCCTATTCATAATGTATTAATGATTTAGTCTTTTTATTTTTCGTTTTTGAGGATTTCAATTGCCAATGACAACTCGTCCATCAACTTACTTGGGCTTCCTGAATACCCACCAGAGCAATAGCGTACACGGCCATCTTTTACGATAATTTTACGGGGAATGGATGAGTCGCCGAATAAAGGAACGAGCTGTTTGAATACTAAGTCCTGTTCATTGGTTTTTGGATTGACAGCATCATGTAACAAGTTGAATCGGAAACCTTCACCCCGTACATAGTTCACTGATTTACTTTTATAATCTCCTGTCTGCATCGTGCCCAACATATAGATGGCAACATATTTATCCTGAGCATATTTATCTATCAACAATTGCATACCTGGAAATGCCATAATACATGGACGACACCAGGTTGCCCAAAAATCCACAACCACAATCTTACCTTTCCAGTCATCCGGTGTAATAAACAGCCCATCAGCAGTTTCTAAGCGGAAATCAGGCATCGCATGATCCACCCAATTATGATCCACATAAGCTTTCATCTCTGCTTTTTCTTCATCAGATTTTAATCCATCTATATAAGTTTGATAACCGCTTTCATCCCCAGCGTGCTCTTTCAAGTAAATCGCTTTTAACTTGTCAAACATACGTGGTGTCATCGCATTGTACCTTAGGCTCATTTCGAGCATAGGTAAGATCTGCTTATCATCGCCAAGCCCCTCTAATACCTGTAGGTTGATCTCGTTCAGTTCAGCATTGTTATATTTACCGTCTTCAGATAGCAATAAGAAATATTTTCTAGCTTCCTCATATTTTGTAAGATCATTTAATAAAGAAATGTGGGTAAACAACCGGTCATCCAAATTTTTGACCACATTGGAATCCGCCTGAGCTTGACGGTCAAAATCTTCCTTATAAGAGTTGTCTCCCTTACGTGCGATCAATTTGGGTAAAATCGCTTCTGATACTTGATAAAGACTATCTTTACCAACCATTTTGAACATATAGGCACGCATAATGTTCCAGCGCATCAACTCATTTCCTGTTCGAAAATCGATATCGTCATACAGCTTAGTAAATTTATCAAACTGCTTGGAGTCAAAGTAAGCCGATCCAAGACCGCGGTACACGGCATAGTAGATAAAACCCTGCCCATTTGGGTGCTGGCGCCATTGTTGTACTGGAAAAAGCTTTAGAAAGTTCTCGTACGAAGCAATGACTTCATTCTTGTCAGCACTGCTTCCTTTGGTATTACTATAAGCAATAAAGCGTGCAGTAGCGCCGTTCGGAAAGTCAGCATTTACTCTTTTTTCAACCAACTGGGTCAGCTCCTTATCTTGAAGACGTCCACTAGCGAATGTGTAGAACTGATTGAGGACCTGGTCAGACAAGTCTTTCTGTTTTAATCCATCGATCAACAGCTTTTTGGCATAGGCAGGAAAACCATCACCCAAAGCCAATTTTTGTAAGTTCATCAAGGATTGAAAATAATCCAGATAGCGTTTACCTGATAATGTAAACTCTTTATCGGCTAAACCTTTCAGATAGTCCGCTGGCAAACTTGTAGGCTGATTGTTATAATACGTAAAAATGCCACCACCTGCAATCGTTGGCACCTGAAAAGCAGCTTCCCCCAAATATGCACCTTGTACAGGTTTTCCTTTTGCATCACTCAGCGCAATAGCATAACCAAGGTCCTGATTGTTATCCAAGGCATCAGGATGATCGGCATCTCCCTGATAAAATGTAACGCCAATAAAAGCTGTTGTCGGTTTAACTGGTACCGTGACGGTCCATAGGCCTGTCGCATTTTTTTGCAAGGAAAGGCTCACCTGTCTCCATTCAAAATCTTCGAAGAGGAAGCATGCGGCATGTATGGCATCGCTAAATTCTAGATCTTTGTCTTTGGCATTGTAAATCAATTGAACAAGGTCTGTGGTTTTTGGTTTTGCCGGCTTGAAAACGCTGCTGTCAAATCGAGGCTGCGCATATAACACAGCCTGGACAAACAACAACACTAAAAAAATCGTCTGTTTTTTCATCTTATATAAATTATCTAGGGTTCTGGCCAATTTCAGGATTAAGAGTCAACACTTCTTGATTAATCGGGTATATCAATCGTGGGCTTGAAGCCGTCAAAGTATAAGTCTGTCCATTTAACGTGCGGCTAACAGTTTTAAAATAATTACCGTCCAACGTAAGGCGGCGCATATCGTACCAACGTAAGTCCGTTCCAACAAATTCCCGACGGCGTTCATCGATGACAGACTGTAGTAAGTTGCCACTGATATCTGTCTGTGAAAGTGCTATGTATTTGCTTGCCGCAAAACGCTTTTTACGCAATAGATTTAGTAGCTCAATGACTTTGGCAACATTATTTTGACGAGCATACACCTCTGCGCGATTAAGAATGATTTCGGGGCTGCTCAAACCAATATAAGAGTTATAATAATAAGGATTATTAAATAAAGGTTTGATATAAACCGATCCTTTATAGGTATTGACATCGGTACCAATGAATAATTTCAGCCGAAGATCATCAGCCTTGTACAGTGCGATAAGCTCAGGATTTATCGGGCCGCGTATAAATCCTGAACTTAACTTTGACAACAGGACTTCCTTATCATCGATCAACCGAGGATAGGAGACTGAAATGTAGTCTTCAAGGTTATATACTGTAGGGTTTAAGGCCAACGCTAGGTCGGCGTATCTACCTGCTTCTTCAAAATTACGCATCGTCAAGTATACTCTTGATAACAAAGCATAAGCGGCAATTTTAGAGGGATGGTAATTAAAAGTCGGATAATTTGGAAGATTTTCCGTGGCCAAACTCAAATCTGTGATCATCTGTTCGTAAATCCGGGCTAGAGTCACCCGACTTAGGTTCTGAAAAAGATCTGCTGTCAGTAATAAAGGTAATCCCGGTTGGCTATCGGCCTTAGTAGGATCATATACTTCTGCATACTGGTTGGCCAAAGAAAAATAAGCAAATGCGCGGTGAACACGAGCTTCAGCAGCAACAGCAAGCTTTTGCGCCGTAGTGCCATTTTGGCTCTCCATTACCCCATCGAGAATTTCATTGGCAATATAAATCTGTTTATACAGATTATTCCAAGCTACGTCTTGCTGATTATCTACATAGAAATAGTCATTCCAGATATAGGCTCTTTGGTAATTTTCACCCCAGGCTAATGAAGCTGTTAAAGGAACTTCTGGAGCGATATTATCACTTGTGATAAGTGGCAGTATATATGAACTCTCAAAGTTGCCCTTATTATTGAGAAGATACCGATAGTCGTCGGTCGTCTTTAGGGTACGTTTATCGTACTGATCCACCTCTACAAATTTCCGACATGAAGCCACCAATAATGCGCCTGAAGCAAGTATGCTGTAGAAAATAATATTTTTGATTTTCATGATTTCAAGTTTAAAAGGACAGGTTTAGACTCATAAAATACGTTGGTGAAGGCGGGAGATTTGAATAGCTATTCAGTGTCCGATAACTTGGATCAATTCCGTCTTTATTTTTACGCCAAATTAAGCCTAGGTTACGAACACTCGCATTTACGTTTACGGATTTAAACGGTGTATGTTCCAAGGTTTTGAATGGTAAACTGTAACCAAGATCAATCTGTTGCAAACGAATATTACTGCCGCTGATTACCAAGGCATCCGAATTGGTATAACGGGACAAACTATTGTATTGATAGCCTTGCTTACTCAATCCTGGTACATTTGTGAAAACTTCATCTCCAGGTTGACGCCATCTCTTTGCCAAATCAGACTGAAGACCGATGACTCCAGAATAGGGAGCGTAATCTGGATAGTTTTGTACGGAAAGACGCTTCAATACATGTCCCAATTCGTAGCTAATACGAACTCCTAGCGTAAAATTATGATAAGAAAATGTGTTGAATAATCCTCCAAAGTAAGGAGGAGTCGTACGCCCCATCTTTACAAGGTCTTCGGGCGATAGCGCTGTCGCAGGTGCATCAGCATTGACAATTTCTCCGTTTTGTTTATATACCTGCGAACGCCCTTGATTATCTAATCCTGCCCAACGGTAGGCATAAACATAGTCTGTTGAATTTCCAACAATCGGAATCGTTCCATTGATATAATCAAGCACCCGAGTAGGATTGGTGAATCGTGAGTCTGTGACTTTATTACTGTTATAACCAAAATTGAATAGTGTATTCCATTTCACCTTAGATTGTAACCAAACAGCCCGTAAGCCTAAATCAACTCCATGCCCTGACATTGTCGAGCTATTAAATTTTAGACGCGTCCAACCATAGGTTGGGTTGAAAGGAAAATCATAAATAATATCAGAAGATTTCTTCGAATAATAATCTACGCTTAATTGTAATCTGTTGTGCCAGATTCCGTAATCTACTCCAATATTTAGCGTATGAACTTTTTCCCAGCTAATTTGGCTATTGGCAGGCGATGCGATTTCTGCTGTAACTTCATTTGTAATGTTATCATTACTTGTATTGATCACAACAACCCTATTTGCTCCTGTAGGTAAAATTCCATTGACACCATACGTCATACGAATCCCCAGAGCATCCGCCCATGTCGATTCCTTTAAGAAATTTTCTTTTTTAACATCCCATTTTCCGCCAACAGACCAAAGCGGCTTGCCGCGCTCACTCCGTGAGGCTCCGACTAAGGTAAAATCATCAAATCGTATGCTTCCAGAAAGCACATATTTACCGTTGAAAGCCGAAAAAGCGCCATTGGAATAATAAGATAACGCTCGGTTTCTGTTCTTTGCGATGGAAGCATTGGAACTGAAATAATTATCCCAACCATAAATTGTCGGATAACTCCCTCTTGGATTAATAACGGCAAACGAATAGGTATCTGCATTAAAACCTAGATATGCATCTGTTGACGAACGGTAACCATTCTGCTTCCATTCAGCCCCGGCAAGAAAATTCAAATTATGCTGCGCAGATGTACCGAAAGCTTTATTGATATTCAGCTGCGTACGAAAAACATACTGTGAACCATTGTAATTTTGAATTCCCAATCTCCCCCCCATGGGATAACCATATACATAATTTCCATTGTCATTGAAAGTAGTGCCGATATTAATCTGATTTCGTTGGGTATAACTATTTATCCCATCAATATTTTCCACATTATTCAGCTGCCGCTGCCATTGCCCCATGACCGAAAGATCTGCCCAATTAGTCAACTTCGTATTGATGTCCATGTGCATTCGTAAGGCATGGGTTTGATTATTATAATTAGCAGCAGAAAGTTCTTCAATAGGATTATAGGCCCAGTCCATATAACCTTTATTTTCAAAATCCTGGGAAACCTCAGGTCTAAATTGAATGTAGCGGCGTATGTTATTTCCGTCTTCATCCTTCAACAGGTCATAAGGAAGAAGACCGCCTGAACTAATATTTGAAGATAAGGCATTGATTGCTGCCGAATTTCCAATGGAATTTCCATAATTATAGGTAATACCCGTCCCAAGTTTTACCCGATCGTTGAAAAGCATATTGGTGAGATTAGCCGTAGTATTGAAGCTTTCTGCTTTATTTGCCCGAAATACCGGTACATCTTTTGCATAGTTAGTTGAGACAAAGTAGGTGCTTTTATTCGCTCCTCCCGAGATCGAAAGATTATACTGTTGCGAAGTAGCTTTTTGCAATAGATAGTCCTTGATCTGATGACGATTATCTGTAGATGCAAGTCTTGCCAAGGCTGCGTCGCGTTCCTGTTCAGATGCTGTTCCCCTTAGAACACGAAAAATCCATTCGAGTGATTCAGAGTGAGGTTTATTACTATTGAATGCGTCCCAGCTATTTTTTTCGATATTGTCTGCAATAAAACCTTCTTCGACCAATTGTTTTTCAAGATCAATATATTGCGCCGAAGACATCCGGTCCATTTTGTTAAGATCAGCAGGAGAAGCTATACTTAAGGACGTACCGAAATTGATTGATGTCGGGGTATTTCTTCCTTTTTTAGTTTCAATAACGATGACACCATTCGCGGCTTTAGCTCCCCAAATCGATGATGCCGCGGCATCCTTCAATACGGTGATGCTTTCGATATCATTCGGATTTATTCGGCTTAGTACTGCACCACCAGAGCTCTGTGTATTGCCCTTGTTAGTAAGCGAAAATTGAGCATCTACTGTTTCCGCCATCGGAAATCCGTCGACCACGATTAGTGGTTCTTTTGGAGTTCCCCCAGTACCAAAACTATTTATACCGCGTATCTGTATATTGTTTGTTCTCGGATCTACATACATCCCAGGTACAAGGCCTTGGATACGTTCGAGAATATTAATTGCAGGTGTTTCCTGGAGCTGTTTGGCCGTCACATTGCCAAAGGAACCCGTTGCTGTTTCTTTAGGAATCTTTGTATACCCCATCGACACCACTTCAACATCATCGAGGACATTGACGATCTGCTCCATTGTCACATTGATCTGGTTACTGCTCCCGATTACCCGACGCTGTGGCTCCATACCCATGTACGAGAAAATTAGCGCATCTGCAGGATCAGTCAGTCGAAGTGTATAACTACCATCGCTGCTTGATGTCACACCGGTACGCACGGCATGTCCATCGGACATCACGGTAACGCCAATTAAGGGCGCACCTTTACTATCTTTTACTTTACCTGTGATAACTTTCCAAAACCTGTCGTCGCTGTCATTGTCTCTCTTATCACGGCTGTCGCGAATAATCGTAAAATAATTGTTTTGGACGTATAAGAATAGATAATTGTTGGGATAAAGCAGTTCCTTTAATACTGTTTCTACCGGAAGCCTTTTGTTTTTTGGAATCATGTCACTGTTCACATAAGCATCGCGGATGAGCCCCTCTTCATAGGAAAATTTGGTCCCATAAATTCGAGTTACCTCACTAAGAGCTTGGCTGAGACTAGCCCTTTTTTGTGCAAAGCTACCTGTAGTGCTCATCAGGCAGACAAGAGGCACAAGAAGTTTAGTTTTCATAAATTTTGATTGATTAGTGTTAGTTTCTAGTTAGGTTTTATTATTATTTGTTTGTTTTTCACTTCAATAGCTACATTCATCGTATGCTTGATCACGAACAGGATGTCATCAATTCCTTTTACCGGTATCACACCTGTAAATCGTTTATTGAGCAATGCCGAGTCCTGAACCACCACCTGATAACCATAATTATCTTCCAATACACTTATAATATTGGCTAAGTTGCTATGTTCGATTCTAAGCTCACCATGGGTCCAAGCCATAGCTTTGTCTGTATCACTTTTGACAGTCTGATCAGCTTTTGCAGATTCATCATAAATAAAAGTCTCTCCAGGCGCTAGAATACGATTGAGTCCATTTTCGCCCTGAATCCGGACACTACCTTCAAACAAGGACACTTCAATACGTCCTCGTCGATCTTTTACGTTAAATTTAGTTCCAAGAACCGTCAATGAGAGCTCCCCTACATGCACCACAAAGAAGTCATTTTCACGCAGGCGATTTTTGATGGCAGTATGCTTTACCTCAAACATGCCCTCTCCCTCGAGCCAAACTTCCCTCGGTTTATCCGTTTTCCAGTTACGTACATAGGACAAGCTAGAATTGCTGTTTAATTTGATGATAGAAGAATCTGGAAGTGCAAGCTCACGTCTTTCCCCAAAAGCCGTATTTGTTTCCTTCGTTCCGAATTGATTGATTTCATAGATCAACATTCCCAAAAGTAACAGTGCCGCCGCCGATGCTGACCATCGTAATGTCCTATGGATAAATAGCCTCTGCTGCTGTTTCTTTTCATAGCGCGGTATTTGAGCCTGAATATTCTCCCAGCGTTGATTAGTACTCAAACTGCTTTGGACCTGTTGCTGGCCTTTAATCAATAATACCCACAGGCGGGCTATTTCCATTTCAGCCAATAAATTGGGATATTGGCCAACAAGTTCAGACCACCCCCCCTGCTGAAAATTACCATCTAAATGAGTGGACGTAACAAAGTCCTCATCGGCAAAAAAATCTGCTGCCTTATAATCTTTATATTTTGATAACCGAGAGTTCATGTTTCTTTCTTATTATAAACACCTTTATTTTAAATTTTACCCCAGCAAATTTTATTTTTTTCAAAAAAAAGTCAATACCATTCAAATCATCATAAAAACAATGCATGCATCGCTTATGATAGTTTACAATGGGTTATTTTAAATAGTGAAGAAACTTGCTGTGGAATTCGGATTTAATGGGGGCGTAGTTGCTGCAGTAAATAGAGTAAAACCAAAAGACCGAACCTACCAAAGTGTTTTTTCAAACTGTCTAGCGCACGGTAAAACAGTTTATAGGTATCTTTGGTGGACAATCCCATGATTTCCGCTATATCAGTGTAGGGCAATTCTTCAAAAAAACGTAGATGTATAATTTCACGCTGACGAGCAGTCATCTGCTGCAGGGCCTGATCGAGCTTATCGCGAATTTCCATAGCACGTTCCTGACGAATCATACTGAGGTCATGCGGAAGCTCAATAGTAAATGGCAGATAATCAATAGAAGAATTGGCAATGCTTATCCGACGGGCCGATTGTTCTATTTTTCGTACTAATACGCGGCGAAAAGCTTGATACAGATAATTCTTAACAATAACATCGATACTTAAATTGTCTCGGTTGCACCACAACTTGACAAATAGCTCCTGTATACTGTCTTCAATAATTGATTCGTCCTGAGTAAACTTAAAGCCATAATTGAATAAAAGCTGATTGTATCGTTCAAAAAGAATCTTGAACGACGCCTCATGTCCAACCTGAAACTTCTGCCAAATCTGTAGATCAGAATTCATTTTCAATACGACTCTTATTGTTAGTTTTGCGTAAGTAGAGCTATAAATATAGGAATGATCTTTTGTACAAAGCAAATTATGTACAGTATTTTATTCTTTATTAAAAAAATCCAAGCCTGTAATTTGTTAAAAAATATATTCGTCTTGACATAAATTCAACCATTTGTTCAGGATAATATGAATAAATTTGTTGGCATTAAACGCATTACGATGATTGAAAGAATAGCAACCTATTGGGACGGAAGAAGCGCTTCTAGGCCCTGCAATAACCACCGAAGGGCTTTTTATGTTGGAGGCTACAAAGAAATAAACGGATACGTGTTGACCTATTTTGCTAGAAAGCGAAATTTAGCACAGCATTGAATAGGAAAATATAAAAAAGGCCTCAGTTGTTATAAACTGAGGCCTTTTTTATGCGACAGGAATAGATTAAAACTTATAGCTAAAGCTTCCGACCACATTCAGCAAACGCTGCGCATTGGCCGTGGTATAGCCGATCCAATAGTGCTCATTGGTCAAGTTGTCCGCTTTCAGCCCAATTCTAAATTTCCGTTTATCGTAAAATGCATTGGCATTTAAGACAAAATATTGGGGCAATTCAAAAGTTCCAACCGTTGTATTAATAATCTTATTGGCACTGGCGTAGTTTCCGCCCAAGCCCACGCCTAGTCCTTTTAGGTTACCATCGACGAACTGATAGGTCGCGTTGAAGTTTGCCAACCAGGGTGAAGACGCCGTATTTGGCCTTTTGCCTAAGACAGTGGCATCGGTTGTTTCTGTAAATTTGGAGTCATTGTAACTCAGTCCCGCGATCAATGAAAACCCCTTGACGAGATAGGCATTGACCTCCAGTTCAACCCCACGGCTGTTCCGTTTCCCCATTTGCTGTTCCACTGCCCTTCCCTGTGTTGTATAGCCGATGGTCTGGAGAGTATTTTTTACATCAATATTATAGTAATTAACGGTAGCATTGACTTTTCCATGCCACAAATCTGCCTTAAATCCGCCCTCCCATTGATTTGCTTTCTCCGGATCAGAAAGTGAAAGATTAGAAGCCGTGTCGGAAACAAAATACCCGTTACTCATGAAACTGTTCTGGTAGTTACCAAATACGGAGAGCTTATCTTTAATAAGTTCATACACCAGCCCCAATTTCGGCGACCAAGCGCTCTGTGTATACGCTGGTGTCTCATTGGCTCCCTTTACCCCTCCTTTAAACTGAATACGTTCATACCGCATTGCCGTCATGATATTGAGCCCGGTGATCGGGGTAATAACATTCGAGACATAAGCACTATAGGTATTCGATTTATTTTTCAATGGCCATATCGAGCCGTCCCAAGCGGGTGTATTGCGAATCGAATTATAGTATTTCGTTACATAATGGGCATTAAAATTCGTATAATCCATGTCACCTGTAAAAGGGACAAAATCAATTACCCCAAAATAGAAGAACTGATCATTACGCGTACGCAGGTAATCCCCGCCGACAACTGTGCGGTTGCGCATGCCGGCGATATGGAAATCGAAGTTGAAGTTTTGCTGCACTTGCAGGTAACGCTGTTTGCTATCTTCGGTAGATTGATCTCCTCTATACAGACCGACCTCCTTGTCGTTCGCGTCGGCACCATAAGATTTTGTAGTGATGTAGAAATAGGGATTAAAGCCATTGGAGTAACTGTGGGCACTGTTGACAGCTGTCGATGATCGGATATGTTCATTGATCTTATAATTGACCTGTCCAAAAAGATTATTGGTACGCCCCTTATTATAAAGCCCCGATCCCACATAAGATTTTTTATAATCGAGGCCCGCATTTTCCAGATCTTTTATGCCCGAATAACCAAATTGTGAAAGTGGTCCCATGAGAAAAAAATTCTGTTCAGCTTGCGCTTTATTATCAAACAGCTCATATTCGACGTTCACATCTACTTTATCGTTTACCTTCCAGCTCAGACTGGGCGTAATTGCAAAATAGTTGTTGTGCACTTTCGAATTCTGGAAATTTCCTTCTGTAGTATAAGCAGTATTCACACGGAACAATATACTTTTGTCCTTTGTCAAAGGCGCATTGACATCGGCCTGTGCCCGGTAAAAATTATAACTCCCAGCCGACAACAGTACATTAGCAGCTAAGCTGTCATATGGTTTTTTGGTAACCCGATTGATCACACCGCCATAAGAAGTCACATTACTTCCGTACAAAGTCGCAGAAGGTCCTTTTAGCACCTCTATTTTTTCAATATTGACAGCATCAACCGTACCACTCACAGGTGCTACCAGCCCATTGCGAAAGGAATTGTTCGAAATAAAGCCCCGCAGATTGACAAAGGCCCCACCGTCACCGGCACGTCCGGTTGCATTCCACATCTTTTGTAAACCAGTGACATTCCGGTAGGCATCGTCCACGGTAAATATAAGTTGATTTTCCAGCGCTATCCGATCAATAGATGAATAGACCTGAGGATTTTCAATTGTCCTGAGCGGCATTTTATTCGTTGATACACCGTCTTTTTTGATGTATGCATCGATGATGACCTGATCAATCCGCTGTGTTTTAACAGAATCCTTTTGTTGCGCAAAGGCGGTAATACTTGATAATACAGAAGCACTTAGTATTAACTTCTTCATGGTTATAGTAAATTTATTTGTAATAATGTTTGATAACAAGGAATAAAGGGACCGATAGCGCGAACCAGCCTAACCAATCCCATAGCCCCTCCCCTAACAACGCGGCAATAAGTCCAAAAAGAGATAACAAGGCCAGCAGGATGGGCATCCCCCAAAGCTTTTGGAAAGATTTTTTCATGATACGGGTTCTTTAGAGATGAGTAGCTGCTGTTGTTTCTCCGCTCGACGTCTAGCTAACCATAGGTATAGCCCTGTAATAAGAACTATAATGGTAAAAACATCAAAAACAGCCCATACAATTTTTAGAATTGGACCACCATAATTTCCGAAGTGAAGCGGTTCAGAAAGAAAAAGGGTATTGACGTACCAAGGCATTTCACGCGTATCCGTCACCGACCCGCTTTTGGCGTCAATCAACACGGGCCTCAGCAGCTTGGATGTCAGTTCTGTGTTTCCTCGCATGAAGACTGCATAATGATGTTTACTCGTAAATGGCGTACCCGGATAAGCAATAACCGACACCTTCATATCGGTGATAGTACGTTCCGCCGCTTTCTTAGCTTCTTCGAGTGAACTGAAATTGCCCGTTAGGGGTTGCTGATTCTTATAAGGGGCAGTCATTTCGGCAAGCTGCCCTTGCTGCCAGAGGCCTAGGATAACGTCCGATAGCGTATTAATCACCCCTGTAAACCCCACCACAACCATCCAGGCCGTCAAGGCGATACCCAATAAATTATGCGTATCCAGCCATTGAAGCCTTTTGGACTTGTTCTTCCGCACCATGCCAAAATCATATTTTTTCATGATCGGACCGTATAAGACGATTCCCGAGATAATGGAAATCATAAATAGTATCCCCATTACTCCCAAGAACAATTTACCGGGAATCCCCAAAAACATATCTGTATGGAGTTTAAGAATGATATGCATAAGCCCATCCGTTTTTGGCGCACCCAAAATTTCTCCTGTATACTCATTCAAAACCAGATATTTGCTTTTTTCATAGGGTGCATCAGGTCTATCCACAACATCAAAAAGAATTTTGTTCTTTTCATTTTCATCCCAAAAGGCATACCGTACCTTTTCGTTGGGGTACTTGGATTCTGCAATCTGCGCAAGCCTATCTAAGCTCAATTTCTGCGGTGTAGCGACCGCTTCTTTATTTTCTTCCAAAAGATGTTCGATCTCTTCATGAAAGATTAGCGGCAGTCCTGTCACACAGAGGTATAACAGGAAAATGGTACAGATCAGGCTCGTCCATTTGTGCCAGTTGAACCAACGTTTTGCAGTCTTCAGTTTCATCGGTAGTTTTTTTGCAAATGTATTGTTTTTAATTAATCTAAATAGTAAAAAACAATATTTTATATATCCCACCGCTAGGAAGAGAAAGAATAGCCCACCAACCGATCGAATTGTAACAGCTCATTTTTTAAAACAATGTCGTTTTATATAGATCCTCTAATTGCCAAAGTGACAGTGGGAACTGGTTCTTTTATGTAATTGTGAAGGATTGAGTTGCGATCAAATCACGCTGAAAAGAAAGCTCAGCAAATTACTTTCGGATCAACTCTGGACATGGAAAGCACAGTGACCAACTTATAAAACGACAGGACGTAAAAGTCCAGAATATTTACAAAAATTTCTGTAATTTCATCATCAAACATAGGGTTTTCTTGTAATTGAATTCCGAAAGTGGGGTTTAATGATTATTACCTTTGTTCAAAATTTTGAAAATGAAAAAAAAGTTTGTTTTACCAGTTCTTGCTATAGGATTTTTAATTTGGCTTTTGGCAACGTTGGCTTTTCGTTTTGCGGGACAGTTCTTTTTTATCACAGATTCAGCAGCCATACTTACTAGTTTATATATAGTTGTAATCCCTGCATTGATTTTGATTTCAGTCCTAACATTTAAAAGATTTAAACTTTCAGGTCTTGAAAATATAGTCGCTGGTGTGCTATTAGTATTACCAGGAATGGTTCTTGATACCTTCGTTATTCAATTTTTTGAACAAATCTACCCCAACATGCCGTCAAGCCAAGCTGCCACATTTGGTTCTTGGCTCATGTGGGCATACAGCGTAGTATTACTGACATCAATCTTTATTGGGTTGCGACAAAATAAAAGTCATAATAGGGGTTGAAAACACAGACACGGCTATGGAAAATAAAAGTTTCTATTAAGTACCATACTATCCAAGCTACAATGATATAACGGAAATTGCGCCATACCATGACTATCCATATTCCATGTTCCCATAATAGCGTAAACTTCTTTCTACTTAACGTGAATTTACTTATTTACTAACATCATTTAATAATATAATATCCTCAGAACTTAGTCTCACTTCTGGTGCTGCAAACAAAGTTTTAAGTTGGGATTCACTGGTTGCACTTACAATAGGTGCCGTCACCAACGGATTTGCTAAGAGCCAAGCCAAAGCAACAGATGTCTGAGTCACCTCATATTTCGCACTGATCTGATCTAATGCATTTAATACCTTTAATCCTTTATCATTCAAATATTTTCTCACCCCCTCACCTCTGGCACTCTTATTTAGATCATCTTCATTACGATATTTTCCAGTAAGGAAACCTGCCGCCAATGACCAATAAGTGAAAACACTCAAATCGTATTCTTTGACCAAATCAGCGTATTGAGTTTCAAAAGTTTCTCTCTCTAGTAAATTATAATGTGGTTGCAATGCCACATATTTGGGGAAATTGTTTTTTTCAGCAACCTCAAAAGACGCTTTCAATCTTTCCGCAGATAGATTTGAAGCGGCGATGTACCGTACTTTCCCAGCTTTAACGATTTCAGCATAAGCTTCCAAAGTTTCTTCCACCGGTGTTTTATTATCATCAAAATGTGTATAATAGAGATCAATATGATCTGTCTGAAGTCTTGCAAGGGATTGGTCAACTGATTTTAAAATATGTTTTTTACTGATATCATAACCGTGCTCTTTTGTTTCAGAGCCTACTTTTGTTGCTATTACCAACTCATTTCTATTATTGCGCTGCTTCATCCATTTTCCGATGATTTCTTCGGATTGACCACCTACTCCATTTACCCACCAAGAATAAGTATCAGCGGTATCAATAAAATTAAAACCCGCGGCTGTAAACTGATCTAAAATGTCAAAAGATTGTTTTTCATCCAAAGTCCAACCAAAAACATTTCCTCCAAAATTAATTGGTGACACCAAAAGGTCTGTATTTTTTATTTTTCTTTTTTCCATAACATTGATATTCTTAAACATTTAAAGTATAACGAATTTACCGAGGAATGATCGAGAATCAGTTTTAATAATTGCCATTTTTCAGTAAAAACTATATGTTGTCTTTAAAGTACGATCTTCAAAATAATGAGCCTTTGCAGCATCCGACTTTCGTTGTATGGAGATCAAAAAACCTTTTTCATCGTAACTCATTTCCAGCTCGCTTACTTTTCGCCCATTCCAAATATCTTCCATCAGTTTCAGATTTCGGTTTTGGTCATAGACATACTTTTCGGTTTTAGGATCAAGGGAAGATGCTGCATCGCTGAGTTGCAATAAAAGTCCTTCCTTGAATTGGTACAATTCCGATGGCGTTTTCTCGACAGCACAGCCATTATGTAGAAACAACACTGCCGGATGTCCTTTTACATAGTAATATGTCTTTTTTTGATAACAAGTATCTGGATTACCACTACGCTTACTAAAATTGAAATATTCGGTACGTTCTTCTGCCTCAAATTCGTTTTCGGTATAGTAACGATATTGCAAAGAAGAAAAATCATTATTCGCCGTCATTTCGACTTACAATATTCCATTTTAGATTAATCTCAGGCTTTTCGCAATGCTCACCTTTGTATAGTTAAATCAAACAAAGAAACATGAAAAAGACAATTTTCATTACGGGAGCCTCTTCAGGTCTAGGAAAGGCAACAGCTAAATTATTTCACACAAAGGGTTGGAACGTTATTGCGACGATGCGAAACGCTGAAAAAGAACAGGAACTTAAAGAACTTCCAAATGTAACCTTAGCAAAATTGGATGTTACGGACGGTTTGGCAATTCAAAATACAGTCTCATCTATTTTACAATCCCATTCTGTAGATGTCGTTTTAAACAATGCCGGTTATGGTCTGATAGGTCCGTTGGAAGCTTTAACCGATGAGCAAATAATGTCACAGGTGCATACCAATCTGCTAGGGGTAATTAATATAACCAGAGCATTTGTTCCTTATTTTAGAGAAAGGAAAAATGGAAGGTTCATCAATATAACCAGTACTTTTGGCTTATTAGGGTATCCAACCTGTTCAATTTATAATGCGACAAAATTTGCTGTAGACGGCTTTTCAGAGGGGCTGGCCTACGAATTGGCACAATTTGGAGTCAAAGTTAAAGTAGTAGCTCCAGGTGGAATGCAGACTGATTTTGCGGGAAGGTCTTTACAGGGCGGGATGCATAATGCATACTCTCAATTGGTAGCAAAAGTAAGTGAGGGCTATAGCGAGGAGCAACTCGCTAATTATACCAAGGCAGAAGACGTGGCGTCGATTATTTATGATGCAGCTACTGATAACAAAAAACAGCTCAGGTATATAGCGGGCAATGATGCTATTGATTTATACAACGAACGCTTAAAATTGTCACCTGAAGGGCAATTCGAAAAAATAAGTTCACAATTTATATTTTAACTTTGTTGTTTCTGTCAGATTTAACATCAATCTGGCAGAAACGACTTCTTTATGAATTATCTAAATTTGTACCATGAAAAAACAGCCTGTCATATTCAGTTCGCTATACCAATTGCATCGGGCAATGGGACAAGCGGCTCCGTCACATCCGCTTATCAGTATAATGAATTATGGAGATGCTGAGTTTGACCCAAAGGATTTTGAACAAGGTATTATACTAGACTTTTACAAGATATCTTTTAAGACGAGCTTTTCCGGAAAACTAAAATATGGCCAGGGATATTATGATTTTGAAGCGGGCGGAATGTCATTCATAGCTCCCGGTCAGTTATTAAAAATGCAGGACGAAGAAGCCGACTATAACGGGATGACACTTCACATCCATCCTGATTTTATTCGACATTATTCATTAAATACACAGATCAAACAATATGGCTTTTTTGCCTACTCGGCTGCGGAGGCACTTTATCTTTCGGAAAAGGAAAAAGCAACCATTCTTAGTGTTTACAGATTTATTCAGGAGGAACTAAGCGAACGTATCGATAAGTTCAGTCAGGATGTGATCATTTCACAAATTGAACTTTTGCTCAATTATGCCAACCGTTTTTATGATCGGCAGTTTCTGACCCGCAAGACTGTAAACAACGATATTCTTTCCAAATTGGAACAACTGTTGGAAAGCTATTTTACGGAGGACAAATCACTGATCAAGGGACTGCCAACCGTAAATTCAGTAGCAGAAAATCTTAATGTTACACCACGCTACCTGAGTGATCTACTTCGCAACCTCGTCGGCTTGAATACCCAACAATACATTCACGAAAAAGTAATAGAAAAGGCAAAGGAATATCTGGCAAAAGATGAACTTACCATCGCTGAAATCGCGTATCATCTAGGATTTGAACATCCGCAATCCTTCAATAAACTCTTTAAAAGTAAAACTTCCCTTTCTCCTTCAGCTTACAAAAATAATTTACTGAACTAGCTAAGAAAATTTAAATAATTAATTCTGAAATGAATGTTTCAGATATTTTCTTATCTTTGCAAAGAATCATGGCAAGAAATGTTGAATTTGACGAACAGTTAGCAGTTTCCAAGGCAATGGATGTCTTTTGGAGAAAAGGCTATAATGGCACCACAATGCGGGATCTGACCGAGGCTATGGGCATCAATAGCAGCAGCCTTTACAATACCATTGGAGATAAGCACGAACTGTTTATCCGCAGCATAAAGCACTACACTGAATCAAGGATGAAGGAGGCAGTAAAGCAGTTGGAGCCTATCAAATCCCCAATAAAGGCGATCGAAAAATTTATCCAATCGTCAGTTTATGTCATTACAAATGAACCCAACAGTTGTTTGGCCATTAAAACTACTTTTGAAGTAGCTGCTAGCGATGAGCAAGTTCAAAAAATCATCAAGGCCGATAATGAATTTACCTATAATCTTTTGAATGGTTTGGTGGAGAAAGCGATCCAAAAAGGAGAAATAAAGGTAAGCCGTGATGCGGCAATGCTGACGGACTATATCATCAATCATTTTAGCGGCTGGCACGAATTTTTTATCATCAACAAAGACAAAGACCGCATCAAGAATATGGCGACATTCCTGATCAAACAATTGAACCAATAATTTTTTTGTCCAAATTTGAAACAAATGTTTTAAAATTATGAATATACCAAATAAGTACAAAGAATATTTCTCAGCAAATGAAAAGCCAGAAGTAGTACAAATAGGCAAAGCAAACTATGTGTCTATTCTGGGAGAAGGAAGTCCCGGAACGACTATTTTCTATAAAAAGAAAGCTGCTATTAAAGAATTTGTTGCTGTACTGGAGGAGCATTATGCTGCAATAGATTTGGCATTTTCGAGCAACGTAGTAGAAATATTCTACTGGTTTGAGGAGGAAGAAGTGGGATATGTAGATATCGGAAATTTCTATACCACGGTAGATTTAGATCTGTTGAAGTACCGTATTGCGATCCGCATTCCAGACTTTGTAAAAGCTGAGGCCATTCAAGAGAGTGGGCAAAAAAGCAATCTCCCTTTCGCAAAAGATTTTGAGTACTTTACTTACAAGGCAGGGACTTGTGTACAGCTTTTGCACAAGGGACCTTTTGCAGGAGAATTGCAAACACTGCCTATTCTCCAAAAATTCGCTACGGAGAATGGATTTAAAAAATCCGGTATGCATCACGAAATCCACTTGACCCATTTTGAATTGGGACAAAGTCAGGAACACCTGCAAACCATCTTGCGTGATCCGGTAATAGAACAGCACTAATTTTTTTAAATAAATCTGAAACAAATGTTTCAATAATTACAATCAATAATGAAAAAATCATCAAAAGAACTATCGGGTAAAATAGCCTTGGTAACCGGTGGAACAAAAGGAATAGGAAAAGCCATTGCAGATAAGTTGGCATTCAATGGGGCAACAGTTGTGGTAACGGCACGAAAACCATCCGAAGAAGAAAACAGACATCATTTTATTGCGGCAGACCTGACCGACAGTAGCGCTATAACTGAGCTGACAGGAAAAATCATCGAAAAATACGGAACGTTAGATATCCTGATTAATAATGTGGGTGGTACTTCCTCTCCGGCAGGAGGTTTCCAGATGCTTAGTGACAATGACTGGAACAGGGATATCGAACTTAATCTTTTGGCTTCGATCAGACTTGATAAGGCTATCGTTCCAAAAATGATGGAAAAGAACTCGGGAGTGGTGATTCATATTTCCTCACTGAATGGCAAGATACCCTTGTACCAATCCAATTTCTCTTATGGTGTAATGAAATCGGCTTTGAACGCTTACAGTAAGACCCTTGCCAATGAAGTTGCCAAAAACGGTGTTCGGGTAAATACAGTCTCCCCGGGTATGGTCAAAACAACAGCTATGGAAACTTTTTTGGAAAGCTATGCACATACCATTAACAAAACCGTAGCTGAAACTTCACAACAGCTTATGGATAGCCTGGGTGGTGTGCCTATGAACCGTTTGGCCGAGCCTGAAGAAATTGCCAATATGGTGGCTTTTTTGGTATCGGATAGTGCGAGTTACATCACGGGAGCCAATATGCTTGTTGATGGCGGTACATTTCCGGCTGTTTAATTACCAGTTAGTTTAAGTATAGTACAAAAAAATAATAAGATCGGGAACATTGGTTTCGACAGATCATTCAATTAAAAAAAGATAAAATGGATAAGGAACTCATAGGGAAAGTAGCCTTGGTAACCGGAGGTACAAAAGGCATAGGCAGGGCAATCGCCGAAAGGTTGTTCGAAGCTGGAGCAATAGTAGTTGTAACAGCGAGAAGCCGCCCTACCGAAACGCAAACACAACATTATTTCATTGCCGCAGATCTTACTATTGCCAGTGAAACCGATAAAGTGGTTAATGAAATCAATGAAAAATTTGGGTCAATAGATATTCTGGTCAATAATATGGGCGGCTCTACAAGCCCATCGGGTGGGTTTGGCGCCCTTACCGATGAACATTGGGAAAATGACATGCAATTAAACCTTCAATCTGCCGTACGTATAGACAGAGCGATTCTGCCGCAGATGGTGGAAAAGAAAAGCGGTGTTGTCATTCATATTTCTTCAGTTACAGGCACGGTTCCTGTATATCAATCATTGGGCGGTTATGCCGTAGCCAAAGCTGCCCTGAATAATTACAGTAAAAGTTTATCTAAGGAATTTAGCCTAAAAGGGATCAGGGTGGCGACTGTTTCTCCAGGAATGGTAAAGACAGATACCATGGATGCCTACCTTCAATCACTCGCTGAAACATCGGGATTGAGCATAGAACAGGTAACACAAAATTTGATGGATAGCCTCGGCGGAATACCATTAGGAAGGATGGCCCTGCCAGAGGAAATAGCAGAACTGGTTGGCTTTTTGGTATCTCCAAAAGCATCCTATATCACAGGGGTAAATTATATTATTGACGGAGGGTCAAATCCATCATTATAATTCTTAATTCCTAAATAATATTAGCACATGGACAATAAGAAAAATAAGCTCCTGATTTATGGTGCAACCGGATATACGGGAAAAATCATTGCAGCCAGGGCAAAGGAGTTAAATATTGATTTTGAGATTGCAGGACGGGATCCCGATAAAACCCGAAAATTGGCGGAGGAATTGGGCGTAGATTATTACATTTTTGATGTAGATACCGATTACGCATGGAAAAAAGCATTAGACGGTAAACAGGCTCTAATAAATGCAGCTGGCCCCTTTAAATTCACTGCCGAACAAGCGATGAAAGCCTGCCTAAAAGCGGGTGTGCATTATTTGGACATCAGTGCTGAACTGGATACTTACCGATTGGCAGAGACGCTGGATGGAGAAGCCATAGCGGCGGGAATTCAGCTCATATCAGGTGCCGGGCTTTTTGTAAGCTACGATGCTCTGGTTGTACATCTATCAAAATTGGTCGCCGAACCTGAATATCTGAAAATAGGCTTCCGTCATTATGGAGGTTTCTCCAGAGGGTCCGTTTTAAGCAGTAAGAACATTGCTGAACTGGGCATATTAATCCGTAGAAATGGTGAGATTATTAATAATCCTAACCCACAGTCGAAACTGTTTTTGTTTGGTGAAGAGGAAGTGCAATGCATGCCGACGCCTCTGGGGGGAATTATCCAGAGCTATAAATCAACGGGAATACCCAATATTGAAGAGTTTTTTTCCTTAAAACTGCCTGCCAACGAACTTCTAGATTTAACAGCCGAAAACTTGCCCGATGGACCGACCAAGGAAGAACGGGCAGCGGGACGAAATGGGATTTCAGCTGAGCTTACCGGGAAAGAAGGGAAAATAATAAAAGCTTATGTAAATGCCCCTTCGGGGTATGATCTTACACCGCTTTCGGTAGTAGCAGTAGCACATCGCATCTTAAATGGTGATTTTAAAGTGGGCTATCAATCGCCAGGATCGGCATATGGTGAGGATATCATTAACGATATCCCGGATACATATTTAATCGACAATAATGCCTAACAAAAAAATCAAATTTAAAAATGAGCAACGAACAGCAAATCCATAATTTAATTGCCCGATACACACATTATGTAGATGAGGCCGAATTCGATAAGGTTGGAGATTTATTTGCCAACGGGAAAATTGTATCCCCAGGTAATGTAATGGAAGGTAAAAATGGGGTGACTAGCCAATTAAGCAAAAATTTGCAGGTTTATGCTGACGGAACTCTTCGAACGGCGCATTTAACTACCAACACGGTTTTGGATATTCAGGAGGATGCAAATGAGGCTACGGCAGTATCATATCTTACTATTTTACAAGCTGATGCCGAGAGAGGACTTTCTTTACAGCCAATTGCCGTGGGTCGCTACCACGATACTTTTAAACGTGTGGATGGACGATGGGAATTTTCGGTCAGAGAACTTATCATCACATTGGCCGGAGATCTTTCACACCATGCAACGCCAAATACTATCGATCCTCAAAAAATTGAAAACAGAGGGAAATAGGCTTTTGAAACATAGCTAAAAAATGTTTGTCAAAATGGCAACTAAACCTTCCATTTTGGCGAACTTTAACTTCACAGTTTAGTTCATCTTTGTATTAACATAAATTAATAACAATGAGTTATTGCAACTAGGGATTCAGCAATATTTTGATAGCTACTTTATCGGATACAATACCCATACCGAACTGGTAAAGCTGAAGATAATTGATGAAGTAAATGCTCAACCGGCAGTGCAATTCACAGGAGATTTTTCTGAAGGTAAAATTGGAGGTATCTCTGATTTTGAATTCAAGAAGGACAAAATAGTTTTTTTTAAGAGCAGATTTAATTCAATAATAATAATAATAATAATAATAATAATAAGGATATGAGTATAGATAATTTTGACGAAATCATTCGTCGCAGTATGGAAATTAGAAAAAAATACCACGAACTGGAGTTACTGCATCATGGAAGTGAATGGACTGTAGAAGAGGACACTCTGGCTTATTTAACAGATGCTGGTTTAGTAGGCCGAAACATTATGTCGCAACAACAACGTTGGCCCAAAGCCGGTTCTGAAGAGGAACTGGAACATAAACTTGGTGAAAACATTTGGTGGCTGATTGTATTGGCAGAAAGGTCTGGAATTGATATAAGGGAGGCCGTCAATCAATTTTTAAACAAAACGGAGGTTGTTTTAAAATGAGTATTGACCTCTCCCCGAATTTGGGAATGTCCTAAAGCTGAAAGTTCCGCTGTTAAATATTTTTTAAGTATATTGGAATTGTATAACAGCAGCTCAGTTTGCGTTAGGCAGGCTGATTTGGTCAGGCTAAAGCGCATCGTGCAAGAATGAAAATGGAACAAATAAGGAAATACTTTGAACAAACCATTCAACTTACTGACAAAGATTGGGTATTTTTTTCTTCAAAACTCATAAGACAGGAGTTTCCAAAGAAACAGCTTCTTCTAAAAATCGGACAAACGGAAAATTATCTTTCATTTATTGAAACGGGTATAATACGTTTCTATATTCCTAAAGATGAAAATGAACTAACTTTTGACTTTGTTTTTGACAATGATTTCATGAGTGGTTACAGCTCTTTTTTGACCCAAACCCCAGCTACTTATCAAATTGAGGCGCTTACAAACACCACGCTTTGGCGACTGACCTATAAAGACCTGCAAGCTGTTTATAACGAAACCGAAATCGGAAATATCATAGGACGACAAGCAAGCGAAAGTTTATTTATCGAAAAAGCAAAACGTGAACTTTCCTTATTGAACGATACAGCCGAACAGCGTTACCTTAATTTATTTACCGAACAACCAAAGCTGATAAAACAAATTCCTTTGAAATACATAGCTTCCTACATCGGTATCACCCCACAGGCTTTGAGTAGAATACGAAAACGAATTACGAAATAATCTCGCCCCAATTCATAAAAATTAAAAAATTAGTTGGGTAATTTCTTAACCCAAGTTCATTGCTTTCTTATTATAGCTTGTGTTTATTTGTATAAAAAAAAGAAAATGCCAGAAGCTGTTTTACCAATTGTATTTTTTATCTCATTGCTAATAATAAAGATAACCCGAAAAGAATTGCATTATGTATTATCGGCACGAATTGCAATGAGTGCAATGCTGATAATTACAGGAATTGCACATTTTGTTTACACCAAAGGAATGACAATGATGTTACCCGATTTTGTTCCTTATAAAGTGACAGTTATCTACAGTACAGGCATTCTCGAAATATTAGCCGCAGCAAGTATACTAATCCCCAAATTCCAAAAAGTTACAGGATGCTTGTTGTTATTATTTTTTGTACTAATTCTCCCGTCTAATATTTATGCTGCTCTGAATAAAGTTAATATGGAAAATGCAACCTACAACGGAGAGGGTATACATTATTTATGGTATCGGATACCATTGCAGTTTTTTTTCATAGCTTGGGTTTACTATTCATGCATAAAATCGTTCAAAAACAATTCTTATGACAACATTTAACGAACTCGCCCACTTATCCCTTTAGGAAAGGCAACATATTCCGTTGGCGACATATTACCCCGACTGTCACGCAGTCTAACATAATTATGGTCATCCATCTATTTTCAAGTAGTTTCCCTTAATGTGTGTCAAACAGGTAACAGTCCCATACCGCTATCTCGCCTCCATTTTCCAACTAAAAGAAATAATTTCCGCTAAACATCCGGACATAATACGGCTATTTATGTCTTTGGTGATTATTTGCGCTAACTCATCAATCCGTCTGGATGGAGACGGACAGGTTCAGGAAAGATCATTGCTAATTTGCCAAAAAGAAAAAGCTTATGATCAACTTAAAAACTTTCTATATCGCAATACTCATTGCGGTAAGTTATTTTACCGCAGCAGCACAGGTAAACTCCAAAACAAATTCCAATACCACCATAGCTCAGCTGCATAAACAGCTCGAAACCGTTATACAAAAGGAAAATATCCCGGGTCTGATGGTCGCGATTGTTAAAAATGACAGCATTCTTTATTCGGGCGGATTGGGCTATGCTGACCTTCAGAAACATCGTCCCGTAGATCAGCTCACCCAATTTCACTTTGCCTCCGTCACCAAATTTTTCGTGGCTATGGGCATACAACAATTGATTGCTAAAGGAAAACTTAAACTCAGCGACCGTATTCGCGATATAGCACCTGAAATTCCATTCAGCAATCGTTGGGAAGATACAGATCCAGTTAGGGTAGTTCACCTCCTAGAACATACGGCAGGCTTTGATGATGTGCAGCTCAATAGTATGGTAAACATAAGCGAAAAACCTCTACTTGGTATTGACGCGATCAAGGCTGTCAGCAATTCACTGACCGTTCGCTGGAAGCCCGGAACGATGATGTCCTACTCCAACCCGGGTTACAATGTACTGGGCTATATCATTGAAAAAGTGACGGACATGCCTTGGGATAAATATCTATACAAGCAGATTTTTTTGCCACTGAATATGCGCAATAGCTTATTTGATCGGAATGGAGCACGTAGGCCTAACTTCGCCATAGGTTATGATTTTCAAGATGGTGAATTCAGGCCAATGCCATTCTATCAGCCAGGTAGCAATGGAGCTGGAAGTGCACTGGTATCAAATGCCCATGATATGGCCAAATTTATGCTTTATCTGCTCAATGGCAGTGCCGATAGCACACTACTAAATAATGCCTATTTAAAGGACATGGAGACTATCCATAGTACTTTAGCCAGCCAGGCGGGATTACAGACTGGCTATGCCCTGGGAAATGATCTATTCCCGAATAATAAAAAGGTTAGCCTGCGAGGCCACAACGGCAAAGGGGAAGGTTTTGTATCCTGGCTATTTTTTAACCGTGAAGCTGGTCTAGCCTATGCCATAGCAGCGAACAGTGTAGTGAATATGTGGCCAATCTCACAGGCTATTGAAGAATTTCTAACAAAGGACATTGCCGCTCGAAAACCAGTCAGTCTACCGATAGATGAACAAAAAATAAAACCGCTATTAGGTTACTACCAATTTATGAATCCCAAAAATGACCGTTGGGAATTCTATAGGCGGATCTTTGGCGGTATTGAATTAAGGGAGATCAACAAGGATCGACTCCTCGTCAAAAAAGAGAATGGACAGATAGATTCTCTTGTCCATCTGGGCAATGGCATATTTCGCGCAAAAGATGATATTCTCCCTTCTTTTGTATTAGCCAAAGATTCCAATGGTGAACCTTTCTTTCAAGGTTATGGCAATAGTTTCTATCGAAAAGTGCCCCGGGCTTCCCTGTTAATACAAAAGATACCTATCTATCTAGGTTTTTGTGCCATTTCGATTTATATGATCTTTAGTCTGGTGGGAATAGTGCTTACACTTTTTCGAAAAATGAACCTGATGGACCTCGGAATTCCTTTTTTGCCAACAGTAGGAACCTGTTGTTTTATTGCGGCCTATCGTCTCATGGGATTGACAGACGCCAGTCACAAGGAGTTGTTTACTTCTTGTAATGCAACAAGTTTATCCATTTTCCTGGGCATGCTCTTATTTGCAATATTCGTTATCGTCAGTAGTTTGCTTCTCTACAAGCGTTGGTTTCAACTAACCCCGAGATGGTTGCGTCTGCTCTTAGCGCTCTGTAATTTCTTTTTATGCTACCTGGTTGCATTACTGTCTGTAAATGGCTGGATTTGTGTGCCGATCTGGATGATGTAGCTCCTTTTGATTAATTATATTTAAATTCACAGTACAAAGATAGGTTAATACAAACCATGGTCAACATACTCGATACTTTTCACGCTTTTTCAGCGGGTGCACTTTGGTTGCTCGGGACTTTAATCTTTATGGGGGTCAACAAAACAGGTCTTCAGTCCGACCGATGGCTGGGCACATACTATTTTCTGTTGGCATGCTTATTTACTCAGCTCTTTCTCGAAGGTTTTCATATCGACAACGAAGCGTTGATCCATGTCCTTGAACTACCCCGCTGGGCCACCCTCCCCTGCTTTTATCTTGCGGTTCATTACATGGTCAAACCGACGACACCGATTCGGTACTGGGGATTACATTTTGTTCCTTTCTTGGCTTTTCTGCTTCTTTCTGTTATTTACTTAATACCCGGGCTTTTTAATAGTCACATCCATCCGCCTCAATTACCACAGTGGATCATATTTGCCGTTAAATATTTCTTCTTTGCACAATGTATCTTTTACTGGCTTGCCTGTTACAGACTCTTCAAAATACATCAAAATAACATTCGACAGTTATCTTCTTACACGGAGAAGATCAACATGATCTGGTTGAAATATCTATTGATCGCGTTATTATTTATGATCGTTGTCCGTTTTCTAGCGTTGGCTCATTTCGCCTTTAACTCCTTTGCACCAATACTCTATTTTATGGGCACAGTGGCACTTGGGTACGCAACTTTAACACAACGGTCAATATATACCGTTGAATCTACCGATAATCTGATTGATGAAAGTGATAAAACAAAGAAAATTAAAACCGAAGAGCGGTTGACAGAACAACAGGTAGATACATTAAAAGAAAAACTCGTACAGAAAACAACAGCTGAAAAGCTATATCTCGATCCGGGATTAACTCTCTCGTCCCTCGCAGATCATATCGGCATCAATCCGCATGATCTTTCGTATATTATAAACAATGGACTGGGAAAAAATTTCTACCAATTTATCAATGAGCTCCGTACGGAAGAAGCCAAAACACTGCTATTATCGGCAGAGTCAAAGCGCCTCGATATGTTTGGGATCGCGATAAGTGCAGGCTTCAACTCAAGAACAACTTTTTATAGCAGTTTCAAAAAAGCAACCGGCATTACGCCGACAGAATATATGAAAGTCCATGGTAAACAATCAACGTAACGAGGGAAAGTGGAGTTTGTTCGATTGCATCCATTCGGACGTCTAGCCTATCAAAAAGACCTATTCTTGTATCATATCAACAAAAAAAATTATGATACAACAAATTAAACCAGGCATTCGCTCGAAAGCGATACGCCAAATTTCTAAAGCAACCTTTGGTCTACTAGTAGGGGCATGTTGCTTTTTAGCTTCCTATGATACATTTGCACAGACCAGCTCCGCAAGTGCCTCCCACCAGCAACATCAGACTCCGCTGAAATCATTTCAGGGTTACTACCAGCTCCCCAATAAAGTAGCTTTCATTGCTTTCGACGAGCAAGATAATACGCTGCATGCGACACAGCTATGGGACCAGAAAAAAAGATATCAGCTCGTCCGCAAAGATGATACGCATTTTGAATCCAAAAACGAAGGCTATGCGATAGAGTTCTTAAAAAATAGCGCTGGAGATTTTAGCCAGGCCAAGATCCTGGGCAGAATTGTATGTGAGCGTGTACCATTTGACCCCAATAAAATTGCAAGTCTAACCACATCCCAACTGAAACAGCTTGCCGGAACTTACCTAATGGCCAACGACAACAATTTAAAAATTACCATAGAACCTTCGGCACATGGCGTAATCCTTAAACAATTGTGGGACAACAAAACAATTTCATTTACCCCACGCTCTGAACTTTTCTTCCTCAACGAAGATGGTACCTTTCCTTTGACATTTTCTGTTTCTAATGGAAAGGTGGAGCAGATGACATGCTTTGAAAAAGATCTTTGGCTGAGAGCTGATTAATAATCACAGAAAGAAATAGTATGAAAAGGATGATTGGCTGCTTATCCATTATACTGATGGGTATAGCACAACTAAAGGCGCAGCAGGTAGCTGATGAACAGTTTCATTATCCCATTACCGATCCGTACCATCGGGTCGGTAATGGGCCTCTGCTCCTATTTGACGAAGCACACAACAATCCGGTTACGTTGCGAGGAGCTTATGCTCCCTTTTCAGATCTCTTACAAGCTGACGGATATAGCCTCCGAAGTACCAAAGAGAAAATTAGTTTTGAGAGGCTGAAGGAGGCAAAAATATTCATCAGCATAAATGCGCTATATGATCCAGAAAACTGGAGCCTGCCGGCCCGTTCGGCTTTTACTGATCAGGAAATCGATCTCCTCCGTCAATGGGTATTTGACGGCGGAAATTTATTTCTGGTCACAGACCATATGCCCTGTGGTGGTTCCATACAAGCTCTTGCCGCCGTATTCGGCATTCATGTTATCAATGGCTTTGCACTACGCAAAGATGGGCAGCCCGAAATTTTTTCAAGAGATAAAAAAACACTTTTGCCCAATGAAATCACAGCAGGATCAGGTAAAGAAATAGACAGTATAATGTGTTGGGGCGGTACGGGATTTACAGTCCCTGCAACCGCACATATTATCTCGTTGTTGAGCGAAGAATATGAGATTTATCTACCAAGCGATGCTAATCAGATAAAAAGGCCCATTCCAGATGATATCCCCCGGATACCGGGCAAAGGATTTGCAAATGGTGCTTATCTTCGGTTTGGCAAAGGAAGAATTGTGCTATTCGGGGACGGTGCTCCTTTTTCGGCACAACTCCATGGCATCAAAAGTAAAAAAAGGGGAATGAACCATCCTTCTGCTTACCAAAATGCACAATTTCTGCTTAATATCGTTCATTGGCTCGACCAATGAATGATCAGCAAATCCCAGTAGCACTATTATTGAAAAATTTCATGTCAGTTCCTATTATAAGGATATGTCAAAAAAGCTTAAAAAATCTAGCCTATACTGACATCAACTGATTAATGAAAGGCTGATTGTAAAAACGTTTTCCTGTAGCTTGATACAATGCATTGGCTACTGCCCCAAATGTGGGCGGAAACGGTGGTTCGCCCAATCCGGTTGGATCCTGTTCATTTTCTACAAAATGTATTTCAATTTGCTGCGGAGCTTCATTCATCCGTATAAGCCGATAGGTTGTAAAGTTATTCTTCTGCGGGACACCATCTTTAAACGGAAGCTCGCCATAAAGCGCATTTCCGATCCCGTCAACAATCGCACCTTCGGCCATGTTGGTCGCTGCATCCCTGTTCACCACAATTCCACAATCTATAGCAGCCACCACCTTTTCGACCTTTGGTTCATTATTGCTAACGACAAGGTCCACGACCTGTGCAACATACGAGTTGTGGCAAAAATAAGCGGACACACCACGATGAACACCCGGTGCTGTTTTACCCCAGTTCGATTTTTCACGAACCAGTTCCAGGACCCCAGCATAACGACTGGCGTCGTAGTCATTGCGTTTGCCCACTGGATTCGTTTTCGCCTTTTCCAATAATTCGAGTCGAAAATCAATGGGATCTTTCTTCATTTCCATGGCGAGTTCATCGAGAAAAGATTGCTCAGCGGCAGCAATAAAATTCGACCGCGGAGCACGGAATGCGCCGATGGTGATATTAGACGGAATCTGCCAGCCTTCGGCGAGGTAATTGTCGATTGCACCTGCCGGAAAACGATCCGCATGTATGGGCGTCTCGGGGATTCCTCCTGCCTTGATGTGAAGCGCCAGCAATTTATTGTCTTTATCCAAAGCTGCCCGATAGGTCGCACTGTAGGTAGGACGATAGATTCCGGCTGTCATTTCATCTTCGCGTGTATAAACAAGCTTGATCGGTGCGTTCAGATGTTTGGAGATTACAGCCGCCTCTATAAAATGATGTCCATACGCGCGGCGGCCAAAACCTCCGCCCATGCGTGCAAGATTGATCCGTATCTTTTCTTTTGGCAAACCAAGACGCTTGGATAAAGTACCGACCGTAAACTCAGGAGCCTGCAAGGGGCCATATAATGTAGCGCTGTCTGACGTGACATGGGCAAAGCAGTTGACGGGCTCCATAGTATTATGTGCAAGGAACGGTGCTGTATAGGTGCGCTCGATAATCCTAGAGGCAATTTTAAACGCTCCCTCGGGATCTCCATCTTTTCGGAGTATTTTGCCGGGCTTTTTAGAAAACTCTTCCATTTGCCTGCGTTGCACATCACTGCTCTCCAAACCCGCTGGGTAGGTCGCGTCGGTCGTTTTTGCATTAGATTGCCCTGGACTTCCTATTTTAAAAGTCCGCCCGGGTTCTTCTTCCCATTCCAGCTTCAATGCTTTCTTGGCTTGCATGACTTCCCAGGTACTATTGCCTACAACAACAGCAAAACGCGTAAAACTGGTCGTATCGAAAGAGTTCTGTACGATAGCTCCTGTGAGGGAGTCAATCACAAAAATTGATTTGATTCCGGGCATTGACTTAGCCACGCGATCATCCATTGATTTTAGCTGTAGGCCAAATGCCGGTGGATGCACAATCATGGCGATCAGCATCCCCTCAGTTTTATAATCCATACCGAACAGCGGTTTGCCTGTCAGTATGTTGTTCAGCTCAACGTTTTTCTTGGAGGTACCGACAATGCTGAAATCTTTTACTGCCTTTAATTTTACGTTTTCGGGTACCGGAATCTTGGCCGCAGCGGAAGCAAATTCTGCATAGCTCCCCTTTTTCCCTGTTTGTTTATGGTGCAAAATCCCTTGCTGCGTAGTAATTTCATCGGATGGGACATTCCATTGTGCTGCTGCCGCTAAGATGAGCATCTGCCTGGCTGTGGCGCCTGCCGTACGCAGTGGCGACCAGCCCTGCCGTATCGACTGACTACCGCCGGTAAATTGCCTTTTGAATCGCTCGGGATAAAAATCGGCCTGTTCGACGACAACCTGATCCCATGCGATATCAAGTTCTTCTGCCAGGATCATGGGCATGGAGGTTTTTACATTCTGCCCAAATTCTGGATTGGGATTGAATAGGGTGACTATGCCATCTTTGCTGATCTTGATATAACTATTTAATTCGTACGATTCTTCTGCTATATCGCCGACCTCTATGCCTGTAGCTTTTGCTGCGGCTGGCCAATGAAAATGCAGGATCATACCGCCTCCAGCAAGTAGGGCGGCTTTCAGGAAGGATCTTCTTCCCATATTGTTATTAGCGCTGGTCATATCTTACCTTTCTAATCTGCAACATTGAAAAATTAATTCGAAGGTGCATAAGCACCATTTTTTAACCAGGTAATCCAGGCTTCCTTAAACTCTTTATGGCTTAATGGTGGTAATGTCCGCCCTTCCCCCGGTTGCCAGCCCCATTTTACAAGCTCGTCGTCGGCATGGGCTATTAACGCCTTCATATCTTTATTTCCGTTTTTTGTTGGATCCATGATTTGTTTTGCGAGCTCCCGTGGACTCTTTCCCTCGAAGACCATTTTCATGTCTGCTGGAGGAAGGTGCCAATTAGGACTACCCGGAGGGCTATGCGTGCCCGGGGTATTTTCAGGCTGATGACAATTGGTACATTTCATCGTCAGGATTCCTTTCCCATCCTTCCCTCGCTGTGGAAACATCGTATGTAAATGGCTGTCATCGCCCTGTAAAGGCACATCGCCTGCCGGATGACAATTTACACATCGGGGACTGATCAACACGCTGTAAACGTTGGAAAATGCCGCAACGGATTTCACACTGTCAGGCTTTACAAAATCGTTAATCTTCTCGTCCTCTGCACTTAATGCTGTTGATCTGGAATTTGCAGCGATCGAAACCATGAATGTCATTATAATCGCCAAAACAGCTAATGCAGCCACTATGTGATAGGGCCGCTTTTCTTTTTTATCTCGGGTGTTATATCTCATAACCAGAATATTTTGCTCAAGTTTCTACTTCGTCCCTTGCTGGATCTCTGCAGCCAAATGTATGGCCTTACGGATCCGAAGATAGGTACCGCATCGACAGATATTGCCCGCCATTGCCAGATCAATATCTTCGTCTGTTGGATTGGGAATTTCCCGTAACAGCACCGCCGCAGACATGATCTGACCGGACTGACAGTATCCACATTGCGGAACATCAATCTGTTCCCATGCTTGCTGCAAAGGATGATCTCCCTTTTCAGAAATACCTTCGATTGTGATCACCTCTTTATCCGCCGCCCGATTTACTTTCGTCACACATGAACGTACAGCTTCACCATCCAGATGCACAACACAGGCACCACAAGCCGCAACTCCACAACCGTATTTGGTACCGACAAGATTTAAATGCTCACGTAAAACCCATAATAAAGGTGTCGATGGATCGACATCAAGCCTATGTTTATTGCCGTTGATTTTTAGATTTATAGTTGCCATGATTATCTCTAAATAAATGTCATAACTTTTTCGTTTATAAAAGGAATGTATTTAGGGATCGTTACCTTCCTTTTTTAATCACCATTATACAAATATGCTTCAAAAAAATTTGTTCTTTGTATATAAATTACTGAATTAACTACCAATATCACAGTTAGAAGTATAATTCTTACCAGATTGTTTTAAGAAGCACCGATATTGTATAAATTTAGCTTGGTGTAATTAATTACTAAATAACTCTTGTTTTAAGCCATAGGTCTTTAAAAGGAAATGGTTGTCCTCATACCTTTGGCTACTCCCTTGACAGTGCCGATCGCAAAGGATGAGGCTTGAAATCGAAGTTTTTTTTTCCTAAACTATTTATATACAAACATCTGATCTACCACGACGCCCTCATCCAACGCTTCCAGTTCCACTATTGTATCGCCGTTTGCTTCAACAGGAAGTCGAACCACACGGATCGCCTGATTGCGTAATACATTCTCTTTCCACTCTTCACTACGGCCCACTGTCTTATAGGTAAATATCTGTTGCTCTCCCCCCTGAAGTCCCACAGCGGCCCGAAGATGTTCATTATCGATTGGATGGTTGGGCAACAGATGGATTTCGACGGTTATGGAATCGCCCTTTAATTGACCAAGATCGGCATACACCTTTTTTCCCTGCGTCAACCCAGCGGCCTTACCTCCATAGCCCAAACCCGGAAAAGCTTGCAATTCCCCTTTAAAATCGCTACCGTTCCATATAGCCAAAGGCTGGCGAAATGTAGGAAGATCCGTCGTCACCTTTGTCTCTTTTACACGATCAAAAACAGTCAAATTACGTGGTTTAAAATCCATCATACGGTTCCATTTGCCACCTTGTAAGGCATTATATTGCTGTGTCATCACGGCAATCCGGTCGTAGGCGGCATGACTTTTCGACCAAGGTGATTTTTCATGCCGAGCCAATTGTGCATATAAGAGTTTTTTATTCATTTCTGCAGCACCCAATACCGGATACTTAATTAGTTCGAAAAAAGCATCGGCTTGGTCCTTGTTGATGGATTTTTCAATCTCCATTATCCCGTGTTCCAAAAGTCCATAGGCCTGCAAGCGTTCATTGATTTCATGTTCACTCCAAGGAAGATCTTTGACCATCAAATAAGTGGTGTCTTTTTCTTCGGTACGGGTATTGCCCAAGAATTCAGGTTTGCGAATATGTGCCAACCGATAATATTCGATCATCAACGGGGTTAATTTACCTGCCGCTGCTTTTCCAAATTTGCGGCTCAGCCACTGTTTCAGGTGCTTCTCGACGCCATCTTGATTTACCTTGTCGATATCCCAAGCCATATCAAGAAACAATTCCGTCTGGTATTCACCGGGTTTGATATCTCCTACATTGACAATCCACATTTTTTTCGCATCATGCTGATAAGCCTGATTCATTTGATGATGAATCAAGGCCGGACTCATCGTGGATAGCCACAGATAATCGTGTGGTCGCCCCCAATAGGAAATATGGTAATATACCCCATTTCCCCCAGCCCGTTTCTTTTCCTTCGCATTTGGAAAATGCGTGAGGTAACCATAATTATCATCACACCACATCAAGGTGACATAATCGGGAACATGCATTCCTGCATTGTATACATCCAATATCTCTTTGTACGGAATGACCACCTGTGGTATCTGTGCAGGATCCTGCGCAATATATTTACGCAACAAAACTGTCTGATCCTTCAAGACACTGTCAATGGCGATGCGATATTGCTCCGTTGTCTTGACACCTTCCATCTGACCATCATGCTTACCCCGCATCCCCATCGTAAATATATTATTGGAATTTTTTAGTTCTTTGAGCCTTGTCTCCCAATACGCGATAATATTAGCCTTATTCGTCAGGTAGTTATAAGGCCCCTCACCGACAATATCCCATTCGGTCGCACTATTTCTTGCCAATGGTTCGTTATGGGCCGATCCTATGGATATGCCATATTTCTCTGCAATCTCCCGGTTGCCTTGCACAAAATAAAAAGGAACGGTCACCTCATGCATAGCGGGCCAAATCGTATTGGCACGCAGACGCAACAGCAACTCAAATATCTTCGCATAGGTACGCGGACCTATCGTATGCATTTTCTGCATTTTATCCTGCGGGACGTCTGCCCTGATTTTTGCATCGGGTTCAAAGGTCTGGCTACTCCAGGGATTCAACCCCCAATCCTCGTCATTCAGAAAGATGCCCCGATATTGTACAGATGGAGACTGTATATCTTTATAGCCCTGAGGTAAGGACAACTGTGTTTTCTTTTCCGGTTTGACATCGGCCCACCATTTCCATGGCGAAACACCCATCATCCGCGAAATCTCCAGTACCCCATAGGCTGTACCTCGCGCATCGCTACCGATCACCAGTAATATATTTTTAGTTCCGCTTTCTATCAATTGCAGTTGAAACGCTTCCCATTTCCCCTTTATCCCCGATAGATCGACTTTATTTTGAGCTAAAAAATCATCAAAATTGCGTTCCTGCCCATAAGTCCCCACGACAATAGAGCCATCAACCAAACGGTTCAATTCGGTAAATGCAGTACCCGCAACTTCTTTCGAATCGTCGATCAATAAATCTATTGCTGTCCGAACCACAGGCTCATGACCAGTATAAACCAAACTTGCGGATTTTTTTCCGTCGATCAACTTAAACCCGTTTTTTGCATCCAGCTGCAAAAAACTTAAACATGCAACTAGGATAAAAAGGAGGTATTTCATATTAGGAATCGTTTTTATTTACTGTAGTATTCGTATTTATTTGCGTACAAAAGCTTGCTGTAAGGACACGTCAAATCCTTTGCTCCCATAACTTCTTTTTCGTTTATCCGACCAGTTTCCCCGTTCGCCCATCACTGTTATGGTTATTGTATAGGTATCTTCTTTCAATTGCGGACTGGTAAACTTAATTGCCGCATTAGGCACAAGTGCATACATATCCACAATAGAGGTTAGTATATGCAGGCCATTTTTGTTTTCAAGCGTCACTTTTGCATAGCCCCCTGTCGGTCTAGAAAGTCCATATAAAACTACTGCCCGACCATGAAAGCTCATGGTCAACTGATCACCGCGCTGATCTGAGCTGATCGTTTGCAAACTGTCCTGCTTCCAATTACCTTTACGGGTAACCTGTTTTGCCGTTGTCAAGTCGATCGATTCATCCCCTGGTTTTGACACGCGATAGACTCCTGTCTGCAAACCAAGCGTCCAAGCGTCATAAAAAGTAGGTAATCGTAACCTATTGCCTTCAAAAGACAGTGGTTGCCATACATAGGTCGCTGCCGAGTTTTGCTTAGGAAAAGACCAACGATCGCCCATATACATCCACGTTGTCGTTTTTGTGCCATGAATCGGCAACACAAAAGTACATTGTGAATTCCAGGTCAGAGAGCCCTCAGGAGCAAACAGTCCCTGTTTTTCCCAAGGTCCAGCCAGGGACCGCGAGGTATAATAATAATTATCATTACGTTCCCAACTTGTCAGATTAGATCCCAGTAAATAATATAGGTCGTCCTTTTTGAGCATGGCCGGTGATTCAAAACCAGACACCATCGCCGCATTCAGTTTCTTTTCGACATGTTTATAATCCGCACCCAATTGGTAAATTTCTCCTCCATGGATCAAAATATATCCTCGGCCATCATCATCCTGAAAGCTCCCCATATCCCATTTTCGAATAGGCTGTCCCTCATAAAGCAAAGGTCCTTGGAATTGATAAGGCCCTGTAATGTTGCTTGCTGTAGCATAACCAACGAATTGATCTTTGTAGTTAAGCGAATCTACATGCATATACATAATGAATTCTCCGGTTGTCGGTGAGCGCATTACCTTGGGGCGTTCGCCAACACGATTCGGTCCTAGCTTCCCTATGGGCTGCACCGGAAGTGCCATACTTTCAAATCGCCAATTCGACAGATCTTTGGACGAATAGCAGGAAAAGCCATTGAATACATTGGCTGAGTCCGTTTTATATTCACCAAACAGAAAATAAGTGTCCTTTTCTTTGATGATACAAGCACCACGTGCGCTCACTGTTTTTCCTTGCGAGTCGATCCAAGGCACCCCTGAATAAATGGCATCGTAATGCCCTTGCGTCTGCCCCTGGACAAAAAAGGGAGCTAGCAACAAGAGCCAACTTAATATTGATTTTGTTGTAAACATCACTATTTCTTTATTATAACAATCTTCTTACTTATAAAAGCTTTCGCCTACTGATGGTCTATGGTCGTGATTGTTCCGGCAGCCTGTATCGGATAGTTCTTACTCAATTGATAATGTGTCAATATCGGATTAAAGATGGTTGCTATATTCGATGGAGCGGGATTAGTCATTCGATCTATGTCTGTTGTTTTCCTAAAAATTTTCTAGGCTATTCTACAATTGATAGCCTAGAAATCTAAATGTTAATAACCCGGATTTTGCGGATATTTTTCCGTATCTCTATCGATGACCGTTTGCGGTATTGGTCGTAGATAATACGTATCTGAAACACCTCCTGGATTGGCCATCTTCGTCAACAAATTATGTTCGAAAGCACGGTTTAACTTTTTGGTCCGCTTTAGATCAAGCCATCTTTTGTATTCACCGACTTGTTCTCTGGCCCTTTCGTCCAGAATGAAATCCAAAGTAACATCGGCTGCTGTAATCGCTAGACTCTGTCCTGGTTTGGCCGCTCGCCCACGTACCACATTGAGTTTTTGTGCCGCATCAGTTAATTTGTTCAATTTAAAATACGCTTCGGCTGCAATCAGATAAGTTTCCGATAGCCGAAAGATAAATATATCGCGCGTGCTTCGATGGTTGTTTTCCGAGTTACCAAAAGCAGTCGCATTTGGATCAAAAAATTTATTGACCATCGGAAATTTAATTGCGCCACCGATACCGTCAAAATCTTGCTTCCATCGATTGAATCGAATAATTTCCACATTTGGATTTGTGGTTTTCATCGCTATTGAATCTTCTCTGGAAAATGGCTGATCCGGATAAGGAAAATAGAAACGTAGGTCTCCTTTTTTGATCGGTTGTCCCCCCATTACATCATCTTTTGTCGCAAAGAACGAACTCAGAAACGTGCCATCATACCGTGCGTCTTTTTTCGTATCGAAAAGCGTGTATAGAAATTGTGTAGGCATAAAATCAGACAACCTACGGTTGTACACTGATGTTTCTTCAAAAAATCCAGGCTCACGCCAGACACGCCACCCAAAAAGTACATTTTGTCCATTACCTGTCCCCAAGGAAGGTTTGAGACTTGTCTTATCGTATTGAACCGAAAACAAAATTTCCTTATTTTGTTGGTTTTTCGGATCGAAGACAGCCTCAAAAGTCGGCAAAAGCGCATAGGTACCAGCACCGATCACTTCTTCGGCCAATTTCGCTGATGCTGTAAAGTCCTCGTTCGAACCAAAACTCTTATACCCTTTGGTGAGGTATACAAGTGCCAACAAATGTTTGGCAGCATCGCGTGTAACACGTCCAAATTCGCTTGCCGTTATATCGGCAGATTGAATCGATTGTTGCAAATCTGCAATGATAAAATTATACACCTCTGCTTCTGATTTTGGATCGAAATGCGTGATGGCTGTATTGATCTCCTCTTCGACAATCGGCACATTGCCGTAATTTTCAACTAGTAAATAATAGTAATAGGCGCGTATAAAACGAACTTCCGCGAGGCGTTTATTGCGCATGGCATCTGTTAAATCGGGGATACCGGAGGCTTTGTTGATTGCGGTATTACAACGTTGTATACCTGAAAATGCTGAAGCGAACAGTTTATCTACGGCCGAATTATTGGATGCTAGTGTCTTGTACTCATTTAATCCAGTGGCACGAATCACTAAATCGCCTACCGTACCACTTACCGCCTCGATTTCACCACGTGTCATGATGTCTGTACCATATTCAAATAAACTCGGGTTTATATCATAAATACTCCGTAAAGAGCCATAACAGGACCGTACCAGTGACTCAAATCCAGCCGCATCCTTATAGTAGTTTTCAGCTGTAATACCGGCAATATTTTTCTCCTCCAGAAACTTGTTGCAGGAACTCACAGATCCTGCGCAAAGCGCTAAAATCAGTGGATATAATATCTTTTTCATCGTCATAAGGTTTATAATTAAAAGGATAGGTTAAGTCCAAAAAGATAGGAAGCCGCGCTGATGGCTGTTCCATAACTGTTTTGGCTTGGCCATTCGGGATCGAAACCTTCATATTTACTAAATGTAAACGGATTCGTCGCAGTCGCGTATACTCTTAGGTTTTGAATACCTAGTTTCTTTGCCAAAGATGATGGCAACCGGTATCCCAGGGTAATATTGCCTACGCGTACAAAATTGACCTTCCGATAGTTGGCTATACCTGCGTACGGGCCAGGATTACCGGGTTGAAAATGCACCTGGCTTGGATTTTCGGCCGTCCAATAGTCAATTTCTACCTGATTGTAAGGTGAGTTATAGTTCATTAAAGTTGCATCGAATGAACTGTTGAATTGTTCACCTTGGCGTGTATACAGTAAAAAGTAAAGATCAACATCCCCATACCGGAATGTATTGCCAATGGAACCGGTCCAATCGGGCACCCGTTTTCCAATAATTTGACGGTCATTGGCATTGATAATACCATTACCATCAATGTCTTTCACTCGAATCTGACCCGGCTTTTGGTTATATTTTGCTGCAGCATCGCTTTCATTTGTTTGCCAAATGCCATCAAATACATAATCGTAGTTGACCTGTACCGGCTGGCCGATAAACAGGCTGTTACCGATATCGTCACGTTTTCCGCCGCTCAACTCCAATATTTTGTTTTTATTTTTGTCAAATACAAAATCCGTGCGCCAAGAAAATTTCCCCTTCGTGATGTTGATTGTACTTAATCCAACCTCAATACCTTTATTCTCTAACTTACCAATGTTATCGGTAATAGACTCCCATCCACTTGGTGCCGGCAACAGACGGCTCAGCAAAATATTATCTATTTTTCTGTCATAGACATCCACATTACCTGTGATACGTCCCTGTACAAACGAAAAATCCAAACCAACATTAAACTCACCCGTTTTTTCCCAAGTCAAGTTTTTATTAGGCAACTGACTCGGAGCGTAACCCGGTGCTGCGATACCACCAAAATCATAATAGCTTTGTGCTAAAGCGGCTTGCGTTTTATAAGGATCTACCCGATCATTACCGCTGACACCGTAACTTACCCGAAGTTTCAAATCGTTAATAGCGGCAACATCGGCCAAGAAAGTTTCTTTGGAAAGACGCCACGCAAAAGATGCCGAAGGAAAAAAGCCCCATTTATTGCCATCAGCCAAACGCGAAGAACCGTCCCATCGTCCGGTTGCAGTCAACAGATAGCGATCATCAAAACTATAATTGACCCGTCCCATAAATGATACCAAGGTAGACTGGGTAAAGCCCGAGCCATACTCACGTACGGTAGGTCCCGTTGCTAAATTATACCATAACGATTCGTAAGGCAAGCCTTCGGAGGTCAGCATATTTGTCTCATTACGGTCTTTCTGCATACTTTGCAATACTGTTGCTGTAATCTTATGCACATTGATCTTAGTCTCATACGTTGCTTGATTGTCCATGACCCAAGTAAACTGTTCACTAGTGGCATTATTACCCTGTGTCGGCAAACTTCCCCCCAAGCGCTCCTTAGAAAGTGGGCCAAAATAATAGCCAGTACGTTTACCTGTATAACTTGGGGAAATCGATGATTTCAATGTCAATTGTTCCATTGGCTTGACCTGCAAATAGAGGTTACCGAATGCGCGGAAGCCGCGCGATTGACGAATTTCATTTTCTTGGTCAAACATTGGGTTGGTCACTGCATCTGTACCATACACACGGAAAATACGTTCGCCGTTTTCATCATAAGCGGCAGCGACCGGTGGCAGACGATAAGATGATCGTAAGGCCTCAGAACTTCCGATGTCTTGTAAATTTTGCGTCATATACATGTTCAACCCAGCCTTCCACTTATCGTTGATAGCTCGGTCGATATTACCACGCAAACTGTACCTTTTAAAACTCTCCGGCGCAACATTCCCTTGTTCATGTAACAGACCAGCGCCAATGGAGAATTGTGTTTTTTCATCACCACCACTTGCCGACACATTATGGTTCATTTGCAAACCGTTTTCTAAGATCAGTGATGGCCAGTCGGTATAATCACCGGCATCGATGCGTTTCCATTGTTCAGGTGTAAAAAAGGCAGCATTATCCCGTTCAACGGATCTTCCCTGTGCTTTGAACATTTCTGATCGAAACTTGACATAAGCAGGTCCATCAAACATCGTCGGTAGGTTGGTCGGTGTACGTGTTCCGATGTATCCATCGTATGAAATAGACGTTGTACCACTCTTACCCCGTTTTGTTGTCACGATAACTACGCCTTTCGCTCCTCGGGAACCGTAGATTGCTGTCGCAGATGCATCTTTCAAAACGTCTATTTTTTCGATATCTGCCGGATTCAGGTCCCCCAATCCTCCGTTAGATGGAATTCCATCAATAACGAACAGCGGTTCATTTGATCCACCAATCGAGCTTACGCCCCGTATATTGATATTATAACCACCGCCCGGTTTTCCTGCATTTTTTGTGACCACAACCCCCGGTACTTGCCCCTGCAAAGCGCCAGCAGCGTTGGGTGTCGCAGCCCGCTCGATGGTCGACGAATTCACCGAACTTATCGCTCCGGTGACATCCCCCTTTTTCTGTGTACCATAACCGACAACCACGACTTCCTCTAGCCCTGTATCAGATGTACTTAATACAACTTCCAAGGTCTTTTGATCAGCGATTAGCACTTCTTTTTTCTCCATCCCGACAGAGGATATAACCAAGGTCATTCCCTTTGTTGCTTCAATTGAGAAGGCACCATTGCTATCGGTTTTGGTTGCTTTGGTCGGATTCTCCTTCACAGCGATTGATACCCCGGCGATAGGTGTCCCCTGCTGATCACGTACAACGCCACGGATAGGCTGTTGCACTGCTTCTGCACGGTATTCAATGGGTTTGATAATGATGTTTTTGCCCATCATTTTATAGGCCAAGGACTGTCCAGAAAGACATTTTTCCAATGCTTCTTGCAGGGTCACATTGGTCAAAATTAGATCAACAGGACGCGCATCTTTCAACAACTGCGTGTTGGCAATGATATTGTATCCGGTTTGCTTTCGGATTTCGCGAAATGCTTCATGAAGAGGAATTTGTTTTTTGTTCATCGTAATCCGTTGGCTATAGCCTATGGCCACAGCAGCATGGATATTTACTACGATCAGAAACGCAATAAGTTTCATAATTGATGTAAGTCTAAGCACGGCTCGCCAATAAGACGAACCTGTTCTTGTCCATATTTTTTTATACATTTGGTAAAGCTTTTAATTGGTTAAACGTTAACTAGGAAACAAGCTTTAAATCGATTGGGGGTGTTCCCGCACTCCCAATTTCTTTATCAGGCCTGTAGAAAAAATATATTATTCGCTGACGATAATCCTCCTTTCTTGTAATGTAAAGTGTGCTGTTCCGGTCATTTCTAAGGCCTGCAACAATTGATTCAAATTTTCTAAACGTGATATAGTGCCATCCAATCCTTTTTTTGGCACATTTCCCTGAAACACGACCTCAACATCATACCATCGGGCTATTTTCTCCATCGCTTCTTTTATATTTTCATTATGGAAGTAGAAATAGCCGTTTTTCCAGGCGATCGCTTCTTCGACGTCTACTGTATGGATTTTGATCTGCTCTAGTTCTCCCTTTGTGCTATTCGCTTCTTCTCCAGGATGGAGCTTACGCACTAGACTTCCTCTTTGAAGCTCTACACTTCCCTCCACTAGCGTCGTCTTGATATTTTTCTGTTCGGGATAGGCCGAGACATTAAATTGTGTCCCCAATACAGTAATGGCTGTCTTTTCGGCATGTACAGTAAATGGTCGTTTCAGATCTTTTCTGACATGAAAATATGCTTCCCCTTCAATCTGTACTTCACGTCGATCTTTTGCAAAATTGATGGGGTAGGTAATCGATGAACTGGCGTTCAACCACACCTTTGTTCCATCGGGTAAATTTAATTGGTATTCACCTCCTCTTGGTGTTCGCAGTGTTGTCATCATATTAACGGGCTGTCCATGCAATCCATGGCATCGAATCTGTCCATTTTCCATACTGACTTCAAAGTTTTTCCCCTTGACACGTTCGCCGTTTATGAGATCCTCCATCGCTATAATTTGTCCATCGGGTAAGGTTAGCGTTGCCTCTTGCTTTCCCGGAGCAATGAAGTCAGCTTTAGGAGACCTTTGCTGCTTGGCCATGACGGAACTTTCCTTAGAGCCCTTTACCGGTGCCTGAGATTGATCATAAAAAAAAGCACCTAGCAAAATCAATACGGCAGCTGCAACGGAGATCCATTTCCATTTTTTCCGACGTCCAATCGAATAGACCTTGTCTGGCTGCAACCTAGCATCCTGCGATAAAGACCGCCACAATGCTTGAGAAGGAATATCAACAGGCAATTGCCCGGCTTGCGTCAACTCCTCGATCAGCTCCTGCATGTTTTCGCCCAATTCTGATCCATTGGAATCAGACTGTAGCAGAACCAACAATTCTTCACGCTCGACAGACGATAACGTGTCGCTTAGGTAAGCTTTCAGTAAATAGTTGATTCTAGCAGTTTCCATCTTGGTTAGCATTTAAGGTTTATACAAGGGTAAACGGCTAACTCAGAAGGTCGGGTAGTGAAAAAATTAAAAAAATAAAATAGTCAACAACAAACCGATAATTTCATAATGTGCCAGAGCCTTTCTGAGGTTCTTCAAGGCATTCATAAGATGATATTTCACCGTATTTTTCGAGATATGCAACTGCTGTGCAATTTCGTCATAGGTTAAGCCTTGAAATCTGCTCATCTCAAAGACTTGTTTCTGCTGTTCAGAAAGTTGGCTTATGGCTGCTGTGGCTATGCCATTAAGTTCATTCCACTGCACCGTTTCTGCTGTTTGTTCTACGCCGATGTCAAGCCACATCTTACATTCATCAATATAGCGATCAGCATGAATTTTTTTACGAAACGCATCAATAGTCATTCGGCGTACCTGTGTAAATAAATACGGATATAAAGATAGATCGCATGATATTTTCTCTCGATTTATCCATAATTTGACAAAGGCCTCCTGTGTTATTTCCTCCGCGAGTTGCTTGTCCTTTGAGTAGGTACAAGCAAATCTATATAAGGGTTTGTGATAAAGCCAAAACAATTCCTCAAAAGCGGTGCTATCACCCTTTCGAAAGCGATCGATAAGGAACGCATCTGCAGCTGGAATGGTCATAATTTTTGAGGCTTATAATGTTATTAGATCCAATATCTATAAATCCTGCAGAAAAACTGTCATGTCCCATCCTGCTTGGAACACGATTTCATTTTTATCTGCAACTACCTCAATCGCTAGAAAACTAATAGATGCTACAGTAATTTCGGCTGTTCAAAAAAAAGAATTATAAGCCTCAGAGAATCTATCGTTATCTGAAGAAACAAAGCCTTTATTACAAGTCATCCATAATTTGGTCCGCTAGGGAAATTTATGATTGGATAATGCATGTCTTAGAATATCGAATTAATTAAGGATTCAAGGAATAAAATCCGCCCCTTATGGGGGCGGATTTTATTATTTACTGAGCTTAAGCTCTATAAATGTTGGGTAATGATCAGAAATATAATGTGTATATTCATTCTTGATGATACCACTTTTGGTAACCCAGGATGCTGCCACTGAATTGGCCCAAATAAAATCAATACGTTTGGGATGACCGGTATTATTTTGCTTGATATTTCCATTACCATCCTTAAAGGTCGGAACGGAACTTTCAAACTCCTTATGTAACAAACGATAAGTATCCTGAAATCCTGCTTCATGTAGTTTACCCAATACAGAATAATCGATCGCTCCATTACGCAAGTTACGGATGTGATCATGTTTTTGCTCACTTTGCTGCATAGCGTTCAAGACCTCCTTGCCATATCTATCCTTATCGGAAATATCTAAAGAATTAAAGTCACCCATGATCAGTATAGGCTCGTTACTAGGGATTTCATTGACTTGTGCCAAAACATCAGTTACTTCCTTCAATCGCTTCTCATAACTGAATGGCGAAAAATGAATGACAAAAAAGTGCACACCTTTTATTTTCGCATAGATGTAGCTATGCCACATATTTTCGGTAACTTTCCTAAAATTGACCAAGGGATATGTGGAGGTAATGGCCACAGGAAATCCTTCTTCCTTAGATTGTAAAACATAGTCATGACCGATACGCTGACCCAACTGCTCCAACGTCTTTTGCGTATATCCATTCATTTCTTCGAGTGCGATCACATCTGGCTTCCAGTCCCGCGTAAAGTTTACAAATCGATCTATATTGACCGAATCTTTTTTTAATCCATAAAGGACATTATATGAGACAATCTTTAATGTTTCCTGCGCAGATGCTGCGCATACATTCACAGCCATAAAGATGGCAACAATCGCATTTTTATAGTTTTTCATTTTCTTTTGCTGTTATGTTCCTGATTTGTCCCAACCTTCATTCTGTTCGAGCTTGGTATTTAACTGAAGTTCCTGTGTCGGGATTGGATAGTAGTAATCTTTTTGCTCTGTCCATTTTTTAAGGATGTCCGGCAGATTGACAATACGTCCTCCGTTTTTTCCATTTTCTAAAACGAGTTCACCTAGTTTCTGATATTGGACACCGGGCTTTTTAACTGGTCCAGTGCCTTCATAGATAACAAGATCCAATTTGCCATCTCGATCTAGATCATACTCCCCTGCCCCTGGAAAATACATCCCGTAAAAAGGCTTGGCAACTTTCGCTCCTTCTTTCCAGCGCAAAAGATCATCGTAACGTAGTCCTTCTTTGACCAGCTCAATGCGGCGCTCTCGGCGGATTTCCAATATCGCCCCTGTTTGGGCACTTTTGCTTACATTGGGATAGCTGGCTAAAAGATAAGGATCAGCTTTGGAGTTGGCATCGGCTAATACCAAATTGGGCATATTGACGCGATCCCGAAGCAACTTAATAGATCTATCAATATCACTCTGGCTGATCGTACCCAATTCGGCCTTTGCTTCGGCATAGTTAAGTAATACCTCTGCATAACGGATAATGGGCATATCATTGCTGCTTTGTCCTGCATCAAAGGCCGGTGAAAGAATATACTTTACATATTGATAACCTGTCACTGATGTTGCAAAATCCGGAACTGAGGTGGTACTCGCACCAATACGTTTGTAACCTGGTGTACGAATGGTTTGCGATAGCCTCGGGTCACGGTCCTGCGTTTCTTCGTAAAACGAGAGTTTATCAAAGTTAGGCTTGTCCGTAAATCGGCTTCCATCTTTCATCAAATAACTATTCACAAGTTCTTTAACCATCCCTGGGCGACCAAAAGAAGCCGATGGCATATAGAAATTCGCAGAATGTACAAAAGGAACAGATACGCTATATTGCCGTGCCAAGATCATTTCCGCGGGATTGGCATCCTCAGCAATGAACAGCTCCTGATAAGCCTTACTTGGGTCGCCTTTGTAGATACTGTAGGTATTGGACTTCATCAATTCGTCTGCGGCCGCCACACTTTGCTGAAGGATATCTTCCCAATCACCTAAACCATGGTATTTGCGAAAGGTTCCCTCGAATAAACACATGCGGGATTTGAAAGCCAAGGCTGTCCACTTGCTGATCAATTGTGGGCTTTTGGTTGTACTACAATTGGCAATAGCAAAATCAAGATCTTCAAGTATTTTAACAAAAACAACTTTTCGGGAATCCCTCTGTTTGAACATAGCCGGATCATCAAGCTGATTTACTTTATCGTACCAGGGTACGTCACCAAAGCGTACGATCTTGTCATAATAGAAATATGCACGAAAAAACCGAGCAACACCGTCATACTGTAGACGTGCTGCCTCATCGGCACATTTGTGCGAATTTTCCAAATAGAAATTTATACGGCGAAGGGATGTCCATGTCCAACCTCCGTCACTGGCAGGCGTTGTACGGGTACCCTGAAACTCAGAAGCCAGCGTATTACGGGCTTCGTCATCGCCCTGACCGGGCGTATTGTAATGGATGGCAAGTGCATCAGGAAGATCTGCGTAAAAAGCATTAGTAAAGGTCTGTAACTCGGAGGCTGTCCGGAAATAGTTTTCAGGTGCCAATTCGGCTATGGGATATCGCTCCAGATAATCGTTATTGCAAGAACTAACTAAAAGTCCAACAATGAGCGTAAAAATATTGAGGTTTCTTTTCATGATTTCTTCATTTTAATGATAGACATAGGTAAATTAAAAAGACAGCTGAGCACCAAAGGAATATACGCGGCCGACAGGATAACTCCTACCCGTATTGTCGGTCATCACCTGTTCGGGGTCGATGTAATCGGTCTTCAATTTGGTCCAGGTATGTAAATTTTCTCCACTGAAAAATAGGCGTAGTTTATTGATCTTTGCCTTTTGGGTGAGCGCAACAGGAAAGGTACAGCCTACAGTTAGATTGCGAAGCTTTAGGTAAGCGACATCCTGCATATACATATCGTTGGCGACAGAAAGTTCCGCGTTTTGTGCTGTATAGCCCCGTAAAAAAGGGAAATAAGCATCTGGATTTTCTGGCGACCATATTTTATCCTGAAAATTGGCAGGAATAAATGAATCGTATGGTCTCGCATAGACGGACCAAAAAGCTTGTGCCTCTAGATTGGGATACCAATTTTGTTTGCCTATACCCTGAAAAAAAGCGGACAGGTCAATGCCATTCCAATTAGCACCTAGGTTTAGCCCATATGAATAACGCGGCTGACTGTTTCCGATGATTGTGCGATCTCCGGGATTGGAAAGCGTATTATCTCCCGCATCAATGATGCCATCACCATTGAGATCCAAGATTTTGATATCTCCGGCCTGAAGCATACGCAGGTCGGCCGTGGGAGCCTGCACACGACGCCTATTGATCTGATCTTGATTAACATGTTTCGCATACTCCTGTGCCTCTTCGGTTGTCTTAAAAAATCCGTCGTAATGATAGCCCCATATTTCGCCCAGTTTTTGTCCTGTATAATAATTGCTTAACAGTCCGGCATCGTTGGCAAACTTGGTGATTTCAGCTTGATAATCAGATAGCATCGCCCGTACGGAATAATTAAAAGGTTTTCCTCCAATGTCAAAATGGTCTTTCCATAAAAGAGAGAGCTCAAAACCTTTGGTTTTCAGGTCGGCTGCATTCTCTTTAGGTTCGGATGCGCCAAACACCGCCGGCTGGGTCTTGCCTTTACTGAGCATACCTTTGGTCTGCCGGACATAAAAATCAGATTGAAAATCGAGCTTATTATTGAACAAACTAAAATCAAGACCTATGTTGCTGGTCGTGATTTCTTCCCAGGTAAGTGTGGGCGCTACTGGTGCAGGACTATTGGCGACATTTAATTTTTGATTGTCGACTAGATAAGAGATCTGACCTGTGCCCATTGATGAAATATAAGCATAGGTATTCACCTCTTGGTTGCCAAGGGAACCGTACGAATACCTGATCTTCAGGTTATTGACCTTATCTTTAAGTGGAGCGAAGAACTTCTCCTCACTGATACGCCAGCCCGTAGAAAAGGATGGAAAGAATCCAAAACGACTATGCTTCGGAAAACGTGAGGTCCCATCGTAGCGACCACTCACCTCTAGCAAGTATTTGCCTTTGTAATCGTAATTAGCACGATAGAACCCACCACGTACTGCCCACTCATCGCCACCTGCCTCAAACTGCTTCTCCCCGATCACCAAATCAAGATCATTTAAATTCTCGGACAATAGATCCTGACCAGTTCCTCCGATCCGCTTATAAAAACGATCTTCTTGATTAAAACCACCCATTACAGAAAGGTGGTGATCGCCAAAATCTTTTTGATAAGTGGCGAAAATATTGATAAAATGCCAAGCATATTTTTCCATATTTTCACGGAGCTTATCCTGGTTCAGTGCGCCGAGTGAAGACAATTCGAGCTGTCCTGGATATTTCGAATAGTACTGTTTGGTCTGCCGGTAGGAATAGTCAGAGCGAAATTCGCGATAGGAATAGTTTCCGGTCACAGACAGACCTTTTCCCAATTTCAGCACCGCTTCCGTCATATTGGTAAATTCTGTACCCCGCGTATAGCCCCGCATTGTGCCACTTTCGAGTGCATTGTGAAGGCCGTACCCAATGGGGTAGCTATTGATACCTGAATAACCAGTAAGTGTACCATCCGGATTTCGGGGCACGTACATCGCATGGTAATGGTAAGTAGGACTATTGCTTACGTTGTTGGCAACAGTATTGAAATTATTTTCCAATCCGGCCCAATCATAGGTAGATTTGAAAAAGTGTGTGTTATTACTGATGGTCAGCCAGCTCCGGATATCTGACGCGATATTTGCCCGGAGATTATAGCGTCCAAATTTATCGGGATCAATATTGAATATCCCCTGTTCACTCGCTTTGGAACCAGATACCGCATAACGCGTATTGCCCGAAGATCCAGAAAAAGAAAGATTATGCTCGTTTTTTGGTCTTGTCTTTTTGTACAAATAATTGAACCAATCGAAGTTGGCATAATACCGGTATATGTCATTGCCACTGGCATCTTTCTTGACTACGACCCAAGGTCTGTCCGAATTTTCTGTCTTATCGTTAACCCGTGCAAGCAGTTCTTCATAATCTTCGTCGGTATATCGTGTGGTCCGATACCCCAATGCATTGTACATGGCGTCATCATTGATCTTCGCATTCCAATAACCACTGGTTATGAAGTCAGTATTCGTTGCATGTGTGGTGAAACCAATATTGTTATTATATTCTATTGCGGTCTTTCCATTTTTACCACCTTTTTTGGTGGTGACCAAAACAACACCGAACGCTCCGCGCGCGCCATAGACAGCCGCTGCCGATGCATCTTTTAGTACCGTAACTGACTCTACGTCATTGGGATTTATACGGTCCAATGTTCCTAAGATACCATCGATCAAGATCAAAGGACCACCGCCGTTGATGGAGGTATTCCCGCGTACATTGACCGAACCGCTGGTACCGGGTTTTCCCGACCCAAAAACAATATTAAGATTGGGAATATTTCCTTGAAGGGCCTGCGTTAGCTGTGTAACGGGACGATCTTCAAATTCCTTGCCCGATATTTGGCTAACCGCCCCTGTTAGATTGACCTTTTTTTGTTCTCCATAACCGACTACCACGACCTCATCCATGGCTGTGATAGCCATATCAAGGCTAACCTGAATCTTACTTTGTCCACTTACGTTAACTTCCTTAGACTGGTAGCCTAGCATCGAAAATACAAGCTGATCATTGTTTGTTTTGAGACGAATCTCAAATTCGCCATTTTCATTGCTAGTTGTCCTATTATCCGTTCCTTTCTCCGTTATAGTGACATTACTAACTGGATTTCCCTTCGAATCAACAATGTTTCCGGCTACACTGCGCTGTTGGAGCACAACTGTATGATTGAGGCCTCCAATATAGCGATTCCATGAGGTTGCTGTTGATGTAGAAGCTGGCTTACTTAATACGACATTATTGTCCATAATCTTATAGACAATTTGATAGTTTGCAAGAACATCTTTCAATGCGTACTCGAAAGGTACATTCTTGTAATTGACATCGATGCGTTTGGCATCGTTTAACAAAGCGGCTTTATACAGAATATTGTAACCGCTCTGCTCTTCAAAAACCTTTAATATGGTTTCGAGTTTAGCATTTTTCTTTTGGAAATTGACTCCTTGTCCAAATGTAATTGCACTCAACTGGAGGTTAGAGGCCAGCAACAAGGGAATCGCTAATGACATTTTCATAGCAAATTCTTTTTTGGTAGAGATCGTACTTTTAGGCATAGAATCTCCATACCGTTTTTTTTTGTACTTTTGCATACGGTTGTAATGGTTTTTAAGTCTATTAAATCTTTTTCAACTAGTCTTTTCGAAGACAAAATTCAGGAGCGATCGCAACGCTCCTGAAATCTTCTTCATTGGTTATCTTTTCACATAAATTTTCCTCCCTTTTAATTCAAAGTGAATATCTCCGACTAATTCAATCGTACGGAGCAGTTTGTTGATATCATCATATCTTGACACCGTGCCCGAGAAAGCAAAATTTTCGGGACGATAATCAAAGTGAACTTCCACGTCATACCATCTACTGATAATTTCCATGACTTCGTCAATAGATGTATTATAAAAAGCAAATTTTCCTTCTTTCCAAGCGGTGAAATAGCGCGGGTCAACTGCTGTCTTTAAAAAATTTTTGTTCGTAAAATGTAACACGGCCTGTTCAGCAGGACTTAGGTAAATGTTGTCCTGTGGGCTATCATGAACATTTAACTTCACCTTGCCCTCTACCAAGGTCGTCACGATCGATTTACCATAGTTCTGAAGGTTAAAAGAAGTCCCCAATACCTCCAATTTCTGATTTCCCGTATTTACAATAAAGGGGACACGCCTTCCATGGTGGACTCGTTTGGCGACTTCAAAATAAGCTTCACCCTGCAGTTGTACTTTTCTTTCATCGCCATTAAAACTAATTGGATAGCGTAATGTAGTGGCAGCATTTAGCCAGATCTTTGTACCATCCGCCAACAGTAGTTTATATTCTCCACCCCGTGGTGTAACGATTGTATTATACGCTGTCTGCTGATTGCTAGCTTCTGAATTCTTCAAGCGATACGATATAATGCCTTTGTCCGATTTTATAATCTCAAATGCACCATTATCTATGACTGTATCTAATTTTAGTTTTTCGAGATCTATCCGCTCGCCATTTTCTAAAATTATTTCGGCTTTTTGGGAACCCGGAACTACAGCTGGTGAATTGGCAGCTACAGACTGATTTTCAGTTCTATTTTTTTGCACATAAAAGAAGATCGAAGCAGATATACCGACAAGCAGCAATATGGCCGCTATGCGAACATATCTTAGCATATGGATTGGTGATTTCTTTTTATCCGAGCTGGATACAACTTGATCTTTTATTCGTTTATCTTGAATGATTGTCTTAAAAAGATTATCATGCGCAATTTGATTGTTTGAAGACTGCTCGATCTCCCCCTCCTCCATAAGCTGTTGCCATGCTTCCAAAAAATCTGGATCATTGAGATAGTTGGCAAAATTTTCTTTTGCACGCTCGTCTAGTGTTTTTGCCAAAAACTGACTGATAATAATTTTATATGCTTCTACTTTGGACATTCTTATCTATTGTACTCTATAATATTATTCGTACAACTGGATAGAATGAACTAGTCAAAAGATATTTTTTATTAAAAAAAAGATTAGAAGTAAACTATCAAGTTTCAAACGTACAAACTGGCATGCTGCCACGAGGGGTTGCGTACGGTATTTTTGGAAATACCAATTTCTTCGGAAATCTCAGCGTAGCTCATCTCATCTATTTTGCTTTTGTTAAAAACAAGCTGCTGTTGCGGCGGTAAACGGGATACAATTGTTTGAAGTATTTTATTCAGGTCTTTATGGGCGATCTTCCGTTCCAATTCATCGCTCAATTCATCCCATTCAGCCAAGTGCGACACTTGATATTTTTGTCTTGATAGTTCTTTTCGAAATAAAGTGATAGCCATTCGTTTCGCTACTAAAAATAAAAATGGAAAGATGGCTTCCGCAGAGGGGATTGAATTGCGTTTCACAAAAAGCTGTACAAAAATCTCCTGCGTAATCTCCTCCACGTCTAGGTCGGAAGTACATACACGACGTACTTTGCGATACATCAAAGGTCTGTAAAAATCAAAAATCTTTTTAAAAACCTTTTCGTCTCCCAATTTAAAGCGATTAAATTCATCAAGACTCAATGGAACTGCATTTAAATCCATGGTATATTTTCCCTAGGTTACACTTGGTCTAAGCAACAAAACTCATATTAAATCTATATAAATACAAGGTTATTTCAAAATGAAATATGCGTATCCCGAAATTTCAGTCCGTTTTCAAGAAGCTACGAAAAATGCAGTCACACCATTTTTCCCTTCTCGCTCGATTCAATCTATTTTGAATTCTAATAAAAAATTAACGTTTAACATAACCTTTATATTCTTCCTGAATAATCCCTGTAGAAATATATTTATTAGGACTCCACGCAATACCTATCCTTCAACCTGGCAGAAGACTTTGGATTTAATGATGCATTGAATATGATTTCATTTTTTTCAACCTCCCATTTTATGTATTTTACAGAACTAATTTTAAGATCGATAAATGGAACAACTACTAACAGCTGGTGCCGAAGCACTGAGGAAGGCTGCATTAAATGAAGATGCCAAAGCTTATATTTTGAATAATGAACCTCTTTACAAGCTAATGAAGAAAGCCGCTGAACGATATATTGGCGGTGAAAACCTTACGGAAACCCTTAAAAAAGTACAGGCTTCAAATGATACTGGTTTTAAATGTTCGATCGAGTATATGGGTGAAAGCACACGGACAATCCCGGAAGCTGAAAAAGCAACTGCTGAATTTTTGGGTATCTGTGATGCGATACGGCAACACAATCTCAATTCAACGATTTCACTTGACCTTTCGCACATTGGGCTGGAAATCTCTGAAAGCCTCTGTTATGAAAACCTTTCCAAGATATGTGAATCAGCCAAGGGCAAAGAAGTGATCATCAGTGCAGAAGGAACCGAAAGGACCGACCGGATGTTGACGCTCTATCAGAAAGGCTCTAAAGAATTTTCAAACTTGTCCATCACATTGCAGGCTTATCTCCATCGGACAGCCGATGATTTTGATGCGATATGTAAAGAAAGAGGACGTATCCGCATCGTGAAAGGAGCTTTCGAAACAGCCAAAGGCTTATCACTACCTCGGGGACAGGAACTCAACGAACGCTATCTTTACTACGTCGAACAGCTACTTTCAAAAGGTCACTTATGTTCCATTGCAACGCATCACCATGAAATTCAACAGGAAGTAAGAAAGCTTATTGATAGGCTACAACCTAAAAAGGACTCCTATGAATTTGAAAGTTTATATGGCATACAGACAGAACAGCTGGCACAATTGAGAGATGACGGTTACCCCACAAAACTGTATTTCGTATACGGTCAGGAATGGTACCTCTATCTCTGCAACAGATTGGCCGAATATCCGCTAAATTTATTCAGAGCACTACAGGACATTGTCGAAACAAAGTAATCATTAGTATTAGAAAGTTTATAGTATATGCAACCCTAATTTTAAACCCGTCGAATTGACGGGTTTAGAAAACAAGCTGGTCTCAATAGTTTAATTAACAGCGCTCAACTTAAAACGATCCCTTGCGATTTAGTATCGCTTATCCCTCGGTTAGCGATTCATCGGACTATTGTTATATTTTCTTTTCAAAAAGAGATAGTATAGTAGTTGCAATCGAATTGGAAAATTTCCTTTTGCCCGAGAGCTACTACTTCAAATTATCGTTTATACTGATTTCTATTGGAATATCAATAAGCTTTTCGGGCCCTTGATCAATTTGTAATCTGAGCTGTACCGAACCTTTTAATTTAGAAAAAAATTGTCTGGTTTGTATCGTTATACCTACATTTTGACAGAGTTTATGATCATAGTCCCAAAGACCAAAACGTTGCAGGTACAATGGATTTTGAACGGTATCCATCAAGTTCACTTCTTCGTTTTTTTCATTCCTAAGCTCAACGCGTGTGAGCGTGCAATGTATTCCATCCGCTAAATCCGTTGCAAAGCTGTCTTGCTGCTTAGATGCGAGCTCCATGGCCTTAATTTCCGCTTGAGTCAATGGATAATAGCTCGCCAATAAAAACTGATTGGCCGGAACACGCTTTGCTTCCGTAAGATCGGTAATGCTAGGATGCATGTGACTGCCTAACGCATCTAAAACAACTTGCTGTTCCGGTACGCTCATCCTATCAGGCGTAGGTTTCGAATTGTTGTGACAATTTGAAAATAAAATCACGGAAGCTAATATTGGGAATAGTCTATTCATCATCTATTATTCATTAAATTTCATCGGCTAGCTTTACGCTGTAATCCGACGCATTCTTTTCACTAAAATAAGTGCTTTTTAAGCATTATGCCCGGGCAGTTTACAATTCGCTGAGGCTAGTTTATTATTTGTTGAGCGTAAACGTATAAGTGCTTTGTAAATGAAACCGACAATTCATAAATGAATTCAAATATTGAGGTTACTTTCACAAGATTTTATAACAAATTCAACTTGATCAATTAAATCAATCGTTCCTAAATTTAAATTTTTGGGATATAAGATCTTCTGTTCCTATCACATAATAATATTATTTGGATTAACAATGGTCTGGGCAGGTCTCGCATCTCCCCATATGTCTCTTATCTCATTTTCAATAGTATGACAAATGTGAGAAATAGGGATATCATTGGGGCTGCCTTCAAAAGGATTTTCAGTACTCTCTCCCACTTGATCTAATGATGTATACACCCAAGATATTATCATGCTGAAAGGTATGACAAGCCACACCATGTGGCCCTTCATCCATCCAGTTGTAAATTCATTGAATGAATTAAACTCCTTTAACATAGCAAAAGGCAACAGAAGACAAAAAAGCCAAACAAATATCCGATTAACAGTGGCATATTGCCTAGGATAAGGAAAATTTTTTATTTTTTCACTTCTCGCTTGTAGGGTAGAAAATTCACGCAAATATTTATGCAGTTCGAAAAAACGGGCATTGTCAAGCTCACCAGTATCAGACAACCTCACCAGTGCGGCACTCTGCAAACTCATCAGTTGTGTCAGCGGATTACTGGCAGAAATCACTTTTTCAAGTTCATCATCACTCATATATTTTTGTAGTACTGTTGACAATGCTACTTCCCGCTCTGGAATCGTGTATAAGCTAGCATATTCGCGATTATAAGACTTATCAATATTTTCCCAAGCCCGCTTGGAGCGTAACGCATACCGCAGCAGTGTGAGCCACGCCAAATGCCGAAATGCAATCTCACGTGCAATATCGCGGTCTTTGATAAAATCGCGACACATTATTGCCCAAGCCCTGCTCATGCCGATTTTCAGCCCCCAAATGTCACGTGCCTCCCACGTCCTGTTATATGTCTGTTGGTTTTTAAATCCGACGACAAAGGCTGTAGCTGTTCCTAAAAAAGCAACTATTGGCCAGGGCACTACTAGCCATTGAAGGCCCAATAATTCATACAACAAAACTGGAACAATACTGATCAAGAGTAACAAAAACAGATTCCGTCGCGTCCAGAAAAGAAATTCGGTTATTTTATAGGTTCTTCCAATGTACATCGTTCAATGTCTTATTAAAAAAATGATAATCAATCAGGTAAAATATTCGCTCTTTCGAATATTTAGTTTTTTCATTTTTGAATGTAGGGTATTGCCAGGAATTTGCAGAATTTCTGATGCACTTCCCGGTCCCGAAATTTTCCCGGCACAGCGCTTTAAAACCTGGATAATATAATTGCGCTCCAATTCATCGAGTGAATAATTTAAATACTGCAGCTCTTCCTGTCCAGATTCAGCATGCAGCTTAGGAAGATAAACATAGTCAATCTCTGTAGTTGTGGTCAAAAGAATTGTCCTTTCAATCAGATGTTCGAGTTCGCGTACATTTCCGGGCCAGGTATAGCTACGCAATTGCTGAATTACTTTTGATCCTATTTTCTTCATTTTACGCCCTGTGTTACGACTATATTTCTGCATAAAAAAGTCGGTAAGCTGAGGGAGATCTTCTAGCCGCTCACGTAGTGGCGGTAGGTGTATCGGAAATACATTGAGCCGGAAATACAGGTCGGCCCGAAAACGGCCTGCCTTTACCTCTTCTTCCAAATTACGATTGGTAGCCGCAATAAGTCGGACATCAATCTTTATGGTCTGCTGCCCACCGATCCTTTCCAGTTCGCGTTCCTGAATAATCCGCAACAATTTTGATTGCGCTTCTAAGGGAAGTTCTCCAATCTCATCCAAGAAAAGTGTGCTTTGATGTGCCAGTTCAAATTTACCGATACGGCGCTCCACGGCGCCTGTAAATGCGCCTTTTTCGTGTCCAAATAATTCGCTTTCGATCAGATGGGCTGGTAAAGCTGCGCAATTCACCTTGACCATGACTTTATCTTTTCGATCCGAGGATATATGGATAGCCCTGGCGACCAGCTCTTTTCCAGTCCCGGTTTCACCTGTAATCAAAACAGTAGTGACAGTACTTGCAACGAGCGACATCAGGTGATATACGTGCTGCATAGCCTCCCCACTGCCGATTATTTCAGAAAAATTGTAAATAGTTTTGATCTGCTCTTTTAAGTAATCATTCTCTATTTCCAGATTCTTTTTATAGGCCAATAGTTGCTCATTAGCACGGATATTATCAATGGCAATTGAAATCTGTGAACAAATGCCTTTGATAAGCATCTTATTGAGCTGGTCCGCCAGCAACCATATTGTACCGATATTTTTGTCACCGATCCGCAAAGGCAGACCATACATATTCCTTCGCCCTGTGGTCTTCCATAATCGGGCATAATCGTTTCCTTTTTTTATTTCCTCCTCAACATTGAACACAAGTCCCTCCTTGCTGGCCAATACTTGGGCGGTATATAGTTCATTGACTGTAATAAGATTGTTTGCCAATTTATCAAAATCGGTTTTTGCACCGGCAAACAGTGCGGCATCATACATAAAAGGAGATAGGTGGATACCATCAGCTTCGATCACACGGATCATGGATAATTTTGTGGACAGGGTTTTATCCAGTACCCTACTGATGGCTGACTGAAGGTCTTGCTTTGTCCTCAGCTGGGTAATATCATTGCTGAAATCTAATAAAAAAGATTGCTCTTGCTGCTTTTTAACCAGCTGTTCATTAGCTAGCGTATTGGAAATAGCTGTTGAGATCTGCGCACAAATGCTCTGGAGTAAGGGGATGTTGATTTCGGCAGTCTCCAATAACAACAGACCTAAATTGGTCTCGCCATTCCGCAAGCGTATCCCTGTAAATGTCGCTATCCCCAATGACTTCCAATAATGGAGATAACCTGAGGAAATACCACGCTGTACCTCCCGGTCTACATTAAATAACAAAGGAATGGCACTTGTTAAAATACGATTCTGTAAACCATCATTGAGGGGTAATTGTTGGAACCAATCCACTTTGTTTTTCGGCACGGGATGGGTTCCGAAATCATAAATATAGGGTTCTGTAAAAGATTTCGTATCACCACAGATTCGCCGAACGACAAAACTTCCCGTCGGACTAAGTTGCTTCAATACATCGCGAACAGTCTCCGTTAACTCTTCCTTCGTCCGAACAGCGGCCATTCGGCTACTGAATTCGAGCAGAAAAGTCTTCTCCTTTTCCCTTTTAAGTAGCTCTTCGTTTTTTATGATATTGGAAACTGCACTGGATATCTGGGGAATAATACCAACGATGACATCTCTGAAATTCTGACTAAAGCCATTTATTTTATCGGTATAAATATGAAGGAAGCCAATGGCATGTCCCTCACGCATCAATTTAGCCATTAAAATTTCCCGTACACCTTTTTCATAATTGACACGCAGAAATTTTGGGCTTCCCGGATCGTCCATAATATCCGATAACACAAATGAAACTGGCTCGGTTGAACCCAACACAGCCTGAATAAATGGTTCATTAAGAGGAAAACGAGCTTTTATCATTTCCGCATAACGCGAATGATCCCGAATCGGGGATCCGTCATTGTCAAGAAGAAAGGGACTGTAGGTATCGTCTTTGTAATCGATGGTCGTAACAATGGTATGGGTAATAAAGTATAAGCCTTTTATGCCTTCCTTAAAAAGCCGAATGAGATCATTTTTGTCTCGAACTTTAGTTAGATCATTGCCTAATGCTAATAGTATCTCGCGCTCTTTCTGGTAATATGCGATACTCGGCTTGGCCACATCATTTTTAGGACTGGTTGTTTTATTTGCTTTCATGATATACAGAAGTGCGGTACGACGGTACCCTTACATTTTTATTCATGCGTTTATACAGTTGGCTATAGTTCGAATATACGCAATTCTGATTAATCAATTTATCCACTTAAAATAAATCGACAGTGGCATCAAGAATAACACAAGCGGCACAATTACTGAAAAGCTCGTCCCCATCCATTTTATAAAACCATTGTACCGACGATGCGATATACCGAGCGAAGTAAAAGCACTGGTAAAACCATGCAAGAGATGCCAAAACAGAGAGACACAACCAAATAAATAAACCAACACTTCCAACGGGTTGCTAAACTTCTCCAGCATCAAATCATAAAGTGGCAGCTCCTCATCATAACGAAACTGGTGAATACGATTTGGTATCCAAAAGTTGGAGGTGTGTATCACTAAAAATAGAAGCAAAAGTGTCCCCAGCAAGGTCATACTCTTGCTATACCATTTTATTTTAGGTGTAGCCAATGGATAAGCATATTTGATGGGGCGCGCATCCCTATTTTTTTTCCATAATAGAAGCCCTTGCACAATATGGAGAACAAATCCAACAATAAGAACGATTTCCAACGTCCTGATCACGGGATTTGTGGCCATAAAATGTGCGCCAATTGTAAACGTTGCTCCGCCATCATTATAAAATATGAGTGCATTGACCGACATATGCACCAGCAAAAAACTGATCAGGAACAGTCCGCTCAATGCCATTGTAAATTTTCGGCCCAAAGAGCTCGTAAAGGTGTTATAAAAACTCTTCATAGTTATAATCTTTTTAAGAAGGGATAGATAGGCTTCGAAATCCAAGGACATTGTCTGCCCTTGGATCGGAATATATTTATTTTTGAGCACTAAGGCGAAACCATTCTTCAAAGGTTAGCTTACCCAATTTTGCATCCACCGAAGGCACTAAAGTTAATTCTTCCAAGGGCGCACCAAAATATAAGGCATCCTGACTTCCAACAACTTTTTTGGGATTTTCTGTTTTAACCAAATATTGTTGCACCAGGCCTGCAAGTTCAAATTGTTCAGGGCCACCAATTTCCACGATGCCATTCATAGGCTGACCAAGTGCGAATTCGGTAACAAAAGAAGAAACATCCTTAGCCGCGATCGGTTGTATTTTAGCGGTCGACAGATTAATAACATCTCCATCCTGTGCAGAAGCAACGATGCCGCCTAAAAATTCCAAAAATTGCGTGGAATGAATGATCGTGTAGGGAATGCCTGATTTGACAATAAGATCCTCTTGTACCTGCTTTGCCCTAAAATATCCACTCGCCTGGAGGCGGCTCGTACCAACAACAGACAATGCAATATGGTGTTTAACTCCAGCATTAATTTCGGCTGCCAACAAATTTTTCCCAGAAGTCTCAAAAAATTCCATCACATCCTTGTCTGCAAATGATGGTGAATTAGCAAGATCAATCACCACTTCGGCTCCGTTCACAGCTTCTGCTAAGCCTTCGCCCGTAATAGTATTTATACCGGTATTAGGTGATGCTGCAATAACTTCATGCCCTAGTGCTCTTAACTTAGCGACAGTTTTTGTTCCGATCAATCCTGTGCCTCCAATAACTAAAATCTTCATGTTTTTAAATTTAAAGTTTATCAATTCTTTGTATATCGTGACTGAAACAACAGTGAGGCCAAAAGAATTAACTAACTAATAATCACGTATTTTAAAAAAAACATCAATTTAATAGTTCATGAAATAAAGTGATATCACCCGAATGATCACTTTATATCGTGATTCTGCGCCTTTAATTGTGTCTAAGAAATAGAGATTCCGCCATCCACTGGTATAATAGTGCCTGTGGTCCACTTGGAATCTAAAATAGATACGACTACAGAAACAATGTCTTCAACATTTCCTCTACGTTGCAAAGGAATTTGCTTCTTTTCAACGTCTTGAATGGCTAGAATTGTCTCTTCGTCGTAGCCAGCAGATTTCAAAATATCGGTATTGGTCGGTCCAGGGGCAATGGCATTAACTTTAACACCAATCGGAGCCAATTCGAGTGCCCAGATTTTTGTTAGCATATTTAACCCTGCTTTTGCGGAACCATATGCACTTAAATCGGTATATACTTTGATGCCATGACTACTGGTAATATTCAAAATATGTCCTTTTGTAGCAGCCAAGAATTTCAAACATTTTGATGCAAGCAAAGTCGGGCCAATCAAATGAGCCTGATACATATCCTCCAGCGATGATTTTGAAATATCCTTTAAACTTCCCAGCTCCACGTGGCCAGCACTGTTGACTAAGATATCCAACTTTCCATGCCAGTTGCTTTCTATAAAGTTGATCAGATCCGCTAGGTGTTCTTCATTCGCGCTGTCATATACTAACGTATGGATACCAGGCATTGCAGCTTTTGCCAAATTTAATTTATCTTTGTTTCTGCCGGTAATCAGGACATCCCATCCTTTTTCATAAAAGTGTTTGGCTATACCATAACCGATACCGGATGAACCTCCGGCAATTAAAATTTTATTATTCATATATTATATATTAATTTATACGGCCAAATTAAAATACAAAAACTTGAATTACAATAACTTACCACAAGGTAAGCAACTAAGAACAAGGTTTGCATTATTGATTTAAAGATTGTTATCACAAAAAATAAAATAAAAAAAATGAGCTATAGCAGAAGATCCACCATCAACTGTGAAAACAATCCTAATGTTGATTGTACCATCGAAGCTTCTTTGTCTATCCTAGGAGGGAAATGGAAATTAAAAATCTATAAAGTTTTGAGAGCTGGCCATCCATTAAGATTTAAAGATATCAAAGACCGGTTGGATCCCATTTCGGATAAGACATTAACTGCACAACTTCGCGAAATGGAGGAAGATAGTCTGATCATTAGGGAAGTATTTCCTGTTGTACCGCCGAAAGTGGAATACCAATTAACGGATTTAGGTAAATCTCTGGAAGAAATTTTTCTAGCCTTGGAAAAATGGGGAAAAACGTATATCAATCAGCGATAATACCAGCAGTTCATTATTTGATAATCTACATTTAATGTCAACTATCAAGTCAACAAATAATTGGACTTCATCAAATTCATTGCAAAAATAGAAATCTGCTAGAGTTTAGACATTTCGTGTTTTGTGGACAAAAAAAGATTAACAATAAAAATTTAAAAAAAATCAAATATTTTAACTGACTCATAATCGGTGTTTTTTTGTATTTTCATTGGAAAACACAAAAATTGCGAGATGTGTTTGATTAATAAAAATTTGAATGAAGCTAAAAACAATTGATGTTTCATCGGCAACACCAAAGGAAGTACAGGGCTATTTGCACGATGCCATTGCACCTCGACCGATATGTTTTGCATCCACTATAGATAAAAACGGCACAGTTAATCTAAGCCCCTTCAGTTTTTTTAATGTGGTAAGTGTCAATCCGCCAATATGTGTATTTTCGCCAACAACCAGAGCGCAGGATAACAGTACTAAACATACCCTTGAAAACGTATTGGAAGTACCTGAATGTGTCATCAATATCGTACACCATGATATGGTTCAACAGACCTATCTGACGAGTGCAGACTATCCAAAAAATGTAAATGAGTTTTCGAAAGCAGGATTTACTGAATTAGCTTCGGAAACAGTAAAACCGCCCCGGGTAGCAGAGTCGAACGTTCAACTGGAATGTGTGGTAAATGATGTGATAGCGCTGGGGAAAAATGGTGGAGCAGGTAATATGATTTTAGCTGAAGTAAAACGGATTCATATTAATGAGGCTATCCTGGATTATAATGGCAGAATAGACCCTCTTAAAATGGATCTGGTAGCTCGTTTAGGTGGAGACTGGTATTGTAGGCTAACTGCTGATAGTTTGTTTAAAATTGCCAAACCAACAGATTCAACAGGAATAGGGATTGGCCTTGATGCCTTTCCTACGGAGGTTAAAAATTCCAGTGTATTAACCGGGAATGATTTAGGGCTATTGGCCCTTGTTAATACGCTGCCATCCATTGACGAGATAACAACCTTTAGCAAAACCGATGAAATGAAAGAACTGCTCAATGTTGCCATCGACAGCCGCACCAAACACATACATTTAAAAGCGAAGCATCTGTTAGAAAACGGCCGGGTAATGGATGCATGGAAAGTATTGTTGATGGGAAATCACATGACTAATGTCTCCCTTTGTCAGTCTCTATAATAGGATTACAATCTTTAACAGCACCTCATGTCGGTGTCATTTCTGACCATAATCTCGCCATATACAATATGTTTTACCGTTTATATTATTGGGCCGAGGTTATGCTTAGCATTAGGCTTCGCAGATCCTGTTGTATGGATCTTATAGTCGCCTGCAATTCATTGTGCATATTAGCTAGATCATGTAGTTCTTCGGCCGCAAAGACGCCACCGTCCCCGAAGTACAATTTCTCAAGGGGACTATTCTGCTGGTCGTCCAAGCCATATTGCAACCAGCGTTGCCGGGTTGTTTCCACTAGAGAAAGATTTAATGAATTACTAAACTTTTTCTCAGATAAGATTCCCCAGATCGAGCTTGGATAAATCTGTGAATTGTTGTTTTGATACCAGATACTCTCGAGCATATTGCGCGGAAGGTTCATCTGGATTCTTTTTCCTTTTGGATTTAACGTCATAAATCCTAGTACCGCTGTACCCAAACCACCAGCAATGCTCAATCCGTTGTTAAGATCGTTGTTTTGGACCGTAGTTGCAGTAACCGCAGTTACTGCGCCTAAAAGAATGGAAGCTACTGTAAGTCTAGTTTGCTTTTTTGCATTAAGCTCATCAATATATGCAGCGAGCTTATCAATGCGTTCTCCATTGCAATCGAGTTCAGCTGCGATCGCGTTCAATTCTGACTCGAATAACATATATTTTTCAGTCATCATTTGTTTGGCCGACAGCCTATTTGTAGAATATTTAGGACTATTTAAGTAATCAAGCGTCGGTTGTGCTAGATTAAGGTATTTAATCAGCACAAAATCATGGGCTGAGAAATGTTTTAACAACAGGATACTGTCAGAAGGTGAAATCTCCTGAATAGGGATCAATTGATAGGTGACGTTTGGTGCACAATAGTTTTGTGTAAGGGTCTGCACCTGAACAGTGTTGATCAATGAAGAGCAGCTAGTCAGAAGAAGCGATGAAAAACAAAGTAAGTAGTTTAGGAAAAGAAATATTTTCATAATAAGGTTGTACATCTTGCTCCAATAACAACAGCCTATCAAAAATGTTTTTGAATAGCTAATCAACCTCATTCATTGGCTTGATTGAGGAAATAATGTTCAAAGCTTGCTTACAAAGATTCATTGAGGATGACCGGTCTGTTATTGACAATAACATTCATCGATTCTTCTAATGCTCTAATTGTTTATTAGCTGAACGAGGCGGAGTACTGTTGGGGGCACTAGCATGAGATTCTTTAAAAAAACGCCCTCCAAGGCATAAATTATTTTTTTAGATTATTATTTTTTTATTGCAAATTATAAACTAGATTAATAGCAATAAATGCTTCCAAATATATCAACATTTTAACCCTATCTATAAACTACCTTATAAAGATAAAGGGAAAGCAAGGGGTATAATAATGTTGATAAGGAACTAGTGCAAATCCAACTTTCTAATGAGCTAAATAGTTTGTTGGTCATGAACCTAGAACCACCTACATATGCCGTTGATATAAATTCCTAAATTCAACCGGTGTCTGGCGTGTAACTTTTTTGAATAGCTTGCTCAATGATTGTGGTTGTTCAAATCCTAAGGCATAAGCGATCTCGCTTACGGTAAGTGTCGTAGTAGAGAGTTTGAGTTTGGCCATTTCTACAATTTTAAATTGTATATGTTGGCTGGCATTATTACCCGTTGTATTCTTTAATACACTGCTCAGATAATCTGGGGTTTTGTTCAATTTTTCACTAAAATACTGTACTGTTGGAAGGCCCCGTTCCCTATCGTTTGTTTCGTTGAAATAGAGCTCTAGCAATTCTTCAAATCTGGTGAGTAATTCGTGATTACTACGCTCGCGCGTAATGAATTGTCTTTTGTAGTAGCGATCTGCATAATTCAGCAAGAGTTCGATCTGGGAGATGATGATCCTTTTACTGAAATCATCCATATTCCTGCTGTATTCTTCGCGGATGCTGTCCAAAAGCCCCTCCATACTGTCCTCCTCTCTCTCAGACAGAAAAAGTGCCTCATTAATCGCATATCCGAAATATTCATATCTCTTTATCGTTTTGGCAAGTGTGGTGTTCCATAAGAAATCGGGATGGATAAGGAGTATCCATCCCGATGGCTCCTGCTTGGGTAATTCATCGTTGAATGTGATATTTAGAATCTGACCTGGTGAAAAAAATGACATCAGGCCCTCATCGAAGTCATAGGGCAACTGTCCATAATTAAACTTTCCCAGTACATTTTTCTTTAATGCAATGGAATAGAATGATTGCGACCAGCACTTAACCGTTACTCCATTATACATTTCCGCATAATCCACCAAGCTGATTAAAGGATGTAAAGGCTTGGGTAAATTATACAGTCGATGAAACTCGCTAATGGTTTGGACTTGAATGATTTCCTGCATAGGTCAAATTTACCAAATAATTACAAGTTACTTCCACCCGACACTTCAATTCGTTGAGCATTGATCCAATAGGCTTCTTCGGTACAGAGAAAGGCAACTATAGCGCCGATATCTTCAGGCAGACCAACTCGCCCTAAGGCTGTTTCAGCAGCCAATGCCGCATTCATGTCTTTGTTGTCCCTCACGGCACCTCCTAAAATATCGGTCTCGATAGCTCCCGGTGCCACTGTATTTACACGTATTTTTCGTGTTCCCAATTCTTTAGCTTGATATCTTGTAAGTACTTCAAGTCCGCCTTTCATGGAGGCATATGCAGCAAACCCTGGTGTGGTAAAACGTGTCAACCCGGTTGAAATATTCACGATTCCTCCTCCATCGTTCATCACACGCAAAGCATGCTGGGTGATAAAGAAGGGTGCCATCAGATGGATATGTATCATCTCCTTAAACTGATCGATGGTGGCATCTTCGAAAGTTGAAAAAGTAATAGCTCCTGCATTGTTGACAAGATAGTCTAATTGGGAATTTTTGAAATTGGAATTTAACAGTGGCAATAACTTTTCTGAAAAAAAAGGGGCATAAGCTTCATAAGCAGCAACGTCCAATTGTAAAGCTGCTGCGTTATTCCCATATGATTTTATCTGTTCGACAACCTCATTTGCTGCTCTTTCATTGGACAGGTAGGTGATAATCACATCTAAGCCTTTTTTTGCAAGGTTAAGTGCGATATCCCGACCAATTCCACGGCTCCCACCAGTTACTAAGGCAATTTTTTGTTTGTTCATTCTATTTTTATTTTGATTACCCTGCAAAGGTCTTTAAAATGACAACAAGCGAAGTATCCCAATCCGGTACGATTGTGGCTAAATCCCCGATCCGGAAGCATCATGAAAATGTTATTCTATTTCTTATCCTATGGAAAGTTGGTCGCACAACAAGTTAGAACGCGAATGACAAAGACACCGGTCATGAGCCGGGAAATACTAATCTTTACTAGTGAGTCGCTCGAACAGAGATCTCAATGTCTCTTCGTTTTCTACGGACCAATCTAGTAATGCGGCTAAAGGGTCAGCAGTACTTTTCCCAAAACTTGTCAGACGATACTCTACGCGTGGCGGAACTTCCGGATATACTTTTCGCTGTACCATCCCGTAATCAACTAATCTCTTAAGAGTCTCATTCAGCATCTTTGGCGAAATGTCATTAATTTGCTTTTGAAGTTCGTTGGTTCGTTTTATCCCCTGCATTAACGCCATCAAAGTGAGCAATGTCCATTTATTTGCTATTAATGCTAATGATTGATTTAGGATACAACTTGTATCTAGATTGGACTTTAACAAAAAGCTTTGCTGCAATTTTGAATAATTATCAACTTTTTTTTCTTCTTTATTTATCATTCCGCTTAATTTATACTACAGAGTACATACTATACTTTAAGGTACCTACTTTACAATGTATAAAATTAGATTTAATTTTATCAAAAGCAAGTTATTACAAAACGTTAATTACGATGAAAATTAAATCAGAAAAAGATCAAAGGTCCTTAGAAAATTCAGGAGAAACGATTTTCAACAAACTATTAATGGGATTGAACCATAGTGCGGAAGCAGTGATCGACCTATTTCACCCTGATGTTATTGTGGAATTTCCTTATGCATCCTCGCTCGGTACAGCCCAAAAGATGAACTTTGGAGAATGGTACAATTACCTGAAGGGCGGGCTACCTAATATGCCAAATATAAAATATGCCAACATCAGGGTGTATCAAGTGGATGAAAATGCTTACTGGACAGAAGCCTATGGCGAAACCCATATCCCTTCCACTGCACAATTGTATCAACAGAATTGGGTGATGTATTTTACCCTAAAAGATGGTCTTATAAATTCTTATAGAGAATATTGGGATCCCTATGCTGTCGTTAAAGCTTTCGGAAATGGAGATTTGGAAGCTGTAAAAACCGTATTTAACACAGTCGAAAAATAAATATGTATGTAAATGCGCCACATTCTTAAGCGCCCTATCAAGCACGAAACAATGATCTTCACTCGTATTGATGTGGACAATCCTAAAAGGCTCTTAATCTGTAAGGTCTGAGTTCGAGCCTCAGCTAGACGATTTAAGGAGACACTATAGCGTAGTTGTCTCCTTTTTTTAATATGTGGCTCAAAATACTTTTATCAATATCTTTCCAAAGACTACTGTTCAAATACTTGGCTTTTATTCTTCGAAAAAAAATAGTTTCCAGATGAAATATGGGGATACAGGCTCTATAACGACTGGTTACAACAAAAAGTGCTCAAAAACAAGCTGAACATATCCTTGACTATTGAGGATATTTTTAACTTGCAAAAAATGCGTTCATGTGTGAACTAACTAGTGATAAGTAATGAAGTTTCCTATCCTATCAGGATCTAATCATAGAAAAGTTAGAAAATAATCTTATTTTGCTATTCGTGTAACCTTTAGTCTCTTTCAATCATCTTAAGAGTAAATTAAATACAATTTATGTTATGGAAAAATCAGTCATTTTTGCTGTAGTATTTACATTACTCCTACTTTTTGGATTCCTCACTTGGTATTTTTCACATAGAGCTAGGCACAAAGAACGTCTGCTAAGGATCGAAAAAGGTATTCCGCCTATACAAGAACGAACAGATACACCATTTCCTTGGTTGAAACTGGGTGTAGTAGTATTGGGCTTAGGTGTAGGGCTTCTATTGATTGCTATTTTGGCAAATAATGGACTACTTAAAGGGCCTGGATCGCTGCCGATTTCGATATTAGCAATTTGCGGCGGCTTATCACTTGTCATCGCCAATTATATCGGTAAAAAGTAATCCATATTTAGGATATGGAAGAAACCTATATACGCAAGGTCTGTGAAGGAGATGCTGATTCATTCCGGTACATTCTAGAGAACTATAAGGACATGGCTTTTTCACTTGCTAGCTCAATAGTAAAAGATCAATTTGCAGCTGAAGAAGTAGTCCAAATTTCATTTATAAAGACCTATAATAACCTAAAATCTTTTAATGGAAAATCCAAATTTAGCACCTGGTTTTATCGGATTGTTGTCAATGAATCTTTTATGTACCTCAAAGCACGCAAACGAGAGATTATTGACTTTAAACTAGAACTGGATGATGATGTTGTAGATGAAAGCGATCTATTGACGCTTAAAAATGAACATCAAGATGTTTTAATCAATGAAGGGCTGAAAAGATTACCTCCAAAAGAAAGTCTTGCATTGCGATTGTTCTATTTACAAGAAGAAAGTATAAAATCAGTATGCGAAATCACTGGATGGTCAACATCAAACGCTAAGGTCATACTACATAGAGGGCGGAAAAATATGTTTGCTATTCTAACACTTTTATTAAAATCTGAACTTCAAAAATAAAATGTCAAAACTAGATTCAAATGAAAAGCTATTTTCTCGCCTTATGCAAAAAGGCAAATTGGAAATGCCATTCCATAACTTTGAGGAGACTATGATGGCAAGGATTAAGCTAAATACTAGGAAGGAAAAACTAATTAAAAAAGAGAAAAGAATTTCTATATTCTTCTTCGTTTTAGGAACTTTATTTGGTTTGTTCTCCTATGAATTTATCACTAAATTCCTCCATAATTTATTAAACATCCCCCTCCCTACGGCTTTGTTAAGTTTTCAAATTGTTTTTGTAATCTTCCTTCTGGTACAACTCAACATTATTCTGAATGGGGTTAAATCAAAACGTGAATCTCTTTAGAATGATGGTTAAAAATATTGATTGATGAAAATTAATAGTTTGTTTACGATACTATGTCTTCTCTTCTACTTCCCTGCGTCAGCTCAGAACCTATTTGTTGATGGGAAAATCGAGACTAAAGATTCTATTATCATCATGTTTGGTGATGGCAATCTGGTGGATACATTGGTCACCAATACCGGCAAATTTAGCTTCAAACGAGATTTAAAGCATCCCGAGTTACTTACACTTGTGCTAATCAAACCAAATACAAAAGAGGTTACCAAACGGGATTTTTTTGTCGGCAGAGGAAAGCTAAATTTGATTGCTGGTTTTTCCGAATTAACTTCTACAAAAGTCGTATTCAGTAATGATAGGTATCAGCGAAAATATGAAGATTTTAGAACGAGCTTCAACCCGCTAGTGAAAGTCGCCCGAAGCGTTATCGACTCTAGTTATGTCAAACACAAAACTGAAGAGGAAAAAGCAGTATACCGTAGCATATATGATCGTATCCTTCAGATAGAACATGAGGTTGCAGAGCAATTTGTACTCAACAACACAGATAATATTGTCGGTGCATATGTTCTTTCTAATTATCTCAATATCGAGGAATGGACAAAACTTGATTCACTCTATAACTTATTTCCTCCTCACCTTTTTGATTCTAGATATCTTACAACAATCAAAAATAAGCTTAAGAACGTATCTACTATTGAACCTGGAAAGAAATTCCCTCCTTTTTCAATTGTAACAGATAAAGGTCAAAATCTTACGTCAGAAAAACTAAAGGGGAAATATGTGGTGCTGGACTTTTGGGGTACCTGGTGCGCGCCCTGTATTGAAGGATTGCCGAGAATGAAAGAATACTATCACAAATACAAAAATAACTTGGAAATTATTGGGATAGCATGCCGTGAAAAGGCTTATGAATGGAGAGCGGTAATCGAAGAACAACAATTGGTCTGGCCGCAGACTTTAAATGGAAAAAATCGCGAGGATTTGTCGATAAAGTATAATATTGATACCTACCCGACGAAAATACTCATCGATCCAGAAGGCAATCTTGTTCAATACTTTAGAGGTGAAACCAAAGATTTTTATAAAAAAATAGATATTCTTTTGTCGAATTAATTGGATATACGCGACACCATAGGACAATTCATTTTCCACATTAAATGTACCAAAACCGACAATGGTTAATAGAAGTGTAAATATCAACCCAAAAAGAGACGCCCGGCTATGAAATCCGTTGTAGAAAACTATGGATTATGAAAAAGATCTCAATAGTTTTATCTTGTATCTCAGGTGTCTTTTCACAAGGCATTGTGGAAAGGCACCTGAGAAGAACTTAAAGTCTACGACTTTAAGTTCTAAGGGCATAACTCAACTCCGAAAGCCATAAAAAAAAAGATACTGAATTCACTACCATCGGGTTCTAACGTATTGTGGTACTGCAATGATATTGATCTAATTTGAATTTTTCAAATCGCTTATATCTGCTGTGCGAAACTCCTCCAATTCAGTTATATGATACCGTAAATCCACTAACATGTCTTGATGAGGCTTAACATATTTTTTATAAGAATAGATGTGCGAAAAATAAAAAATTACCCCCAGGACAGCAAACCTAAAAAGTACAGCTGCATTGAATATTGAATCTAGATTAAAGGCTTCAATATTTTTTATTGAAAGGACCATTGTCAGTAAGAGGCAGAGCGTAATTCCCGTCAAATTATAAAATTTCAAATAGGCAGAGATGAACCGCTGTATATTCTTGAAACGATCACTTAAGGGCAAATCTGTTTCATAACTTTGATGAATATTTTTTCGCAGTTTATAGGCCATATATATCAATCCCGCCTCGACCACTGTACCAAAGATGAAATAGTACCCCCAAAATGCACTATCATAGAAATACAAGAAAATACCGATGCACAGGATGACAATCACTGAGCCATAACGCATATTCTTTCTTAAATTCTGATCTATTAGATCAAGTAAACCGGTCGATTTTTGTATCATTATTTTTTCAATAGCATGCTGAGATAAGAGTGTCGCTCTCGCCTGGCCTTCAACACGATCTTTTTGAATTTTGTATTTAAATTGATCAAGTTCCATTACGATAGTTGTTTGCTTAGTTCTTTTAATTTTGTTTTGATCCGCGATATCTTTACGGCTACGTGATTAGGCGTCATCCCCATAGTCTCAGCAATTTCATTATAACTGTAGTCTTCGAGATAGAGCGTTACCAGTGCCTTTTCTACTTTTGTCAGCTTGCTTATCGCCTGATACATGACCAGGCTATCTTCATCCTCCTGATACACGATTTCGCAATAGCTTTCTTGGCTAAATTGCAGTTCGGCAAGAGTATTCCTGCTGCCTCGTTTGATATATGTGATCGCCGTATTTAAGCCTACTCGATATAGCCATGTTTGAAACTTGGCATCTCCCCTAAAGCTTTTGAATGATTTCCATGCCTGCAACACTATTTCTTGAAATAAATCTTCCCTGTCGGCTTTATTGTCTAGATACATGCAGCAGATGCGATGAATGATAGCCTGGTTGGAAGTTATTAACGTAATAAAGTTTTTTTCGATGCTCATACTTTACGAGGATGTCTTATTTTATATTACTTTACTTGTTAGTCTTCAAAAAGATAAAAATATTACAACTTATAAAAAAAGAATGGAGTTGCTAACCTAGTCGGCATATCAAGTGAAGTACAATAAAATAAAAAAAAAACTCTTTCAGATCACAGTGCTTTGCCGAAGATCATCAGAAGAGATGATGAAAACTTTGATGAAGAGTGTCGTTTAGGACGCTGGAAAGATTAAAATTTACGGTCTTGGTTCCTTATATATTGGCTGAAATTCGCGATACAATTTCTCTTTTGTCCAATTGAATAGGATGATCCTAGGATATTAACGCCTTGCGATTTGGACATTCCCAATTCAAGTTGCTCCATCTTCGATTGTCTCATTGTGGCAATTCGTGCGCCAGAACAGGAAGATAATAGCACAGAAATAAATTCATCATACCTGCCGATTTATTTCGCACTATATATTGTTCCAAAAAAAACCTATTTTTAATCTGTATTTTCTTAATGAGAAGAAAACAAAAAAATAATAATCTAAATCTATAAAACTAAATGTTAAACATGGTCAAGTCAATGAATCCAGGACATTGGATATTAATAATATTGATTTTTATCAGTAGTCAATCCAGCTGTTTTGCTAACGCAACAACCACTTATTTTCAATTGAAAGTTTATCACTTCCAGACGACAGAACAAGAACAAGTGATCGATCGTTTTCTCGAAAACGCCTACCTGCCAGCAATGCACAAATTAGGATTTAAAGAGATTGGCGTTTTCAAACCGATTGACAATAAGGACAAAGCAGATAAATTGATTTACGTATTCAGTTCATCGCTCAATCTTGAAAAATATGCAAATCTTGATGTAGATATTTTAAAAGATAAACAATATTTGGCGTCCGGAAAGGAATACTTAGATGCTGCACATAACCGTGCTCCATATTCAAGGGTTGAAACAATTTTAATGAAAGCCTTTGAGGGGATGCCATCTCCTTCTCTTCCAAAATTAAACGCTGATAAAAGTGAACGTGTTTACGAATTGAGGAGCTATGAAGGCCCAACGGAAAAGTTATCTGCAAATAAAATCTCCATGTTTAATAACGGGGAGATCGATATCTTCAAAAAACTAAATTTTAATGCAGTTTTTTATGGTCAGGTGATTGCAGGGAGCACAATGCCTAATTTAATTTATCTTACGACTTTCGAAAATATGACAGAGCGCGATACACATTGGAAAGCTTTCGGGCCTTTGTATAAACCAATGGCTGAGCTGCCCCAATACCAAAATAATGTTTCTAAAAATATAACAACCCTGTGTAGACCAACAGATTACTCAGATATATAAAATAAGGAACTATTTCTCTTTTTTTTTGCTGCAGTGAAAATGTCAGGCCTTAGCAGCGGGCTATTTTGCCAATAGCACCTAGATTCAGCCTATGATAAAGAATACATGATAGAAACCGGGGTTTTAAGATATTCAAATGGCTTTCTATTTTAAAGATTTGAGTGTGCTTTTATAGAAAGCACACTCAAATGATACTATTCAGCTAGGTTTTGATACGATTTGATCAAATTCGCAAAACATATTTATTTAATTTCACCGACTCTTTCAAATATGTATGAACGAATAGATTAATACCGTAGCCAAGATCAATGAATATCACAAAGCTTTCAACAAAACCACACTACCCGGTACTTGATGGATTACGTGGAGTCGCTGCAATCATCGTTGTCACCTTTCACTTGACTGAACCATTGGGAACTGGTCACCTCGATATTTTGGTTAACCATGGTTATCTGGCGGTTGATTTTTTCTTTCTATTGTCTGGCTTCGTGATCGGTTACGCATATGACGATCGCTGGCAAAAGTTGACAATTGGTACATTCCTCAAGCGTCGTATCGAACGTTTACAACCTATGGTTATACTGGGTATGACACTTGGAGCAATTGGTTTTTATTTTACAGATTCGACAATTTGGCCTCTCATTCACACTGTTCCATTTTGGAAAATGTTATTGGTAATGCTGATTGGCTATACGATACTACCTGTTCCATTATCATTGGATATACGTGGTTGGCAAGAAATGCATCCTCTCAATAGCGTCGGTTGGTCATTATTCTTTGAGTACATTGCTAATATTTTATATGCAATCGGTATCCGAAAGTTGTCCAAAAAAGCTTTGGGTGTTTTTGTTTTCATTGCTGCTGTTGCATTGGCCCATCTAGCTATTACGAGTCCGAATGGTGACGTTAGTGGTGGCTGGACTTTGAACAGTGAACAGGTGTACATCGGTATTACAAGAACGATGTATCCTTTTTTTGCCGGATTGTTACTTTCAAGAATATCTACTCCCAAGCGAATTAAATATGCGTTTTTATGGTGCAGCATATTAGTGGCAACAATCCTATACATGCCCCGCATAGGTGGGGCTGAGCGACTTTGGATGAATGGTATCTACGAGTCCGTTTGTATAATAATTCTTTTTCCAGCTATTGTTTATCTAGGCTCCAGTGCTGTAATCAATAGCGCTCTGGAAAAGAAAATATGTAAATTCCTAGGCGATATCTCCTATCCCCTTTATTTAGTTCACTATCCACTTGTATACTTTTATGTGGCTTGGATCAGCAACAATAAAGGTGTGACAATTGCACAAGTCTGGCCTTATGCTTTACTGATATTGGTGATCAGTATCATACTCGCATATATTAGTCTGAAATGGTATGACGAACCACTACGTAAATGGCTTAGAAAAAAAATTGGATAAAAGGGGACTATATCCGATTTATCACCTGCGGGAGAGCCGCCTTAAACCAGTATGTGTAATACTCTGGATGAACGGAAATATCTGCTAGAACCTCATCAACCGGACACCACCTAAAATCAGCGGCTTCTGCTGGATTGGGTATAGGGTCTGCACTGAAATACCCGGTAAAAACGTGATCGTACTCGTATTCGATCAGGTTATTCTCTACTTCAGCATGATAAATAAAGGAAAAAGAAAAGGTCAGTTGGCAAGAAATACCCATTTCAAAAAACAATCGCTCCTGGGCACTATCCAATAGGTCCTCTCCAAGCTGGGGGTGTGAGCAGCAGGTATTGGTCCAAAGACCACCTCCATGATATTTATCAAACGCACGTCGCTGGAGGAGTAACTCTCCGCTACCGTTAAAAATAAAGATTGAAAAGGCACGGTGTAGCAGCCCCTGCTGGTGTGCGGATAGCTTATCCATCTGCCCAAGTGCTTGATCGTTTTCATCTACGAGCACAACGTTATTTCTGTTCATAATTTTAATTTTTTAAGGGCGAGAACTGATAAATTGTGCTTGTCTTGTTCGCCCTAATTGTCTGCCCTGAAATTTTTTGAAAAAATAAAGTACCAATAAAAATTGGCTATATCCGTATACCGCATCCTCAATCGGAATTGTGAGTATCCGAATCCCCATAAAATCTGCTGGATTATAATTGACTATCGGCGATTCCAGCCCTGTCCCCGTAAGTATGCCATTAACTGGCAAAAAACCCAACATAAGCAATGTAAAAACCAAAGAGGCCTGCGTGATCCATTGTACACGTAATACAAAATGGAAGATCAATAGTGTCAGGATGGTCACCACTGCTGTGACAACTGTATATATTCGGTCTGCATAGCGGAGAGCTACTACAGCGCAAATGATAACGCTCACAAAGACCAATATATTATTAAATGCACTGAGCTGCTCCAATCTGAAAAACTTACTTATGCAGAAATAGGTGAAGATACAGGAAAAAGGAATAAAAATAAAAAACAACCATTCTTCCAGAGGCAATCCTGCAATCACTACCCCTATCGTATAACGGGTATCGAACCACCATACACCACGACTGGTAAACCAGATGTCCCAGGCGATAAAAAATATCGCGACGAGGGCTGAAGCCTTGAAAAATGGAATAAATTCACGATCGAATCGAAGCCGCCTGTCGAAGGAGGCGACAAAACAGATTACTACCGTAAAAAATAAGATAAGTGAATAAGTATATTTCATCACGCCTTTTCATTATTACTGTACATTTTAAAATATTTCATCGGAACATATAAGAAGCCGAAACATTCACCTTCTTCCTTGCCTAAATGCTTATGATGTTGTTTGTGGGCACGACGAAGTGCCAAAAAGTAACGATTGTTTGTTTTGCTCAGCAATTTGAACCGTTGATGGATAAAAATATCATGTACAAAGAAGTATGCCATACCGTAGAGCATAATCCCCAAACCTATATAAAACAGATAATTGTAATCCTTTAGCGATCCAAAATACATTAATGCAATGGTAGGAAGCGCAAAGATGACAAAAAAGTAATCATTCTTTTCCAAAAATCCCGCATTACTATGGTCATGATGATCTCTGTGCAATATCCAAAGAAAACCATGCATAATATATTTATGAATAAGCCAGGTAGCGCCCTCCATAGCAATAAAAGTGATCAATATGGTAATAAAATTCATATCTCTATTTTATAAATAAGCCGTTTTGTAACGCAAGTAACTTTTTAAAGCAACGTAGGCTTTCTCTGCATTCGGAACTCTAATTCTATTTTCCAGAATTTCTTTTGAAGATTTTTTCCGGATCTTGGCAAATAACGAAAGATAATATTTGTAAGCCAGATAAACACCAAATTTTGCCGATGTAGGCAATTTTTTAATTCCCAAAAGGGCTTCCTTAAATTCATTGTGAATTTCATCCTCAATCTGGCTTTTGAGTGCGTTGTCGAAAACGGTCATATCCAAGTTCGGAAAATAGGTACGCCCAAGGACATGATAGTCATCTTTAAGATCCCGCAAAAAGTTTATTTTTTGAAAAGCAGAACCAAGTTTCATCGCATAAGGTTTTAACTCCTGGTAATGTTGCTTGTCTCCTTCCGTAAAAACCTGTAAGCACATTAATCCGACAACTTCTGCAGATCCATAAATATATTCTTTATAACGTTCGGAGTTATAATCCACCTTGTTCAAATCCATTTTCATACTATGGAGAAATTGACGAATAAGATCACTATCTATGTTATATTTATGTACCGTCTCCTGAAAGGATTGCAATATTGGATTTAAAGAAATGCGTTCCTCCAACGCATAGCTTGTTTCGAGATATAGCCTTCCCAGCAAGCGCTGCCTATCATAACCATGGAAACTATCCACAATTTCGTCAGCAAGTCGCACATATCCATAAATGGCATAAATACTGTCGCGAATACTAGGCTTCAGCGCCAAAATACCAAGAGAAAAGCTGGTACTATACTTTTCAGTTGTTTTTTTGCTTACTTCATAAGCGAGTTCATCAAATAGTTTCTTCATATCTTATAATTTACGAAAGGATTCAATGGCTTCTTTGGCAACAATTTTTCCCGATATAATAGAGGGTGGCACGCCTGGTCCAGGCACAGTAAGCTGCCCCGTATAAAAAAGATTTTGAACGGATTTGTTTCTAATTTTCGGTTTCAATACTGCGGTCTGTTTCAAGGTATTTGCGAGCCCATAGGCATTTCCACCATAAGCATTATAATCCCGGACAAAATCACTGACACAATAGCTCCTTTTATATAAAATCTGCTGATAGAGATTTTTTGTACCGGTTTGTTTTTCGAGGCGTTCGAGCATATGCATCAGATACTCCTCACGGGTTTCTTCGTTATCCAAGATGCCGGTTGCCAAAGGCATCAACAAAAAGAGGTTCTCCTGACCGGCCGGGGCAACATCCATATCCGATTTTGATGGACAACAGGCATAGAAAAGTGGATTTTCAGGCCATTTTTTATCGGCATAAATGCAGTCAATATGGTCATCCAGAGGATACTCGAAGAAAAGTGTATGATGTGTCAGGTTAGCTATGGATGATTTCAGTCCGAGGTAATAAATCAAGCTGGAAGGAGCAAATGTCCTACTTTTCCAATATGCGGCATCATAATTCCTAAACTTTTCGGGTAATTGCATTTCAATATGATGATAATCGGCCGAGGCAACCACGAGATCAAATTCTTGATTTTCGCCATTAATCCTGAGCGAACGGATCTTTTTGTTTTCTATATTTATTGCATCGACATTATGGTTAAAATGGAATGTTACACCCTGCGCTTCGGCTACCTGCTGCATAGCCAATACCAATTGATAAAACCCGCCTTTGGGATAATGTGTTCCTAGTGCATAGCCGCCATAATTCATCAAGCTATATAATGCTGGGATATCCTTGGGAGAAGCCCCCAAAAATATAACCGGAAATTCCATCAGCGTACGTAGTCTTTCGTCAGTAAAATATTTTGCGACATAAGATCTAAAACTAGAAAGCAAATCCAATCTGAATGCGCTCCGTGCAATTTTGGGAGATATGAATTCGAACCAACTATGGCAAGGTTTATTGACAAAATCACGCATCCCTACTTCGTATTTGAATTTTGCGGCATGCATAAATTTTTCAAGTTGCGCCCCGGCCCCAGCTTCAATGCTTTCGAAGAGCCGCTTTAACTCTTCATACGACTCCGGAACACTGATCTTTCCAGAAGAAAAAATCATTTCAAACTGTGGGTTGAGCGACATGAGATCAAAGAAATCTGAGCTATTGTAGCCAAAATCCGAGAAAAAGGATTCTATAATATCGGGCATCCAGTACCAGCTAGGGCCCATATCAAACTTAAAGCCCTCGGGCGTAGAAAATTGTCGAGCACGTCCGCCCGGCTGTCCATGCTTTTCAAAAACATGAACAGCATACCCAGCTCGACCCAAATAGGCAGCAGCCGAAAGCCCCGAAAAACCTGCACCAATGACAGCTATTTTCTTCTTCATTTTCTTTCGAATTTATATGTTGGCTCCATCCAACAATTTGTTAGTCGCAATATTTTTATCATAAATTAACTGATGGAAATCCTTAAGTTTATTCAACAAGTTTATCAATATCATCTTTTCATTATAAGTAAGATCGCCAGAAACGAGCTGTGTAGCATGACGTATTTTCTCCATTTGTTGATCCAATACTTTTGAACCGGCTGATGTCAGGTGAATTACTTTGCTACGCTTATCCATATCAGACTCATCCTGACTAATCCATCCTTGCTTGAGCAAACGGTTAATAATGGCCATACCGACTGGCTTTTCATGGATATTGCGTTTGATCAATTGCATCTTTGTCATCTCTCCAAATGATTTCAATGTAATCAAATAGATAAATTCCTCTTGTGTAGAAAAAGCAGATCCCCAAATAGCAGCTTTTGAATAACTTTTTGCAAATCTGTTCATATGCACAATTAATGTACTTATCACACTCTCCGGACTACGCCCGTTTTCTTTACCTTCCCATTGCGGTTCAGCTAATAAACCACTTTGCTTGCTTACCACCCAGCATTTAAATCCCTCAACATCATGACTATAGCTACCATTCTTATTTTCATCTTCGAATTGCTCAATCAACGGCAGCATTTGTTGTAAAAGTTTATACTTCATAAAACTATATTAGAACATAAATATACTATTATAGTTTTATTTATTTTTAATTTACACAATTTTGATATATAAATATACTAAATAATACATTTTAAATGAAGACTATACAACTAATTAGAGCTGTTATGACGCCAATGAAGTCGCTTGTAGAAAATAAGGCCGTTAAAAAAAAGAAATAAAAGGGTTATGCCTTATCAGATTTGCTAGGACGCCGTACTTTTTTAATGACCCACCTAGCCGTGAATGTTATTCTATTTCTTACCCTATGGAAAGTTGACTCAAGAACAAATCTTTTAAATTTGTAAGACTGGCAAATCAACAAAATTCAAAACGTTTTCCATTACAGCAGGGATAAAAAACAGAAATGGCTATGAAAAAATACTGGGAATTTGCATCAAGGGACATAAATTGAAACAGCCGGGGATAGTCGATTTTTCAGTTCTACAGAAAATAAAAAAAATAACCAAAAAATATAAAAGCTATGCAAAAGATAATTCCAAACCTTTGGTTTGACAGCAACGCACAGGAAGCCGCAGAATATTACGTGTCGGTTTTCAAAGATGGCAAGATCATCAATATTACTTATTACCCGAATTCAGAAACCGAAGGACTGGCTGATTTCCAGAAGGATTTCGCCGGAAAAGTGCTTACCGTTGAGTTTGAGATTTTGGGAATGCGTTTCATCGGGATCAATGCCGGACCGATATTCAAATTTAACGAGGCTATTTCGCTGATGATCCCATGTAAAGACCAGATTGAAATAGACTACTACTGGGATGCTCTGACATCGGAAGGAGGACAAGAAAGCGTTTGTGGCTGGCTGAAAGACAGATACGGATTAAGCTGGCAGGTTTCTCCCGAAAATTGGGAAGAGCTCAACAAAAGACCAGATGCGTTCAAAAAAATGATGGGAATGAAAAAGATCATTATTGCTGATTTCTGAAAACAAATTGATTATGGCTAAAACGCATTTTAAATCCATTGAAGAATATCACAGTAATTAGTCATGATCCGAAAAACTTCAGCGCTTTTATTATTTATATGTTTAGTCAATCTGCTTTAAGCACAAACAAAAATTCACGGTCTCGTTTACCTATATGTAGGCTGGTTCTACGTGAACTTGCGTTGCAGTATTCTTAAATTGGTAGATTATTTTGAGAAAAAGCTGCTAAACAGAGTTTTAATCGGCTATGCAAGAAAACATCGACAAGTAACAAACCAAAGAACATCAACGCAAATCCAATAGACAAGCCCTGGAAGTATTCTTTTGAAATGCTGAAATAGCCTATTATTGATCCTGCACATAAAGCGGCCCATAAATATTTGGTCAGGGTGTAACTTCTATCAAAACCTTTTATTTTTTTATATTCCTGCATTAAAGTTTGAGAAAGGTTCTGATGATACGACTTCTCCATATCTGCAGAATATTTAGGCTTTGATGACAACATAAAACTAGCGTATCCCAAATTCACTACAAATAAAAAGCTGAGTGGTAGGGCTATTCCTTTTTGTAGAACGCCTCCATTTTTTACAAGAAAAAACAAAATGGGCAAAACAACAAAAATAGAAATTCCCATCATCCATTTTCCCTGTAAAATATCCCCCTTGACCCACATAATTATATGTTCGACGTTATTCATTTTATCTGATTAATAGTGTTGTACTGTTCTTTTAGATCTGGTGAAATACTGATTTCATTTTTGAATCACTAATCTTCTATTTTTCTAAGGTCAGAGGTTGTAAAACCGTATTTTTTCTTAAATGAAAAATAAAAATGTGAAAGATTCTCGAATCCGAGATCCAAATAGAAATCTACGGGCTTTCGCTTAAGATATTTTATAAAATAGTAAGCTTCCTCAAGGCGACGTTCAAGAAGCCACTGTTTAGGTGTCGCATTAAATGCTTTATTGAAATCGCGTTTAAAACTAGAAAGACTCCTACCTGTTAGTTTGGCAAATGCCTCGATAGAGACATTAAACATATAGTTCTGTTCCATAAAATCCTGCAGATCTATCTTGTAGGGAGATGAAAAATCAAACAAAATCTGTTTAAAATCAGGGTTAGCTTGCAAAAGCAGCTCTATTGCTTCCCTGATTTTGAGATCTGCTAACTTTGGAGTAGCTTCTTTTTTCTTGTTGATGTATGGTGCAAGCGAAATAAAATAGCTTCGAATGAAATCGTCAGGTTCAAAAAACAATCTTTGCCCCCCTGTATATCCGTCTTCTACTTCAATTTTATTTTCCAGCGCATATTTATTCAGAACTTCTCTATCCAGCGTAATAGAAACAAATTTATACGCTCCTGACTTTGACGGGTATTTTGTTGTGCGGATCAACTGATTTTTTCTAATCAATACAATCGTATTTTCAGGAACAACCGTCGTTCCCCCCGGATAAACAGCGTGTGTCTCTCCTGAGAGCTGAAACCCTAGTAGGTGCTCTGGGATAAACTCCTCATACCCCCTATGCTTGTCAAACTGACAGGAGTAAACCAGTCTGTCAAATATGATCTCCCTCGTACCATCCATATTTTAAAAATTTAAATTTCAGGAAATAGAAACTGCTCCTGCCATTGCAATTTCTTTATCCTGATCTGGGCTTCCGCCTGAGGATGCAATTGCTCCAATTATCTTGCCATCCTTATTTTTGATCACTACACCACCAGCAATAGTCATTAACCCTTCATTGGAATTCAACATTCCAAATCCATGTATATCTGCCCCGGAAACAATGGTACCCATAGTGTCACTATCTACGCCAAACATGACAGCTGTTCTTGCTTTTTTTACTGCGAAATCGATAACACCGTAGACACTGTCAAGTCTGCCAAACGCCACCAAATGACCACCCGTATCCACTACGGCAAGGCTCACAGGAATATGGAGGGACTTGGCTTTTTCTATAGAAGTATCCAAAGCTTTTGCAGCCTCATTATATGTAATATTCATCTTGTTTTTGATTTTAATATACGTATGAGTATGCGCAATATTAAAACAATATTGCACATACAGGCTATGTTAAATTAACTTTTTGCAGTCCAAGCTTCCACTTGCAACTGTTTTACAAAATCTTCTGTTTCTTTGGGATGTAAATTTCTGAAATTGCTGTTGTCATCGAGCGCTACATTTACGATAACGTCCGCCATTGATTCAGGGTCCAGCTGATTGGCTAAAGATTCTGCCGTACCATCAAAAACCGAAGGTGGTGTAAAATTGGTTTTCGGATTGTACCAACGGAAAATAGTATCTACACCACGATCGTTAAATCCAGTCCCAAATATACCAGGATTACATGTAGCAATCTTGATATTAAACTGGGCTAGTTCTGTCTTCAAACCTTCGGCAATTGCTTCCATGGCGTGCTTAGAAGCACAATAAGCTGCAACATAAGGTACCGTCCACAATCCGCCCATTGAAGTGGTAAATACGATTTTACCTGGTTTCTTCTGATCGATAAATTTTTTAATAAAACCTTGTGCAAGTTCCAGCCCCCCAAAAACATTTACATCAAACATGGAGCGGATAAGATCAATTGGCTGCTCGGCAATAGGTCCTCCTTCCATAATTCCAGCATTACTGATTAAAATGTCAATATCATATTTTCCAACGATGTAAGCAATATCACGCGCATCGGTAACATCTAATTTGTCAACAATGAATTCTATCCCTTGTTCTCGACCTTCTCTAATCAGGTCGCTCATTTGGGGATAAATCTGAGCTGTGGCAATAATTTTGTATCCTTTTTTCGCTAGCGCAAATGCTGCGATTTTTCCAAACCCACTTGCAGCGCCTGTAATTAAAATTGTCTTGCTCATCTTTTTTGTTTTAAATGTGATTAATCTTTGTTGTGTACCTAATGTTACGTACTATTGCAAAGTTCAATTAAATTAAACGAACAAGTATTGGTTATACGTCCAATTTTGTCATGCTATGAAGTTCATTCCCTCTAGCTCTTCATCCACTGACTGCTATCTACTTACTCGATCAGCGAACTAAACCAGGACGCAGTTGTTTGCTACGATCGACGAGTTCATAAAGTATCAGCATATTCCACTTTATTCCAAGGAGGTTCATATTCGGCGCAAAGTACTGATCGAAAACACCATACTTTAACGCCCGAATAGGTTATCCATGGGCAACCTATTCTCTATCGGCCAAAAAAAGATTCGGAGCTAACGATTTTGACTAATGTCAACAGCTTTATCCTAATATTTGCTGCATCTTTGATGCTGTAGAACAGTAAGCGATGAAAGAACAACTTTTGCAATTAATACGGGAAAAAGTAACGTTAACCGAAGATCAATTAACGGAGATTATAACGTATTTCAATCCTGAGTCAATAAAAAAGAATGAGCATCTACTCGAAGAAGGTACTGTTGCGGATCGTCTTTTTTTTGTCAGCAAAGGTTGTCTACGTCTTTATTTTCGAAACGACGACCTATCGTCCGCAACTCGCTTCATGGCTTTCGAGCACACATTTTTGACCTCTATTGTCAGCTTTATTTCTAGACTGCCGGCGACAGAATTTATTCAAGCCGTAGAAGATAGTGAGGTGCTCAGCATTAGCCACGCCGACTTCTCATATTTGAGAGCCAATATACCCGAATGGGACAAATTTTATATCTACATCCTGGAATATGGATTAACAGTAATAAACAACAAACTCAGTAGCTTATTAACTCAGACCGCAAAGGAACGGTATCGGGACTTACTGAAAAATAATCCCGAACTGACACAGCGATTGTCCAATGCTAATTTGGCTGCCTATCTAGCCATATCTCCTGAAACATTAAGCAGACTGAAATCTAATATATAAAATGAAATGAGAAGCGACGAAGTAAAAAAAGGTTATCAACGTACCCCCCACAGGGCATTGTTGCGGGCAACGGGACTGAAAGATGACGATTTTTGTAAGCCATTTATTGGAGTAGCGAATTCATTCATCGAAATAATCCCTGGGCATTATTTTCTTAATAAGGTTGCTGAAATCATTAAAGAAGAAATCAGAGCTAATGGATGCGTCCCGTTTGAATTTAATACGATCGGCATAGACGATGGTATCGCAATGGGCCATGACGGGATGTTATACTCGCTACCTAGCCGCGAACTGATCGCCAACTCAATTGAAAGCGTCATGAATGCACACAAATTGGACGCGATGATAGCGATTCCAAACTGTGATAAGATCGTACCGGGAATGATCATGGGGGCTCTCCGAGTGGATGTACCAACGATCTTTGTAAGTGGTGGCCCAATGCAAAAAGGCTACAGTAAAGATGGCTCTGCAATAGACTTGGCCACCGCTTTCGAAGCTGTAGGTAAACATGAAGCTGGCATTCTTAATGAGGACGAGCTTAAAGATATCGAGTGTAACGCATGCCCTAGCGGAGGGAGCTGCTCAGGCATGTTTACTGCAAACTCCATGAATACCTTAATGGAAGCTATGGGTATTGCATTACCCGGAAATGGTACAATCTTGGCACTGACACCTGAGCGGGAGGATCTGTATCGGAAGGCGGCCAGAAGAATTTGTGAAATCGCTAAAGACAGTCAACTTTCAAAACAATTCAAGCTTAAAAATATCATCAATGAAAAGGCCATACAGAACGCTTTCGCAGTAGACATGGCCATGGGAGGAAGTACTAATACGGTGCTCCATATGCTCGCCATAGCGCATGAGGCCGATGTCGATTTTCAGCTTAGCGATATCAACGTGATCGCTCAACAAGTATCGCACATTGCGAAAATATCACCAAGTTTAAGTAATATTCACATGGAGGATATTCATCGCGCCGGCGGGGTAAATGCTGTAATGAACGAAATGACGAAACGAAGCAACCATCTGCTCCTGGATAATAAAACAATTACCGGCCAAATGTTATTCAAAAGGATTGAAAATGCAGAGATCAAAGATACAACGGTCATACATACTATTGATAATCCATATAGTCATGTTGGTGGTTTGGCTATTCTATATGGAAATCTCGCTGAGCAGGGCGCCGTAGTGAAATCCGCAGGAATTACAGGCGACAGAAAATTTACCGGGACTGCCATTTGCTACAATAGTCAAGCCGAAGCTATTGCGGGAATCCTCGCAGGCGATATTAAAGCAGGCAATGTAGTAGTGATTCGCTACGAAGGTCCTAAAGGCGGCCCCGGGATGCAGGAGATGTTGACGCCGACTAGCTTAATCATGGGAATGGGATTGGGTAGCTCTGTCGCATTGATAACGGATGGCCGATTCAGCGGCGCTACACGTGGAGCCGCAATAGGCCACGTCTCACCCGAAGCTGCTGAAGGCGGGGTCATTGGCTTACTACAAAATGGAGATTTAATCCATATCGATATTGACAACTACCTCCTTTCAGTGGACCTTAGTCAAGAAGAAATCCAAATACGCCGGAAAAATTTTATTCCTATCAGTAAAAAACTGAATTCTAAATGGCTAAGCCAATATCGTCAACTGGTGGGCAATGCAAGTTGTGGTGCTATATTAAAATGCTAAGTTTGAAATTATCACCTTAACTAGGATTTATTTTGAGCATAGAATTCTGATCCAGCAATATTCCCATTTTTTTTATATTTGAACAAAATGGAACTCATACCCTATCTGCTTAAGCACACAAAATTAAACAGGACCGAATGCGAAGCTATCGACAACGCTTTTGCTACAGAAACTTTTGCGAAAGGAACCATATTATCACAGCCAGATAACCATCACCAAAATGTTTATTTTGTTGAAAAAGGATTGTTACGCGCTTTTTATTATTTAGATGGAAAAGATGTCACCCATTATTTTTTTGATGAGAATAATTTCTTGGTATCCTTTGAAAGTGTTTTTTTTAACCGTCCCCACCCCTATGGCAAACAGGTTTTGGAAGAAACTTGTTTGCGTATCATCCCTTACAGCAAACTCGATGCCCTTTGTAATGGTATTCCCACTTTTAAAGACTACCGGTTGAAGGTATCCCTGCAAGTGGTTAGTATGTTATCGGATAAAATCCTTTCACTGCAATTTCAATCTGCCGAACAACGCTATAAAAATCTGCTCGACAAATTCCCAGGCATATTACTACGAGCCCCTCTGGGATATATTGCATCTTATCTGGGTATCACGCAACAAACACTAAGCGTGATTCGGGCAGGCAGGTGATTTCATTTTTTAAGATATATTAAAAACACTTCAGAATTTTTTAATTTGCTTTGCAGTATCAAATCATTAAAATAATAAAATATGAAGAAAGTACTGTCATCTCTTGTAATCATGTTCATTACAATTATTAGCGTTGCCCAATCCACCAATAATAATTTTGTAGGTAAATGGAAGACTGAGGAAGGCTTCATTATCACCATCTCTAATAACAACGGAAAATTCTCCGGTGTTGATCCAAAAGGTCGCCCCACACTTTATAACGTACGTTTTGAAAAAAATGAGTGGAAGGGGACAGTGGAAAACCACGATACAGGCCAAAAGGGCAACTGCGAAATCTACCTGGAATGGAAAAAACTGAAAATTGTGGCGCACAAGGGAATATTTTCAAAAACTCTTTATTGGGTAAAACAATAAACCCCGAAAATTATTTATTTTGGAAGACTGTTTTCCGGAATTATATGATCAATACTTCCGAAATCTCTCGTTTTCCTGCCTTGTGCTAATTATCAGAAGTGATTTCCCTTTTATGCAGCCCTATTGTCCACGGGCCACCTAGGACATATAACGCATCTTCGGTCGATAACGAGCGTTTTTTCTGAGTATTCTAATTGGTCTGTTGCCATTCTGTGTTTCATTTCTCTATACCTACTAACCCAAAAGTTACTACTTACTTTTGGGTAACTTCTATAGTTTGGTTAGCTAATATAGATACTTTTGGAGTATCATATTTTCAAAGAAATGAAACGAATATTGCACATAATTTCAAGTCCTAAAAAAACCGATTCTGCCAGCAGAGTTCTTGGGCAAAAAGTTGCTGAAAAGCTCAAAGAAAAATTACACGAAGTTGAGATAAAGGAATATGACCTCAATGAAATCCCGCACTTGAATGCTACACATATTGATGCCTTCTTTACGGCTCCTGAAAACCGGACATCCAAGCAGAAACACGAAATTGCTGTTTCTGACCGAGCAGTCACAGACTTAATCGAAACCGACATTTTAATTGTGGAAGCTCCCATGTATAACTGGAATATCCCCTCCACATTGAAAGCTTATTTTGACCAGATTGCCAGGGCTGGGCTCACATTCCGTTATACCGGAAAAGGAGCTTTACCTGAAGGATTGCTGAAAGACAAAATTGCTTATATAGTGACTTCCTCAGGAGGAATATACACAGAAGGTGAATTAAAGCCTTTCGATTTTACGACTAATTATGTCCGCTTTTTCCTTGAGCTCATAGGGATTGAAGTCGCCGGCATTTTCCGGGCGGACGGACAGGCTATATTGGGACGTGAAAAGGCTATACAGAAAGCTTTAGAAAGCATTACTATCTAAAAAGACATCAAATTAATTAAACAATGAAAGCACGAAAAATTATCTACTACACGACAACAGCAATAACTTCGCTAATGATGCTATTTATTGCATTTGAAACCCTCACTAAGCCAGAGGTTAAGGAGTCGATGGCACATTTAGGTTTCCCGGATTACTTTAGAATTGAGTTGGGAATTGCAAAAATAATGGGGGCAGTTTTTTTGTGGCTCCCCATTCGCCTGCTGAAAGAGTCGGCATATATAGGCTTTGCGATTATGTTTATCTCGGCGGCTCTTGCCCACTACATTGTTGGAGACCCAGCTGGAAAAGTATTTGCAGGCTTTGCTTTTCTTGTAATTTTGATTGTATCGTATGTAAGCAACGCACAACTTCAAAAAAAGAAATAACGAATTGAAATCTTTAAACATCAAAAAAAGAATAATATAATTCTAATTACAGATGCAACGGGTCAGAGTTTTCGTCATTCGCTACCAATTTGTTTTTAATTCCCGACATTAGAAACGGTTTGTTTTTTTTTAACTTGCTCCTATGGAAGAATTTATTGAATACATATTACAATTTGGTAATCTAAACAGGCAACAGATCAATCTGGTCAAAAGCAGGGCTAAAGAGATCGAACTTAATAAGGATGAATATTTCGCCGAGGCTGGAAAGGTATTAAAGCATGTTGGGTTTATCCTTGACGGTATTCTGCGTATTTATTACTACAATAACAATGGAGAAGAGATTACCAAGATTTTCTTGGAGGAGAAACATTTGCTTTTTAACTTGAAGAATGTCCCATCAACGGAATATATACAAGCAGCAACATCTTGTAAGCTGCTTGTGTTTTCCAATGCAGATTGGAAAGAGATTTCAGACACTATAGTGGATTGGGAAAACATTATCCAAAAAATCACCACCAAATCACTCGTTCAAAAACTGGAAAGAGTGAGTCCCCTAATATCACAAGATGCTACCACACGGTATTTGGAATTTATGGAGAAGTACCCAGCCCTTGCCAATCGCATTCCATTGTCATACATTGCCTCTTATCTCGGAATTACACCGCAATCTCTGAGTAGAATAAGAAAAAATATCCGTTGAGTCGCTTTTTACCAAATGGTAAGTAGGTTCATTTTTTAAGTCTGCATTTTTGCATTATCAATTCTAGAAATTAAAAAATGAACAAAACAATTTTCATCACCGGAGCATCATCAGGCCTAGGAAAAGCGAGCGCAAAATTATTCGCCTCAAAAGGCTGGACTGTAATTGCTACCATGCGCCAACCCGAGCAAGAAACCGAACTGACGCAGTTGCCGAACATTCATCTTCTGAAGTTGGATATTGGCGATATAAAGCAGATAGCCCAGATTGCAGAAAAAGCAGAGAGCATTAGCCCGGTTGACGTGCTGTTAAACAACGCAGCATATGGACTTATGGGGGCGTTTGAAGGAACTAGCGACGAACAATTACAGCAACTGATCAATATCAATTTTTTAGGAACAACACTCGTAACAAAAGCATTTCTTCCATACTTCAGAAAAAGAAAACAGGGAACAGTTTTGACGGTTACGTCTTCAACCGCAAATATCCCTTATCCCTTTGTGGCAATTTATGCTGCAACAAAATCAGCGTTAGAAACATGGACAGAAGGAATGAGCTATGAACTGGGTGCATTTGGTATAACTATCAAAACCATTGTGCCGGCATATATGCAGACAAACTTCGGCAGCAATGCCCAAATGGTTTCTCATCAGGAGTATCAGGAAGTTTTTAACCATTACATAAACTCAGTCAGAGCAGATTCGGCTACCAAACGTGACGCACCAGAAACCATCGCCCAGGTGGTGTACGAAGCAGCGACTGATGGTAAACTAAAATTGCATTATACTGCCGGTGATCTTGCTACTCTGGAATATGAATGGCTGAGAAAAGATGGCGTCGATACTGTCATTGACACAATGAATAAACGATTTCTTACCTCCCGCACTAGACACAAAAATTCTGAACACTAAGATAGTAGTATTCAAAATTATATGAGAAATGGCAATACCATTGAGCTCTTAGATTTTCGGATATGTTATCTCGTAGATTTAAGCTCCTTCATAAAATCCTTGAATGCAGGTAAAAATTCTTTAAATAAGGGATTATCCTTATTTCTCAGCATCACCTCACTGAAAAGTTTCAAGCCCACAATAAATTCAATATTATCGGATTTGTTTTCAAAACGACCACTATCTTTTGTCTTTTCTATCAACGAAAGGATATTGTCGTGATTTTCAAATTCAAATTTGATCGATCTTTGTTCCTGTGAACCATCTTTTAATCCCAATTCCTGTAAATGGATTTTATACTTATTATTTTTCTTCATTGCTGCTCAGATAAATTGTGAATCTCATTATTACAAAGCTGCAGTAAAAAGAACAACAACGGTAATAATAATAGGCAGAAAAGTTATAATATTCGGAAAACGGAACATAACAATACCAGTAAGTTGATTAATGTCTGAAACAAAATTAGCTTGCGAATTTGTAACCCTTGTATTAAAAACATACCTGTCATCAATTAAAGCACCAATTATGCGTTGGCATCGTGCATTTTGATTCACGATGCCAATCGTTGCCTTTACCCTGCATATTTTACTCACTATACACCAGTTATACTAAACACATAGCTACCTTTTCTTTCTATGATCAACTGCATCATGGTTGTAAAAGGTATATGGGGCTTAAAGCTGGCGCGTTTTGTTTCGCTATAGCCTTGGTCCGCCCAATGGGATGAATCTTGAGATTATCAAAATAAGGAGTGCTGACACGATTCTGCTGTAAGGATGCCATCAGTCCAGCCATGCCATGGGGATAGTGAGCCGATGTAGCTTTCACTACTTCCCTCCCATCGACAAAGCCTGTCAGTTCGTCACCTACAAATCGCAGTGTCAACGAATGCCACTGACAAGCGTTGATTCCTTCTATTTTGGCACTGGCCAATGTGTACTCTCCGCCCACCTCTTTATCGGTACGGGCCAGGATCAGGGCTTGCTGCTCGGCATCACCAATGAGTTCTTTCGGATCGGGTTTTCCTCTGGAAAGAACCAACGTACAGTTACCTTTGTCATCTAATTTGAGGTAATAGCCTTTAGCCCAAATGCCATAGCCCGAACCGACATCACTCAAGCGCCCCATTACGGCTGCCTCGTCTTGCGGATTTAGATAGACGTCGGCACTGATTTCATAGTCAATCCAGGCCGAATCGCCAAGAATAGTATAATGATGCCATTCCGGTGCCCAGCTAAGCGTATGCTCGCCCACCACCTGGCGAATACATTGTCCTTTGTGGTCTGGACGTTCGGTGAGTTCAAAGCTGCCGATCAGGTCAGCTGTATAATGTGGAAGGTAACCCCACTGTTCGGGATGTGCATAGCCGTCGAAGTTGTCTTCGTAAGGAATTGGGAAGGGTTTTGACTGTGGGATATTTGCAAATGTCCCCTTCTGCTGCCCCTTTGTTGTGGAGATAGAATAGACTGTATTGGGCTGAAGCGTGATGCTATAACTGCCATTTTTAGGTGTGATGTCAGCCATGCGAACGAATTGCTCCTGCGGATTGCTGTACCATACACAAAGTTTATCGGTTGACAAGCCCTTCGAAAGCTTAACCGTCACGGTCTGCGCCTTCTTGGCATCTTTTGTTTCAAAGATAATACTATAGTCGCCAGTCTTTGGATTTTTCAACGTAGCCATGCTCCCGCCATCTTTGAGATAGGCACAGCCATCATTGAGATACTGCCAGCCGATCTGAGTAAACTGCCCATAGTGGGCATAGCCCCAAAGCGCTTCACGCACCTTATAGTTGCCACTCCAGGGCTCACGGGCCAGCACCATGGCGGGGGTTTCACTGTATGGTTCCAGCGGGTATACCCCTGCTATATCATACCAGTTGATGACTCTGGTAGCGCCGCTGATAATATAATTCTCGTTGAAACACTTTACAATAGTAATCAGCGCATCGAAACCTTTGCGATAGACGTGATCCTCACTATTCCATATCGGTTTGCCCATTGCTTCGGCCATTGCCCGCTGTTCTTTGGTCAACTGAATCTCACTAAAGGTATGTGCGCTGACCACATCAAGTGCGTCTCGCAGTTCCTTGTCCTTCTGCATATCCTTTAGGAATTCCATTTTCGATTCGCCCCAGTTGTCGAAACCATGCAGTTTAACATTCCGGAAGCCATTTTCATTCATGGTCCTTCGGAGCATTTTGGCAAAGTCATAGCTGACGCCTTTCTCGTTATGGCATCCAATTGCATCTAATTCCAGACCATGGACTTGGCGCAGCCCCTGCAGCCAAGAGACATAATAGTCTACCATATCCTGAGACCAAAAATTACCCACCCATGCCGGGGCGCTCCAAGCGGTTCCGTCGAGCGCCAGCTGCGGATTGCGCCTTTTGGCCTCCTGCATGATCCACCACATATAGCCGCGCTGGTAATTGAAGTCTCCACGATAATGACTATGGCTGGGCATAGAGCCTTGCGTCGAGTTACCGTCACCTGGAATCTCGACCAGCAGCGAACTGACTGAACCACCAAACATAGGCTTATAGACCATATCAAAAATTTCGCTGCGCTGCTTCTCGGAATAGTCTTTGAGCAAAACGGATGTTGCTCCGCCACCATTGACTACTCCGATACCGTCAAAACGCTTTCCCTGGCCTTTGCCACTCAATTGTATGGATTGCTGTGCGATGCTAATAGAGGAAGAACAGATCATCAATAATAAAGTGATCTGCCATTTTTTCTTTGGTTTCTTTATCATAAAAAAATTAATTGAATGCCTTATTCAATTTAAACGCCTGTCCATAACTGGCAATAGCCTCAAAAATAGAAATAGTATTAAAAGACGTTTCATTGGTTATTGTTTCAAAACTGTGGGTTAAAATACTGATTTTATAAATTCTCACATCATAACTAATCATTTTATACCCTAACCTGAAACATTTGGCCCCCTAGCTAGAACATCATATATTGAATTTATTGACCTAGAGGAACAATTTAATAATCCTGATTTTATTTCCATCGAATCCGATGGAATTCGTTTATGCGAATGAAACCAACCTGCTTAATGTAGCACTGTCTGGAATGATCGCAAAACAATGGAGAATTAAAGTTCAAATATTGAAAAACCTATATCATTTAGACTTATAGATGGTAGATGATTGTTCATAAATATCATCTGGTTTTTTCTCATTAAATAATTCTTGAAATTTTTTCATGGCATAATCGTAATCGGAACGATTAACTTGTGCGGTTAAAAACTGCGCAGAAAACAGAAATAAAACAAGAAGGATATAAAACTTATAATTTAGTTTATTTTTCATTTTTATGCATTTAAATAGTATTCGGATCTTGTGCATCACAGAAGAGCCACTCAAGCTGGATTTTCGATGAGCATGTGTAAAATACTTAACTTTTCGCTCAACCCTGGCTAAATAAAATCTGTATCTCGTCCGGAAATTGCTCTGCCTAGCACTTTTAAAATTGTGATAAGACTCCCGGAATCGGATTTCCAATATTGGGTAGCTGTCACTCTTAATCTTAATACTCTAATTTTAGGATCATCAGCACCTTTTTCAAACAATTTTGTGTCTATATGATTTCGATATTTCTGAATTCGGGTTTTGCTGTCGCTGACCATACCGTTGCCAACGATACGAATAAACTGAAGGTCCCCTGGTCTGGTATAGATGAGGGTTACATTATCATTTGTCTGCAAGTTCTTAAAGGAGGTACTTTCAGAAGAAATCAGATGCCAAATATCACCATCGTCATCCAACTCTTGTCTTTTTAAGGATACCACATTTGGAAATTGTTCATTTTCTGAAAACGTGCACATCATTCCTACATCAATATCGGCGACCATCATTTTTAGCTTATCGACTTCGGATCTGTTTATGTATTTATTTTTCATGCTGTATTTAATTATTACTATAATATAAAAGAACAGGACTAAAAATAATATCGTTTCAGACTTTCTACGCTTTTTGACTGGGGTTATTACGCAAATCTTAAATTCTATTTGGATAAGAGCAAAAAGAAAGGATCAATTATACTTTTGGCTTCTTTGGAAGAAAGGACTTATCATTTACTGTCGAATCTTTATACTCTTTTCTAAGCTGTTCGAGCTTTTTATGCATTGTCGCTCGTACAGTTTTATACTTGGGGTCATGATACACATTATTCAGTTCTTGGGGATCTGTTTCTAGATCGTAAAGTTCCCATTCATCCACATCGTAATAAAAGTGGATAAGCTTGTATCGATCGGTTCGAACGCCATAATGCCTTTTTACAGCATGAATACCAGGATATTCATAATAGGTGTAATAGACTGCATCGCGCCAGTTTTCGTCTTTGCCGCTGGCCAGTTTTCTGAACGACTTACCTTGCATGTCTGCTGGGATAGCTACATTTGCATAATCAAGCAATGTGGGGGCGAAGTCAAGGTTCTGAACAAGGGCATCAGATTTTTTTCCGCCTTCTATTTCAGCTGGATAACGTAACAGTAGTGGCGTGCGCAAAGATTCTTCATACATGAATCTTTTATCAAACCAGCCGTGTTCGCCTAAATAAAATCCCTGATCGGATGTATAAACCACTATGGTGTTTTCGTCCAGTCCATTTCCTTTTAAAAAATCGAGCATACGCCCTACCCCTTCGTCAACCGCAGCGACTGTTCCCAGGTAATCCTGCATATAGCGTTGGTAGCGCCAACGCATAAGTTCCTGTTGGTTCATGGATGGATATTTCCTTTTGAAATCTTCCATAATAGGATTATACACCTTATCCCAAGCTTCGCGCTCCTCTGTGGTCATCCTTCCTAGCATGTTATTATAAGCAGTTTTGTCCCAGCTCATAAATCCTTTCAGTCCCAATTCTTCCATCATTGCGGGGGGTACTTTATTGTCACCAGCCCAGTTCATATTTTTCAGAATATTCATTTCTGCGGTTTTAGCTGCAGTACCTCTATTTTTAAAATCGTCAAACAATGTCTTGGGCTCCGGAAAGTTCATTTTCGTATACTCCTCTAGGTGTCTGAGAGCCGGCAACCATTCACGATGTGGGGCTTTTTGGTGAAAGAGTAGGCAAAAGGGCTTGCTCTGGTCGCGGTTTTTGATCCAATCAATTGCCATGTCAGTTGTCAGATCAGTCACGTAGCCATGAAGCTGTTGCTTAGTGCCATTGATGATAAAATTAGGATTATAATATTCTCCTTGATCTATGAGCACCGCGGAATGATCAAATCCTTGTGGAAGACCATCCATATGTATTTTACCAATTAATGCTGTTTGATATCCATGTTGCTGAAGCTCTTTGGCAAAATTGTCCTGGTTCCAATCAAAGCGTGCTTCATTATCTACTTTGCCATTGATAAAACTATGTTTACCTGTTAAGAGTACCGCCCGGCTGGGTGCACAGAGGGAATTCGTGACCGACGCTCTCGTAAAAAGAACACCTTCTTTTGCAAGACGATCAATATTTGGTGTCCTATTCAACCCATATCCATACGCGCTGACAGCTTGATATGCATGATCATCGCTCATGATATAAACAATATTTGGTCTTTGCTTAGAAGTTTTTAATGATTGCGCAAAGGCTGGTTGTAAGAAAAGAACTGTAATAAGCGCAAAGAGTTCATTTTTTATATTCACCTTCATCTATTTAGTTTTATTGTTTTATATATCGGATTACTCTTCCTAGGGATAAGCTAAAACACCTGACATAGTTCAGCTCATTTTCTTATTGGCATTGCTGCTGATAAACATTTCATTTTTCTCTTCCGAAATAATCTCCAAAAAGCGTTCATAATGTTTGAGCACATCGCTGATGAGCTCATTTTTGGTAAAGTACTGCACATCATATCCCTCACGGGCATCACCAAAATAAGATTTCGGAAAATACGTTTTCTTGTCTTCAAGATCGGGTAGGTTATCCTCTTCCATGACATAATCGGATACCAGTTTGACTTGGTTTTTGACACCATATATGAAGTTGTTGACCACATCATAGCGGATTTCAATTTCCATCCTTTTGGGGCCGTCCAGCCACTGAATCTTGGCTTCAATCCCATTCTGTTTAAATTCATCCCTGAGTTCTTCGAACGCCATCTTTACCGTAGTATCGATAAATTGGTCAACAGAAGCACTACTTTTAAATGAAACGATTTGTTTTAACCGGTCTTTCCAAAATTCTCCCGACCAAGGGACAGTGCTTACCGAAAAATCCCGCTCATAATAGCTGCGGTCAATAATTAGGGCTTTCACCAAGCTGACGCAGAAAAGTAGCATAATAATAGAAAAGGGCAATGCTGTAATAAGTGTCATGGTCTGCAAGGCCTGCAGACCCCCGGTATTTAATAGCATCAGGGCGAGGATAGCCAACAGCGCTCCCCAAAAAACCATCTGCCATTTGGGCGATTTGGTAGAGTTCTTAGTCGCGATACTGTCCATCACAAATATTCCGGAATCTGCCGATGTTACAAAAAATATGACGATAATAAGAATAACCAGGTAACTAACCAGATCAGAGAATGGCATATAATCCATAAATTCAAACATCAGTGCATCCGGATTGTCGGCTAACGCGCTCAAAGCTCCCTTTGCAACGTTGATGTCAAACCAAATTGCGCTATTCCCAAAAACAGACATCCATATGAAATTAAATAAAGTCGGGATAACCAGCACTGCTGCTACAAATTCACGAATGGTACGCCCCTTTGAAATTTTGGCAATAAAAAGCCCTACATAGGGTGACCAGGATATCCACCAAGCCCAATAGAGGATCGTCCAGTTGTAAAACCAGGGTAACGTAGCCTCATCATAGACATGTGTATCGAACGTCAGACTAAAAAAATTATTGATATAGTTCCCAACCCCTTCCGTAAAGCTACCGATAAGGTAAACCGTCGGACCGAGAAATAGCACAAACAACAAAAGCACCACTACCGTAATAATATTGATGCTACTCAATAACTTCACGCCCTTATCTACTCCTGAAGTTGCTGATATAATCGAGAGCAAGGTCAATATCCCCACAATAATGATCTGATAGGTAAAACTGCTCTCGGGTACAATTCCTAATGTCTGTAAGCCTGCATTCACCTGTACCACGCCAAATCCTAAGGTCGTGGTAATACCAAAAAAGGTGCTGCACAGCGCAAATACATCAATGGCATTGCCCATCTTTCCATTGATTTTGTTTTTTAAGAGCGGATAAAAGCAGCTACGGAGTGAAAGCGGCAGTCGGTAGCGGTAGGCAAAGTACGATAATGCCAATCCTACCACGCCATAAATAGCCCAGGCGTGGATCCCCCAATGAAAGAAGGTATACAGCTGTGCATTTTTAGCACGATTAATATAGTGATTTGCGGAAAAAACATCGGTCGAATAATGCTGCATAGGCTCGGCTACACTAAAATACATCAAACCAATACCCATTCCTGCTGCAAATAGCATCGAAATCCAGGAGAAAAACGAGTACTCTGGCTTACTGTCGTTGCTACCTAGCTTGATATTCCCAAACTTACTAAACATCAGATAAACTAGAAAGATAACAAACAGCGTCACTCCCCATACATACACCCAGTTGAGGTTAACAAAAATAAATTCCTTGACCGTATCTAATATACGTGCCGTCAATGTTGGGAGAAACACCGATAAAAGACATATTCCGACAATAAAGACTAAACTTGGGATTACAATACCTTTATTAAAAGTCGATTTGGATAGGATCACTAGATTTAATTTATGTAAAGAAAAAGCCCTTTATTTACGTATTTAACAATTGGTGAAGCCGATTGTTCAGAAAAAAATGAAATTAAAAATGACAATGCTCCTTCAGTGTTGGCTGTATGTAGCGTTTATTTCACCTAATGCTACGGTACTTCCATTTTTCATGATTTGAGGTAAAGAAAAAGCTTTAAGCGGTTCTCAAAATCTTTTCCATTTTTCGGCCTTTGGCCAATTCATCTATCAGCTTATCCAGATACCTTGCTTTCTGCGTAAGTGGATTTTCAATTTCCTCTATCCGATAACCACAGATCGTGCCGGTGATGAGATGAGCATTGGGGTTAAGATCAGCTCGTTCGAAGAAAGTTTGAAAGGTTACTTTCTCCTCAATCAATGCTTGCAGCTTAGTCTCATCAAAGCCGGTCAGCCATTCAATTACCTGGTGCAGTTCTTCTTTTGTTCTGCCTTTGGTTTCTACCTTTTTCACATAATGGGGATAGACAGATGCGAAAGTCATGTTTGATATCCTGTTGTTATGTTCCGCTGTGGCTTTCATACGATTATTTGTTGATTTGCTCCGCCAATCCGACCGAGACTCCTCGTATCACGATTGCAACAGAACTTGTACACTAATTTTACCGTTAAGCTACGAAATACACCATATATCTCCCACTTATTATAAGGCAATTTTTTACTTTTTAAGCTTCGAGAGCAATTTGTCCAATTGTTGAAAGTCAATGGTCATACCTTCTTGGAAGCCCATATCGATCTCCTTTTCAAGGTCTGCAAGGCTGTCGTAGGTCAGGAGCATATCTACCCGTACTTTATGGTCTACTGGTACAAATGTATTCTCCCATAAGTTTTGTGGCAACTCCAAGTTCAACACACCATTTTCATCGCTGAAACCGCCTTTGGATGAAAAGAATTTCTCTTTTACAATGGAAATAAAATTAGTCCTGGACCAACCTTTATCTCCCTCAGGGCTGACCATTGCATAGAGCCAGAAGCCACCTTCCCGAAAATCCAATGTTTTTGTTTCTGCTCTCCAAGGCTCAGGCCCCCACCATTGGTCAAGTAAATCCGCGGTTGTCCATGCCTTCCATACCAGTTCTATACCTGCATCAAATTCACGGGTAATGCTAATGGTATTGTTTTCTTTGTTGACAATGAAATCAAATAATAGCTTGCTGTTCATGATTGTTATAATTGTTTGTCCGCTTTATAATTTAATAACACCGTTCCGACATCAAAAGTTTTCGTGCCGGACTTTATTCCATCAGTGACACTATATCTATCATTTCGTAATTCAATACTAATGTTCGCCATACTAAATCAAACTTTTACTATATTTATTTACGAAACTTTTTATTAGCACACACCGTATAAATTGATGTTATTAAAATTACAGAATCAGGATATGGACAAAATCACTAAAGAGCATGTAACCGATGCGGAAAATCAGCTTTTTTTAGCCCAGCTAGCAAGCGATGTAGATGCGCTGGACCAGCTATTGCATGACGACCTTATTGCCGTTACACCGACAGGGCAAACGCTAACGAAAGAATTGGACTTAAATGCACATAGATCGAAAGCAATGATTATTGAGGATGCTTCAATAGCGATTGATGATATTAGAATAATCGAAGATACTGCGCTTTCCATTGTGACGATGACTGCAAAAGGAAAAGTAATGGGAGCTCCATTAGAAGGAAAATTCAGGTATTTTAGGGTTTGGAAAAATGTTGATGGCAAATTAAAAGTCATTGGTGCCAGTTTCATGCAATTGCCTGAATAAAGATGCATGGGGCGCGCTAACCTTGCTCAAATCGTAATTTGTAGGTGATGTAGGTTTTATAGCTGCAAGAAAAGTAATCACCTTACTATCAGACAATTTAAAAAATAACCTCTACTTTATCGCCAATAATTTTTAGCATCCTTTCAAATCCGACATCTGTCGGATGAGTGCCATCCACGGTTCCTTCTGAATCATCACCTATTAAATGATCTGTAGGGATGTAATACAAATTTTTACATCCCGCCTGCTGCAGTCTCTCATACTGTAGCCTAAAATTCTTGTTCTGCTCGATCAATCGTGCTCTCCACTTTAAATTATAATTACCAAGCTGACGCGTAATACTCTCTACCATCAATATAGGTGTCTGGGGATGAGATTTACGAAGCCGCTTCACGAAATTAAACGTTCTTTCTTTGACCTCCTCTGGGCTGCTATTTGGCACACAGTCCATGATGATCAAATCTACAGAACCAATATCACTTAGCATATCGGCCACAGCTGGCTCCATGCGGGCATTGCCACTAACTCCCATATTAATCACATTTGCATTCAACTTACGCCCCAGCTGAGCCGGATAAGCTAGCCCTGGGCGGCTTGCCGAAGCTCCATGAACAATGCTGGATCCATAAATAACAATGGTTTTATCAAAAGATTGCTTGGTATCGATAAAGGATGCATTCTCATCAATAATTACATCAAAATCCAATAATTCTTTATACAAAGGGAAATAAAGAAGAAATTCCTTTTCGGTTTTCGCCATATCTTCGACCACAGTAGCCGTGCTTTCCTCATTTTTGAGATCAGGACGAGCAACTCCTGCAAAACGCCAACCATTAACTTCCTTTATATATGCATCAAAACCCCGGGACATAATCGGAGTAGAATTATTACCCAGCGCCGCATCGACAGTCTTCCATCGTAGGGATAATTTGCTGGTATTGCTCTTGAAGGTTACAAATAGTCCCGCAGTATGGGTATACAATTTCTTCACTGCGGCCGGAAGTTCTATGTACTTTGCCGTATCTATTCTATGAAATTTTGGTGTATTGTCAAAAGGTCTTCCTTGGATCTCAAATCTGGAGGCCGGCACAACTTGTTGCGCGTAAATAGAAAGTGAACTACAAGTAAGAAAGAGAAAGATAAGAATAATGTTCTTTTTTTCCATTTTGCTTTAATTAAAACCGTCTCGATATTTCACGAGACGGCATTTACATCATAAATATATTATTTTTTATTTCACCGTGAATACAGTAGCTACGGATCGTTCGCCCTCATGATCAAATTTTCCATTGTCAGACGGATAGTTTACAATACCCTCTCCTTTGACCCAAGCCGTGGACGACCCGCCACCGTCGTAATTTAAGGCGGAAGTACAGCCCAAGGCGGCCATGAGTTCTCCCAGCTGAGGTATCGTAAGCCCTTGTGATTGGGATGACCTACCATCGATAACGGCAACGATCAGCTTATTATCTTTGGTAAGTCCTACGGCCGTACGGGGATGTCTGCTGGTATTGAATTCAACATTTAGCTGCTCCAATATTTTACCATCCTGCATCAATAAGGGGCCTCCGGCCAATGCAGCTGTGGAGCTCACAGCGGCCCAGCCCCCAACGGGTTTGGGTACAATCTGAAAGTTTGATCCAGTGAAAGTAAACGCGCCGTTTTCACGGTAACTATTAAATCCATTTACCGTTTGGTTGATAATCTGACCGTCGTATTTGAAAAATACGGTCGACCCACCTGTACTTGTATTGAAATAGCTTCCGTTGAAGGCAACGGAAGCGCCCTTAGCGGTAGCAGCATCGCTTGTTTTCAGAAATCCACTCTTCACATAGGGGATCTCGATGTTTAAACCTTTTCCCAAATCAATCTCAAATACATTGATGTATTGTTTGGAATCAAATATTCTTGGAAATTGATAATATTTCCAAACTATACCATCTGCAACATTCTTCGTATTCCAGTCTGTCGTACTGATGAGGTCAGTAAGATCGTCATTTTGTTCAATACTGTAGTCATAGGGCAACTGCGTGCCGCCGTCATTTTTCTTGCATGAAATGACAAGAAAAAACAGGATCAGACTATATATATATTTTCGTGTCATCTGTTTTTATTTTGTTTCGCCGATCCATTTTAACTTTAATGGAATAGCATTTCCAATTATTTTATGATCAATCGTACATGTTATAGATTCCATATTACGATAAAAAACCACGTTATTTTCCGCTGAAAGCAACCTTATAGCACTTACATTGCCTTTGCCCCAGCTATACGGCCAGTTGACATAATAGTGTTGTGGCAAAGTTTCCTGGACATATAGAAACTGCTTCCCTTTTTTCTCTGCCAATGCCATCTTTTCGTTTCCGATCAATATAAGTGTTTTGCCCTGAATGTATCCTGTATTAAAATTGTTCCAATTTAATGGTTCAGGCAGTACCAACCATTCCTTTATAGACTGTTCCTGCAGTACCTTGAAATCCTTTTTTGAAACTTTACGGCAAAGTCCTTCGAATAGGATATACCATGCAGCCTTGTCGTCAATGAATATCGGCGGGTTAAACTCTGAACTGCTTTTCAAAAACGGAAATAACTTCTGTACAGGCGTGATACTAAATGTTGTGTTCGTAATATCCGTGGTATAGATGATATCCTGAGTGAGATAACATAGGCTATCTTTTTTCGTCCATACGGCCTCAGGTGTAAACCAGGTTCCTTTTAAAGTAAAAAGATGATTATCCGTGTAACCGTTAAATATAGCCGCATAATCAAGACGATCTTCTTTTTTGGGCTGAATGGCTCCTTCGATAAAAAACTTTGCTATCACTCCATCGTATTTCTCCAATCGAGCGGCAACAGAGATCGCATGCCAGTGATCGGAAACCACATACACGGTATCTCCTGGTTGAATGATTCGCTCTCCATCGTTATTTTTCAGACGCCTGCTGAAAATATAGTTCTGCACGGTGGTTTTGGAGTTTTCTTCTTTGAAGATCAACTTTGCTGGGACTCCTTTACTCGTCAATTGCAGCGCCATCGAAGATGCTTCACAGATCTTAGAGCCGTGAGCACCACAACCACCGGAGACAACAATAGCGTCCATTGGTCGTATTCGGTACAACTGAGTAGCGACGTCCACCCGCCTCGATAGTACTTCAGGGTTAGCGGACCCCAATAGCAGCAGGATATTTTTGTGCTCAGCGCCCCAGCTGTTGCCCAATAAAAGAAAGGTAATGATAAATAGACAGCTTAATTGTTTCATCCTATTTCACTTTTGCCCCCATCCAACCGGAAGAGCGCGGATTATTATTCATATCATATTGTATGCGGGCATCCAAGACTGGATTATATTTTTTGGCAAGCTCCTGTAAAGCTGAAGATGCCAAGCCGTAACTCATGGCCGGGTTGTCGTTACCTACAGGTACGTTGGCTTGATTTAACATCGTTGCAGGTTCAAAGGAAACCTTTGGAATAAGAGCTCCATCGCTACCATAAACAGATTTTACCGTCACGGAATGCTGTATCAGCGGAATAATAGATGTATTATCTGAATAGGCATCTACATCGGTAGAACTACCCGCTTGGGTATTACCAGAAACAATCGAGTTGATTAAGGTCAGATTGTTTACATTGTTACGCCGATAGATTCCTCCTCCGGGTCCAACGCTATTATTTTTGGTAATGGTGGTACTGATCACGTCTGCTTTACAATTATCATAGAGCATCAGTCCGCCGCCGCCATTGGCTGATGTACTCGAATTTTCGGCCAATAGGCAATTGACAAAAATCCCCTTTGATCCTTCACGCAGATAGACTCCAGCTCCATAGGACGTATTTGAATTGCCGATAACCTCACAATTATAAAGCGTAATATTCGCATTGGGATAAGCATGTACTCCTCCGGCGGTACCTTTTGCACTGTTGTTATTAAACTGACTTTCGAATGCAATCAATGATCCGTCGGCAATCCATACCCCTCCGCCGTTATTCCCACTATTGATATTGTTGTTTATGCGACATTTTTCTAAACTTAGCTGGGCTCCCGAAAAGGCATATATACCAGCAGCAAAACCAGCTGTACCCTTGTCTGCAGTAGCTTTGTTGCCAACCACCGCTACATTTTTGAGTGAAACTTTAGCTGCAGCAATTAACATCCCTCCGCCCTGACCCCGGCTAAATTTCACGTTATTGATTGTTGTACTGCTACTCCGGTCGGTAGCATTACCGCCCTTGATGCTGATATTCTCCAGAACAACTTTATTATCGGGATCCAACATAGCTGTAACAGTTACAGTATGAAAAACGGATTTCCCTGAGGAGAGCTTTCCGTCAAAGGTAGTCTTATATCGCGTGGGGTCAGGCTGGTCACCAGGTTTGGCATTGGATGCATAACCGCCGACAAGACTGACATTCTTGGAAATTTCTATCGTTTTATCAGATTCCTCATTCACATCGCCATTGCGAATTGTCTTGGAGGGAACGTAGGTTCCTTCTGTCAAAAAGATTGTACTACCTGTCGTTGCTTTTTCGAGGGCTAGGTCGAGATTCGCAGAGGTATTCCATGAACTGCCATCGCCTGTGCCATTGGGTGTGACATAAAAGACAGGGACTTTTCCGGACTCTTGCAAAATTAAAATCTCTTGCGACAGGTTATCGTTTACCTTGAGCAATAGGGTTGCAGAACGCTCATCATCGGAGTTTTTCGAAACAGAGAACTTGATCTTATTTTTCCCTTTCGAATAAACTGTGCTATCCAGTTTGATCCAGTCCATGTCGGTACTTACAGTAATCTCCGCATTGGACAGTACGTCCAATTGGTAGGTATCAGCCCTACTGCCAATTTCAACGTAATCCTGATTGACCAGGAGCCGCTGTTCGCTTTCGACTTTATCCTTCTTGCAGCTCTGCATGCCTAAGGCAAGGAAAAAAGCCATGAAAATATATAATGATTTTTTCATTGAAATCTATTTTTTAAAAACTACATTTTCTTTTGCATGCTATAATTCTCCTGTAACTGACGGTAGCATTCGATCAGTTGCATCGTGGTATCGTAATGACATTCAAACATGAATACGCCTTTATAGTGTATTTTTTCCAGCGTAGCGAGTATTTTATTCCAGTCGTTCTGCCCCTTTCCATTACAGGGAAGAAAATGGCTCTCTTTTGTTCCGTCGCCATCAGCGACATGAAGGGTCTTGACGCGCGATCCGAAGGCCAACAACAATTGCTCAGGATGAGCGATATGATTCATATCTACCGCTATTCCCACCCCTGCTGGAAAACGTCCAAATAATTCTTGACATTCTTCCACTGTGCGAAGCAAGGGCCGTTCGCGCTCACCAACGGTCAATGCAGGGCCTAACATATTCTCAATAACGAGCTGCAGACCAGCCTTTGAAACTGCTTTATACAATTCCGCTACCGAACGTACCAATTGGTCCTTACGTGCATTGCGTTTATTGGGCTCGAGGTAATAGGAAGGATGAAACAAAATAACCTGAGGCTGGAGCCGATATAAGCCTTCAAGTAGCTGTAAATGCATTTTTATCACTTGCTGCCGCTGAGGTTCGTCCAATACTGATATATCTATTTTGGCGGAAAAAGGCATATGCACAGACCATACTTTTACGTCTGCCTCTTTTAGAATAAGTGCTAGGGAATCGCATTTCTGTAACCAATCAACTGCAGATATTTTTAAGGTGAGATCTGTATTGACAAAACTTCCGAGCCCCGCAATCTCGATATAATCCATACCGATCTGTTTATCAGCTTTGAGTTTTTCCAGCTCAATTTTCTTGATGTCGAGTGAGTATCCGACAGCGTAATTGGCCTGCTTATTTTGGCAAAATGTAGATACTGGGATCAAACAACAGAGTATTAAAATAAAAATTAGTCTTTTCATGTTATTTATATAATTTTTCCCATTCAGGATTTTGTTTCAAATTGGGGTTCAACTGTAAATCTTCAACGGGAATCGGTGCATAGTAATCTCGTTTTTCGTCAAACTTGCCGCGTTGATAGAATGGGTCTAATGAACCTTTATTGGCGTTCTGTGTATTGGAAATAGGATCCCAAAGCGTTCGCTGATTGATATTAATCAATGAGGTTACCGTACTGGGAGCTCCAGAAGTATTGCCGGTATGTACGTATACATCAGCTTTGCCATCGCCGGTAAAATCGTAGGATCCAATCCCGGGAAAATAGACACCAACTATTGGTTGATTTAGCTTGAGTCCTGCTTTCCAACGCAGCAAGTCGTCCCAGCGCTGCCCCTCGTTGAACAGCTCGATCCGTCTTTCTCGGCGTATCTCTAAAATAACTCCCTTGAATGCTCCCCCATCGACATTAGGATACATGGCAAATAGATAAGGGTCAGGATTGGCATTAGCCTCAGCTAGCGACAATGCCGGCATCCCCGCCCGGGCTCGAAGTTTATTGATAGTAAGATCGAGATCGCTTTGACCAATTGTCCCAAGTTCTGCTTTTGCTTCGGCATTAATCAACAGCGCTTCGGCATAACGGAATAGAATGACGTCAAAATAGGAAGCAGAAACACCCCATTGCAATCTATCGGGCAAGGCTTTGATGAGACGATATCCTGTTGTAGTGATCGTCAAGTTAACTGGTTCGTTTGCATTCTCACCATTTGCACGAAAGTCGGGGCCTGCTGTTGTCTGGGTAAGTCTAGGATCCCTATTCTGCATTTCCTGATAGTACTCCATGGTTTTGTAGCCGGACTTGTCAGTGAAACGGCTTCCGTCTTTCATCAAATAACTATTGATCATATCTTTAGCTATACCATAGGAGCCCGAAGTTGCTGAGGTAAAGGAGTATCCCAAACCATGAACGCGCATCCCGAGTTCGAAATCAATAGCCAGAATAGTCTCGACCTGATCTTGATTATTTCGCGCAAACAAATTCCGATAGGCCTGTTCCCCTCCGCCTTGTGTATACAAGGTATAAGCTCCAGAATTCATTAGCTCGGCCGACGCACTGATAGCTTCGTTTAGAAATTTTTCATGTCCTGCAATGTTGTGGTATTTTCTAAATGTGCCTTCAAAGAGCGCTACTCTTGCTTTCAGCAAAAGAGCCGTGTATCTGGTAATCAAATTGAGTTGCTTTTCTGCCGGTATATTTTGGATTGCATAGTCGAGATCCGCCATAATGGAATCCATTACCTGCTGTCGTGAGTCCCTTGCTTTATAAAGATCTTCATCTTTAGCATGCAGCACTTTTCCATACCAAGGCACATCACCAAACGTCTTCACCTTATCATAATAAAAATGAGCTCTGAAAAACCGGGCTATACCACTGTATTTCTTTCGTGCCTCTTCATCAGGCACTTTGTGATAATTGGCCAAAAAATAATTTATGTTACGGAGTTGTGACCAGGACCAACCTCCCGAGCCACTACCGACGGGAACAGTACGATTTCCCTTGATCCGATCGGCGACTGTAAGGGGAATCATATTGTCCGAATTACCATCATTTGTATACCAGGACTCACTAGGCAAAAAGGTATAGAAGTCATTGGTAGCGACCTCCAAATCTTTTGCTGTATTGAAAAAATAAGGTGCCTCGACTTGATCTTCTGAAGGACGGTCCAGATAATCTTTTTGGCAAGCGGCCAAGGAAATCAGGATCAAAAGACCAAGTAACCTATATGTATTAGTTGTAAGTTTCATTGTAATTGCGATTTTCATGAATTAAAGCGTAAGCATTAAACCAAAAGAATAGGTTTTACCCATTGGGTAATCTCTAAGCAAACCTCTTTCGGAGGAATCGGCAGGATCGTTGGCGCTCGCCGGCGAATTGTAATTAATCATCGCCCCCGCTTGCTCTGGATCGATATATTTTGTCAGGTCACCAAAATTCCAGGTCAGCAGATTTTCACCGCTAAAGTAAAACCGTAATTTTTCAACTTTAAAACGCTGCGTCCATTTCTGAGGTAAAGTATAACCTAACGTAAAATTCTTCATCCGTAGAAAACCAACATTGGTCAAGTAATAATCATTCAGCTCGTAAAGCGACCTTCCACTCTGCAAAGATGAATACCCACGATAGATTTGGGGATACTTGTTTGCTTTATTGTCTGGAGTCCACGCATTGTCCACCAGGTCTTTGCGTACAAAAGAAAGATAGGGACGCTGGTAGGAACCCCAGTATAAATCACCTGTTGGGTACCAGTCTTGCTTGGCTACCCCAGCAAAAGCCGCCGATAGATCAAAATTATTCCAGGAAGCATTTAGATTGATTCCGAATGGAAACTTCGGCATGGCATTGCCAATGGGCGTAATGTCGCCATGACTCGCTAAGGTGTTGTCCCCTTTGTCGATACGACCATCACCGTTGAGATCGATGTATTTCACATCACCTCCACGCAACATATTCCACTCGCTGTTTTGCGACACACTCAGGATATCGTTGTAAACCTTAGAAAGAGACAATTGTGGATCTTTAAAACTATTTTGATAGGTCAATGCTTCGGCATCGGACTGAAACTGTCCGTCAATATGGTATCCCCAGATCTGACCTAAAACCTGCCCTTCATAGTAGGAACTCAGCAAGCCCTGTGGATTGTTATACTTGGTAATTATACCTTTAAAATTGGTGGTATTCACCCCGATATTGAAACGAAAAGGTGAACCGGCAAGGTCAAACTTCTCCTGATAATTAACCCCAATCTCGAAACCTGTATTGCGTAGCGCAGCGTAGTTCTCACGGGGCTCACTCGCACCAAATACAGCTGGAAGAGGTTGTCCTGGGAGGTACATGCCTTCAACATCTTTTTGGTACCAGTCAAAGTTAATGTTCAGCTTATTTTGGAGCAGCCCCAGGTCAACGCCAAAATCAATACTCTTGGTTCGCTCCCAAGTAACAACATTGGGCAAAGGAGCTGGCGTACTCGCTCCAATAAGACGGGAACCACCGTTTAACCAGGCAAGTTGCTTCACCGTCATCAACTCCTTAAATGTATTGACTCCTACGGTTTGGTTTCCAAGCTTTCCATAAGAAGCTCTTAATTTTAAAGATGGGATACTGCTTTTGATTGACTCCCAAAATTGCTCACGATCGAGCTGCCAACCTAAAGAAACGGATGGAAAAAATCCCCATCGACTTCCACTTGGAAAACGTGACGAACCGTCGTAGCGGGAGTTGATTTCTAAGAGATATTTATTATCATAAGAATAGTTAAATCGGCCAAAAGCGCCTTGAATCGACCAGTTCTCCGCTGTTCCGCTAAGGCTGTACATTGAAGTGCCCAATGCTAAATTGGATAGATCCTCGATAAGCAGATCGTCCATCGCTCCGGCAATACGATCGCGGTCAAAGGATTCTTGATTGTAGCCGACCAGCAATTTGAACTGATGCTTTTGTGCGATATTCTTTTCATAGGTCGCAAAAAGGTTCATCGCATTATACTTATCTTTCCAACGGTATTCTGTTAAGCGGTTGAGTCCAGCAGTTGTATAGTTAAGCTTGTTTCCAGAATAGTAATTGAAAGGGTTCAAGCGTGTACTTCGCGAGAAGTTTTCGATGCGATTGCTATAATCGAAATTTACCTGCAGTCCTTTTAATGGTTTTAGGAGAACACGGAAGGTATTGGTAAACTCTTCACTATTTCGCACCTCCCAGCTCTTTCCTGACTCCAATCCGGCATTAGCTCCCTGCCCGCCTGTACCCACACCAATATCCGTTGGAATACCATCAACGAAATTCGGGTAAAAAGGCATTAGGTTATACCAGGTGGTTGTACTCCACAACCCACCAAGACCATTGCTATATCCGCCGTATTCTTTATCCTTTTCATTGATAAACTGTGTATTATTGGAGATCTCCAACCAGCTATTGGGCGTGAATACCAAATTGGATTTCATATTCTGCCGATCCATATTTGCGTCATCATTGATATTATTGATGGTCTCACGTTTAAATACTCTTCCCGAAAGATAAGCTTTCAGCTTTTCGCTGCCACCAGAAATGGCAATATTATGAAAATTGGAAGGTTGTTGTTTTTTAAAGAGGTAATCCCACCAATTGGTCTTGTAAAAAAATTTATAAGTTCCATCAGCCTGTTTCTCATGGAAAGGAGCAATTTCTCCTGCAGCGACCATTTTGATAGCTTCCCAATCCATTGCATTGTAGCGCGTATAGGAACTTCCATTATATCCATACAGCGCGGCGTCTACTGTCTTTCCATAGATATAAGGATCGGAAATATAATCGGTACGCGATGCCGGTGTGGTCCAGGCAAAGTTATTGACATAATCGACCTTAACTGTTCCAGCCTTTCCTTTTTTTGTCGTCACTAAGATCACCCCGAAGGCACCCCGTGCTCCATATATGGCTGCTGAAGCGGCGTCTTTCAGAACAGATACACTTTCAATATCATTGGGATTGACCCGAGTAATGTTGCCTTCAATCCCATCGATCAGTACCAAGGGACCACCTTCGTTGATGGAGTTGAATCCACGCACATTGATATCAGGCGTTTTGGATGGATCTCCATTGTTCAACTGAATATTCAAACCTGGCATAAGGCCTTGCAAGGTTCCAGCAATATTAGCGCTGGGCCGCAGTGCAATATCTTCGGCATTGACCTGGGATACAGCACCAGTCAGATTGGCTTTTTTCTGCACCCCGTAGCCGACGACAACGACTTCTTCCATCGCATTTACAGCTGGTTTCATACTAATTTCTACAGTCGATTGCTGTGCCAATGGCTTTTCTATCGGCTGGTATCCCACCATGGTGAACACAAGTACGGCATTCCGGCTGTTGACCTGAATTTCGAAGCTACCGTCTCCTTGGCTGAGCACTTTCTCTTTTGTCCCCTTTTCGCTGACAGTGACACTACCTAAAGGTCGACCCTGATCGTCTTTGATACGTCCTTTAATCGTGTAGCGCTGTAGTGATTGACCGATAAAAGCTTGACCTGACGCAGGATCCAATCTTTTATTCAATACAATATTCTTATCTTCTTTTACATAAGATAATTGAAGCTGGCCCAACAAATCTTTCAGTGCCTCTTCAAAAGAAATATTGTTATAGCTAACGCTGATACGATCATCTTTGGCGATCAATGATTGATTGTAAAAAATATTATAGCCACTTTGCTTTTGAAGTTCTTTCAATACGGAACTCACCTTTACATTGCTTCGCTTCAGATTAACGGTCTGACCAAAGGAAAATGCATGCAGCTGCAGATTGGCAGCAAATAAAAGTGGAATTGCTAAAGACAATTTCATAGAAATTGGTATTTTCTTGGATCTTACCAGACATAACATAGTCGGGCCGATCGAATTTTTTTTATTAAATTGCATTCGGTTGAGATAAAATTTCACAGTTTTAAGATTCAATCAACGTCGAGAAAAAGACAAACTTTCAGGGGCGTTGGCGCGCTCCTGATTGTATTCATGTCCTTAATAATCGCTTTGGTATTATTTTAGTACATGTATCCTCCTTCCTTTACGTTCAAACTGTACTCCCCCGGCTAACGAAATTGTTTTCAATAATTTGTCTATATTCTCATAACGGGAGATTGTTCCTGAGAAGTGCTGCCCTTCCAACTGATCTTCATATTTTACTTCGACGTCGTACCAGCGTGCCACTTCGTCCATAACACTCTGGATGGATGCATTGTCAAAAGCGAAATTTCCATTTTTCCAAGCGAGACTATAGAAAGGATCCACTTGTTCCTTTTTTACCGTAGCACGACTTGCATTGAAAACAACCTGATCGTTAGGTACAAGCACCTGTTCTTTTAACGCTACATCAGCGAAAGAGAGCTTGACCTTACCTTCGATTAGGGTCGTAACGATATGATCACCAAAATTCTTAATATTAAAATGGGTTCCCAAAACTTCTAGCGTCTGAGTCCCACTCGTTACAACAAAAGGTACTCGTTTACCACCAGACTCCATCTTGGCAATTTCAAAATAGGCTTCACCCTCGAGGTCCACAGATCGTGTTCCACCTATAAATCTAACGGGGTATTTAATCTTACTACCGGCATTGAGCTGTACCAAACTCCCATCAGCCATCTCTAAATTATATTCACCTCCTTTGGGTGTAATAATGGTATTGTAAGCGACTTTATTTGTCTGTACGGATTCATCTTTGAGACTATAACTGATCTGGCCTTTACTATCTTTGGTAATAAGATATTCGCCTTGATCAAAGACTGTATCACCTTTAATCAAACTTAGGTCAATCTTTTGGCCATTTTCAAGGATAATCATCGCTTTATCCGAACCGGGGACTATGGGTAAGGCAGATACAAGCACGTTTGTATTCACATCATTTGTGCGATAGGTATAATAACCCCATAGCGCTGCGCCACAGGTCGCGAGGAATAGGGCTGCAATTTGCCACCATTTTCGACTGAAAATGAAAGGTCTCTCTATAGTGACTTGCTCAGAAGATGTCGATTTTGCAATTCTAGGATCAGATAAGATATTTCCCAACATCCGCTGAAGATCAGGGTATTCCTTAGGTTGTATGGGGTACGATTGCTCCTTCCATATTTTTTCCCAAGCTTGGAGGAAGGTCGGATCATTCATTAGTCCCCGCATCTCCTCCTGCTCCTCTTCGCTGGCCAGATTAGCAAAATATTTACGTATTAATTGGTTGTAGTATTCAATTTGATTCATTCCTTTGGATCGATTTCAAAAACATAATCGCATCAGCTTTGAAAAAGTACCAATAGAAAAAACATTTTTTTTAATATCATATTGAACGCTTTTTTGGAAAGCGATCTATCGGATAGCATAACATCATCTATACCGCATTCAAAGTAGATAACTTAGAAAAAAAATATTGATAGGATTTTATCCAGCTTAAAACGAACAAATTTTGAGGCGAGGCTCATGTGATTACGCACTGTATTTTTAGAGAGTCCTTCTTCATCAGCTATTTCTTGATAAGACTGTTCTTCAAACTTACTCCTCCTATAAATTGCCTGTTGTTGTGGTGGTAATTGTTCAATAATAGATTCTAAAATTACCTGTAGCTCTCTAGCATCTAATTCTTCTTGTAGGGAAAAGCTCCTTTCCACCCAAGTCTGGCCTAGTGACTGGAGATAGTTGGACCGAACTAGGGATTTACGAAAATTAGAAATGGCCATCCGTTTTGCGATGGTGAATAGAAAGGGAAAGATGGATTCAGGGTTTGACAGTTGAGTCCTTTTTAGATAAAATTCGATAAAAACTTCCTGTGTGACTTCCTCAGCGTCACTATCGGTCTTACATAATTGCCTCACTTTAAAATAGATAATAGGCTGCCAATAGTTAAACACCACACCAAAAACCGACTGATCTCCAGCTTGTAGTAAGCGAAAATCGTCCATGGATATGGAAATATGTTTCAGCCCTGATATCATGAATTTGGTATGTTTAATTGATGCAAATTAACCTAACAGATGTTAATTTCATATAAAATTACTATTAATATCGGTAATTTCTATTTTTGTTGAGACATAAAAAGCCAATGATCGGTCTCTGAAAATAAACTACAGTAAGTTGACCTTAGTAGCCAGTGTTCAATCGCCTTTCTCCGCAAACAGTGCTCGCTAACGTTTTCTTGTCAAAGCCGATAAGCCATGCAATTAACCAATGCAGTTCTTCTTTGTCCTGTTTTTGGCTCCGAAAAGAAAATGTAAAATCCCCGGAATTTATTCATCCGGGGATGCTAAAAGAGTATGGAGATGTAGTATTGGTTAAATGGTATCCGGTGTATATACCTTGATTACGCCATCTTCTTCACTGCTTACGATAAGTAGGCTTTTCTTAGTGGGACTATTTTCTGCTGAGACAAATAGCACTCCCTCCGGCGCGTCACCTGTTTTCAGTAACTGCAGAAAACGTGGTGTACGCGGATCAGTGACGTCATAAACAGCAACGGCATCAACACGTTCCATGCCTATAAAAGCAATATATCTGTCCCCAATTTTTCCGAGCGCTATGCCTTCAGGTTCGATGCTTTTGTCATCGCTACGCCCATCTTCGTAATATCCGGCAGCTTGCACCTTTGTGTCAAGTTCGTTTTTACTATCGTATACCAGTTCGCCGGTCAACCCGTTCCAAACACTGAACGATCGTGCACCGAAAGAGTAAAGTGCCTCATATAAACCATCCTTGTTATTATCACCCAACGTCCGGGTCACATTTAAGCGTCCAATCTGACTGTCTTTCTGGAGTTGTGCGGCATTTGGGAAAACAGATGGATCCAAGGTAAGATCTTTGACCCGGACAGCCTCCTTAATGGCATCGTATTCGCGTGCATCGCCTTCATTTGCGGTGAACAGGTAAGGATTGCCGCCGTTTTGCAGAACTGCAATAGCATCCGGCATATAGATGCTCTTTACGGGCCAGGTCTTAAATGATACAGCATCGTCTTTATCAGACAGGTCGACAGCATTATTCTGCAAGCTATAATCTTTGAAACCCAGCGGAAAGATTTCAGTTGCTTTTTTGCTTGTCAGGTCAATTTTTGCAATAGCATTGTTTTCCTGCAGTGTCACCCATGCTGTTTTGGAATCTGGCGAAATGGTCACGTACTCCGGTTCGATGTCCATCGCGAGGGTGGCTTTCGGACCAAAGATGCGGAGTCCTCTCTGCTGTAGTGCCTCTCGCTGTTGTTCGAAGCTACTGAAATCGACATTGACGACTTGATAGTTTTCCTTCACACTAATAATGGACACTGAACCGATAGGATCATTGCTATAATCGGAACTGGGCTCGCCTTCATTTGCTGTGAGAATAAGGTTTCCATCTGGGCTGAACGTTACCATGTCCGGTAGCGCACCGGTCTGTATGCTCTTTACTTCGGCGTAGCTATCGGTATTGTAAACGGTCACTTTTCCTGGTGCCTGTTTATTGGTCGATTCAACGGCTGCTGCTAATAGTCCATTACTAACAGAAACACTGTTTACGGCACCACTGTTGGTGGGAATAGCATGTATCACCTTCAATTTGCTCGGATCGGACATATCGATGACATCAATCTTGTTAGATCCTCCGTTGTTGACAACAAACAAACGTTTTGTGACGGGATCATAGGCACTGATTTCCGCGGCACCAACATCACCAATATCAAGGGTACCGATTTCTTTAAACGTTGCAGGATCTTCGTTCAACGCTGGTTCGTTCTTAATTGGCTCCTCGTTTTTGTCGCAAGCACCCAAAAGAATAAGCACCGCAAAAGGTAATAACTGTCTTAGTTTCATAAATTGATTTAATGTTCAAAATAAACTAAGCAAAAGAAGAATATATATATTAGTAAATTGTAAAGCGAAGATTTCTAAATTGTTATATAAGATTGTAGGCTACACTGTACCCCTGCATGTAAAATGCTAAGTATTGGTTAGAAAACGTCCGTGTCTTGGATGGAGCCTCTACAGAATTTTCAATCCTGATCGTATTAACAAAAGTTTTTAGGAGATAGTACAACGATATGAAGACATCTTTGCACAAACAAACCAAGTACGAAATTGGGGAGCTTCAGAGATTCTGACATATAGCTTTGGGAAAGCTTACAGGAATACTGTAAAATTATAGTGCGAAATTTGGAGGGTGATAAACATAGCCCATCTTAACTATGGGCTATGTTTTAAAGCTTAATTATTCTCCGTCCTCAGCATGCAGTTCGAAAGATAAACGAAATACATCCTCACCAGGGAACTTCACATCATAATTTGTTAAATTCCAATCTGTCCTAGTGATTGTGGCTTTAGTAGATTTATCATTAAACTTCCTAAGTACAAATTTGACATCTTTTTCACCAGCATTAGCAGCACCCGCGGTAAAATATGAAATTATTCCAGTTGTTTCAATCGCCCCTGAAGGGATAGCAGTTCCATCACTGTAAGTTGTTTCTTTAGGTTGAAAAATCGCACCTGTGGAGTTCTCACTATTTGGATTCAAAATAAATGCACCGCCGGTAATGAATACTTTATAATTATCTGCAGTGGCCTTATCTTTTATGTATTGCCCCTGAATTTCTACTCCAGCTGCATCGTATTGTTTCAACTCCACTTTGTAAACTCCGTTAGGACTGATATGAAAATGACTATGCCCAATAGCTTCCCCACTTGCGTCGAAATTTACCGAAAGAGGTTCTACTCCTTCTTTATCCGCTAAGTCATGGAAATGGTCGCCATGCCCCTCACCTTTCACTTCTGTGAATACAAGTTTGAAAGCTGCTTTAGCCTCTGCTGCCGTTATTGTTATAGGCGATTCAACGGTAGTAGTATTTCCTGCTTTATCAGTCACCGTAAAATGTAAATGATATTCTCCAGCAGGAGCAACGGAAGGAATATCAATATGTTCATGAAAAGTAGCATTTTTCACCCCAATGTATTTCCCTTCTGTATATGCTTTAGTTATTTTATAACTTCCACCACCTTCTTGATGAATTTCAATATCTATTTTATTGATCAAAGCTTCTGCTACAATATTTCCCTCAAGGTGTAAATCCGAGCCTGCAGCGGCAGTTTTACTATTATCAGTACCGATTTCCATCGTACCAATCTCTGGCTTTGCTAATGCTGGAATATCATCATCCTTTTTACAGGATGACAACAATCCGAAGAAGAGCATAGTAAAAAGCGCAATAAAACCAATTTTTGTAGTTTTCATTTAAAAAGAATTTAGTTTAAAAATGTATTAATTTATTATTTCCAAAATTTACTCTGTGATTCGAATACTTATCCCTCGTTGGGTACTCCACCCCGATTGGTCGGTAACTTGCACCATAAAATGGTAATTACCGGGATCAATATCCAGCGGAACATCAATTTTCAATTGAGCAACGTAGTCTTTAGGTTGCCCTGGTATATCCATAGTTTTTACTATCGAAAATGGTTTAACAGGTTTCTTTATTGGGTCTAACGTACATTCTTCAACTTCTGTAGAATGAGAATGATGGTCAAAATTATTATGCACATCAATGCTGTAACTCCCTAAGGCAACATTATCAGATAAATGCATCTGGAAATTGAAAGATTCGCCCCGTTTAATCTGGCTACATTGCTTAGGAAAAGCACTTTCTGCTGTCAAATCTATCTTTGGTTTTTCCTCATCTATACGCTCATTGTCTTTTTTACAAGCTATTACCGATGTTAAAAAAAATAACGTCAATAAGGATCTGCTAATTCTATTCATAGTATTATTTAGTTTATTAATTTTTTCCAAAGGGTACACGTGCTGATAAAACGATATTCCGCCCCTGCTCGGGGAGCGCTATAAGACGATAAAAGCTCGTATGATCCATATATTTAGTATCTAATAGGTTCTGAATCTGAAATCTAAGTTGAACAACTGAGTTGTTCAACTTTAAATCTGTTCCTGCCCTAAAATTGAAAAGTGTATAACTGGGTGACTTATCTTCAGGGGGTACGATATTATTTTGCTCCGCCGTCCATTTGAAATCAATAGCGAAATATGCACTATTTAAATATTGACTTATTTTGGGAGACCAATCCAAGCCGATTAAAACGGAGGGCGCTGGAGAAAAAGGCAAGGTATACCCTTTCTTAGCACCTGAGAGCTGCTTTGATTTGACATACTCGCCCAAGAGCGCTAACTTCCAGTTCTTAGCCAAGCGAAAGTTGGCATTAATTTCCCCTCCAAATCGCCGGACCTTACTCTCTGAATATTCGAAAATCTGGTTGCCAGCTCCGTGAAATTGATCAAAACGGGATGTTGGATTGAGATAAATGTAGTTTGAAAAATAATTATAAAATGGTGTCAACGTGATATCGGCCGTTTCTCTTCTCCAACCTATTGAGAGGTCTGCTTGATAGGATTGCTCAGGGGAAAGATTTCTATTTCCTATATCATAACTGTAATAATGATAATTAACACCGTTTGACGCGAACTCCTGAGTTGCAGGATTCCGGAAACTCTTCCCAACATTGAACTTGGTTTCGATATCTCCAAATTGTCTTGCAACCCCAAGTCCCCAAACCAGACTATTAAACGTTTTCGAGATATTGTCAGCTCTTAAAATCTTCTCCTTAGTCCCATCTGCTGTCTCGGATTCAAACCAATCACGATAGGCTTTACTTTGGTTGTGATTATAATCATATCGCAATGCCGCATATAGTATTGTATTTTTATCAATGCTGTATTGGTCGTGCACGAAAGCGCCTGCAGAGCGTTGACGGTATTCTGGAATAAGAAAGCCCCAACCGCCAATATTATTATCCTGGATTTCACCACTCCCACCTAAAGTAATCTGATGTGATCCTTTGGTAAATTGATCTTTTACATTGATACTGTATATATCTTTATCGTACAATCTTTCTAGGTCTTCTGGAATACCCATATTATCAGGGAAGATAGCAGGCATGTAGCCATGGGCGACGTAGTGATTAAACTCCTTCCTCTTATTTCGCTGATAGCCGATATCTATCCATATTTTTTGATCATCTTTTTCAATATAATTTCTATTGATAACTTTAAAATGATTTACTTTCTGGCTTGGATAGAGGATATCCCTATTTGATTTGTCATACAAAGCCGTATTTACCCCTCTTGGCTCAAGACCATGTGCATTGGCAAAAAAACCGATCTTGGTATCATAACTGCTTAAATAAAATATCGAAGAGAATTTTTCAGTTACATATCCTCCTTTTATTTGAAAATCAGTTTCCCTTCCGGCTGTATTTCTCACATAGTTGTCCTTCAAGCCTACAGCGTAATTATAGACATAGACCGTATCGGTTGGAACGCGGTAATCTCCATAATTTAGATGGGTAAGCCCACCACCGAAGACAAATTTCCCTTCTTTACCAACAAATTGGACTGAACTCCCAAGTGTACTATTATTAGACTTTGCAATAAGATTAAGACTTCCTTTTAAACCATCCTCTTGGGTTTCTTTGAGAGAGGATAAACGAATAACTCCGCCAATCGCGTCTGACCCGTACATAAAAGATGTGGCGCCTTTAATAATCTCAGCAGAGCCGATACTGTATTGGTCTATCTCAAGACCATGATCCAATCCCCATTGTTGCCCTTCATGCTTTACGCCATTTTCTACGGTTATTACTCGATTAAAACCCAACCCCCTAATTTGAGGCTTCGATTGACTCGCACCGATGCCTATAGATCCTACCCCTGGAATTCTACTCAATGTCTGCATCAAACTACCGCCCTGGAATTTTTGTAAAGAATCAATGTGAATATAGTTTACCGATAAAGGCCCTTCCATCGCATTCTTATAGCGCTTGCCGTCTACCATGACTTCCTGTAGATCTATTTCCTTTTTTAATTTTTCCTGTGCATATAGCGTTAGAAAACTTCCATGAATAAAAAAGAGTGAAAAAAATAAAAAAGATCTGTTCATTAATATTTGTGAGATTGTCAAAAAACCATTTGCAATTTAGTTGCAACAAAAGTAGTGAAAATAATTTATAAAATACACAAAGTTGCAAAAAGAATTAGAGTCTGATTTGATAAGAAGGTCAGTGCCTAAAATCCAAATCCTAAAATGAAACGTTGATTTATGTGCGGGCTTAACCGCGTTGAAGGTGAATGTGCATGACTAGCATTTTAAAATCTTTATGGAAGATTTTAAAAATCACTCCAGTATTGGTTTAGATTAAGGGGGCAACTGTAAATTTACTTGTGCCCCACTTATATAATCAACCTATTTACTGACGCTATAAAGGAGGGAAAACGATTGTTAGAGATTTTTAGGAAATTCGTCCTTCCAACAAGTGAAACGCCAATCGTCAGCCTCATCTTCAGTCAATAAACAAGATTCCAGCTCTTTAAGATATTTTTCTTTCTCTAAGTGTTGCCCTATAAAAACCAATTCATTCTTACGATCCTCCCATTCGGAATGCCAACGTTTTAATAGATCAGTTCTTATTTCGGGATAAATTGGGTATTGATACCGCATTTCTTCGGGCATGCTACTCCACCATGAACCGGCTCTTTCCAATCGGACGCTTCCTCCAGCTTGGCTAAAACTGATTGCAATATCTGGTCTAGATGCTAGCCAAAATAGGCCTTTAGCACGTATGATATTATGAGGATAATGTTCGTTTAAATAACGGTGCAACCGTTGCGGATGGAAAGGTCGCTGGGAGCGAAAAACAAATGATGAAATCCCATATTCTTCCGTTTCGGGAACATGATCTACTTCCAGCTCTCTTAACCAACCTGCAGAGGAAGAAGCTTCATCAAAGTCAAATATACCCGTTCCCATAATATCTTTTGGATCAACTTGGCCAAATTGGGTACGGATAAGCTTGGCACCCGGATTAAGTTTACTAATTGCCGCTTCTAAAGTACCTATTGTTTCCTCGGATACAAGGTCTGCTTTGTTTAACACAATGACATTGGCAAATTCTATTTGATCGGTTAACAAGTTTACAATAGTTCGATTATCCATATCATCATCTGCCAGCTTTCTATCTAACAACGTTTCTGAACTACCAAAATCTCTGGAAAAATTGAAACAATCTACTACAGTAACCATCGTATCGATATAGCTGAATGATGAAAGATCAATATCATTATTCGGATCAACGTAACTGAATGTCTGCGCAACGGGAATTGGCTCCGAGATCCCTGTACTTTCAATCAAAAGATAATCAAACCGATCTTCTTTAGCCAAACGCTCGACTTCGATCATTAGATCTTCTCTTAACGTGCAACATATACATCCATTACTCATTTCAACAAGTTTCTCCTCGGTCCGCGAAAGGACATTTTCACGTTCAACAGATTGCGCATCGATGTTTACTTCACTCATATCATTAACAATTACGGCAACCTTCTTCCCTTCCTTGTTATGCAATACATGGTTCAGCAAGGATGTTTTGCCTGCACCCAAAAAGCCACTTAACACCGTGACTGGTAGTTTTCTTTTCATATGACCTAAATTAAATTCTATTTTTTTCCTTCTCCCAATGTCACTATAACTTTCATCCAAATCTTTATATTCTCAAGATGTTCTGTTCCATAGTTAGCAGCAAAACGCTGAGTTTCGGCATTTGAATAATCTTCATAAACAGCCAATCGGCTTTTGGCAAATTCTACGGTTAATGGAATACCGCATCTTTTCTCGATACACCATTTCCAGTCTTCAAAGTTTTTAGGAATTGCGCTCATTGTCTTTTGATTTAAAAGCTAAATTAGGAACAATAATTTACAAAAGCAATTTAGTTGCATTTATAAATTGTTGTATACTTGAATCACAAGGCAAGCTGCACCATAAAGATTATGTTGCTTATGCAGCAGTAGAAAAATATTGAATGATACCGACCCCATGTCTTGTCTGTCCAACAGATTCACTTGGAAGTACAATTCATCAGGTTAGGAAACGGAAAAGATCCTTTACATCTTAGGGAACCCATATTGCCAGATGACAATGCGGTAGTAAGCATTTGGTTAGATATTATATTTTTAAACGCTAAATAAGCACATATCTATCAATACCAAAAGCATTTTTTAGATTTTTAACACCAATAACCGCCATCGCTCATTGCTCTTGATATTCCAACCAGAAGCTCATTATGCCAAGCAGTAATAATAAGATTGGAATTGAAAAACATCTTTTCCATTCTTTCTTTGTCTTGGATAGGTCATTTTAGACCTGATTCCAAGTAAAGCGCAATAATCTGCTCAAAAGGTGGAATGATAGCTGTTTTATAAGTTATTTCTGAACTCATCTTATTTCTCATTGGGGTTCACGACCAGTTGTTATTCCAACACGGTTCCACGCATTCATCGCAATGATGGCCATCATAACCTCTGTTAGGTATTGTTGGCCCAAGGGAACCAAGGCGTTATTATACACTTCGTCAGGAACGCCCTGCTGAGAGATAAGGGTCATATGTTCCGTTAATGCCAAGATGGCCTTTTCCTCTTCTGAGAAGAACGGTGTTTCTCTCCAATTTGACAGGACAAATATCCGTCGAGCATCTTCGCCAAGAGATAGGGCGTCCTGAATATGTTTATCCATACAATAGGTGCAACCATTAATCTGCGATACGCGGATTTTGATCAATTCTGCGTGGATTTTATTCAATGAACTTTCGGATAGATATTTCTCAAATCCAAGCATCACACGAAATGCCACTGGGTCGGCGTCACTTAAAAATTTTCTCTTTTCCATTTGATATTTTTTTCAAATATAAGTTCAGTTTGGACTATATTTAGGTGACAGATTGAAAAATTAAGATAGTCCAGATGCTTCCATTTAAAACCATTATCAAGATAGATCCCCATAGCAAACAGGCGATTTACGAGCAAATTGCCTTGGCATTAACTGACCTAATAAAGACCGGAAAATTGCTGGCCGGTGCCCGCCTGCCGAGTTCGCGTAGCATGGCGACCATGCTCCAAGTGCATCGCAAGACAGTCGTGGCCGCTTATGAGATACTAATATTGCAGGGATGGGTAGGCTCAAAGAATAAAAGTGGCTATTTTATCCATCCAGATATAGCAATTCCGAAAAGACCTCCTATGGACAGAGATAAAGTAGGCGCATCATTTATCGGAGAATTTCCTGTTTCGCTAGCAGTCGGCGGGAATCTGAATGTTTCAGATTTGGTGGACACAAAGAACTCGATATTTTTGGATGATGGTTTGCCTGATCCTAGAATTGCCCCCTACAAGACTTTATTTCGGGAATTAAGGTCAATAATAGAACGAGGATACAATTTGAGAAAGATTAATTATGGAACTACTTTGTATGATTCAAATCTAAAGGGTGCCTTGGTGTCACATCTTTCGAGCTCCAGAGCGATTAATCTATCGGAATCTAATATTTTGATAACCAACGGTGCACAGATGAGCATTTACTTGGTGAGTAAAGCACTCATCAATGAAGGTGACATCTTTATCGTTGGCACCCCTGGGTATGCACTTGCCGAATCTTCCTTTACCATGCTTGGTGCATGCGTAATTGAGGTTACTGTGGATGAATATGGAATTGACGTCGATCAAATAGCGGAAATATGCCTTACAAAAAAGATAAAAGCTGTTTACGTTATTCCACATCATCATTATCCAACCACTGTAACTTTAAGTCCCGACCGAAGATTAAAATTAATATCATTAGCAGACACATATAATTTTATTATTATCGAAGATGACTATGATTATGACTTTCATTATCTTTCAGCCCCGCATTTACCGATGGCAAGTTATGACCATAAAGGACGAATAATCTACATAGGAAGCATCTCTAAGAACTTTTCAGCCTCATTGCGCTTAGGTTATGTTGTTGGCACCAGCGATTTAATCAATGCGATCACATATATCCGCAAGCACATTGATATCAGGGGGGATATTATGATGGAGCAGGCTATAGCAGCATTATTTGAGAATGGAGCTATTGAGCGACATTTACGAAAATCGACCAAAGTGTATAAGGAACGAAGGGATTATATGTGTAAAAAATTAGCACTTCTCTTCGATGGTCAACTGTCCTTTCAGGTTCCTGCAGGGGGAATGGCGATCTGGATCAACTTCAATAAGGAGTATGATGTACATGAGATCGGTGCCGGTTTAAAGGAAATAGGGGTTTCCTTTAATGACAACATTCTTTTCAGCGATAATAAGACAATGAACCACATCAGACTTGGTTTCTCGTCGCTCGATTTCAAAGAAATAGATTTTTTGATGAAAGCACTCCAGCAAGTGCTGAAGAATTTGTATACCGTTGTGGAATAAGGATACTTGTTTAAATTAAGATATAAGTCCACCGTAAAGGACATTGCTAATAGCATAGCATACTAAGACTAACTATGTTATTCTACAAACTATCTATAAGATACCAACTCAGTATAATGCCAATAATAAATATTAATACGGCCGTTACAGTGATACCTAAGGGCCCTTGGGCAAAGCTCTCCTCTTCGATTTGCTTGTTTGTCTTGCGGTATTTGAAAAAAGCTAGAACAAACTATTGCCTGTTAAAGTGCTCCATGTATTACAAGCTTTATCTTTTTGACTAATGCGTTAATTTCATTCCGGTGATGTTCCTTCACTTTATCAATTTCCAATGTCCCTCCGAGTACTAGCATTTCTTTGTGCTGAAAGCGTTTTCCTAATCTATCCTCAAGCATTACTTTCTCCATGCTTTGTGCAATACCAATTTCATTCAAAAAATTGTTGGGGTGACCTGCAGTACAGATAACGGCTCCATACTTGATGATTTTCATTTTCGGTAAGTCGGGCTTTTGTCCATAAGCATAACCAACGGAATATACTCTATCAAACCAACCTTTCATCATTGCTGGGCAGTCACTCCACCAAAGTGGGTAAAGAAAGATAACACAGTCTGCGTTTTCTATCTTTCGATGCTCTTCGAGTACATCTTGGGGGATTGGTAAAGTTGTATTTGATTTCCCTTCTCTTTCGTACTCTTCGGCAGTCATTACACTTTGAAAGTTATTCGCATACAAATCAGAGACATCAACGTGCCAATTTTGCGCGTTAAACATATTTTTCAATTGATTCAATATCTCGAAAGTATAGGATTCTCTACTTGGATGACTATAAATAATTAAAATATTCATATTAAGGACTTAAGGTTGATTTTCCTAAATTACTATAAATGACAAACTATTCACTAAAAAAGAGCCATGATTTTTTTCCTTCATAAACTCTTTTGAACCTTCTCCCTCTTATTGAAATGTACGCTCCACAATATCTGTCGATGATTGTTGCCAAAATGTAAGTATATGTAAATTGTTTGTATTTATTTTCTAGCCTGTAGCGTCTATAAATAATTATTCGTTAATTTAAATAAGTCAACAAGCCTGGAGACTTATTTCTTTGAGCAAAGAAACGTACGATAAACTTAGATATGAATAACAATATTAAAATTAAAGAAAATAAGGGCTTTAATGAAGATAGCTATGCACGACATGCAAAATGGTATAGCACACTCTATCCAGAAAGAACCCAGAAAATAAAAATACTCGAAACCTTAAAGAATTACGATGGGAGTATAAACCACTGGCTACAGAACCTTTTCTTTAGATGTTTAGATCCTTTCACCCAAGAAAAGAATACTCACTGGCTGACCATTGGTGATGCTTATGGCCATGATGCACGGCATCTGATAGATCAGGGTATTGAAAATGTAACGGCAAGCGACCTAGACGATAGCTTTCTCAAAGTATCCCAAGAAACAGGTTTTATTAAAGCATACTGCGCACAGAATGCAGAATCGTTAACATTTAAAGACAATAGTATAGACTATATACTCTGTAAGGAAAGTTACCATCATTTTCCGCGCCCCTATGCTGCGCTCTACGAAATGATACGAGTGGCTAGACAAGCCATTGTGATCATTGAACCGCAGGATCCTATTTCTAAAATGCCAATTTTATTGTTCCTTGCCAATCAATTGGGAAAGATCAATGACAGAATAATCAATAAGATCTGGAAAAATAGATTTTCTTTTGAGAAGGTCGGGAATTTCGTATATAAAGTCTCTGAAAGGGAATTTGAAAAACTTGCCGCAGGACTTAATCTGCCTATGATAGCGATCAAGGGAATTAATCCCAACTTTTGGTTTCCCGGTAGCGAAGAGATCAGCGCAAATAAAAGAACGCGAGCTTTCAGAAAGATTCTTTTGAAAAAGAACATTCGTGATTTTTTGTCTACTCTCGGGATATTGCCGAGCCAAACACTTGCTATCGCCATTTTTAAGAAAAAACCCGACGATTCACTTAGAAAATCTCTTGTTGAAGAGGGGTATCGATTGATTGAAATCCCCCCAAATCCCCATCTTTAGAGCTAAATAGTCATACTTTAATTTTTTATATAATATTAAATCGCAATAATTGGATATTAGATAACCGCTCTGGTCGTCGGTGCAACAACTTTGAAGCATCGGGATCCCTAATCTAAGGGTATTAACTTGTAGCTGATCTGAGTTTGGGCAAACAGATGCTTCAGCATGTTTAAAACCCTGACGGCGTGTCAAAAAAACGAAATTTTATGATATTAGAATTATATCAAATAGTTTCCTTTACAGAGAAAATTTCCCATGGAAATCCAGCCTGTATTGCCCCTTGAAAACGCTGATTGCCGGATGAAATACTCTTAAAAATAGCCCGTGAAAATGAAATACGATTCACTTGTGATGGGTAACCCCTGAGATTGAAAAGGATCTATGCTAAAGACCACAAGTTATATAATGAAAAGACGGGATTATTATCCAATTTAATACATGATCGGAAATTCTGCAGTTCGCGCTATTAGCAAAGCCTCATCCTCATTATGGATTACATGATTGGTTTTTAAAGTTCAAAATCCTCAATAAAAAAAGGTAGTAACCAATGTTATTAATCCATCCAAATTTCATCACAGGCAATGGAAACCTTCCGCGTGGGATGATAGCGCCATTCTGGTAGGGAAGCGAATGGAAGGGCATGAACACGAATTATTTTAACATCATCTCTTATTGGGGCTTTAAATTTGACTTTCTGCACTGTATAATCTTCATCTATATCTTCAATTTTGTAAGAAAGCAACTCTTTAAAATTTTCTCCATCTTTTGAAGCCGTAATACGGAGCTCTTTGGGAGGAAAAATCCAATGCCGCGCATCTTGAAGGAAACTGAGTTCCAGGGTATCCACCTTTTTTACCTTTTCGAATGTAAAATCAATATCCATTGATTCTCCACTCCATAATAGCCAATTATAGCTATAATCGAGATAGCCGGGTACACTATCGGTTAAAGTAGCTGGACCATTAGCAGGGAACGATGGATCAAAAGGGTATTTCATCGTCATTTTTGCCTCAGAGGCTTTATTCGCACGCAGTCCTGCACTAAATATACCTTCCCATTCTGCTGCATATTGATCTGGAGAGACACCGCCCTCGGCAAGCTCTATCACGCCTAGTTTCTTTGCATCTTCAACAAACTGTCGTAGCTTGCCTCGTACACTTGACCTTACGATCCACTTCCCATTCTCCTCGGTAAATATCCCATGTTGGCGCGGCCCATAAAACCGCGCCTGTTGTAAATAGGTATAATCCAGCCCTAGCCCCAATCTTCTGACACGTTGCTCCAATAGCGGATTACCTTCACTCAATATTTCAGCTTTCTCCAGTAAGGTACTGTATTGATCCATTTTCTCAGGGCTCAAATAATCTTTCCTGTTATCAATCGGATTTCCATAGATTGATAAGGTGGAAGAGACTGCGGGTAAGGCATTTCGCCGGGCATTGAGGTAGGCCTTAATGACCGGACCAGCCTTGCCGTAATACCCATTGACAAATTCATCGATAAGCTGATCTTCGGAGACCGTGCTGTCCCACACCAGGTGAGCCAAAATATAGGCATTTAGTTCAGCCATATCACTGTAGCTCGCTCCCCCACCTTGCAAAAATACTCCCTCAACCCCTTGTTGCTGTAAATAGTTCAAACTTTTCTGAAAAGTTCCCTGAATAGGAAAAGGAGCTAAGTAATTTGTAAACTGCGTTAAATAATCCCATACAAAGACATGTGCTGCTTTAGATTTCCAGTCACGCAATTGCCTGCGGAATGTAGCGGCGGATAGTTCATTGCTAATGTCTCCTTTACGAAACGCATCAATATTACTCAATATGACCGAAACATTGTCAGCCACACGAAGATGAGTGGGGGCATTGGCTGTCTGCAAATAAGCGAGTGTCGTAAATTCCTTGTCCGGAAATTTAGCGGCGACCCTATTTACAAAGTGGATCAATGACCCTTGGGCTCCGCCTTCGCGTTTATCAATAACCTGGCAGTGTTCACAGGTACAGCTGCCGATATCGTCATTTTGCGCTATCGACCAGTATTTGGCTTGCGGATTTTCAAGCATTCTTTGCCTGAAATATGCAACGGTATGTTCAAAAACAGCTTCATTGGAAAGACAGAGCTGGGTAGCTTGTCGTTTCCCGTTATAGAGGGAGTAATATTCGGGGTGTTCTTTAAAAGAAACGGATGGTGGTAATATCTTATTAAAGTTATGTCCCCAATCGCCCCATTTTTCTTCTAAATTATCAAGACCATACCAATCCAGGTATTCCTGATCCAGCTCGATTGGGAAATATACTTCTCGAAACTTGAAATTGGGTTTTGCAAAAATATGAAAATCGGCATCCACTACCAACGAAGATAACTTAGGAATGAAGGTATTCTCCCTGCCGGTATACCATTTCCGTGCGCCGATAACATCTCTCACGTAGCGATAAGCGCCGTAAAGAACGCCGCGGCCACTACCTTTGATATACATATTAACCCCATTAAACTGTATCGAATAGCTGTCTTCTGGATATTTTTTATCTGTTGGCACCTGCTCCAATATGATTGCTGGAAGATCGTCGTCATTGACCTGCAGCTCAAACGATGTGCCCGTGCTCAATTTTGTAAACTCATTAATTACCTGTGCTGCTTTAAGCAGGGTAGAATTGCTTTGGTCGGTACGGATAATATAATTGGAGACACCTTCATTTACCAATGTAATCCGTTCTTTACCTTGAGCGATTGTTGCCATAAAAAGCAGACTTAACATATACTTCCACATATTAAAAATATTTCCTTAATGAAAGATTCAGATCATACTGATTCATAAATCTATTTTCAGCCACTTTGTAATAACTCCATCCCCCCATGAGTGTAAAGCCCCAGCTATCGATACGATGTTGCCATCCGGCATTGATTGATCGTGACAAGAAATCAAATCTGTTGTTTAAAAACTGATATCGGGAAGGATCATCTGGAGAGGTTCCGATATTACCAATGATGGTGACATAGGAATTAGGCTTTTCGCCATTGTAATAGTGCCTTACTGCCAACGAGTAGGCCTGATTCCAACGCTGTTCATCATGCAATAAAAATCCTCGGAGATAGACAAAGGTGGAACCAAAATATCGTCCCGCAGAAGCAACCATTCCATAATTGTCGGTATGGTCGGCCGATCGCACATAACGCCCACCTACATCAAAAAGCCAGGGGCCAACCTCCCGATAAAGACTATATGCAGCCCGCCAGGTAGGAAATACTGTACCATCGGCCCAAGCCAGATGATGGTAGGCATATATCTTTGCGCTATAATTCAGCCAAGTATCCACACCCACTTGATAGCCCTTTTCACCCCTTCTATTTCCATAGTTAAACTGGCCAATGACCATATTCTTTTCGCCTACACTCTTCCCATATTCCACCCCAGAAATAAAAAAGTGTCCATTGGGCCTATCTTGTGCGCTTTGGGTATGATTTAATCCGAGATAGGAATTATAGGGTAAATTTTCCCGGTATACTTTTGCCTCTTGACGATAACGCTCCACTTGCGGTGATTGCCGCTGCAGTTGTTTCATATAGACCAAAGCGGTGTGATAATCTTTATTTGCGGCAGCGATATTTGCTAGCTGTTCACGCATGAACAGTGTGCTATCCCCTTTATCCCAAAGCATCTCATAGCCAATTTTGGCTTTATTATAGTCCTTGCCAGACATATAAGCGCTAGAGCGAAGGTATAAATAACGGTTATCGCTAGCGTCTGCCCGCTGCATACTGTCTGAAATCGCAATAGCTTTTCGCAACTCTCCCTGTTCAATACATTGTCGGCCTTCTTTGTACCAAATGTCGATATTTCGGTTGATAGAATTTTTTATACCCCTGGCTTCAAATTCCCGGTAGGCTGCTGCCAGCTCCATATCATCAGGAAATCGTGTGCGTGCCTGCTGCCAAATTTTTCTAGCTTTTTCTATTTCGCCGTTCACTTCATACAATAATGCCAGGGGCGAGTAGCTGTCTTTATACTTCGCATCACTCGCGATTACGGTTTCGAAATATGGAATAGCCCATTCCCCCCGTCTCATCTTTTGATAGCTCAATCCCAAGATATAATTAAAATCAGTGTACTGGGGGTATTTTGCCAATACCGTCCGACTTAGCATAACTGACTGATCTAGCTTCCCTTCACGCATATAGTTGATTGCTAGAGGCACCAAACTATCCACATCGTATTTTTTGTTTTGCCAGACCACCTGTGCGGAGATGGTTTCTGCTAACAAGGACTGGCAGAAAACGACTAATAATATCAATAACTTGTTCATTGCTTTATTTTTTAGCTCCGTCCGGTGGTACGGGTGTTAAGGTACCTTTGCGTTTCATTTCTCCCCAGGAATGTTTTTTACCAAAAAGCTCTTGTAAATATCCTCTAATGGAACTATATACAATAATCGGATGGTAAACAAAAGGTTCTATAAATGCAGTAAGGCATAAGCGTATAATATCCTCCCTACGTTTGTAATACTTATAGACATAATTGTCCAATAAAATCGAGAAACTGGTTAAAAAAACTGAAAACATATATACAAAAACCAGTAAAAGAATGGCCATCTGCCAGTTGATACCGTTTGTCAGGATCAGATAGATATAAAAGAATATACCCAGAATTTCCATAATCGGTGCAAAGAATTCAAAAATGGCGTTGTAGGGAAATACGATCAAGCCAAACTTTCGATAGCTGGGATTCAAAAAAGCCTTGCGATGGGTCCGCATAATTTGCATCAGGCCCCTCGCCCACCGGATCCGTTGACGGGTCAGCATTTTCAGGCTGTCCGGTCCCTCAGTCCAGCATAATGTCTGTGGAATATATTTAACCTCATATTTTTCATTGTTATCACACATCTTCATACACATCCTAGTGACCATCTCCATATCTTCACCCAGAGATTTTGGGTCGTATCCTCCTGCTGCAATAAGAATTTCCTTATCAAATAGGCCGAGGCCACCGGATACGTTGGGGATACAATTCAGGTAATTCCATCCCATTTTACCGAGTAGGTAGGATCGGATATATTCCATCTCCTGAAATCGGGCCAGAATCGGTTTAGGTAAAGCTGCTTCAACCAGCATACCGGAGTCTACATAGCTCGAGTTGGACATACGCAAAGTGGCCCCCACGGCGATAACACGTTCCTTAGCATCCAATACAGCTTCCATCAGATACACGAGTGTATCATTGGCAAGGACACAGTCAACATCTGTATTTAAGATGTACGGAAAGGCAGCAACATTTATTCCTGCATTGACGGCGTCAGCCTTACTTCCGCCGTTTATCTTGTCAACGACTGTCAGATGTTTATGAGAAATATCGCGCGATTTATAAATGGTTTTTATCTCTTTACAAGGAACTAAATAATCGACCAGAAAATCGACCGCCACAAGATCGAATTCTTTGATCAGCTTTGCTAAAGTGTCATCTTTACTACCGTCGTTAACGATCACGACCTCATATCTGGGATAAAACAGCGTCATCAGTGAACGCACATTATTTACAATAGTCACTGATTCATTATAAGCAGGTGCGACAATGCTGACTCCCGGCGCAATCTCAGATTCCATTAATGTTTGAATTCTTCTGGAATTGCGCCTTTGGAGATTCCTGCGGATCGAGAGCGATGACATCCGAAACAGCATCACATAGACAACTAAAAGTAGCAGACAGTACAATCCAAATAGAAATTCTACTGAAGAAATAAAATGTGTCATATCAAACCTTTCATTTAAATGTAATGGACCATCGGATGATTAATGGAACGAACGAGTTTGCTTTCTTCGTCATCCACCTGTTCCTCAATTTTTCGCAACAGCGCCGTACTATAAGGTTTTTGAGCGACCAATGAACGATAAGCATGTTTTCGCAGGCTTAATGGCATATTGGTATCCATAAACAATCCGTTCAGAAAATCAATTGACTTTCCTTGTCCAACACGGCCGAGTGCCTTCAGTATTTCGAGCTTAGCTGCCAGGCTGCTTTTTTCCGTATATAACTCCTGCAATCGCTCCTCACTATCTTTTGCCAATAGTTTCCCCAAAGAGTTAACGGCTTTTAAAGCGGTTTTTGATTCTTTATTGGCAATAATTAACTTCCAAAGCCCCGCTTCGTTTAACTCCTGATAATAAACCATTAGGTCCATTATCAAGCTGTTAACTTCAGAGGATTTTGAAACATCCAACCATTGTGAAAAAATATAATTACCAAAATATTCCCCCTGGACAATTGTCTGAAAGATATCAAGCGCATGAAGTTGACTGATCCCATACAGTCCATTAAATATCCTGTCAAAAGCTTGCTCTCCGTGCACCTGCAATTGGTATTTAGATGCTGCAACACGGATTTCAACCTGAGGACTTTTCAGCAACTGTTCCAGAATCTTGTCCTGAATCGATACCTTCATCAAGGCCAGATTAGCCAAGGATCTCACCGTTGTAACTACGTTTGTCGCTGAATGTCTAATTTCATATTGTGCTTCTTTATCAAAGCCCAGTTCATTGAAAAGGTTTCGCATACTCCTGCCTTTCTCTCCTCCAATTGTGAAGATAAAATCGTGTAAAATATGACGCACAACCTTACTCACAAGCTTATTATGCAAATCCAGTCCCAATTTATCGACCGGAAAATGGTTGGTCCGGTTTTCCACAAGAACTTGTTCGTAGATAAAATCCCTTAATGCCGGGTAGATGCCGGAATAGGCTGTCCGATACCGATAATCACGATAATAAAAAATAACGATTCCAATAAGGCAAGCAGTCCAAAACAATACGCTCAAGATCAAGGCAATGACAACAAATATAGGCCAGTAATCGCCTTCAAAAAAGGTGCGAATATCACGGATGATATGCTCTAACGTACTAAGCATGGCCGATTCGCAAACGTACACGTGAAATTAACTCAGAGGGAGATATTGGCTTTTTGATATAATCATTTGCGCCAACTTCAAAACCCTCCACAATACTGTTATCATCACGATATCCAGAAATAATAATAACTGGTACCTGGTTATTGGTATTGCTCTTTCTGATCCGATCTATAATTTCAAAACCGTTGGCGAAAGGTAGTGCCAGATCAGTAATAACCAAATCAATTGATTCGTCCGAGACTAAAGAAAGTGCTTCCTTGCCAGATTTGGCAAGTAGCAGGTCGTACCCCTCCCGTAAAAGAACAAATTGCATCGTGCTCAACAGAATCTCATTGTCTTCGACAACAAGAATTCTCTTTTTTTTGTCCCACATAGTGTTTAAATTAGTTTTTCATAGTGAAACAAAATTTGATAAAAAAAAGAGAATTCGCTGTAGTACAACCACTACAAGCCTGTCAGTATCATTTAAACGCAGTTTTTTTTTGAACCACCAAATAAGATGACAATAAAATGACATAAAAGCTTAGTTTGCCATAATAAAATGGTAGTCTTACTATATAAAAATTAAACTTTTAGGATCAACAACATCAATACTACCCGAGTAAAGTTAAGGATGGAGGTCTTTGGTTTGGGTCTCCAATCATACGTACCGCTATGATGGAAGTCTTTCTAGGGATTTTAATCGTAAAATTTAAATAGAAAATAAGGATGCGCATATCGCACCTTATTTTCTATTTAATATATTAAGCCTTTGGTACCGGCGCATTTTCTTCTATTAGTTTTTCATGCTTTAATTCCTCCCAAAAGCTAGCTGCTATCTTAGTCTTGAAAGATTGAGCATTTTGAACCACCTGCTCGGCGGTATGTGCGCCGGGTATCACGCCGGATACTTCGGCTGGTGCAGCAGCAAATTGTAAGGCTGCAGTCCGTAGGTCTACCGCATGATTCGCTGCAACCCGCTGTAAAGCATTGAGCTTTTCTTTAACTCCGGCAGGGAATTTACCATCATACAGATAACGGTTTTTACCGGACAGAAATCCAGCGCATAAAGGAGCTCCTACAACAATCGATACGTCCCGTTCAGCCACCTTTGGGAAAACTTTATTCAGATCATCGTCATGTTTGATCAATGAATATTGACAGGCCGAGAGAAAGATATCGGGATCTGCAACCTCCAATGTCTGCAATATAGGCTCTACGGTATTGACCCCGAGACCCCAGCCTTTGATTAGCCCCTCCTCTCTCATTTTAGTTAGTTCGGGCATTGCTCCTTTAACCGCTTGTTCGAAATACTGCGCATAGTTGTCTTTCATATCGCCATTATCTGGCGAAAGATCATGAATAAATACAATATCTATTGACGATAACCCCAACCGCTGTAAGCTATCCTCTACACTTCGTCTCACGCCTGCAGCACTATAATCATAGTGATAACCAAAATTTAGCTTCCCTTTCCAGAGTAATTGTTCCTTTGTAAAATTCTCTTCTGGCACTAAAATTCGTCCTACCTTGGTGGAAAGTGTAAAGCTGTCACGTGGTTGGTCTTTTAAAAATAAGCCCATTCTACGTTCACTAATACCCAGACCATACCAAGGGGAGGTATCAAATAAACGTATCCCAGCATTCCATGCGGCCTCTACCGTCTGTAGACATTCAAGATCTGAGTTGTACTGAAATCCGTTACCCAATGCTACCCCGCCAAGTCCAGCTTTATCGGTAGGACGAAATCGCTTCTTCTGTGTTAAATTTTCAGGTGTTGTCATCTTATGTTCTTTTGATGTTGTTAACAAAATATCAGGTGTCGCTGCACTCAGTGCAAAGCCTGCGCCTGCAAGGCTGGCCTGTACCAAAAATTTTCTTCTTTTCATATGCTTTATCCTTCATCTCATTTTCCTTGACTCGCCAATCTGGCGGAAAGCTCGTCATGCGCAGTCAGATCCAGCCGTAAGGGTGTAATTGATACCAGTTTATTTTCTACCGCCCAACGATCTGTCCCTTCCTCTGCTGGTTCAAGTGGTATCACTGTAATCCAATAATTCTTTCTTCCCATAGGGTCCTGACCGGGCACTACGTTGCCATCGTAGAGCCGTACCGATTGCCTAGTCCACGAGATTCCCTTGGGTTTTGGCGGAAAATTTACATTATACAGAGCCGGTCCCTTATTGTTAAGCAAGATCTTGAGGACATCAGCTGTCCATTCAGATAGCCCTTCAAAATCTGGTTCCGACTTGCCAACAGGTGTGCTTAGAGCGATACCGGTAATACCGAGGAGCATAGCCTGTTTTGCTGCAGCAAGGGTACCGGAGTGCCACATGGAATTCCCTAGGTTAGGGCCCATGTTGATGCCAGAAAGAACCACCTGTGTATCGGGAAACATATGTAGTCCCAATGCCACGCAGTCCGCCGGTGTCCCATTAACCCTAAAAGCATCAATTCCCTCAAAGGTAATAGGCGCGCTTCGGTAGCTTAGGGGCCGGGAATGGGTGATAGCATGTCCCATAGATGACTGTTCTACATCTGGCGCAACAATCCTAACGGTACCAAACTGCTTCGCGGTTTTCGCTAGTGCTGCTATGCCCGGCGAATAGATACCATCATCATTTGTAATAAGTATATTCATAGTTGTACCTTTTATATGAAAACCAATCTCACGTACGCTTTGTTCAGGTGATATGAAAGAACATGGCAAAAAGGTAAGGCTAGTGCATAATCCCGCTGCTGGGGATGAAGACAATGGAAGCAAAGACGAACTATGTCAGCTGATCGAAGACCTTGGGCACCGTTGCACGGTAGTTACAAAAAAAGATGCTGTCAAAAAGATCCATCCAGAGACAGATCTCATTGCCTTGGCCGGAGGTGATGGTACCATAAAAATGACCATTATGGCACTGTTGGAAAAAAAACTACGATTCAAAAGACCGATTGCTATCCTACCTCAAGGCACAGCAAATAATATTGCCAATTCTTTAGGTATCCCTTTGGACTGTAAACAGGCCATGCATCTATGGAAAAATTTTCAGCTTAAAAAATTTGATGTCGGAATGATGACAGGTTTAAGCAGAAAGCCGCTCCATTTTATAGAATCTATTGGTTTTGGTGTATTTCCTATACTAATGGAGAAAATGGACAAAAAAAACACGCACGCTGCCAGTGCTGATGATGAGATCAGGATTGCGCTCCAGCAGCTTCAAAAACTAGCTTTGACATTTCCGGGAAAAGTGCTTAATCTTGCGACCGCTGCCGGTAACATTAAAGCGGAATGCATCATGGTTGAAGTCATGAACATTGCTAGCATGGGACCTAGACTGGTGCTAGCTGCAGATGCGGACCCCGGAGATGGACAATTTGATATTGTAATCGTGACCACCGATCAGCGTCAGGAACTGGTTGCCTATATAGAAGGGCTATTGAATGAAAAAAATGTGGACTTTAATATCAAACCCATTAGAGCCAACCGGATATCTATGGAATGGCAGGGAACAGAGCTGCATATTGATGATGAATGTAAGGACTATAGTGGGCAGCAACTCAAGATTTCATTGCTCAATAGCTTGGTCGAGATCATTGTAGGAGAAATTGATCCCTGAAGTTTAAAATGAATAATAAAAAATTAGATGCTATCTAGTTATGATTCAAAATCTTTTAATTGACAGTAATCGGTTTTTAATCGAGCTATTGACAAAAAAGCATTTATATCCTCTTCGAATTCCACGAGAAATAATATCAACTTGCCAATTCCCTTATTGTAGGGAAATTTTTGACACGTGTGGCTTGCCAAATATGTTTAGAATATTTCTTCGAAAAACTGTTGATAACTCTCTGTGCAGGCGATAACAGCCTCCCGAATCCCAATTGGTTGCCATCCCAGTTCATTGGTCGCTCTACTAATATCTGTTTTTCTTCTGACCATTTCCAACAGAACTGGTTTTAACTCTGGTCTAACCTGGGCGAGCATCCTTGTTATAAAGTTAGGAAATTCTGCCGTAGGAATTTTTCGTTCCGGAAAATGTTCCTTAAGAATAATTGCAACGTTCTTGAGGGTTAAATATCCTGATGAAGCAATATACCTGTTTCCCGCCGCTTGTGGGTATTCCATCGCTCGAATAAGCAAATCAGTTACGGATCGTACATCGACGATATCAAAACCAATCTTTGGTAAAGCGCGATAACTTCTACTTAATAAAACGACAATGATCTCTGCCGAAGTACCGTAGTCCTTTTCGATAACTGGCCCTAGAATAGCGCCAGGACAAACAGTGACTAATTCGAAGGAGTTCGGATTGTTTTCAATAAAATCCCAGGCCGCCTTTTCTGCGATCGCCTTGCTTTTATAATAAGGGGTTAGATCTCCTTTGCTGTTGCTGTCGGTCCAGTCCTTTTCAGTGAAAACTTTATTGGGGTCTTTCACTGACCGTCCATAGGCGACAGCGGCGAGCGAAGAAGTCATCACCACTCACGCAACTTGGTTGTGTGCGGCGGCTTTTAGGATATTTAAAGTGCCGTTTTTAGCCGGCAGTATAAGTTCATCTTCATTTTTTTGCAGTGTCGCAGGGAAGGGCGATGCTATATGCTGAATAAAATCAACACCTTGAGCAAGGTCATTCCAGATACTATAGTCGTTTAAATCAGCCACCGCAAAACTTAATTTATCCAAGTGAGCGGTATGCTGCCCGATCACCTGTTTAATCGATGTGATCTTCTCTTCCTTACGCAGGGTTCCAATCACTTGATAACCTTTATTCAACAAGTGGATCGCGGTATGGGCGCCTAAAAAACCGGTGATGCCCGTCAGTAATACTTTCTTTGTGTCCATAACTTTTTTTTATAAAGTTCTGCCCAATGAAGCACTCCACAATTACCATTTGTTAAGAAATTACTTTACATTGAAAGCGAAGATTCATTTATACATATAAATTAATTATGCGCAAATAATTTCAATAAATATTGGTTCAAAAATCTACTCTTTTACATAACGAATTTGGTACGCGGAATTGGGATCAGCCTGGCCAACAGCAACACTATATCCTACATCTCCAGCAACGCCTGTCATATGGAATTCCCTAAATCCACCCGTCGTGCCTGTAACAAGATAATTTCCTTCTCTTCCAATTGAAGGTCCCGGCGTATTTTCATTATGATAAGCCTCGGCAAAAACAAAGAATAAAAAATGATGCCGATTCACTCCCGGATTATTTTGCGTCTTGAAAAACATTCCTAAATTAGTCGCCGATGTACCGCCATCAAATGTATCAACATAGCGCGTAGGATCCCAGCTATTCACATTATGAGGATTATCAACACCATTGGGTCCTGTATGATCCATCAATGTGTTCACCTCCGCTTCAGTTGGGATCCGCCATGTTCCTGCACGAGCTACCATTACTTTCAACCGGATAGGAAGTTCTTAATCACTTAAGTAGGCGGAGATCAAAAAATAATCTCCCTATTACCTAAGCCTCTTAAACGCGTATTTCTAACAAAACCAGCTCCCTTAAAGCGATACTGTACACCTACTATCTCGGTAGGTACATTTTTGATCATGGTGCTGTATACTAGTTTATGATTAATCCAAAATCTGATTTGTTGATTTTTACAGTCTATTTTCAATTTATTCCATGACATGAGATTACAACCAAATCCACTGAGGTCATCCCGTTTGCTATCGGTATAAAAACCTCCGGCAGTAAGGGCAATGTCCCCAATGCATGCAGTATTCACAAGTGGAACAATAATAATATCGTTCTTAGACTGCAACAGTATTTCTACACGCTGACACATATTGCCGCCGGTACTTGGCCCTGTCTTTACATCGGTTTCAAAACTAAAATTATTGGTCATAATTCCCGTTTTATCCTTTTGGTTGTAAAGTCTTATTGGAAGAGCACCATGTAAGAAATCCATCTTATAGCTTTTTAACAGACTCTCACTAAGCGCAATCTCATCGGACTTTATAATATCAGACTTCTTGAAATACAAAGGTTCTTTGCCTCCATCGCCGGCTACCAAGCCCAACCATCCATCTGTTTTGATTTGTATATCATGTTCACGGACAATTTTATTTCCAATCATCAATTTTGCCCGAAAATATCCTGGATAATAGTATATGGCAGAGTGATGTTTACCATCCCTGTCCACCTGTATTTTGCGACTCGTATCCCAGCTTTGCGCAATAAATATAGCATCTTTCTTGTTCGCCGCCGAAGCATCATAATCAAATACGACCGAGTTGGGCAAGCCTTGTGTCAACATTGTCTTTGATGAAAAATGGAAATCGGCATTATTAACTTCCTGTTTTTTAAGAATAAACCTATTGGCAAAAAATCCCATCAAGGCTAGCATTACAACACCTAAAACAAGCTTAAAAAATAAATACTCATATTTTTTACCGCTTGCCACTAGGTTTTCAAAAACTGCTTTTTTAGGAGCATCATCTTGCAAAGACCGTTTTTGGATACAGGCGTTGCGAAAGCTCCGCCAGTCTTCATAACCAATAAACTGCGCCATTGTATTCAAGGTCGTCATAGCGGGTGTGCTTTGATAGTCAACCCGACCAAAAACCCGTTTTAGCGTAGAAACGCTAAGCATTACTCCTGTTTCGCGCTGAATTTTTTCCGAAAGCCTTTCAAAATCAGCAGTGCTCCATCCAGACGTTTCGCCCCATTCAAGCTGATTTTCAATTGATTTCTTAAGAAAACGAAACAATTCTGACTGATCCGGATCTATCATAATTCACTATATATCAAATACTTAAATTTAAAAATTCAACTTGAACAAACTTGAATAAACTTGACACGAAGTTGCAGGCACTGAAACGGTGTCTAAGCACTAAATTTATTAAAAAACTTTATTAACATGAAAAAAATAATTTTGATAGTAGGTATATTTTTGACTGTATTATTCAAAAGTTACGCCCAAAAAATGACAACCAAAACATCGGAAGCAAAACACATTGCACTAAGCGCGGAAAAATGGACTTTTCAAAAAGGAAAAGTTGATTTTGTAAAGCATAAAGGGCGTAATGCAATAAAAATAGAACCTGCCTCTGGCCCAGTAGTCATTAAAGATTTGATGTTCAAAAATGGTACTATCGAGTACGATGTCATACCCGCAAAAACGGAGTTTGCCTCTGCAATTTATTTCCATCGGAAAAATGAAAAAGAGCAGGAAATCGTTTATCTGCGTGTCCCCAAAATGACTGATCCATTTGCCAATGAGGGTATTCAGTATTGCCCTTATCTAGACGGCGTTAATATGTGGGATATGTATCCACAATATCAGGCTGCTGCACAAGCTAAAACAGAAGAATGGAATCATATTAAACTTGTAATTTCAGGTATGCAGCTGCAAGTATTTGTCAATAATAGCCTCCGACTGACAATTCCTAAACTGGAAGGTCGTGAAAGCGATGGAAGTATCGCCTTCGACGGCGAATCATATATCAGTAATATTGAAATAAAACCTAATGAAACCGAAAATTTGTCGCAAATAGAAGGTGCTGACCTGACCACACATGAATCGAATTATATCAGAAACTGGTCAGTGGTTCAGCCTACGGTGTTAGAGGAAGGAAGAGAGCCGACTACTTTCCGTGATCTACCAAAAGATGAATCTTTTATAGAAAAAATAGCAGCAGAAAGATATGGACTGGTCAATCTTACTCGCCGCTTTGGCGGTAGTGAAAAACGCAGAATCGTTTGGTTAAAAGCCGTTATCACCGCGAAAAAAGCGACAGAGACAAATCTTCAGCTCGGGTTCTCAGATGAGATATGGCTTTATCTTAATGATCAAATCACCTTTACAGACAAAAATATTTTCAGACAGAATATGAAAAAATATCCGGAAGGTAGGATATCAGTACAAAATGGAAATACTCGTCTGAAACTCAAGCAGGGGGAAAATCAATTGCTTATAGGAGTATCAAATGACTTTTATGGTTGGGGAATAATTGCACGCTTGGAAAGTATGGAAGGAATTACCGCAGTCGAACCCTATAAAAGTAAAAAATATACCATCGAAAACATTGATAGATACTTAGGTACATATGCGGCAGAAGTTGCCCCTGCTGTGAAGTTGAGCTTCGGGCAAAAAGATGGAAAGCTAGTATTACATACCTCCGAACAAGACAGCGTGCCTTTAGATTATATCGGGAACGACCTTTTTAAAGTGGGCCTCGGGATCGAATTACAATTTATCCCATCTTTAAAGCAAGTAGTACGGATAGAAAACGGATTTGAAATGAGATTTGTAAAAGAATAATAGATTTGGAATTCGAGAAGAAAGTGAAGTCCAGTAGACATTTCACTTTCTTCTGATAAGCAAAATACAACCGATACTGGCATGTGATAGCTTTCCTGTTACGCACAATATGATCTAGAAAGCTGTTAGTATCATAGCCTATATCGATCTCACATTTTTACATTAAGTGATCATGTTACTATAAATATAGAATTTGCTCGGACTGTAACCGTGCTAATTTAGCGCTCTACCAAAGTTTTTACCGATTCGCCATTTTGGTCGATAAATGTGGTCTCTTTTTTAAATAACTGGTACCACTTTCGGAATGTACCCATAAAAACAAGCAGCATCAATAGCATGGCCAATATTGCCAGTGAAGCTAATAGCAGCTGCCCCTTGGGTAAATAAATATCCACTACCTGCAGATATCCGGCCCAAAAGGTAATCCCGGCCATAAATACGCCCGGTATGGCCGTAAATAAAGCATATTTTCCTCTATTCATCCGAATAAGCATCGTCGTACAGACGATAAGCCCACAGGCAGCCAAGAGCTGATTACTGATGCCAAATAATGGCCAGATACTGCTTACATTGCCGGTAAAAACAAGATAGCCCCATGAAAAAGTGAAAATAGCGCTGCATAGCCAAACTCCCGGTTTCCAATCTTTGTCTTTAAAAGCTGGAAAAACATTCCCCAGCATTTCCTGCAAAAAAAATCGTCCGACCCGTGTCCCTGCATCGATGGCTGTAAGGATAAATACGGCCTCAAACATAATGGCAAAATTGTACCAGTAAGCCATCACATTGTCCATAAAGGGGACCTTATCAAAAATATGTGCCATCCCGACAGCCAGGGAAACTGCTCCGCCTGTACGACCATGGAGGTCTACTCCAATCCGCTCTGAAAAATGTTGGAGATCCACAGCCTTTAATTCGGGATGCTGTGCCAGAAAATGCGCGTAGTCACTGACTGGGGTATTGATTGCAAAATAGTCGCCCGGTAGCAGGGTACAGGCAGCAATTAAAGCCATTATGGCAACAAATCCCTCCACTAGCATCGCGCCGTAGCCCACAAAAAGGATCTCTCTTTCGGTACCCAACATCTTGGGTGTCGTACCCGTGGCAATAATCGCATGGAAGCCCGAAATCGCACCGCAAGCGATCACTATAAAAATAAATGGCAGCACAGGCCCCCCGATCACGGGGCCTCCGCCATGGGTAAAATTGGTCAGGGCGGGCATCTGTATCGTCGGATGCACAAAGACAATGCCTACGGCCAACATCAGGATCGTACCGATCTTCAAATAAGTAGAGAGGTAATCCCGGGGGACAAGAAGCAACCAAATAGGGAGTACAGAAGCAAAAAATCCATAAATAGCAATCGCTATTGAAATGGTCTTGACATCCCAATCGAAAAGGTTGTGTATCATAGGGATCTCCATCAAGCGATGCCCCGCAATAATGCCCACAATTAATAAAATGCCCCCCAATATACTGGCCAAGGTGACTGAACCGGCTTTATACCGCATCAATAGCCCCATAAATATGGCAATCGGCATGGTCAGAATAATTGTAAATAAGGACCAGGGTGCCTCATGCATGGCGCTGATACAGGCCAGGGAAAGGCCCGCTAATGTCAAGATCAGAATAAACAGAACGGCTATACCGGCTATTCCGCCGACAACTGGACCGATCTCCTTGGAGGCGATAGTCGCCAGGCTCTGCCCTTTGTGTCTAACCGAAGCAAATAGGACAACCATATCATGCACACCGCCGCCCAAGACACAACCGATCAAAATCCAGAGTGTCCCCGGAAGGTAACCAAACTGGGCCGCCAGCACTGGACCGACCAATGGCCCCGCCGCAGCTATGGCAGCAAAATGATGCCCAAACAACACCTTGCGATCCGTCTTAATATAATCGTGTCCATCGGCAAACTCGACTGCTGGGGTCGTAACGGCATCATTGAGACGGAGCACTTTCTGCGCCATAAAGACCCCGTAAAAACGGTAGGCGATCGCAAAAATTAAAATTGACGCAAAGACCAGCGTAAGCGCGTTCATATTATCTAAATCCATCCTATATTCAGGTATAATTCTATTACAATATATTATTTTTGTTCCAATATTTGCCCCGAATCCAGCAGTTGTTTTTTTAACAAGCCGTAGTCTACGTGTTGCACAACACCATCACTATCAATTGCTAAGATTGCTGCAGCACCTGCACTCTGCCCCAACACCATAAATACGGGCTCCATACGGATCGAACCAAAGGCAATATGTGAACTGGATAGGCAGACCGGGACGAGTAAATTGCTGCATTCATTGCTTTTTGGGATAATCGATCCATAAGAAATGGCATAAGGATGGGGCACATGAACACCAATATCCCCCTCATTCTGAACAAATCCTTCTTTGGTCACATAACGTTGGACATTGTGCGAATCCAGGGTATAGGAGCCCATACCGATCGGATCTTCCACACTGCGCTTGCCCAGGATATTGTGTTCGGTCGTCACATATTGTCCCAGCATCCGCCGGGCTTCTCGTATATATAATTGAAAGGGCCAATTGTCATTATCTTTAAATTCATCTTTTGCCAGCCCCCATCCGGCCATCTTCGTCCTGATTACAGTAGGCACAGAAGGATCATTAGCCATAAAATAATATAGACCCTGCTGATACCTACGATGGGCTTCGATAATGGACCTACGTTCCGCATAGCCTGCTTCGGGGTAGCGATAATTCATCCCAATAAAATCAGTACTGAACGGACCGTGGTTATTGGCATCTGTCTTATGGTTGGGCACCAGATCAAATTTTTGAAAGGCTTCATCCCAGCCTGCTCGGAATAAACGTTGCAGCAGGACATAGTGCTGCGGGTCGTACCCCATTGGCTTGATGAAGGGCTTCCGATTACGGGCGTCATTAGTCAGGCACATGCGGAAACAATAGGCCTGCAGTTTCTGATCTGCCGCTCCATATTGCCCGGGATCTTGCTCCGAAACGCCAAATACCAGACCACTGCCCGGATCTCCTTCATGCTTATAGGGGCTAATCTGCGCCATAAAGTGATGTCGATGCTGAAAGACCCCGGTCTGAACGCCATTCCACTGCTCCCCGTAGGTCTGGTTGGCCTCCCTCCCGATCGTGTAACTTACTTTGGCCAGCGCCATCAGATCGCCCTCATAGGTGGCATCAATAAATATCTTCGCCTCATAGATCTTTCCGTCTAAAGTTTTGATGGATTTGATCATTGTGCCCTCTTTCGTAATGGCACGTTCCTGCCGATCTAAATAGGCTCCGCGGACGACATCAACCTGATGATCACTTACCCAGGAATCAAAAATACGCTCGGCTACATGGGGTTCAAAAATCCACATCGTCCGATGTGCACTGTCCATCGCAACGGTACCCTGCCCCCGATTGCCAAACGAGGTGCGGGATTGCCAATTCCAGCTCGATTGCTTGGCGTAATGGTTATACACATCCTGATAGAATTTTTTGGCCAGGCCGCCAATAACTGTTTTGTCACCGGTATCCGTAAAACCAAGTCCGCCTGAACTCAACCCACCTAAATGGTTATCTGGAGATATAACAATGACAGATTTGCCCGACTGCTTCACGTGCAATGCAGCAGTAATAGCGGCCGGAGTACCGCCATAAACCACAACATCTACCTTCTTGGTCGAATGTTGTGCCTCAACCTGATGAAAAATTAATACAAGTATTAATTCTAAACCTATTTTTATCTTTTTCATACGATCAATTTTGGTCTGAAACAGGTACCCATAATATAGCATTTGCGGCCAGTACTCCTTTTGCATTGGGCATAATTTCAACAAAAGGTTTGTTACTTCCTTTCTCAAACTCATATTCTCCCAGCTCTACCCAGGTACTTGTTGTCTGTCCCAAAATACTTACTTCCTTAAAATTTATATTTTTTTCGATACTTGTCTTCCCTGTATTAATAATAAATTTCCCCGTAACTGTACTTTCAGCAGTTTTGGGGAAATAGCTGTAGAGTTTATATTTTCCCCCAGCAAAATCTTTTCCTGGAATGAAACGTGCTGCCGCTGCTGGATCATTGTCTACTTCCTGATAACTCATACCATAACCTTTTTTTGCGGATTTATGCCAAGCTCCCTTCAAAGTAACCTGATCTTTATTTTCCACATGGATCAAATAATCGGCCCTACGGCCATCCGCCTTTGGGTTGTTACGCAATGTTTTTTGCACGCGTTTTATATCAACATCCTGAACGGTAGTTTTGTTGTCGATCGCCTCGCAGGCTGCCACAGCAGCGGACTGCCCCAGCACCATAAATACGGGCTCCATGCGAATGGAACCAAAGGCGATATGACTTGCCGACAGGCATACAGGGACCAGCAGATTGTTGATTTCTTCCTTTTTGGGAACGATAGCCCTGTAGGATATCGGAAAGGGAGAAAATCCGCCAACTTCAACATTACCTTCATTCTTGACCATACCATTGATAATCAATCGATCACAATTGTGCGAATCCATAGTATATGCGGCGTAGCCTACCCCATCGGACACGACTTCACGCCCCTGACAGTGGTTTTGTGTCATGACGACATCACCAATCATCCTTCGCGCTTCGCGGATATATAATTGTGGAGACCAATGCCCATTGTCAAGATATTCATCTTTGGGATAACCCCACTTTTTAAACTCCTTTCGGATTGACTCCGGCACAGAGCTATCATTCGCAACAAAATATAATAATCCTTTGGTATAGTCTTCGTGCGCCTTGATAATCTCCTTCCGCTCGAAATAATCCGCCTCGGGATAGCGCCAGTTCATGCCTATCATATCTGTTGAAAATCCATTTCTGTTATTGATATCTGTTTTTCCATTAGGCATCAAACTCCATATAAAGACATCTTGTATACTCTTCCATGGTTGAATTTCCTTTTGTCTTTTTAGGAGTTCATATTTGGACGCATCATAATTTTCAGGCTTGGAAATTGCTATCCTGTTATCAGGCACATTGGTCAATGTAATCCGATAGTTATAAGCTTGGACCTTGGCGTCTCCCGTTCCATTTTCCTTTAAAGACTCATTATTTATACCCCATAAAATACCGCTTTTGGAATCCCCCTTTACTTTGTAGGGATCTACACCATCGGGAAACTGATGACCATCCAGCAATTGTACGCCGTTGATGGTCTCGCCATAGACGCTATTCGACTCGCGGCCCACATGATAAGATACGCCTGCTTTGGCCATGAGGTCGCCCTCATAGCTACAGTCCATAAATATTTTGGCCGCAATAATTATCTTTTTGCCGTCCCTACTTTCACTTGGAATTAGCGTAATCATTTTGATCGATCGATTTTTGGTGGTCACCTCTGTCAATCTATATCCCAAAAGCTGTTGCGTCTGCGAATGCCGTAAATAATCCTTAAAAATAGATTCCGCAACTTTGGGTTCAAAAATCCATTGCTCAAAATTACCATAATGCTTACCCATTTTACGGTAAAAATCCAAAGCCAATCCGGTCACCACATATTTGTTCCCTATATCTGTCTGCCCCAATCCGCCCGAACTAAGTCCACCTAGCCTTGTCCCTGGGTCGATCAGCAAGACGGATTTGCCGGCCTGTGAAGCGGTATAGGCAGCGATCACACCCGCAGAAGTGGCTCCATAAATACATAAATCTACCTGCTTGTCGGCTTGACCCTTAACTATCTGCAAGAAAATAGTCAAAAGCCCCATAGTCGCTAAAAGTGTTTTTTTCATCATGTTTTGATTTAATAGCCTGGATTTTGCTCCAGATTTTTATTGGTTACAATTTCAATGTTCGGAATCGGCCAAAGATAATTCTTGTTCGGATCAAACTTACGAAGTTCAATGACACGCATATCTTTCTGATTGGCTACATTTTTATAATTCACGTAACTATCTGCATCGATCGTAGGCGCATTGGCGAGCAAACCTTTTGGAATGCGACCATAAAGGGTCGAATTCATAAATTTATCGGCCAGTTTCCAACGTCTCAAATCGACCAGGCGAAAACCCTCGTTGGCCAATTCATAAAGTCTTTCTTTTCGTACGATCTCGCGCAGTTCAGCTTGTGTTTTACCGCTTGGGATTGCTGGCATATCGACGCTAGGGCGTTGCCTAATACTATTGATCGCATCATACACCGTTTGGTCTGCTTTATTGCTCTCGATCATCGCCTCAGCGTAAATCAATAATACCTCAGCGTATCGACTCTGAATGATATTTAGTTCTGACTCCATGGTAAAATCCTTGTCCTTGATATCGACATATTTTTTCCAGCAATAGCCCGAAAAGCTTGCGTAAGCATTGATCGCATCCTCATTTTTAATCCGAGCAGGTAAAGATCTATTGTAAGAATAATTCCAACAAGATACACTATCCTTATGGGTTTCAAACTGAAAACCAAAAAATGTGGTACCAGGAAGTGCAATAGTATACCCAAGGCGCGGATCCCGATTGACGAAAGGGTTTTTAGGATCGTATTTGGCGGACTTATCGATGGCAAGTCCGTCGGTACAAAGGTAGCTATCCACAATGGATTGGGATGGAATTTTATTGGAAGTGCCCTGTGCGTTGCGAGACAGAAATCCGCGCGTAGTACTATGGGTCTTGGTTTTTTGTAAGCGTAAATATTGAAAAGCAAAAATAATCTCTTTAGATGCCTCTCCATCATATGTAAACAATTGGCCGAAGTCGGTGTGTAACGCATATACTTTCAGGTCCATGATTTCTTTAGCAGAACGCGCTGCTTCTTCCCATAACCCATTATTAAGTGCTGCCCGAGCCCGTATGGCCAAAGCCGCTCCTTTGGTAGCACGTCCTACATCTGCGGAGCCATAGCTCACCGGTAAGTTAGCTGCCGCTTCAGCGAGCTCTTTGAGAATGAAAGCTGCGACTTCAGCTTTAGCCGTTTTGGGAATATTGGCATCCGCCAGAGTCAGGCTGCTCGTTACCAAAGGTACTCCACCAAAATAATCGATTAAATATTGGTAGACATAGGCCCGGATAAATTGTGTCTCAGCCTTATAGCGCTGCTGAAGATTGGCATCCATCTTCCCATCCAACTTCTGGATATTGTCCAAAATAAAATTGCATTTGCCAATCACCTTATAGGAGTTGGTCCAGATATTCCGAATATAACCATTGTTACTATCGTGATCTCCCCTTCCTACTGCTTGTAGATCAGAGGTATTACGATCCCAGCCGATATCTGTGGCATCATCAAGTGTCAGGTTGATGGGCATATCATCCGTAGGGTGAAATGCCAAGGCACTGTACAAACCGTTGACAACCAAAGTCAATTCATCCTGACTTTTGAAATAATTTTCGTCCGAAGGGCCATCCAATGGAGATCTATCCAGGTATTTTTCACATGCCCCCACTAAAAATAGGACAGCAATACATGCAATATATAAAGCGAGTTTATTTAGAGTTTTCATAATCCAAAGTTTATAATGTAATATCCAGTCCAAAAGAATATACTTTGACCTGTGGGTAAAAATTACCATAACCCACTGGCGCCTCAACGTCATATCCATTCCAAAACTTGTCTACGCTGAATAGGTTTGAGCCATTGACAAATACCCGGAGCCTGTTCAGTCCGATAGACTTTAGCAGGTCTGCCTGAAACGTATAGCCGAGCTGCAAATTCTTCAGCCGAAGGTAGGCGGCATTTTTCATCCAAAACTGGGAGGATTGCTGGTTGTTATTCTGCCCGAAAGCTAAGCGCGGATATTTGGCCGTGGTATTGTCAGGTGTCCATCGGTCTTTATTGTCCTCACGGATCGTACCGCCAATTGCCCCGGTTGTTGTAAAAGGCTGGATACCGGCACCATAGAGGTAACCATCGGCTTTCCCCACACCCTGTAACAGAAAGCTTAAGTCGAATCCTTTGAAACTCAAATTGGAATTGAGCGAATAGGTATATCGTGGAATCGTACTACCGATGATGACCTTATCGGATTCATTGACCATACCATCGCCATTTTGATCGCGGTATTTGAGGTCACCCGGAGCCAAGGTACCGAACTGTGTGGCATGTGCTTTCACTTCATCGGTAGTCTGAAAAAAACCTTCCGAAAGATAACCAAAGATGGAATTAATGGGATAGCCTTCGCGATTGACGGTCAAACCAGTCTGATTGATTCCCCGCATATCCAACACTTTGTTTTTGACATCAGAAAGGTTAAACGTAAAATTATATTTAAAGGCTTTGCCAGGATCACTCCGATAGCCCATGGAAAGTTCCCAACCTTTATTTTCGACAACTCCCGCATTTTGATACGGTTTGTTCAATCCAATAATCAGTGGGATATCCAGTTGGAGTAATATGTCGCTGGTTTTCCGATTATATAGATCGGCCGTAATGGTCCAGCGCTTAAATAAGATGAGATCAATACCGATATTTTTTTCCTCGGTTGACTCCCAGGTAATATCGGGATTGGACATATCATTTAGTGCTGCTGTATTGACGATACCATTGCCCAGCGTGTATGATCCGAGGTTCAATGATGCCACCGCTGGATAAGTCCCAATATTCTGATTTCCCAATTTCCCCCATGACGCCCTAATTTTCCCTTCCGTCAGCCAGCTTTTAGATGTGGCCAGGAATTCCTCTTCGGAAAAACGCCATCCGGCTGATGCCGAAGGGAAAAATCCATAGCGGTTGCCTTTGGCAAACCTGGAGGAGCCATCATAACGTGCATTAAGCTCCAAAAGATAACGATCTTTGAAAACGTAATTGATACGGGAAAATAAGGATTGTAATGCCCACTCAGAAGCGCTTCCAGTAGCTGACTGATTCAGTGCAGACCCGGCATTGAGCACTTCATAGTCAGGGAGCACATAGCTGTCTCTGAATCCCTGGGTATATTCAATCTTATAATCTTCCCGTGAACCACCGACCAATGCCTTTAACTGATGTGGACCAAAATCCTTGTTGAGCGTCAGGGTGGCTCTCATATTATTAAAAAGTTCCTGACTATTGTATTGGGTAAGTGCCGTGCGGACCGGAACTGAAAAGCTCGGCGTGCCGTTTGGGAAATACGACTGTACTGCTTTTCTGAAATTCTTGTTGACCTGGGTCGCATATTTCGGTGCATAATTGACCTCAGCAGTCAACCATGCTTTGGGTTTATAGATCAATGAAGCGTTGATACTGCCAAATGGGCTTTTGTTGGTGGCAACACCGCCATCGGCCGCCGCCGAAACAGGATTATTTCCATTCCAGCCCAGTCCCCATGTGCCGTTGGAATTTCTAAAGGATTGATTGGCCGGAATGCTGCTCATCCACTGAAAAAGCTCTTCGATGCTAGCCGCAGGTGAGGTCACGATCGGATTGACGTATTGGAAATCAAATTTTAGGCCCAATTGATCTGAAAACTTAACATCCACGTTGTTGCGTATGGTATAGCGCTTAAACGAGCTATTCAGTGTCAAACCTTTTTGATCGAAATAACCGACAGACGTCAGCATTTTCACTTTGTTTGTTCCGGCGTTGACCGTTAGGAAATGGCTTTGCTGGAATCCATTTCCCTGCAATGACTCCTTTTGCCAATCTGTATTTGGATACTCATCAGAACTGCCGTTGCCTTGGTTGCGATATGCGGCAATGATATCTTCGGGATACAGTGGGCTTGCTCCAACATTAGTATAGGCTTCATTTGTCAAGAGCATATGATCCAATGCATTGACAATCTTGGGCATATTGGTTGCCGACTGCCAGCCAAAATAATTATTGTACGCTATCGCGACTTTATCGGAACTCCCTCTTTTGGTCGTGACTAAGATGACACCATTGGCCGCCCGAGAGCCATAGATTGACGACGACGCTGCATCCTTTAATATCGAGATATTCTCGATCAAATTGGGATCTATATTATTAATAGAGCCTTCGATTCCGTCAATTAATACCAAAGGTGCTGCATTGCCGAGTGTACCAATACCCCGAATACGGATATCAGCGCCGTCTGCCCCCGGCTTTCCTGAACGCTGCGTAACAGTCACTCCCGAGGCCATGCCCTGAAGGGCTGAAGAGGTTTGCCCGGCAGGTCTATTGTTCAAATCATCACCCGATACAGCGGATACTGCACCTGTCAGATTGACTTTTTTCTGCGTCCCGTAACCGACGACAACAACTTCGTCCATCATTCCGGTGTTTGATTTCAGGCGAATGAGTACGGTATTTTTGCTGGTCGCCGTTGCCACAAAATGCTTAACCGAATCGGTATCGTATCCGAGATGGTGTGCATAGATCGAGTAATTTTCGCCAGCAAGCAGTGGAGCCAAAACAAACAATCCATTGTTATCGGCTACAAAATGGAGTTTTTTGCTGGTCTTTTCATGGATAAGATCAATAGTAGCGCCTGGCAATGTATTGCCTTCATTGTCTACTATTTTACCATTTACTTTCAGGTTAGATTGCGCAAATCCTACAGAAAAGTATGGAAATAGCAATCCCACGAGCATTAATTTGATTAGAATATGCTTCATAATTGTTTACAGTTGGTTATTCTGATTTATATATTGATTATTTTGCGTTGGGTTGGTTCTATCCTACTGTACGTCCTCCTTTCTTCCCGAATTACTGATGTTGACAATGCCATTGTTCACCTGGAATGTACAACTGTTCAATTGACAGAAACTTGTTAAGAAATTCACCAAAGGTTCCTTACTATTTAAGCTGCCTGTGAATGAACTATTCAATAAATCGGGACTATCACAGATAATCGACACATCATAGAGGCTCTCGATTACTCTTAACAGCTGAACGTTTTTGGTTTGGTTGAATTTGACGGATTGATTGCTCCACTCTACATTGGCGGTAAGATTTGGAATGAGCCTCCTCAACGCTTTATCCACCCGAGCTGGATGAGATTTTGTCAATTCGGGCTCAGAAAACTTAATCATCTGCTGGAGATTTAAATTGATCAATACTTCCTCTTTTGGTTTGAGGTATATTAAGCTTCGGCTGTCCGCGGCAAGTGGTCCTACAGCGATTTTACCTTCCATTAATTTTATCAGTACATGATCGTTATCCTTGGGATCTACGCTAAATATTGTCCCCAAAGCAGTCGTCAAATAACCTTTGTAATTGACCTGAAACGGGGCTTCCTTGTTTTTATGCACCTTGTAGACGACACGTCCTTGCAACTGCTGTACTTTACGGCTGTCTGGTTTATTATATTCAAAACCGATTTTCGCCTGTGGATAAAGGATAACAGTGCTGCTATCTGGAAGCAGCTCATAGACCGTGTATGTATTTTTATTTTCATACCAAATTATACGATCATCTGGTAGCGTAGAGGATTTTTTTACATAAAGTACCGACAGTACGCATAGCAGCACTGCGGCACAGGACGCCCATGCCCAAAAGCGCATTCTTCGTAGGACTGTGCGTTTAGGAGGGTCTATGGTATAGATATTTTCTAATATTTTCAGATGAACACTTTTCAAGTCAGGCAATGGGATCTGCTGGAGCTGCTGCGTTTCATCCTGGTCTAGTATCTCCGCTATCCATGATTCAAGAAGCACAGTATCCGCCTTCACCATTTCATCAAAGAAAGACTCGTAATACTGCGCCTCCAATCGGTTGTGGATATACGCAAACAATTGATCTTTAAAGGTATGCTCTTTCAAAATTATCTATAATTAGTTCAACACATTGCTGTATTGTACTTCTCTATACGCTTGGTAGAAAGAATCACACTATTGCTTTTTCATTTTTTTTATAAATTGAATAAAAAAGCCGCAAAAAGGCTGATTATATATTCGTCACGATAATTTTTTTGGATATATTCCTTGATATCTTTGAGTGCACTGACCAACTGATTGCTGACGGTAGAAACAGAAATACCCAGCATATCCGCGATCTCCTTGTAGCTTTTATCCTCAAATTTATTGAGCATCAGAATCTCTTTTCGCTTAGGGCTCAATGAGTCAATAGCTTTTGACAATATCTGCTGTTTATCTTTTAAAAACAGTTTTTCTTCGGTATGGTAATACAATTCTATCGCTGAAGCCCATACTTCCAATTGAAGTGCTTTGTCCCGTTGCACTTTTCGAAAAAAATCCATGGCTAAATTATCGGAAATATGGTTAAGAAAAGAGACAAATCCTTTGGTGGGATCAATGCTTTCCCGATGAAGCCATATTTTAGTAAATACGTCCTGAAGAATCTCCTCCGCAATACTCTGATTTTTAACCAAGCGGATCAATCTGACATAGATCTTGGGAGAATATTGGAAATAAATTTCATTAAATGAATCAAGATCTCCATTTTTGAGTTTTTCGAGTTTAGCAATTTCTTTAGGAGATTTCATTTGGTATAATTCATATAATTGATACGAACGACGTACTTAATGTAAAGATAAATTTTACTAAATCAAAATCATTAATACCCAAATAAAAAATTTTATATCCCCAACATTCAACTCCCTTCCAATATCGCCGTCCATAGGTAAACTACATCACGACTTGTAAAAAGACAAGGATTTAGACGTAGGTGGCTTTGTCGTCAAAAAGTGGAGACCTGGATCTATTCATAGAAAAAACTGCATATATGTGTATCTGAGAGATACTATAATGTTTGTTTAAGTTCGGTAAAGGATTTTTTATACGTAACTTACTGTAAACAAAGTCTGAGAAGAGTACTGAACATTTAAGTAAAATTTGGGGTATGAAGACTAAACATAACGCATATCTCCCAGTAGCCTGGGAATATAGGGAGAGTATCAACGAACAGATTAACACTAAAAACAGTGGCAAAATATTCTATTTTGAAGAGGATAAGAGACTCAGCGAGGCGCAGGGAACCATTGTTGAATTAAGAGAAGAAAGAAATAGCGGAGTCTTTATCGTGATGGAAGATGGACTTCAGATAAGAATAGACCGTATTATCACCCTTTTTGGAAAAATAGGCGCCGCCTATGACGAATACAGCGCATATGCGGATGCATGTATGGACTGTACAGGAGGTTACACCAAAGAAGAACTGGATGATATGTAACATCGGCGAACTATTGTTCATACCAAAGCATCATAAATTTTATAATGTAATTTTATTTAGCGGTACAGTTAGAAATAAATATTTTTTTGTTGAAACAAAATCAAACGATAAGTCTTTAGCTTTTGTTCCAACAAAAAAATAGTATGAGTTGTAATTCACCAAAGACGAAAGACAAATCTATTTATATACTTGCGACTCGTTTAAGGTATATCATAATCGTCGCACTTTTGACGTTCTTAGCTGCCTGTCATGATGATGATAGCCCGGCTGCTGAGCAAGCGCATTTAAAGGTAAAAATAAAAGATGCCACCAATCACTATGATGCACTTTACTTAAATATAGAACAGATATGGACCCGTACATCATCGGGAGCTGGAAAGATAGCAGCCAACAAAAGGTTAAATATCCTCTCCATAGAAAAAGATAGTCTCATCGCTGCTGGCCAAGTACCCCATGGTTCTATACACGAAGTGATTCTCCAATTAGCAGCTGAAGGAAATGAAATCGTGGTAGATGGATCTTCTCATAAGCTAGAAACTCCCGAAGGACGGTATATTCCAATCCTCATCCCAACTAACAATCAACTGATAGCGAATCAAATTCACACTTTGTTCCTTGAGTTTGATCTATCAAAATCTATCGAAAGAACAGAAAATGGTAAATACTTAATTAATCCGATCGTAGATACAGATCTGCGGCATAATACCCAGTAAAAGGGGTATTCCTTGATGCGCTATTCGTTATACACTGTTGCATGGTTTTCAGATTAATATAAGATTATTTATTTTCACCTCATCCTTAATTAAACTCACCATTGCTATTCTTGGTAATTCTAAGCCCACGTTTTCCTACGCAGAAAAGTCCTTTTGTATCACACCACAACATATTATCGCTAAACAAACATGATATTAGAAAAAATTCTTAATCATTGCTGGGGTTTCCAGAAACAGCGCTAATTATATCGTTTATATCAAATGGTTTTGGCAAATAAATGTCAGCACCAGCCTCAATTGCTATTTCTTTTGCATCCAGTTTTGCAGACATGCAAATGATCAATATTTTATTTAATAAAACATTTTTTCTAATCTCTTTAATCAGTCGATCACCTGAAAGTAACGGCATTGAGAGATCAACGATAAAAATATCGGGACAGTCTTCTATTAAGCGTGACAACACTTTTCGGCTGTCCGTTTCAGTCAATACTGTTGCATCAGTAAACTCCCGTAATACCATCGCTAACATATCGACTATATTACTGTCATCATCACAAATAAAGATTTTCTTATCCATATTTTTTATTAAACACAAAACAAATTGTCAGTTTGCTTTCCAATTAATCGGATCTCCAATTATTTAATCAAGCTGACAACGATGATTTCTTGTTTATTATCAGTAGAATGAATGTCGACTCAACAACCGTGCCCGCGATCGAGCTCGTTTCCGTACACTTAGCTCACACACGAAATTGTTACTTAACGCTTAGGAGTAATTTTCAGATAATATGCCTCTCAGTCGTATACCAAATCTATTTGCACCCGGTAGGTATTTGCAGATCAAGTCGCCCGTTAATAAGTGTTGACAGAAGCAAAATAAGAAGAGAAAGCATACTGGTTCAATCTAAATCTAACAAGGTAGTTTCAGGTCGCAAATATGGTAGAAATCAATGAGCCAGAAGAACTCTCTTATAAGGATCTAGCGAAAGGTGAATGTAAAGAAGATAATATGAAAAACTAATAAGACTTGGTCAGCATGATCTTGTCTATACGTTGCCCATCTTTATCAACAATTTCCAATTCATACTGACCAATTTGAATCCTGTCCCCTACATTGGGTATATCATTAACATGAAACATAAACATTCCTCCTATGGTAGAATATTGGTTGCTTAATTCATAATTCAATTCAATCTCAAAATTTTTGATGAATTCGAATGCTGAATACTGACCATCTATTAACCAGCTGTTTTCATTTCGCTGTACAATTTCTTGATCCTCATCAGAATTTTCAGATACATCACCTACCAATGCATCCAAAACATCATCCATCGTGACGATCCCCGAAATTACACCATATTCGTCTACCACAAGGCCATAATGCGTGCCTTCTCGCTTAAAACGTTCAAGCACCTTATATGCATCAGAGTTCTCATTAAAAAATACAGGTTTCTTAATAAATCTCTCTAAGCTAAATTGATCAGGATCCGCATCAACGAATAGATCTTTGATAAGTACTATTCCAAGAATCTCCTCCAAGCCTTTTTCGCTACACACAGGATAAGCTGAATGCTTTTCAGCATTAATCTTTGAACGGACCCTCTCCCAACTTTCATTCATTTTAAAATAAACAATGTCTGGCCTATGTGTCATCAAAGATGTAACCTTCCGGTCTCCAAGTTCAAAAACCCTTTTTACAATTTCCTGTTCAATCTCTTGAATCTCCCCCCCTATAGTACTATCTGCAATTATAGATTTGATTTCCTCCTCGCTTAAAGTATCATCATTTTTTGCAGAAATTCCAAAAATTTTCAATAACAGATTATTTGAAGCACTCAACAACCACACAAATGGAGCCGTAATCTTTGACAGAATAAACATGGGCTTAGCCAACATCACGATAATTGGCTCGGGAAATTTCATCGCAACCCGTTTAGGAAATAACTCTCCCAAAACTATGGAGAGATAAGTGATTAACACAACAATCAGCGTAGTCGACAAGGTCATTGCGTATGGTTTAAGTAGGTCAAATTGGGTCAAAAAAGCAGCCAAATTTTTTGTAAGGTTTTCGCCACTATATACACCCAATAAAATACCTATTAATGTAATACCAATTTGAACAGTCGATAAAAAGCGAGTAGGGTTAGCCGATAGATCAAGGGCCGTCTTCGCCGCAGATTTTCCCCTTTTCCTTAAATTTTCAAGCTTGAATTTCCGGGAGGATACGAGCGACATCTCCGACATGGCAAAGATACCGTTCAATAGAACGAGCCCTATAATTATTATTAATTCCATATTATACCATAAAGATAATCATTACTGTACCATATGGGCAATCTTTAAATCGATTTATAGATTATCTGCACAGAAGAACATCTTCTATTCCTATTGCGGCAACTTCACTATTACTTAACGAATTAAAATTATGAATGCAGTATTTACACATTTAGATAACAAGAATAGTGCGATCTTAGTTTGTGTCTGATAATATTATAAGCCAACTTTAAATGACTCATTATCCAGCTGTCCGTCTAAAATACGTAGGTATCGATAAATTCTGATAAATTGCCTTCTTGAGGCTACGAGAGAAAAGCTGTTTAAAAAAGCTCTTTTGATTGTAGGATACAAGTAATAGATCTATCGCTCTAGATCTAATCATATAATCGACACAACTTGGGATAGGCATACGATAATCTAGTCTATAAACGGCATTTTTTTCAACGTAATTGATATGGCTCAATGGAAACATTATAGCTGATTTTCGTTTCAACTGATCTACATCCTGCTGATGAACCGACTTATATCCCTGAGTAACATGCAATAGGTCGAGATTAAATTCTAAAGACAGATTGTCTTTAACCCCTTCGAGCAGATCAAATTCGGAGTCCTTAAAATTTGTCAGCATCCCCACATTTTTCAAACGAAACTTAGGCATTTTTAATGGAACTGCCAAAATACCAATAGGACAGCTTTTTATCAATGCTATCGTATTACTCCCCAATAGGGTCAATTTTATTTTGCTCGCCCCTTTAGCTCCCATGACGACAAATGAATATTGATTTTGGGATAATAAGTTTGATATGGTCTCTGTTAATTTTCCGGGCAAACATATGGTCTCATAGGTGAGGCCCGTAAACTCTTGTTGTACCCGGCTGCCCCATTCGTTCAATCCAAACTCGGCCTTTTCTTTTTTCGAAACCGGTGGTACTCCTTCAAAATGATGATCAATTTTATCTTTGAGAGAATCTGAATAGTTATGTAATAAGTGTAATGTCCAATTAAGGGTCTGGGCCAAATATGCTGCATACCTCATAGCGGTCCAGGAATTTTCAGAAAAATCAATAAGTACTAGAATTCTTTTTTTCATCTGTTTAAATTAGCACATATTATACTAACATGGAAGCTTATACTAACATGGAAGCGTTGCAAAAGTTTTTGACCGTATTTACCGATTATTTTCGGTATCTATTAGATCAGAGACAGCAACAAGGATCATGTGACAAAAAAAAAAATCTTTTTGCGATTAATGCTTATTCGATATACCACATCTGCCCTTCTTTTCCGTCTTGTTTATAATAACGCTTGCTGGTATCTGCCATCTATTCGGAAACGAATGTGACTTACAGCATGCCCCATTAACCAATGATCAAAATGACGATATTGCTTAACCTGACATCAATGTAGACTGTCCGTTTTTTTTGCTTGTTTTTTTAGGATAAATTGAACCCTAATAACCAACAGAATAAAAAATAATCCCCAAAGGAGTATTAAATGAATAATTGTCGGCAAGTTATCCTGAAGTGAGCCACCTGCCTGAACTACAGAAATATAGATTTTTAAAAAAGGTGAAGTTGGCAGCAGGTCGGAGAGCCATTGCACCACCCTGGGAAGTGCTTGGTAAGGCATGGAATATCCCGTAATTAAGAAAATGGGGTAAGATGAAAATACCAGCACCTGAAAAGCGAAAAGCTTTGTCTTGAAAAAACTACCGATAAACATCCCGAAGACGATCACGGCCGAAATAAAGAGCGCAGTAATCAATGCGAGGTCCAGATAACTTCCACGAATCTGTATGCCGAAAACAGAAAAATTAATCGCAATAAAGAAAAGCCCAAAAATCATAAAGACAACAAAGTAAAATAAGCTTTTTCCAAAAATAAGGTTGGACACACTTTGTCCCGAAAGTTGGTATAACTTGCCCAGCTGATCATCTTCCCTCTCCGAGGTAAAACTTGCTGCTACGCCGATCAACAGTGTTTGCTGTAATATGATAGCCAGCAAACCAGGTAAGAGGAAAGCCCCGTAGGTCATGCTCGCATTGTACAGGGGACGGTAATCCATATTGATCGGATTAGTCATTTTCATGGATTCATCTTCTCCCATTCCCTGCTTGTTAAAATAGGTCTTCCGTACACCGGCTCCCACCGTCATACACACTTTGGTCACCGTACTCAACAAATCACTGGAGGGTAAAAAACGGGAAGCATTTAACACCAGATTGACATTGGTCTGTTTCATGGAAAGCAGATCTTTCTCAAAATCATGCTGAATATAAAAGTATCCTTGTACCTCGCCCTGATACATCTTTTCCTGGGCATCGGCAATAGTGGCGCTTGATACCATACTAATCATCGGTGTTGAGCGCAGTTGTTCGGTCAATGTCCTCGAAATAGCTGTTCCATCATCGTCAATTAACGCGATCTTTACCTGGTCCTCGCCCTTATTCAGATAAATGCTTCCGTACATAAAAGCATACAGGATCGGAGCAAGAAGCAAAATAAGAAATAGGCTGGAATCGCCTGACACCTTTCTTAACTCTCTTTTGAATAGCTGAAAAGTTTGTTTCACTGTTGCTGATTTTTAAGGTATTGACTGATTCGTTTCTGAAAAAACAGGGTTGCAACGGGAAATGTGGCACCGATAAAAAGCAGTAGCTTAATCATTTCATCCGCAGCGTATACTAAGGGAAGCTCCATAAAATACAATTTGATGAAACCGTCCAAAAAATGCGTATAGGGCATGATATCGGCATAAAATTGATCATACCAGGGCATTGCCCATCTGGGGAACGTAAACCCGCTGAACACAAAAGCCGGAGACGTAAAAAATAGTGCCACATCCGTGACAAATAGCATATTATTGGAGATTGCCGAAAGCATTATACCGATACCGATACAAGCAAGTGCCATCAACGAAAACAAGATAAAGAAATTGAAGTCCGTCTGCGGTTTCCCCAATTCAAAAACCGGAAACACTACCCAGGCTACCAATACAAACAGCACCCAGGATATACATAGGTGCGCCAGCATTTTTCCGACAATGATCTGCGAGGAGGAAGTGGAGATCCGCAGCAGCTCATCCATGGTATTTCGGTTAAATTCCAGATTCAGGATCAGCACAGCGGCCACAATCAGGGCCATCTGTATGCCAACCGTAATGAGTCCGGGAGTGAGATAACGCTGGTAATTAAAATCCGGATTGTATAAGACGGTTGTATTGAGTTTGATCGGCTGCACGAGCATATTGGCTTCTCCGGCGGGCATCCCCTGTTTCACCGCTTTTTGTAAGACCACGGCCAGCCCCCCTTTGATGATAATCTCCGCCGCTCCCTTATAGATCAATTTTGCCGGCACCAAATAAGCGCCATTGGTATATAGCGTAATGTTTGACTGGTGATTTTTCTTGACATCAGCTTCCATATTTTTCGGAAAATGCACAGCGCCAAAAATTTTTCCTTCTTTCATGAGCTTTTCGATCTCGGCATTGCTAAAAACAGTGGCGGTAAAATGTATATTTTCATTTTGCTCCATCATATCGGTCAGCGTACGTGAAGTGGACGATCGGTCCTCGTCCCAGACCGCCATTGGCAATTCTTTCGCAAACTGCTTCTGGTAGATAAAGCCATAAAAGAGAAAAATTAGAGGTGGAATCACCAGCAAGATCACATAGAAGTTGGGAATCGAAAAAATTCGTTTCCATTCCCGGATCATGATAAGGCTTATGGTTTTCAAATCAAAGGGATTTAGGGTAATATTAACTGCGCCGTCATTCCCGAACGAAGTCCAGTGATTGCGTTCAAATCTTTCGGTTTCACTTTTATCTGAAAGGTACGTAGTTCAAATTCGCCGTTTTGTTTTTCCGGCACCCAATCCGCATATCCTAGAGCAGGTGCAAGTTCGGTTACAGTACCGGCGATATTTTCAGGTTTGCAGCCCGGGATATTCATGTGCACCAGCATGCCCTTATCAATCTTATCCATCTGATTTTGACGGAGATTAAATTTCACAAAAAAAGAATTGTCCTTTTGAATAGTCATAATGGGATAACCCGCATTCACCATTTCGCCCGTATTGGAGATCAATGTCGAGATCTTGCCTGCAGCCGGCGCCCTAAGACTAGCGTTGTCTTTAATTTCCTGCGCTAGTCTGTCAGCATCCCTCGCCTGTTGTAACACCGTCTGAGCCGAATTCTTCAGTTCATCGTTCGCCCCTCGCTGTAGCAGCTGTACATTCAGATTGGCAGTTTCAAGTTCTTTTTGTGCTGCTTTGTATTTGAAATATACAATATCTCTTTCCTGTCCGGATATCACTCCTTCGCCATACAGGTTCTGAAAGCGGCTATAGGTTTTGGACATCAGGTTCATTTGTTCTTTGGCTATCTGTTGCAGATTTTTTGCTGAAGCCAACACTTCAGGTTCGACCCCACGGTTGACCTTGTCAAGCTGATTTTGAGCGATCGCAACAGCACCGGCCACCTGCGATTGGATCGTTTCGATTTCCGTTGTTTTCAGCTGAGCGACAAGCTGACCTTCCTCTACCTTGTCGCCCTCCTTTACCTTCAAGTCGACCAATCGACCGGGCAGAGAAGCAGAAACATCAACAAATTCGGCGTCTACCATGCCAATGATCGTATGGCCCTGCTCTTTGGGTGATTTACCCTTCAAAAGGTAAATGAGCGCTACTGTCAGGACAATGATGGGAATAAAAACGGCCCAGTAGTTTTTTATAAATTTTTTCATATTCTTCCAGTTTAATGCACAAAACTCGTTATACCCTGCGCATCGCCAATGATATAGAAATAAGTTGCAAGTACCGTATTATAGGTCACCAATGAAGTGTGGTACAATTTCTCTGTTTCATACTGAAGCTGGAGTGCGTCATTTACATCTTTAACAGATGACAGGCTATTCTGCATTCGTTTTTCAACCATTTCACTTGTTGTATAGGATTGCTTTCGCGAGGCATTAAATGTTTCACATTGCTCCTTGAGACTGATCAGTTTATTTTGTGTTACCCGCGCAGCAAGATTTACAGCTTGCTGTTTTTGTTCGATCAACAGGTCTGTTTCCTTGACGAGCGACTCGGCTGCATGATTTCTGGATTTACGTTCCGGATCGAACAGTGTCCACTGAAATTCAACCCCAACAAGCCATGGTGGAGTGACCAGGGGCAGGTCTTTCCTAAAAAACTGATAGTTGGCAATCGCAAACACATTTGGTCTGGAGAAAGATTTACTTACCTTGAGTCCAATTTTTGCTTCGGATTTTTTACTCTCCAATAATTTCAGGTCCGTGTTGTTTGTCGGATCCAAGAAAGCGGGTACATGCATTTCTTCATTTATTTTTTGCGTTATTTCCAAAGGTTCATCCAGCCCAATCCCCATTAAGTCTTTTAAGGTTAGCAGTGCATTGTTTTTTTCAAGATTAAGACTCTTCAGATTAGTTTCTCCCTGCACCCGGGCAATATCAGCCCAATTTTTCTGATAAGGTGGTATCACATCTGCGCTGAGGAGACTCTGAGCAAATTTTTCATTGCGTTGCAGTGCCGCCACAATATCTTGTTGTTTCTCAATCATAGCGTTCAAATACAAGATTTGAATATATTGTAAGGCAATATTGTAGACGGACAGATTTCTGGCCGATGCCAGATTTGCATTTCCGCTTTCAACCTGTTGGGCAGAAAGTTCCTGTGAAGCTTTGATCTTACCTCCGGCATAAATAGGCTGACGCAGCACCAGTCCGGCAAGAAAATAGCTTTGTTTACTTATTTTGGGGTTATAATTGGGGTAAATAGCATTCACCAGATCTTTGGATGTCTGGTACACAACATCCTGGATCGACTGCGGCAACTGATTTCCGGTGATCTGTTGGAAAATGGTATTCGCCGTGTTCAGATTTTGGTTTGCCGTTCCCTCGACGATCCCTTCTTTGACCTGTTGCAAATTGACTTCGATCGGCTTTCCGATATAATTATAACCACCCAGCAGGTCTACTTTTGGCAGATAATTATTTTTATTGGATTCAAGGAGTTTCTCCCTTGTTTCAAGCGACTGTTTGGCTATTTTGACAAGGGTGTTATTTTGTCCTGCTTTTTCGATACATTCTGATAAGGTAAATTGCTGAGCAGACGTTAACTCGGGAACCAATACCAAAAAAGCGCTAAAAGGTACACTTAATTTAATTATTGAAAGAATCAGCTTCATATATATTACTATCATTTTAAAGAATCCTCAACGGCGAAGATAGCCCCAGCATGATCCCGACGGTTGTTGAATTGCTATAACTATAAATCCTACTACAAAAGCATAATATAACTTCTCGTTATAATTTTCGAACAGCGTTTTTACACCAGCGTCAACAATATATTCAGTTACTTCTTCGAAACACTTATAAACGGCATATTGTCTTTAGTAACTACCAAAAGGTCTCTTTTTCGCAAGATCCGATTAAATAAATTAACGAAAGCACCATGAGAATCACTAATTCACAATATTGATGCAACGTCGAAAAAATCTTATCCATAGTAAGCATTAAAGGTTAACAGCCTCAATATCTAAAAAATTGCTATACTAAAATAACAGGCAACTAACTAGATTGTTTTCTTATTTAATGTTGTAGATTTATTTTTCCAGCTGTCGACCAATTTCGCGGAGTAACTAAGCAACAGTCTAATAAAAAATTATAGACAATAGGATTTATAGTGATCCGTTCTCTTTTATTAAATTTTATCTATCTGATAATCATTAATAGTTTAGTTTTAGTATGTAAAACACCAAAAAAGGGCATACTTGTCACACGTATAGTTGCATATTACTTTTGTAGTAAATTAACGACTAAAAATGAAAACAATAATTTTGGACAAAGCGGGAAGTATTAATGATCTCAGTTTGATGGATATGCCCAAACCAAATATAAAACAGGATGAAGTATTAGTGAAACTTAAAGCTATTGGTATAAATCCCGTGGATGTGAAAGCGAGAGCCTATGAAGGAGTATTGGAGTGGCTGTAAGGTGTGAAAAATAAAATCTTACTTGGTTGGGATATTCTGGAAAAGTCATTGAAATAGGAGTGCAAGCTAACGGATTTAAACGAGGCGACGAGGTATTTGGAAGAGTCATTTTTTTGGTAACGGAAAAGCATACGCTAAATTTGTAGCTTCATCAGAATCTCATCTCGAATTCAATCCATCTGCTATCACATACTCCGAGGCAGCAGGTATTCCGATAGTAGGATCAACAGCGTACCAAGCTCTGGGTGATGTTGCAAAGGTCAAAAAGGGGGATCGCATACTGATCCATGCTACTGGTGGTGTTGGGCATATCGTTGTCCAAATCGCCAAATATTCCGGTGCTTACGTCATCGGAACTTCACCATCAAGAAACAAGGATTTTTATTTTTAAACACACTAGTATTTATAATGATTTCTTTTATTTTTACTCACCAAACTAAAATTACGTGATCGGCAAAAAAATCATTGTAAAAGATAAACTCGAACCTCAAAAAATGTTAAAGGTTGCGGCTTTCGACAATTCAAAAGCGATAACCAAACCACATCGACACAATGGGTATCTAGAACTGGTATTTTTATCCAAGACCTCTGGGAAACATGTCATCGATGGTTGGGAAAGTCCGATCAAAACACCTTGTATATTAATCATCAGAAAAGAATGTGTACATCATTGGGAGTTAGTCGCGCCTATCGAAGGATTCGTCTTGTTGATTAAAAAATTATTTCTAGACCTAAGCTTAGATCTTGAAATTGCGAGGATGGTCGACGAAATAAGTAAGTTTGACGTTATATATCTAAAAAAAAATGGGATCATACCGACTCTTCTTGAAATGATGTCACAGGAAGAAAATCGAATATGTCAGGAAGGATTGTTCAGATCTTTTTTGGCGAAAATTCTCGAAGACACGGAAAAAATAGAGCAAACTACTTCAATATCCAATGACCTGTATCTCCGATTTATTGAATTATTAAACACAAATGGAAAGATTATAAATCATGTCGCATACTACGCAGACCTCCTTTATACCAGCCCTCAAAATTTGAGCGCTGCTTGCAAAAAAAACGCCAATAATACCGCTTCCCAGATATTGGCGATTTATATTATAAAAGAAGCTAAAAGGCTTATTTTTTATACGAACAACTCTATTGCTGAAATTGCTTTTTCTTTGGGTTTTTCAGACAAATCGAATTTCTCAAAATATTTTAAACGATATACGGGTATAACTCCTTCTGAATTTAAGAACCAGCACAACTAAAATTCTTTTTCACCAAATTCGCTCTTAGGTAGTTTGGAAAGTTGATTCAATTTGTGAAAGTTGAAACCAAGGTTGACCATTATGATATTCTTTTCATAAATATAATTGGTGGTCGTAAAAAAATCGCTTGAAGATGTCGTAATGCGCTGTTCGTTTACACCCCATTTACCAAGCTCAATGAACTGCCACTGCAGCTGTGCCTTGACTGCACCTTTCAAAAAGTCTTTGCTTAAATTAAAATGAGGCGCCACGAATCGAGCGTCCTTTCCTTGTACAGTTGGCTTTTCAGAAAGATAGTTTACCTGCATACCTACGCTCCACTCTTTTGGAAGATCGACTTGGGCTCCGGCATTTAAAGAGTATACCAAGTCGCTATTACTTCTTGTCTCTAAATAATCCAGCACCTTTCCCGAGATTTTATAACGATACAAGTTCAATCCGCCGTTCAGTTTTAACCAAGAAAATAATTTCCCCTCCCCGCCAATTTCCGTCCCCCAACGGTTGGCATAGTCCGCATTGGTAAATACCCGGTTGAGGATAGTATCTGCATAGACTGAATTTACACGCTGGATTGGGTTTTTCGTGTGCTGGTAATAAGCATTCAGAAAAAGACTACCTCCTTTCAGCCTCTTGACAATACCAGTCTCGATATTAAAGGTAAATTCTGGAACAAGGTTAGGATCACCTTGTTCCAATGTTTCCGAGTGTTCACGTTCTGGTATCGGGTTTAGCTCGAAATTATTGTTTCGCTGAACTCTTCTGGCAACAGCAATCTTCCAAGACCAACTTTTAGATAACTCATGGATTAAATTGAAAGTTGGGTACAATTGATGGGTAGAGTAAGGATACTCCTTCCCTGTATTGACTAAAAGGACGTCACGCTGATAGTATTCATAACGGAGTCCAAAAGATAATTGTGTCCTTTTCAATTTGTGGTCGTACTGGCTAAAAATTGCATGAACAGTATTATTGGCATTTAACTTACCTGTAAATTCGGGAATGAGCACCGGCACACGACTTCCCTCTTTGGTAGCAACATATTCGAAGCTTCCCTTTTGTCGATCATTTCTCAATTGATAACCATTTAACAACTCGCCATGTGATAATTTCCAGGTATGCTGTAGTGACAATCTTAAGCCACGCAAAGGATTAGTGTAATTATTATTAGTCGATTGAATAGTATCAATCACTTGTTCGATATTCGCATTTTTGGTGGATCCATATATATTCGCGTATTCGTAAATCGCACCAATCTGTAAGGAATGGCTTGCACTTAATCTATTTATATAATTGAAGTCGATGAGATAAAATTCCCCCTGTTTATTCTGGAGATTGGAATTAAAATAATTTACTGCCGAAAGCTCCCTGCCATCTGAGGGTTGCGCGGTGCGGTTTGTATAATATATATCGGCAAGGCGATCCTGAAATTTACGCGATGCTAGGAAGCCTAAACTGACCTGCTGTTTTTGTGATATTTCGTATGCAGCGTTCAGTCTTATTCCAAAATTATATTTATCAAAACTGCGCTCACCCTTGGAGGGAAAAAAAGTTTGTCGATCACCAACTATGGTATACACATCACCTTCCCTATAACCTGCGTTATCGTTACGTAGGTAATTCGCCGAACCATTCAGTTCTAATTTATTCCTTTTGAATTGGAAAGACGCATCTCCACCAAATCGCCTTTGATTTTTAATATTATTGTAATCCTTGATACTAGGTAATCCCCCTTGAAGATTGAATACCCAAACGAGTCCGTCTGTTGTCCTTCGTTTAGTTCTGATATTGATAATACCACCTTTACCATCTGGATCATATTGAGCCGAAGGGCTGGTAATATATTCTACTTCAAGAACGTCATTGGCCGCGATCTGGTTTAAAATAGTTGCGGGATCCAGGAAAGAAGGTTTACCATTGATAAGTACAATAATACCACTATTTCCCCGCATACTAATATTCCCATTCACATCGACGGAAGCTGAAGGCAGATTTTTGATAATATCCAAAGCCGTCCCTCCCACAGCATTTTTATATTGGCTAGCTTCATAACGTTGTCTATCTCCAGTGTGTTTTTGTGTAATGAGCCCGCCCGTAATCTTTACTTCCGCCAATCTGTTATCCCCTGTTGCTAGTGCTATTTCATGTAGATCGACGCCACTTCTACCATCAATATCCACAAACAGACTCTTCTGACTGTAACCAATAAACTTGACTACCACAGTATATCTTCCCTTTTTCAGATTCAAAAAACGAAAATTACCAACAGAATCGGCAACTATACCATCCACCACTGCCCCCTGGGCATCAATAAGTACAATACTTGCAAATGACACAGGTAAATGAGCAATGGAGTCTTTAACAGTTCCGGTTAAGATAGCTTTTTGAGCATGTCCCGTTAGCGTTAAAAATAAAAGGCAGAGTAGGGTAAGATATCTTTTCACTAGGGCTTAAGTTTTCCCAAAAATAGAAAAGTTAAGCCCGGCAAAACAATTCCTTTAAAATTATACCACAGTTTTTTCAAATTGACCTCAGGCTGGTAAATTAATTCAACAAATAGCATGATATAGCGGACCTTAGAGCGCAGCGGAACACAACACAATAGGCGGAACTGTGCTATTATGAAAAAATCAGGCAAGTAATACGTGTTAAAAAAAGTTCAACTAATTTCCGAGTAACATACGGGATGTGGCTAAATAAAACTCGTCTATCAGCTTTATCACCAACCCATTATTCTTATTGTTTAAAGCAAGTCCGACCCAATTTTTGGATGGCAGATATTTACTTCGAATCCATTGATTGGACAATTCAAGTTGCTTTTCGGTACGTAACCATTCCAATCCGTTTTCGTTAAAATAAATTTTCTCATTAAGTAAATCCATAACAACAAATGGCCTTCTCTTAAAGTAGAAGATACTCATATCAAGATCTGCAAACTTATTCATACGGATATGTTTCTTTAGATGCATATATGCATTTATTTTAATTAACATGATTTCTATTTTTTTATTGGTTCAGAAAAGTTAACATAGTCCTTAGACATCAATCTCATTGGGTGATTTTAGCGCATTAATTTAAATAGCATATTGACTACCTGTTTTCCCTTCTGAAATTTCCTTTAATAATTCGATTATAAAACAAATCTACATGAATAGGAAGGTCAATTGGGGTACATTGTGGTCTAATAGGTGTAAAAATTGTTAATACGAATACTTACGAGGAATCATAAAATTTCCTTCACTGGACAAACAATAAAATAAAAAGCTCAGACTGTTGATGTATCCTAGGACACGTCAACGGTCTGCGCAAAAACAGAAAAGAAAAACTTATTTGCTAGTTTCACAAAAACAAAATAGTTCTCGTAGTGCAATGCGATATAATTTTTGATACAATTTGCACATAAAATGATACAACATAGATACTCAGATAATTATAATAGCTGTAATTTGTAGTAGTGTTACAAAAATTCCCTTGGTTAACCTTATGGTCCAACGGAAGCGCACTGTGATAAAAATAATCTCTATCGATAAAGGAAGTGGGATAACCAATAAAAAATAAACTTAGTATGAGAAGGAAAGCTTTTTTACAAACCTTAAATTTGGGCATTATATCTGCAACATTATACAGTGGTCGTGGCTACGGAATGTTCTTAAAAGATTTATTGGATAGAAATAACGATGACAGCGAACTATCCTACCACAGGATACAAGATATTCGGTTTTCCACCGTACAGCTGAAATATCCACGTTTGGTTGGAAAAAATGCACGGCTTGACCTCCACGGCTATGGCCCAGAAGTCACGATATGCAGTATCAGAACTGATAAGGGAGCAATGGGCTGGGCGTCGCTGCGCGGATCAAGACAGGAGGCCGAACAAATCGCAAGCAGATTGATAGGTAAAAAGGTTTCTGAACTCTTCGCATCCCAAGTTGGTACGATAAATGACAACCACATCGCGTTTGATATTGCGCTCCATGATCTGGCTGGAGTAATATTACAGAAACCAGTATATGAGTTGCTGGGCAACAAAACCCCTTTTACCACAGATTATTACAGTGGCATGATCTATTTCGATGACCTGGAACCTAGTGATAAACCCGCGGGAATAGACCGCATTTTGGAGGAATGCCATTATGACTATAATGTTGGTTACAGGCAGTTCAAGTTGAAGATAGGCCGCGGCCATAAATGGATGCCTTTTCAGCAAGGCTTACAGCGGGATATTGAGGTCACGAAAGCTGTAGCAGCAGCCTTTCCAGACTGCGGTATTCTAGTGGACGGCAACAATGGATTTACGATTGACCAATTTATCGACTATCTCAAAGGCATCTCTTCGGTAAATCTTTTCTGGATAGAAGAACCTTTTCACGAAACGGTGGCGGATTATCAAAAATTAAAAAACTATATCCAGACAGAAGGCATCAATACGTTATTGGCAGATGGTGAGGCTGACCCCAACCCAGCTTTATTGAATGAGCTTTTCACAAAAAAACTGCTGGACGTGCACTTGACCGATATTGAAGGACTCGGATTTACAAATTGGAGAAAGTTAATGCCTGAGTTGAAAAACTTGGGAGCCCAGGCATCTCCTCACGCCTGGGGCTCACTCCTCAAAAGCTACTACACAGCCCACTTGGCCGGTGGACTTGGGAATACGGTCACTATTGAAGGTATTACAAGCACATCAGAGGATGTCGACTTATCGGAATACAGCATTAAGGCTGGAAAGTTGATCCCACCTTCCAGCCCGGGCTTCGGAATGACACTGCTGAAAAAGATATAAGCAACTACTCGCTACTGTTCAATATAAACCGAAGATCGCTAAGACAAAGATGAGGTCTGTGTCATCCTTGCTGTTATTTGTGTCTTGGGAAAGCAAAAATCTGTTGAACAAAATCATATAGTTTTATTTCTTTGGCTGGGCTAATTCTTTGATCCAGATATTCTTAAAGTCTACGGGTTGCCCCTCACTTTGTAATGCGATATATCCACTGGCCAACAACTTACCATCGATCTTAATTTTCGGATCGTACCGATTCGCGACGTCACCTCCGATCTGCGGTTTCGAGTATTCGAGAACAGTATCGCCATTAATGATGTGCTTTATCAATGAATCCCCCAGTACAATCAATTCACCTCGAACCCATTGATCACCATCATAGGTTTTGGAAGTCGAATTTAGACAATGTGAAGAAGCTATCTTGCCTTTATAAACCACATTTGTCCCCGGGGAGCACATATTACCTGTAGGTCGCGGCTTACCATCGCTCAAGCCTCCTAAAAGTTGCATTTCGACGGAGATTGGCCAATCCTGTTCTTTTAACATTGTTCGAGGATCCTGCGAATGAAACATGACTCCACTATTCCGTAACGTATAAGAAGGCGCCCCTTTGTGAAGATCGCCGACAAATCGATATTCAAACTTTAAGTGATAATAAGAAAATGGTGTTTTATAATATAAATGGCCAAACTGATCGTTGAAATCTCCATATTGATCATATCGGATCTTAATAATTCCATCCTCAACACTAAAGGTATTCCCAAAATTTACACCAACCTCATGATGATGAATTTTAACAAACCAATCTTTGATGTCTTTTCCATTAAATAATGACCTCCAATCCGTGCTGTCCGGCTGTCCTTTTTTTCCTATGCAGCCGGAGAGAATAAAGGTAGTAGCTAAAATTATACAGATTAATCTTTTCATTTGATAACTAATTATTTGGTTTAAATTGACTAGCAATATACGATATATTCTATTAACGTACATCGCGCCAAACCTTTATATTTCCCATCCTATCTCCATTTTGGTAGCACTCAATCTACAAATGTCGCTATAAACGGGAACATTATTCACATTGTCGAGAAATCTATTAAGTATCCTTCCGTAGCGATCTTCCAGCCCGTTGATCAAGAGCACCGGAGATGCCTATTGAAAATATTTAGCTCATAATGTGTCTGATACAAGAAATATGAAAAAGAACATTTGTAAGATATAGGTTTCGTTTCTATATTTGCGGTATCAAAAGCATCCTAATGCGGAAGTGGCGTAATTGGTAGCCGCACCAGACTTAGGATCTGGCGCCGCGAGGCGTGGGGGTTCGAGTCCCTTCTTCCGCACTTAAATCCTCCCTAGGTTAAAATCTCGGGAGGATTTTTTATTACAGAAAAGATCAAAATTAGCTGGGCTTCATCCCTCGAATTTAGCTTCAAGCTATGCATTTCGTACCAAGCTTTACCAAATAGTACGGTTGCGTACAATAGCAACTGTAACTATTTTCTTCCTCTTTTATCTATGAAAATAGACAAGAGGTAAAGACATTAGACTACACTTCTTGATGGTTTGCAAAAGTTCATTTTAAGAATATCTTAAATAGACCATTCAAACGGTTGTGTGCAGGGGTCACACTCAAACTTTAATACTTTACCCAAGCTTTTTGCTTTCTTACCTTTTTTTACAAAAACATAAGCAAGATCTAAAGATTCTTCAACTTCCTTTCCACTTTCATCCCTACCCTTCAATACGACAGAATAATATTTTCCATCAGGATATTTCTTGTAGAAGACTTCATTAACGGTAATTTTCTTAGGTGTTTCATTATCGCAACAACTGCACCATAAAATGACAATTGGTTCTTTTTTAAGATATCCGACAGCTTTCTCTGCCTGTGCCTGTGTCAGAGCGTGGAGTTGATCTGCCCTTGAAAAAAAAGCTGTACATAACAGCACAAAAAGTAAAATGGTTTTTTTCATCTATTTAAATTTAATTTTTTTGTTTAGTTCTTTAGTTTTCAAAAAATTGATAAGCAAATACTATGCCCTTTGATACAGGAAAATTAATGAGGTCAAAAGGCGTCCCTAAACGAAACCATCCGACTGAGTCATGCGCTCCAGTTTTCTTGGCCTTTACAAAGGCTGTCTTTGACAAGAAGTAATAAGATCGCTTTTTCTATGGAAACAACTAAGTTGTAATTTATAACCAAAAAATTAATAAAAAACATAAATTTTAACTTTGAATACAAGATTAAAATTTCTAGTTTTACATCTTAATAAAAGTATTAAACTAATACCACAACAAACCATAAATAAAACAAAAATTAAACATTCAGTTACCATGCAATCAACTTACATTAAAAAAGGGAGAAAGATTATCACAAACTTTTTTCAGTGCTTATTAATACTCTCTTTGATCTCTTCCTCACATTTTATAACCAGCTGTTCTTCCGATGATGACATCGTCAATGAAGAGGTAGAAAATTCGACAGCTTGGATGAATGATCTGGAATCGTCACTTGGCGCCGGAACGAAAAGTAAATTAAATACCTGGATTGAAAAAGGTCTTGATCAGGAGAAGCTTAAAAAAGCATTTTCAAAAACACCCCAGAAAGCTGAGCTATTCAAAAATTTGGAAACAGCCCAAAGTATCTACCATCAACGCGTATATATTGCAGATTGGGATAATATTCCAGGAATTGCTAAATCAGATTATGTAGCCAATGGAGCAACATCGGGTAAAAAACATACAGCATGGGGCGATCCAGCGCTTGATCTCCCAGCGATTGAAGCTGCAAACTTTGTCAGTGCCGAGGCTAGAGAACTCCCCGCGGGAACTAAAATATATCGCGTTACCGGTGGTAATCCTGCTGGTGGATATTGGACAGAAAAACCACCCAGCTCTATTGGTGCAGTCATTGGAGGAACAGCTGTACAGCCGGCATGGAATAACTTTAGCAAATTTTATATCTACACCGTACCACAGCAAAACGCATTAAAAGTTTGGTCGGGTGTGACGGCGAGGCAGCCTATCGCTCAAGGTATCATCAATCCGCATCTCCCTGGTGGTGAAATCCAATTGTTCATACCTTTAGTAGTCAGAGATGAAGCGTTTAAAACATTAATCCAAGAAATTCCATTACCATGGTAAATCCAAAAATAGAAAAAGATTATCTATTATTAGTCCAACAGATACAATTGGAAACTGCAATGAACACAAGCGTAGAGCCCTTTTTACATTACTTAAAATCTAAGGCGGAAAGTTTTGCCAATTTTGGACAAGATTCAAACAACAATGATCTGCTGGAATTCCTGAGAAGTGTAAATCGATATGCAGACGAATTTGTGTTTTCAGAGCAGCGCAATGCACCGATACGTAAGCTGATTAATACTATATATGAGAGTTTGGCTCAACAACGCCCGTAAACGCTCATCCAATATTGTTAGCATAGTCTTAATTATAATTATTAAGACTATGCTAACAGTCACAACTTCCCTCCTACAAATGAATATATTGCCCGAATCGTATTGATGATCTTTCTAAGCACCTTTTATTTCTCTTACTTCACGCAGAACTTACCTGCATGCTGATTATTTCATTTTACTCGCCAGGTTACTGTAGATTGAATAAACGGGATCAACAAAATTTGTTAATTTTTTCAAATAATATCCCACTGATTACTTTTCCCAAACCAAAGCACTTGCCCCCAGAATTGCGGCATCAGCTTCTGCCAGCTCACTGAAAACCAACTTTACCTTATTTCTAAACAAGGGGAAGAGATTCCTTTCCATATGTAATTTTGCAGGTTTCAAAATAAAGTCTCCGGCTTTAATTACACCACCAAATAATAGGATAGCTTCAGGTGAAGAGAACATCACAAAATTTGCCAATGCCTCCCCTAATTTTTGACCGGTATACCTAAACACTTCAATCGCTATTGGATCACCTTTCACTGCACACTCATGAACGGTTTTAGAATTGATCGCGTCTTCAGGATATTGGTTTAACATCGACTCAGGAAACTCCGCCCTCATTTTTTTGGCCGTAATTGTAATTCCCGTTGCAGAAGCATAGGCCTCTAAGCTTCCTTCTGAACCCGTACTCCAATGTTTTCTACCTCCTGGTTTGACAATAGTATGTCCTAGTTCTCCTGCGAATCCATCATGTCCATAAATAAGCTTACCTCCAGCAACAATACCGCTTCCCACGCCTGTTCCCAAGGTAATCATAATAAAATCTTTCATTCCCCGCGCAGCCCCAAAAAGCATTTCGCCGTAGGCGGCGGCATTCGCATCGTTGGTAATGATACAAGGAATTTTGAATTTGGCAGTTATTAAGTCACTAAACCGGATCACCTCTTTCCAAGGTAGATTAGGAGCGTGGTCTATTGTACCTGTGTAATAATTTGCATCGGGAGCTCCAACTCCAATTCCATCGAAGTTATTTTCACCACCAAACATTTCGATAAGAGGGTGGGCTTTTTCATATAAAGCATCGATAAACTCTTCAACATGCTCATAATCATCTGTTTTTAAGCTTCCCTTTTCAAGTACTTCACCGCGATGATTCACCACTCCAAATTTTGTGTTAGTACCGCCGATATCTATTCCTAACGCTACGCGTTTTGATAAATCTATTAATGACATTGCTATTTCTTCTTTCTAAGTTCTAAAATTATAAAAAAGATAATATTTTATCGGGAATTAAGCAAGAGATTAGTTCATTAGTTTCTCGACTACACCAAGAATTCTCCGCGACTATCCTTTTTTTCGTATTGCCCTCAGATAAAAAAGGAGCAGTACCAACACTATTACTGGTTATTTAAGTTTATCTGCTGATTTATGTAATACCGATTTTAAAAATCATATAAAAAAACAGATTTAAAAATCCAGGTACCATAAAAAGTCGTAAGTGGATATAAGTACAGAAAATTATAAACTAAAAGACTTTTGAAGATCTTGGTGTCTCAGCCTTGAGTGCTGCATTCAGCCATCGCATCAGTCCGCGTCGAGAAGCCATTAAAAATTTGGCCTCCATGGGCAAAAAAGTAACTTTGGCTGCATTACCATTCTTTATTGCTGAGCTCTTTAAAAAAGCTTATGGTGCTTCAGCACCAACAGATGTCAATGGAGTGCTACTGGATTGGATATCACTACGTTATTTGGCTCGATGGGTAAAATTTCGACAAATGCGGCGACACAGTCTTTTGACGAACCACTTTCTGCCGAAGCTGTACTTAATATTGCAAGTTTATTTATTAAAGCTTAACAAGAGTCGCAGTTAATCTGTTTTGAAAGCCCTGGTTAGTTTTACATACCAGGGCTTGTTTAGTTACGTTGCGACACAACTACTACACTATCTTTCAAGGTTATGCTGCTCTCAAATTATCGTCTTTCCTCCAATGACACAAGCTATATTTCTTGGAGAAGATTTTCTTTGTGAGCTCTTATTTGCTAATTTCTCCATAGTACAGATCGGAAAAAATCTTCGATAGTTTCGCAGGATCCTCCCGCCAAGCATTGTACATGCCTTGCCCCATTTCATCGGGAACGATATCGAACTTGCCATCGGCTACATATTCCAATATCTTTACAGCAGTGCTTTCTGGATCTGGCATGTCCCAATCACTACCTTTATTCATATCTGTATCAATGGCTCCAGGATTGATCGCATACACTGCAACCCCTTCTTTAGCCAATTCGATACGGACAGATTGCGTAGCGGAAAAAAGCGCTGCTTTCGAGGCGGCATATCCTGCAATAGATGGTAAGGGCGAGTAAGCTGCAATTGAGACGATGTTGATGATTTTGGATGGATTGTTTTTTTTCAATATAGGTGCGAATGCACGCATCATCTTTATCGTTCCAAAATAATTCACTGACATATCATTGTCCATCCCTTCTAAATCACCTTCCAAAATATTTCCAGCGTTTATCACTCCGGCATTATTAATAAGGATTTCAGTGTCTTGAGCAAGAGCAGCAATCGTTGTGATCTGCTCATCATTTGTAATATCTAAGGATAATACTGTTATCCTATCATCGTCTAATGATGGCATGGTATTCAAGTCCCTGCAGGTGGCATAAATCTTTCTTACTCCGTGATTGAGAAGTGTTTTCACTAATGCTCTGCCTATACCTCTATTAGCTCCGGTAACGAGAATAACTTTATCTTCAAAAATATTCATTTCGTTTTATGTGTTAGTTAACACAAAACTATTTTAAAATATAAAATTATAAAATCCGAAACTTGCTACATTTTCGTTCTTTAATCGAATGAAAACTAAATATACAAGAATGCATTTTTCTTCATATTTTTTAAACTTCGTCTTTTGCATGACGAATAATCCTTCTCTCTACCAAAGACAATCACAAAGTTTGAGTAGATTTCGCTAAGGAACCTGTAAAGAGCAAGCTACATGATGTAAAAATACACCTACAATAGAAAAATGACTTTCATTAAAAAATTAGGCTATATAAAAAAAAAGTAATATTTGTTATAGATATCATCCCGATTGGAATAACACACATCGCGCAAATTAAAATAATAATGAATATGAAAAGTTATGATAAAAATTCAGAGTCAGCTAAAACCAGGCTTCAATTAGCAATAACTGAAATTATGAACGGATATTTATTATTGGATGAGGCCGTTGCCAAATATGAAGTTCCAGCATCTAGTATTATCCAAGGACTCAAGAAGATTCAAAAGCTAAAGAAAGAGGCTGCACAATCGAAACAACAAGAAATCCAGATAATAAAACCTACCCTCCCCAAAAAAGCGGAATAATCCTACATTGGTCAACTCCTATTCAAATAGTTTTAATGTATTACAATACATTCGCTCAGCAGCATCGCAACATAAAATCATACTGATTTTTCCTAGCTGATGTCGCAACAAAAACATTCATTTTCTGCAACGGCTTTTGCTTAAATCAACCAGAGATTTGTATATTATTGATCGTTCTATTTCCTTAACCACTATTTTGTAGCCACTACAATCTAATCGTCCATCCTCAATTTAAATTAGCATGCTGTATTCATGGGAAATTTTTTAGATCAAAATTCTTAAGATATGTACTAAACGACAGGTTTAACGAAGGCGAATGGGGTGCATAAAAAAGGTTTTCAAACGGGGAGAATGAAAACCTTTAAATAACCAATTATAAACCTAAATTATGATAGTACAAATATAGAGATCTAAAAGCATAAAACAAAAAAAATCTACAAAAACAATAGACTTTTTTTTAAAAAAAATTACATGATCCTATATTACAACCTAAGTTTCTTAAAAAAAGCACATGACCATCACTTTAGAACAAACATTAATCCCTATGAAATTCATACTATGACGAATGTGGATGTTGCCAGGGAGTGCGGTATGGCCTTTTCAACAACTTGGTTGCTTCTAGATCATCGATGCATATTTTTTTTAGCGGATCGTACACCAATGGTCTGTTTAGTTGCATTGAAATATTGGCAAGGATACAACAGGCAGTGGAAATATATCCCTCCTCAATGTCTGCCACAGGTAGGCGATCATTTTCTATAGCAGATAAGAGATCCAATAGATGTTGTCTTGTGGCTGGTGCCGTATGCAATTCAATTCGCGGTTCTTCCAGATCTGCTGGGAATTTCTCGCGTTCATAAACAACATCCATTGTTATCGGCTCACCTTTACCAGTTGGAATAAATTCATATTTCATTACGCTTCCTTTTAAAGTTCCCTTATCTCCATAAATAATAAATGCCCAAGGATATTCAGGATCTACAGGGTTGCCCCACGTACGATGTTGCCATACACAATTAAGCTCATCATATTCGAATACTGCCGTCTGTGTATCGGATATGGTTGACTTTCCCCCTTTTTGCACATAGATTCCACCAGTTGCGCTAATTTTCTTTGGCCATTTCAGTTGTAATAACCAACGGACTGTGTCAAACATATGCATCCCCATATCACCCGTGATACCATTACCATATTCCATAAAAGTTCGCCACCAACTTCCATGGGGTAAGCCGTCGTAAGGACGTAAAGGAGCCGGGCCAGTCCACATGTCATAATCAAGAAAGTCCGGAATTGGTTCTAGCCCAGGGTTACCATTCTTTCTCATAGGATAATAACAGCACATTTCCACATGCGATATCTTACCCAGTAGACCCTGATCTATCACATGCTGTTTAGCATGAATGAGATGTGCCGTGCTTCGCCGTTGAGTACCTACTTGTACCTTTTTATTATACTCCCGAGCACAACGAAGTATCGCATCGCCCTCAAGTACGTCAACACTAATGGGTTTTTGTAAATAAATATGAGCTCCTGAACGCATGGCGTCTATTGCCTGTCTCGCATGCCAATGATCAGGTGTAGCGATAAGAATGAGATCGAATTGATGAGCTTCAAGCATTTTCTTGTAATCCTTGTACAGTTTGGGTATTTGACCTGAGATCTGGCGTTGCGCTACCAATCGTCCTGCATCCTGCAAATGCCTATTATCTACGTCGCAAATGGCAACAACGTTGACCTCGCAGATCTGCATTAGCCTAAATAGATCACTTTTCCCATACCATCCCGCTCCGATCAAACCAACCTTCATATTTTTTTTAGGCATTTCATTCATGGAAAATCCTTGCACTTCCAAAGCTGATAGTGTCAAAAAAGCACCCGCCCCCTGAATGAATTTTCTTCGGTTTAACGTGTAATCAATCATAATTTACTGGCGTATTGTTTAGTGTAATAAAAAACAATAAACTGAAGATAATGTTTACGTCGATCGTATTTTTCAATAAATTTCCATTATCAACACAGGGTTTTATAATCTGTCGGGTCTCGACCTCTTCTTTACATTTTGTACATAAGGCATCTAAAGAAAACAGATACTCAATACACCACAGGTTTTCTTTCTCTAAAACAGTGAAAAATATTACGGAATGTTAAATCTCGTTCACAGCCCAAAGTGATGAACATAAAAAAGCCCTAGAGCGGGGAACTCTAGGGTCTTAGCCATATATTAACCTATTTTATGAAAAGTATTTGCATTATTAACGTATTATCTGTGCGACTTATTTTGTTGGATATAAAAAAAAATTATAATCATAAAAATATCCCATTTATAATGCTATAAATGGGATATTTTATCTCGACACAAAAATAATATTTTATTATTTGATCGTTACAGCAAAAGCGTACTCATCTGGCGGGAGGCATTGTGATTTATCACATGCTTGCCATTCTACTGTACCTTTTACTGTAGCAGCTCCTTTTTTCAATGCTACTTTTTGTTGAAAGATCACCTCATTCGTAAAATACCCAACATCCATCTTAAATACTTCTTCATGTTTTACTTTCGGTTTGGGTTCCGCAGTTTTACCTGTCAGTACATAATCAGTCGCTTTAGCAAAGCTAAAAGAGGTCGGAATAGGCCCTCCATCCTTTACATTTTGCGAATAGATATGCCAACCATCTTGGATTGTTGCTTTTACAAAGACTATTGCCTCTTTATCGTTTACCTTTTTGCTAGCTACGGTCCATTTTACTGGCTTGTGAATTTGAGCAAATGCTCCAGCGATCGTAAGAATAACCGCAGTCATTAACAATACTAATTTTTTCATTTTTTTATATTTATTGAGGTTTGTTGTTTAATAGCTACAACAATATTCGTCATAAACAATATAAAAGACAATAACATGCAACTAAAACAAAAAATTTTATTGAAAAAAGGTTCAAAAACAATATAATTCTCATTTCAACCTGTCTTTTCAATGTGCTAACCTTATTTTTTTGTATTCTACAAAAAAGAATTGCCTTATGTTACCATTCATTCGCAAACCTTTATTACGAAAAGTAAATTTAGCACAACAGAATTGTTACATCATAATATCTTGGTACAAATCACTTTTGGCACAAAAATAGCTTTATTTTATATTCATAATTTAGGTTAATAATTGGTTAGATTAAAACGCTTGAAGTTCCCCGCTTCAAGCGTTTTTATTATATATCCACAGTATCCAGAACATGATAACTTGTAATAATTTCACATATTGTCAAACATTATTAAATTCGAATCGTTGCAAGTAAAGTCGAATGCAGATGAATATGATAATCGTAATAATAACAAATTTTCCAGCTATACTGACATGAGGCTGTCAATACCTGACATTACCTTTGTTTGGCTGACGCAAAAAGAGTAAGTTAAACGCTGCTCAAAAAATAAGTGAATAGCCTAATCCAAGGAACATTAGAACATAAACTACTTTTATTTAGAAAACGAGATGAATACACTTCAACAATTGAAATCCGAACTTGAGAACGAGTATCAGATTACCAAAAATTTTATCGCTCTTTTCCCAGAGGGCAAGAATGACTATGCTCCGCATGAAAAAAGCATGAAAATAATGCCGCTAGCGACTCATTTAGTAGAAGTATTTGAATGGCCAAGTACCATTTTAAAAACATCTGAATTAGATTTCGCTGACGGCGGTTATAAGCCTACAATCCTATCGACACGGGAAGAATTGCTCAAAAAACTGGACCAAGATTTTGAGGCAGGTAAAAAAGCATTAGAAAATGCAACTGAAGAGGATTTAATTCCGACTTGGACGATCAAGAATGCAGGCCATCAACTGGCGAGTTGGACAAAATATGAGGCAATTCGCCACTCTCTAAATCAGATCACACATCACAGGGCGCAATTGGGTGTTTACTATAGGCTGAATAATATTCCCTTACCGTCAAGTTATGGGCCTTCTGCTGATTCACAGAACTTTTAGTATAGTCCAACATAACTAAAGTTTTTTGAATGAATATGCACAAAAACAGTCCGCGATCGACCTTCACTTATGATCTAAGACTGTTTTTATACAATTTCGCCATGCTCCTGGAAAGAGGCAAGTTCTCTATCTGGGAGCTTCATCCGAGCATGCGGCGTGCCGTAGTGGGGACAGCGTCAGGATGAATCCGTGGTGTTTCCATAGTGTGTCCGAGGTGAGTCCGTGTTATACTCTCTAAAACCAGATTCACATGATGGCCAGACTATCCTAATACCTGCACTCAGGTATGGTTAAAGCTCGAATCAGACACGAATAATTCCCAAATAGTTACCGAAAATAGTTCAGATACTTGGACTCGCTTGCCGGAAACACGATCTTTTGAGATTAATACCCCCCTGTATCCATCAATCACACTAAGAGTCAATATAATGGCATAATTTTTGAAAAAAAATATCGACAAACCAATTAAATAACACGCAAAAACGGGCTAAAAAACCCTTAAACCAGAATATAGAACAATATATTTAGATCTTAATTATGATTATTTTCGGAACAAGAACAAAGTTATTAAAAAACAGCCCTAACGCAGCTGTAGGAAACTGCAATTATTGCAATACAACCGACTCTCTCCATGCTTATAAACAAGTAAAATATTTCCATATCTTCTGGATCCCCATTTTTCCGTATAGTACGGAGATTATTAGCGTATGTAATCATTGCAAAAAAGTGAATTACCAACGCGAGATTGATCCCCAGACCCTGACAACAATCCGTTCAAGCGGCATGCCAAAAACGCCGATTGGATATTTCTCCGGATTAATACTAATCGGCCTTTTTTTTGGATCTGCTGCCGCCGTAGGAATATCCGGATCCGTTAAAACGAAAAAATACCTAGAAAATCCTATTGCAGGTGATGTATATGAAATCAAACGGAAAGAAAATGGGAAGTCTCTATATACCTTATACCGGATTGCCAATGTGACAACGGATTCCATTACTTTCGATGTCAACAACTATGAAGCAGAAGGAACAAAAGGTCTTCGTAAATTGAGAGAACAAAGCGGTGATAGTTATTCCGAAAAGATCACTTTAGCACGCACGGAAGTGATAAAAATGGAAGCTGATAATCGGATATCTACAATAGAAAGAAAATAGAACCGGTGCTTATGCACAAATCCGTTCTCAAATGAAAAAACACATTATTCTGGTAAGCCTTATTCTGCTGAAATTTATCATCCAGTATCAATTGATAAGTCCAATATATGAGTTACATCGGGATGAGTTTCTACATTTAGATCAGGCCAATCACCTGGCTTTGGGGTATTTATCGGTTCCACCGTTGACTTCCTGGCTGTCCTACTTCATCAAGATTTTAGGAGGTTCCGTCTTCTGGATCAAATTCTTCCCTGCGCTGTTTGGTGCACTAACTATTCTTGTGGTCTGGAAAACCATTGAAGCACTCAAAGGAAGTATTTTTGCACTGATATTTGGTTCATGTTGTGTTTTTTTTTCGGTTTTATTTCGTTTAAATACACTGTACCAACCCAATTCTTTTGATGTCCTGTCGTGGACAGTTATTTATTACTTTATCCTAAAGTATCTAAATAGCGGACATCTTAAATGGTTGTATTTTATTGCAGTCGCCTTCGCTTTGGGATTTTTAAACAAGTACAATATCGCCTTTCTAATACTCGGTCTTATACCGGCTATTATAGCTGTTCCGGAACGTAGAGTACTATTCAATAGACATTTTTATTATAGTGTTCTAATTGCATTTTTAATCATCCTGCCTAATTTAATCTGGCAATACAAGAATAATTTTCCCGTTATATTTCATTTTAAAGAACTTGCAAAAACCCAGCTCGTCAATGTCAACCGATGGAGCTTTATCCAATCCCAGTTTTTATTTTTTTTCGGAACTTTTCCTGTTATCGGATTTGGACTATATGCTTTATTAGGCTATCCCGCGTTTAGAAAATACCGTTTATTTTTTTTGTCTTTTTTTATTACAATCGGTGTTTTTCTATTTTTAAAAGCCAAAGATTATTACGCAATCGGTATCTTTCCTATTTACTTTGCCTTTGGTTCAGTTTATATTTCAACACTTTTAGAGCATAAAACCGGTAGAATTCTGAGACCTCTTTTAATTGCACTACCCCTCGTTTTCTTTATTCCTGTCTATATGCTGACGTTCCCCAATAGAAGTCCCCGATATATCGCGAATCATCCCGAAAAATACCGTAAAATTGGCATGTTGACCTGGGAAGACGGTAAGGATCATCAACTTCCACAAGATTTTGCGGATATGTTGGGTTGGCGAGAGCTCGCCCAAAAAGTAGATCGCATCTATGGCAAAATTCCAAACCCACAAAACACACTCGTACTCTGTGACAACTACGGTCAGGCGGGCGCAATAAATTATTATTCCAAACTTGGGATCCGTGCAGTAACCTTCAACGCTGACTATATCAACTGGTTTGATTTCAGTAATGAATTTCGCAACCTGATCCGTATAAAAAATTCCTGGGAAAACCAGCTTGAAATGAATGAAACAGCTTCTTACTTTGCACAAAGTATGCGCTCGGATTCCATTACAAACAGCTATGCAAGAGAATTTGGAGCTGTGATTTTCACATTCATCAATGCAAAAATAAATATCAACAAACGTGTCAAGAATGAAGTCGAACAAGAACAACGACGACATATGCTGCCCGTTAAATAAAACGTAATATAGGACCATCGAATGAAAACATTATTATGGCAGGGAATCGCTTTCCCCTCTTTAGAGTATTTCAGCATACAGGAAAATGAAGATTATCATGTTGTGGCATCAAAAATAATAGGTTCCTATCAGCAAAAAATTTATTCGGCCTCCTATCGACTGATTATAAATAAGCAGTGGGAGATCAATGAGTTTTTTATTGATTCCGAGGTCAATGCTGTCAAAAACACCCTCACCGGGAGAAAAACAGATACCAACTGGGAAATCAATCATTCCGTCGATCCGAATTTCAAGGGTTTTCAATATATAGATATCTCCTTGACTCCATTTACGAATACGTTGCCAATAAACAATCTACAGCTTAAAATTGGTGATTCAAAAGAAATAGATATCATCTATATCGACCTGATCAACAGCGATATCAAACCTGTTCAGCAACGTTATACAAGGACAGATTTACACGAGTATCTGTATGAAAATATAGTTAGTGATTTCACCGCTCATATTCAGGTAGATGAGAGCGGGTTGGTCCTCACGTATCCCGGTTTATTTGAAAAGATAGCTGAAAACTAGTCTCGATCACCCCAAAGTAGAAACAACGCAAAACCTTCGATCAATGTTGTTCTATTGATGCTTTCCGAACAATATGCTTATAGGCATTATCCAGTATTACTAGTACAGTTTTTTATTGCTTCCGTTTACGCAAAATATATTTATATTGGCTCCGGGGTTATTCACGCCAATGGATAAATGCAATTGGGCAAACTCCTAAACACATAACATATTAAGAAATCACAAAAAACACCTTTCATGTTTAAAGCTATTTCACTGATCCTTTTATTATTTGTATGCTATTGGCCGCAAACCAATTTTGCGCAAGAAAAAAAACCTATCCCTCAGCTGATCCCTTTTCCCGAACAACTGGAATCATCTGCAGGTTTCTTTCAACTAGCGAAGGGAGAACTCTCCTATCGGATCGATTCCGGCTTTTCCCAAAACTCTTTAGATCATTGGATAGGTCAATCGCTGTTCGGAAACATCCCGAAAAAAAAGACAGCACATGCCAATGCAACACTAAGATTGATTAAAAAAAGTAAGATTTCCAAGGAAGGTTATGAACTAACAATTGATAAAAGAGGAATCGAAATTTCTGGTTCTACCGATCAAGGGCTTTTTTACGGATTACAGACAATACAACAGCTCTACCTACTTGCTAAACAAAACGCCCCTATCGTTTTACCTTATGTATCAATTAAAGATCAACCGGCATTTCAATGGCGCGGTGTCGAATTAGACGTGGCCCGGCACTTCTTCTCAAAAGATTATCTATACAAATTTATTGATCTCCTGTCATTCTACAAATTCAACAAGCTTCACCTGCATCTTACAGATGATCAAGGTTGGCGTATCGAAATAAAAAAATACCCGAAGCTAACATCACAGGGTGCCTGGAGGACATATAACAACCAAGATTCGGCGTGTTTTGTCAAAGCGAAAGAGAATCCAGATTTCAATCTACCCCAGGAATTCAAACGCGTCAATAATGGACGTGAAGAATATGGCGGTTTTTACACCCAACAGGATATCAAAGATATCGTGGCCTACGCCTCAAGCAGACATATCGAGATTATTCCGGAGATAGACATGCCCGGGCACATGATGATCGCGACCCAGGCCTATCCTGAATTATTGTTGGACAGTCTGACGGCGGGATGGGGGAAACAATTCTCTGTACCGATCAGTCCCTGGAAAGAAAGTAGTTATACATTTATTGAAAACGTACTCAGTGAAGTTATTGCGCTTTTTCCATCTCCCTATATTCATATCGGCGCTGACGAAGTAGAAAAAGATTCATGGTCAAACTCAGAAGCGGCCAAGGCTTTTATGAAAGAACAAGGCATCGCCAATCTACATGACCTACAGAGCTATTTTGTAAAACGTGTTAATAATTTTATACGTTCGAAAAATAAACGTAGTATAGGTTGGGATGAAATACTTGATGGTAGCTCCGATACATCAATGACGGTCATGTATTGGCGGGGATGGGTTAAAAACGCACCTCGGGAGGCGGTCAATCGCGGTCATCGAGTAATCATGACACCGACCAATCCCCTGTATTTTGACTACCTGCCTAATAGCAGCAGCCTCGATGCCGTCTATAATATGTCCGTGACCCCCTCAGATATCTTAAACGAAAAATCAGGTCTAATCCAAGGAGCACAGGCAAATATATGGACGGAAATGATCCCGTCAACAGCACGGTTAGAATTTATGATTCTGCCAAGGTTGAGCGCTCTGGCGGAACGGGTCTGGACTAACAAGTCATTATATGAAAGCTACAGAACTAGATTAATCGCTCACTTTGGGCTTTGGAACAAGATGGGGCTACGCTACCGTATGCCAGATTTAAAAGGCTTTGCCGATACTCAGGTGATTGTTGATGGACAATCCATCTTGAAAATTGAAAATGAACTTCCGGAAAATGCTATCCATTACACTATTGACGGAAGCTTACCAACGCAGAATAGTCCGGTATTAACTGATTCACTTATCGTCAAAAAAGAAGGAACCATACGCTTCGCAACAATATCTTCTTCGGGAGCAAAAAGTGAATTGTATCAAGTAAACCTAAAAAATGACTCCTGGAAACGGGGAGTCTCTGAAAGTCTAAAGAATATAAATCCAGGATTAACCGCAACGTTCTTTAAAGGCACGTTTACAAACACAGCGTCAATAACAGGCGATACAGTACGGAAAGAAATTATCGAGAATATCCATTTGCGTGATACCATCAAAATGCCCGCCTTTGGCGCAAAAATTTGCGGTTATTTATATGTAAAAGAAAAGGGAATCTATAATTTTTATTTCACTTGTGATGACGGCGGTGTCTTGCGCATTCATAATCAGGTGGTCGTAGACAATGACGGACAACATGCACCAATCATGAAAAGTGGACAGATGGCTCTCGAATCCGGATATCATCCGATAACCGTTGACTTTTTAGAAGCCGGCGGAGGCTTTACACTAAAACTTCAATATAGTGTTAACGGTTCTAAAGTCACAGACATACCCAATGATTGCTTCTTTCATAAAAATTAGATAAGGCCGCCCGCAATAGGGCGGCTTTTTTTATATCTTTTGAAAATTTATTTTTTCCTTGTCATCCAGCCCATATAAATAGCTGATTGAAAAAAACGCACCGGAGCCTCAAAGCCTGCTTCAACACATAAGGCCGCAAGCCGGTCCTCAGGCACATGCAAAAGTTCCTTCTGTATCCTATTCAGTCGGTGACTGATCTGTTCTTCTGTAATATCATCAGGCAATAGAAGTCGTAGAATTTTCAGATTTTCCCTGATCATCCGTTCATCCCCAGTGATATCCAGCATCACAAACAATGCCCCAGAGATTAGCCTATTTCCGATTTGCTTCAGCAATTCTAATTTGCTCCCATTATCTTCAAGAAAATGAAGAACCAACAATAGTGTGGCTGCCTCGTATTTTCTATCAATTTCTAAATCACCGATTAACGCTTCAATAAGCCTAACGTTCGTATATCCCTCAAGTTTCTGTCTGGCTTGCTGAATCATTTCCGGCGAGGGGTCTATACCTGTTACATTCCATTTCTTTTGCTTAGCTACGAGTTTCTGTATCTCATTACCGGTTCCACAGCCAACAACCAATATTTCGCTCGGGTCCGAATCCCCAAACAGCCTGGGTAAAAAATCCAAAAAATACTGGTAATTTGGTATCCAAGCTTCTACAAACTGATCGTAGCCACTTGCTCTTTCATTCTCAAATAATTCTACTTTGCTCACACTTCAAAAATATTACTCTGACCACAAACTAATTAAACACTAAAGTTATTGCTAGACTATAAAGATACTGAATTGAACCAAAATCTATTTCAATTATAAAAAAGTATATTCAAAAGACACTTCAACCAATGACCTCTGACTGTATTCATCAAGAATGGATTACCCGACAAAAATCATTATAATTGAAAAACACATCGTCTTCCATCGAGCACTATATTGAATCAAAACTTTTACTATCTTTATTATACTTAGCCCGAGTTACGATCATTACAAATACAGCGCTATCTACATATAGCAGATACACTGAAACAATTTTGTTAAAATCATGCTCAAAAAAATATTAACAATACACTATGAGCTTTTTAAATTTCTTAAAAGGACAGGATAAACTAAAGCAGATTGACGTCAGTGAAGACCAAGATTTTGTTGATCTAAAACTTACCATCACAAAGAACTGGCATGATGAAAATCAAAATCATATTGTTCAGGCAAAAGGTCTCTGGGGAAAAGAAACTGTTGGTATAGAAGTCTCATTTCGACACGACATGAAATTAGGAATTGTTGACACTGAAGTTGACAGAAAAAGATTTTATCGTGAAGGTATTAACTTTTATTCCATGGGAGAATTAAGTGATAATTTTACAAAAGCTCTAAGTGCTTTGTTCAAAACTGGGGTCGCCCCCAGCAAGATGATTGAGGCTGTGGTTTCCACAGCATTTGTACTAAGCGGTCAGCCAGAGTACTTTGATGAAGAATATATAAAAACCAAAGTTTTCTTCGACGATACCAACGAAAAAGAGAACTATGCAGAATGGTATGTGAATATTGACCTAAAAAACAAGGTTCTTGAGCTAAGGGAAAAAAATCAGGAATACCGAAAAAATATCTTGAATATGTTGACGATTATTTAGTTTTTAATACCTACACATCGTATGACAACTAATTTTCATCGAATAAGTTCCGGATATCGTACCCGTCTTTGATCTACTTTTAATACCCCAAGTGCTATTTATCCTTTAAAAAACCTAGTGGCCATTAAAAGAAGTCGTTTAAATACCCGAATGCCATCCGGTATACAATGACAACTTAACCTTTTGAAATATTTGCTCATCTTAACAAAAAGGGTATTTTTTACCCTAAAGAAAATAAGTATTTACCCGCTTTCTACCGTATTTGTTTTTATCTATTTTAGCTCTACCTTTTTTATAAGCTACTATGTCAAATAAAACAATACTCATGCTGGATGATGACAAGCATGTTCTTGAAGTTTGCACCATCATTCTCGAAACTATTGGTTATCGGGTCGAAGTATCTGAGACTTCTCATGATATCCTCGAAAAAGTTGAAGAGGTGCAGCCCGATTTGATTTTAATGGACAACTGGATTCCTAAAATTGGAGGGATGGAAGCTACACGGTTGCTTAAATCGCATCCGACATTCAGGGACATTCCTGTCATATATCTATCGGCAAATACCGATATACAACAGTTAGCCAAACAAGCGGGAGCCGACAACTATTTAGCAAAGCCTTTCGACCTTGAGGATTTAGAAAATATGGTGGCAGACCTACTATGTTGTTCTACTGCCAAGTAATTTTAATACTTCTCAGGCTGAAGTAAACATTCGGAGCACGTTTATTTTCCTCGTTTCTCAGATTTGCATCAGCGAAAAAGGACCCTATGGATTCTTTTACTGTTCCGTATTGTATACAATCAATCTGGCTTTTCTTCCAAAGGGTGAATTAAAAAAATGAGGCCAATATATTTTCACAAAATACAGCAACCTAAAACCCATCGACGTATTAGATTCCGAATGGACCGCTTAAATAGCTCATTAATTAGTTTCATTTTTTTGATAAAGTGTTTTTCTGTAGGTAATACCCCATTTTGCAATTTCATCGATAATAGGCCCCAGTGTCCTACCACATTCAGTCAGTTCGTATTCTACGGTCAGCGGTTTGGTATTTAATACGGTCCTTCTGATGATCTGGTTCATTTCCAAATCTTGCAGTTCTTTGGACAGCATTTTAGCCCCAATTCCGTCTACCTCGCGCAATAATTCCATAAAACGCAGTTTATCAAACACCATTAATGAACCTATAATGTGAAATTTCCATTTCCCAGCCAAAATCTCCATGGCATCTTTTATGGCTAGTATTCTTGTTTTGCAACCACTGGATGAACTTGATAACGCTTCTTTTTTCATTGATCTGATCTCCTTATATAGTACAAAAATACGGAATTACAGGGTGGCAGCATACTATCTTTTTGGAAAGTAGTTTCTTTAAGGAAACTAATACCAAAAATAAACTATCTATACTATACCTTTGTATTGATAATTGAAATGGCATGATTGATGCCGGTTAGATATAATAGTGCAAACATCATATTAAAAAATAAAACGATTAAAAAATGAAAAAACAATTAATCTCGGGTTTAGCCCTTATTTTGTTATTCGCATCTTGTCAGAATACAGGTGGCGACAAAGCTAAGACAACATCAGCACAAGAAGTAACTGAACAAAAAGGTCAGACTTATACCGTAGAAGCTGACAAAAGCACATTAAAATGGACAGGTTACCACAAAGGTGGCTTGAATCCAAGATACGGTGTTTTAAAAAGCGAAGGTACTCTTTCCGCTGAAAACGATGCGATAACTGGTGGTACTTTTACAATTGATGTCAATTCGATTGTAACAGATAGCGCTTCGGTGGATCCAACAACTGCCGGTGGCAAAAAATCAACAGATTTGGATGCGCATTTGAAAAGTGCTGACTTTTTTGATACAGCAAAATACCCAACAGCTAAATTTGAAATCACTAAAGTTGCTCCATTTGACGCTGCTCAAGGAAAAAGTGTCGTTGCTGATGCGACAAATACTGTCAGCGGTAACTTGACAATCAAAGACAAAACGGTTAACGTAACATTTCCTGCAAAAATCACGTTCAACGGAAATGAAGTTACATTCTATTCTAAATTTACGATTCAAAGACAAGATTGGGGACTTACCTATGGTACCGAAGGTAATCCACAAGATTGGATGATCGCACAAAATGTTGACATTGAACTTAATGTTGTAGCGAATAATACAAAATAATAGGTTTCTAATAGCTCCTACAGCTTCCTAAGATCCTAGATATAAACAAGTAGGCTCTCCTCTGAGCTTGCTTGTTTACTACCTTTACGCTATTATTATTTTTATCCCCTTTGATTTATGGTAATCAGCGTAAAATAGTGCGATCAACAGAGATTAACTCCCGATCTTGTGATTCCATTTTTTTCTTTAGCCGTTGTTTCGCCTTTTTGATAGCTTCGATTGACACGCAAAGAAGTTCACTCATGCTGCTGTTGTTTAGATCTAATTTTTGAAGAGCAAGTATACGTAAATCATTATCTGTTATTTTTGAGTAGTTTTTCTTCATTTGTGACAGATATCCCGGATAGACCTTATCAAAAACATGTTTGAATTTCAGCCATCGTTCGTCCGTCATAATATGCGTTTGCAACATAGCATTTAAGCTATCAGATACCTGAGCCATATAAGCTGGATTTTGCTCGGATACTTTAACAATTTCTTGCCTAAGCTGTTGAATTGTGGTATCATTTTGCTTAATTGTATCGGTAAACTCACCTAGGGAATCCTTTAAAATCACAAGCTCTTGATCAAGTAATTGTTTTTCGTACGCGAGTGTGAGCTGATCCTTCTCCAAAAGGGTATTCCTCATTTTTATCTTTGTTTTTGATTTATTGATTAAAAGCAATATGATCGTGAAAACTAAAAGCAAGGAAATACCTATAAATTGATATATGCGTTTGCTGTGAAGTCTTTTTTCTTCAGTAGATTGAATAGTTCGATTATATCGCTCTGTCTCCCGTTGCCACATAATCTTTTGTATTTCTTTATCATTTATTCTTTTTTCTAATGAATCTTTCAATGTAAGATAAACATGTAATTGCTTGAGTTCTTCCTCTTTTTGATTCAATCCATGGGCGATATCTGCCAGTAATTTTGATGCATCCATCTTATATTTCAAGAAATAAGGTTTTTCTTCCATCAAATTGATTCCAGATACAACATGCTGCTTAGCCAACTTCCATTCCTTAAGAACAAGATACCAGCTTGCCAAATTGAGATTTGCCCGCATCGCATCCTTGTGTTCATTATATCGCATAGAAAGATCAATATTTTTTTGAACAAGAGCAATTGCCCTTTGTTTATCTCCTGCCTGCCATGCCTGATCAGCTAGATTGCCGGAAATAATACCAATCCATACCGAATCTTTGGCCAATTTGGCCTCTTCCATCGCTCGATTCAGATAAATTAATGCTTGATGATTGAGCGAGTCCCTTGATAAGTAAACCGCGACAGCATTCGTTAAATCTACACGTTCTCTAGAGGCTGCCTTCGAAAAAGGTAACGCTTCCTGTAAATAATTAACAGCACTACCATGGTCCCCGATGTAACCATAAAAATTAGCAATAAATTGGTAATGCTTAACAACCAATGGTATCTTTCGGATATCAATTTTAGATTTTAAATCATTTGCCCGTAAAAAGAATGGGAATGCCTCCTTTACCTTCCGATAAACATAATTATAGTATCCCTGCCGTGCATAGCCTATCATTTCCAATTCAATATTATAGTGCTTCTGAAGCAATTGTTCCGCAAGTTGATAATATTGTTCAGAAATACCATTCGTTCGGTCAAACGCTATGGAATATCCATCTGCCATACGCATGTAGTATCCCCATTTCAATACAAAGCTATTTTTCTCGTTAGCAATTTCTAATACCGGCTGCAATGACTTTTTTAATGTTACGGTATCCTTCCCAAAATTGACAGGAAGTTGTAGCACAGCTTCCAACTGACGAAGGGGATCTTCAATACGCGCTATTCCTTCTATAGATTGTCCAACAACTCTATTCGTATTTTTAATGATCAGTATAACTAGGAAAAACAGCGAAAGCAAATAAATTTTCATTCTCAAAAGGTCAATTTTTTGTGTAAATGGCTAATAATAACAAGTTATTCCCAATAGATCGTAATAACAAATGTGGCGCTATCAAAATCTGACAAGCCCATACTCATTTATAAGTCGGGTTTCCCAACCTCTATCAGAATGACTTTTAATTTTTTTAGCAAAATGGCTAATCTTGACTCCTAAAACGAGGGTTTAGGCCCCGGTTCACAGTTGTAAATATACAATTAATTCGCCTAAGAGATCAATAAGATATATTAAAAAATTGTTAGCACATGACTATAAAAAATACAGATCATATGCCTTTATTCAAATAAGTATATATCGATAAATAGCAATGGAGTTCACGGCCCGAAAGGCAGATGCCAATAAAACTGTAAAACCTTTTTGACAGTGATGATTATAATATTACTAGACACGTGAAAATCCGATCAGTTATTAAAATTATAATTTAAAATATAAAAGGTTTTTTACATCAAAGATCTTAGCCAACAGTCAAAAATTCTCGCCGTATTCAATGATTTCTGTTTCAAGAAGTAAAAGTTGATCCGCACCATGTTTCAATACAGCAGTTGCTCGATCTTTGTGCGGGTCGACGGTAATTTCAATTTCTGCCTCTATATTTTTATCCCGGTTAAAAAAAACATTAAATTTTTTAAAAATCTCCTCCTCGTCGAATTTAAAATTTACAGCACATCGGTTTTTATTTTTATCGTACCATTTGATATATACATCCTGTGGAACTCCTCTTTTCTCAACACCAATACTTTGCGATCTTTCATCAAAGACAAAACGTTCCCCGTTAAAATACAGAAAACTAGCGTCATATATTTTTATCTCGGGAGAGATCATAAATCTTGGGGCCCATGAATAACGTATTCCGAGCCTATTCCAGTATCCATTGGGAAGAGGTTTAGCTTTTTTTTCCATTTGTACTGCTAAAGGAACAATCATTGTGTCGGTCAAGACCTTGTTGCGCCACCCCTGGTTGAATAAATCACCGTAGATCATTTCCTTATTGGCAGACACGTTTTTGTTAATATTGATTTTCTTCGCTTGATAACGTCCTATTTCAGTCTGGCGATACCCGGATCCCGCAGCCCATATCACCATTCCACCACTAGGCGCAAACCCCAAAATGATCTTATCATAATGTTCCTCAAAATCACTTGTTGCCCTTCTTTCGATATACGATTGCTCAAAAAGTGTAAGTAATCTATTATAATCTATTGTATCATTTACCTGATAAAAAATATTTTCCGAAAACGAATACCAGGCTACATCAATTGCTGAAGGCAATGACATCATTTTCTTATAGGTGTTGGTACCGCCCCAGCCCCAGTTAGCCCGATAGTTGACAGTATTTCCTTCGCTAAAGGTAAACTCATAATTTCCATCTTTTGGAAAGATAAAATTTCCTTTATAAAGTTGTACAGGATAACCGACAGGATTACTCATCGCACAGCTCCATTCAAATCGACCTTCTTTCAAATTATCTGCTTTCGTGAATCGTTCCCTTTCTGCTTTCTTATACGCCCGGGCAGTTGTCGAAAAGATAGATACAAGTATTGTTAAAAAAATATAGGCCAAAAATGCTGATATCAAAGTTTTCCATGATCTTAAGCTCCATACAAACGTAATGCTGCTGAATAAACTCAGAAAAGTGCTCAGAATTAACATCAGCGGAAATACTTCCGAAATTACTTCACCGAGATCAGTATATACTGCGTGTTCATATACATCGCCCAAGGTGCTCACAAATAGCAATACGGGTAATAAGGTGGAAAATATAAGGTAGTACAAAAAGCTATAAACAACTTCAAAGAAGAAATTTGGCTTATCCAATACATTGATTTTTTTTCGAAGCTTATTGAAATTGAAATAAATAAGTGTTAAAAGAAGGAAATAGGGTGAAACACAAAATGCCACATAAACCATGTTCAGATCCGTATCTTGCGTTAATAACGTTGCAAATAATCCCAAAAGGGTAACAACAAATGCCGAAACTGTAGCTTTAAGAACCATATGTAATTTTTTTATTATTGATAATATATAGGGGCATCCTGTCTTCATTTTGTTGCAAATGCACAACTTAAAAAACAAAAACTACGCTACCCAAAAGTAATAAGAAATAAAATTAGAAGTATAAAGCAATTCATATTCAGGGGAAATCAATACATATTCGTTCTATTTTACCGACCATTAAGAGTTCTATAATTACAGCACCTAAAGAGAAAGCAGATAATTTAACCAACGAATAGAAAATACTGATTATGCATTTGACAATTAAACCTGCGCAACAGTCTAATGCCTTTGCAGTACTTGAAATTAGGCTGAAGACTGACCGTATCCCATAAGGTACTTTAAATTGTTCGCTCAGTAAGTTCGTCAAAATAGAAAACAGAAAATTTTAATAACCAATATTAAGTTATAAATACCGCAAGGATTAATATAAAAGATATAAAAACGAGTTGTTAAAATTCACTATTTTTGCACAGATCAAAAATGAAAAATCAACTTCATCGACAACTCCGCATTTATAGGTACGTTTTTTATCGGGAGACATTAATAGATCCCTGGGAACATTTCTGGTCTTTCATCGGAGCTTTTGCGGGCATATTTATCATCGCTTTTATTCAATCGTTCCATTTTCCACAGTTAGAAAATATTTTCTTGATCGGGTCATTTGGTGCTTCATCGGTCTTGGTATATGGTGCCATACAGAGTCCACTTGCACAACCCCGAAATTTAATCGGAGGTCATTTTGTTTCAGCTATAGTTGGAGTTACCGTAGCACAATTGCTTCCAGATATCATCTGGCTTACCGCTCCCCTTGCTGTGGCCTTATCCATTGTGTGCATGCAACATACACGTACATTACATCCGCCGGGAGGAGCAACAGCACTAATCGCTGTAAGCAGCGGAACCAAAATTTCCTCGTTAGGGTATTGGTATGTTTTGAGTCCTGTGCTTTCCGGATGCCTGATCCTATTCGCAGTAGCACTTATTTTTAATAATATCACTAAAAATCGGCACTATCCAGTTAAGAGATCACGTTTGCGTCGTTCACGTCGGCAGCATTTAAGATCACGATTTGGACGAACCAACGGGGAGTCATAAAAGTAAATTATGAAATAAAGATAATTACCATCGTCCATCAATATACAATTGGAGCGACTGATCTGACTGTATCTGCTGAGCGATGGCTTTTTATTAAACGATATGGGACTTTATCAGATTTTTTTTTAAAAATCTACTTTATTATAAGCGATGTTAAGCGCTTGGGAATTTACTCATGTCCATATAAAATATCTCCCAGGTATGGCCATCATAGTCTTCCACCTTTCTTAACTGCATAAAACCATGATCCATCATTGGCATTGGCTCTATTCCTCCTGCCGCCAGCCCTTTATCAACAATTTCATTTACCAGATCCAGACTCTCCACGGAGAGAGCAAACAGCCCAGCGATATGACTTTTTGTATCGGCTATTGGCTTATTCGTAAAGGATTTAAACTTATCATGGGTCATGATCATTACAAAAATATGCTCACTCCAAACCATACATTTGGAATCATCATCACAAAATTGTAGATTTAATTCAAAACCCAATCGAGTATAGAAATCCATTGATTTGTTTACATCTGCCACGGCGAGATTAATAAATACCTGTTTCATATTTTAAATTTTTAATTGCTATTGATAACACAAAATTGCGCATTATGGTTTACAAAAATCTTAGCATAAGACAATAAAATTCGTGCCTGATCAAAATCCCATATCAGCTGGCAGAATGCAGCTACAAAAGCTATATTTGTCTAAATACTAAGTATAATGTTATCCTTTAATTCTTAAACATGGTCATCATAAGAACTTTCGGTGTTATTTTGCTCTTGCTAGGTTTATTCCTCGCATACGGACTATCCAAAGACAGCAGACTGATGCTCTTTGGCAGCAAAATTAAAGCCGATGTCATTGGGATAGACAGTGCAAAAAACAAGCGCTTCGGATACGTACATTATCCGATCCTCCAATTCAATTATAAACAAAAACAAGTTCGCCTAGTGAAGGATTTAAGTAGTATTAATCCAAAAAAAGTACCTACTCATATGGACGTATATTATGAGGAAGATATCGGCATAAGTGATGGTTTTACGGTTGTATATGTGATCTTTTCCATCATAAGCATCATCATGATAATCTTTGGCATCATAGCCATTCGTACCAAATACCTGTATTAACTTATATCAACCTATTTGGAAAGTTCGGTAAGTTCTGCTTGGGAGAATATATGCTCCCCCTTGAGATAGCTATTTGCATCTTTCAGGTAGATATAAATTATTTTTCTAGCTTCTGGATTAGGCAACTTGTATAGGTTATGTACCAAAAACTCTTTATCCCGTAATCGGTCTTTACTATAATTCAAAAAAGATGGTGCATGTGTTTGTACACTCCAGCGAATAAAACGTAAATCAATATTATCAGGATATTTTATGATAACCGATTCCAATAGTTTTTTCCCTTTTTTAAATTGGCCCAACTTCGAAAAGGGATTTCCCATGTGTTTTGCCCAAAGGATCTTATAAGCGGCAAGATACCCTTTTTCAGTCGCCGTATTCGCCGCTGCTTCCAAGGTCCTTAGATTGGCTTCACAAAGTTTTTTATCTTTAACCGCGACGGCATAATCAGCCCGCATTTTATCCACATTTATTTGTCCGAAACAACAAATTGTACTTAATATAAAAGAAACACAAACAAAAAAACGTATTACCATTCCAGATTCGATTAAATAAAATCAGCGTATCATCCAGGTGAATTCAAAAATAAATTGTCTCATCAGATTATTTACGCAGATTGCCGTTCCAATATAAAATTTATCCTGGGGTCTTCAACCCTATTCTAGTTCATAACAATAATTAAAGCATCAGAGTTTTCTTATTTTTCTTTTTCATCAAAAACCGCTTTCTCTCGTTTGCCTGTCAAAGGCCATCGCAAACCAGCTGTCCCCTTCTTCATCTTAAGCTTCAACACGCCTCTATTCTTCAAACATTCTCGCATCATAGCTTTTGATCACAAAACCACCATGCAAGTATCTCGCTTTTCTCGTTATTTTCTTCCCATCCGATTGACGATAAAAAGAGTAAGAGATTTCCTTATTTTTTGCGTCGAATTTTATGGGTATCGGCGGATAGGACTTTAAGGAATTCCTATCCGATTGCTCTCTTTCGGAAACAGGTTTATTCTCCAACAAACTTTCATCAACGTTTGTCCAGCTAAGCACAGATAAAGAACTTTTAATCAACTCCCCGGCATGATTATTAGAATCAATCAAACCCAAATTATCTTTATAAATGTAAGCCTTATAACAGGAAAAAGATAATTCATCCATTCTTTTGATTAGTAAGTAACTATGCTGATCAAGCGAATAGACCGCATAGAAGTAATCGAAGGTTCTTTCTTGCTTATGGATCACATGCCTGTTTTTCAGCACATAATTCCAGTGCTCAAAATTATTTCTAAGAGTGAACAGCTCATATTCTCCAGACTTTTTCAAACTAAAAGCTGAATTTAAACTATCCAACACCTTACCAAAGGTCTTAAAGCTTATTATATCTTCTTGCTCAAGTGCTTGAATTAATCGTCCCTCAAATTCTTCAGAAAGTGTACTTTTGGTCACGGAGTCTTGATTGGAAATCGCTGTACTAAGACAAAGAAATGACTGCACCAGTTTTAGCTCTTGTTCTGTCTGACTATAGGACTTCTGTTTTGCTTGAATCAATACGACCAATAGCACGAATTTAAGCAGTTTCATCTGTCAGAGTTTTTACCCGTTGAGATTGATAAGACGCGACAGCTCATCAAATTCTGCGGTGATCGCGTCCCCTTCTTTCGTTGCTGAAAGCTGCGCTCCCTGTTCCATTTCAATACCCTTTCCAAAAAGTTCGTTTAAAAATCCCATAATTGTTTATCTATTTTTTCAACTCAGCCAGCAACTCAGGCCCTCTATAGTTCTCCCCATTAATTGTCAGTACGATTTCATTGATCTGTTTTAAATCGGTTACTATTTTAAGCAATTCGTTTTTCCTATCTACATTAATTTTCTTATTGATAAAAAAATCATGGATATAAAGCGTATTCAGTTTCGGAATTGTCTTCAAATCAGCCAAATCGTTCAACTGAAACATATTGGTTAATCGCAATTCACCTAATTGATCCAATTTACCAAAATCAAATAATTTTTTTGAATTGAGCTCAAATAGAGCAATTCGTTCGAGACCTGAAAAATCACGCAAGAAAGATAAATCACCCATCTTTGATACCGAGGAAATTTCAAGATTCCGTAATGAGCGCAGATGAGGAATAATTAAATTCTCACATTTGGAAGTAAACCCTTCCAATCGCAGCGACTCTAGCTCCAATCCCTGCACAAAATCCAATGTATTTACAGCTCCCCTATTACTAAGAGACAATAACCTAAGTGACTTACAATGAGCTAGCGGAGATAAATCTTTAACAGTTCCTGCAATTGATAAGTGCTGCAAATTCTTTATTTTCTCAATAAATTTCAGGGAAATGCTCGTAAAAAAAAACAACTCCAATTTCTCAATCTGATCGACTGGTTGATCTTTGAGAATATCCAAATCTTTCGCGCTATTGATTTCAATCGCTAATTCCATACTACTTATTTTTATGCTTAACTCAAATATATTGAATACGGTAGCCAACCTAATTGTACATTTACAATCCGTCAAAATCGTTTATGATTCGTAAATTATCTGAAATTTGATAATCTCCAAAACAGTGATCTATAGAGCCCACCATAAAAAACTAGCACAAATTGCAAATCAACAACTTTTCTTTACTCACAATTATTATTTTTACCGAACAGAAAAAACTGAAAAATGATAACAGTAGCAATAATAGAAGATGAACCCGCTGTCCGTAAGGAAATAAGTTACCTTATACAACAAGAAACTGATACCGAACTAATTGGTTGGAGCGACAGTGTTCGAACTGCTATAAAACTAATTGAAGAAAAGCAACCAGATGTGATCATGATGGATATTCAACTTAAGGACGGTACAGCCTTTGATCTTCTAAAAAAACTCAATGTTATCCCGCAAAACGTAATATTCATCACAGCTTATAATCATTTTGCCATCAAAGCAATTAAATATGGTGCTTTGGACTACTTGCTAAAACCTATAGATCAGACCGAATTAAAAGAAGCGTTGGAGCGCTATCGTCGTCGGAGCGATAATAATCCACAGTGGATGCAACAGTTGAATACGGCCCAACATGCACTGCACCTTGGTGATTTACCAGAAAGCATTGCTTTGACATCCATCCATAATATACGTATAGTTGCTGTCACTGACATCATATACTGTAAAGGTGATGGACCATATACTTTTTTCTTTCTGAGCGACGGATCCAAAGAACTCATATCCAAACCATTAAAGTACTATGAAGAATTATTACCCGCCCCATATTTCCTACGTACCCATCAATCCTACTTGGTAAACCGCAAATATATATCCGGAGTTAATCGATCGGAATATATCGTTTTGAAAAACAAAGAGGAAATCCCTATTTCATCACGAAGGAAAAACATAATTTTAAACCAGCTTTTCCCCGAGAAATGAAAAACCTACTAAAAAATATCTTCTTTTTGTTGCTTACCTTACACGTTGTATCTTGTGGCAAAAGACCCAAATTTTCTTCCCAAGATCGCGATGTCCTTTCAGCACAGATAAAACAACTCGAAGACAAAAGGTTGAACGCTACCAACGGTGACTCACTAAAGAGAGCCTGGCAAAATCTTGGCGAAAATCCAGGTATAAAAAATGATACCATATTCCTTGCAAGAGTTAAATACAATACTGCTCGGTTATATGCCATGCTTCAACAAGATTCTGCCCATTTTTTTGTGGAGCAAGCACTCGAATTGATCGAACCTACAGTAGGTAATCTAAAATACAAAGCACTTATTTATAACGGCATCGGTAATATCCGTAGTACTGAAGCAAAAGAGCGTGAAGCAGGCTACTATTACAACAAAGCCGCTGCTATCGTTCTATCAGACACGACGGCGGGACTCTCAGCCGAAGCGAAATCAGCCATGTTGCTCTCTGCTGCACAAAATAATCTGAGCTCATTTCAATACAATCTTGCTGAAAAAATGAATCGGGCAGCCCTCAGTCTTTCAGATTCGCTTCCAAAGGATCATATCAATCGTCAACGTGTATTCGTACAGATGATTTATACACTAAATGCCTTACAAAGGTCTGCCAAAGAAATAGCGCCATACCTCCATAAATTAGAGCAACTCCACCGACTATTTCCAGATAAATATAACATCAGCTTTTTGTACGACTCGAAAATACAGTACTTCGAAACAACAAACCAGCAAGATTCATTATTACATTACCAGCTCATGAAAATTGAAATTGATGAGCGTCTAAGTAATATCAGGGAGTCCTCCGTATTGATGAATAATCTCTTTGTAAACTACTGTAATGTTGCATCAATTTATGTGTTATTTAAGAAGCCAATCCAAGCTACACAATATATAGTAAAAGCCAAAAAGCTGAGAGCCCAATTCCCGAAACTTATCTTTCCGCATAATGAAATACTATTTCAACAAAGTTTAGCTGAACTGTACCGTTTACAAGGCAAAAAAGTAGAAGCAATCAACGTTTTACACGATATTGTTGAGCTACAGAAAGGTGTCTATCACTCGGAAAATACACAGGCAATTGCCGAAATGAACGCTTTATATCAATTGCAAGCCAAAGATCAGTCCATTCGTACATTGAACGAAAGCATTAAGATCAATAAACTGCAGTTACAGCAAAATCGGTTGTGGTTAGCCATTTCCTCTTTAGGTCTTATGTTATTGATCATTGTATTGTTATTCCTCTTTTATAGTTTTCGACAACGACGTCTAAGCCAAGAGAAAGAAAAAGTCCTATTGCAGCAACAATTATTACGGACGCAGATGGAGCCGCATTTCATCTTCAACACCTTGTCAGCAGTACAGAGTTTTGTGCGATTAGATAAGAAAGAAAGTGCCATCAAGTACCTCAATCGCTTTAGTCGTTTATTACGGAGCAACCTGGAACTAAGCCGAGAGAATCTGGTACCTCTAAGTGAGGAGATCGAAACACTGGAAAATTACCTGACCCTACAGCAAATGCGTTTTGAAGATGCATTTACCTACCACATTACGCAGCCAGACGAACAGGATCTCAGTGCCATCATGCTACCTCCGATGTTGATACAACCTTATGTCGAGAATGCGATCTTACATGGTATTGACCTCGAAACCTGTAAAGGCAATATCGACATTCAGTTTCAATTGGAAGGAGATATTTTATCTGTAGATATCCTTGATAGCGGCAAGTCTGAGCCAGATATCCAAGAAACTCCACATCGCTCGCTCTCGGGAACGATCAGTCATGAAAGGATGCAACTCCTGGGCAGGAAAGCAAGCATAAAAATCACGAAAAATCCTGAAGGAGGGACACTTGTCAAATTGCAAATACCTGTAGCATCCTGATTATCTCTGGAGGACAATCAAAAAAATATAACGTATAGCGATCGACCTTTTTTCGAGTGCGAAACAATCTACAAAAAAGGCATATTTGTCGCAAATAAGGGTAAATATCATTGCTTATCCGAATCTATTATTTTTTATAAAACCCATTATTCAAGTATTATCGGTGAAGAAATCACGTCGGATAAAGCGCAAGAACTAGACCAACTCTATAGCGGAGTAAAGCGTATGGAAAATCAGAGTCGACGGGTTATTGTCAACAGCGACACAGGCACTTTTATTTTTTATGTTACCAAAATCAAAGGACAATGGTGGTTAACAATGATAGATTTTGCCAGCGCCGATTGCAGCGTCTAATTGTCCGCAACTGAACAAAAACATGTTCGAATATGAACAGTCCCTTCACACAACAACAAAACCTAAACAACTAAAAATCAAATCATTAAAACAATGGCAAATCAATTGCAATTCCATTTTGATATAAAATGGTCATCTATTGATAATTGATAGCGCTATGTTAAAAATCTACATAAAAACTGCTTGGAGAAGTTTAAAAAATCAACGCTTCTTCTCATTAATAAAAATAGGCGGATTTGCCTTTAGCATGGCGATCTGTATGCTTATTGTTTTGTACGTAAAGCACGAGTTGAGTTATGATAAATTTTACAAAGATTCCAACCAACTTTTCAGGGTAGTAGGCATAATCAATAAAGACAATACTGTTCTAAAAGGATTATCGCTCCCAGCTCCGGCCGGCGCTACTTTAAAGGAAGAATTTCCAGAAATTATTGCCTCTGGAAGATTATTAACAAACCCTCTTTTTGGTGCTGGAACCAATCAAATCGCCACAACTGGCAATGCCGAACTATTTTCCGAAGAAGGCTTCTGTTTTGCGGATCAGGCGATCATGGATTTCTTTCCAACCAAGACAATCTTCGGTTCATTAAGCCATGCGCTCGACAATCCAAAGACTATTGTAATCACTAGGCGGAAAGCAGCGAAACTCTTTAACGGAAACCCGATCGGAAAACGCATCTATTTAAATAATGATAGATCAAATGAGTATTCCATTACGGCAGTCATCGATGATATTCCCACAAACTCCAATCTATATGGATTTGATTTCTTTATGACTTTAAGTGGTCATGAGCCTTATGAAGGAGAAAAATTAAATTGGCTTGCCTCCAACTATACAACCTATTTTAGAGTCAGAGAAGGTACCGATATTCAGCAACTGGAAAAGAAAATCACAAAATCTTATATTCAAGATCATTACAAACCTGCTATTATACAAGCGGGCATGACGGTCAATGAAGAGATGTGGAATTTCGCAAAAATGACCCTGCAACCCGTGGAAAAGATTCACTTATATTCCAACGATATACAAACTCATAAGATCGAAAGTCAAAATCGAGGCGATATTCGACTGGTCTATATCTTTGGGGGAATAGCAGCATTTATATTGATTATCGCCATGATCAACTTTATTAATCTGTCCACTGCCAATGCCGCTACACGTGCAAAAGAAGTGGGTGTTCGAAAAACCATTGGTTCTGATCGAGGGGCGCTCGTCATCCAGTTCATGACAGAATCTTTTTTATACAGTGGAGTCTCGATCGTATTTGCTTTATTTTTCGCGGTGCTTCTACTCCCTTTTTTCAATAACATCGCAGGTAAATCTTTGGTTTTCCCATGGACAACTTGGTATTTCATCCCATCCCTTGTCGTCTTCGGTTTATTCATAGCCATTGTATCGGGAATTTATCCTGCAATGTATCTTTCTAAATTTAAACCGATTATAGTATTAAAAGGACATGTAAATCTAAAATCAACCCGCAATTGGTTTCGAAATGGACTTGTTATCTTCCAGTTCGCAACATCTATTATCCTAATTATTGGCACCTTGGTCATCAACCAGCAGATAAAACATATTTTAAATAGAGATTTGGGTTTCGATAAAGAACAGGTTCTCGTATTACGAGGGACAGGCACTTTGGATGGAAAGCAAAAGTCATTAAAAAATGAATTAAAGGAATTATCGTCCGTAGCTTCTGTCTCTATTGGTGATTATTTACCCGTTACGATGGACGGTGTAAAACGTAACGGAAACTCATTTTGGATCGATGGTAGACAAAACGAAGAGGTAGGTGTAAGTGGCCAAAACTGGATCGTTGATGATGATTATATCTCCACCTTCGGTATAAAAATCCTCGAAGGGCGTAATTTCAATATGAACATGCCAACAGATTCAGCAGCCGTAATTGTCAATCAGAAAATGGTAAAAGAGTTGAACCTCAAAAATCCAGTCGGCTCAAAAATCCGAAATTACGCACCGCTTACTATAATTGCTGTAGTCGAAGATTTTATCTTCGGAAATATGCACAATGAGGATGTCAAACCACTGGCATTAGTTGTTGGTGGTAGCCCGAATATGATGTCCATCAGATTAAAATCGGACAAAATTGAGCAAAGCATTGATCAAATTACAGGCGTTTGGAACAAATTCTCCCCACATCAGAAGATCCAATACACCTTTTTGGATGAAGGCTTTGCAATGTTGTATGCAGATGTACAACGGACGCAGGTTATTGTCTCAACCTTTGCGGGTTTGGCTATATTAATTGCCTGCTTAGGTTTGTTTGGACTTGCTGCATTTGTTACCCAACAACGGACAAAAGAGATCGGCATCCGGAAGGTTCTCGGCGCCAGTTTGCCTGGAATTATAAAATTGCTATCAGCTGACTTTATAAAACTTATTTTCGTCGCCATTCTAATCGCCTGCCCCATTGGCTGGTGGGCAATGAACACTTGGTTACAGGACTTCAATTACAGAATCAGTATTCAGGCCTGGATATTTCTACTTGCAGGAATCGCCAGCATGTTGATTGCATTTGGAACCATCTTCTACCATGCGCTAAAAATAGCGCGAATAAATCCGGTCAATAGTTTAAAAGACGAATAAATTCCATTCATACATTTCACCGACACAGGGTATATCATATTGCTGTCGGTGAAATGTTGTTATTACAAAACCGCTCTTAGTAATTTCAATTAGATTACTTTTCACCCCTACTCGACCGACTGAAATAGACAGTTTATTGTTCAACAAATTTCAAAATAATGATACAGAACTAGCTTGGAAATACGCGTTTTCCGAAGAAATTCGTACCTGTCTCAACCTTTCCTCAAGGCAGCTCGATCAACTACTCAGGCAAGAAGCGATTACGATGGCTGGAAAATACCTACAGAAAAAACATAAGGCAAAAAACAGAGATCGCATTGAAATTGATTGTAAAAAACTTAAAAGTATACGGTGTAACAAGCTCCAGCGTATACGGTAACGGATTGAACTGATCCTTGATTATCTGAAAAAAAATAGCCTCAATTTCTGGAATTGTTTTTTATTAGAAAGCCATGGTCCATCACAAAAAAGGGAACCGTTGGTTCCCTTAATTTTTCACATTAAAATGAAATTACTTTTTATAATGAAAGTAATTTTTATAAGGTATTCATATATCTATTTTTGCTGAAGTTTATCCGATAGCATCTTCATATAAAAACCGCCTACAACACTACGCGCCTTAAAATTCTCACGTATCCCCGTATTCGCATCGTAAAAGTCATTTAGTGGAACACGCGATTGTGTTTGGATCGCATGGTTGTAAACCGGGTGTACCAAAGCTTCAAATTCTTCTTGAGTCGGTGCAAATGTTGCAGTCCACAAAATCCAGTCGTTTTTGGTATACGCTTTTCGGCTATCCAATGGAATTCCAAATCTGCTTTGTTTGGTGAGGTAATACTTGATCTCCGTATTATAGACTTTTTGCGGAAACAAATTTAGTCCAAGCACTTTGTCCCAGATCAGATTATATTTTTGGCTCCAGGTATTTTTATTGTCAAATGTCAGTGCATAATGGTCTCCGGCATCGGCCATTTCCATCCATTTTGGCACCATCTCCTCCGCGATGGCACGATATTTCTTCGCCGTTTCAGTTTCACCGATCGCTTCAGCCATTTGCGCATAACAAGCAATCCCCACAATAGCCTTTACCGATAAGTTTACGTTACGGGCGAGATGACCAGCAAAATCATCTGTACATAATTGCGTTTTTGGGTCAAAACCATCTTTTACAAGATAGTCTACCCAAGTGGTAAGCGTCTTCCAGTGCTTCTTTGCATAGCTCACATCCCCCTGTACTTTCGAAATCGCCGCCGTTAAAATAATCATATTTCCAGACTCTTCAACAGGCATCGGTTCGCCATACGTCTGCCCGTTGGCCAATGGATATGTCCCCAAATCATGTGCCGCCCACGGGTGAGGATATTTGCCGCTTTCACTAAAGTAAAAGATACCAGTCAACATGCCCTTCAACAATTCCGGATTATAGATCAAGTATAAAGGTGCAGATGGATAAGTGACATCGACGGTATTAATAAAGCCACCGCTGTTGTTTTCCTTCGACAACCACAACAATTCGCCCTGTGGACTTTTTACCAGCGTGTGGGCAGCAATACTTTGCCGATAAGCCAATGTTGTTAAATGGGCATATTCCTTTCCACCCGACTTCAATGCATCGGCATAGACCTCCTTGTCGAAAGCAACACACCTGTCCATCACGGAGCGATATTCATTGGCCGCTAAGGTGAGCTGATTTTCGATGGTTTCCTTACCCGAATTATTCCACCAGGGTCGCAGATCTTTTTTGAAATATTGGATAGCATAAATTTCATCATACCCAAGTTCAACAAAGCGTTCAACTTCTTTGTTGCCCACTTTCCCAAAAGGAATGATCGTATTCAATGATAATGCCGTTCCCCTTGTACTTGTTGACTTCGTATTCCCTTTTCTAAAGTCGTCCACTGCCGTTGCCATTGGACTTACAAACTGTTGGGCTTGATCCGCTTTTGGAGAAGCGACATAAAAATACCCCCAGTCGATACGCATATCATCGGCACCTTTTTGCAAAATAGGTTGTTCGACAGTCCCCGTTTTCAAAATAGCTAATTTGTCGGTTTCATATTTTTCAGCAGTGACCTCCTGTGAAGGCTTATAAACTGCAATATTGGATGCAGCACTTAGAAAAACCTTTACGGCATGTTGTTTTCCATCATTTGCCTTAACCTGATAGGTTATATAAGATACTGGTCTAGCCAATAGATTGAGATCATCCATCAATAGCGGCGATGTAAACGTCAGTTTTAGATCGACGTTACCAGCCTGGAAGCTGTATATCGTCCGTGTGGCTGTTACCTCCACATCCTTCTGTACGGCAGTCTGTATTTTAGGCCCGCTCTCTTTAAGCCGATCTACCAAGCCAAAGTCAAGATAACGGCCGCCGGCAGTATTTCGTAGGTGGATGGCGATCTGATTCTGTCCAGCTTTAAGATCAGACTTATTTATGGGCAGGTACTGAAAGCTATTTGTCCAACCTGCTTTTTCATAAACTTTTTTTCCATTTAAAAATACCACCACGTTATCATCATGGTTCAATTTCAGGAATAGTTCGTTGATGCGTTGCGGGTCGGCCACATTGAAGGCTCGTCGCACCCAGATATCATCGGATTTCCATAGCGTCTTGACATGTCTTTGGTCATCTCCTATGGGAGCAGCACCTGATTTCCAGTTACTGGCCTTATAAGAAGAAGACTCCCAGTCTCCTTCAGGTTTAGATTCCGTATATTGTACGGTAAAGGGCTGCTCCTCCGCTGTAGGAAGAATAGTTTTATAACTGGGTTCCTCCTTGCCAAGAAAACGGTAGATATTACCATCAACATTGATCAGTCCGAGAAGTGAATGGTCAGCTTCCGTCCAGTGTTTGGTAGTCGATGCATTCAGCTGGTCCGTCATTGACCAGATACTAAAGTTTGGATTGTGTGTAATCAATGGGTAAGCTGGAGCCTTTCGTTGTTGGGCCTGTACTGTAAAAAAGCTCGATATACAAGCTAGCAAGCAACAAAAACTCACTTTTCCGAGTTTGTTCATCTTATAAATAGGTTTTTTAAAGGGTTTAATCATATATTTTGATAAAATTAGCCACAGCTCTATTTCAGTCCTGAAAATAGTTAGATAACCATAATGCCTAAAAATGCTTCATAGCAAATTACGTTGGAATAACTGACATTCAACCGCCTCTTCGTATCATTTTATATGCAATTTATATCATAATTACAGTAGGTGCTCACCATAAAATATCCAACAAAAAAAAGAATTAAGGAATATTACAGCAGCTGACAGCTAGGTTCCATAAAAACATTATTATCTTTGGCTATTCGATCAGGCGGGTTAAGCTTATAGATTTTGAATCAATTTTACCTTGGAGAATATGAAAGGATTTTACATTTTTTTCTTTACGATTATACTATGTTTTTGTTCAACAACCGTTGCGCTTTATGCACAAGAAGCCGATTCAATCAATAAAAAAGAACTTGGGCTAAGCACATTGTTAAATGATATCCGACAACAACAGATCAACGATTCACTTGAACGCCAGAAACTACAGCAGGAAATCGCCAATCTCAAAAGTCAAAATAGCCCCAAGAAAGAAAATCTAAAACAGCAACTCAATGACTTTGAAGAAGAAAATAACTTGCGCAAGCAACAGTTAAAAATCAAAGTTGACTCGATCAAAAAAAATACCAAACGTTATGCCGTCGCGCCGTTTAATGATACCCTCTTTTATATTTATAACAAATTGGGCTCATCCCTGGCCAAAGATCGCGCCTATAATGTGGTCAATAGAATTGAAAATCTCTATGAAGATGATTTTGTAAAAGTAGACTCCTTCAAAATCGAGAACAATGAAATCAGCGCCGACATTGTCTACAAAGACCTGGTCATCACTTCCATCACAGAACTTGACGCCCTACTGGAAGGGAAAAGCAAAGAAGAGATTGCCAACCAATATCTCAAGCGTATCCAACAAGCCATCAATCAGGAACGCGCAGACAATAGTATCACCAAAATTCTGATCCGTACAGGACTTGTCCTCCTTATCCTCATCATCTTTTCGATTTTGGTATTTTTTATCAATAGACTAAAAAAGTATGGCACGAATCGCCTGTTGGCCGAACGTACAGAACGGATCAAGGATGTGAAGGTAAAAAATTATGTACTGGTCACCTCTGTGCAGAAAACACGTATATTCATTAACACAATCAATATTGCCCGTTGGGGACTGATTGTGTTGATCGCTTTCATCATGCTTCCGATAGTCTTCAGTGTCTTCCCTTTTACACAGAGCTGGGCCTCCAATCTAATCGGACTTTTTACCAAACCCTTGAAAAAAGCTGTCTTGGCCATTTGGGATTATATTCCAAACCTGATCACCGTTTTCGTTATCCTCTTTGTCATGCGTTATGCGGTACGGTTTGTCAAATATATCTTTAACGAAATTGATAAGGGTAAATTAGAGATCAATGGCTTCCACCGCGAGTTTGCCATGCCTACATTTACCATTGTCCGGTTTCTGCTACAGGCCTTTACATTGGTACTTGTATTTCCCTATCTTCCTGGAGCGAATTCAGACATCTTCAAAGGAATATCTGTTTTTATCGGCGTGTTATTCTCCCTGGGGTCCTCCTCAGCCATTTCAAATATCATCGCTGGTCTCGTCATTACCTACATGCGTCCTTTCCGCATTGGTGACCGCATTACAATTGCTGATAAGACTGGCATTGTTATTGAAAAATCACCGTTGGTAACCCGGTTACGCACGATTAAAAATGAGGAAATAACGATTCCAAATTCCTCCATCCTATCGGGCAATACGGTCAATTATTCGACCTTTTCAGAAGAAGGAATATGTTTTCAGGTTGAACTTACCGTAGGGTATGAAGAACCGTGGCAACGTATACACGAATTACTACTTAAAATTCCTCCTCGTATCGCACGTGTAAACCAACTTCCCGCGCCGTTTGTATTGCAAAAGAAACTTGATGATTTCTACGTTCTTTATGAACTGAATGTTTATATTTCTAGATCAGCCGAAATTGAGCTAGCCAAGTCCGAAATCTATCAGCTCATTCTAAATGACTTTCTAGCGGCTGGTATCGAAATGAATGGTCCGCATCTATTCGCAAAAGTGGACCATGTACCACAATACCAAAATGAAAGTACAAGTACAAAAGGCTAAAACTCGTTAATCTCTGTTGTCATATCAGATTGTTCAGCTTGTAGCATCATCTTTGCCAGATTTCCTAATTGGACCAAGGCAAATCTCAGCTCATCCGTCCAGGGCAGTCCAAGACAGAGACGCATGCAATTTTGAAATTGATTTTGCAGGGTGAACATCCTCCCCGGAGCAATACTCATATTCATTTTTAATCCGTAGTTGTAAAGCTTGATTGTATCAATACTTTTAGGCAGCTCTACCCATAAAGCTAATCCTCCTTGCGGCCGACTTATTCGGGTTCCCTCTGGAAAACACTCTGCGATCACATTGGCATAACGTTGATAGTTTTCCATTAATGTTTTTCGAAGATGATGAAGATGATGATCATATCTTCCTGTTTTCAAAAAATTACCTACCGCCTCGTGAATTAATGCCGTAGATGATAAGGCATGGATTAATTTCAGCCGGAGAATCTGATCTTTATATTTACCCGCAGCGACCCATCCCACCCGGTAGCCGGGTGCCAATGTTTTTGATACCGAACCACACCATAGGACATTCCCTTCTTCGTCAAACGTTTTGCAACATTTAGGGCGTTCACGGCCAAAATAGATATCGCCATAGGTATCATCCTCTATTAGCGGAACCTTATACTTGGCGAGTAAGCGAACTACTTCCATTTTATTCTTATCAGGCATACAATAGCCTAAGGGCGTATTGAAATTGGGAACAAGCAGGCAAGCATCAATTTGAGGCAATAAGCGCTCAAGCGAATGGGTATCAATCCCCAAAATTGGATCGCAGGTCAATTCGATGACTTGTAATCCCAAACTTAGTACCAACTGTAAAATCCCTGGATAGCATGGACTTTCTAATGCAATGGTGTCCCCTGGTTTGGTTAATGCCATCAGGCAGAGTGATAGCGCATGCATACAGCCATTTGTTGTAATAACATCTTCTGCTGTCAATGTGCCACCCCAAGCCATCGAACGTGCCGCTATCATCCTGCGCAGTTTCAAGTTACCTTGCAAAGATTCGTACTCGGCACCACCACCGTTCAATTCCCGGGTCGCGATCAAAATCTCTTTTTTTAATTTTGCCAAAGGCAGCAATTTCCCCGAGGGAACACCTATGGAAAACAAGGTTAGATCATGACGTCCCATATTGGCATAAACACTACTTATCAACTCATCAGGCTCCGCACCATCTTTCATAAGCCCCATTTGCGGCATTTGTGGAAGTTGCAACTTATGCTGATTCAAAGCATTGACAAAATACCCAGACTGCGGTTTCGAATACACTAACGACTGTGCCTCCAGCGCCACAAAAACACGTTTAGCTGTATTCATACTGACGCCGTGTTCTTTGCTCAACATACGTACAGAAGGGAGCCGTTCATTGGCCTTGAGAACACCATTATGTATTTTACCAGCTATATTTTGAGCCAAAACACGGTATAAAAAGTCTTTTCCCATCTCGTAAAGATAACTGTATCCATCAATTAAACAAAAACTGTAACTGTACTCAATCCTTAGTATTAGCGAGATTTGTAACAGCGTTTAATTAATCCGACGATGAGTATCAATACAGGAGAGACAAAATCAAGTGGCTGGCTAAATGGTTTAGTTGGCGTTATTATATTTAGCGGATCACTGCCAGCTACACGCATAGCTGTTTTAGATTTAGATCCGTTCTTTGTGACAGTAGCCCGTGCTTCTATTGCAGGTCTGCTTGCGCTATTGGTTTTGTCGATCAACAAGGAGAAATTTCCTCCAAAAACACAATTTTTATCACTTGGTATTGTGGCTTTGGGGGTAGTCATTGGATTTCCTTTATTGAGTGCATTAGCATTACGTTATGTTACATCAGCACATTCCATTGTCTTTGTCGGAATATTACCGCTGTCGACAGCAGTGTTTGGCATTATTCGTGGCGGCGAGCGCCCGCGTCCGGTTTTTTGGATATTTTCGGTAATGGGTAGTCTCCTGGTTGTTGGCTATGCGCTCATGCAGGGAATAGCCTCTTCCCCAGTTGGTGATGTGCTAATGCTATTTTCAGTTATTCTCTGTGGACTTGGCTATGCTGAAGGGGGAAAACTTTCAAAGACGCTAGGCGGTTGGCAGGTAATTTCCTGGGCCCTTGTATTTTCAATGCCGGTCGTCCTTCCGCTGAGTTTTCTTTTTCTTCCAGCCACAATAACACATGTTGGTATAGGAGCCTGGACAAGTCTCGCCTATGTGTCTCTTTTTAGTATGTTTATTGGCTTTATTTTCTGGTATAAAGGATTAGCGCAAGGCGGAATTGCCACCATCGGCCAGTTGCAGCTCCTTCAACCTTTCTTTGGTCTAATTTTAGCGGCCAGTCTCCTTCATGAAGAAGTGAGTGTCGGAATGTTATTTGTCACTATCGGTATCATAGTATGTGTAGGGGGTGCTAAAAAGTTCGCCAAGTAACAAAGAATGAAGGCTTGCCGAACCTGTTAAAAGTAAAATAGGCAACAATATCTAGTAAAGCCGTGAAAATGGTTACTGGACTACCTGCTTTATTAAAGTTGGCCCATTTAGTTGCTTCATTTTAGCCTTATTTTTGTAGTGAACAAAAAATATCGTTTGTATGTACGTACCCAAGCATTTTCAGTTTGATGACTATAAGGAACAGGTTGCATTTATGAAACAATATAGTTTTGCAACGATCGTATCCATTAAAGACAATCTTCCAATAGCCACTCAACTGCCCTTTGAGATAAACGAACAGGCAAATAAACTTTTTTTAACCTCTCATTTTGCCATTGCAAATGAACAGGCCAATGACATCGAAGCAAATACTTCATTGGTTATTTTTTCGGAACCGCATGCGTACATATCCCCTATACATTATGACAAAGCAGAAAGCGTTCCGACCTGGGATTACATCGCCGTACATGCCTACGGAACTGCAAAGATTATAACCGAAGAGGAAGCAAAACTTAACGCACTTGAACAAATGATCAGAACTTATGACAATGATTATTTAACCCAATGGCAAGGGCTCTCCGATCGTTTTAAAAAAGGGATGATGCGAGGGATTGTCGCCTTCGAATTGGAGGTAACCAATATTCATGGGCAAAAAAAGATTAGCCAGAACAAAACTGCTTCAGAAAGGGAGCGTATTGCGGCCTATTTGGAAAACGGCGGCAACCAGATCGAAAAAAGCATTGCCGAATCGATTAGAAATCTATAGTTTCAATGTAAAAGACACGTAAAATGAACCCAAATTCAACAGACATAAAAATCCTTAAAGTCAAAATGACAGATATTGATCTATTGCAAAGCATAGGTCAGAAGACTTTCGCAGAAACATTTTCTGAAGGCAATACAGCAGCCAATATGGCGAAATATTTGGCAGAAAAGTTTTCAAAGGAAACACTACTAGCCGAATTGAGCAATCAAGGATCGGAATTTTATTTTGCGCAACAAGATGATAGCATGATTGGTTATCTCAAAATAAATAGCGAACAAGCACAAACCGAATTACAGCATGAACATGCACTGGAAATAGAACGTATTTATGTACTACAAGAATTTCACGGAAAAAAAGCGGGGCAGCTCCTCTATGAAAAAGCATTAGAGGTGGCTAAGTTAAAAAACGTACAGTTTATTTGGTTGGGTGTTTGGGAGGAAAACCTTCGTGCAATTAGCTTCTATAAAAAAAATGGTTTCATCCCCTTCGATAAACATATTTTTAGATTAGGTGACGATGAGCAAACCGATATTATGATGAAAAAAAATATAGTTAATCAGTAATTCCAAAGAATGAACGCGACTATTATCGACAATATAAATGCGATACTGCGGCGTATTGAAAAGGCCTGCGAAATAAGCGGCCGGGATCCACAGGAAGTAAAATTACTGCTCGCAACAAAAACCGTAACAGCGGAACGTATTAAAATCGCTTTACAAGCTGGACAGACCTTACTTGCCGAAAACAAAGTGCAGGAATTAAAGGAGAAATATGAAGATCTGCTGGAAATTCCTCACTGCAGTCATTTTATCGGACACCTACAAACCAATAAAATCAAAGAAATTCTTAAGTACAATATCTCCTGCGTGCAATCTGTGGACCGACTGGATTTGGCCCAAAAGCTACATCAAAGACTCAATTCTGAAAATAAATCCTTAGATATACTCATTCAAGTAAACACATCTTACGAAAAAAGTAAATATGGTGCTGCCCCAGATCAGGTCATTGACCTTGTCAGACAGATTGCGACTTTCAGCACCTTGCGCATAAGAGGGCTGATGACGATCGGTCTCCTGAGTACCGAGGCTGAACAAGTACGCAAGTGTTTCCAGTTGCTCAAACAGATTCAACAAGAAATTATTGAACTCGATATCCCAAACGTGGCCATGCATGAACTATCCATGGGAATGAGCGGTGACTTGGATATCGCAATCGCTGAAGGCGCAACTATTGTACGGGTGGGTACTGCAATATTCGGTCAGCGAAATACTTCTGATAGTTATTATTGGAATGAAAATAAACAGTTGATTTAAAATATAGTTTATGCATGTTCATTTTATTCAGCATGAAGATTTTGAGGCCCCGGGGGCTTACTTGGATTGGGCAGTCGAGCGACAACATACAATAACTTTCTCCAGGGTATATCGCTATGATGTACTGCCGCTAGACTGCACTGCAATAGATTTACTCGTTATTATGGGTGGGCCCCAGAGCCCAGATTCGCCTCAACAAGCATATCCCTATTACAATGCCTCTGCTGAAATTGCATTGATCACACAATGCATTCATGCTGGTAAAGCCGTTGTTGGAGTTTGTCTCGGAGCACAGTTAATTGGTCAAGCCATGGGGGCAACATACGAACCGAGTCCAGAAAAAGAAATAGGCGTCTTCGCTATCCAATTGACTGAAGATGGTTTACAGGATGGGAAAATACAGCATTTTGGTAAATTCCTGGCTGTCGGTCATTGGCATAATGATATGCCAGGACTCAGTCCATCCAGTCAGGTACTCGCGATCAGTGCCGGTTGTCCGCGACAGATCGTAAAATACACCGATTTGGTGTACGGCTTCCAATGCCATATGGAACTTAATTCAGAAGTTATCGAACTACTGATCCATTCCGAAAAAGACCTTTTACACAAAAGCCAACAGCATAGATTTGTGCAGGCTCCAGATGAAATCCGTGGCTATGACTATGCCGACATGAACAGCAAGCTATTTCAATTTCTTGATCACTTGGAGGGTGCTTATCGGCATAAAAAAAATAGCATTTAAATGGAATTCCGTGGTAAAAATACTTATCGTTCAGCGAATAAACGCTAAGCTATCTCCACCTTGTATACCAAGATCCGCTGAAAATAATACAACCAATACCAGATTTATCGTATATTTTAGCGGTCAGGTATAGAAAAAAACTGTAGATTTAGTTATCAAACAAAACGCTGATGGATTTTAAATTTAAGTATCTTTTGTACGGAAGTCTTTTATTAATCACAGGTCTTTTGCTATTTTCCTGTTCCATAAAAAAGAATGATGAAAATCTGATCTGGTACGAAAACCAAATTATTGAACAGGTTGTACCTGAACAAGATTCGGTTTACAGAATACAGATCGGTATGATGGCCGCTTCTTTTTGGTTGGATAACAAAAATGCTGAACGAAAGGATGAATTAAACCTTTTACAAAAGAGTTTAAAACAACGGGATTTGCTTACGATCGGCGTAGAAAAAGGAACCAATAAAATCATTCGTGTCGACAAATAACAATAAGCATCTTGTAGTTTGCAACGCTAACACGAATGATCTCCTCAAATTTTCATATAACGATGTATAGTTACCCCTTCGCTTAGGCCAAAATTTTTAACGCTCCTGCCAAAATGAAATTAAGCTATTCTTTCCATTAAATAAATCTGAGGATCCTCTTGCAACTTCTCCCCAGCCATTTCACCAAATGCAAGAATATAAGGCTGCTGATTATGGTGATCCAATCCCGCTCGGCTTTCCCAAATTTCATAAAAGATAAATTGGTTCTCATCCTCTGTCGTCTGATGTAGGTCATATTGAACACAAGCAGCTTCTTTGCGGCTCTCTTCGACCATATGTTGCAATGCGGCCATAACTTCGCCTCGATACACCGGATTTGCTTTTAAAATAGCGGTTATATAAATCCTCATGATAATTGATTCTCAAAGTAAAATACTTCTTCCAGATATTCTTTATACTCTTTTTCATAATTATCGACGCGCTCTTGTGTCGCACCTTTTTCCATATCATGGAAATGGAAGCTTCCAATACTTTCCAGACCCGCAAATTGATTCATCTTATGGAAACCAAACAGGACACCTTCATCGACAGAATGTTGGTCAAAAAACTCTCCTTCCATCGTAAATGCCGTATCTGGCGCATTCCAACTCGAGGTTACAAAATACTTTTTTCCATGCATTAGACCACCGGTGCCATAATTGATTGCGGGATTCTTACGTGAACGACCATCACTCCTATAAATTCCATTATTATGTCCAGCCGTAAAAACTTCATCGATATAAAGCTTCAAACGATTGGGTACCTGAAACCACCATACAGGGAAATGATACACAATAATATCCGCCCATTTAAAATTTTCTGCTTCTACCATTGGATCAAATGCATCATTTACATTTGTCACACGGGTTTCAAATCCGTTTTTAACTAAAGTTTGTACCGTCCAATTCGTAATTGTGGTATTAAAAGAACCACCTGAGTGTGCGAATTCCTGTCCGCCATTGATAATAAATATATTCATTTCTATAATTTTTCTTATTGATAACACAAATTTCTATCATTATTATAGATAATACAAATAATTTAAATTGCATATTTGTATCATTAAAATAATAACTATGAAATGGAACTTAGAATGGCTTCGCACTTTTAAAGCGATCTATGAGACCGGTACACTGTCTGCAGCAGCACAAGAATTGTTTATTTCGCAACCTGGTGTAAGCTTACACCTCAACTCTTTGGAAGCTTTTACTGGGCACAAACTATTCGATCGTTCAGCACGTAGAATGGTGCCGACCGAGAAAGGTAAAATTTTATACAACTATATAATTGATCCGCTTAAGAAGCTTGAGACAGGCGAACAGCACTTTCACAAACGGGCGCTCGATGAACGTATTACCATAAGCATCGGGATGTGCTTTGAAACCTTCCAATACACCTTAGAGGAGCATATTGCGCAACTCCCATTTAACCTGATCATTAAATTTGGCGAATACCCGCAGATGCAACAAGATCTGGACAATGGTCTGCTCGACTTAATTATAACACCGCAAAAGGGCAATCAACAGAATTTGATTTACGAGGCCTTTTCGAAAGAACGCATCGTATTGATTGCCGGTTGCCAGACAGATACTGCTGACGTAGAAGCCTTATTGCAGGACAGTAAGATTAAGGAAGCTTCTCAGCTCTTAAAAAAACAATTATGGTACAGTACCGCAGCAGATATGGATCACCTCAGGAATTTCTGGTCAACGCATTTTGGCGAACATCCAGATTTCAGCCCCAATTACATTGTGCCCAATATCAGTTCCATTATACGGTGTCTTAGCAATAATAAAGGCTTTTCCATTGTTCCCGATTTTCTATGTGCCGAGGCTATTGCTTCGGGCAAAATCAAACTTGTATGGGAAGGTCAATCTCCTGTTGAGAACACACTTTATTTTGGAACACGTAAGAAAACAATGTACCAAGAGGAAATCAGTCAATTGGAAACATTGTTACAGAAAAAATGGTAGCTTCCTTATTGATTCAGCATCTTGCTTAAGAATTCGGGAGTCACGCCAATATAAGCTGCCACTTGCTTTTGCGGCAAGCAGGCGATCAAGCTGGGGTACCGTGTGCAAAATCGTTCATAACGTTCTTTAGCAGTCAAACGAAGGTTTTCCATCGCACGGCTTTGATAATATACCAAGGCGTTCTCTGCAAGTACCCTGAAGTAAATATTCAATTGTGGGATTTCCTTGTACAGCTTATTCAGATCCGCCTTTGCGATCATTGCGATCTCAGAATCAAATACAGCATCCACGGCAAGATGCCCAGGTTGGCCTGTTACGAGGCTATACATATCCCCTATCCACCAGCCTTCGGGAGCAAATTGCTGAATATACTGGTAACCATTTTCATCTACACAATAACTGCGCAGACAGCCCGAAACGACAAATAGCACATAACGACTGATATCCCCCTCCAACAACAGAAATTGTTTTTTCTTGACTTTCTTTTCTTTAACAAAAGAAAAGAAACGCTCCCTCTCCTCCGCATTGAGATCAATCTGATTCAGGATACTCTCCGCTAATAGCTTTTGATCCATACGATAATACTGATTGGTATACGACAAATATAGTTTATCCATAAATCTGAACCAAAGTTTCTACCTATTGTTTTAGTGTTTTGTTGAACGCCATGCCCATTGACTTCCTTTAAGTCCTCAAGCCGTGCATACATCACAGAAACATCCCTAAATAGGATATACTAAAAAATGGGACAGCAATTTACTTTACAACGAAAATGTTTAGGATATTTTATAACTTCATCGCTAATTAAAAACTTGTTTGATGAAAGAACATCAGTATAAAGCTACTGTCGAATGGATAGGCAATTTGGGCAGTGGTACGGATCATTACAATAGCTACGAGAGAAGCCATAACATTAGTATAAGGGACAAAGTTGTTATTCAAGGGTCGTCTGATCCAGCGTTTCGGGGTGATCCCAGCAAACATAATCCTGAAGATCTACTACTTGCTTCGTTATCTTCCTGCCATATGCTATGGTATCTTCATTTCTGTTCGGTCAACAATATTATTGTGGAATCGTATATCGATCATGCCACAGGGACAATGATCGAGGAAGAGAGTGGCAAAGGCTTCTTTAAAGAGGTCGTACTTAGCCCCTCGATCCGTGTACAGCGACCGGAAATGATCGACAAAGCAATAGCACTCCACAAAAAGGCCAGTGAATATTGCTTTATTGCAAACTCAATGAATTTCCCGGTACTCCATCAGCCCCATGTGCGATCTGAAGTGTAAACTTATCTATTGCCGAGACGTTCTTGTAATTCCCTTCTAAAAGTAATTCCCACGGGTAGGTTTGTATCATTGATCTGCACCATACCATGCTCATACTTACTGACCTTATTGATAGAGGCAATATACGATTTATGGATACGGATAAATTTGGATGCAGGTACTTGTTTTAAAATCTGTTGGGTAGTACTGGCTGTAAGGTATGTCTGGGCAGGTGTCACAATTTTTACATAATTACCAAAACTTTGAATAAAGTCGATTTGCGCAAGTTTCACCTCAATCAACCGTCCATCCATGCGAATACTAATTGCTTTTGGTTCCTCCTCTTGTGGAATCAGACTACTGGTATAGGAAAGAAAGCGTTGTACAGCTTTAAAAAAACGGGGAAAAGATATGGGCTTCAATAAATAATCAACAACCCCATAATCATAGCTTTCCAGTGCGTACTCCGAGTAGGCAGTGGTCAATATCGTTTTGGGAGGATTGTCCAACATTTTCAGAAACTCCATTCCAGTGATTTCGGGCATATCAATATCCAGAAAAATCAGGTCGACCCTATTATTTCGCAGATATTCCAATGCTTCAAATGCATTGTAACATTGGGCAGCCAATTCCAGATCAGCGCTTCTTTCGATATAATTGACCAATACATAATGTGCAGCTGGTTCGTCGTCAACCACAATACAGCGATTTTTCTCCATAGCTAAAGATTTATGACTAAAGACACCTCAAACTCCTCTTTACTGGCGTTCGTATTTAACTGATACCGGTTGGGATATAACAATTTCAATCGCGCTACCGTATTTTCTAAACCTATTTTTGCCGAAAAAACATTGCGTTTTTTGACAGGAACGGAATTTCGTACATGCAAATATAAGTTCCCTTTTTCAATCTTGATGGAAATCGCTACGTAACAATCTTCTATACTACAGGTACCATGCTTGAAGGCATTTTCAACAAACGTAATCAGTAGCATCGGCGCAATCTGGTAGTTGACTCCCTCCTCCCGCTGGTAATCAAAATCAATCTTCGTACGATATCCAAGGCGTTCACGTTCCAATTCAATGTAACTCGATATAAAGTCAATCTCATCATCCATTGACACAAATTCCCTATCGCTGCTTTCCATTTGATAACGTAGCAATTGAGACACCTTGATAATCAGTTCGGAAGTACGTTCCGGAAATTTGAGGCTGATACCATAGATGGTGTTCAATGTATTGAACAAAAAATGAGGGTTCAGCTGTTTTTTTAAATTGGACAATTGCGTCTGGTTGGAAAGCAATTCTCTACGTGTTTTCAATCGCTGGAAGCGATAGAATTCGATAAATTGGATACTGCCCAAAATACAGATTAACGACCCTAATAATACCCCCAATTGGTAATGGAATGTTTTCTGAGCAAGATTTTTGTACAGAAAACAATTTTTGTAGATTACATTTTCCGTTATTTCTTTTAGAATGAGGGCAAAAACCAGCAGTATTGCGATGGAGGACAGCGCATACAGTACGGCCTTATTTTTTTTCAGCAGCAGCGGCAGCAGAAAAAAACGATTCACCTGCGCATGAACGTATAAGATCAGAAAATAGATCACCCCCATTAAAAAACCTTTCCAGCTTAAAATCAGAATCCAGTCATTCAGCGTAAAGAGGATAAACGAGAAAACCAGCAACATGGTTTCCTGTATGATCTTATTTTCCAGAACCTTTCTCATACTCCCTTATTTTGTTAAAAATCTGTTACAAAGTAAAAGTATTAAGTTTATAACCACCGAAAAATAAATGACGAATTACATTGGTCACTTTTAAACGCCATAGATCATTTTAAACGGACTATACAACAACGTTCAGCACTATCTTCGCTTCCATAAAATGATATATAACCTATGCTGAAATTGAATTTAGTGTTGTCATTGGCTGTATCACTTGCGACCTCAACCTCATTTGCACAAAAGCTTACCATCCGTGATGCCGTAGACCAAGGTCTTGCAAATTATGGAATTATTAAGGCAAAGGCGTATTATGTCCAGTCAGCACTACAGACCAACGAACAGGTAAAACGCGACTTCTGGCCTAATTTGACCGTTGCAGCGCAACAAGATTATGGAACCATCAATGGACAGAATGGTCCACTGTATGGATTTGGCGGACTCGGTGTTGCTTCTTCGGGTGCGGCACTTCCGGAGCAAAATTGGAATTCCGCTTTTGGAGCGCTTTATCTTGCCAACATCAATTGGGATATCTACACCTTTGGTCGCAGGAAAGAGCGCATCGAATTGAGTAAAGCGGACAGCAGACGATTGGAAATTGATCTCCAACAAGAACAATTTCAACATAAGATCAAGATTGCCGCAGCCTATCTGAATCTTCTGGCGAGCCAGCGTCTTCAAAAAAATCAACAGAAGAACCTTGACCGCGCTCTGGTATTCTTTAACATCGCGGCCACCAAAGCCAAGAACGGGATTTTGCCCGGTGTCGATTCAACCTTGGCCTCGGCAGAAGTATCCCGCGCGAAGATCAGTTTGAATCAGGCCGGAGAAAATGTGAAGGAGCAAAACAACAAATTAACGGTACTGATGGGGATCAACGCAACAGACCTTCAGATTGACACTGCGCTGGTAACAAAAACACCCCCCCAGCTACTGACGACCGACCCGACACTGGTGGACAATAATCCCGTGCTTCAATATTACAAAAGCCGGATTGAAGTTGGTGAACAACAGCTGCGACTGTCAAACAAGGAATATCTGCCCACCTTATCGGCCTTCGGTGTTTTCCAGGCAAGAGGTTCTGGCTTCAAAAGCGATTACACAACAGACCTCCATGCCTTTACAAGAAACTACTGGGATGGTATCCGTCCCAACCGACAAAACTATCTTTTGGGCTTGGGGATCAATTGGAATTTAACCACGATCGCCCGAATCAACAAAAAAATCAGCGCACAACGGCATACCAACGATGCTTTACGGGAGGAATATCAAACCACCGCAGCAGAGTTTGTTGCACAGTTGGATGCCGCCGACGTTAAGATCAGATTAGCACAACAGAGCGATATCGAAGCCCCCCGACAAGTATCAGCGGCCCAACAGGCCTACAATCAAAAGATGGCTATGTACAAAAACGGTCTAGCGACACTTGTGGATGTCACCCAAACCCTATATACACTTAATAGAGCCGAAACAGATCGCGAAATCGTCCATATCAACCTGTGGCAATCACTTTTGCTGAAAGCCGCAGCAGCTGGAGATTTCGATATTTTCAACAAAGAACTATAAATAACACCGCATGAATTTAATACGTTTTGCCTTACGTAAGCCGATATCCATTCTTGTACTGGTCATGGGACTTATTGTATTTGGAATAGGCGCAGTACGCACCATCAAGGTAGACATTTTACCCAAAATGAACCTTCCTGTTATTTATATTGCGCACCCCTTTGGAGGTTATTCTCCAGATCAGATGGAGTCTTATTTTGCTAAAAACTACGTCAATATCCTGCTTTTTGCCAACGGGGTCAAATCCATTGAGACCAAAAACATCCAGGGGCTGACCTTAATGAAGATCTCCTACTACGAAGACACCAACATGGCTCAGGCTGCAGCCGAATTGAGTGCATTGGCTAATCGTATCCAGGCCTCCTTTCCTCCGGGATCACAACCGCCCTTTATTATCCGGTTTGACGCGTCTTCACTCCCTGTAGGGCAGCTTGTACTCAGCAGTGATAAACGTTCCAACAACGAACTACAGGATCTAGCCAATGTCTATGTACGGGCTTCTTTTACCTCCATACCGGGATTACTTTCCCCGCCACCATTTGGAGGTAGTCCGCGTACAATCGAAGTCAATGTTGATCCCGATTTGATGCGCAGTCACAACATGACCCCTGATCAGGTCGTCGAAGCCTTAAAACTCAACAATCAAACCGCACCTGCCGGAAATGTCCGTATAAAAGATAAAAACTATATTACACCCACCAACAACACCATTCGCGATGTGAAAGATTTTGAGAAAATCCCGCTTTTTAAAGGCGGAGTACAAAATCTCTATCTGGGTGATATAGCTACGGTGAAAGATGGTGCCGATGTCACGGCAGGTTATGCACTCGTCAATGGTAAACGATCGGTCTACGTCAGCATTGCCAAAGCCGGTGATGCCTCCACTTGGGAAGTCGTACAAAATTTGAAGGCCGCACTTCCAAAAATACAGAATACCCTTCCCGAGGATGTCAAACTATCCTATGAGTTTGACCAATCCGTTTATGTCATCAACTCCGTCAAAAGTTTGATTACCGAAGGCGCTATCGGAGCAATACTCACCGGTCTGATGGTCTTATTATTTTTGGGCGACCGTAGAGCAGCTTTAATCGTTATTTTAACAATCCCAATCTCTGTTATTTCGGGCGTGCTCTTCCTGAAACTATTTGGACAGACGATCAATCTAATGTCACTGAGTGGATTGGCACTGGCAATCGGTATCCTCGTTGACGAGAGTACAGTCACGATAGAGAATATACACCAACACCTGGATATGGGCAAACCCAAAGCATTGGCAATCTGGGATGCCTGTAAGGAAATTGCCCTACCAAAACTGTTGATTTTATTGTGTATCCTTGCCGTATTTGCGCCTGCATTTACGATGACAGGTATTCCGGGATCCCTATTCTTACCCTTGGCCCTGTCCATTGGATTCTCCATGATTATCTCCTTCCTGCTGTCACAAACTTTTGTACCGATCATGGCCAACTGGCTTATGAAAGATCATCACAAAACCGGTCCACATAAAATAAATCCAAAAGGACTGAATGCAGATGAAATAAAATTTGCCGAAACAGGTCTTTCAGTTGAATCCGAACAAGATACCCTGAACCAAAAGAAACTCCTTGTCGAACGGGAAGATTTTAATAACGATGGCAAAATTAGCCTGTTTGAACGATTCAGAAATCGGTTTATGAAAATGATCGATCGACTGTTCAAACAGAAGAAAATTATCACCGTCGTCTATCTGGTTGGTGCCATAAGCCTGGTACTCGTTTTGCTCAATACGATTGGACAGGACGTATTTCCAAAGGTCAACTCAAGTCAATTTCAGATGCGCCTCCGCGCCGTCGAAGGCACCCGCATTGAACGTACGGAAGAAAAGGCCAAACGGGCATTAGCTGAACTTGAACAACTGGTCGGTAAAGAACATATTAGCATCTCGTCTGTTTATATTGGTCAACACCCCGGGCAGTTCTCCGTATCACCGATCTACCTGTTTATGGCAGGTCCCCATGAAGCTGTTTTTCAAATCGCCCTCAAAGATTATCACCACGATATGGACAGTTTCCGCGATGAATACAGAAAACGTCTCAAAGCCGCTCTTCCTGATGTGCAGGTCTCTTTTGAACCGATCGAACTCACCGACAAAGTCCTGAGCCAAGGTTCGCCGACACCGATCGAGGTACGGATAGCGGGTAAGAACAAAAAGAATAATGAAAAATATGCAGGCAAATTAATTGAAGAACTAAAGGCCATTCCGTATTTCAGGGATGTACAACTCGCACAATCCATCAAATACCCGTCCTATGACATCAATATTGACCGGGTACGTGCTGCACAGCTTGGTATTGACCTCGCGGAGGTGACCCGCTCATTGATTGCTGCAACCTCCTCTTCCCGTTATACAGAAAAAAATACCTGGATTGATGAAAAAGCCGGACTCTCTTATAATGTGCAGGTACAGGTTCCCATTGATAAAATGAAAGACGAGAAAGAGATCGGTGAAATTCCGTTGTTAAAAAATTCGTCACGGCCGATCCTGAGTGACATCGCGACCATTACACCTTCCTTTACTTATGGCGAAAACGACAACTTAGGTGCGATGCCTTACATTTCTGTCACGGCCAATATCGACCATAAGGATCTGAAAACAGCCTCCAATGATGTACAACGTAGTATTAAAGCTTTGGGCGAACTTCCACGCGGTCTTTCGGTGGAGCAAATCGGATTAGGAAAAGTGCTGAGCGAAACAATGGATAGTTTACAGGCTGGGTTAGCTGTAGCGATTATCGTGATATTTCTGATGCTTTCGGCCAACTTTCAGTCATTTAAAGTTTCCATGGTCGTCCTCACCACTGTGCCAGCCGTTGTCCTTGGGTCCCTGCTGATGCTTTTATTGACCGGTTCAACGCTCAACCTACAGTCTTATATGGGTATTATCATGTCTGTTGGTGTATCCATCGCTAATGCGGTGCTGCTGATCACCAATGCCGAACATATCCGCAAGCACAATCAAAACGCCTTGGCTGCCGCACGCGAAGCAGCCTCACTGCGTCTGCGTCCTATTATTATGACCAGTTTGGCCATGATTGTCGGGATGTTGCCCATGGCTATCGGCCATGGCGAAGGCGGTGAACAGGTATCTCCTTTGGGGCGTGCCGTTATCGGAGGCTTATTATTCTCTACGTTTGCCGTTCTGGTGATTTTACCGCTGATATTTGCCTGGGCACAAGAGAAAAGCAGCACCCAATCCATTTCGCTAGATCCCGAAGATGAAGAAAGTAAACATTATATTGCAGCATTAAAACCTTTATCATGAAACAGAATTTCTTAAAAATATTATCCGCAGCCGGCCTACTCGTCTACTTAACCGGATGTCAGTCCGCTGCTGAAGAAAATGGCAAAAAAGCAGCAGAGACAACCAGTCCGGCGATGGAAACATTTGTACCATCCAAACAGAAGCTAACAAACAAGATGCAAATACCCGGCGAGATCAGCGGGTTTCAACAGGTGGAAATTTACGCCAAAGTGAGCAGCTATGTACGGGCGTTAAAAGTTGATATCGGTAGTCGGGTTCAGGCCGGACAACTGTTAGCTGTCCTGGAAGCACCGGAATTAAGCTCACAGTTGTCGGCAGCAAAATCAAGGCTAAAGTCACAGGAAGCAATTTACATGGCGACCAAAAGCACCTACGACAGATTATTTGAAACCAGTAAAGTCGAAGGTACCGTTGCCCGGCTGGATCTTGAGGTCGCCGAAGCAAAAAAGAACGCTGATTTTGCCCAATTTCAGGCCGCAAAATCGGCCTATGCGGAAGTACAGAACTTGTTGAACTATCTCGAAATACGCGCGCCGTTTGATGGCGTTATCGCCACGCGGAATGTCAATCAGGGGGCTTATGTCGGGCCTGCCGGAAGAGGATCGGAAATGCCGATCATGACGATCCAACAGCAGAGCAAACTCCGCCTGGCCGTTGCCGTACCCGAACAGTATGCTGGCTTTCTGGCAGCGAATCAACCGTTACAATTTACCGTAAAGTCCTTGCCGGGCCAACAGTTTTCAGGCAAGATCGCACGTAAATCGGGCGCATTGGACAGCAAATTCCGATCCGAAAGGGTTGAAATTGACATTACAAATACCAACAACAAACTCCTTCCGGGCATGGTCGCCGAAGTCGAATTACCTTTGACTTCCCAGGATAGTACTTTTGTCGTTCCCAAAACAGCGGTCTTTACCTCCGGTGAAGGAAGTTTTGTCATCGCCGTTGTAGACAATAAAACCAGCCGTGTTCCCGTACAGAAAGGCCGGAGTATCGATGGCCAGGTAGAAGTCTTTGGCAACCTTAGTCCGACCATGCGCCTAGTCAGCAAAGCCGATGAAGAGATCGTCGATGGTACCGATGTGAAATAAAGACAAAAGGCCTTACTATTTTTCAGTAAGGCCTTTTGTCTTTATTTATTAATGCAGCCAAGGCATTACTATCTCATTTTAATTGACCTGTTTATCATCAATAGCGACAGCAGCAGCTGTCAATGCCACTACCCCGCCCACGAGCAAGGCATCTTGCCCCTTCTTTTCTTTGTAAGCCATAACGTCACTCCTCTTTGTATATATCTCTATAATGTTATTTAGCGATACTGCCCCAGTCTGCCAGAGTTGTTCCACATAAAATTGTTGTTCGGTGGTTTTTGAAATTGCCTGACCATCGGAAAGTACCGAATAACTCAAGAAATTACGCAGATTGTATGGCGATTCGCCCTGTTTAAATTTTGCCAACTTTACTGCATAGCTTTTTCCGTTCATATCATACATGTACACCTTCTCTTTTTTTGATGACGTTGTGATTTCTTTTACATCATTTCGAAGATCAAAGTAACTGCCGTCGACATAAGCATGCGGTGGGATCAGCACAATATCTTTAGGAAGACCTATGCTTCCATTGAAATATCCACGCACCCAATCTTCACTGAATGTACCGAAATCTTTATTTCTAAAACCAGTTACTGATCCATCAATCTGTCCCTTAATCGGGACACTTTCGGCAGCATAACTAAATGCTTTATTATTGATAACCAATGCGGAGCTTTTCAGGTCCCACAAAACAGGTTTATCCAGTTTATTCTCTATTTTCATATAAACTTTTCCCTCTTTACCAGCAAAAGAATAATCAATCTGTATCGTGTCATTATTGAATGAAAAAGTTCCGTTCTCTTCGCTCTTTTTTAAATTTCCGCCATTAAAAGTCATCAGATAGTTTGATGAGCATGCTGATAATAAAAAAGCGCAACAAATTGGCATAAGGACTTTGGTTATTTTCTTCATATTATTAAATTGTTTTTTTAGCATAGTTAGCAGTAAGCTAGTGGTTCGGAATCATTATCTTCTAATATAAAAATTATTCGTGATAAACATGGATTCGAATAAATTCTTTTTATCACCAAAGAAAACTATATTTACGATATACCAAACCAATCAAATGAAAGAGAAACTTATTGACAGAAAAGATCAACAGGCAAATAAAATATTTGAGAGACGAACACTCGGAAATGACTACAGAACTATCCTTCCTTTGTTAAAACCCGGATTGAATATTCTAGATGTAGGCTGCGGTACAGGAACACTCACAAATGAAGCAGCGTCACTTATTAAAGAGGGCACGGCCATTGGTTTAGACAACACCCAATCTTTTATTGATAGTGGGAGTCAACGCTATGCTGATACTGCTAATCTCAGCCTCGTTTGCGAAAATATATTCAGCTATGAACCACCGCATCAGTTTGACCTAATTATGACAGCAAGAACAGTGCAATGGTTAAGTGATATTCCTGAAGCATTAAAACGGTTCAGATCCTGGTTAAAACCAGGGGGACAACTTTCGATTTTGGATTATAACCATACTGCGATCGAATGGAATCCCGCTCCTCCATCCAGTATGCTGGAATTTTATCAAACTTTTCTGAAATGGCGTGCCGACGCGGGTATGAACAATCGTGTGGCAGATGAAATCTCAGCCATGCTCGAGCAACAGGGATTTACAGGGATTGAGACCATCAATGCTGATCAGACCTATACAAGGGGCGAGGACCACTTTCAAACCAATTTAGGGATTTGGGTCAAGGTCGCCCAGTCTCGACAAATGGTGATAGAAGGATATCTTACAGATGAGCTGCGTCTAAAAGCAATCGAAGAATACAACAGCTGGATCGAAACAGAAGCCTTGTCTATGACGCTCAAGATGAATGATGTCAGAGGTAAAGTATAGGCCGGATATGGTCATCACTAATATGAAATAATACAACTATGCAAATCGACGTTTTTCAAGTAAACGATCAAAATATCGCTGAAGTCAAGGACTCGGGCATACTCATCAACAATCTCGATGATGGCCTACAGATCATGGTAGACTGCGGCGCACAAGAAGCATACAAAGCGATCTTATACCAAGAAAATATTTCAGCTGATTTTTTCGAACTCAAAACTAGGCTGGCTGGGGATATCCTTCAAAAGTATACCCAGTACGATTTTGACATTGCTATTGTTGGTGATTTTTCCAGCTATAACAGCAAAAGTTTAAATGATTTCATTTATGAAAGTAATAAGGGTCGTAAGATCAACTTTGTTCCCTCACGGGAAGAAGCCATTACCAGATTATCAAAAGGTTAACTGCGAATTTTGATCCATTCAAGACAGCACTTAGAGGTTCAATAGAAAGTAAGCGTCTAGTAAATAGCCGCTTACTTTTTATGACTGCTGCAACCAATCTTCATAGGACATTACCCCCAATTCTGGCCTCCCCTCGCCTTCCAATATGGCAATAAATTCCAACTGGTTTCCGTCGGGATCGTTAAAATAAATTGCTAATGCAGGCATCCAAGCGAATACCATTGGCTTTTCTAGACCATCCTTCAGAAAATTATAAGGCTGTAAATCCCGCTCCTTGAGATAGTCAATAGCATAATTTAAAATATCCTCTTTACTTGTTCTAAAAGCAAAATGCCGTGGCTGAAAATTTGTATCCTCCTGCCAAAGTCCCAACATATATTCTTTATCCGTCCCGACCCACAAAAAGACAATAGGCCGGTTTGGATCACGATGGGCAATCCGCAAGCCTAAGACTTTCGTATAAAAATTGACAGATTCCTCCAGGTTCCGTACCTGTATATGGGTTTCATATAATCCTGCTATCGTCATTGTTTCACGAGTTAAATGTGTCTCTGTTCGTATCAATCTTTCCAAAATTTGTTGGAAATAAATTTCTGCATTTATTACGCAACGACAAGGTAACTCAAATTTCGATAGTCTAATCCGGGCAATCACAAATTAGACAGAAAAATGATGATGTGAATCCAAACAGTTTGATTTAATAAAAAAACAACCTTATCTTGTGTAGAAGACACTTTTGCCATGCACAACACGCTAGAATTTAAAAAATATATGCCTGAAGATTTCACACTGTTTAAAGAACTTGTCAAAGACGATGTGATCATGAAATATATTTCAGGCAAGGGATTAACACCCGAACAGGCCAAAAAAAAATTCACCTCCATTCTCGATATCAATGCAGATCCATTATTAGGTTATTTTAAGGTCATCGATTCGGCGAGCCAATTATTTTTAGGAGACTGTAAATTGGTCAATTATAAAAAAGATCCGACAGTTTTTGAAATCGGTTATTTGCTCAAAAAGCAATTTTGGCGCAAAGGTCTCGGCACAAAAATATGTGAATCCATGCTGGCAATGGCTCAAGATATCGACGCCAATAAGGATGTTGTAGGCATTATAGATCCAGCTAATATTGCGTCAAAGCAATTACTGACAAAATTTGGATTTCAAAGCTTCTTCATTGGTGTAGAGGACGATATTTCAACAGAAAAACTAATCTTAAAACGAACATAGTTTACTTTGATCGCTTTGTCAAATTTGATCCTACTTCATTATGTTTTCCATGCGCTCATTCCCCTATCTGTTCGAATCTACAAGGATTTAAGCCCAAATCTAATGCTATAATTTGCCTTCTTTTCGACTTTTTTATTTATTTCTCTTAAATTTGTTCCGCCTTCTTGTTCAAAAGGGGCTCTAATAGATAAGAAGCTTCATCTTCCGATTCTTTGGTTTAAAATCACAAAAATATGTTATTCATTTACACTATTTACGACTTTGTACTAGCAGAGAAAACAATCACAACAACGCTAAAAAACGAAAGCGTACCAAAAAATTTTACATTACAAATTATCACACCTGCACGTAAATTTATCGGCTTACCTTTTGGTGGTGGCTTTGTTAAATTATCGCGCTTATACGATGAACACGGAAAACTCATCCACGCCCGTAATTATTCGGACGAACTAAAGGCTGAAATCAAGGTCTTTAAAAAAGATTATCCTATCCCCTACTTTCAGTTGTGGAAAGGTTTCTTTATTATCGCATTGGTCTTAGTAATTGGGTCGATTATTTATGGAATCAAAAATAAAATAGGCAATCAACAACGTGAAAACGAAACTGAAAAACTGTTCAATAATCTACAACAGCTAAAAGAAGGCCAACGTTATGGCGCCGAATTCTTCACAAATAGCAATGGGGATAACATTGATGGGTTACCAGCAGGTTGGATAAAAATCAACAAAATCGTTGGTGATACCTTATTCATACAACGTTCTAAAAAGCTCGAAACAGCCTCTGCTCTTTTCGACATGGACAAGATCAGCTCCATCAAACCGCAATCAGATTCAGATTGGGAAGAAAAAATTGAAAAGATGAATTACAGATTGTTTTCTGATCAGTTGAAAGAACCGAACAAAAAAAGTGTAGATCTACTCTACATCGGTAATGATCGTGAGAAATACTCCGGAATCATATTGACGATAAAAGGCAGTGAGTAACATGCATTCATCCAGTCTTCAGAACAGCAAGAGCTTTCTGAAGACTGGATTTTAGACTTCGTCCTCCTAATAGGTCATGCTTTCGTCTACATCGTATTTCATACTTGGATAATTGAGTATACGCCGCATCAGTGCCATTTGGCCACAAAGATAATCCTGCCTCCCAATGCACATTCCGATAAAATTGAGCTTATTCTCCTCGACAAAAGGGATGTTCATGTCGATTTTAAAAATCTCCGCCAATTCCGCAGCGTCTACTTCCAGCAGACGCTGATAAACTTTTGGGGAAATGGCATAGAAACTATCTCTTAGTTCTTTTAAACTTGGGTAATTAAACTGTTCATCCAATGTTTTACCCATAAAAAATAAGTTGTGGTAGGGATCTTCCTCCTGAAGTCCCAAGACCTGTGCTATTCCATAACGTACATTGACAAAGTTACCGGCCATCCACACGATGTGGTTGGTCTGCCCGTTGACACGCTGACGAGCATGCTCCTCCGAAATGCCATCCAGCACATTAATAAAACTCTGACTGTGCATCCGATACGCAGGAATAATGACTTCCAATTTTGTTGATTTTGGTTTATCCATCGCTTATTGATCTATAGGTGCTATGCACCTGGGTTATTCATCAAAGTTAACTGATTTATAACACGATACACTTGCCGTATGGCAAGAATATGAACATAGGCAAAAAGAGCAGGCGTTAAATAACGAAACCAAGGTTAATTTGATAACTTTGTCCCGATAGTCCATATCTTTGGTCGACGTCAATATTGTGGTTAAAGTATCAACAAATAATCTTTCGCTGTTGTATGAAAATTCTTTTAATCGAAGATGATGTCCGTGTCGCGGGACTAATAAAACGCGGGCTGGATGAGAATGAATTTCAGACCGATATCGCCTATGACGGCATTTCAGGAAAGAAAATGGCTCTGCAACACGATTTCGACCTCATCATAACCGATATCGTATTGCCCAAGATGGACGGTCTCGATCTCTGTAAAGAGATCCGCCATAGCAAACCTGACCTGCCCATCATTATGCTTACGGCACTTGGTACTACCGATGATAAAATCGAAGGCTTCGATGCCGGCGCGGATGATTATCTGGTCAAACCATTTGAAATGCGTGAACTATTGGCGCGAATACGGGTACTGCTCAAACGCTATCAGAAACAGGACCGTGCCACAGGAGCCTTATTGCGCTATGCGGATCTGGAAATGAATCTGCATACCAAAAATATCAGGCGCAACAACGTCGAAATCAGTTTGACACCCAAAGAATTCAAATTGCTGCACTACCTGTTGCTGCACCCCGAACGTGTATTATCAAGGATGGAGATTGCCGAAAAAGTTTGGGACACCCATTTTGATACAGGCACCAATTTTATTGATGTCTATATCAATTACCTCCGAAAAAAAATAGATAAGGATTTTGATAAAAAGTATATCCACACCAAATCCGGAATGGGCTTTATATTAAAACAGGACTAATGCAGATCAGAACGCGAATTACCATATTGTTTACCGTTGTCACAGCAGCCATCCTGACGATATTTGCATGCACAGTCTATTTTTCGGCCGTAGAGAATCGCGAAAAAGAATTTTATGCCCTTCTAAAAAAAGAAGCCTATACCAAAGCAAATCTATTTTTAAATGCCAAGGTTGATAAAAAAACACTGGAAGATATTTACCACAACAACCGAAAAATCCTCAATGAGGTTGAAGTAGCGATCTATGACACCAGTTTTAAGCTATTATATCATGACGCTGTAGACATTGATTTTGTCAAAGAGACCCCTGTCATGTTGCAGGATATCGTTCAAAAAAAAGAAATTGGCTTTTATCAGGACAAATGGCAGGTGATCGGCATTACCTATGCCTACAACAATATAAATTTTATCATCACCGCTGCCGCTTATGATCAATATGGGTATAACAAACTTCAAAACTTGTTATCCACCATCGTTATTGTTTTTATTTTTGCGGTTTTTTTAAGTTATGCCGCCGGAATATATTTTTCAAAAAAAGTATTCCGTCCCGTTCAGGAAATGACCCGAAAAGTCAAAAACATATCCGCCAACAGCCTGGATGCACGACTTGAGAGCCCCGGAAACAAAGATGAACTATCCGAACTGGCCAATACCTTTAACGATATGCTGAACCGCCTTGAAAGCTCTTTTGACGCGCAAAAGCACTTTGTCTCCAATATCTCACATGAACTGCGTACCCCCCTGGCCGCAATGATTGCCGAACTTGAAATTTCTACGAATAAAGACCGCAGTACAGCCGAATATAAAATTATCATTGATAATATCTTAAACGACGCCCAAAAACTCAAAAAACTGTTTAACAGCTTATTGGATTTTGCCAAGGCGAGTTACGATAGCTCAGAGATCTCATTCAGGACCTTACGTGTGGATGAACTGCTGCTTGACGCCTGCCAGCAGGTGTTGCAGGCTAATTCCACGTATAAGCTAGATATTTTTATTGATCCGGCTTTAGAAGATGAACAGATGATTTCTATTATCGGCAATGAATACCTACTTCGGGTTGCCTTTATGAATTTAATTGAGAATGCTTGCAAGTTTTCCGACAACCATAAATGTTCCATAGCGGTCAAATCTGAAAGAATGTCAATACAGCTGGAGTTTAAAGATGATGGCATAGGCATCGAGGCCAATGATCTTGAACGTATATTCACCCCTTTCTATCGGGGCAACAACAAGGCGCACAGCGAAGGGAACGGGATCGGGCTCTCACTGACCCAAAAGATTATCCTACTGCATCAAGGGGAAATCCTAGTGCGCTCAACAAAAGATATCGGCAGCGTCTTCCGGATCAACCTCCCCCATTCAGCAGCATTCTAATAAAATTCTAATATTTTTCTAAAGCCGCTCTAACGGCCTTCCAGCAAAGGCATGGATAGCTTTGCACCATAATTTTTAGAAACAAAAACACGGATCATCGCGCAGCTCTCCGATTGAATAGTTTCCGAATGGGCGAAAGATGACCTTTAGAAAAAAAACAATGGTTTACCATGCTATCAAAATTTCTATCCATACCATTAGATTCATGGGCTGGATTGCTGTCCTCATGTTCATGCAAGCATGCAACTCACCGTCTATTGTGCCTGCAGACCAATCCGCTGTCCTGCATTTCACAGGTGATACCCTGACAGTCAATGCGCATGCAGCACTGCTGTCTAAGATTAAATGTACTGTCGTCGCCGAACAACCGCATCAGCTAAAGTTCAATACTGCCGCCATGGTGAAAATTATTCCCAATAGCTATGTTGAAATCCCCGTGCCTTTTGCGGGACGGGTTGTCAAATCCTATGTGAGCCTTGGACAGCAGGTAGCTGTCAATACAGCGTTATTTTCAATCAGTTCTTCTGACTATTTCGAAGCACAACGGGCCTATCTCGACGCCAAGCAAAGCTATGCTCTGGCGGCAAATGTCTTAAAACGGCAAAAAGACCTGCTCAGTCATGGTGTCGGTATTCAGAAGGAACTTGAGGAAGCGGAAACCAATTTTGCCATCAGCAACACAACGCTCAATAATGCAACTGCTGCCTTAAAAATATATGACAACAGTACGGCACAGGTCGTCCTCGGCCAGCCCCTACTTATCCGTTCACCCATCCGGGGGGAAATCTTAAGCAATACGATCGTGTTAGGCCAGTACAATAAAGAAGATGCCCCCGCTTTACTCCGAATTGCGGAGCTCTCAAAAGTATGGGTTTCGGCTTATATCAAAGAAAAAGATCTGAGTGCCATAGATCAGATCCGCGCTGTGGAAGTCCACATTGACAGTCAGCCCGGCAAAAAGCTGCAAGGAAAAATTATCCATATCAATCAGTTCGTCGACGAAGCAAACCGCAATATCGAAGTGCTGATTGAATGCGACAATAAAGATCGACTGCTCAAACCAGGGATGTATGTCAATACACAATTTGAGCAGGCAGCGACAGCCAGTATATTTATTCCCAGCAAAGCCCTACTCCAATTTAACGACAAGAGCTTCGTCTGGGTACAGCTGGCACCCCATACATTTACAAAGCGTTATGTACAGACCGGTGTGACCGAAAATGAGCAAGTCCAGATCCTACAGGGATTGTCCAAAGACGAAAAGATCATCAGTGAGGGCGCATTTTATCTGATGGCAAGCAATTAAATCTTTATCCAAAAATCGTATTACAATGAAACAACTTGTTAGCCAGATCATCGCCAAGAGCGGAGTGATTGCTGCTGCTTTTCTCCTTATTGCATTTTTCGGCTATTATGCATGGAAACAGCTTTCAGTTGAAGCCTATCCCGATATCGCAGACGTATCCTCACAAATCGTTACACAGGTGCCTGGCCTGGCCGCCGAGGAAATGGAACAACAGATCACAATTCCCATTGAACAGGCCATCAATGGGCTGCCCGGAATGGAAGTCATGCGCAGCAAAACTACATTTGGACTCTCTATGGTCACTATCGTGTTTAAAGATGGTGTCGAAGACTACTGGGCCCGGGCCCGCATACAGGAGCGCCTTGCGGATCTGAGCCTCCCCTACGGTGCAGCACCGGGCCTAGATCCACTTACCTCGCCAACGGGTGAAATCTTTCGGTACATTCTTGAAAGCAATACCCACGATCTGCGAAAATTGACCGAACTCCAAAACTTTGTCATTATCCCCAAAATCAAACAGGTGTCCGGAGTTGCCGATGTAACCAATTTTGGGGGCATCACAACGCAGTTTCAGGTCGAAATCGATCCTAAAAAACTCGATCAATATGAAGTTTCTCTAGGCGAAGTAACCGCAAAAATAGAAGCCAACAATGCCAATGCCGGCGGAAGCATGATGAACCGAGGTGACCAATCGTATGTAATCCGGGGCATCGGCCTTGTCAAATCACTGGATGACCTCAGCAATATCGTTGTCAAATCGGTCAATGGAAACCGTATCTACATGCGGGATCTCGGACAGGTTAAACTTGGTAATCTCGCCCGTAAAGGAGCCTTGGGCTACAGTGACAAACGAGGAGCTAATTATTCCGATAATATTGAAGGGATTGTCCTGCTGTTAAAGCATGAGAACCCCTCCCCCGTCCTGGCAGCTGTACATGCTACCGTCGATGAACTGAACAGTAAAATTCTCCCTGAGGATGTCAAAATCCATGTCGTCTTAGATCGCACCAGCCTTGTCGACAATACCTTGCACACTGTATCCAAAACCCTCCTCGAAGGTATGGTACTGGTGATCTTTGTACTCATCCTTTTTCTGGGCAGCTGGCGCGGAGCATTATTGGTTGCCATTACAATTCCACTTTCACTGCTGATCGCTTTCATACTGATGCATTTCACAGATATACCCGCCAATTTACTTTCTCTGGGGGCTATCGATTTCGGAATTATCGTAGACGGCGCCATTGTGATGCTCGAAACCATTTTGAAAAAAAGAGAAGAAAAACCCGGAGTACAATTGGTCAAACATGATCTAGCAGCAAGAATAGCCGAAGTTGCCAAGCCAATTTTCTTTGCCACCATTATTATTATTACGGCATATCTTCCTCTTTTTGCCTTTGAAAGGGTAGAAAAGAAACTGTTTACACCAATGGCTTACACCGTAGGCTATGCTTTGTTGGGTGCTCTAGCGGTATCTTTACTACTTATTCCGGGACTGGCCTACATGATCTATCGCAAGCCACAAAAAGTTTATCACAATAAATGGTTGGAAAAATTAACGGCGCTCTACCATAAGCAGATCAAGAAAATAATGCTGCGCCCCAAACAGGTATTTGTCCCTCTTGCCCTTGTTCTTTTAGCGACAGGATTGTTGACAGCATCTGTGGGCAAAGATTTTCTACCAACGCTTGACGAAGGTTCCATCTGGCTACAAGTCTCCCTTCCACCCGGGATTACAGTAGACAAATCCAAAGAAATGAGCGACAGCCTACGTGCACGTACCCTGAAATACGAGGAAATCTCCTACGTGATGGTACAGGCCGGACGCAATGACGATGGTACCGACGCCTGGACGCCCTCACACTTTGAAGTCAGTGTGGGGCTGAAACCCTACAACACCTGGAGATGGGGGAAAACAAAAGCAGATCTTATCCACGAGCTGGCAGCAGAATATGCCGCGATGCCAGGGTTCAATGTAGCCTTCTCCCAACCGATGATCGATGGCGTCATGGACAAAATCGCCGGTGCACACAGCGAACTTGTCGTCAAAATTTTTGGTGATGACCTAAAGGAAACCCGACGCATTGCAGAGGATCTCATCAGCACACTGAAGGGAGTAGCGGGCGCTGTCGATCTGGCCATCGATCAGGAGCCTCCGCTCCCGCAATTACAGATCATCGTTGACCGCGATAAAGTTGCACAGTATGGATTGAATATTTCGGATGTCAACGATCTCATTCAAATTGCCATTGGTGGTAAATCAGTATCTCAGGTTTATCAGGGAATTAAAGTATACGATATTACCTGTCAGTATCCTGAGCATGAGCGTAACTCCCCTGAAAAGATTGGCAACCTGGTATTATATCCCGATAATGGCGCACGCATACCCTTGTCGCAGGTTGCCACCATCAAACTCAATACGGGGGAAAGCACCATTTCGCGCGAACGCAATAGCCGTCAGCTAACCGTCAGACTGAACGTACGAGGACGAGATTTAGGTACTTTCCTGACCGAAGCCCAGCAAGCTATCGCGCAAAAGCTGAAATACGATCCACAAAAAATCAAGCTGCAATGGGGCGGACAATTCGAAAACAAGCATCGTGCCTACAGCCGACTGGCTATCATCGTCCCCCTGACGCTGGCGATTATTTTTATCCTGCTATACAGCACTTTTGGTTCTTTCGGACAGGCCGGACTACTTATCGGTATCGTACCACTGGCGCTCTTTGGAGGTATGCTGGCGCTCAATTTACGCGGTATGACATTAAATGTATCGTCGGCAGTGGGCTTTATCGCTCTTTTTGGTGTCGCCATACAAAATGGTGTATTGATGCTTTCCCAGTTCAATCTCCTACAAAAAAATGGTAGGACATTAGACAAGGCTGTCATTGAAGGTGCATTTAGCCGGTTCCGGCCGGTACTGATGACTGCGACAGTGGCGATACTTGGTTTACTCCCCGCATCACTGGCTACCGGGATCGGATCAGATGTTCAACGGCCTCTGGCGACCGTAATTGTCTATGGGCTGCTATTTTCTACCCTGCTGACACTGTTTATGCTTCCACCGCTATATTATCTGATGGAACGAGCAAAGCAACACAGCGGTAGGCCCAGACCATTAACCGATCAAACACAACCAGAGACAAATTCCTAAAATCAAATACCGTGTTCTGTTTAAAAACGGCTGTACTGCTTTAAACAGAAGGACCAAGTTAACATGACGATGAAAATACAGATCAGACTTCTTCTTTACTTTATGTTCCCCATTGGAAATGCGGCTGCACAAACGATAGATTCAACTTTTGAACAAAAAAAATTAGACTACAGCAACTTTATTGCACAAGTTGGAAAAAACAACCTCAATTATGCTGCCGAAAAATTCAATCTTTCGATTGCAGATGCTCATGTTATTAGTGCCGGTATCTTTCCAGATCCGGAATTTAACGTAGCGCTATTTGACAACAGCCAAAAAAGCAAACAGCTAGGCCGGGGCTATACCGCCGAATTGAGCTGGACGGTAGAATTGGGTGCAAAACGGCAGGCACGCCGGCAAATCGCCAGCGATGAGGCTGAAATCACCCGTCTCCTACTCGCAGATTATTTCCGAAATCTGCGTGCCGATGCTACCCTGGCCTTTTTGTTTGCCCGACAACATCAGCTATTGGTAGCAACTTACCGCCAGGCTTATCAGCAACTCTCCCAACTTGCCACATCAGACAGTATACGCTATCAACTGGGCGTAATTCCACATATCGACTATCGACAGTCAAAATTGGAGGCCGACCATATGCACAATACACTATCAGCCGCTGAAGCGGCGGCCAATTCCGCCCTTGCTGGATTATCCCTGCTTATGGGAGATACGAGTGCTGTTCTTTGGGTGCCACAAGGATCTGATGTTTCCTTAGATTATAAGTTCTTGCTACCAACGTTGCTTGCAAAGGCATTGCACGAGCGTAGCGATCTCGGAGCTATACAACAGAATAAACAACTATCCCAAAGTTTGCTCCGGCTGGCAAAGGCAAACCGTGTTTTAGACCTGGGCATTTCCCTCGGTTTTACCTACAATGGCGAAGCCAAAAATGAAACTGCTCCCACGCCACAGTTTAATGCCATCAATGCTGGCATTGCCATACCGCTTAAATTTTCCAATTTTAATAAAGGTGAGTTAAAATCGTTGCAATTCAAGATTCAACAGGATGAACTAGCCTATAGAGAAGCGGAGCTCCGCATCCAGACCGAGGTGAATCAAGCCTATATACAATACAAAGCCACTCAAAAACAAGTGCAGCAATTTAACGGTACCATACTGCAGGAAGCCAGGGCTATTCTGGAGGGAAAGATATACAGTTACAATCGGGGCGAAACCGCCCTGCTGGAAGTTATCAACGCACAACGCTCCTACAATGAAACCCAGCTTGCCTATCATGAAGCACGTTATAATTATGCGGTCGCATTAGTGGAACTGGAACGTGCAGCAGCCATTTGGGATATTGATAGCCTGTAAGCCGGAGACGATTACACAGGTGATATCTGATTATTTTTAAGTTTCTTGTACATACTTTTCAAGGAAGGAGAAATCAATATTAGCAGTAAAATACTGATACTGACGATCGACATCAGTTCGTAGTAGTCCATACCATACCGGACAAAAGCCTGCATATTGACGCGTTCACTGATGAGTTTTAATGCCGCCGCATGCTCCTTAACGAGCAGCCCTTGATGCATTACCCGGTGAGACTCCAGCTGAATATAATTTTCAAAAATCGGATTGCTTGGCAGCAGCTGATCCCGAAAGACCTCCCGGTGCTGCGCATGTTCAAATAATCTGAAGAAATTCTGTAATCCAATACTGCTGGTATACCCCATGTAACGTACTGCCAGACAAGCTGCCGCCGCCGACGCACCCAATTGGGGAGGTACACTGGCGATAACAAATAAAATCGTCGGAACCATGATCAGGCCAACACCCAATCCATGCAAGACCAAGGGCAGCCAGAAATGCTCTTCATTGCCCTCACTTTCAAATGAAAAAAACATATATTGATGAAAAATCAGCAGGCAACAGTAGCCAATAATCCAGATCCATTTTACGGTACGCCGTTTTAACAACCAATAGAGCGAAAGCATGACACCAGATACGATGCCCAGGATATTGAACCATTGAATATAAGACAGATGAATGGGATCCAGATGGATAACCTGAAGAAAATATTGATTGGAGATCGTCAGGGAAAATCGTTCGATATACATCATATACAAAACCAGGATTCCTAGCAGGAATTTTTTATTTCCAAAAATGGATAGCTCAATATAAATACGTTTGGTCGCTTTCTGCCTAAGAATAAACAGGCCCAGCAATAAAATTCCACCGACCAATATGTTCAACAAGGAGCTGTCCGAAAACCAATAACGCTCCTGCCCGTACACCATCAGATAGCCAAAACTTACAACGACAAAACTGTAGAGGATAAAACTGGCCCAGTCTAGGGAAAATAACGGATAAGGCCTATTATGGCGGACGGACTTCATGGTAATCAGGATCAGCAGGAGCCCGGGAACAAAGGAGAGGGCGGCATAGAAATAAAGTTCATCAAAGTTGAATGAATCAATAAATTCAGCCGTCACAAAGGTATTGAAAGGCGAACTACAAAGGAGCATGCCAAAAAAGATCGCATAGCTTCCCTCCTTTGCACGTTCCGTTTTCAGTCTGGAAAATATCATGGAGATGGAGAGGTTGACAGCCGATGCGAAGAGCATGCCCTGAAAAAAACGTAAACCATATATCCAATCAATCTCCCTAATATGGTACATCAAGTAGCAGTTGAGCAATTGAAGCAGGTTAAAAATAATATAGTACTGTTTGACCGGAAAATATTGAAAGAAGCGGCGTTCAAGCACATAAAACCCTACAAATCCTGCATAGAATAAAATAATGAGGAATTGCACATCACTGGGTTGCGCACCATAGAACCCCGCAGTGACATTGACATTGGCTCCGGGCAGAAAAAACAAGACCATACTCGGCATCAATCCACTGAATAAAATCAGCTTAATTAGCCATTCGGGCACCCAGTCTTTGAAAATTCCTTTCACGGTTATTGATTCTTTATGGCTGAAACATTGACGTTCATTCCTGAGCGTAACTTTGTCGCCCCTTTACCTTCGTCCAGCTCAATGCGGACGGGTACGCGCTGTACGATCTTCACAAAATTTCCTGTTGCATTGTCAGGTGGGAGTAGGGAAAAAGAAGATCCCGTTGCTGGGGAAATAGAAATTATTTTTCCATAAAATGTTTCATCCGGGTAGGCGTCGGCAACAACTTGTATCCGGCCACCAAGATGGAGATAGCGCAGCTGTGTTTCCTTGAAATTGGCAGTTACCCAAATTGGTGTCTCCCCATTTACAATAAATCCCAGTACCTCTCCAGGATTTACCATCTGCCCCTTTTCAATAGTACGCTTTCCTACCCGACCATCATAGGGTGCACGGATGACCGTATAGCCTACATCAAGGTGCTTTCGATTTGCCGCGGCTGATAACCGCACTTTCTCTGCATTGATGACCCCTTTTTTTACATCAACATCATTCACACGATCCCGTGAGGCTTCCAGTTTGTAGTTTAGCGAGGCAAGCTCACTTTTGTATACCTCCAATGTTGCTTTAATATCTTCCAGCTGCTGCGCTGTGGCCGATTTTTCATCGAATAGAAATTTATAGCGATCGTATTCCAATTGCTGTTTGGTCACCCGAGCTTCGGCAGCAGCGATGGATTTTTCCAACGATTCATGCTCGGCCTGCAAGATTTCTTTTTGACTACCCAGCACACTGATCTCCGCATTTTCCTTGTTTATCGAAGCGGAAGCCTGAGCCGCTTCATATTTGTATTCCCGGTTATCAATCAGCAACAGGGTGTCCCCACGCCTGACCGACTGATGATCTTTATAATGGACCGAAACAATATAACCGCCCACGCGGGAGATGATGGGATTAATATATTGGGTCACTTGGGCATCATTTGTATACGTATAGCGTATGCGAAGCCAGAATATCTTTCCGCCCCATAGTAAAAGTGCCAACAAAGCAATCCCAGCAAACCAATTGGTGATTCGGGTCAATTGTACATCGGTCATAGACCAGCCTGATTTAGGTTTCATTAGATAGTACCCTTCAAAAATTCAATAAAATAATAGTGTTTCTGTATTGCGATCCGAGCGGATTCCAGATCAAAGTTGTTCTTAAGACATTGCATATCTGCATCCAATAGGTCTGTAACAAGTGCGGAAGATTTAAAATACCTATTTTTTATAATACGGGCATTCTCTTTAGCAAGGGCCAGATTTTTTTGACAAACCTCCTGTTGTTCCAGCGCAAGGTTATAATCCAAATAAGCCTGTAACAGTTCATTTTCTACACTTTCTTCTTCATGATGATGTTTGACCTCCTCCCGTTTCAAAGCAACCTGAGCTCCCCGAACAATATTTTTATTGAGATAGAGCGCCGAGATCGGGATATTTAATTTTAACCCTACAATATTTAAATTGTACCAACTACTATTGTAAGGGTATAAAAACACCTGTGGATTCGCAAAAGTAAACGTATTGGTCAGCCCCAACTCAGGCAGATAATTCGACTTTGCCTGTTTGATGCCAAGTTTTTTTAACGCAACTTCTTGTTCCGATTTTAATAGTACAAAAGCCTGCTGTTTCGCAACAGCAACAAGCTCCGCATAGTCTAATGGGTGGCTGGCCGTTGCAGTACACATTGGAACAATTTCTTGTCGTATACCTGTAATAAGCTGCAATTTTTGGTTAATTGCCTTGATATCATTTGCGATCTGAACCAAAAGCAGTTCGCGCTTGGACAATTCAAGTGAAATACGCAATACATCGCTATGCAATACAACCCCTGCGGTGTAACGATGTTCGATCTCTTTCAGTTGCGTCCGCTGATCGTTGATATCCTCTTCGATCAGAGCCCTGTTGCGATAAGCTAAATTCAAATCCAAAAATAAGTTGGAGATTTCCAGCTTAATCGCCGCGGCGGCACTCTTCCAGTCAATGTTCGCCAGTTCAAGTTCCAGCTTTTTCGATTCAATCTTCATCAGATCCCGATGGCCATTGTAGAGATTCAGGTAAAAATCAAGTCCTGTGTCATATAAATAATGGATCACATCATGCTGTGATGGTTTGGCGAATAAGCCCCGATCGTAGACCGGCATGTTGCTCGCATAACTTGCAGAAGCACGGACAGCAATTTTAGGCAACAATTCCATCCGTTGCTGCTGTAGGGCTATCTCCTTTTCCTCTAACTGCAAATGCGATAGTTCAATGTACTTACTGTTTTGCAGCGACTTACTGATCAGATCAGCGAGTGAGATGCGTAGCGAGTCCTGGGCCTGTGTTTCTAAAACCGAGCATGCAAGCACTGAAATGGTGCCAATTGCTTTTGCCCAATACGACGGAAAAAAGTTCAATGTGCTTATGTTATTTTTTGCGTTGCAAACTTAGATACTAATTGGAATATGCATTTCTTCACAAACGCCAATATGTTATGGAAAAAAGACATTTTTCAATCAATTTCTAATAAAAGAACAAAATCTGCCAAAAACAGGAGTTAACTTCTTTTATCGTTACGTTTATCACATAGAATCCATCATCTTCCAATCGGCTAAAAAACAAGATCGCCGATTGTTTCTGTAAGCAGACGCCAGATCCACAGAACTATCTTAAAAAAATAAATTTGTAGGAGGAATTTTGTTAGTATGGAATCCTATTCCAATGACTCGTTTTTGAGAAAACAGTCCTTAAAACGACATGAAGCTTCTTTTGGAGGCTAAAAGCAACTTAAAAAAGTAGAAGATTCCTTACAGGGAATCTTCTATTGCATTCCAGAGTTCAATGCGCTTTTGAAGCGCCTCTTTACTCACTATTTTCATTTCTTCCCATTTCTCGTCATCCTCTTTGGCCAAATCGGTAATCATTTGCATGGCTAAAGGACCATGTTCATCACCATCGAGATCAATATGACGCTGGAAATAGTAGATAAAATTATCCAGACCTGATTCGGGGAAATTGGCTTTCAATTCCTGTAAAATCGAAGTAAACATGCCCGGGATCAGATCCTCACGACCAAATGTAAAAGCTGCGGCAATCTTATGTACCTGTCCCTCTTCGATCAGTTCAAAAGTAAAATTCAGAAAATCTTTAACCCGTTTGTCCAAGGTTGTTAAAGCAATGGCATCGAAAATACTTTTGGATTTCTTGGCGTGGGCGATAAACTTATTGATCAGGTGCAGATCTGCTCCCATTTCACTCATTGCGTCCAGATACATTTCAAAATGGCTCAACCGACGACCATCAATGTATTCGTCCGATTCCTCAGCCAATACAATCTCGTTGATCAGGTAACGTGTCGATGGATGCTCGCTCGCAAACCAAGGCAAAGTCGTACAGGTCAGTTTAATCTGTAGAGCTTTTAGTAAAGACATAAAATCCCATACAGCGTACACATGCCCTTCTGTAAAAGAACGTAGATTCTTGATCGTTTTGATTTTACGATACAAGGGGTGTTGCAATAATACCTCGCGTTCGGCAGCAATGTATTCGTTAATTTCCGCAATTCTATTCATGGCGCAAAAGTATTGTCTTCTCGCTGTTTTTTAAAGTATTTTCAATGAGATTACAGTAACATGATAAATTCCCTGTCCAGCTATCCGCTTCATAACCAAATCACAGGCAACAGGCAGCCTCTACTTTTGATCTCCCCTAGTCTTCTTGTTATGCTCATTTATCGATAAAAACAAAAATATTTTTTATTCTAAAAAATAATCTACTATATTTGTAGAGTATTCAGAATTGCATGATGCAATACCAACCGAGTGTAGACACCGCGGTGGTAAATTAATACGGGTTTCGACCAAAATAAACGTTACACAACGCTTATTTTCCCAACAAGATCTGGATACAGTTTATGGTTTAATCCTTTAAATTTTTAAATTGTATGGCTACAACAACAAATCTTTACCAACATTTACTGGAAAAATTCAATTATTATTCTACGGACGAACTAATACAGCTCAACAACGACACCATCTTAGGACAAGGCTGGGGTTCAGCCAAGGCAACCTTTCGGACTGCTTTGATCAGTACGTTCTCCAAAAGAGGACTGGATCTTTCCAACATCATTTCCAAGGAAGATGGTTTTACCTCGGTAAAGCAGGTCCCTGTACGTTTGGAACAGAACGTCTTGATTCCTTTACAGTAATCGTTATCACCACAAAAAATAGCGCGCATCGAAAGAACTTCGTGCGCGCTGTTGTTGTTGGTTTAGGAAATTGCCGATCTAAAGAAGGCGATAATCTTATTATTTATAGTTTGGATTCTGAATTAACACACCTGCGCTCTTCTCAATTTCTGTTTGTGGTAATGGCCAGCGGTAAAATTTGTCTTCAAAATGATAGGGCACTTTACTGTCTTTGACATTATTGAGTACCTCGCCAGCGATATGCCAACGGATCAGGTCGTAATGCCGTAGTCCTTCGAAAGCAAGTTCTACCCTTCTTTCGTGGCGGATACGGTCGCGCATTTTTTCCTTGGTATAACCGGCTGGAACCCCGGGCATCTGGACGCGACTCCTCAGGGTATTCATGGCATCGTAAACCGATTGATCTGGCCCGGCGATTTCATTTTGTGCTTCGGCATACATCAATAACACCTCCCCAAACCGTAATACAACCGCATCCTGTTGGCTCAATGTTGAAAAGCCAAAAGGTAAGTTGGCCGGATCCAGAAATTTCAATACGCCATACCCCGTAGGCCGGGGATTGGACGGTGTATGGATCTTACCGCCGCCAAAGTCAGGATGATCCACAAAAATTGTTTTGCTCAACCGCGGATCCCTATCTTTAAACGGATTGGTCCGGTCCGTCAGCGGAGATTCACCATAAGGCAGGCCATCTTTGCATTCATAGGTATCCACCAGGTTTTGCAAAGGTGAAGCTGCTATCCAATCGCCTAGGTACATGTCCCAGGGCGCTGTATTATTAGGTGCCAGGAAATTGACTGAAAAGATAATCTCGGTATTGTTCTTTTGTGTCGCATCGCGAAAGACATTTTCAAAAGCCGTACTCAGGGTATACTCTTTCATGACATCGGCACATAAGTCCTTTACCTCTTTCAAAATTGCTAAATCCGGCACCCCTTTATCACCATAAGCCGCAAACAATAAGACTCTTGCTTTCAAGGCTTTTGCCGAACTGGTGGCAGCATGTCCCCCATTATTGAAATAAGGTTTAGCCGCTAAGTTGGCGATCCCAAAATCCAGATCAGCTCGAATCTGTTTTAGAATATTCTCCGCACTTTCCTTTGGCTGACGCTGATTCTCCAGACTTAGCGGAGTCAGCACAAGCGGTACCTCACCATAGATACTGTACAATTGGAAATAAACAAAAGCACGGATAAAGCGGGCCTCGGCTTCCATGTTCTTTTTCTCCGCATCGTTCATATCGGAGCCGTTATAACCCTGAAGCTTCTCGATCAGGCGATTGGCACGTCCTATTCCCACATAAGCATCGTTATAGATAGCAGTTTCGTAGCCCCCTGTGGTCGGATTTAAATTCCCGCCTACGATTTCATTGACGCTACCTGAGTTGAACTGATTGTAGCCATTGTCGGTCAGACAGTCCCGAAAAGGCATCCCATAGGAGAAAGTCTCGCTCTGCAACGAGGCATATACACCGGCCAATGCATTATCAAAATCAGATTTTTTGCTAAAATAGTTGTCCGAAGCAATCTGATCCAAAGGATTGAGGTCCAGGGCACTGTTACAAGAACCCAAAAATAAACCAAATAGCATCAACGCTGTTATAAATTTCTTTTTCATAGCAATTAAAAGTTAACTTGTACACCAAATGAATAAATCTTGTTTTGCGGATACTGTACCAGATCACCATTTCCATAGCGCTCAGGATCCAGGCCCTTAAATTTGGTCGCAGTAAAGAGGTTATCACCCGAAAAGTAAACCCGTAGGCGGTCTATTTTATATTTTTTCAATAGCCCATCAGGTAAAGTATATCCTAACACAAGATTTTTCAGTCTGAAATATGAAGCGTCCTGTATAAAATAGCTGGAAGCACGGCTGAATTTCTCCGGAGCACTCCAGCCCCAATAAATACGCGGCATAGTTGTCGAAGGATTTTCAGGTGTCCAACGGTCTAACCAATCTTTTGTCGGTGGGCTTCCCTGTACAAATGGGGTTACACCCCAGCCCGAAACATAGGATTTGACACCATATACCCCTTGTAATAGGGCCGAAAAGTCAAAGCCCTTAAAACTTGCACTTAGATTAAAACTATAGTTCAGCTTTGGATCCACACCGGCAATAATTGTTCTGTCGTTCGCATCTATTTTTCCGTCCCCATTGACATCCCGATACTTGAGGTCTCCTGGCAGTGTATTATCATTAAACTGCTTTGGCGAACCCGCTACTTCAGCATCCGATTGAAATATACCGATGACTTCGTAGGTATAAAAGCTGTCCATCGCATAGCCATTTTTCTTGATCGTATAGCCTCCGATTTCCGGCTCGCCAAATTTCACCAGCTTGTTTTTGAAGCGATCGAGGTTTGCACCTAGCTGATAGCTAAAACCTTCCAATGCCCCAGTAGTAATCTGATTCCGATAAGTAACCCCCAATTCAACACCTTTATTATCGACAATGCCATCATTTACGTAAGGAGCACCCAAACCAACGATTGCAGTAATCTGTGACTGCCTTAGAATATCGGTCGTTCTCTTTTTATACCAGTCAAAGGTGATATCTAAATTTTTAAACAGGCTTAAGTCCAATCCCACATCAGTCATCGTTGTTGTTTCCCATTTAATAATCGGGTTGTTTAATGCCTGTTGAGCAACACCGGAATTTAGCGTACTATTGTCAAAAGAATAATTTCCGGTAAGTCCCAATACCGGCTGATACGGATAGTTACCGGTATTCTGATTTCCGAGTTGACCCCAGGATCCACGGATCTTCAAATTATCCAGCCAACCGGAAGCGAATTCCTTGACAAACGATTCTTCAGATACACGCCAGCCTGCAGAGAAAGAAGGAAACGCTGCCCAACGGTTTTTACCGTAAAACTTCGAACTACCGTCGTAACGCATATTGGCTTCCAAGAGGTATTTCCCTTGATAATCATAGTTCAATCGGCCAAAATACGAGATCAGCGCCCATTGGTTAGCTGTTCCGTTTGCCCGTTGAATATCCGATCCACCGGCATTTAATTCTGTTAGTGTATCGTCGACAAAATTCTGTCGGAAGCCCTGCAGGTAGGTATACTTGCTTTTTTCAATGCTATATCCGGCCTGAGCCTTGAGGTGATGCGCGCCAAACGCGCGATCATAGTTCAGGTAAGTAAATAAATTGGTGTATATCGTTTGCTGATCCTGATCCGTAAGTCCCTTTCCAAGATCCAATGTCGTTCCCAGCGTACCCGTATGGTAGTAATACTCATCCAACGTTGATTTATAATCCTTGTACTTGTCCATATTGAAATTATAGGCACCTTTGGTGTACCAGGAAAGACCTTTAAACAGCTGTACCTCCATCCAGGCCTGGAGATTGGCAGCATAGTCATCGGTATTGTACGTAAATTTCCGATCCAATACAGCCATTGGGTTTTTATTGTTGTACTCCCAGTCGTAAGCTTTGTAAGTATAACGCCCGCTACCATCCGGCAAAAATGGGCCATAGGTTGGTGCCTGCGACATTGCCGACAGGAACAGGTCTTTGGATCCACCCGGAATAGATTCGGTATGTCCTGTTTTGAGCAAGATATTTGTTCCGAATTTAATACCCTCCGAGATTTTGGTCGTCAGATTGAGGCGGGCGGAATACCGGTCGTAGTTAAAACCTTTGATCATTCCGTCCTGATTGACGTAGCCCAAACCAACATTAAAGGTTGTCTTCTCATTTCCGCCCTGGATACCGAGATTATGGGTATAAGTCGGTTTAGTTTGAAAAATAAGCCCCAGCCAGTCCGTATTTGGATATTTTACAAGATCGTTACTATTGCGATAGGCCGCGATCACATCGGCGGGATATAGGCCATCGTTGAGATTGGAATTCTTACGCGCTTCGTTGTATAATTCCATATACTGCGCCGAATTGGTGATCAGATCAAACATTTTCGTAGGCTTATAGATACCCACATTGCCGTCATACTGAACGGTTGTCTTTCCCGATTTCCCTTGTTTTGTCGTGATCAGAATAACACCATTTGCTGCACGCGAACCGTAGATTGCTGCGGAGGCTGCATCTTTTAGTACACTGACATTTTCGATATCATTGGGATTGACGTCGGAGAATTTGCCCTGCACACCATCAATGAGCACCAGGGGATCCGATCCGGCACCGCTAAAGGTGCCCTTGCCCCGAATACGGATGGATACGCCTTCATTGCCCGGTTCTCCCGAGCCCTGATTGATTTGTACGCCCGGGATTGCCCCCTGCAGCATGGAAGCCGTATTGACAACGGGCCGTTTGATCATATCTTTGCCACTCACTGTAGCCACAGCACCGGTAAGGTTTACTTTCTTTTGCGTACCGTAACCGACCACAACGACCTCTTCCAAACTCGACGAAGCGTCATTCAGCTGCACATTCACGGTTCCCGCATTGGCAGCAACGGACATTTCCCTGGTTTCGAATCCCAGCGAAGAGAACGTCAGTACGACAGTCCCGTCTCCCAGCTTGAGTTCGAATTGTCCCTGCTGATCCGTTTGTGTTTCCTGCGTTGTATTTTTGACCCGCACAGTCACGCCCGGAATTGACCGGCCCGTATTGTCCAACACTATCCCCTTTAGCGTATGCTGTTGACGGATGGCAATGCCCCTGACTGCAATAGTCGCCTTTTCTGTTGGATCAAAACGACGATCTGTCGTCCTTAGTGATGCTGCTGAGCCCGTGTAGGGTACAGCTATCGAAAGACAGAGTGCCATTATACTGGCCTCAGGACCGAAGGACAGGCCCTTGATCAAAGGCCATTGTCTTGTCTTTTCTGTTTTCATATTTACTTTTTTTGTTTATAAGGTGCTTTTATCTTGAAATTTTTGACACAAAGCATCCCCTATCATGCAAAAAATTGCATGATCCAATTCGGTTGAGGACGCTATGTTTTGTTATTTTTCTTTTGTACGATAGGCGATCCAGTTATGATCTATACATACGTTAAGTTGTTGTGATTTGGGTGAATAAATCTGATAGTTCAGTATCTTACCATCTTTCCATTCCATATCTAGCGTGTGATTTCCTTTGATGCGCATGCCTGTCACCCGGCCTTCTTTTTTCCAGGCCTGAGGAACCGCCGGTAGAAGATACACCGTATCCTGATGCGACTGCACCAGCATCTCGGCGATACCCGCTGCTCCGCCAAAATTACCATCGATCTGAAATGGGGGGCCTGCAGTTAGCAAATTGGCGTAAACACCACCACCGGCGCCATAATTGATATGTGTATCAACACGTGGAGTCATGAGTTGCCGAAATAATTTATAAGCCCGTTCGCCTTCATGCAATCTCGTCCAAAACAGTAGTTTATGGGCAATGGCCCAACTCGGTCCATCATCCCCCCTTACATCCAGGCTTTTTTTAGCGGCAAGCTGCCAGTCTGGATGTTGATCATAACGGATCAGATAGCCAGGATACAAACCATACAAATGCGAGATATGCCGATGCTGCGGATCAACCTCTTCATAATCTTCGATCCATTCCATGATGCGGCCATCTTTGGCTAGCTGCACAGTTGGTGCTAAACGTTTCAGTTGCGCCGCAACCTTCGTTAAAAAAGGATCCAATTGATTGCCCAATAATCCCGCTGCATGGATGATATTTTCAAATAATTCGCGTACGATCTGATTATCTATTGTTGGCCCCATCGTGACATTTGCCTGCTGCCCATTAGGGAGCTTGAAGGAATTTTCGGGAGATACAGACGGCGAAGTCAACAGCCAATCCTTGGTTGGGTGTTCGGTCAGGGCACTGGAGTAAAACTGTGCTGCTCCATAGAGAATCGGGTATATCCGCCGTAGATAGTCCATATCTTCAGTATAGAGGTAATGTTCCCAAAGGTTATTGCAGAGCCAGCCCGAGCCCGCATTGGCAATGCCCCAGGAAGCAGACTCTCCGGGTTCGGTATAGCCCCATACATTGGTGATCACATGGGCTACCCAGCCCGGTGCATTATAGTACGCTTTCGCGGTCTTTGCTCCCGGGGCCATAAGGCCTTCCACAAGCCCCACCAAGGGTTCATTGAGTTCGCCCAGATTGGCCGCCCCGAGGTGCCAATGGTTCATCTGCACATTGATATCCAGGTGGTAGTCCCCATTCCAGGGTGTCTGAATCTGATTTGCCCATAAGCCCTGTAAGTTTGGTGGTAGCAAGCCTAAACGCGTACTGCTGATACTAAGGTAACGACCATACTGATAAAATAGCGCCGCTAATCCTGGATCTTGATCCGGTTCTTTACCGAAAGCCACCAAACGCTGATCGGTCGGTAAGTCATCTTTCGACTGCCCCAATCGGAGCCACAAACGGTTGAACTTTGCCAAATAGTTTTGCAGATGTTCAGCATACTGCTTGGTATAGGATTTTTTCAAAGCCCTTGTTAGCGTTTCAGCTGTCGTACGCTCAAAATCCTTACCTTTAAAATCAGTATCTGTTGCCACGTAAATTAGCACTTCGTCAGCCTGTTGAATAACAATAGATTGTCCTTTTACCAGCTGTTTTCCCCCTTTTATCTGCGCGCGGACACGTGTTTTGAACTGCATTCCTTTACCATCTACACCATTGTCCAATTGTCCTACCAAAACAAGCTCGCCATCCTCGGTCTTGGAAGTAGCCCTTTCGGGACGGTCAATCTTGATTTCCAGACTAATCTGTCCTTTTTTGCTGCTCTGTAAACGAATAACGCCCACATCATCGGCAAAGCTTGTCCAATATTCACGACTATATTTGACGCCTTTGAGCTCATAGCTTGTTTTTGCTATCGCCTTATTGAGGTCCAGTTCCCGGCGATAGTTCTGCACTGCGGTGAGATCCGTTTGTCCGTCAAAGGCAATCATCAAATTGCCGAGCACTTGGTAACAGCCCCATTGCTTGCCGCCCGATCCCGGGCTTTTGCAGATAAAATGCTGGTCTATCAGACGCTGAGCAAGGTCGTTTTTCCCGTTTTTGATCAGATTTCGAATACTATCCAAATACCTGCTGGCCTCATAATTATTGGCATCCTGAGGACTTCCCGACCATAGTGTGATATCATTGAGTACAATATGGTCATTCTTCAATCCACCATCGGGCATCATGCCAATTTTTCCATTGCCCAGGGGTAAGGTCTCCTCCCATTGTTTTGCCGGCTGCCGATACCAAAGTTTGTCCCCCTGCACTTGCCCAAATAAGTTGCCCGAAAAAAAGAAAACCACAAGCGTGCAGAGTAACTTACCTTTCCGAAGATTTATTTTTGATGATCTACTCATGTGGTTTTAGTTTTTTGTCCAGTCATCGGTTCGAAAGGGAGATCCGGGTATCCCGGCTTCATTGTATAAAGTCAGGTCCGGGTTATCCGCCCAGCCGTAACGTACTGCGACGGGTGACGGTACTTTTTTGGCAGATACGATCAGCTTATTTCCGACCTGTTTGACTTCTGCAGGATAAAAGACCTGATCGGCACCAGCAATGGTAAAACTACCGTTGCGTTTATCCGTTTCTTTCAGCACCAGCTTTTTGCCCATGGGGTTGAAGCTGAGTTGCATTGCTGTTCCCTTTGTTGTCCAATGCTCAAGAACAGGGCCCGAATAAGGGATCTTCTTGCCATACAGCTGCGCTGTTGCGATCCAGCCAAGTCTTCTACCGACATCCTGCTTATTTTTCGGATGGATATCCTGTGCATCGCCGATATCAGCAATGACTGCCATACCTGTATAAGGCAATTTGAGTGTTTGGCGCTGCGCTTCCCGTAATCTCGCCCAGGAAGAAGGCTGCGGTGTTAAACTTTTCGCTTTAAAGTTGGCCAGTTGAACAAAATAAAAAGGCATCTTTTCATTGTTCCACCGCTGGCGCCAGTCCTGAATCAGTGCGGGCAGCAGTTGCTGATAAGGAGCGTCTTTTGAATCCGCGTTACTTTCACCCTGGTACCAAATGGCACCTTTTATTTTAAAATCCACAAAAGGCTTAACCATAGCATTGTAGAGCACAGTAGGTCTATTGGGACCCTCCATCGCATTAGGTTTTGCCGGCAGCTTCGCCAGATCATAACCTACTTTGCATTTCCAGTCTCCAACGAGAGATAGCTGTTCGCCATTTGGTCCTTCCAGTCGTGGCTGTTCTGTACCGCCATATATTCCGCCATCGCCGGCTCCATCAAATACGCGAACGGCGATATGCAATAGGCTGCCATTATTGGCCGTTGCAGGAATGGTATACTTCCGGATCTGATCATAACCGACAGTTTCGCCCACCTTTGTACCATTGACATAGGTGATGTCGTTGTCATCAATTGCTCCCAAAATCAACTTGAGAGGTTTACCTTGCCAATGTGCCGGTAGTGCAACGTCTTTGCCAAAATAAACGACACCATCCATTCCCGGAAACAGGTTCTTGTCAAAAAAACTAGGAATTGTAATCGTGGACCAGGTACTCTTATCCAGTTGTGGTGCAAACCACTCGCCCTGCGTTGCTGTCCTCACCTGATCCTGCTGTTCGGCGACGCGATTCCATTCGGCCAGATCTTTCGCATAGATTTCCTGTGCATCCGGACGTTGGATTTTTTCGATAGCCGCTGTATAGGTTGAAAAAGGTGTAAGGGCCTCCCGGCTCATCCAGGCTTCAATGATTGTTCCGCCCCAGGAAGAGTGGATCAGGCCAATTGGAATGCCTGTTTTCTCGTAGATCTCACGTGCAAAAAAATAGGCCGTAGCCGAAAACTCCGGAATACTTTGTGGCGTCACCGGATTCCATCCACCGGACTCCACCTGCACTGCCGTGGTAGGTTGATTGGCGGTTGCTTTTGGAATCTGCAAAACACGAATATTAGGGAAGTTGGCTGCTTTGATTTCCTGCTCAAAGTTATTGATCTTCCCCCAGCCCGCCAGGGGCATCTCCATATTTGACTGTCCTGAACAAAACCAGACTTCACCGATCAGAATATTCTTTAGGATTAATTGATCACCATCGTTGATGGTAATTTGGTAGGGACCACCGTATTTCGGCGTCTCCAGATAGACTTGCCAGCCTCCTTGCTGATCGACCTCAACCTGATAACTCTTGTTGTTCCAGCTGGTGTTTACGCTAAGTTCCTTGCCTACTGCGGTACTTGTTCCCCAGATCTTGACCTTTTCTTTCTGCTGCAGCACCATATTGTCGCCAATAAAAGCCGGCAGCTGTACTTTGGCCTGTAGGGCAGAAAATCCACTGGCAACGCTGAGTAGCAGGGCCAACAAAGTCCGTTTATACTGTTTAGGTTTTATCATGATTTTTGAGTTTGTTGCTCAATTGGGTTTATACATTTGGCGCATCCGAAGTCCAGACTCTTGGAGTCGGAGCTTCGGATGTGCCACAGTTATTTTTTTAAAGTGCCGATATTTTTAGTAAAACACTGGTACGGTTGCTATTCAGGTCAGGATTTACGCCAACTTTCATCAAGTAGTCGCCCGAATAAGTTTGTCCCTGGCCTAAGCTCGACTTGGTTCCCGGATACAAGTTGATCTCCTCCACCCGATATTGCTTTTGGGCATCCAGTCCTTTTAAACGGACAGGATCGGTTGTTCCGATACCATAGCGGTTATTGACCAGGTAGTTGAAGATGACAGCCTCGGTTTTTTCGCTATTCACATAGCTCAGGGCGGCAAAGTCACCTTCACGTGGATCGGCCAAACGATACTGCTCCCCGTGCCAGATTGTTCCTTTAAGCGCGTCGTAATTCTTTACCGCCTGCTGGCAGAATAACAGATCCTGTTCTTTCAGGTGGCTCACCACAATATCAAAACCCAGTTTACCCATCATGGCTACATCCGTACGGAATTTAAGGGGCTGTTTTCCCCAGTCTGTCACATGGTTTGAGGTGCTGATTGCCGGGAAAAAGTACGAATACTCATACTGCATAAAAATACGTTCCAAAGGGTCTGTATTATCCGAAGGCCAAAATTCGGTAAAGTACCGAAGTGCCGCATAGTCCACACGTCCACCACCGCCCGAACATAACATCATCGGCACTTTCGGATACTTTGAACGAATGCGCTCCAGCACTTTATAAAGACCTTCCACATAAGAAACATAGAAAGCACCCTGGTCTTTTAGAAATGCGGAATGCGCATTGTAAATGACCGCATTACAGTCCCATTTGATATAGGCCAATGCCGGATTTTTGGTAAACAGGTCGTCCAGAATCTGGAAAACAAAATCCTGCACCTTGGGATTTGTCAGATCCAGGACCAACTGATTGCGGAAGTAATGTTCTTCCCGCTGCGGCTGTTTGACGACCCAATCCGGATGTTGTTCGTAGAGTTCGGATTTGGGGCTAACCATTTCGGGTTCTACCCAGATACCGAATTTAACGCCCTGCTTAGTCGCTTCTTCCACGAGTGTCGCGATACCATTGGGCAGTTTTGTCCGGTTTGATTGCCAATCTCCTAGACTGGAGTGATCGCTGTTACGCGGATATTTATTTCCAAACCAGCCGTCATCCAATAAAAATAGGTCTACCCCTAGTTTCTTGGTATCCTGGAGCAAACCTTTTAATTTTTGCTCATTAAAATCAAAATAAGTCGCCTCCCAATTGTTGAGTAAAGTCAGGCGTTCGCCATTTCCATCCAGCAGCTGATATTTACGGGCCCAATTGTGCAAATTTCGGGAGGCGGTGCCTTTTCCCTTTGTTGACAAGGTATAGATCAATTTGGGTGTTGTAAACTCCTGGTTGCTGGCCAATTTCACATTGGAAGCATAGTTATTTATGCCGGCAATGATACGTAGGTTATTGAGGTAATCCACTTCAAAATCCACCTTAAAATTTCCGCTATACCCAAGGCTTGCCATCAGTACTGTTCCTTCATCTTCGGATGCCGCCTTGCCCAGTGACACCATAAAGGAAGGTGGCTGGAATAAATTCGAGCGTGTTCCGAGCTTACTGTCCAGCACTTTAATGCCATGTGTTAACGGAGCCTCTTCCACCTGCATTTCTTTTGCCCAGTCGCCATGGTACTGCCGTAGCCAATACGCGTTGGAGCGCAGGGTCAGATTGGCCGAAGCAAATTTTTCCAGCGTGACGACTTTCTTTTCCTTATTTTGGATGGTTGCCCACTGCTCAATGATATCCTCATTCAAAAACGATTTGTAGTGTAAAACGACATAAATATCGTATACCGGATCTTTTAGGGTAATATCAAGCTGTTTGACATTGGCATCCAGGTTGTTCACCGCATGCTTTTCATAGCGCAGGTCCAGGGAGCGATTACCATCGGCATGGACAACACTGATGGCCGGTTCCAGTAGGTTTTTTGAACCTGAGGGGGTATAAGCCGCGTTGGAGAGGCCACTATAATCTGTCAATTGCCTATAACCGCTTGCAATGGTCGAGTATTCTTTTGAATCACTCAATTTTTCACCGTAATAGAGCATTTTCAGTGTTTTGGTAGAATCGTACTCCAACACTAGGGCATTCGATCTGGTTTCAATAGGAATCTGTTTGGACTGCGCCTGTGCCTCCAGATGGACAAGCCCCTGGGTCATCAAAAGCCCGAGTACAACATGTTTAAAATGATGGGTTGGCATATATAAATAGATTTAGGATTTGTTAACGAACTTGACTATTTTGTTTGCTTTCAATTGAATCTTGTAAAGGTATTTACTATTGATTTCCTGCTCTGGGCTTATACCTGCCAATTGGGAAGGGCTTAATACCTGAATCGTTTGATCCTGCGGCGATGAAAGAATAAGCTGCCTAATGCTGCTGTTATTCCATTCCATTTTTTCAATGTGTACATTGCCCCGGGCTTTGAGCCCCTTGACTGTTCCGGCCGACCAGCGATCAGGCAGGGCAGGAAGTAATTCCAGCACATCCGTTTGCGATTGCAGCAACATTTCACTCACCGCAGCCACATAACCAAGGTTACCATCTATCTGAAAAGGTGGATGCGCGCAGAGCAAGTTGGCGTAAACCCCACCCCCATTGTTGTAGTCAATACCATCGCCGCCAACGAGGTTAATGAAATTAGTCAGTATTTTATAGGCGTGATTTCCATCCTGCAAGCGGGCCCAAAAAGCCACCTTCCAGGCCATGGACCAACCGGTAGATTCGTCGCCACGCGCGGTCAGCGTAACTCGTGCAGCTTTCGCCAGTTCCGGTGTTTTTAAAACAGAGAATTGATTGCCAGGATATAGACCAAACAGATGCGAGACATGGCGATGCTTGTCCTGTGGATCATCACGATCCGTTTCCCACTCCTGCAACTGTCCCCATTGACCGATCTTCGGTTTGAGCAGTACATCGCGAAGTGCCGTAATATGTTTACGGTAGTCGGCGTCCATATTTAAAACAGTACTCGCCTGGATGTAGTTGTTAAAGAGATCGTAAATAATCTGATGGTCATAGCTCACGGCATCCTCTGTAGGTCCATGTTCCGGCGACCAGCCCTGAGGCGCCACCACGGTTCCGTCCGGTCTTCGAACCAGACGATCATCCCAAAACTCACTTATTTCTTTCAAAATCGGATAGGCAAACTCGCGTAGATATTTCTCGTCCTTGTTAAAGGCATAATGCTCCCAGAGGGCCTGTGCATACCAGGCACTTCCGGGGGTGTTCCAAAGAAAGCTCTCGCCTCCAAAAATATTATTTTCGGTCTTTACGGTCCAGCCCCGTACGCCCGGAAATTCCTTTTGTGTATTTATTTTTTTCACCTCACGCATGCTATTGATATAATCAAGGTAAGGCCAGGCCGATTCACGCAGATTAGCGACTTCTGCTGGCCAATAGTTCATCTGTACATTGATATTGGAATGGTAATCTGAGCGCCATGGCGGATTGTTGCTGTTGTTCCAGAGTCCCTGCAGATTTGCAGGCAAGCCACTTTTTCGCGATGAACTGATCAGAAGATAACGTCCATATTGGAATACCAATGCTTCCAGAGCCGGGATCGGTTGTTTTTTATAGGCTTCCAACAGTGCTTTTGTTGTTTGCTTGCTGTCCAGCTGGCTATGGTCGAGATCAAGCTCCACCCGGTTAAACAGTGCTGTATAATCTGCAACGTGCCGTGCCAGCAGCTTATTTACGCCATATTTTTCCGCTTGCTGCAGATAACGTTCATTGACCTTCATCGGTTCTTCGGCCGACTTCCATTTGGTAGCCCGTGTATTGGCATAATCTGTTGCGGCACTCAGCAGCAGAACAAGGCGATCGGCAGATTTTACGCTAAGGACAGCCCGTCCTTTTTTATCTGTTATTTTGGAAAGTGAACCACCTACGACCTGCACGCGTACCTGTGCGGCATACCGCATGCCATTGTCGAGCGTTCCCTGAAACCACAGATGACCATCTTCTACCTGCACCGCCTTCCCATGTGCATCCTGAAGTGCGATCTGGGCATTGAGTTTCCCTTTTTTACTGTTCGCATAGTCAAATACCATGACCTGATCGGGCTGACTCGCAAAATACCGACGGTTAATCTGCTGTCCATCCTGCTGGTAGGCTATTTCATGCAGGCCTTTATCCAAATTCAATTTCCGGCTATATGCGGTAAAGGATTTATTGACTTCGGAGTCAAAGCGAACAAAAAGATCACCAAAAGCCTGATAGGCACCTGTTTCCTGTTCATCACCTGTCCATAGGCTATTTTCATTAAATTGAATATGTTCCTGATTTACTCCCGCGAAGATCATGGCGCCAATTCGTCCATTTCCGATGGGATATGCTTCAGTCATCCAATCCGTTGCGGGCTTATTATCCCACAGGAAATAGCGTTGTGCATACGATGTGGCCGAACAGAGGGTCAAGTATATAAAGATGAGGCATTTAATTTTTCTGTGCATTAACATAGCGACTTATACAATTTATTGAGCGATGCCCAATGGTGAAAAAACAAAATAGATGACAATCATCAATAGGATGAGAAAGGTGCCAATCCGATACCTTCCCTTCCAATAGGTACCCTTGTCCTGGCCCGAAAACTCAAATTGATACTCCGATAGATAGTGTGGCTGGCTCAATTTACTTCCCCCCCAGATGACCAGTGCCATAGCGATAAACAACAGCGCGAACAAGTGCAGATAGTGTAGCTCTGTCTTCCAGACAAACACCAGTATAAAATAGCTGAACATATACAGGAACAGGCCGATTTGCGCCATCCTTGGCGTCACACGGCGCGATAGAATCCCCAAGATCATAATGGTGAAGATCGGCATATTGAATAGCCCCGACACGGTCTGCAAATAGGTATAAAATCCGTCATGGGCAAAGAGGATAAAAGGTGCAATAAACATGGCCGAGATAGAGATGATCAATTCAAACAGTTTGCCTTTTCTGACCAGCTCCCTCTCACTGAGCGTTCTGTTTTTACGTTCCAGGTAAGGTTTATAAATATTAAAAATAAATAAGCTACCACAGCTCTGAAGGCCAGCAGTATAGGTCGTCATTGCAGCACCAAAGACCAGTGCCAAGGAAAAACCAATCAGCACATCCGGAAAGATCAGTACAATAAGTTTTGGAAAAACAGAAGCTGTAGGCTGCACATGCGGCAATAAGTGTACGGCCAGAAGACCCGGTAAATTGATCAGCAGCGGCATCAGGAGTTTGCCCCCCGCAGCCAAAGTCATTCCTTTTTGTGCTTCTTTTAAGTTTTTGGCGCTTAATGCCTGTTGTGCGATATAGGGTTCCATTCCCCAATAGTAAAAGTTGATCAGGAGCATCCCGGTAAACAGGGTAGAGAAAGGTACCGCATCCTGTTTGGACCCCACGGCATTGAGATGTTCTTTCTTGTCATGAAATAACTGGAGGACACCCGCCCAAATATCGCCATTGCCCAGCTGCCAAAAGGCAAAAATTGGAATCAGTAGCGCAAGCAAAAACAGGCAAAGGCCGAGGCCCATATCAGACAGCGAGATCAACTTCAATCCTCCTAAAATACTGTACAAGCTTCCAATGATACCCAAGGCCCAGACCAGTATCCAGATACTCTGCCAATAACCGATGTGCAGCAGTCCGGGCACATCAAACATCGTGGCCAGACTTAGCGCACCACCGTATAATACCGGTGGCAATAAGTTAACGATGTATCCGATCAGAATCAGGATAGATACCAACATTTTAGTTTTCGGATCAAACCGTAGCGCAAGGAAGTCAGGTACTGTCCGAAAACCATGTTTAAAATAGATAGGCAGCAGAAATTCCGAAACCAGGAGCATGGCGACCACCGAGCTCACGCCCCAGCCGATGACCGATAGGTTGTTAATATAGACCGATTCATTTTCACCAATAAACTGGTTGGCGCTCAGGTTGGTCAACAGCAAAGCCGAGCCCACCATCCAAAAACTATTGCTCTTTCCTGCAAGAAAAAAGCCGTTTAAGGTATTGGAATAGTTGGTTTTAAACTTCCATAAGGATCCCAAAGCAACCAAACCGGTAAAAAGACAAAAACTAAAAACTATCATCTTAAAAACTTCCTATTTTAGACAGAATTGCGGTCTGCCAATGTCGTTGGCACCACTTCCTTGATCAATGTTCTTTCGAGCACAAACTTGGCTGCCTGCGATCCGATCCGTGCAAAACTTGTCGAAAAGGTGGTAATACCACCGCTGATAATCTCTTTGATAACATCATCATTATGCGATAGAATTCCCAGATCCTCTCCCAGGGTCCAGCCTTTTTGTAAAACCTCTTTCAGCATCTGATAGAGCTCCGGATTATGAATGGTAAAATACAGTTTTCCCTTTTTTAGGTCACCCACATGGTATTGCTTTTCGATATGCCCTTTTACCTTATAGTCTTTCAGAAAGCGCAAGAACGCATCTTTGATTTCATTGGGTTCGGCTGTATTTTCCCTAAAATAGAAGATTACTTCTTTATACTTTTTGATCTTTGGATAAAGCTCCTGAAACACGGCATAGGTGGCTGCTTCAAATTCCTGGGATACATAAGAATAATCTTCTCCGAGATCCATCAAGCGATCAATAATCAATAATTTGGAAGCCGGGATGGAACGAAGCAGCATCTCGGAATCTTTATTTTCAATGGGGGCGACAATATATACGGTATATCGCCCCTGAATACGGTTGAAAATATCTTCAAAGGTTTCCATATTGTTGTGATGGAAAAAGAGGTCCACGGTTACTTCTTCCGGAAGATTGGTCCGCAGTTCATTCACCAAGGTATCCTGAAAGGTATCATAAGCATACAGCAGGACCGCAACTTTCTGTTTCATCTGCGTATTGTTGCTCACCACAAAATATCCTTTTCTGTTTTTCGATTCCACGACTCCGTGGGCAATCAGATCACGGTAAGCCTTAGCGAAGGTTTCGCGTGCATAACCCAGGTATTGGATCAAGTTATTGACAGAAGGTAAACTGGCATGCACCTCCAGTTCATTGGCATCAATGGCATCCAACACGCCCTGCACAATACATTCATGTTTAGAGAGCGTATTCAATGCCTCCAGGCGTTTGATCCGATCGATCAATACTTTAAAATTTTCTTCTTTGCTTATCTTCATATGTTGTGATTAAAACAGGGCAACCTTAAATAATTTTGCGCCCGCTTGCTCAAAGGCAATGGATTTCTCAGCGCTAAATTCCTGCGCTGTTTTTTCAAACAGTTCCACCGCCTTATATGTTGTATTTGGCACCAGGCCAATCTGTTTAAAATCTATGTTTATTGCTGCCGGGGCTGTATTGTAATTAAATACGGCCACATACAGCGCTGTTCCAATCTTTTTGTAATAATACGTATTTGCCGCTTTTCCTTCTACAAATCCTGCCGGACGGAAGCTTTTACCGTCGGCTATGATTTTTAAAATTTCGGGATCCTGCATATATTGATTCATCTTAGGCTGCCAGTTTTCTTTTTTCGACAAGTCATCACCAAGGATAATAGTACCCGTTACCACACCCGAAAGCAATCTTGCCTTATTGATTTCAGGGCTTTCATCATGAAAAACAAGGTGGTCGGCATCGATAAAATCGTAGAGGTAGGTCTGCCACCAACCGTAGCTGACACTATTTAAGGTATACTGTGTTTGGTCGATCGTCTTCCAGGCGTCGCAGGCTATTCTGCGCATGTGTGCAAATTGGGCTGTCGCCAGGGAAGGAGAAATTGCGGCATAGATCAACATTTTACCCTGCAGCACGTCGACGAGATGTTTCATCCCCACAGCATAAGCCTGCATACCTGTCTGAATTTTCTTGTCGTAAAAACCTGTGGATTCGATTGCCGCATGCGAAAGGAAGTCAACCTTGATCATTCGGAAGCCACAGTCGACCAATTTCCCCAAGATCACATCCATACGGGCCAAGGTACCGGGATGTGTCGGATCCAAGGCACGTCCACCATCTAAATTATGGTAGCCTTTTTGGGTTTTGGTCCACAGTTGGCCAAAGGTAAACTGGCTTCCCTCCGCCTTGCGGTCGGGTCCACTTCCATGCCCCCAGTCTGTAAAAGGAGCCCAATACACACCGGGCTTGAGGCCCAAAGAATCACAATAGCGAACAAATTGCTTCAGCTGCGTGTAGTCACCTGACATACCTCCAGGCGTCATATTATCCCAAAAAGAGTCAAGATCTATAAAAGCCTCACCATCTGCGTTCCGGAAATAAGGAATATCTTTTGCGAAATAGTCTGCTGTGCCTGTGGCATTCTGAAAATTAAGTTTTTCCTGTATCACGCCCCAGCTGTTCCAGCCGACAGGTGTAGCTCCTTGCCACGATTTCACATAGGCCGGCGATAGCTTCCGGTGGATTTTAGCATAGTTTTCGAGCCCAGTACGCCAATCCTTGTCGTAAGACACGAGGTATTTAGGGGAGCGAATGACATCCCCCTTCACCGTCCCGTGCGCCATGGAATCACGTGTGATAGTTACGTCTGTAAATCCGGCCTGTGCTGCTAAGTGGGTATATTGGCCCTGATCTCCTTTGATCGCAATACCCGATTTCCAAACGGATTGATCCAATGAACCAATCAGCAGACCTTTTCTGCTGTCCTTATCGTATACAACTCCGACTTCGGCGCTTCGCTTACTATTTATTGCAAGGACATTGTTTTCATACGAAATAAAGGTATCGTTATCAAAAGGAACAGCCAGCTGGTACAAGGATTTTCCCAGGCCGGTAATTGAGGCATTTGACCAGATAGGCACAAGTTCATTACTGGCGATATTTTTACCTCTAACTTCCAGTTCAAGGATGACACCATCTATTGTGTCGTAGAAATAAAAATGCTGCAGTAATGTGATGCCCTGCTGGGTTTTAACAGAAATGGTATACTGTATACCTTTGCCCAAATTGTCCTGAATGGTTTTTTCTGTAACGCTGCGGGTTCCTGTCAGTTTAGCTGTACTAATTTTTTGTCCATTAGCAAGTGCCAGATAGGCACTTGCTTGTTGGATATAGGCGACTTGATCTTTACTTAGTGAATATGTTCCATCTTGTTTGTTATAGGTCAACGTTAGGCCATTTTTCTTGACCTGAAAAGGCTGTGCGTACAACATGAAGGTACATAGCATAAAACTTAGCGCGAAAATAATTGTCTTCATTCTGCTTGATATTATTGTATATTGATTTGAAACGCGTTGATCTTCATGTAATGGTCAGGTTGAAAATTGACCAGCATCCCCATATTGACAGTAACCTTTTCTTTGATTTCAAAATAAACGCCATCCGATTTAACATCAGCATGGGCCATTGCCTGTTGAATCTGCTCAAGATCTGGAATTCCACTGTTTGCTTTGCTGACAACCAGTTTTGCTGGCGGTTGATCATAATTTGTCCAAGATAAGTTACAAAAAAAACGATATTTACCGGGGAATAAGGTTACTTTTTGCTCAATTTTACCATTTACGATAGCCGGAGCGCCCCATCCGGCTTCAATATTAACCACACCACCATCATCCGAACCAAAGCCACCATAGCCATTGTGGTTTTTCATGGCGATATTTGTAATCCAGTTGTCCAAAACTCCCCAGCGATTACCGTCATAGACCGTCGCTGTAAATGGTGTTTTGTAATTCTGGAGGTACCAAGGTGTGATATTATCCTTTTTCACAGCCAATTTGGTCGATTTGACCATAAAGGTATCGATGGCCGAACTATCGGGTCTGAACACGGTACGATAGGAAACTTCGGCACCAGGAAGATAGCGTTGAAGACCAATCTTTTCATCCTGATTTTTAGTACGCACTACGGTATCCGTGGTGCCGCCATCCCAATTTCTATACGCGATACGCAGTCCATCAAAGCCCATGGTTTCCGATACATTTTGCAAACCCAATTGCAGCTGCTGTCCAGCGATAAAATTCTGTTCGAGTACCGCACGTTGGTACAGTCCTTCGCGGTAACGATCGCCATACACATTCCCCACCACATAGGTCGGAACAGAAAAGCGCCCTGCGGCATCCACACTGCGAATTTCAAGATTCATTGGGCCTTCGGGCAGTTTATCGATTAAATAACGTACGGTATCCACCTTACCCGTCAGTTTGACTGGTATTTTTATCGAATCTTGCTTGCTGTTCCAATAGATCCGTAGCTCAGACACACCCGAGGAAGCTCTATAGACACCTTCTACTTGTATACGGTATTTTCCAGAACGAACTCTAATCGAGTCGAGCTTTGCGGGGTAGATAATTGCTTTCCCGTCTGTGTGCTCGGTAAACTCGTCCATTTTAGAACAAGCCGCCAACAGCGCCACGATAAACAAGGACAGCAATACGATATATCTTTTCATAACTTTGCTTTTTAAATTGATTAATAAACGCCCCATACCTGAATCTGGTTAATCTGCATAAAATAACTACCCCGCCAATTGCGCAGATTGCGAATGCGCAGGTATTTGTATTTCGGAGCATCTTCCGGTAGATCAAATGACCAGCCAGAGGTACCATACACTTCGTCTGCATTGGTATTTGTTCCCGACGGTGTTCCCGATGGTTTACGTACCGTGCAGGTAGCTAATTTCGTCCATGATTCCCAAGAGCCATCCAAATTCGGCGTATTGCTTCCCCAGATCTCAAAATCACGTAAATTGCCCTTATCGTAGAAGCCATTTTCCCGTCTCGGAAAGATCACCACGCGGCTTAGTTTTGCTTCTCTACCGATTGAGAAAGTGACCGATTGTGGTACCCCTGCATTCTCTACCGTATAAAAGCTTGGCCATTTGGACGTATTGAGATTGCCATCCCATAGATTGTCCATAGAGCCATAAAGGATTTGTGCATCCCCTGGCAAGCGTAATGGCGTAAACAATTGCCGGTTAAACAGATTTTCCTCCAATGGCGTAATCGAAGTGTACAAAGTATCGGACTTATTTAACCATCGATCACGGACATAAAATGCGAACTTCATTTCTTTGGATTTCAATCCACGGACATTATATAAGATGATGGAATCCTGTCCATAGTAATTGTCCAAGGGCAGGTACTCGCCATTGTTGAGCGAGTCTACCATCGGTACGATCACCACATTTCCTTTTTCCTTATTGGTTGAGGTAATGCGGATACCACCAAAGGCAGCTGTTACTTTCATCTCCCCAAACACCAGATTAAAGATCGGCGTCTTCGGTTCGACAATGACATCTATGGGATCCGACACAACCTCAGCTTTGCTTACCGCGTATAATTTAACGGTTTGCGGCTTGGTATCAGGAAATCCATCAATTAAGATCTCATTGGTGTACGTCGATGATTTGACGACACGGGTGGCGCCACTCGCCATCACATATTCGGCTTTGACGTACAGTATATTGTCATTTTCTGGAAGACTATAATGTATGGTTGCCTGTCCATAACCATTCACGACGGAGGGATGCTGTACCAGTCCCGGTTTGGTCTGGTCGTCCTCCATTAAGGTCCAGCCTTTTTCCTCTTTACAGCCGAGCAGCAGAAACAGCAAACCAGCCATGACATAGATACTATTGCGATATATTCGTTTTTTCATGATTTTCTTCAATTTAATACGCTAATTACCAACCCGGATTTTGTACCAAATTCGGGTTGACCAATAGATCACTTTCTTTAATTGGCCAAAAATAGTCCCTTGGTGCTACGAATCGTTGTTGATAGAAGGTCTGTTCTTGATAGAAAAGCTCCGGATGGTCCTTATCCTGATTGCGATCCCAGCCCGTGATATTTTTGTTAAGTTCTTGCGCGGCAAGCTTCCAGCGTCTCAAATCCCAAAAGCGGGAACCTTCAAAGCTCATCTCAATATTACGTTCACGTTGTATAATCGCGCGAAGTCCTTCTTTTGTTGTCGGTTTAGCGCTATTAAAAGCATATTTTGCCCAAGACTCTTTCACCCCTTCCAAACCGGCGCGCTTGCGAATTTTATCGAGATAGAGGAATACATCGGCTGTCGGTCCTTCACTCTCGTTCAGCGCCTCGGCATACATCAGATACAGGTCGGCAAGCCGTAGCATAGGCCATGGATACTCTTCGATATGCGAGCTGTTTCCATCCTTAAAGGCAAATTTCCAGTTGACCAGCTTCTTTGGGTAATAGGTTGTAATCGGCACGGAAACCCCACTGCCAAATAAACCCAAGCGAAGCTGAGTCGTCCAGGTATTTTCGTCCGTCTGACTCGGGCTATTTTCCATGTACCAAACCCCACCGTCAAATCCCACATTGGCGTAGAAACGATTTTCCCGGTCAAAATGCAAACGCGCTGTTTGGTAATTTTCGATCGTATTGAACCGTTCGTCATGCGTTCCCGAACGCAATTGGTTTTTATTACTGAAATCCAAGGTCTTGTCTTCATCCATCGGCACGCCATTTTTGGTATAAAACTGTTCAACGATCTTGATGGTCGGCGCCAACACACCATTCACACTATTATTACCAGCATTATTTGGATCGATGTGCGCCATGGACGAGTACTGCAACTGCCAGGTCCTTGAGGTTGGATTTCCCCAGATGATCTCGCGGTTCCATTTTTCCGTTACCGCGTTCCGGATGCTCATCTGAATCATTGTGGTATTGGACAATGGACGCACCGGTGTCGGAAATTCGTACAGATTCATCCCCAGCTCCTCACAGGCGGCAATCGCTTCCTTTGCAGCCTGCGCTGCTTTACGCCATTTCTCGGCTTGGAAGCCCTGATTAAAAAATAACGTACCGTCCACATTTTTAAAGGTTGCGTAATCCGTATTACCATTGAATAATGGGCTCGCTGCGTACAACAGGACTTTCGCTTTGATACCTAAGGCAATCGGTTTGGTAATACGTCCCAGATCGGTTACTGGCGACTGCACGGCATTGGGTAATTTGCCCGCCGCCTCATCCAGTACCTTCACGATATAATCCGTTACTTGGTCGATCGGCTGACGCTTTACCTGCGTCTCCTCAATTGGTGCTGTGACAGGAACGTTGACATCCATAATGGGAATAGGGCCATAATGGCGCATCAGCATAAAATGATAATATGCTTTTAGGAATAATACCTCGCCCTCCCAGGTGGTACGTTCGTCTTGCGTCATGTCGCGCACTTTTTCCGGATTTTGGATGTTCTCCAAAAAGATATTACAGTCGCGAATGGCATTGAACATATATCCGTCCCAGTAATTGACATAAGGATTAGTGACATTTTGATTGCCACGTGCAATATTCCAGTTTGTTCCGTTGATACTGCGCGTTGGGTAATCCAACCAAAACTCATCCCCCGCCAAGAAGGCTGGATTTACGGTAGGTTCGCCATCATTTGGTAAATAAGAATAGCAAGTGGCCAAATATTTGATCGCTTCGCTACGCATGGTAAAGGCATTATCTATTGTAGGGGCATTGTCGGGTACAACATCCAAATAGTTGCAGGATTGAAAAAACAATAGACCTGATACCACCATCGATTTAAATACAGTTAACTTTTTCATGATACATTGTTTTTTATAATCCCACATTGATTCCGATATTATATACCGCCTGAACCGGATAACCCAAACCATCACCACCCATTTCAGGATCCCACATTTTAAATTTGCTCCATACGGCAAGATTCAGGGCATTGGTATAAATGCGGATATTGGACATCTTCCAGCGATCCAGGATCTTCTTTGGCACTGTATAGCCCAGTTCAACAGATTTCAATCGTAAGAATGCACCATTCCGCATCCACCAGGTCGAGAATTGATTATTGTTGTTATTGAATCCATCGGTCAATCGTGGCCAAAATGCACGGATATCCTGATTATCTTCGGACCAGTGGCTATCGGCTACTTGTTTTAACAGGCCATTTTGATAGGGGCCATTGATGGCGAAAGGCGTGATATTTCCAGGATTGATAAAGAAAGATGAACGTGCAGAGCCTTGCAGGAAAGCACTGACATCAAAGCCTTTAAAACCGACGGTGAATCCCATACCGTAGATAATTTCAGGATCCGTTGGAAAACCGATGGGCACTTTGTCCAGATCAGTTATTTTGCCATCACCGTTAATGTCGCGATATTTGATATCACCACCCATTGTCTTCAATGCACCACCAAAATTTTGCAAAGGCGAATTATCGGCTTCAATATCATCGACAAACAGTCGTTCGGCGATCAAGCCATATTGCTGTTTAATCGGATACCCTAAATGTGTCAGGTAAGACAAATTTGCCGGATAGTTCGGCTCTTCGTTGGTCAGCAAGCGATTTGTCGCATAGGTCATGTTGCCGCGCAACTGCGTCCACCAGGTATTGGCAAACGATTTGTTGTAATCCAAAGCCAGGTCAAATCCCTTACTCTCCGCTTTACCCATATTGGATTGAATATCCGCCTGAAAACCAGCAGTGGTCGGAATAGTTGAGCGTACCATTAAGATATCACTTCGCTTGGAGTTGTAATAGTCAAAGACGACACCCAATCCATTTTTAAGATTGAGGTCAAAACCCGCATCAAATGTTTTGGCGCGCTCCCAGGTAATATTGGGGTTGGCATAGCGCGAGATCGAGTAACCTGGTCGGGTATAATCCCAAAGGTTACCCCAGGAAAATCCTTTTCCGCCATCATTGGGATTGACCTGCGACAAATAGAAAAAGCGGTCGCGGTCGTTACCGATCTGGTCGTTACCCACCAAACCATAGGTTGCCCGCAGTTTTAAACGAGATACCACAGGCGTAATAAACTCAAACATTTTCTCTTCCTGGAGATTCCAGCCTACCCCAAAAGAGGGAAAAAAACCAAACCGTTTGTCTTTGGAAAAACGTTCGGAACCGTTGTAACCAAAATTCGCTTCAAAAAGGTATTTATTTTTATACGCATACGTTGCGCGTCCGGACACACCGATATTACGTGCTGGCAGAGAAGCCTGTAAATTGCCTCCATTTGCTGTCTGATAATTCCGCATGATACCGATCAGCATACCCGTGATATCATGATCTTTTCCGATGGTTCGGTTGTAATTAAGCGCAAATTCACCGTAGGTTGTTGTATTCTGTATCCGATCGCCCTGACTATAATCCAGGTATTCTGTCCCCTGGTTTTCATTCAGCAAGCTCAATACCGTATTATTTGTTCCGGGTATTTTCAGCAAATTATAGTAGAACGGTTCAAAGCTTCTGCGCACTGAAAAATACGAGTACCGTTGCGTATAAGCCATCAAACGTGCAGATAAACCTTTTGTGATAAAATCAAAGTTCTGTTTCAGCTCCAATTGTACATTGACTGTCGAACTATTATATTCCTGAAAACCGTTGACCATCTTGGCATACGGGTTATTGTACAAGGTCTTTGTCGTCGGTATAAAGTTATTGCCGAATAACGGGTGCGTTGTAAATGGCGCGTAAGAAGCCGGATATACTGCCGGAAACATGACTGGATTGGACCAGATGGCTTCTTTGAATACCCGTTGGCCACCATTGATCAAATTGCCCCAGTCATCATAACCACCGATCGGTCCCTTATAATCGTCAAATTGTGCCGACGTGCGGATAATTCCTATGGTTGTCGGTGTAATATTTAAGGTGATATTAGACCGTAAAGAATAATTTTTGAGGTTAATGTTATTGTCAAAATTATTGCCACTTTCCGATTTCAAAATTCCCTTATCATTGTTAAAAGTACCCGCAACATAATATTGCGCTAGGTTACCGCCACCCGTTACGTTGAAATTGAAACGCTGATTGTTGGTATAATCTTTAATCAACTGATCGATCCAGTTGTTATTTGGGTAAAGCAGCGGATCGTCACCCCTAGCCGTATGGTCGATCTTATTCTGATCATAAGGCAATGTTCCCCTCGGGTTGCGTGTCAAAACAGCTTCATTGGCCAAATTCATATAGGTAATATTATCGGCAAATTGGAAGTTTCGGGTATTGGTGGAAATTGAATTTTCGAAACGCGCATTAAATTTTGCTTTTCCCACGATACCACTTTTGGTATTAACCAAGACCACACCATTTGCACCTCTGGCACCATATAGTGCAGAAGCGGCCGCATCTTTCAGCACCGAAAAACCAGCGATATCGTCCGGTTGAAGCCGCGCTAAGGCCGTTGTATTCGATTCCATCCCATCGATGAGGATCAAGGGGTCTTTCTTTCCGGCACCAAAGGTCCCGACACCGCGGATAAAAAAGGAAGCATTGTCGTTACCCGGTTCCCCACTCCGTTGATAAGCAATTAAACCCGCTACCCGACCTGCCAGCATGGTGGTCAGATTGGAGGTAGGTCCCTTAATCTCTTTCGGATTAATCGAGGTGATCGAAGCCACCATACTCGTCTTCTTTTGTGTGCCATAAGCGACGACCGTCACTTCATCCAGATTTGAACTTGATGAAGACAGAAAGATGGTCATCCGGTTGGTACTGGTGACCTGAACAGTTTTTCGGTCGAATCCGACCGAAGTCAGGACAAGCTGATCATTGAGTTGCACATCTTTGATCAGGAACTGTCCCTGTGCATCCGTTGATACAACTGCATTCTTTCCCATAAAGGCAATTGTAACGTTGGAAATGGGTAAATGTCCGATGCTATCCAATACAACTCCTCTTAATTCAAAAGATTTGGACTGTGCATTTGCAAAGCCGGCAATCAGAAGAAAGAGGAAGACAAGACTACATCGCTGCCATTTACAGATTCGGTAATACATGTGGTAGATCATAAATTGGTCTTCTTATAGATTGGTTATTATTGCGTAGCATAGCAGCCTTTAATCTATACTATTCTATACTACTATACAATAGTAAAAACATTTTCCGACATCCACAAATATTTTTTCAAATAAGGGTATGGTTTGTGCGCTATCGTGTATTAGCGGAGAATTAGGAAATGTAGGGTGGTTATAAAAATCTAGCGGCATGTACCGTAATAAATAACGATACATGCCGCCTAGGAATTTTTTTATCTAAAATTAATCACAAAAAAGGGTAGGCCTAGCCTACCCTTTTGTCAATGAGTGATGATATTTTAAGGTATGATTGAGCGAATGTGCAGTTTGTCTAGCGTCATCTTGATAAGATGACAGATCCTCACAATGTCGGATGTCTGCTACATCCACTTTCGTTCTTACTTTGCTGATGACCTGATTTAGCTCGGATTTCCAGTTGCCCGGATCACCAAAATCGTTCATCCAATTTTTGTTAATAAACTTTTTATAGTTCAAAAGCAAAATATACAATTCCTCACCACTACCGGCGCGATTGATTGACGTACGCCAGTTTTCTAATTTTTCTTTAAAACTCATAACCAGCAATATACAAAAAAAATATTGTATTGCAAAATCGGATGGCTTTCATCAATCAAAATCGACTTTGCAATGACTATTACGGGTTAGCATTGAGCTGTATATGGATAAATCAGTTTAAAGTAACATCCAAGTAAACAGAATGACGGCCATATGTATCATAAAATGGCTTAAATCTCACCCCATCCACTGTAAACTCCAACCGTTTGGGATCTCCTTGAATGGATTTGCCAATATCTTTTGCATCCAGCGTGATTTTGCGCCAGTCTTTTCTTGCAGCCGGCTCCTGAGCAGCCAAGAGAATAGGCCCATAAAACAAACTGGCGATATTTTGTTGATCCATCACTGGATCTAGACGAAATTGAAATGGCATATGCAGTGCGATCTCGTCTCCAGCTTTCCAATTGCGGCTCAATTTGACATAAGAACCTGGCTGCGCGTTTACTTTCTCAGCTTTGCCATTGATCGAGACCTGATATCCTTTGGTCGCCCAGCCCGGCACACGTACATAGATATCAAATTGGCCGTTACCTTTTATCGTCAGTTTGCTGTGGTCGTCCTTTGGAAAGCTTGTCGTCTGTTCAATGATCACATTGCGCGATGTCCAGTTTAACGTTGACGGAATAAATAGATTGACATAAAGTGCTTTATCATCTTTACTCTTGAAGTAAATTGCGCTTTGAAGTTTGGTGCTGCTTTCGATTGCCGTGCCATTACAGCAGGTAAAACCTTTCATATCCGGATTTCCGAACTGCTTCACCGAGCCGGGCCTTAGCGGGACATGGTAGGTATTCGCAGGCGAGTTTTCTGCTACCGAAGCAAGGATATGGTTGTATAGCCCCCGCTCATAATAGTCCATATACGCTGCGCGCTGATCAAAAAGAAACAAATTACTTGTCAATTTCAATAGATTATACGTTGCGCAGGTCTCATTTTGTCCACCTGCCGCAAATCCGTTTTCATAGAGGGTCGCAGGTTCAGCAGTAAAAACTTCGGCGTTGGCAGGGTTACGGGCCCCAGCCACTCCACCGATACTATACATATAATCATTGACTGCCTTGTACCAGAAGTTGTCCGCTACTTTATAGTATTCTGGCATATTGGACACATCATACATCACGATACTGCCCACGATTTGCGGTATGTGCTGATTTGCGTGGAGTCCACGGAAAGTGTCAACATTCTTGGCCAGTCCATCGCTATGTTGGGCATCTCCAAAAAAGACCTCGATATTATCAAACATCCGCGCCGTCTTCAGATACTTATCCTGCTTCGTAATACGATATAGATGCGCCATGGTTTCGTTCATACCACCAAATTCACCGGCAATATAAGTATGCCACATCTTAATCAGTGTATCCTCCGGCAGTTTACTCAAGCGTGCATACACCCAATTGGCCATTCCTTCAGCAACATCCAATGCTTTTTTATTGCCACTTACTTCGTATATATCAATCAAACCTGCCAAAATCTTGTGTAGTGTATAATAGGGAGCCCATACCTGGTTTACCTGTCCTCCATATTTAGCACCTTTTTCCAACATAATAAATTGATCGGGTGGGTAGGCACTGATAAAGCCTTTACCCCAGTTCCAATAATCTGTACGAATACCCGATTCACTGAGATCCGAGTCGAAATCCTGTTTGCCGGGACCCGGGGGCACATTGCTTGGATCTGAAATAGCGGCAGTGCCCGGTGTTTTCGGTTTACCGGACAACTGGGCGAGCTCGTATAATGTGTTGACCATATAAGTCATTTTATCGGCAAAATTCTGTTGGAGTGCTTTATCATATGCCGTACCTGAATAGGCCTGCGAAATAGCTGTTAGGTAATGTCCTGTAGCATGCCCCCGAAGTTTAGTATCCTGACTGTCCCACACACCTAAGGGTTCTGCTCCCGCTGGCTGGGGCATTCCAAATGCATTGCGGAACATATATAAAAAAGAGTTAGGGTCGGTTGTAGCCAATGTCCGGATAAACTTGTCGCGGTTTTCGATAAATTTTGTTTTCTCGTTTTCAGCGTCGGTTTCCAAACTCACTTGGCTTAGGCTGAAAGGTTCAAGCATAGCACTTGGTGCCACCGATTTTTTTGTTCCTTTTACCGAGACAATGGCTTTAACGCGTAACTCTGTTCCCGGCACCTGGCCCATAACCGTGTAACGGCCAGCCTCCAATACGGTACTGTTATCATTCGGCGATGGCCATAGCACGCGCACCTTTGGCCCCTGTATTCCATCTTTGTAGGTTCCGTTTACATAGCTTGGCAACCTGGGCAATTCACCGACTTCGGTCTCTACCGACACATCAGAAACCGCCAGCAAATAGGCGTTATAAAGCTGCGCCTGTGTTAATGGAAAACTGGGTAGATCTCCTTCCGTATCCTTTACATTCACTGCTGCGCTATTTCTATTTCCCTGCTGTGCATTTGTGAAAATGCCAAACACTTGACTTTCGGTGAGCGGAACCCTATAAATACGGAAATCGCGTATCATAGCATCAAGGTTAGGGTCGCCAGCCAAAAGTGACTTACCGAGATAGAGCTGTTTTTTACCTCCCGAAGATGCTCCAAAAACATCGCTTAACTCTTTAGGTATATCGTTGCTTTTGCCCACAGGCTTGCCGTCCAGATAGGTGATCAACGCTCTTGAAGGCATATCCACCACAATGGTAAGATATACCCATTTATTCAATGCAATAGCTGGAGCGACTGCGGCTTTTTCGGTACCGCCGCCTGCTGTAATCAGCGCATGATACCCGGGTTGTCCGGTAATCCCCAGCGGGGCAACCGTAAAATGTGCCTCCGAGTTTGTGCCGAAATCAAAAAAGCGCTGATTGGCTTTGTTCGATCTTAAGAAGATCCATCCGGAAATACTCAAAGATTCCATATCGGCCAGCGCAGCTCCCGGAATCGTGACAAAATCATTGTTTTCTCCCGAAAGTGATAAGACCTTGCCAAATCGCTTATCACTTACAAATTTTGGCTGAGCACCATGGGTAGCATGGAGGTTATTTCTCGACCAATCTTTTAAATCGTCCTTAAAAAGATACCGTGCAATCATTTCTGTCTCGCCGATACCATCCAAAATCTGATCACCGCCTTGGCCCCGACTAGCGGATATTGTCCCTAAAAAGCAACCTACTGAAAGGACAATATGTATAAGCATTTTGTATATCTTCATGTTATTATAGCTAATTCGTACGTGTTTATAAAAATAAAAAGAATCTATTGCCAACTATGGAAATATTTTAGCCTAAAATTATTGGATATTACCCTGCTTTTGATTCTTTCATGGATCACTTTATGACTACGATGGTGTTTTAATATAGGTTCCATGCCGGCGGATTTACCCCCAGCAGATGCTTGACGAAAAAGTCCCTTCGCTTCTTCTCTCCAAAATCGCCTCCAGAGGCGTGCCCCATTCCCGGCACCATAATAAACTCATGATCTTTGCCCTGCTTAATCAATTGATTGACCAATTGGTAAGTTGAAGCAGGATCTACATTGTCATCTAGCTCACCTACGATCAACATCAGCTTGCCCTGTAAGCGGTGAGCATTCTCGGTATTTGAACAAGCCGCATATTCAGGTCCTATTGGCCAGCCCATCCATTGCTCATTCCACCATATCTTATCCATTCTGTTATCATGACAACCACAGGATGAAACGCCGACTTTATAAAACTCGGGGTGGAATAACAAAGCTCCAGTAGCGGACTGCCCGCCTGCAGAAGTACCATAAATACCTACCCGCTCGATATCTATGTAAGGGTATTTGGACGCCGCAGATTTCATCCATGCTATGCGGTCAGGGAAACCGGCATCCTTTAAATTCTTCCACGCTACATCATGAAATGCCTTGGATCGATTAGACGTTCCCATGCCATCGATTTGCACCACGACAAACCCCAATTCTGCCAATTCATACATCCCCGAAGGGTTGGCGTAAAAGCTTTTTGGCACGAAAGAACTATGTGGTCCAGCATAAATATATTCGATCACAGGATATTTTTTCTGGGGATCAAAGTTTCTGGGCCGTATAATAATACCCCAGATATCAGTTTTATTGTCTCTCGCCAGTGCTTTAAAAACCTCGGGAGCCTTCCAACCTGCAGCCTCTAGTTCAGTGATATCTGCATTTTCTAACGCCATGACGACCCGACCATCCGATGCATCGCGCAAAACTGATTTGGGCGCTTGATTGACTAAAGAATACACATCTATAAACAGACTGTGATCACTATTAAAGGTTGCTTGATGGTGTGCCATCTCTGGGGTCAATTCCTTCAATCCTTTACCGTCTAGTCCGATCGAATAATAACGAATCAGGTAAGGATCCTCACCTTTCTTTAGCCCACTCCCCTCAAAAAACACTTTTCTTTTTGCTTCGTCGACATAAATCACTTTTCGCACGACCCAATTTCCTTTAGTGATCTGGTTTTTCAGGGCACCGGTATTGCTGTCGAAAAGATAGAGATGGTTCCACCCATCACGTTCCGAAGCCCAGATTATTTCTTGCGTACGCGACAAATCATTTCTATATTTTTTGCTACTATAATCGATGAAAGTAGGGCTGGTTTCGGAGATAATTACGTTGGTTTTCCCATTATTGGCACTTAGCTCAAGGACATCATAGCGTTGGTGACCGCGTTGATTATATTCAAAGGTAATGCCACTATTGTCCGGCCGCCAAGCAAGGTTAGATAAGGAAAACTGATTGGCCACCTGAGTTGGATCAACGCTAAAGATCTTACCCGTCTCCACTTCGACGATAGCCGGATAATATTGCGGCAAAGCATCCCCAGGTTTTACATAATCCCTTATCTGCAACTTAGGCTGCAGTTGATCAACCGGAGAGGATTCAAACAGCGTAAGTTTTCTTACTTCTGCTTTTCGCACTTTTGACACAGCTATTTTTTTTGAATCCGTTGACCATTGTATCTGTGACCTATAATACTCGCCAGGACTACCGTCAAATGTCAACTGTTTCTCTGTCTTTACATCTCCATTTTTACGCACATAAATATTATTGTTTTTAATATAGGCGGTATATTTCTTGTCAGGAGAGTCAACAGCTTCGCCCTTGCTATCATCTCTGCGTGCCCCCCAATATTCACCACCGCTATGATCAAGCGCATTATCCACAACCTTTCCTTTATTAACCAATTTTTGTGTAGCCACATTCCATTTCCAAGTCACCTCCTGTGCGACAAATTCGATTTCATGTGCATTTAACACTGTGGTGCCTTTACCCCAATAGGTACCCAATTTAACTTCAGTACCCAATTCGGCTTTAAGCTGCTTTTCAATCTCTGCGACGTCGGTAACGAGCTTATTCTTACCTACCGCATCAACGATATATAATTCAAGCTTGCCACCTTTGGCAGTGGCACGGTAGCTAAAGCACTCCCCTTTTTCCGACCAAAGAATTTGTTGTGGTACTTGATAGACTTTACCAAAAGACTCTCTTATTTCCTTCGCCCGTCTGTAATCATCCAATGTCCCCTGTGCCATCACAGAAGTCTGGCAGAGTATCCATAAGGCAGCTATTAACTTCAGTTTCATATGTAAATAGTTATTCATTCGTATTTATCTCAATTGCATTGTTATATGGTCAATCTTATTTCAGTGTGCAGACGTTTTATTGGTCAAATTTCAGTGATCTGTTTTGTATGCCCACGACCTTTGACAACATAATAGAGGGGAATTCCCAGAAGTGTAATAATTATCCCCGGCCAGGTAAATTGAGGTTTATAGATCACCAGTAAGACGATAAAGGAAAGTCCCATCAAGATATAGACTGCCGGAATTATGGGATAGCCAAAAGCCTTATAGGGCCTCGGGAGTTCGGGACGTTTTTTGCGCAGCAAAAAAATACCAGCTATACACATGACATAAAAGATAACGACGACACAGGTAATCATATCCAGTAAATCTCCATATTTACCGGTTAAACACCACACTCCTGCAATTATTCCTTGCAGCCAAAGTGCATAAGCCGGCACCGCCCGATTGTTTAAACGGCCTGTCTTTTTAAAAAATAAACCATCTTTAGCCATGGAGTAATAAATCCGAGCTCCCGCCAAAATTAGCCCATTGTTACATCCAAAAGTACTTATCATAATCATTATGGCTAAAATGGTTATTCCAAAAGGTCCGAATATCTCTTGAGCCACTACCATCGCTACACGATCTTTGGGGGCACTTGCCATCCCTTCGACCGTCAATATTCCAGTATACATCAAGTTGGTCAGAATATAGATGAAGGTCACAATTCCTGTCCCCAATGCTAAGCTGAGTCCAATATTACGTTGAGGATTTTTTATTTCTCCTGCCACAGCAGATGAGGAATGCCAAGAATCACTACTGAATAAGGCACCTACCAGCGCGGCGGACATCGCAGCGAAGGTACCAAACAACGAATAACCTGCTACTGAGCCATCAGCATTCAAGCGATGCAAATCCCATCGAGCGCCTGCCGACCAATTTTGCTCCCACACATTAAGATCAAAAGCTGCAAAACCAAATAACACCAACAAAATCAAACTCAATATTTTAATCAAGGTAAGTACTGTCTGTAATGTTTTACCATTTTGTACACCTCTGGTGTTAATAAATGTCAGAAGTAATATGACCACTATCGCCAACAGCTGGGCGGAGGAGACATGATAGCTTCCTAAAACAAGCAGATACACATCCTCATCCAGGACAGGAAATAAATACGCGGTGAATTTTGAAAACGCCACCCCCACAGCTGCAATTGTTGCCGTCTGGATGACAGCAAAAAAGGTCCAGCCAAAAGTAAAACTCACCAGGGGGCCATAAGCCTCTTTGAGGTAGACGTACTGTCCGCCAGCTTTGGGAAACATTGCGCTCAATTCACCATAACTCAACGCCGCTGCCAAAGTCATAAACCCACAGATCAACCATACGACCATTAACCAACCCGCAGCTCCAGTATGGCGGGCTATATCAGCGGATACGATAAATATCCCTGATCCGATCATACTTCCAGCAACTAACATCGTGGCATCCAATAGTCCCAACGATTTCTTAAATTCTTGATTCCCCGTGTTTGTATCCATAATCTAGGAAGGTATTTAGTCAAAGTTGTAAAATTTCCATTTCGTCTGGTGGTTGGCGTCAAGCTGTTGATCAGTCAATATCGCCCTTAGCATTTCCATAGGCATATAATTTTCTTTGATAACGCGATCATGAAAATCTTTATAAGACATTTTACCCTTGCCCACCAGCTCATCGCTGATACTCAATAATTGTAGGCCCCCTATCATATAAGCAAGCTGATATAAAGGATCGTAAGACCCCTCGAAGGAGCGTTTTACCTCACCATGCGCATTTGCCGGTTCGTGTCCTACCTGATCCACAAGATAATCGATACATTGCTGTGGTGTCCATTCGCCTAGATGAAATTTGATACTGAACGTGATACGTGCACAACGGTGCATTCGCCAAAACAAGACACCAATACGTTCTTCTGGTGTTTTTGCAAATCCCATCCGATACAAGAGCAATTCCCAGTACAAAGTCCACCCCTCCGTCCAAAAAGGTGTATTAAAGCTCTGTTCACGGTAGGGTTTATATCTTTTATTCATAAAATACTGCAGATGGTGACCTGGATTAAGCTCGTGCTGAACAGTTCCCAAAGAGAAATGTGGATTATTCCCCCGCATACTCATCATCTTCTGCTCGTAAGTCATTGTATTTGTCGGATAAGAAATACTGATCTCACGACCGCCCGTAAAAAAAGGATTGACCAATTGCCGTTCAGGAGTCATCATAATCATTCCCCAAGTCTCATCCGCCAATTCGGGAATATCGATCAAGTTATGCGCTTTTATAAAGTCCTGTGCCCTGGCATACAATGCATTGATAAGATCAGGTTGTCTGCCCTCAGCTACATACGTATTTTTGACCTTTTCCTGAGCGGCTTTCCAATCGTCGCCAAATCCCATTTCCCGCGATGCCTTCAATAACTCAGCAACGCACCATTTCCATTCCTTATCGGCAATCTTCAATAAGTCGTCGGCATCATAGGCAATCATTTCATCTTTTAGCTTTTTATTGAGTGCCGCCTTACCGATCGGTCTGCCACCTATATTGCTTCCGTCATCAAAAACCTTCCAGTTGCTTTTAGTTTTAAGTGCTTCTTTATAAGCTACCAGCGCTGCATCAAGGCCTTCGTAAGATTTGGGCACCCACCATGTAAAATTGGGATCATAACCATTATAGAAATCAAATGAACTTTGCAGACGCTTCTGTAAAGACTCAACCATACCGACTAAATAGCTTACATCATTGGCATCTATTGCAGGTTTCTGCACCAGCGCTTTTGTCTCCCGCAATACCGATTCACTGGCCTGTTCAAGCATTGTTGCAATCGCTTTACCTTCTACAAAAGAGCCCCTTCTGCGTTTTTGTTCAAATTGAAAGATGCTATCTGCAAATGGCAAATAAGATTTGAGCCGATGATAAGCATTCATCTCGTCACTTAGTTCTTGTTGATGGTGTAAGATCTTTCGGTTTAAAAGGATATAATCTACCTGTCCATTTGTATTCAACTGATTATAGTCAAAAGCTTTTAATTTGGTCAGATAAGACTTATCCAAAGTGATTAATCTATTAATTTGTTCAGGAGACGGGCTAGCTTGTTGGAAGCCCCAGCCTTTCGGCATAGGCCCATAAAAATAATTTACTGCCTGCAGATCATGTTCATACTGAACAACGTAGGGTTCAATCGGCGTGGTGTGTTGAAACAAGTCCATTTTTTGCGCATTTAATGTCATTGGCACTGCCATACAGAGTATACCTAGACCAACACATGGCTTTACTTTAAGGTCAGTGTTTATCATTGTTTAAGTTTATTGTTAGCGTTATTGAAATCTGTCGTATTTGCATTTTTATAGCTCGTCAAATATCTCCAACAAAATAAGTCCAGGATTGTCCACGGACTTTTTATCATCAAATCAGTTGGTCAGTTGCCTGTGTTAAAGTCATGAAATACATAAACTTTTTATAGGTGCTGTCTTTTTACTCACTTGAATTATGTTTATTTTTCTTTATCAAAGAAAGCAACTGATGGACAACTTAACTAACCGACTTTTGATCATTACTTATTGGATATTGACCTCTGCCTTCTGATCCAAGCATTTTTAATAAGTCCTTTGTGATCAAAGGGCTTATTGTACGCATTCTAAAAATGGGCTTGATATCATTACCAATCGCCAACAACCTCTGTGTAATAAATGTTATTTATACATTAAATGTATATTTTCGTAAATGATAAACCAAATTTTAGCTGAAATATGCTAAAAAAGTAATATCGTAGGTTAAATTTCAAGTATAAAGAACGGGTTCAATAACACATATTTGTACTTAATTGACAATGCTGATAAAGCAAGTCGTTACTTGTTAAATCTTACAGAACATGAACTTCAAGAAAAATCACTACCTTCTTTTTACCTTATTATATTTACATGCTGCCCTCACGGTGTTTGGCCAGCAGGATGAACATCCTGTATGGCAAGCTGTCAAAACACAAACGGCAACATTGGGTATTGACAAGGGAGATAAAAGCTTTCAACTCGAAAAGTTAAAGATCAAAGTGGTAAATTCCTCACAGACTTTAGCTGCATTACAACAAATAGGCGGAGACGACAACTTCGATTACACCCCTGTGGAAATGCTGCGTAAGAGAGACCGTAATAATTTTTTTCATTTTGGAGATATTAATATCAGTTTGAGAAAACAGGGTGAAACAACTTGGTCTACTTACTCATCCGCCAAAGATCGCAAAGAGGTAATCGCCCTCGATGCATCGGGAACCGCTTTAGCTGCCGCTAATATCTCCCCGACATTGGGAGGTATCCCTCTCAAAGTGATCCGGAGCTGGAAGAATATCGGTGGTGACCTGATCTTGAGCTTCGAGGTCAGTAATCCAACAGAACAAACAATAGAAATAGGATCGCTGGGCATCCCGCTTCCTTTCAATAATAACATGGATGGTAAAAGCCTTGATCAAGCCCACGCCCAGAACGTCTTTTTTGACCCTTACATTGGCAAAGATGCGGGTTATGTCCAAGTAAACCATCTGCATGGACGCGGACCAAGCTTATTGGTATTGCCTTATGAGAATGCGGGTTTTGAAGCCTATAATCCCTTGAATAGCGATCCTACCCCCCGAAGCATAACTTTTGAAGGATTTCATGAATGGATGGTCCATACCAAAGCACATACCGAAACGGAATGGAAGGGCGTAGAACAGTGGAACGAGGCCACCTCGACAGTATTAACGCCCAAAGCTTCCAAGGTATTTGCACTTCGCTTTGTGCTCGCCCCAAGTATCCGGGATATAGAAGCAGAATTGCTTAAAAACAATCGCCCTGTAGCCATTGGCGCTCCAGGCTATGTCATACCATTAGATAATCCGGTAAAACTCTTTCTAAAGCACAACAAAGAAATTAAAAAAATTAGTGTATCCCCTGAGCATGCACTCACCCTTAGCAAGCTAAAACAAACTGCAGGCCAATGGCAACAATACGAGGTACAAGGAAACCGTTGGGGGCGTGCACGCGTTACAGTAACTTATCAGGATGGCATCGAACAGACAATACATTATAAAGTCATCAAATCCGAGAAAGACGTCGTCAATAACCTTGGCCACTTTCTGACCACAAAGCAATGGTATGAAAATGACAAGGATCTATTTGGACGCTCCCCTGCTGTCATTTCTTACGATTATGAAGAGCAAAAACAAGTTACGCAAGAACGACGAGCTTGGTATGCGGGATTAAGCGACGAAGCAGGTGCTGCGAGCTGGCTTGCAGCCATCATGAAACAGGTCCTACAACCCGACCAACAGGAGATTGAAAAGCTCAAGCATTTTGTCAACGAAACCATGTATGGCCGTATCCAGCATGCTTCGGGTGCACAAAAATACGGTGTAGTAAAAAGTTTATTTTATTATGCTCCTGATTCATTACCTGCAGGCACCTACGACGATAAAATTAATTGGAAGACTTGGTCGGCCTGGCCTAAAAAAGAAGCCGACGATATTGGAAGGTCCTATAACTATCCACATGTTGCCGCTGCACACTGGGTAATGTACCGGCTTGCACGCAACTACAACAATCTTGTACAGGAAGAAACATGGGATACCTATCTGGACCGTGCTTTCAATACGGCAATAGCAATGGTAGAGAAAGCGCCCTATTATGCCCAGTTTGGCCAGATGGAAGGTAGCATATTCCTGATTATCTTACAAGATCTTCGCAAGGAAGGGATGATAACGCGAGCGAATCAACTGGAGGCAGCGATGCGTAAACGAGCCGAACATTGGAAAACACTCAATTATCCATTTGGCAGTGAAATGCCTTGGGACTCTACCGGTCAGGAGGAAGTCTACCTATGGTCACGCTTCTTTGGATTCGATGAAAAAGCGCAGGTGACGCTCAACGCTATCCTTGCCTATATGCCAACGGTGCCGCACTGGGGTTACAACGGTAGTGCCCGTCGCTATTGGGATTTTGTTTACGGTGGAAAATTGTCGCGCATTGAGCGTCAATTGCACCATTACGGTTCTGCACTCAATGCGATCCCCGTTTTGACAGAATTTCGCCGCCATCCAGAAGATTTCTACCTACTGCGAATCGGACACGCAGGCATGATGGGAGCGCTTGCCAATGTTACGGAAGATGGTTTTGGTCCAGCAGCATTCCATTCTTATCCAAGCACTTTGGCAAATGATGGGATCAGTGGAGACTATGGCACGGGATTCTATGGCTATGCAGTCAATTCCGGAACCTATATTTTCGAACATCCCGAATTTGGATGGCTGGCATTCAGTGGCAACCTCAAAGCGAACAAGAAAGCTGTAGACGTTGCTATAACAACAGCCTCTCGGGGCCGAATTTTTCTAGCGAAAGAACAACTTTGGCTCACAACCGATGCCGGGGAAATTGAGCGTCTCACTTACCAGCTGAACAATAAAAGCATTGTCTTACATTTTCACATGGGGAATCAGGAACATACGACGCAAGTTTTACTCAACATAAACCCCGAAAGTGGCTATGAGATAAAAGATATGCACAAAGATGACCATGGTCGATATCGTATTCCTTTATCAACGAAAATGGTCATCCTGACAAAATCAAAATAAATAACGTGAAAAGCAAAAGGTGCCCAATAAAATGGGCACCTTTTCTTATGGATTGATAACCAAGCTATTTCCCAGTCCCGTCATAAATCCTGGACCAATATCTTGCGCTTTCAATAATTGCCGATGTTTGTTGTCCAGTTTCGGAGCTCCGGCATCTGCTGCTGCAGCGAAAGGATAATTACCAACAAAAGCGCCTAACATCGAACTATTGTTGGTTGGTTCATAAATGCCATCAGTCGTCAATGTATATTGAGGATTCTGACGGCTGAAACCGGTAGGAAGCTGTTGGCTTGTCGGCACATCAAATACGATATTTCCTTGATAAACAAAGTTAATGGGCTGATCTGTAAAGGTGAGCAGGGTTGACCGTGAAGCCTGTGAAACCACATTATTTGCAATATGTCCGTCGATAGGCGCTAAATTACGGTTGCTCCCCTTTCCAGCACCAATATCAAATGACTGCTGACAGTTGATCATTGTATTGGCCACCACCTTGACACGTTTGACCTGATAATAACCGCTTAATGGTGAATTAGGGATGCCATCCATCAAAACCAATGCTGCTTTTTGGCCTGTACCAGCCATATTTTGGAAATAATTGTTATAAATAATATGATCCTCACCCATAACACGGATTCCTCCAGCAGCATGAATCCCGTTACCGATAAAATAGTTCCCATACACAGCAGACCCATTGCCATGCCGCAAGCACAAAGTTCCCTGGCTTTCATAAAACAAATTATTACGGATGGTGTCAGCTCCCATCTTATTTGAGATAATTTCCATTTCACCATTGCAATGCTGAAAGATATTATCTTCGATCGTCGTATAGGCATTGGTCATTGACCAGTCACTCGTGCCTAGACGGATCGTTTCATTACCATTATTTGGTAACGCCCCCCGCTCTCCAAAAAAGTTATGGTCAATCCGGTGACGCATTACTTTGCTTGTTCCCCAAACCACCATTGTGGGGCCCTGATGAGATTTTCCTTTGAGATAACAATGATCTACACGGTGATTGGATCCATTGATGGAAATCCAGCGGTAGTCAGTAGCTGCTGCAGGAGGATTAAAATCCATAATAGCAGTATTGGTCAATCGGCAATTTGCAGAAGATGCCGTAAAATCAACCACATTCTTTCCAGCGGTATAACCACTTTGAAAGACAAGACCATCAATCACAAGCCATGTTCCCGTAATACGAAGGGACGAAGCCCCTTTCAACGTCACCGTACCGGGTTGCTCAGCCATCAGCACAATAGGCTGATGGCTTGTCCCCTGTCCACTCAATATAAGCTCCTGGTCCGTCCATTGCCCGGACTTCATAAGGATCGTATCTCCGGGCTGCAAACTTAATGATTGCAAATCGGCTGCAGACTGAATGGTATGACATCGAACACTTGCCCCTCTGTTCAATCCTAATGCGACATCTTCTGTTTGATGGGTACCGCTTCCAGCCACCATTAACAGTGAAAAGGAAGTTATTACAGCGATTATATTCAACATATCCGGCATCCCCCTATTGTTTCGACATAAAAGGATAAACGGTAGTATTTCCCTTTACACCGTATACATGGACCACGCCATTAGTAACACCATATCCGCCAGATCTATTAGTGGTTTTGTTATTAATCTGAATCGGCGCCAGGTCATTATTATTGACCAATTTTAAATACATCGCTCCCTCCTGATCAAAACCTTTCTCTTCATTCATATAGCCCAATAGAGATCCCTTACTCGCTACGGTATTGGCTGGCAACAGCGTCTTTGCTTTCACATTATTGATACTCAGATCAGCAAAGTTATATTTGCCCTCCAAAATGAGGTAAAGAAAATAATTCCGTACATCTTCTTTGCTATAATCTTCCCACTTCGTAGCAGGCCTGGTTAGCGGTGTACCGGCACCATCCATGCCGGTCACAATAGGAAAATCAAAGAAAAGTCCGCCGGTCACCTTTTTTGTCTTGGCATCCCAAATTTTGACCGCATCATTATGTAAAAATATAAATGTCCGGTCGGATTTTTCAAACTCATTCAGATCAATACCCGCATATTCCATCCCCATCCGCATCCACTTGAAGACCGTATCTGTTGGCTTCTCGGGCGTTCCATAAGAGCGATCTTCTAAAAATTTCTTCGCACTAATGCCAATATTAGGATCCAGCGTTTTATGTTCGTAATCGTAATTTTCCTGCAATTCCATATCGAAGAGGGAACAGCCTGTTGTCAATAAGGTCAGAAGCATCGCCCCTACCTGTATCCACTTGATGTTAAAATTTCTTTTCATAATTTCTTTTTCTACGGTCTCCTACTAATCTGTATATCCTGGATTTTGAACCAATAAACTATTGGAATTCAAAACATTTCGATTCAATGGCCAGTAGGCTCTATTTTGAGGATCCAAGAATCCCGGCATTTCCAGGTTTCCGGCATCCTCCTGCCTACGTTTCAGAATAGGATCCATCACTTCCTTGACACGATTTGTTCTGACCAGATCAAACCATCTCTTTCCTTCTCCAAAAAGCTCCAGCTGCCGTTCATTTAAAATAGCAGTTTCCAGCATATGGGGGGTTGCTAACTCAGGAGCGTTCACATCGTACGCCGGCAGTTGCGCCCTTTTACGCACAAAATTCACGTATTTAATAGCTTTTTCCCGATCGCCACGTCTATTCAAAGCTTCTGCATACAGCAGATAGATGTCACTCAGTCGGTACATCGTCAGATAGACCGGAAGCAATTGATTTGTTGCCGGCCACGGATCCGCCTTGGTAGGGTTTGCTTCTGTTGGATACCATTTTATAAATCGATCCCGTTTATTGCTTGGCATACCAAAATAGACATCCAGCGTTTGTTTTGGCCGAATATCCGGACTTGGGCTTGCTGTCGTCTGTGGTAAGAACCAGCTTGCCCAGATCCCTTCATCCACAACAATCTGTTTGTTATTTGATGTCCAGGAAGTCTGCATGCAGGCACAGCCATTTTTCAGGTAATCCCAATGGATACTCCAGATTGTTTCTTTACTGGTTGACGGATTTGTAAAGATCGTTTTCCAGGATGCGGCATCCTGTAAGTTGGTTTCATTTAAGCCCGCATAAACGGCATTGGTCGGCGACTTGGCCAAGAATAATTTTTCTATCCACTTTATTGCATTTTCATGATCTCCCTGCCACATGTATACATCAGCCAGGATCGCACATATTCCAGCTTCGCCGATTGTCCATAAGGGGCTTTTGGCGTTTTTTGTAGTCAAGGAATAGGCTTTTTCCAAATCCGGGATAATCAAGTCTTTTATGACTTTATCTTTTGGTTCACGCGCTCTTTCCGCGGGCTTTTCCACATCTTCATAGGGCTCTAACCAAATAGGTGCGTCCCCCCATACACGGACGATATAAAAGTAAGACATCGCGCGAAGTGCATAACTTTGTGCCAAAAAATCGTTTTGCATGGCCGTTGTGATCCGACTATCCAATTGAGCTGCCTGGGGAATATATTTAATATTGTTATTTGCCCGTCCTATGGTTGTATACAGCCCGCTCCAATCTGAAAAATCATTGGAAGGCGTGATACTGTTTAACACGATTTCATCCACATAGTCCTTGGTATAACTAATAAAGCGATCAAAATTGTCTGACCGATATTCTCCCCAGTAAAGATATTTCTCACTATATTGATCTTTACCGACCATTTCAAGCTGAAAAGCACTATACATACCGGCCATTGCCGCCTGTACATCATATAGGTTTTTGTAATGTTGATCCAATGTTCCATCTGAAAGAGGCTTTTCATCCAGAAATTTATTGCAAGCGCCCAAAGTGCCTAAAAAAAGTAATGCTGCTAAAATTTTTATTTTGTACATAATTGAAATCTTCTAAAAATTAACATTTACACCGAAACCAAATTCTCTTCTTCTAGGATAACGACCGTCATCCTCACCCGGTGTTAGCGGGTTTGAGGTACTGAATTCAGGATCATAGCCGCGGTAGTTTGTCCAGGTCAACAAATTTGTTCCATAGATATACGTTGTAAGGCCTTTCATTTTCAATTTATTGGCCAATCGTGGACTAAAATTATAGGCCAGACGCGCGCTTGCAAGCCGAATAAAAGAAGCATCTTCGATGTACAGGCTATTTTGGTTGGTTTTCATGTTTCCACGATTGTTTCGCTCAGGATAGTAGGGATACTTGGCCTCATCGCCCGGTTTCCGCCATACATTATACACCATATCCGGTGATCCCGCGCCTGTATTGGAAGGATAGTTCTGACGCTGTAACAAAGCATTGTACACTTCTCCGCCGATTGCACCGTTGAACAGTACATTTAAAGAAAATCGGTTGTAAGTAAATGTCTGCATAAAACCAAAGTAAAAATCAGGGGTAGGATTGCCCAGGATCATACGGTCATCGTCATTGATCAAGCTATCGCGTTTGCTGTTGAGCCATTCGGCATCCCCACCTTTCAGCTTGCCATCGGGAGCATAAAGGTGATGCACTGTACCTTCATAATTTTGGCCATCTGAAGTATATACAGGTTTACCATCGCGGTACAATGGTTTTCCCTGGTCGTCAAGCACAAGTGTCAATTTATCCCAGTTGTCGTTATAGGCATTGGACTCATCCCAGGCATATACACCGAGATTACGCCATCCGTAAAAATTACCAATACGTCCCCCCTCTTCGAGATACCATTTATTCCCCGGAAAGAAAGGAACACCGTCCGCCAATTTCACCACCTTACCTCGTTCAAAGGAGATATTTCCATTGATTTCCCAGGTAAAGTTAGGCTTGACGATCGGCCGGGCAGTGACGACAAACTCCATTCCCCGGGTTCGGATCGATCCCACATTCACCTGAAGCTTTGTGTATCCGGTTTCTTTAGGTAGTTCTCTAGGATATAACAGATCCGTTGTGGTTTTCACATAGTAATCAGCGGTAAAGCCCAATCTTCCATTGAGAAAGGTAAGATCCAACCCCACATTGTTCTGCGTCGTCATTTCCCATTTAATCAGATAATTACCTAAAGTCGGGGTCATTGCCGCTCCTCCCACACCATTATAATTACCACCAAATGCTACCTTGGCATAAGATTCGTAATCCCCGATCTTATCATTTCCAAGCTGGCCAAAACTATAGCGCAGTTTCGCATCCTGTAATGCCGGCTTAGTCCATTTCATAAAGTTTTCATCCGAAAAACGCCAAGCAGCAGATCCTGAGAAAAAGTTTCCCCATTTGTTGCTCGGACCGAATCTTGAAGACCCGTCTCTTCTGTACGAGGCCTGGAGGAGGTAACGGCTCTTATAGTTATAACCAATTCGACTAAATACCGAAGCTGTTGCATTTGCTGTCGCTGATGTATACGTCTTGGAGGAGGTCAGATAATCCGGAAATGTGACCAAGACCTCTTCGTTTACACTGTTCAAATATTCAGAATGGAAACGATCAAAACGTCTACGATCAGCGCTAAATCCTAACAGGGCATATACATTATGGTCCTTTGCAAATGTTTTATTGTAATTGGCAAATGCCTGGAATTCCCAAGAGAAAGTCTTGGTAAATTCATTCGATCCACTATTTTGGTCTTTATTAGCCGATATAAAACGCGGTGAAAAACCTGTATTTTGCAAGTTATCCAACCGTGCATTAAATAAAGTCGTCAGTTTGAGGTCATTCATCAACTGATAGTCCAATTGATTATTGAACTGACCGGAATACGTCTCACTAATGTTCTGTTCGTATAATGCATTCGCAATAGGATTTCGTTTAGATCCGATATAACTTGTCAATGATCCGTCAGGATAGTAGATCAACGAATACGCCGGCCTGTCCATCACGACGCGCACCGTATTGGCAATTGGAATGGAATTGCCTTTTTGCCAGGCAAAGGAGATATTATTCGCGTATCTCAGTTTTGATGAGGCTTGATATTCCACATTGATCCGCGACTGCAAACGTTTTGCATAGCTATTCAAGATAATAGACTTATCATCCAAATAATTTAAACTGCTGTAGTAACGGAGATTTTTTTGTCCACCACCAATACTTAACTTGATTTCTTTCTTTTGTGCGAGGTTGCCCAGCAATAGCTTTTGGAGATTGTTGTCTGCATTAAAACTAGGATTCAGTGAATCAACACTGCTACCTTGCCCCTGTATAGTCCTAAATTCACGAACTTCAGCCGAATTACTCACCGGAATATAATGGGCCAAACGACCAAAGAGATGGTTATAGTTGACATTGATCAGAGGCTTACCTTCTGCACCACGCTTGGTTGTGATCAAGATAACACCATTCGCTGCCCGGGATCCGTAGATAGACGCCGATGCAGCATCCTTAAGCACCTCAATATTTTCAATATCTGTCGGATTAATATTTGCACCATCCGGATTGATAACACCATCTACTAGATACAAAGGGCCATTTCCACCATTCAGGGTAGAGGTACCACGGACTTGTATAGATCCCGTTGCCCCGGGTTCTGCACCGCCATCGTTAACGATAAGTACACCGGCGGCTTGTCCTTGTAAGGCATCAAATAGATTGACTGGCTGTCTTTCCTGAATTTTTTTTGCATTGACAGAGGATATCGCTCCTGTTAGATCCCGCTTTTTAGCTACGCTACCATACCCGGTAACAACGATCTCATCCAGTGCATTCTCATTTTCACCAAGCTGAACATCAATCTGTCGTTGACTACCGACTGTTCTTTCTTCCACCTTCATGCCTACCTGACTAAAGACCAGAATCGCTGCTGGCGCAGCCTCGATCTGATACTTCCCGGCGGCATCCGTACTTGTTCCTTGGCTTTTCCCTTTAATACGTACGCTCACCCCCTGTAGCGCATCACCTTTACTATTGCTCACTTTGCCCGAGATCCGCATATTTTGCTGGGCAAAGAGCGGTAAGCCCAAACTCCCCGTTATTAAAAATAGGCAGAGTACAAAGCACCCCAATTTCGTGATACTTTTTGTCATAATTAGTTATTTATTAATTGGTTATTTATTATCCAAAGGAATTTAGCTCCCATGCTCGTTTGGTCTCGGCAAAACGCCGATCAAAAGCTCATGACGGATTCATCCCAAATCCCTTAATTGGTTATTTTTCACAATTCGTTATTACCCAAATATCGATTTCTCTATCGTATTAAAGGGGGTAAATTTGGTCTTTTAAGGCGTAAAAAATGGTCAGTTATCCTAAAATCGGCACATTTTTGCTGTTCCGGATAAAATCATATTCTTCTTAGTTTGTCATAAATTCAAATCGCACTTTTCCAAATGTATTTGGCTTCCCCTGTTGAGGTTTTGCTATTTCTCCGCTTAGGCGCCCCTGTGCATTTTTTCTGATCAGCACCCGACGCCAGGCATAGGCGCCTTTTTCATAGTCAAAGCTAACACCGTCATCGTCATATAGTTGATAAATTCCCTCCTTCTCCCCATAGTGGCGAATCGTCAAATCGACTTTCTCATTTGTGAGCGGTGCATGTAAGCGACTGCTCATCATGGGTATGATACCCCCATCTTTGACATAAACCGGAATGCGGTCTATCCCCGGATTGGCAAGGACCTCTTCTCCATTTCCGACATATTTCCCCGTGTAGAAGTCATACCAATTCCCTTTGGGCAGCAGCACCTTACGGGATGATTCTCCAGCAAATAAAGGCGCAACCAGTATATATTCGCCACACATATATTGATCTTTGACCTCCCCATTGACGGCTTCCAGATAAGGGTTTGTTTCCAGGTCCCGATTGCCCAACACCGCCTTTGTCTGTCCCTGAAAGCCCTCCTCCAGGGCCATCGCCCTGAAAGGCGGCGTCCCTTCAAAGTGATACTTGGCAAATTCGGAATATAAATACGGCATCAGTTCCATCCGCAATTGCGCATAGTACTTCACCTGATCAGCGACTTCCGGAAAAGACCAAGGCTTTGTCCCACTGGACCAGGCATTAATCATGGCCATTGGCGAAAAGACAACGGATTGAAAACGACGCAGCCATTCCTCTCCCGTCTTTGATCCCCGTACTTCCGGCGTCCATAGTACACCACAGAATCCACTATTGACCAGTGCTGTGATAAAATCTTGATGGCTATAATAATCGTTGTAGATGACATAGGGTAAATTATTGGCTCCCGCATTCGACGCACGTACGAGCCCATACGTTCGTGTATTCCTGCTTCGATATAAACTATCGGTAAGCTTTTGTGCAAGTACACCATAGGTTTGCCGCATTTGGATACCACTGATACCCGATGGAAACTTAGCCATATCAGGCCAAAGATAATAATCGTAGCCATCGACTTCATCTATTTTATAGCCACTGACACCGATATTAAGCTGCGCATCGGTGAACTGTTTGGCAAGGATTTTTTTAGCTTCTGGATGGTTCAAATCCGGAACTGTACCGCTCCAAACCGTATGCGAACCAGTAAAGGGCTCGATCGCCTTGCTGATTCCAGCTTCCGGTGAGATATATGGATTTGTCCAAAGGTTCAAACGCACGCCCTTAGCGGCCAATTTTTGAGTTAAAGAAGCTGGATCGGGAAAACGTCCTTTGTCCCATTCAAATGTACATGGGTAGGCGCGGGATTGCCATCCAGGTTCAAGACCGATGAAATCGAGCGGAAAACCATGCTCTTCAAATTGAGAGGCTTCATTGAGCACCTCTTCGGCCGTATAAAGCTTTTGTACCCGCTGCGTAAAGCCCAGTCCCCATCGTGGAGGCAAGGTACCACCGCCGCAAAATAAGTTGTAACGTTTGACTGCATCCAAAGGATTTACACCTGCAAATACATAAATTTCCACGCCTGCAGCCGGAATAAAAATTTCCACCGCATCCGAATAAGGGCGTGAGCTCCAGCTTTTATCGGTATTACGATCCTTGGCTTCCGATGGCTCTTTCGCTTCTTTACGAACCCCGGTCCCCACATAATAGGTAAGGTACTGCGCCGAATTGACAAGGACACCATACCCTTTGGAGGAAACGTAGAAAGGGACCGGCGCGTGTGTGCGTCCGTTGTCCTTGCCGCCATAGTGATCCACATGCAGGTTAAGTATCTTGCCTCGCTGGTGAACCGTTTGAAAATTCAGTCCCAAACCGTAGATCTGCTCATTTTTTGTCAATGGCATCCGCACATACGTTTTCCCGTCGATCAGTTCTGCGTGCACGTCCATTTTCGGCAGTGGAAAGTCGGTTGACTGCAGCTGTTCGAGCGTCGAAGCGCGAGGTTTACTACCCGCAGCTCCCAATAAGGTATATTGCTCAGGTTGCCCAAAGGTTCCTTTCCACACACCGGGATATTGCTCTTTCCATTGAATGGGCTGTGCCTCAGCCAGGCTGCAGAGCAACAGCATCAGGATAATCAGGATTTTCTCCATAACAGCTTATTTTTTTAACAGGGCATATATGCACCAGAGTATCGGCGCCTGTCCATGCATATCACCAGTCTTTTGTTTTCGATCCAGATAATACTGATAATCATTTTTTCTGTTGGTACCCTCACAGACATTGGCGATATCCCCCTCCTTATTGATATATCCGACCAGTGCTATCCAGGCCTTGCGTGCTATCGGAGTATATTCTTTAGCATCGAGCCAGCCATTTTTCACTCCGGTAATCAGCGCATAAGTAAACATGGCCGAGCCCGAGGTTTCCGGCCAAGATTCCGGCTTGTCTATCAGCTGCCCCCATAGGCCATCTTCACGTTGATATCTTTTCAGGCTGGCCATCATTTTTCGGTAAGCGCCCAATATTGCGGATTTATTGGGGTTATCGTTGGGTAAGGCCGACAGCAGTTCGCTCATGCCTGCGGCCATCCAGCCATTTCCCCTTCCCCAAAAGAAAGGTGCATCCGGGGCGTGATAGAATAAGCCGTTTTCCTTTTGAATGGTATCGAGGTAAACAAGCATTTCATGGGCGGCACGGTCGATGTATTTATGCTCGCCAGTCACCTGAAATGCTTTGGACTGCACCATGGTAATCATATACATATCATCTATCCAATAACGGGTCTGCCAGGTCAGCCCCTTATCCAGAAACTTTTGATAAGCATCTTTCACCGTTTGAGGAGAATCAATAGGAATGCTCCATTGTGCATCTGCAAAACGCATCCCCATTTCGCGAAAAGTTTTATTTTTTGTCTGCTGATACAATTCCAGCGGGACAGTTCCGAATACCGCATAATCCACATGCCAAGGCCGGGGAACCAAATGCTTCTCCGTATCAAAAAAAGGCATAAAACGTTTTGTTAGCTTATTGAGAAGCGCCTTATCTTGACTAACTTGAGCAAACTTCAATGCACCATACCATGCGCATACTTCAGGATAAGTAATGGATTTGGGTGGCGCCGGTGGTTTAAAGCTATTATGTGGACTTTCGACAAAACGCTGTGCGACCAAACGGCCAACGCTTATTGGATTGGCCTTTTCAGGCCAGTTTTTTAAATCTACGTTTTGTGCCGTAGCATATAGTGCCAAAGACACAGCAATACCCGAGAGTATTGACCTCACAATCGTTATCATTAGCTGGGTTTATATTTAGTTATTACACCAAATATCGCTATTCAACTACATTTTAAGGGGTAATTTTCGGTCATTTAGGTGGAAATATTGATCCTGTGATTTAAAAGAATAAGAATTATAAATCCAACATTACGCGTAGGCTCATAAATGCCATTAAGATCACGATCGTTGTGCCAATCAGCGTAAGGATAATCGGTTGTTTATATACACCTACAATCGCCGGTTTATAGGCCGCAATAAGCATCACGGTCAGCGAGATAGGCAATATAATACCATTAACGGCGCCAGCGATAATCAATAGCTGAACAGGTTTACCCACTGAAACGAAGATTAGGGTGGAAATCAATATGAAGCCGATAATAATCCAATTTTCATTTTTAGCGATCCGAGTGCTGAATGTTTTTATAAAAGAGACGGAAGTGTAAGCCGACCCGATAATGGACGTAATCGAAGCAGCAAACATCACCAGGCCAAATAGACGATAACCAAAATTGCCTGCGGCAAGCTGGAAGACCGAGGCTGTCGGATTAGCATCGTCAATCGGTAAACCCTGGCTCAGCACACCCAGCGCGGCCAAAAACAGGCAGACCCTGACCAGCGAGGCAACCGATATCCCCATGACTGCACTTCTATTGACCGTAGGTAAAGCATCAAACCCCTTTACCCCCGCATCGATCAAGCGATGACCACCAGCAAACGTGATGTAACCACCAACGGTACCACCGACTAGTGTAATAATGGAGATAAAGTCAATCTTTGCTGGAGCAACCGTGCGCAGTACCGCTTCGCCCAGGGGCGGCGAAGAAATCATTGTGATGTAGATAAAAGCCAATATCATAATTGCCCCCATGAGTTGCGTAAAACGGTCCATCGCTTTACCAATCTGCTTGTTGATAAATACAGCAATGGCAATTAACGCCGAGATGCAAGCACCGGTCATGACATGGACCCCGAAGAGCGCTTCCAGTCCCAGGCCAGCCCCAGCGATATTACCGATATTGAATGCCAGTCCACCGAGGATAATAAGCAGCGAAATGAAGCCCCCTAATCCCGGCAACAATTTATTGGCAATATCCTGTGCCCTCATTTCAGACACCGCTATCACGCGCCAGATGTTTAACTGCACACCGATATCAATCAGTATCGATACCAGAATAACGAATCCAAAGCTAGCACCCAGTGATTTGGTAAAAACCGTCGTTTGGGTCAAGAAACCCGGACCTATGGCCGATGTTGCCATCAATAATGCTGCACCGATAAGTGCTGAGGTATTTCTTTGTTTCATCGGATAAGAATATGATGATCTTTCAACACTTGATTGATTGTCATGGCAAATTGAACGGCCTCCTTGCTATCGCCATGAAGGCAGATGGTATCCGCCTGGATATCGACGGCAGTACCTTGCAGGGAGGTAACTTTTCCAGTTTTAATCATACCAACCACCTGCTCTGCGGCCAACTTGGGATCGTGGATCAGCGCATGTTTATCCGAACGGGCGGTCAATGTACCATCCTGTTGATAAGTACGATCGGCAAAGACCTCGCTATAAACCTTCAGTCCTTTGGTTTTGCCAGCTTTAATCAGTTCGCTCCCCGAAAGCCCATATAATACAAGTCCAGGGTCTATGTCATAAATGGCTGCTGTAATTGCATTTGCCAGTTCAGATTTCTTTGCTGCCATATTGTAGAGCGCTCCGTGCGGTTTGACATGGTGTAGCGCTGAACCCTGCACTTTGGCGCAAGCAGCAAGCGCACCGACCTGATAGACCACCAACTCATACACTTCCTGCGCTGTCAGCTGCATCTCACGCCTGCCGAAGCCTACCAGATCCGGAAGGCCCGGATGAGCACCGATTTTGACCTTGTATTTCAGGGCAAGCCGCACCGTCTTCATCATCGTAGCGGGATCTCCGGCATGAAAACCGCAGGCAATATTTACAGCCGAAACATACGGCAGGATCGCCTCGTCATCGCCCATTTTCCAAGCGCCGAAGCTCTCGCCCATGTCACAATTTAAATCTACAGTAAGTGGTTTATTCATATTTCAATGCAATTGCGCTTTTGAGTTTCTTTAATTGAGCATGCTGTCTCTTTAATAGGTTGTGCGCTTCGTCCAGGCTGATCCGCTCAAAGCTGATGCGATCATTTGGTCGTTTTTGAGCCAGGAGCGGCAGGTCGATAGTCGCTACCTGCGCAATCAGCGGATAGCCACCTGTGGTCGGATGGTCAGCCATTAGGATAATTGCGTTGCCATCGGGAGGCACCTGTATGCTGCCGAATGTCACCGCCGTCGACAACAGTTCCTTTTGTTCCTTTAGCCATAACGGTTTGGATGTTAGCCGATAGCCCATCCTGTCCGAGTTGTTGCTCATGGTAAATACATCCGAGAAGAAGCTTTTTTGAGCTTCGCTTTCAAAGCCGGCGAATTGAGGTCCTTCCATTACCCGGATGACAGTCGTTGCTAGGTCAGGATATAAGTTAGGATCCACAGCCCAATGAAACGCCTCCTCTTTCCCTACATAATAGCGACGAAAAGCGATCTTATCGCCTTCCTGAAGAGACCTTCCCTGCCAGCCGCCTATTTGTCCTTTACTGTATGTTGATCTGCTACCCATTAATTCGGGGATATCAAGCCCACCCTGAAAACAAATATAAGCCCGGCAACCTACCTTTGGCTGTCCGAAAGAGAGCAGTGAACCAGCCCCTATAAAGAACGGTCTCCACATGGGCAGCGGATTACCATCGACCGTGGGTGATAGATCGGCCCCTGTAATAGCGATAAGCTGTCCCTGTTCGAAATAAATCGTCGGGCCGAGGAGCGTACATTCGATTGCTGCTTCATTGTCCGGATTACCAAGGATACGATTACCGAGGCGCAGCGCATAGCTATCCATTGCACCACTGACGGGCATACCGTAACGTTGTAGCCCGTAGCGTCCCAAGTCCTGTACCGTAGTCAGCATACCCGCTTTAACGACTTTAATGCCCATTACCTTGAGTTTTTAGTTGTACAAATTCATCGTAAGTTATTGGAATAAAAGCTACGCGATCCCCTGCTTCGAGCAGTGAGGGGTTCTCCTGCGTGATGTCAAACAGCTGCAGCGGTGTATGTCCGATAATCTGCCAGCCCCCGGGGGTGGCTATGGGATACACACCAGTCTGTTGTCCGGCTATGCCCACAGCACCAGCCTCAATCTTCAGACGGGGGACCTCTTTTCGCGGTGTCGCGATCCGGCTGTCCATCCCACCCAAATAAGGAAATCCGGGTACGAAACCAAGCATATACACCAAATATTCCCCTTCACTGTGTATACGGACCACCTCTTGCACAGACAGTCCATGATATTGTGCTACATAGGCCAGATCTTCACCGTTGTAATAGACGGGGATCTCCTTTTTAACACGCTTATATTCTTGATTTTCGGCTATATTGCGCACAATTGGTTGCAAAGCAGATAGTAAGTCATTATAGGAGGTCAGCAGCGGATCATAATAAATCGTAATTGTTGTATATGCTGGAACATATTCGATTATGCCGGGCTGAAGCCAGCTGTCGAGGCAGCTTGCAATTTGGTGGATCTGCGCATTGACATCCAGGGAGATTGTATCAGCAAAAGAGAGGACGAGTCCCTGATCACCTAATGGATAATGTCCGATAGAATTGGGCAATGTTATACCGAAAGATCGCTCGTGGGGGCTTCCCATAATTTGTATGTTATAATCTATACAAAGATTATAAATACCAAAGGATAATCAAAAAAATAATTGGGTTGTTATGTAGCAGCGGATTATATGATTAAAGTTTTTCTATTTCTTCGGCAGATAAATCTGTATAACGCATAATCTGCGCCATTGGCACGCCATCTTGTTTCATTGTACGTGCAAATTCAATAGCTTTTTCATGTTTACCTTCTTTGAGTCCAACTTTACGTCCGGTATTTAATGCCGAATTGAAAACACTTTCCTCCTATCATTTCCTAGCTTCGTTTTAAGTTTCACCTACTGTTGACCTACAGTTAGCCTACTATTGGCCTACTGTAATAGGTCAACAGTAGGCTAACTGTAAACCAAAAGAGGAACAAAGGACGAATAAAGTCAGGAAAAATGGCGAAGAAAATTAAAATTACTATTCAACAATAAGGTTTATACCGACCATTTTGGCTTTATACTTAATTTTTTCGATAAGACCATAATAGCTCCAATTGCGTAACAGGAATTGATCCTCTTTGGCGATTTCTTCTTTATTGGATTGATTGACCAATAAAAGAGTACCCGCCTGAGCTTTCACACAAAGTTCTATTAACCTCCGGCTATACAAGTGGAGTTTGGTATCTACGTAATTTTTCTCCTTTTCATTATAGTGTTCCAAGCTTTTCATTTTCCGCTTACGCCCACGCCCACCTTTATCAAATGCGGCGGCCTTTTGCAAGCGATGTCGTGCTGCTTGGATAGCCATACGGCGGTAAGTAAATTCTTCTTTATTGCCGATCTGAAAGGACTCCTTACCAATGGTCACCGCTATGGGATGTTCGATGGAAAGTGACGCTTCGGCGATAACGTTATCCTTTAGTTCTTGGATTTTTTTTGGAAGCTCGAGTGCAAGAAGGAGAAAAATCTTGCCTTTGACAATTTTGATTGCACTGCTACAGATTTTGATCTGCCCAACCAGTGCACGTTGGAGCAACACCTTTTTATCCGATCGGTCTTTACCGAGGTATGTCCGAAACGGTATTTTGAATAGTGTGAATTTAAAATCTCTATTATTCTCATCTTTACTCAAGTTAATTTGTCTACCAGAAAAAGGAATAGGCATGTCTTTTTTATAATTGCGGAGCGATTTTTCACCTTTCCAGTATGAGAGGCGGTCTGCCTGAAAATATTTTATTAAAGCCGTGTTTATTTGGGACAAGATATCCGTTGGGATACGCCCTTTGAAATAGCTGGACAGCAGGCGATAAGTTGTATTCATCCGAGAGGTATTCAATACACCTTCTGGATCTTTCGCCTGATCGGCCAGTTTGATTTTAACATCTTCTTGAAGGTAAATCAGATCTTTCAGATTTTCCTGTACATATTGGTGGGTAATGACCATATTCGCAGCACGGAAGACAAGATCCTGCCATTCAAAGAGCTTTTTAAAATACTCCGATCGTTTTTCTTTATCATCACAATCCACAAAAACCTGTATTCTGCGGGTCAATACCATTGTATCAGCTGCCATATCTTTTTACATTTAGTTATGCCGTTTTCTTAGCAGATTTAATTTTTGCATGTGCATTAATAAATAATTTACGCACCTGTCCCCCATCCAATTGTAAAGCTTCTGAAATCTTGTCAAAGGAATACTGCAATTCATAGCGCATACGGAAGACCTCAGCCTCCTCTTCGGTCATTTCGTCATTTAATTTAAATTCAACGGGTTTAGCCATCAGCTGCATTTTCTCTTCACTATGAATAATGGAACGCAGGTATTCAATTGTTTTCTCCATGTGTAGACCAACCTCATAATCTGAGATGTTCCCCATATAGTAAGCGATACGTTCATAGTTAAAACTATATTTTAGGCAAAGACGGATAAAGAGTTGTTGATCGCTGTTGAGATTAGGCAGAATAGCATTAATTTGATCCATTTTCTTTTTCTTCTCCAATTCCAGTTGTTCGATATAGAGCAGATCGGCTTCGCTTTCCTCTTCCAGTTCATAGCCCAGCATAAACTCCTGATAATCCTCGATGCTATCGAGGCGGAGTAAGCTTCGGTGAAATCTGTTGCGCGATTTTTGATAAAAAGCCTGAATAGCAGACTTTACCTGGACTTTCAGAAACTCAAAGACCTCCGATTCGGAATGCACATTTTCACGGAACAGCCAAAGCCTTAGGAATGCTTCCTGAGCAATACTTTCTCCGGCACATTCATCATCTGTGGCGCGGTAGGCACGAAAAAAGAAATGCTCATAAAATTTTTGGTAGAAAAATTTAAGTCCTTTTTCATGACCCTTGTGAAGGTATTCAATGGCCGTTTTTATGTCCTTGTTTAGTAAAAGTAGTTTCATAATTCGTTTTTATGGTTAGCAATATATCAGCAACTTACCACGGCTCCGGCGGAACTTGACGGATTTTATGGAAATCGTTATATGGTTAGTAAAACTTATTGGTATTGAGTGGGATATTAGAGTTTTAAAGATTACAATAGTTATGGCGGCTATGGTGTATCGCTCTATCAGATTGTTTTTTCATAACTCGTTATTGTATATACCCTATATTTTGAGATCATCAACATCTGTCTCGATAGATATTTTGACTCAGCCATCGTTGTATATACCATACATTATGAGATCATTAGCTTCTGAATCAAAAATTGCTTAATTTTAAGGTGGTTGTGTATACCCTACATTTTAAGATCATTAGCATCCTACCTCCTAGTATCGTAATAATAATCAAAAACATAAAGTAGAATGTAACCCAACATTTTTTGATAAGGGTATTCAGTGAGTCGCCAATGCGCTCACCCTACGGCATAACAAGATGCCTCTATATATCATTTGTTTAGTTTATCAATAACGATTATATCCCACATTACGTTCCCCTTTTGGTTATGTAAAACGAGTTGTTATCACCCTACATTTTGAGTTCATTAGCATCCTTTCACGACGATTATAGAACAAGCGATCGGATGTGTATACCCTACATCTTGAGATCATCAATATCGAGCCCTTAGAATTAGTTACAAGTCATCATTGCATATACCTAACATATTGGGTCTGCCTAGAGCTTTTCCGGTACACGGAAGCTTATAACAATAGTTGTATCCCCTACATTTTGATACCATCAACATCCGTGATAAAGTTTTTTGATTGTTGTTTTTGTTGCATATACCTTACATTTTGAGATCATCAACATCCTACCTTCTAGAATCGTAATTAATAATCAGGAGCATAGCATCAATGTTAACCAAAATATTTATTAAAAAGGGTATTCAGTGAGTCACCAATGCGCTCATCCTACGGTATAACAAGATGCCTCAATATACAATTTTGAAGATTCTCATACTTTTCGAGTACTACGCAAGAGAATTACGGTAGTAGCCCACACGCTAGCTGCATATACCCTACATTTTGAGATCATTGACATCGCTTTATTCTAAATCATCGTTGAATTTCAAGTTGTGTATACCCTACATTTTGGGATCATAAAAAGCCTCCAGCAGCTGTCACAAATTAAGAATTAAATTGTCCATACCCTACATCTTGAAATCAATAACGTCCAACGCAGCACTGTTAAAAAATCAATTAATAACATCTTTATTAAAAAAGGGTATTTAGTGAGTCGCCATTGCGCTCACCCTACGACATAACAAGATGCCTCTATCCTAATTAAACCGATCAGCAAAACATCCGATCAGCCTATATTTTTATATCCTCTTGTTCAATACCAATAAGTCAAAGAACATCCCTCACGCAAAATAATTATGTTTTTTTTGCGCAAAAACAGCTTTAAAATAAACTCAGTAAGGAGTCTATTTCAACGATTCAAATATTTTATTTTTTATTAATCCTATGCTTTGAATGGCAGTTACAAGTCAATAATAGGGGTTATCAACATAGGATGCTAGATACAAGTCTATAAAAATAAAATCAATTTTATTCTGGTGACTTTGCAATATTTTTAAAACTTAATTTACTCATTTATTAGATTTTAGTCATAAACAACAGATTCAACCTCCTCTCCAAGGCTGTTGTTGCCTCTCATATTTTTTTATCGGCTCTCGTTGAAACAAATATAAAAACAAATATTTATTTGCGCAAATAAAATTAAAATATATTTATTATAAAAATGCGCAAATAAGTTTTCCATTTGTATATGGGAGATATTAATGAGCAAATACTTGAGGAAATTGGCGAGCAATTGCGCATTCAACGTGAGAAAATATACTACTCACTGAAAGATGTAGCCAATATGACGGGCTTAACCACCAACACAATAGCGGCCATTGAAAGAGGAAAAGGTGCCTCGCTGAACAACTTTATCCTAATCTGCCGTGCTTTGAAAATTCAACCACATACAATATTCAAAAAACAAATAGATTTAACACCGCTCTACAATATTCCTCCTGAGTCAAAACGGCGGATTGAACTCACGAAAGAACTTGATGAACTTGTCTACAATTCAGATTTCTTTGAAGTCCCCAGACGTGTCTCTGACGTGATCAAACAAATGGAAGCAGACAAGGAACAAAGCAATAGATTCTCGGTCTATTTGGGCGGTTACTGTGAAGAAGGGACGCTCGAATACGAAAAACACGGAAATTATAAAGAATACCGGAAAAATAAAAGGTCTAAACCAATCAAAAAATAGCGGTACTCCTCGGTGTCTTCCAGATCATTTTCTCAAACATCAGCAAAACAATTGCACAGATTATGGAGACACTTTCAAGCAAGTTCGGACAAGTGCTGCAAAAGAGCCGAAATAGCAAAAAAGGCTTGGATGACTTGAATAGAACGATGGAGAATTGATACACCGAAAGGGTATTTCTTAACAGGGGACTCAAGATTATATTTTCTAATAACATATCTATCTTCAAATCAGAAACTATTTTTAAATGCAATTTAGATTATCTTTAGCCAAATCAGCCTTCCTTTCTATAATATCAAATACAACGTAATTTATATCAGAATGCAATTGTAATTAAATACCAAGAAAGTTCTAAACCGAAAAAGGAAGGGCTTAAAAATAAAAAAGCGAGACTATTTCTAGCCTCGCTTTTTTATTTTTAAATCCTCTTAGAAGGTATATCTAACACCTAATACAGCACTCCATGTTGTGCTCACTGTATTTACATTTCTTGTGACATCTTTAACAAGTTCTCCACCAATAGCGTTCATATTAAAGGTTGGTTTATCTGTTTTATTATCCACTACAGTTAAGAAATTAGTACCTTGGCTAACTAAAGTTTTTTGCACTCCCCAATCTTTATTAATTAAGTTACCCAAATTAATTACGTCAACAGTGAATTGGAATTTATCACCCTTTTTAACCAAATTATTAAAAATGTTTTGAGTCAAGCGAATATCTATCCTATTTAACCACGGCATTAAAAATTGATTTCTTTCCAAATATTTTCCTTGGTATTTAGTCAATCCGTTTTTATCAATGAATTCCGTATATGCCTTTTTTTGTTGGTCAATTGTATATAAGACTTTTCCAGCTTTGTCTACTGCATTAACAAAATTTACTTCATCTACTGATTTAGGTAAATAAATTAAATCACTGCTAATTCCGTCCTTGTTAATATCGCCATTATAAACAAAAGAATATCTTCCTTGACTAGAACCATTGTAATATAAACCGATTGATGTATTTTGGAAAGAATAACTCAAACTTGCAACAAGACGATGCGGAACCGCAAAGTTTGAATTATATAACATTTGATCGTTTGGATTATTTATTGAGTATACATTTGTCCAAGCAGAAACCGCATTACTTCCTGGATTATTTGATTGTTCCTTTGCTTCAGTATATGTGTAGAATAGTGAACCCGATAATCCATGCCAAGGAGCAACGGTACCTCCAAATGTAGCGGACAGAGCGTGTCCTTTTGCTTTTGTATTTGTTAAAACGACCGCAGAGTTAGCCCCTATAGAGCTATTATACTGGTAGTCAGAGGAATTAAGATAATATTCACGATTATCACCAGCATTATTCAATCTAGCTGTAGCTAATTTTCTATTAATACCAAACTGTGTAACTGCATTGATATCTTTTGTGTACAATAAATCAGCTGTCAAGGTCACTGGCGTATTAGGAACTTTGTAATCTGCACCTAAGCTCGTACGCCAAACGGATGGCATTTTAAAGTTTGGATCAACCATGGCGATACTCCCGGGAACACCATCTTTAGGGCTTTGGATGAAAATATTTTCAGCACCTTTAGGTGGGTTTTTGGCATAATAGTAGATATCTTCAGGGTGAAATTTAACATTTCCAATCCAGCCTTTTACATCATCATAAGAACCAGGTTCTACTGTATTTTGAATTACCCCAGTAGCAGATGGCATATTAGTCAACCAAACAAATGGAATCCGACCAGTAAAAATACCAGTACCTCCACGTAATACCAACGATCGATCTCCTATCACATCATAATTAAAACCAACCCTCGGAGATAACATGATTCGAGATTTAGGCCATTTTGAAGAATTGTAATGTGTAGCTTGTCCATCAATATTCAAAAATTCCTGTTCGTCAATAGACTTATTTCCAACCAATTTATTCATATAAATCGGCAACTCAGCTCTCAGTCCAATCGTTAAATTAAATTTATCAGTAAGAGTTACTTTATCCTGAGCATATAAGGATGCTAAGCCGTAGTTTGAACGGGCATAAGTATCCATTCCAGGATACGGATAAGACAACGCAAACATTGTTGGGGCCACTTCTTGAGGTGTACCCGTTTTTAGGAAATCTTCTACAGAATTATAACGATAATAGCTAGTTCCCTCTCTCACATAACTATTTCCAAATTTTTGAATTTCAAATGAGGCACCAGCAAGAAAATTATGTTTCCCAACTGTATAATTCAAATTATTTACAAATGAAAAGTTGTCATTATCTACATCATTGTTATACGAAAATAACTCTGTACCGAAGCTCATGTAGTTATTTTTTCCATCAGCGATACCACCGTCAAAAATATCTACAAACGGAAAGATTTGATTACTTGGTGTAGTTCTCTTTTCCCTAATTTTGGAGTAAGTGAATAAAAATTTATTGGAAAGTTCGCTACTAAAATTAGAATTCAATTCGGCGGTTAAAGATCTTACAGTATTTTCAAATCCATAATTACCATTTTGAAACACCATTGAATTCTCGCTCACTCTATAATAATTAGATCTTGGAGATGGTCCTGAATTATTGTTTGCTATTTGATTAGAGTTTCCAATTAATTGATTATATCTAATAGCAAATTTGTGTTTATCATTAATATTCCAATCTATGCGAGCTAATATTTTATCCCCCTTCTGACTTGCCGTGTTAGCATATCCCTCATAAGCACCAGGATCATACCCCCAAACATTTCTTAAGTGTTCACTTACAGCTATTAGATCTTGCTCGTTAACACGGGTAGTGTTTGTACTTGCATCCGATTTTCCATCATTTTTCTTATTTGACACCCACGTATTTGCTCCCGAAGCATTTACACCATCAGCCATTTCACGTTCTGCACTAACGTAGAAAAACAATTTATTTTTGATTATTGGACCTCCCAACGAGAACCCAAAAGTCTTCTTTGATCCTTCTTGATAAGGAAGAGGGGTAGCGTCAGCTATTTTCAGACCGTTAAATCGCTGATTATTAAAATAACCATAGACTGACCCCGTGAGAGTATTGCTACCAGATTTTGTTACAGCATTAATACCTGCACCTGTAAATCCTGATTGCGTTACATCATAAGGAGCAATATTAACCGAGATTTCTTGAATTGCATCTAGAGAAATTGGTTGGAATCTACCTCCAGGCAATGGGTTTTGTGTATCCGTACCAAAACCATTATTAAAATTAGCCCCATCAATTTGAAGGTTATTATATCTTGAGTCACGTCCCGCAAACGATGTTCCATTTGCTTGAGGAGTCAGTCTTGTAAATTCTGTAATACTACGGCTTATCTGAGGTAAATTTTGAATTTGCTTCAAGCCCACGTTAGTAGCAGCACCTGTTTTTGATGTTGTTAGTTTACTACCATAACCTGTAACTACCACCTCACCTAAAGTCGTTGCAGAACTTGAAAAAATAGGGCTGAGAACTAAAGGCTCACCTAATTGTAGATAAATATCCTCATAAACAATCGGTTCTTGTCCAACGTAAGTTACCTCTATCTTATAAGGGCCACCAACACGCATAGCTGGTAAGTTAAAACGACCTGCTGTATTCGAAGAGCCAGAATAAACCGTTCCCGATGGCGTGTGTGTCGCTTTGATTGTAGCTCCCGAAGTTAAACTGCCGTTTGCCTCTTTTACAATACCTGTAACGCTACTTGTCGTGACCTGAGCTTGTACAGCACCATAGCTGGCCATAACAAGAGCGAAAAAGAGTAAAGATCTTTTCATATAATGTGATTTGTTAAAAAATGTTAAGCAAAATTACTAAGAGATTTCAAATAACAAAGGACTTAATATAAACTTAACACACTACAGCACATCCACTTTCTATTATTCGCCCACAAATCTCTGTTCTTTAACACAATTTTTGCACAAAAAAAACGTTGTAACATCTTTTAAACGGCCATTAGCAAAGAATCAAATCCGAGCAAAATAGTTTTCCACACCGTATCAATCGATTGTTTTTGTAACAACATTCTTCCATTCCAACATCGCCTTTGTTCAAAAAAATCACTAACTTTCTGCCAGCCGAGCATTATCGATCAACTCGCTCTTTGTAGCAATTGCGCTACTTAACCTAGTATTTATATTAAAACTGTAAACTATTGCTATTTAGAAATGGTTTTTTATAAAAATCTGTTTTTAAAAACGGAGAACTTTTTAGAAATTCGCACACCTTTATAATTTTCTTTTCATGGAAGACGGTATTCAAAATTCTTCTTTTCAGGAACCCGCAGACATTAAATTGTCTCCAGCAGGGCTTTCTTTTTTAGCTTCAGCAGCTAAATGGGCTAATTTTTTAGCCATTGTCTGTTTTATTTTTATCGGGATCTCGGCCATAACCATGATTAGTTTAATCTTTGGTGCCAGCGCTTTATCCCTTGGTCAGGGTGAATTTGTCACGGCCGGCACGCTCTCCACATTCGGGGTACTTTATCTCCTGTTACTAGCCTTCTCCTGTCTCCCGATCTTTTATTTATATAATTTTGGATCAAAGGCAAGAAAAGCCATTGAAAACCGCGATAGTATCCAGTTGGAGCTTTGTTTCGATGCCTTAAAAAAACATTATAAATTCATCGGGATCATCGTCATCATTACAATCGGATTTAATCTCCTTGGACTGATCCTCGGTGTTGTCTTAGGAATATCCGATGCTATTGCTGGTATATAAACTAAAATAGCGAAGACTGAAACAAAAAAGGGAGCATCTGATATGCTCCCTTTCTATTATAATTAAATTACGCTCTATTTTTTGTAATACCGCATCGCAGTTGGAATCTGCTTCTCAATATCGGCAATACGTCGTGCATCGCTCGGGTGAGTACTCAAAAACTCAGGTTGGCCCTTCTGGCTGCCTGATGCCATACGCTTCCAAAAACCAATGGCTTCGTTGGGATCGTAACCGGCCAATGCCATAATAATCAAACCCGCTTGATCCGCAGAGGACTCATCGCTTCGCGAGAATTTTAACTGTGCCAAACTACCTCCTAAACCATATAGATTGTTAAAAATACCAAGGGAACTGCTACCCGTCATCCCTGCTGCTGAGCCTAGGATCTGCCCTCCCATCTGTAAAGCCATCTGGTTGGATGCCTGCGCGACGGAATGTTCCTCAATGGCGTGCGCAATCTCGTGCCCCATTACGGTAGCCATTCCAGCCTCAGTACGCGTTACAGGCAATATCCCTGTATAGACAGCCACTTTACCTCCTGGCATACACCATGCATTCACATCATCACTCTTCACCAGGTTAAATTCCCAGTTGAAATTATATTTATTGGCTATACCCTTGCTCTGCAGATATTGGTTGACGGCTGTCGCCAATCGGTTGCCCACGCGTTTTACCATCGCCGCATCAGCGGTGCCCGTAACTACCTTAGCACTATTTTTTGACAAGAAATCTTTATAGGCTAATGCCGCCTGCTGATTGACCTGGTCAGCACTGACCAATTTCAAATATTTTTTCCCCGTAACAGCTGAAGTTGCACAACCTGACAACCCCGATGCCAGTGTAGCACAGGCCAACACCATAGCCGAATACTTATATATTCCTTTCATAATAATCTATTAAATCCGTTTTTAAGAACGTGCAATTATTGTGCCTATTCTTTTTCCTTGGTCTTTTTCTTGAATAGATAAATCTTGGATTCATGTCCTTTTAGCAAACGCTCAATATTTTTTTGATGGGTAATTAATAGGAGCGTACAGATAGCAATCCCGTAAAGTAAGACAGATGGAATTGTGGTCTTAAAAATAAAGGCCAAACTAAAGGGAAATGTAAAACCTGCAGCTAAAGAACTGAGTGATACATAATGGGTGGTCAACAGGATAACGATAAATACAGATACACAGAGTAATGCAGCGGGTGTATGTATCGCCAAGATCATTCCGAACAATGTAGCTACCCCTTTTCCGCCCCGGAAACCAGCAAACACAGGAAATAAGTGTCCAATCACAGCAATCACGCCAAATGCCAACTGAAAATTAACGAACTGAACATCACTGGTATTCTGCCCCAGCTCAATCAGATAAGCCAGGTTTGTCGCTGTCCAACCTTTAAATATATCTACAAACATCACGATGGATCCAGCACGCGGTCCTAATACGCGAAAGGTGTTAGTCGCTCCAGCATTACCACTCCCATACTCACGAACATCTACGCCATAAAATGCTTGGCCCAACCAAACTGCTGTAGGTATAGAACCAAACAAATAAGCTAGTAATACTGCAATTACTAAATAAATCGATATCATTAAATTAAATCAGTTCTTATATTAATTTGGCCTTCAAACTAAGATCCAAGCTCTTGACACTGTGCGTCAAAGCTCCAACGGAGATATAGTCGACGCCCGCCTCTGCATATGACCGAATAGTATCAATTGTTATTCCCCCAGAGGCTTCTGTCTTAAATCTATGATCGATAATTTTAACAGCTTTGGCCACATCCGCAGGTGAAAAATTATCCAACATGATTCGGTCCACTTCGCCAAAGTTAAGAACTTCGTCAAGTTCCGCAAAATTTCGGACCTCAATTTCTATTTCTATTGGTTTATTTAATTTCTTCCGATAGTCGTTTGCACGTGTCAATGCAGGTACAATTCCACCACTATAATCCACATGATTGTCCTTGATCAGGATCATGTCGAATAAACCAAAACGGTGATTGGTACCCCCGCCGATTTTGACAGCTTCTTTTTCCAATACACGGAGTAAGGGTGTCGTCTTGCGGGTATCCAATACTTGGGTTCCTGTACCTTTTAACAGGTCTACATATTTTCGGGTTGTCGTCGCAATGCCACTCATACGTTGCATGACATTCAACACCAAACGCTCTGCCAACAAAATACTCCGAATATTCCCGCGGACAAAAAAGGCTATATCACCAACTTTTACTTGGCTCCCATCTTGAATAAACACTTCACAGGTTAAGGTCTTATCGATGTAGCTGATGATCGCCTGGGCAACTTCAACACCCGCCAAGACGCCATCGTCTTTCACAATCAGTTTCGCTTCGCCCTGCGCTCCTGCTGCAATCGTGGATAACGAGGTATGATCGCCATCCCCAACATCTTCCGCGACTGATTGTTTTACAAATTGCGCCAAATAGTCCTTAATTTCCTTCTCCATAAATACAATTTATTGGGCTAAGATGTGGAATAATTTTTTAATCGAAAAATAGAATGATAAAAAAATAGTGTCTGGCTTAATTTTTATCTACCCGAAGTTCCTCGATGGACTGGTTAGTGGATCCAGCTCCGATCTTAATAAATATGCGGTAATTTGCTTGTTCGGTAGCCAATGAAAAGGTGAAGTATTGATAACCATTATTCGCATTGCTGGCCTGGGTCAGTTTGACTGTCTTGGGTTTATGCTGGTTAAAAAATGTACCCAACATAATCTCGGACTGGTATTTGGTATACACCCCATTTTCACCCAAAATAGACAAGGTCAGATTGGATCCAAAATATTTAGCTATATTCTTTGCATTCCCCTCCCTTAAATAGGTTTTAAGTTCTTCGGAAATACTTCCCAAGGACAATCCCTCGACCCGTAAAGCAGGCTGCGATAAGTCGTGAAAATCTTTAGAAATATGCCCTGAGGCGTCAGTGTGTATAAAAAGACTATAGACAAATATAAATACGCAATAGCTCAAAAGTTTCATATAGCTCAGAATAAGATAGAACAGTTTCCACAATAGATGTATCAATCATTAGGTAGCATAGCTTACTCCAAACATAAACTATGCCACAAACCTATAAAATTATTAGATATAAACAAGGGAAGATTTTAAAGATGCATTGATAGATTCTAAAATTAAGGTTATCTTTGTTATACGATGAATAAGAAAAAAGTTGCACTCATGATCCTAGACGGACTAGGATACGGAAAACATGATAAATCAAATGCAGTTGAAGCTGCAAATACTCCATTTTTAGATCATTTATTGGACACATACCCAAATTCAAGTCTGGAAGCTTCCGGTGAAGCCGTTGGCCTTCCTGCAGGACAGATGGGGAATTCCGAGGTTGGCCACATGAATCTAGGCGCCGGAAGAATTGTCTATCAAGAATTAGGACGTATTCACAAAGCCGTAAATGACGGCGTATTCAATACAGATACCGTTATCCAGGATGCATTTAAATATGCGCTTGAAAACAATAAAAAAGTACACTTTATCGGCTTGCTTTCTGACGGTGGCGTGCATGCGCACACCAAACATCTGAAAGGTCTTTGCGACGCCGCAAAACATGCCGGACTAACCAGTGATCAGGTATTTATCCACGCCTTCTTAGATGGCCGTGATACGGATCCCAATGCTGGAATCGGCTATGTCAAAGATTTGCAGGAATACCTCAAAACAAGTTCAGGTACCTTCGCTTCTGCCATCGGTAGATATTATGCGATGGACCGTGACAACAGATGGGAACGCGTTAAATTAGCTTACGACCTATTGGTGAAAGCCGAAGGTGAAAAATCCAGTGACTTGGTTTCTTCCATCCAAAAATCATACGATGCTGGCGTGACTGACGAATTCGTTAAACCAATCGCATTGGTTGGTGCCGATGGTACAGCTGTAGCCACAATTCAGGAAGGTGATGTGGTCTTTTGTTACAATTTCAGAACAGACCGTGGCCGTGAAATTACCATTGCACTGACGCAAAAAGCTTTCCCTGAATATGATCTGGCTCCATTGGACCTGTACTATGTTACCATGACAGCCTATGATGAGACTTTCAAAAACGTACGCGTTGTCTTCCAAAAAGATAACCTGACAAATACGCTTGGTGAAGTTTTGGAAGCCAATCATAAAACGCAGACCCGCATTGCCGAAACAGAGAAATATCCACACGTGACATTCTTCTTTTCAGGTGGCCGCGAGCAACAATTTGAAGGTGAAAACCGCCTTTTAGTCCCTTCACCAAAAGTGGCTACTTATGACCTCCAACCTGAAATGTCTGCCAGCGGAATTACAGAAGCGATCGTCAATGATATGGAAACTGTTCAGCCTGACTTTATCTGCCTTAATTTTGCTAATCCGGATATGGTAGGTCATACTGGTGTCTTCGAGGCCGTCGTAAAAGCAGTAGAAACGGTAGATCAATGCACCAAAAAAGTGGTGGAAACCGGATTGAAAAATGGTTACTCATTTATCATCTTGGCCGATCACGGCAATTCGGAATTTATGATCAATGAGGATGGCTCACCAAATACAGCACATACAACAAATTTGGTTCCCTGCATCTTAATTGATGATCACTACAAAAAAATCGCAGATGGTAAATTGGGTGATATCGCTCCAACCGTCCTCAAACTCTTGGGCGTAGATATCCCTCTTGAAATGACAGGAAATGTATTGGTATCAGAATAATAATTTATATAAAAATATAAGCAGCGCACTTCCACTACTGGTGGGAAGTGCGCTGCTTTTTTGGAGCTGCAGCTCCCCCTCAGGCGAGAAAGGAACTAAAAAGACAACGGATATTTTTTCGGTAGACTCCTTTTTCAATGCTGAGGCACAACGCCTGCAACAGCTCAACCCCTCGGTATTAAAATCGGTCAATAAAGACGGCGAGAAGGAACAACGTGAAATCAAAATTGCAAACTGGAAAAATGAGCTATCAGCTTTTCAGTCCGCAGATATCAGTAAAAACTTTGATCCTGCCCTCTATAATGTCAAAGCTGTCGATTGTGTAACAGAGTTTACCGCCAAAAAGAAAGAATTGCAGATACAGAAACTCAGGATTGAGTTTGATCGCAACAACGAAAAGGTAAAACATATCCATATCGATAAAAAAATTGCGAACTCGCTCTACGATAGCAATGAAAAGCTGGACTATTACAGCGATTCATTGTACAGTATCGTCAAACTCCAAGATGTACAGGGGCTCGATGCAAACCAATATGAAATTATTGGGCAATTTGTAAAACAAAAAAAATAACACTCGCTGAAAAAATGTCTTTATACATCTATATAAAGACATTTTTCTATTTCTTGCTCTTCATGTAAAATAAATAAATGCAACATCATTGCTTCATTTATTATTTTCCTTATATTTGACCCATCATATGTCGGCGAAGGCAACAGTTTAAAAAAATAAAGTGCGCGGTATTTCATTGAACAAATTAGCAGCGTTTACGCTTTTAATGACCTTTTTAGTTGGTCAGTTCATTGTCTATACCCATTCCCATAAGCCAGCAGCATTAAGTATCGTGGACTGCAGTCCTAAAAAACACCATGCAGACCATCCCAAATGCTCCATCTGTGATCAAAATTCACATCCACAGTTACTCTTTCATTTTAGCCAAAGCGAATTTTCGCTTCCCGAACGGGAAATAGAATTTGGCTTCTTTGTGCCCGGCGATCAGATGGTCAGAGCACTGTTATCCGGCAATCGCGGCCCCCCAACCTGTTAACTTTTATCCAATGTACAGCACCAACTTTTTTAAACAAAATGAGCTGTGCACTATGATAATATAGTCACCACTCCTTTGCGAGCTAGTGCTGACTATTTACATAATGGATTTCCCTTGCATTCACATTCAAGCGATTCATTGGATGAATCCCGGTGTATTTAAAAGGCCATATACAAGACAGATGTACATGCAACCTCTAAATTCGTCAGGTGATGATTTGAATAAGCGCTATCTACTGGTGGAATAAAAATATTTACAGATGAAACTCAACATTAAGGGCGGCATATTAATGCTTGTCTGCTATTTCCTTCTATTTTCTGCTACCGCTGCAACCATATCAGGCCAGGTAACAGATTCAAAAACTAATCAACCGATCGCCGGAGCGACGATATCGCTGCTCCAACTCCGTTCGAACACCTCCTCGGATCAACAGGGGCGTTATTCTTTTAAATCACTTCCTTCGCGTGGACGTTATCTTGTCGAGGTGCGTTTTATTGGTTACCAATCGCTGATCAAAACGATAGATCTGACAGCAGAGGATGTAACTGTCGATTTTGCATTGAACGAAAGTATTATCGAAACAAATGAGGTGGTAGTCACTGGTACGCTCGTTACCGCGCAGAGCCGCCGCAATAGCACATCTGTCTCGGTGATCTCCAAAGACGAATTACAAGGGGGGGCCACAAACCTGATCGACGCACTGGCTCGCCAGGTACCGGGCCTAAGTCAGATCACTACAGGACAGGGTATTTCTAAGCCTGTTATCCGTGGTTTGGGGTACAACCGTGTGGTGACCGTCAATGATGGGGTGAAACAAATGGGCCAACAATGGGGAGACGAGCATGGTATCGAGATCGACCAAAATCAGCCAGACCGGGTAGAGGTATTGCGGGGTGCAGCTTCGCTGATGTACGGATCGGATGCCATCGGTGGTGTCATCAATATCCTTGAACCCAGCGTCCCCACTTCGGGCCAGATAAAAGGGGAATTGCTTTCGAGCTACTCCACCAACAATGGCTTGACCAACAACTCACTCATGCTCACGGGTAATGAAAACGGCTTTGTATGGCGCGGGCGTGGTTCTTATCAAAATGCGCACGCTTTCAACACACCTGCTGGACATTACATCAATAGTGGCTTTAACAATACCAGCTTTAGTGGAATGCTGGGTTTAAATAAACAATGGGGTTATTCACACCTCAACTTCTCCTACCTCAAAAATAACATCGGTTTTTACGATGCCGAACCTGGGGATCCCTTATATAATGAATCCAAAAGCCGGACATTGGATTTCCCAAAACAGGACATCCGACATTATAAGCTTGCACTCAACAATAATTTTGTGATCGGTTCGGGAAATTTAAAACTGGATCTGGGCTACCAAAAAAATCAACGTCGCGAACTTGAATCGGCAACCCCATCCTTATTTTTTGATCTGAACACCTATTCATTGGATGCCAAATACTACCTGGCGGAAAGAAACGGCTGGCAGCATGTTGTTGGCATCAGCGCCAGTCAGGAACATAGCATCAATAAAGGCGTTGAATTTTTGATCCCTGCTTATGACCAGATCGAACTGGGTGCATTTGGTTATGCCAAGAAAAGCTGGGGCGAGAACACCTTTAATATGGGATTACGTTACGATTTCGTTCATACCAAAGGTAAACAGCTTTTTGTCGATGATGAGGAACAATTTCCAGGTTTTAAAAATAAGTTCAGCAACATTAGCGGTGCCTTAGGATATACGCATAGCTTCAGCGAGGATTTCAACTTCAAAGCAAATGCTGGTTCGGCTTTTAGAGCTCCTAATCCGGCAGAACTTGGCTCCAATGGTGTACATGAAGGTACATCCCGGTTCGAAATCGGAAATGAGAACCTGAAAGCAGAGCGTAGTTTTCAAGCCGATGCCACCCTTGAATTCGGGCATAGTATCGTCACCGGAAGCATCGGAATCTACGAAAATTATATCCATAATTTTATTTATGCTTCGGCGAAAAAGGGCGACACGAAAACTGTCGTGGATGAGGATAATAACGAACAGACCTACGACGTCTATCGCTATGGCCAGGTGAATGCCAATCTCTTTGGCTTTGAAGGAAGTTTAAACTTCCATCCGTTGAACTGGGTACACTTGGACAACACCTTTACCTATACACACGCACAAAACAAGACTTTTGATAGACCCTTGGCATTGATTCCCGCCGGTGTTTTACATAACACACTACGTCTGGAACCTAAAATAAATGGCCTCCATGCGTTCTACGTATCTGTAGGCCTAGACAATTATTTTAAACAGAACCGCATCGACGAAACTTTTGAAACAGCTGCAGATTCGTATTCCTTGATCAACGCTGGAATTGGTACTACCTTGCATTTCGGGACACAACAAGTCAAGCTGTATGCAACGGCCTCTAACCTAACCAACAAACGCTATTATGACGCGTTGAGCAGATTACGTCCTGGAAGGTTTTCGCAGGAGGATCCTAGCTATGGTGTTTACAATATGGGAAGGAATATTACCTTCGGAGTCTACCTTCCACTCAGTATAAAAAAATAAAATCAGGTACATAAAAAAACAGGGATCCCTAGAGATCCCTGTTTTTTTATGTGCTTTCCGACCACTTTAATTGCTCGGAAAGCCTTTTTTACATGATTTGAGGCATTCCATTATTTAGGATCGTCGGCTGTTGCCTCCCGTGCCAAAGGCACATCATCAGGCATACTTTCCAATGACGAATCCAATGCAAACAGCGATTCGTCCGAAGCCCGGTCTCCACCAGCTATCTTTAATTTGTCAATCAACTCAAGAGCAAGTTTCTCTTCTTCGATCTGTTCTTTGACAAACCATTGTGCGAAGTTCCAAGTTGCCCAATCTTTTTGTTCCATAGCCAGATTGACAATGCGATAAATTGCTTCGGTGTTGTCCACTTCATGTTTAAATACACGTTGGAAACACTCGGTCAACGTTTGAGGATCTGCAGGCGGCGCTGCAATCGCTTGAATGCGAGGACGACCTCCTCTTTCGAGTATGTAGCCCATAATTTTTGTCATATGATTCCTTTCTTCCTGCGCATGCCGATATAAAAAGTTGGCAATTCCGCCATAGCCCTGATCATCGGCCCATATACCCAAAGCTAGATAAATTTGCGCGGCTTCGGCTTCTTTCGTCATTTGACTGATTAGAATGTCCTGTATTTCCGCTGACAATCGATTCGTTTCCATATGCTAAATTCTTGTTGTTTCAATAATATAACAGTATCCCAAGCATTTCGTTTGCAAATTTTGTAAGCAGTAAGGCTGCAAACTGGATACAACAATCGGAAACCAACAAATCAATTAAAATAGTATGGAAAACGTATAAGGCAGGTAAGTTCACAAAAAAAGGGAAATGCAGTAGCATTTCCCTTTTTTATTTTTCTGTATTATAGATTATTTCAAGTTGTCTCTATATACTTTAGCTTTTTTGACCTCTGTTTGAATATCTTTTTTAGATGAATCAAAGCTCAATACTTTTTCATAATCTTTGATCGCATTATTGTAAGCATCTGTAGCCATTGCTTTGTTATAGTTCGGTGTACCTGCTGTACCGATCAAAATACCTAAATCGCGATTGGCAACCGCTCTATTTTGGTAGAATTTTGAGTCCGTAGGCGTGATTGCGATCGCTTTTGAATAATCTTCAATTGCTACACGCAATAATTGCTCTTTATTAGCTACAGAAACTTTGCTTGAAGCTTGAACAGCAAGTGTGTTGTTCGCTTTCGCTTTAAAGTATAGTGCGTTTGCATTTTTAGGGTTTAATGCAACCACTTTTCCGAATGTTTCAGCAGACTTTTTATAATCACCATTTTGAAATTGCGAGTATCCCAACATATACAAGACATCCGGATCCTTGCTCTCTGCAGGTAAAGCTTTTGTCAAGTATGACTCTGCATTTTTGAAGTCACCATCCAAAAGAGCTTTTTGCCCCATTCTCACATTCGCATTGCTATGCTCAGCTTGTTTTTGTTGTGCATTGGCACCAAGTGCAACCAAAGCAAAAACTCCTGTAAACAAACCTAATTTAAGTGATTTTATGTTCATATCTAAATAGTTACGTTTTTTTTCAATATACCTTTATGATCATTATTGATCGTTTATTACCCTAGGAAAAAATAACCATAATATTTCAGCTCCGTAAGAGTCTGCCATCGTTTATTCTTTCACACTCCAATATTACAATTATTATGCCTATTTATCCAACATTTGGCAGATAAATTTTATTTAACCTGCCTTTTTTTCCTATTCTAAAAAAATAGATTTGTAATTTTGCTACCTTTTAGCAATTGGCACTTCCCTTGCACTATAGGGGAAACAATATTTGAAGCTTAAAATTTGAAGGTCTACCGACAACATGTCAGCGACTGCCAAAGACACAAAATAAACACTATGAGCAAATTCGAAACTTTTGATTTCAGTCAGGCTATTCCGATCGTTGCGGAAGATACAGAGTTCTTCCCCTTATTGACACAGCAGGATGAAGACGACATGGCTAACGCTGAAATTCCAGAAGCACTATCTATTTTGCCTTTACGCAATACCGTGTTATTTCCCGGTGTTGTCATTCCGATAACTGTAGGAAGGGATAAATCCATCAAATTGGTTAAAGAGGCCTATAAAGGCAGTAAAACAATTGGTGTGGTCTCTCAAAAGGATATGACAGTAGAGGATCCTGGATTTGAAGAACTAAATAAAGTGGGTACCGTTGCCCATATCATCAAAGTACTCCAAATGCCTGATGGAAACACCACGGTAATCATTCAGGGAAAGCAACGTTTTAACTTGGTGGAGATTGTCGAAACCGAACCTTATCTCAAGGCTCGTGTCGAAAAATTCAACGAAGCAAAACCTAAAATGACCAAACATTTTAAGGCGACAATTTCGACCTTAAAAGAAATGGCATTACAGATTATTCAGCTTTCTCCAAATCTACCTAGCGAGGCTGGTATAGCAATCAAAAATATTGAAAGCCCCTCTTTTCTGATCAACTTTATTTCGTCAAACATCAATGTCGAAATGATCAAAAAACAAGAGTTGCTCCAAATTCCTAAGGTTGAAAACCGCGCGAAACTTCTTTTGGAACTGTTGACTACCGAAATTCAAATGTTGGAACTGAAGCATCAGATTCAGAACAAGGTACGCGTAGACCTGGATAAGCAACAACGGGATTATTTCTTGAACCAACAGCTGAAAACTATCCAAGAAGAGCTTGGTGGAAATACACCTGACCTTGAGCTTGAAGAACTTAAAAAGCGCGGTAAAACAAAAAAATGGGCGCTAGATGTTGAAAAACATTTCAACAAAGAACTTGAAAAATTATCGCGTATCAATCCAGCTGCTGCGGATTACTCTGTACAGTTGAACTACCTCGAATTGCTGCTGGACCTTCCATGGAATGAAACGACGAAAGATAATTTTGACTTAAATAAAGCGCAAAAAGTCTTGGATAAGGATCACTATGGATTAGAGAAAGTAAAAAAACGTATCATCGAATACCTTGCAGTATTGAAATTAAAGAATGATATGAAAGCTCCTATCCTTTGTTTGGTAGGCCCTCCGGGGGTTGGTAAAACATCCTTGGGAAGATCTATCGCCAAAGCATTGGGCCGTAAATATACGCGTATGGCTTTAGGTGGCGTGCGTGACGAAGCCGAAATCAGAGGCCATCGCAAGACGTACATCGGGGCAATGCCCGGCCGTATTATACAATCGCTGAAAAAAGCGGGCACTGCCAATCCAGTTTTTATCCTGGATGAGATTGACAAAATGAGCGCAGATTTTAAAGGCGACCCTTCTTCGGCTTTATTGGAAGTCTTGGATCCCGAACAAAACACGCATTTCTATGATCACTATGTGGAAATGGAATTTGATCTTTCCAAGGTGATGTTCATTGCGACAGCGAACTCGCTCAGTTCCATTCAGCCAGCCCTATTGGACCGTATGGAAATCATCGAGGTAAATGGCTATACCATTGAAGAGAAAATTGAGATTGCAAAAAAACACTTACTTCCCAAACAACGTGAAATGCACGGTATGGCTGCTAAGGATGTTGCACTCAAAGCTAAGATCATTGAAAAAATTATCGAAGACTATACCCGTGAATCTGGTGTGCGTGGCTTGGAAAAGAAAATTGGTTCTATCGTCCGTGGTATTGCCACACGCATCGTCATGGAAAAAGATTATAACCCAAGTATCAACGATCAAGATGTCGTGGATATCCTGGGCGCGCCTATCTTTGATAAAGATATTTACGAGAACAATAATGTCGCTGGAGTCGTAACCGGGCTCGCCTGGACCTCCGTAGGTGGAGATATCTTATTTATCGAATCCTCATTAAGCCCTGGTAAAGGACGCTTGAGCCTGACAGGTAATCTGGGTGATGTCATGAAAGAATCTGCTTCTATCGCACTGGCTTACTTAAAAGCACATGCTGCTGATTTTGAGATTGACTATCGCGTATTTGACCATTGGGATATCCATATACACATCCCTGCGGGCGCTATTCCTAAAGATGGCCCCTCAGCTGGGGTGACAATGCTCACTGCGCTGACATCACTATTTACTCAACGTAAGGTAAAAGAGAAATTGGCGATGACTGGTGAAATTACACTGCGTGGAAAAGTGCTCCCTGTGGGTGGTATCAAAGAGAAGATCCTCGCTGCCAAACGTGCAAATATCAAAGATATTATACTCTGCAAATCCAACGAAAAAGATATTCTTGAAATCAAGGAAGACTACATCAAAGATATGCAGTTCCATTACGTGACCGAAATGACCCAGGTGGTCAAACTCGCACTCCTACAAGAGAAAGTAGACGGTGCCTTAGATCTATCGCAGGGAATTGAAAACACGAAAAAAGAGTCTTAACTGACACTCAGGAATTAAACAAATGTATACAAGAAAAGGGGGATCCAAAAATGTTGGATCCCCCTTTTCTTGTATACAGCTCCTACCTTCATTTACTTACAGTCGTTCTAAGGCGGATTCGCTTTTACTTTTCTGACATCTTTATTTCGTCTGCTGCCATATGTCAGCTATTCAATAGTGTATCCTTTTGTTTTTGCCCCCCACATTTCACTTAACAGTAGCCTCATGATAATTATCCTTACAAGCGCTTTTGGCAAGCCTGACATCGTGCCACTTTATTAGCCAAGCTTCTCATGTAGTAAATCCTCATCCAGGCTATCTTCATATTTTGAGATGACCAGCGTCGCTGCCGAATTCCCAATCAGATTGGTAATGGCCCGGGCTTCACTCATAAAGCGGTCCACGCCAAAGATTAAAGCGACAGACTCGACAGGCACATGTCCGACAACAGGAAGTGTGGCTGCCAACGTCACAAAACCACTACCTGTCACACCCGCTGCCCCTTTTGAGGTGAGCAATAGCACGAGCAAGAGGGTGATTTCCTGTTCCAAGGTCAGGTGCATATTGAGTGCCTGTGAAATAAATACTGCCGCCATGGTCAGATAGATACTCGTCCCGTCCAGATTAAAAGAATAACCGGTCGGAATAACCAAGCCCACCACTGATTTGGCACAGCCGGCATCTTCCATTTTCTGCATGATACCCGGTAGTGCGGATTCCGAAGAAGAGGTTCCCAATACAATCAATATTTCGCCTTTGATGTACTTCAGGAATTTGAAAATATTAACCTTGACATAAAAGTGTAATACCGCGCCGATAACGATAATGATAAAAATAAAACAGGTCAGATAGAAGCTTAACATCAACATACCCAATTTGGATAAGGCCTGAATACCAAACTTGCCTATGGTAAATCCCATCGCTCCCATTGCTCCCAAAGGAGCTAGGTACATCACCATCTTAATAATGGAAAAAAGTACCTTTAAAAATGATTGCAGGACATTGATAACGGGTTCTGAAGCCTTTTGACCAATCTTGGTCATCCCTATCCCAAAGAGTACGGCAAAAACCAATACCTGCAACATGTTATCTGACGCGATGGAAGCAATAACGTTTTCAGGAATAATATCGATGATAAAGTCCATAAAACTATGGGGTTTCTTGGACTCGGCAATATAGTTAGATACCGAAGAGATGTCCAAGCTAGCTGGATCAGCATTCATGCCTGTACCGGGCTGAATTACATTGACAAAGATCAGACCGATGATCAATGCAATCGTCGTCATGACCTCGAAATAAATAATTGAAGTCAGCCCAATCTTTCCCACTTTTTTCACATCCTGCATGCCCGCGATACCGATGACGATTGAACTAAAGATCAAGGGTGCAATAACCATCTTGATCAGTTTGATAAAGGCATCTCCCAAGGGTTTGAGCTTAACCGCAAAATCGGGAAAATAGACTCCGAAGAAGATACCGACCAGTATACCTACAATCACCTGAAAATAGAGACTCTTAAAAATATGCTTCATTGTCCTAACGATTAACGGCAATTCCCTCCGCCTTCAACATGGTTTTAAACTTTGGGTTCCTTATGTATTTATTAAATTCATGGCTCTTCATGCCGGTAAAATCTGTATACTTCATAATCGGATAATGCTTGACCAATTCATTACAGACGTCGGCTTTGTAGCCCAGATCGGTAGCTTTCAATTTATTGGACAGAAAACCGACAAACTTTTTCAACATAACGTCGGTATTGTTAATGGTGATATGAATCTTCTTAACTTGGTTGCTTAAATGGCAGAAAGAATCTGTTCCATTCATTACATCCCTTATCTTGAAGTCGTCGAGACCTATCGCCGGTGCAAGCATAATACAGGTAATGTCATTGCCGTTTTCAGCAAGCTTTTTAGCCGCATCAACATCTACGTTGTGGTTCTCCAGCGTACCCTTGGCAAAACTCTCGCTGAATGTCGCACTACTTAAAGCACTCAGCACGACTGATGCGCCCCGACTATGGGAAATTAAAATGATTTTTTTATTATGAATGCTATTCAACAAATTCCGCAATCCAAATTCACCGGCCATTTGGCTAAACGAAGTAGCAGAAAACCATACTTTAGCACCTCCAAAGGGATTGGTCGTATGCAAACCATCCCAATAAAATTTGATCACCTCATCTTTGTTAGGGTTGAGCTTCAACAATTTGCGCATGTATTCATAGCTCTCATTGACTTCGTCCGACGGTGCATTGAAGCCGTGCACAAATATAAAAACACGGTCTTTTGCCTTTACTTTGCTGCCAACAGCTAACATACGGGTCTTTTCAAAACTTTTCAGCTGGCTTTCTATTCCCTTTTCAGTTGCGATCTTCATTAGCGAATAGGCATTTATATCGCCACTTTTGGGTGGTTCACCATACGTTTTACGCCAATTGTCAGGATAAAAATTCCCGTTTTGATCAACAAATGAGTTTACGATATTCGGTTTATCAAATGAATTGGGATAGGGACTCTTGGGCACATTATGTGTTATTCCACAGGAAACCATTGAGAAAAAAAGAAAAAGATAGAAAAGTTGTCTCCTCATGGGGTTATTTCTTTACGTTGTTAAAAACCATAATTTCATTGTGGCAAAGGTTGACCATATCATAAAGGTATATCTATTGGCAATATAAAGCGAATACCATACAAGCTATATGCGGCATTATACTATTCAATTCGTCTTACGAATATATAAAAAAAGGGATGCATAAATGCATCCCTTTTTCTGATTTTTTCTATTTAGCTGCTGAAGTATGCGCGAACATTCTTACCTTCAATCCAGTTCATATAGGCTTTGTTCACAACCTTATTACCACCAGGAGTAGGGTAATCACCAGAGAAGTACCAGTCACCGGTATGTGCCGGACAGGCTTTATGCAGGTTATCCAATGTCTGATATACGACCTCAAGCTCAGCTTTCAAATGATGTGGTCTGACAATACGCCCGATTTCTTCCGAGATCTCCTCATCTGTAAATGGCGCATAAATGGCCTTCACATAGTTTTCGATTTCATTGACATCTTGTGTCATCGACAACAGACATTTTTGATACACTTCATCAATAATATGTGCCATACCACGTTGTTTCAACAGGTTGATTGCCGCTTCGAACGCAACGAATTCACCCATACGTGACATGTCAATACCATAACAATCCGGATAACGGATTTGAGGCGCTGAAGAAACAATTACAATTTTCTTCGGATTCAAACGGTCTAAGATCGTGAGGATGCTTTGTTTTAGCGTGGTACCGCGAACAATGGAGTCATCAATTGCAACGATGGTATCTTCGTGATCTTTTACGATACCATAAGTGGTATCATACACATGTTGCACCATATCTGTACGATCGGCATCTTGTGTAATGAAAGTACGCAATTTCGCATCTTTGACATTCAGCTTTTCAAAACGGGGTTTGATGCTTAAGATATCATCCAACTCCTCGTCAGAAATTTTATCCGAACGTTTTAACAAGGTTTCTTTTTGAAAATCCCGCACGTAGGTATTAATACCGTCCATTAATCCATAGTACGATACCTCAGCTGTATTTGGAATAAATGAGAATACGGTATTTTTAATATTGTTTTTGACAGATTCCAATACCTGAGGTACCAATAATCTACCCAATTCTTTACGTTCTTTGTAAATATCAGCATCCGATCCGCGAGAGAAATAGATCCGTTCAAAAGAGCAAGAGCGTTGCTCTACAGGCTGTCTAAACATCTCTTGTGACACGGTGCCATCTTTTTTAGCGATCAGGGCATGTCCAGGCTTGATTTCTTTCACTGCACCGATAGGGATATTGAATGCAGTCTGGATCACTGGCCTTTCCGAAGCAACAACCAAAATCTCTTCATCCTGGTAATAGAATGCCGGACGGATTCCCGCAGGATCACGCATGACGAAAGCATCACCATGACCAAAGATACCAGCAATGGTATAACCGCCGTCCCAAGTCTTCGCAGAGCGTTTTAAGATCTTGGAAACATCGATATTTTTGGCAATCAATGAACTGATTTCGACATTGGAGTAACCTTCTTTTTTAAATTGGTCAAAAAGATCCTGATTTTCATCATCTAAGAAATGTCCAATTTTTTCCAAAACCGTTACAGTATCCGCTTTTTCTTTTGGATGTTGTCCCAACTCATACAATTGCTGCAAAAGTTCGTCCACGTTGGTCATATTGAAGTTACCCGCAACAACAAGATTGCGTGACATCCAGTTGTTTTGTCTTAAAAATGGGTGACAGCTTTCGATACTGTTCTTTCCATGCGTTCCATAACGCAAATGTCCTAAAAGTACTTCTCCAGTAAAACTGACATTATCTTTTAACCATTGGGTATCCTTTGACTGATCTGGAAATGCCTTCTGAACAGAAGCAAATTTTTTCTGTACATATTCGAATATATCTGCCACAGCAGTTGAGCCCATAGCTCTGTAACGCGAAATGTAACGATTTCCAGGTTTAACATCAAATTTAATGGTTGCAATTCCAGCCCCGTCTTGTCCACGGTTGTGCTGTTTTTCCATTAATAGGTACAATTTGTTGATGCCATAGAATGGCGTACCATATTTTTCCTGATAATAAGATAAGGGTTTTAACAGGCGAATTAGTGCGATTCCGCACTCGTGTTTAATAGCGTCGCTCATATCTTGATTTGATGACGCAAAAATAAGAATTATTTAGAACTTACCGATCCCTCCCTGCACTTTTTCCGCAATAAAATTACAGTGAATCAACAGTGTCCCTTTGAGGTACGTCCCAAAGCCTTATTGCGCAATAAAAACCGGAACTCTCACGGCATGACGCAGCTTGTTTACAGTCTCTCCAAATACAAAGTCCTTGACACCGGTATGACCGTGGCTACCTACGACCAATAGATCAGCCTGATATTTTTCACAAACTTCAGCAATGCTCTTGATCCGATTGTTGTAACCCAGTTCATATTCCGTTTGATGCCCTTTGGACAACAAAAAGTCCGCGTAGAGCTTCAAACGTTCTAAATCCTGCCGGGACTCAAAATCATCGGTGGACTCACCGGTATATTTAACAGAGGCACTTTCGACAATATGAACCACGACAAAGCTGGTATCGGCATGTGACAACTGTAGGGCATATTGGATCACCTTTTGATCCGAACTCGAAAAATCCAACGCAATTACTACTTTCTTAAAGGATCCCTTATCCTCAAAGTGCAAAGCTTCAAATGGGGGATGTATTTCCAATTCGATCGGTTTTGATTTACGCAAAATGGGGATCAACACGGTCATGAACAGCAAAAAGAGCAGACCAACAGCCCCTAGAATTAGTAACACAGTGACCAAAAGATTGTTTGCCTCCACAATCCAGCCAGTGACCTCATCATAGACCAATTTAAAATTAAGTACCGCAATCACAGCAGCAATTAGCCAGGCGAAACCTTTGGTCAGCGGTTTAATTGCAAAGATACCCATCTTGGCCTTGTCACTGACAAAGTGAATCAGCGGGATCACCGCAAAGGCCAGTTGCATGCTCAGGATCACTTGACTAAAGATCAATAACTGCCCTACCCGGCCCTCGCCAGAGATCAGAATCACCAGCACCGCAGGTATAATCGCCAATAACCTTGTAATGATACGCCGCAGTGTCGGACTGATCCGCAGACGCAAGTAGCCCTCCATCACGATCTGTCCCGCTAAAGTACCTGTTACCGTTGAACTCTGTCCCGCTAGAATCAATGCTACAGCAAATAGTTTCGAGGCCCATTCTGTACCGAGTAAATTACCCAATAAGTGGTAGGCATCCTCCAATTCAGCGACATCGTGCATCCCATTCTTATGGAACACTGATGCTGCCAGGATCAGAATTGCGGCGTTGACCAAAAATGCGAGATTCAATGCGATAGCACTATCCCAAAAATTATACTTTAATGATTTACGTATAGAGACTTCATTTCGATCGATCTTTCGAGTCTGCACCAGGGCCGAATGCAGGTAGAGATTATGTGGCATCACAGTGGCACCGATAATGCCAATTGCGATGTAGAGTGCGGCACTATTGGGAATACTCGGAATAAAACCTGTTGCCACCTCCGCAAAATCTGGCTTGGCCAAAAACATCTCAACCATAAAGCACATACCGATCATAGATATCAGACCGATAATAAAGAGTTCCATCTTGCGCATCCCCAATTTCTGCAAGTAAAGCAGTAGAAAGGTATCGGCAAAACTGATGAGTACTCCCCAGAGCAGGTCGATACCGAACAGCAGATTGAGACCAATAGCCATCCCGAGTACCTCGGCCAGATCACAGGCTGCAATAGCGATCTCAGCAAGGACATATAGCACAAAATTCATGCGCTTGGGATAGGTCTCCCGATTACATTGCGCTAAGTCTTTTCCCCGTACAATGCCCAACCGTGCACAGAGGTTCTGCAGCAACAGCGCCATAATATTACTCATCAACAACACCCAGATCAAAGCGTAACCAAACTGACTGCCCCCAGCAAGGTCAGTCGCCCAATTGCCGGGATCCATATAACCAACACTGATTAAATAGGCTGGTCCAAAAAAACTGAGTACCTTTTTAAATTTGGATTTTCCTTGATTGACATCCACACTTTCGTGAATGTCGGATAATGATTTATGATGGGAGTCGTCGTGATGCATAGCTTACATTAGGACAATATCTTTTTATTGCTAGGGCTAAAGATAAAAAGCTTTACAGTATTAGACAATTAAACAGTAATATAATTAGAATTTAAATGAAAGTTGTCCCGAATTTTCTTTTGATTGATTTCCGAATTTGACAAAGTCAACAGGTTCGTACTGCCCGATATCTGGGTTAAACCTGCGGATATGCACACCGGTGCACATAAAATTCAAGTCTACCGAGCGCAATAGTTTTTTTGCAAATTCGAGTCGCTCTGGCTCCAACCGGCGAGCGATGGTGATATGTGGCTCGTCACTGATCTCGATCAGATCAAACCGACCAAGGACCTGCACAATCTTTCGCACCTTTTCCCTTAGGTAACTGCGGGCATGTAATGAAGGACCAATGTAAAAGGCCCCTCCAGCAAAGGAAGAAAAATGATCAAAATACACATACTGGCTGCGCTCATATAACAGCGCTTGTTGCAACACACCAATTGCCTCTGCCAGGGTACCGTCATTCCCCGCAAAGGCGCAAATGGTCACATGAGCTTTGGAATTGCAGCTGTGGTACCAGCCCTTGTCTTTATCGGGGAATTCTTCTGCCAATGCCCCCCGCAAGCGTTGCTTAAAACCATCTACCAATATTAATCCAGCTTCATCAGGCTGAAAAACAAACGAATATTTACTGACACTACCCTCCATAACAAGAAATCACCTTTTGATCAGTAGGTAAGATACCAAATACGATGGAGATAACAAAACGGCATCAATCATATGCCTGGCCTTTGGCCCAGCGATTGCAGTAGTTCCGGTCGCGTTGAAGAGCCTACCACCCAATTCCATAATCTTCCCCATTATTGCTGCTACCACCCCAGAGCGTGCCATGCTGCTGATCGAAATAGATCGCATTGATCGGACCACTGTTACGCTCGCCCAATTGTATGCTGTAGCCCATCTTCTCAAGCTTTTCGATGACTTCCTTGGCTGTACGTTTATCGAGCAGCAAACTTCCCGCGCGCGGTTTTCGGTCATCCAATTTGGTGCCACCCAAAGAAAGCCACAGCTGATTGCTGTTGATATTAGGGGCTTCGCTGGCTTGTTGCGGCGTCATACCGAACTCGACCGTGTTTAGAAAGAACTGAAGGAGGTTTTGGTCTTGTGTGTCGCCACCTTGCACCGCAAAAGAAAGATACGGTTTTCCATCTTTTAGCGCTAAGGATGGAGTAAGCGTTACACGTGGCCTTTTACCTGGAGCGACTACATTAAACGGATTGATCAAGGAGTCGAGCACAAAGCTTTGCAAGCGTTGACTCATGCCTATTCCCGTATTTCCTGCTATACAGGCCGGTAACCAGCCTCCACTTGGTGTAATCGAAACAACCCAGCCTTCTGCATCCGCTGCCTCCACACTTGTCGTACCACGCAGTAGCCGATCCATATAAACGCTATCTGGTGCCGCTGATGCCCAACGAACTGTATCTCGCATGGACTGCAGGGATGGTACAAAACTCACATCGTGTTTGGGTACAAAATCCTTCTTTGATTCGGTATTCGGCATGAATTGTTTGCTCCGTTGCTGAAGCAGGCTGGTAAAAGGATTCTGCTTACCTTCATAAGGGTATGGATCACCGGGAAGTACCTGTGGATTATTATGCTGTGGGTCAATAGTGGCCGCCCGCGCCTTGGCATAGGAATCGCTTAGCAGGCCGCGAATAGGTGCTTTAGGTTTGAAATAGGGATCACCATAATAGAAATCCCGGTCAGCAAAGGCCAGATTCATGACTTGATAAAGCGTATGGATATAGGGTGCTGAATTATACCCCATGGCCTTTAGATCAAAATTTTTCAGCAGTTGCAAACTCTGCAACATAGCCGGCCCCTGGGTCCATTCCTGTAATTTATAGACATCAATGCCCTTATAATTGACCTCTAAAGGCTCTTCTTCAATAGGCTTCCAGTTTGCAAGGTCTTCTTTGGTGATTAAGCCCCCCTGCTCCTTGCTCCCCCGGACAAATTCATCGGCTATATCGCCTTTATAGAAGCGGTCATAGGCGGCCATAATCGCTGCTTTTCGATCCTTGCCTGCCGCAATAGCCTTTTTTTCAGCTTCAACAAGCTTGGTTAGTGTCCGGAGCAGATCCTGTTGCACAAAGAGCTCCCCTGCTTCGGGCGCTTCCCGTTCCTGACCTTGATGGACGAGGAAGACTTTTTTGCTGTATGGCCATTCTTTGATGCGCGCTTTACCACGTTCAATACTGTTGGCTGTCTGCGCATCAATGGGGTAGCCCGCGGCCATTTCTAGTGCTGGTGCCAGCACTTCGGCCAAACTTTTCGTTCCATATTGCGCCAGCATATAACATAAGCCACCGGGGGTACCTGGGGTAACGGCGGCAAGGGGACCGTATTCGGGCGGGAACTCATAACCTTTTGATCGAAAGAAATCAACTGTAGCTCCAGTCGGAGCGACCCCTAAGGCATTGATGCCAATCACCTTTTTTAATTTGGGGTGATAGATCAACGCCTGCGTCTCACCACCCCAGCTGAGTACATCCCACATGGTGCAGGTGGCAGCAAGCATCGCACAGGCAGCATCTACCGCATTGCCTCCTTGATGGAATAGCCGTGCACCGGCAGTGGCCGCCAACGGCTTTCCGGTAATCGCCATCCAATGCTTACCATGCAATGGGGGTTTCTCAGTGCGTTGTGTCTGTCCCTGAACCTGTGCAAGGTTGGCCAGGACTACTACAAAGGCCGTCAATAGTGTATTTGTATATCTTCTTTTCATCCGTTTCATTATTTAGCTGTTGATTTTCCTATCACAAGACATGCATTGGCCCAGTGTCCGACTGTTTGGTTCCTTTGTATTGTAACATAGGGCTACCGGATCAGGTTAGCGCAATACAGTATTTGCACGATTTATCAATGACAAGATAGGAAATTTTTAAAAACCAAAAACAAAAAGCCCATACCAACCGAAGTTGATATGGGCTCTCTTTACGGCCTTTTTGACTATGGACCTACCAATAAACTGAATACAAAGCTGTTACCAATAAGGCAACAATCAATGTTCCGATCAAAAATGCTTTATGTGGTTTAAACATTGTCGTGTCCACTTCCAAACCGGAAGGCACTACACCACGCTTGTTGTCAATCAAACTGATAATGATCATACCGACAATACAAATGGCAAAGACAAAGCCCATGCGGTCCAAAAACGGAATTTCGTAAACTCCAGTTGTCGGATTTGGAATTGAAAACCCCGTCGAAGCCAAGAAAGAAAGATCTGCCCAATCCGGTAATTTTTTGAAAATAATGGATAAGATAAATCCGCCGATCGTCGCAAATAAGGCTGCATTTGAGGTCGTCTTTTTCCAGAAGAATCCTAAGATAAACATGGCAAAGATACCTGGTGACACAAATCCCGTGTACTCTTGGATATATTGAAATCCACCCTTCTTGTCGATACCCAAATGTGGCGCGATGATCACGGCCAGAATCATGGCAACAACAACAGTTAGTTTACCAATATTGACCAATTTCTTGTCAGTAGCCTCTGTATTGAATACTTTCTTATAAATATCCAGCGAAAAGATTGTGGCGATGCTATTTGCCTTGCCCGCCAATGAAGCAACTACCGCAGCAGTCAGTGCTGCAAACGAAAGTCCTTTCAGACCTGACGGCAATAGATTCAATAAAACAGGATAAGCATGATCGGGGTTTACCTCGCCATGTTGCATCATTTCATTTTGGAATAATCCATCTTTCCACATCACATAAGCGGCAATACCCGGCAATACCACAATAATCGGCATCAGCAATTTCAAGAATGCAGCAAACAAAATTCCGTTACGAGCAGTCTTTAGATCAGCGCCTAATGCACGCTGTGTGATATACTGATTACAGCCCCAATAGTTCAGATTTACAATCCACATACCACCGATCAGAACCGTAAGTCCCGGTAAATCCAGGTAGTTCTCGTTTTTACGATCCAGGATCATATGGAAGTGGTCAGAAGCTTTCTCCGTCATCAGGTGATAGCCCTGTAATATACCCGAACCACCGTAATGTTCTGATACCAGATTCAATGCCAAATAGGTTGTTGCCAAACCACCCAACACCAAAAAGAATACTTGAATAATATCCGTATACCCAATCACCTTCATACCGCCCAAGGTAATGATAACGGCAAAAATAGCAATAGCATACATACATGCTTCCAGACTAATACCCGAGATACTGCTGACGGCAATGGCTCCCAAATAAAGGATAGAAGTCAGGTTGACCACAACGTATAACAGTAACCAAAAAACGGCCATAATCATGGCGACAGTACCATTATATCGCTTATGCAAGAATTGGGGCATGGTAAAGATCTTGTTTTTGAGGTAGACCGGTATAAAAAACACCGCAACCACAATCAAGGTAATCGCTGCCATCCATTCGTAAGTCGCAATCGCTAGTCCCATCTTGAAGCCCGAGCCACTCATACCAATAAATTGCTCCGCAGAAATATTGGATGCAATCAGGGAGGCTCCAATGGCCCACCAAGTCAGGGATCCTTCAGCAAGGAAATAATCCTTCGAGCCTACAGATTCAGACTTCTTACGATAATACACCCATAATCCATAGCCTGCAACAATGACAAAGTATATCAGGAAAACGATGTAATCTTTTGTACTTAAATAATTATTCATGTGTTGGTAATTGGTTTAATTTGATCGCCTAATATAGAAATATTTTGAATAACTATATATATCTATTGATCAAATTTTCTAAATACTCCTGTCTACCACTAATCGTTTGCGGTTCACCTAACTCAACTGCTAAATCCCTTAAGCGTTCTAAGGTCAAGGTTCCTTGCTCAAAAGAAGCCCCATTGCCACTGTCGAAGGAAGCATAACGATCGGCCCGTATTTTGCGGTATTCAGAGTCTTCCAAGATGCGTTCGGCGGTAAGCAAAGCCCTTGCGAAAAGATCCATTCCACCAATATGTGCATAGAATAAATCTGCAGGGTCAGTTGAATTGCGGCGTATTTTGGCATCAAAATTAACACCTCCACCCTGGAAGCCGCCACCTTCTAAAATGATCAGCAAGGATTCAGTCAATTCATTGATATCATTCGGAAATTGATCGGTATCCCAGCCATTTTGATAATCACCTCGGTTGGCGTCAATGGAGCCTAATTTTCCAGCATCAATCGCGACCTGCAGCTCGTGCTGGAAGGTATGTCCTGCTAAGGTAGCATGGTTTACTTCAAGATTGAGTTTGAAATCGTCCAAAAGATCATATTGTCTTAAGAAACCCAACACCGTGGCCGCATCGTAATCATATTGGTGTTTGGTCGGTTCACATGGCTTTGGTTCGATAAAGAATGTGCCTTTGAAGCCATTTTTACGCGCATAATCCTTCGCTAGGTGTAAAAACTTGGCAAGATGCTCCTGTTCACGTTTCATATTGGTATTGAGCAGGCTCATATAACCTTCTCTTCCACCCCAGAACACATAGTTTTCACCACCAAGGGCAATTGTTGCATCCAATGCAGCTTTTACCTGTGCAGCACCATGCGTCAATACCTGAAAATCTGGGTTGGTTGCCGCTCCATTCATGTAGCGCTTATGGCTAAAAAGATTGGCTGTACCCCAAAGCAGTTTGATACCACTCGCTTGCTGTTTCTCTTTGGCGTAATCCACGATTGTTGCCAATCTTTTTTCATTTTCCAGCACATTGTCGGTATAATCTACCAAGTCCACATCATGAAAACAGTAGTATGGAATATTCATTTTGCTGATAAATTCAAAAGCGGCATCCATTTTGTCCTTTGCACGTGTAATCGCATCTGTGCTCTCATCCCAAGGGAATTTGTGCGTAGCACCGCCGAACGGATCCGAACCATCACCATTGAACGAGTGCCAATAGGAACAGGCAAACTTAAAATACTCCTCCATCGTTTTACCCGCAACGATTTGTTTCGGATTGTAATAACGGAAAGCAAATGGATTTTTACTTTCTTTTCCTTCAAATTCGATCTGCCCGATCCCTTTGAAAAACTCTTTTTGTCCTTTAATAATATTCATTTTTATTTGGTATTGATTTTAATTTTTAATATTTCCTTCCATTGTTGATAATTTTCTTCGTATTGTTCCACATATTGGGGCTCCACGGTATACACAGGTTTCAGGGACTTAAAAGCTTCCGTGAAATTCGCATAATAGCCACTACCGATTCCTGCTCCCATGGCTGCCCCAACACTGCCGTCATGATCATATACCTCTACAGGAACGTTGGTCGCTCCTACGAATGCGTCGCGGAATACCGGACTTAAAAATAAATTGGCATTGCCGGCACGGATCATCTGTGGATACAGGCCATTCTCACGCATAATATCCAAGCCATAGCGAAAGGCAAAGGCAATCCCTTCCTGAATAGCCCGTAAGATATCGGATGTTTCATGTCTATTCAGGTCAATGGATGAGATCGAAGCTCCTACCAGTTGGTTATTCAACATGCGTTCGGCGCCATTACCAAAGGGAATAACCTGCAAGCCTTTACTTCCAATCGGCGAAGTAGCGGCCATGGCATTGATCTGATCATAGGATAAATCTTTTCCCAAAAGTTTCCTGCCCCAGCTGTTCATAATCCCAGTGCCATTGATACAAAGCAACACGCCGGTCCGAATCTCATCATTCCGATAGTTGACATGGGCAAATGTATTGACTCGGGATTCCCGATCGGCAATCAGCTGATCGCTCACACCGTATATGACACCGGAAGTGCCCGCTGTGGCTGCTACTTCACCGGGCTGTAATACATTCAATGAAAGCGCATTATTGGGTTGATCTCCGGCCTTATAGTTGATGGTCACTGTGGATGAAAGCCCCAGTTCTTCGGCCACTGCTTTCTTGATTTGACCATGCTCGGCAAAAACAGGTAATATTGACGGAATCAGCTTGGGATCAAAACCGTAATAGTCCATCAGCGTAGTTGACAGCTCATTTTGTTGAAAATCCCAAAACACACCTTCCGATAATGCAGAAATGGATGTACTGATCGTCCCCGAAAGTTTCATGGCAATAAAATCGCCCGGAAGCATGATCTTATCAATTCGCTGATAGATTTCGGGCTCATTCGCCTTAACCCAAGCCAGCTTGGAAGCGGTGAAATTACCCGGAGAATTGAGATGGTGCTTCAGATTGAATTCTTTTCCGATCTCTTCAAACGCTTTATTACCCAAGGTAACAGCCCTGCTGTCACACCAGATAATTGCATTGCGCAATACCTGCTGATTTTTGTCGACGACAACAAGTCCATGCATTTGATAGGCTATACCTATCGCCGTAATTTGTTTCGGATCGTACAGTCCCGTGGCATTTGCCTTGGATAATGCCTGCTTGAAATAGGCCCACCAATCCAGGGGATCCTGTTCCGCCCAATTGGGTTGTGGCGAATTAATCGCAGCTTCAACAGCAGGATACTGCGCCGAACAGACTTTTCGTTGTGAGGATGCTTCGACAATCGAAACTTTGACCGAAGAAGTACCAACATCTATACCTAAAAAATACATCTGATTTTTTTAAACTGGTTATTTAAAACAATAAGCGGAAACAACATTGCAACCGGTTGCATAAAAGTAGGATATGTTTCTGAATTTTCCAAAATATTCAATAAAATTATTTACTTTGGGGCGTGAATAAAAAAACAACGATTTATGATATTGCACGAGCGCTTGGAATCACGGTTTCAACGGTGTCCCGTGCTTTGAATAATGTACCTACGATCAGTGATGCTACACGGCAGCTGGTCCTGGCGAAGGCGAAAGAGCTCAATTACAGTGTTAATAAAATTGCTTCTTCACTCTCTTCGGGCAAGTCCAATACCATTGGTGTTATCGTCCCTACGATGCAAATCCATTTTTTTGCAGAAGCTGTTCACAGTATTGAAAAAGAATTAAAGAAACATAATTATAGCCTGCTGCTCTATCAGTCGAACGAATCCTATATGGATGAAGTAAATGGCGTAAAGACCTTATTGGAGGCACAGGTTGACGGAATCATCGCTTCCCTTTCTCTGGAAACCCAACAAATTGAACATTTTCAAGAAGTTATCAAACAAGGCAAGCGCTTGATTATCTTTGACCGTACACACAAGGATATTGCGGCTCCTGTCGTCAAGCTGAATGACTTTGAAGCAGGCTATCTCGCAACCAGGCATCTGATCGAGCAAGGTTATAAAAAAATTGGATTTGTCACCACCAACAAAGAAATTGCTATTTTTCAGGATCGTTTTAGTGGTTTTGAAGCGGCTTTGAAAGAAGCCCGTCTCCCTCAGCTGGATGAGCTCATTGTCCGGGGTGAGCTTTCTATTGAAGCGGGAGTAAAAGGAACTCAGCAGATCTTGCAATCTTCCATTAAGCCGGATGCCATTATTGGTGGAGACGACTTTACTGCTGTGGGCATAATTCAAGCACTTAAAGCCGCCAACATCGATATCCCCGAAACGGGTGTGATTGGTTTTGCGAATCAGACTTTCTCTTCGTTTATTACACCGACCTTGTCCAGTATCGATCAACAGGCAAATAAAATGGGTGAAGAATGTGCCAAACTCTTTCTAAAAATGGTCAAACAAAAGGATCCCTATGCGGATATTCAGCAGGTTGTGCTTGATCCGATCCTGATAAAAAGAAAATCTACCGGCGGAATAGACAAATAATTAATACCTTTGCCGAAATTTAAAATAAATGCAAGCCCGGCAGAAGTTTAGAATTCTAAGTATTTGCTTATTATTTGTTGTCCAAGTCCTCTTTTTAGTGGCCATTTTCGTTGAAAACACGAACTCATATATTATCCTGTCTTTCATTGGGTTGCTCTCTTTATTCATGTTGTACAGCTACTTTAGGTCACCTCTACATCATCACATCCATGAATATGAATCAATCAAAATTGCAGTATGGGTACCGATAGGGGCTATCGCCTCATATTACTTTAACCAAATTTTTGGTCTTGGCCCTGTCCTGGGCGCCGCACTGACGGGAACATTAGCATCGTTTATCCCGAATATCAACAAAGGCTCCAGCTATCTCGCTCATCTTCCCGCGGCCATCTATTGTGGCGCTTTTGTAGGCATGTCCAATTCACAAGTTGCACATGGCTTTTCTTTTATTCTGACCGCAAGCGTGTTCACAGCAGTCTTTCTGGTCATTTCAAAAAGTCTACTCAATGGGGTCGGTGGCAAACTCGGCACATTGGCTTTTTTAGGTGTTTCACTAACCTATTTATTGCTCTATCTTTTCAAATAACATGGAAACATTCATTTTATACCTTGTCGGAATTATTGGAAGTACAGCGACATACTATATCAATACCCGATACAAACAGGGGGCTGTGCGATCCTCTGCCCTATTGACGTTGATCGTATCTGGTTTCTTATACTTCTTTCCACAGCTATTGTCCAGGTATCTAACACAATATATTCCGGCCGTATTTATCGGAGCATCCTTTATCGGTATGGTTTCCAAAACACAGCTCTCTACTTATTTTGGCCTCGGCTTAGCGGGTGTGATCTTCACGACCATCTTACTCAATACTAGCAAGTTTTTCAATGGCTATGGCGGTGCATTGGGAACATCGGCCTGTATATCGCTGCTCGTGGTATTGAGTATCCCCTATTTTAAATCACCCAGAAAAATGACGGTCGGTTTTCTACAATTACGCAAAACAATCTTAAAAAAAGGGCGCAGGAGAATGAGAAGAGGCACTGATTTATCGAAATAAGACTTAGATTTGTCAAAATAATATAGGTAGATTTACTGTATCAATGCGAACGGAATTATGCAATAATACCATCGAATTTAACGCAAATAGACCTATTGCAATTATGTAACAGAATTTAATGTAATTATAGGGCTGAATTTACTGCAATAACTAGTATAACCACATGAAACCATTCTTTTTTTTCTTCCTCATTCAGATCTTTCTGACCGAAACTTTATCCGCACAAAAAAATACGATTCAGCTGTTGAATCAAGAACGGAACAGCAGCTATCGTGGATTGAGCGTCGTCGATGATCAAACAATCTGGGTCAGTGGAAGCAATGGCACAGTCGGCCTGAGCACCGATGCCGGAAAAAACTGGCAATGGGTGAACCCCATTGGTTATGAAAAGATCGACTTTAGGGATGTTCAGGCCTTCGATGAAAATGAGGCGCTCATTATCTCTGCTGGTTCCCCGGCTTTAATACTTCGCACGACTGACGCGGGCAGAAGCTGGAAAGAGGTTCTGAAAGATACTCGTCCCGAAATATTCTACGATGGATTCACCTTCACTCCCAAAGGTATTGGAATCGCATTTGGTGATGCTATCAATAGAAAGATGCCTCTATTGAAGACGATAGATTTTGGACAGACCTGGAAGGATATATCCGTCAACCTAACATATACCATTGCGGATGGCGAGGCTGGTTTTGCAGCCAGCGGTACCTCTATCTTTAGTCTGCCGACGGGGGATTTCTGGATCGCAACAGGCGGAACGGTGTCAAATATTTACAGCAGCAGCGATCAAGGCGAGACCTGGCAGCGTTACAGCTGCCCAATCGTTCAGGGACAAAATACTACCGGGCCTTTTTCCATTGCATTTCGTTCGCCAAAAAACGGCATCGTCGTCGGTGGAGATTACCGGAATGACAGAAACAGCGAAAAAGCCTGTTTTCTGACCCATGATGGTGGCAAAACCTGGCAGGCATCAAGTCAGCCCATATCGGGCTTTAAGTCAGCAGTGATTTATCTTTCAAGCAAACAGCTGATCTGCACCGGAACCTCTGGAACTGACCTGTCAGATGATCAGGGAAAAACATGGCATAACATTTCCCCAGAAAGCTACAATGCGGTACAAAAAGCAAAAAAAGGGAAAGCTGTTTTTCTGGCCGGGGATAAAGGAAAAATAGCAAGGTTGGTCCAATAGGTCAACCTTGCTATTTTTTGAGCTTCCTGGCTTTTGGTACCGGATGTGAGGGACCTGAAGTCTTTTTTCCGGTTAATCAGCTTATCTGCGTGACAGCCGCGACTCTTCCAGATCTAAAGAATATTCCAGTTCTTTGATTACATCGCTATCATATTCTTTGCTCTCTTTCATCTTCGCTAATCCATCGCGACGCAAAGCAAGAATTTCCAGCATAATTTTGTTATATAATCCCCGTACAGCTGAGAGTTGCGCCCGGGTATCCTCTTCCTTAGCACGTTCGGAAGCATTCACACTACGGATGAGCTGCTCTTTCACCCGTGCTATCGTTTCAGACTCCATCATTTCCTTGGCATAATGCTTGTCGAGATAAGCAATACAATCCTTGCCGAGCCTGACACGGATCTCGTCAATCTGTTCTTCGACTGACACCTGCTCATCAACTTCATCAATTTTTATTAATTTAATCAACAGGGGCAATGTAAGCCCTTGAAAGACCAAGGTGACCAAGATCACCACAAAAGTGATAAACAAAATAAGGTTACGATGCGGAAAAGCTGTACCGTCATATAAGGTCAGGGGAATGGCCAGGGCTGAGGCAAGCGAAACAACGCCCCGCATACCGGCCCAACCTACGACCAAAGGCAGCTTCCATCCAGGACCTTTTTCTTTGGTCCGGACACGTTTGAACAATAAGCGTGGCACAAAGGCAGAAAGATAGACCGCTACCAAACGTAGTACAATGACAATAACGCAGATCGCTAGGGAATAATCGATGGCTTCTTCCATGGAATATTCACCCAGGCCATTAATGATGACGGGAAGTTCGAGCCCGATTAGGATAAAAACAAAGCCATTTAACAGAAAGCCCACGGTTGCCCATACCTCCTTGGTTTGAATACGAGTATGATAATTTAAGTAGTCACCTGCCCGGAAGGAAAGGAATAAGCCGCCACTGACAACTGCCAGAACTCCTGACCACTCAAAATGCTCGGCGACGATATACATCAAGTATGGGGCAATCAAGGTGATGGGCGTTGATATGCTGGAGGACTTGGCTACGTAACGCAAAAAGAAGTATAAGATATGGCCAATGACAAGTCCAACAACAACACCCATGACGGACAGGACAAGAAATTGCGTTGTTGCTGTTCCCATTGCAAATTGGCCCGTTAGAATAGCGATAGACGCAAACCGAAAGACCGTCAAAGAGGCCGCATCATTAACCAGGCTCTCTCCTTCCAGGATCGCAATGCCGCGTTTAGGTATACTCACTCCCTTTAACACCGAACTTGCAGCGACAGCATCTGGTGGAGAAATTATACCGCCCAGCAAAAAGCCCAGCGCTAAGGTAAACCCCGGAATAATACTTACGGAAAAATAGGCAATCGCCAAGGAAGTGAAAAAGACGAGGCCGAATCCCATAATAAAAATAGACCGGCGCCATTTCAAAAAATTCCCCCAATTGGTATACCAGGCTGCTTCAAAGAGTAATGGCGGTAAAAATACCAAAAAAACAATATCAGGATCTATACTGATTACCGGTGCTCCAGGAATGAGGGAAATACCCAACCCACCAATAACCAATAAGATGGGATAAGATATCTTTAACCGTTGGCTGAGTACAAATAACATCGCCATAAAGAAAAACAGCACCATGACCAGCAGTAGGTTATTATGTATCTTTTGTCCCAGCTTTCCATCTACGGCAGATTTAACATCCTGATAAGGTGCAAGCAGCGATAGGCTATACTGCCTGATCTTCCAATCATCAGCAATCTTGCTCATGACACCAGTGCCGCGAAAGAATTTGGTATTGATGTTAAAGGTTTCATCAAACCAGGCAATCGTACTATCGGCGTTAAAACGGATATCCCTATGCTGATAAGTATAGTTCCATCCGTATTTAGGATTAAAATACCGTTCTGAGAAAGCGTCGCTATGGTTTTTATCCCAACGTTCTTGCCGGTCTGTGCCCAATATCACTGCATCCGCTGCCAGCGAGTTGACAAAAGGACCAAACTTAACTTCACCAGAAGATTTATGCCAGGCATCCAAAGTCGCATTGATCGTATCTACCGGCCCCTGCGCCTTTAAAGGAACTGTAAATAACACCAGACAAAAAAAACAACAAACTGTAATAAACGTCTTTTTAATCATAAATTATGATACATATTTTTAATTTGTGGAGATATTGCTCCATGTAGATCATAAAACAAAAAGCTGCAAATGCAGCTTTTTGTTTTATTTAATTATTTCTTCGATCTCGCGAATAATCTTTTGTGCAATCTGTTCAGCTGCTTCAGGTGTTGGCCCTTCGGAGTAGATCCGAATGATTGGCTCGGTATTGGATTTACGTAAATGCACCCATTCATTTTCAAAGTCTATTTTCAGGCCATCAATTATACTGTGCTCTTCGTTTTGATATTTCTCTTCCATTTTAGCTAATAGATGATCAATATCCAACTCTGGTGTCAACGTGATCTTATTTTTGGACATGAAATATTGTGGTAGTGAAGCGCGGTACTCCGAAGCTTTCTTGCCCAATTTAGCCAAGTGCGTCAAGAAAATAGCCACACCTACCAAAGCGTCGCGGCCATAATGCGATGCGGGATAAATGACACCACCATTGCCTTCACCACCAATTACCGCATCCACTTCCTTCATTTTAGTAACCACATTGACTTCACCAACGGCTGCAGCATAATATTCGCCGCCATGCGCTTTGGTCACATCACGCAAGGCACGTGTAGAAGATAAATTGGAAACAGTATTACCTTTTTTATGCTGTAAGAGATAATCCGCAACCGCCACCAGTGTATATTCCTCACCAAATAGCTCACCGTCTTCCATCATAAATACCAAACGATCCACATCTGGATCGACAGCAATGCCTAAATCAGCTTTATTTTCGATTACAGCAGCAGATAAATCGGTCAAATGTTCTTTTAACGGCTCCGGGTTATGTGGAAAATTACCATTGGGCTCGCAATGAATTTTATAGATTGTCTGTACACCAAGCGCATCTAACAATGCGGGGATAAATGTTCCACCAGTACTATTTACCGCATCCAAAGCTACTTTGAAGTTGGCTGCTTTGATTGCCTCTTTATCGACGTATTCCAAGGCTAATACAGCATCTATATGTTTTTGTAAGTAGGAATAGTCTTTGTGTACTGAACCAAGTTCTTCTACTGCTGAAAAATCAAAATCCAGGGATTCTCCGAGGGCCAATACTTCCTGACCTTCCGCATCCGATATAAATTCACCCTTGGCATTTAACAGTTTAAGTGCATTCCATTGCCCTGGATTATGCGAAGCTGTCAGAATAATACCGCCAGCGGCTTGTTCCAAGGGAACAGCAATCTCGACAGTAGGTGTTGTCGACAATCCCAAATCAATCACATCGACACCGATACTTTGTAGTGTTCCGATAACCAGATTGCTGACCATTTCGCCAGAAATACGGGCATCTCTTCCGACCACAATTTTCTTGATTCCACTTTGCTTGACAATGATTGTTCCATACGCAGCTGTAAATTTAACAATATCGATTGGCGTAAGCCCTTCTCCTGCACGACCGCCTATCGTACCACGTATTCCTGAGATTGATTTAATTAAAGTCATTTCCTTTGAATTGATTAACGTGTAAATTTAGCATTATGGCAATAAAATATCGAATTAAAATTATAATTATTGAATATTTAATGTATCTTTGTTGCAACAAAGTTGTTTTTAAAAGAAACAATCGTTTGCAATGAAATTATTTTTACTTTTGAAAAGCGAGTTTTTAAAAGTTTGGGAATTTCATTGTAATCAACAACATTTATGATTCAACAATTAGTACACATCGATCAAGAGATTTTTCTTGCCATCAACCAGGGCTTAAGTAACCCCGTATTCGATTGGCTGTTGCCTATATTGCGTAATCCATACACCTGGGCTCCCTTATATCTTTTCCTGATCATTTTTTTCATCAAAACGTATGGAAAAACGGGTATACTGATTGTAGCAATGACCTTGATTACTTTTGGTATATCCGACGGTATTTCATCTCATTTGATCAAAAAGACAGTTAAGAGAATTAGGCCCTGCAATGATGTGGAGTTTAAGGAGAATGTCAATATCCGGGTACGTTGCGGCTCGGGGTTTAGCTTTACCTCCTCACACGCTGCCAATCATTTCTCCTTGGCTTTCTTCTGGATCGTACTTTTCCGCAGAAGATGGAAATACGTCCTTTGGCTCTGTATTGCCTGGGCATTCCTAATTTCGGTCTCGCAAATCTATGTTGGTGTTCACTACCCTTTTGACATACTCTGTGGCTCAGCGCTGGGCATCCTGGTCGGACTGGCTACAGGCTATTTGTTTAAGCGGTTCGTACCAAGCTTTTTTAAAACTGAACAAGTATAATGAATTCAATTTTATTGATTTTAATTTTATTCATACCTGCATTTGCAAGTGGAATCGCTGTTTTTTTCGTACAGAAAAAAGGAACAAATTTTTTAAAATTGATCCTTTCTTTTAGTGGAGCTTATTTATTCTCCATTACGGTATTGCATTTAATTCCACATGTTTATCAGTCGACGAATACTTCACCCGAGATATTGGGCATCTATGTACTCGCTGGCTTTTTGTTCCAGTTATTCCTGGAACAATTTTCTCAGGGCATTGAACATGGACATATCCATACCGAAAACGAGCATGGCCATCACAGTCATAGTTTTCCAATCGGTATTATGTTTAGCCTATGCCTCCATGCCTTTTTGGAGGGAATGCCGCTAGCAGCAACACATCAAACCGAACTCGCATTGGGTATTTCAATCCATCATATCCCGGCAGCATTTGCTTTAGGCAGTATCCTGATTAGCACACACCTGAAAAAAAATACGATTATCATCACACTTGCCTTATTTGCAGCGATGACGCCATTTGGATTTCTATTGAGTAAAGCCATTAGCGCTGGTGAAGTGGGTAATATACAGCAGTATTTTGATAAGATTATGGCTGTGGTTATCGGTATATTTCTACATATATCCACCACCATATTGTTTGAGTCCGGATCTATCGATCATCATAAATTCAACAAAAAGAAAATGATTGCAGTGATTACCGGAGTGGCAATTGCCTTGGCAAGTTTTGCATTCGCTGGTGAACACGATCATGCGCATGGTCATGGTGAAGGAGACCATCAAGAGCTGCATGATCATGAACATCATGACCATGCACACTAGTTAGCCTCTGAGTTTGTCCAATAACGCACTGAGCTGTATGGCTTCATCTGCTGTGATTCTATCGAATAAGATATCCGTCATCAACATCGGTTCCTCTAGATTTTCAAGTATCTTCAAGCCTTTATCTGTGATAACCAGATCAACAGCACGTTTATCACCATCAGATTGACAGCGGGACACAAGTCCTTTGGTAACCATTCGATCCATCATCCGGGAGATATCGGGCGTTGTGCTCAACATTCTGGATTTAATCAGGTTGTTGGTTGCCGGTTTCGGGTATTGGCCCCGTAGGATACGCAATACATTAAATTGTTTTAAAGTGATCCCCTCTGCGGCTGCCCTTTGTTCAAGTTCATTATTTAACCAATTGTACGTGTATAGGATGTTCACTGTACAACGATGCCATTCATTACTGAATTTACTTGCTTTGATTTCGTCCTCGATTTTCATTTTGGTTGATAATTAATCCCTTTTTAATCGTAAAGATAGCTGATTTTTGCGCTAAATACATAACTATGACATTAGAATCATTCTAAATGACAGAAAATCTGTATATTTGAAGGATATTAAAAAATAGGTAGATGCGTAATAAAAGTAGCTTAGATAAGCTCAAAAAAGGGGAAAAAGCGGTGATTATTGATTTTGATTCGCACGATATTCCAGCCAAATTTTTCGAACTCGGCTTTGTGCCTGGTACAGAAGTAGAAGTGAAACATATCGCACCTTTAGATGGTCCTATATGTTTAAATATTATTGCTAATAACGCCTTGATTGCCATTCGCAAATCAGAAGCTAAAGTCATCCTTATCGATCAGAAATAATGAATAACCCGATTATTGCACTTTTGGGTAATCCAAATGTGGGTAAAACCTCTCTTTTTAACCGGATTACAAAATTAAATCAGAAAGTAGGAAACTATCCTGGCATCACCGTAGAAAAACGTGAAGGCCAAGTTAAAGCTAACAACAGAACCTATCGCATTATTGACCTCCCAGGGACTTACACCTTGTTTCCTAGCTCAATGGATGAAGAAGTCGTCTTCAATACCCTGGTCAACAAAGAAAATAGCTTTAGGCCGAATCTCGTCGTCGTCGTCGCCGAACCGACCAACCTAAAAAGGTCGATCATCTTATATCAGCAGGCACGCGAGCTTGGACTTCCGGCCATCTTTGTCATTAATATGATCGATGAGGCCAAAGAAAAAGGAATAAGCATAGATATCGCAAAGCTCGAACAGCTACTCAATACAAAAGTATACGAAACAAATGCGCGTACAGGACAGGGAATAGACCTGCTGATCAAAAATTTTGAAGCAGCACCGCCGATGTATATCAGTAAGTTTCAGTTGCCAACAATAGCCAATGAGGCCTTGGATGAAACCAAAAGGCTGTTTCCTTTAGATACAGAATACCATACTTGGCAGTATCTTGCTAAAGGTGAGGTTTCATTTTTATCCAAAGAAAAAAACCTTGCAATTCAGCAAATTCGTGACAAGTACCAGCTAAAAGCGGAGAAACTACAAAAAGAAGAGGCCATCCTTCGGAGCAAATCCTTAGATCATAGCTTATCCGAAATTTATACCAAGGACGATGCATTCAACAAAAATAAAACCAACGCAATTGACAGGATATTATTGCACCCAATCTTCGGTTACCTGATCTTCTTTGGCATCCTCTTCTTAATTTTCCAGGCAATTTATACCTGGTCAGGGCCAGCCATGGACTTTATTGATGGTCTTTTTGGTGATCTTGCGGCGTATACCCAAACGATTTTGCCAGCAGGTCCCCTGACAGATCTGTTGAGCAATGGTATTATCAAGGGTATCGGTGGTATCGTTATCTTTATTCCCCAGATTGTTATTCTGTATATTTTTATTTCCATTATGGAAGAAACTGGCTATATGAGCCGTGTGGTTTTCCTAATGGATCGTTGGCTCAGACCTTTTGGATTAAATGGAAAATCGGTCATTCCGCTGATCTCTGGTGTCGCCTGTGCAGTACCGGCGGTCATGTCCGCACGTAATATTGAAAATGCCAAGGAACGACTGGTCACGATACTGGTTACGCCATTCATGACTTGTTCCGCCCGACTCCCCATTTACATCGTATTGATCGGATTGGTTATCCCTGACACCAAATATGCCGGATTTCAATTGCAGGGTATGGTTTTATTTGTCATGTATCTCCTGGGGATATTTGCCGCATTGTTTTCAGCCATCCTGTTGACTAAAATTATTAAATCCAAACACAAGTCCTTCCTCATATTTGAGCTTCCAACATATAAGTCTCCGGACTGGAAAAATGTCGCTTTGAATGTATGGGAGAAAACGGCAAGTTTTGTGTTCGGCGCAGGTAAAATCATCTTAGCGATCTCGGTTATCCTTTGGGCACTGGGCAGCTTTGGTCCAAATGACAAATTCAGCAATGCAGAAGCATATGTGACCCAAAACAACCCTAACCTTTCGGCCGAAGATCTTGACCATGAGATATCTTCTTACCGCCTGGAGCATTCCTTCCTAGGCTATCTTGGCATGGCAATTGAACCTGTCGTAGAACCCCTGGGATACGACTGGAAAATGGGAATCGGTTTGATCTCCTCATTTGCGGCAAGGGAAGTTTTCGTAGGAACAATGGCCACCGTATATAGCCTTGGAGACGAAGTTGATATCGAAGATGAAGCTACGAAGACAACAGTATTAAGCAAAATGCGGAGCGAAATTAACCGTAACACGGGCTTACCGGCCTATAATTTTGCTTCAGGCATATCGCTGCTTTTATTCTATGCTTTTGCCATGCAATGTATGAGTACAATAGCAGCCGTAAAAAGAGAAACAGGTTCGTGGAAATGGACCTTAATTCAAGTTGGTTTTATGACAGGCCTGGCTTATTTCAGTGCCTTGATTGCGTATCAACTATTAAAATAAATTGACACGTTGTGCAAGTGCTATCGTCTGGACTTTCACAACCTTAAAAATTAAAGATCATGGATAATTTAACAGTACAATATCTCATCGTTGGAATTTTGGTGTTAGCGGCTGTATGGTATGTCGTTGGAAATGTCCGCAAATCGCTGAAAGGTAAATCAAGTTGCTCCAAGGGTTGTGGATGCAGCTGCGGAACAGTGGAAAAACCACAAAAAGCAAATTAATTTATCTTTTACTGTATCATTTACAAACAAAATTTCGTTCTCAGGTAGAGTGGCCAAAAATCACACTAGCTACGAACAAAAGAAACGCTATCATTCTCATGGTAGCGTTTTCCATTAAAAAGCATCTTTCAACAGAATAAATAAACTTCACCTCCCGATTTCAGCAAAAAGCAAAGCCGAAGGTGCATAAAATACCTAAGTGTTTTATTAACTTTATGCGCTTAGGTCAAAATACCATGATAACAAAAGCAATAATTTGTGGTACTTTGCAGCTAAACTGCTTTGTCTATCCGCGGTAAACAGGAGAGAACTAAAAAGCTAGTACCAACATAAATAAGTAACCGTATTAACCATACAAATGGAGAAACAGGATAACAAGGATTCGAAACAATTAAAAAGGGGACTTCAAAATAGACATATTCAGTTGATCGCTCTGGGCGGCGCCATAGGGACTGGACTATTCCTAGGAATCGGAAAAGCAGCGACTCTCGCGGGGCCAGCAGTAATACTTGGTTATGCCTTTGCAGGAATAATAGCTTTTTTCATTATGCGGCAATTGGGAGAAATGGTCGTTGAAGAACCAGTTTCGGGAAGCTTCAGTTACTTCGCCAATAAATATTGGGGGGCTTTTGCCGGTTATGCTTCCGGCTGGAACTACTGGGTGCTTTACATTTTAGTGAGCATGGCTGAGTTAACCGCTATCGGTGTATATGTCCAATTCTGGTGGCCGGAAATCCCATTATGGGGATCGAGTTTATTTTTCTTCTTTGCCATTAATGCGTTGAACCTTGCTTCTGTAAAAATTTATGGTGAGACCGAATTTTGGTTTTCGATCATTAAGGTTGTTGCCATTATCGCCATGATTGTATTTGGTGTCTACCTCTTGGTCAGTGGCACAGGTGGGGAGCAGGCAAGCCTTAGCAACCTGACATCTCATGGCGGCTTCTTTCCCAAAGGCTGGTTTAACCAGACGAGTGATGGAAGCTATGAAGGACTGCTATCGGCCATGGCACTGATCATGTTTTCCTTTGGTGGACTGGAATTGGTCGGTATTACCGCAGCAGAAGCTGAACACCCTGAAAAAAATATCCCAAAAGCCACCAATCAGGTGATCTATCGGATCCTAATCTTTTACGTCGGTGCGCTAATTATCCTATTTTCGCTTACACCGTGGACAAATATCACAGCCGATACCAGCCCCTTCGTTCTGGTATTTGACAAACTCAATGGTTTTGAGTTTACCCTATTCGGAAAAACATTCCAGTTCACAAAAATTATAGCCAACGCACTCAACCTGATTGTTCTTACTGCGGCGTTATCTGTCTATAACAGTAGTGTATATAGCAATAGCAGGATGCTCTTTGGACTCGCTGAGCAGGGTAACGCACCAAAGTTTTTATCCAAACTCAACAAAAACCACGCACCTATAAATGCTATTCTGGTTTCGGCAGTGTTTGCTGCAATCTGTGTTTTCATCAATTATGTCGCTCCAAAGAATGCTTTGGAGATCCTGATGTCGCTGGTCGTATCTTCGCTGATCATCAACTGGGTGATGATTTCAATCACACACTTATATTTCAGAAAAAACAAACTCAATGTACTTGTAAAAACGAAATTCCCCTCGTTTCTCTATCCATTGAGCAATTATATCTGTCTGATCTTTCTGATCGCTGTACTGGGCATTATGTGGGTAACAGGCATGAAATTGCCGGTTGAACTGATCCCTGTTTGGCTCCTATTATTATATGTGAGTTATGTATTAATCAAAAGAAAGAAATAGTAGTTTACTGAACCTTGATCTACCAATAAAAGAAGCCTTATTCATTGCATGAATAAGGCTTCTTTACTAAAATTTAATTCGAGTATTCCTTCTCGAGAATAGCAAATTCATAATTGTCGCTCCAACCATCTTTTAACGGTAAAATTTCCCGTCTGTGGGCTTCCTTGATCATACCGACTTTCTCCATTACTTTAGCGGAAGCGATATTTCCAACAGCACAACCGCCTTCAATTCTATGAAAATTAAGTTCCTTGAAACCAAATGTCAGGATTCGTTTTAATGCTTCTGTTGCATAACCTTTATTCCACATTGCCGGAAGAAGCTTAAACCATACTTCAGCATTCCGGTACTGCGGTTTAACAACACTGATATTTATTAGACCAACAAGTTCCTTTCCTTCAATAGTTTCTATATAAAAGGTATAATCCTTTCTAGCATCAGATTCATTAATTTGTGCTGACCAGGCAGCTACCATTTGCTCCGTATGTGCTATGCCATCTGGCAATCCACTCGGATTAAATAATGCTGTTTCAGGACACATTAATAGGGAATGAATCTTTTCCAAATCTATTTTCTTTACGGCTCTGAGGTTGAGCCGTGCCGTTCTAATTTCCATTTTTAAAATTACACAAATAGCCTAAATTTCGGTGGTCATTTGGCGATAATAATTAAAATAAGCCCAGTTGCTTGCCCGCATCGGGCAGACGGAATAAATCTTTCCGCAAGGAAGGCAAGGTGCCATTCCCCATATATTTTTTGACCGACAATTTAAACAGATGCTGCAGGCTCTCAGCCATATTGCCATCCCCTTTTATCCGTCTTCCGAAATCAGTGTCATTAATCTTTCCACCATGACAAGCCTCGATCCAATGCAATACCTTTTCAGCACGATCCGGATAATTCTGATAAAGCCAATCTTTAAAGATACCACCGATCTGTCCATTGAGCCGCACAATCGTATAAGAGGCCGTAATTGCTCCAGCGTCTGCTCCCGAACGAATCAAATCTGAAATCTCATCGCTATTGATTCCCGGAACGATGGGTGCCATCATTAGCATTACCGGTACACCTATCCCCGTCAATCCCTCGATCAGTTTTAACCGCGCTGACGCAGTAGCGGTCCTGGGCTCCATCTTCTGCCGTACCTCTTCACGTAGCGAATTAATGGTCACGGCAACGGATACCAGGTTTAATGCAGCAAGCTCGCGCAAGAGATCAAAATCCCGCCGCATCAATACATTCTTGCTGATAATGGAAACGGGATTCCTGTATTTAAGCATCAATTCTAAAAGCGAGCGTGTGATGCCCAATTTTCTCTCGATAGGTTGGTAGCAATCCGTATTGCCGGATAACATAATCAAATCAGGTTGATAGCTCGACTTCCGAAACTCATGCTCCAAGAGCTGCGCCGCATTATGCTTGACCAGGATTTTGCGTTCAAAATCCAGTCCTGCACTAAAGCCCCAGTATTCATGCGAATTGCGGGCATAGCAGTAAATACAACCGTGCTCGCAGCCCTGATAAGGATTAATAGACCTTTCAAAGCGCAGGTCCGGGCTATTGGATTTGGAGATAATGGACTTCGGATGCGTCGGAATAAATTGTGTTTTTTCGACACCAAGAAATTCCTCATCCAGCCCCTCAATATGTTCTTGTACGTATTGATTGGAAAAAAATTTGTTGTTGGGATTGATCTGTGCCCCTCTACCTTTAAAGTATGATTCTGATGGATCCATAAATCAAAATTACTAAAATAATTAGTAATTTTAGTAATAATATTTCATTCTATCTTCTCATTTGAATTAAGTACACAAAAGAGATTAAGCAACAAACAAATTCAAAAATTAACACACAAACTGATAACAGGTTTTAATAAAAATATTGATCCAGAAGTCTCCAAAAAAAGTTTTCTTCACTTCCGTATTGCTTCACGACACGATTCCAGACCACCTTATTAAATTGAATCTCGTTACCGAAACTATCCTTGTAAATCCACTTGTCAAATATATCTTTTTCAAGAGAAGCACTGTTATTATCACGCGTGTATTCCAGTCCGCCGCGCATATTTCGTTTAAGCTGCGTTCTGCTACCGTCAAACTCCTCTTTTACATCCATATTGCCGAATATATCCTTCCCTTCTTCTAATTTATAGCCTTTGTTGTCCTCAACAATTATCTTATCAAAAATGTCGATCTTGAAAGTAGCCTTATAATTTGAACGGCGCTGGTTTTCGCGTATTAACCTTTTCATCATCCTGATTTGAGACTCCTTATTCCCCTGCAAACCAGGCGCTATCTTATCAAGATATTTCTTCTCAAATTCCACTTTATTCTTATGGCTGTCCGAAAAAATAAGTTCATCAAAGATACTCTGCTCTAAACTAGCTGTATACTGTCCATCAGTAGATTTAAATTGGAGATTGCCAAAAATATCGGTATTTATATCTCCGCGCTGTGCGAATAAATAAGTTGATAATAATATTAAAGTTAGCGCAACTAGAATCTTTTTCATATAAACAGAGGCTTTACTTAGATAGACGATTGGAAGCGCATTTGGTTTATTCTATTTGTTACAAATAAAAAAAAGAAGACCACATTTTATTAAATGCCGAACAAAATTTCTATTTGCCTATCTATCTCGACAAAAGAGATAGATAAGCCTTTCTTCTCAATTCGATCGACCTAAATCCAGCAGGCATCATAGCCGCTCACAATCTCAGAAATTCTTAATGACAAAAAAATCCCTATACTGTAGCTACAGTATAGGGATTAGAATTCTTATGCTGAATTTCAGATCAGCTTTATTATTTCATCAAGAAACCACCGCCTAAGAGATCATTTCCTTCGTAGAATACAGCCGACTGTCCGGGCGCGATACCTTTTACATTATGCACAAAATCTATACGCACTTTATCGCCCTCTTGCGAGATAGTCGATAAGGCGCCTGAGTCTTTATAACGTACCTTTGAAATAGCTTCCATCGGTTGATCGAGTCCTGCATATTTGACAAAGTTTACATTACGAACGTACGCGTGTGACTTTTCAAGTTCATGCTCCTCACCCAATATGACCGTGTTACTTTCAGGAAGAATTTCGATCACAAACATCGGCTTACCCAAGGCTATGCCTAAACCTTTACGTTGACCGATGGTGAAATAAGGATAACCGATATGTTTACCCACAACTGTTCCATCTGAAAGAATAAAATTGCCAGGGCCGATCTGTTGATCCAATGTTGGTACCTTATGTCTTAGGAACGCACGGTAGTCGTTATCCGGTACAAAGCAGATTTCATAGCTTTCCGATTTATTGGCGAGCTCTTTCTGTCCCATATCCAAGGCCATCTGACGGATTTCCTTTTTCGTAAAGGATCCTAATGGGAACTGTGTACGCGCTAGGTTTTCCTGCGATACTCCCCAGAGGACGTAGGATTGATCCTTATTTTCATCCTTACCCTTTGATATCACATAACGGCCATTATCATGCATACGGATATTGGCATAGTGCCCTGTAGCGATAAATTCACAATCCAGTTTATCGGCACGCTTCATCAAAGCTTCCCATTTAATGTGGGTATTACAAAGAACACAAGGATTGGGTGTACGCCCAGCAATATATTCCTCTACAAAATTATCAATTACAAAGTCTCCAAACTCATCGCGTATATCTAATATATAATGAGGGAAACCATAGTTTACGGCTAATGTACGAGCGTCGTTGATACTGTCGAGGCTACAACATCCCGTCTCCTTAGATGAACCACCCGCGGACGCGTAATCCCAAGTCTTCATCGTGATACCTATGACCTCATATCCTTGTTCGTGGAGCATGACAGAAGCAACGGAGCTATCGACCCCTCCACTCATTGCAACTAAAACTCTTCCTCTTTTACTCATCGCTATTTATTGAAATGCAAAGATACAGCTTATTCCTTTTTCTCTATGTTAGTTTCTTGTAATTTTATCTCGATCAAAATCAACACTTTCGAAAAAAGAACGAAAATAATCCATATAAAAATTTTAGAATTCAAATTATCACACTATATTTGCATCGCAATAGGGGAACAAACCCATAGCAAAAAAGCGGTGCCATAGCTCAGCTGGTAGAGCAAAGGACTGAAAATCCTTGTGTCCCTGGTTCGAACCCAGGTGGCACCACGCTTCAATCTGACGATCACAGATTTAAATAAAAGGTCAACTGGTGCCATAGCTCAGCTGGTAGAGCAAAGGACTGAAAATCCTTGTGTCCCTGGTTCGAACCCAGGTGGCACCACAAAAAAAGCTTGTTCAAATGAACAAGCTTTTTTTGTTGCTACTCCGCGATAATCGAACGATCTAAATGAACATAACCGCCATCAACGTGGATCAATTGTCCTGTTGTATGGCTTGATTTGTCTGACAGCAAAAATACGGTGGTATTTGCAATTTCTTCTGCTGTTGTCATACGGTGTTCTAAAGGAATACGATCTGTGATCTTTTTCAAAGTTTCCGCTGGATTTGACAAAGTTTGTATCCAGGTATCGTATTGTGGCGTTGCGCATTCAGCAACAATAATCGCATTTACACGGATGGAATATGGCAATAGTTCTACAGCCCATTCACGTGTTAATGCATTACGTCCACCATTTGAAGCAGCATAAGCAGATGTATTCCCCTGTCCTGTTTCACCCGTTTTGGAAGAGATATTGACAATACTGCCTTTGGATGCTTTTAGAGCGTCCAACGCATGATGCGCCATCAGGTAATAATGGATGAGGTTTTTATGTAATGAGGCTACAAATTTTTCGTAATCACCCGAAGCTAGGCCCACCCCATCATTCTGTCCAGCATTGTTCACCAAACCATCTATACGACCATATACCTCCAGCGTTTTAAGCACTGCTTTTTTACAATCTTCAGGTTTAGACAATTCAGCCTCAATACACAAGGCATCAATCCCAAACTGTTTTACCTCTTCCCTGACTTTTTCATTATCGGCCTGTTTACGTCCAACAATAACAGGAATAGCCTGTTCTTTGGCCAAAGCATGCACGACAGCACGCCCTATTCCTTTGGCGCCGCCTGTAACAATAACAACTTTATCTTTTAAATGAAGATCCATATTACTTTTATTGAATTGTGTGTTTCATTGATGCGTAATTTGTCCGCATCAATAAACTCGTTTCACTGGTTATTATTTAAAGCCTATTTGGACAGCATATAGCTGGTTAGGCTCAATTTTTAACTGCTATTGAAAGCTTCAATATGCACACTTTCCCTTTCATGCATATTGAAGCTTTCAATTATAGGTTATATACACGAATGGCATTCTCCGCCCAAAAAGCTTTTTTTTCCTTTTCGGTAAAGTCGCCCAATTTATCCGCTACAATGGCGATACTTTCCTCATAAGAAGCTGCCAAAAGACATACTGGCCAATCCGATCCAAACATAATCCTTTCTTTTCCAAAACGCAGAAAAATATGGTCGACATACTGTTTGAAATCGTCCAATTTCCAGCCAGACCAATCCGCTTCTGTGGCCAATCCCGATACCTTACATACGACATTTGAAAAGCTAGCAAGTTTGTCAATAAATACTGCCCACTCATCAAATTCCTTTGATTTAATGGGAGGTTTGGCAATATGGTCCAGCACAAACTGAAGGTTTGGATTTTGCCTTACACATTCCAATGTGGCCTCATAGTGCCTTGGACGGATCAGTAAATCGTAGGTATAACCAAAGGCTGCCAATGCTTTCAAGCCATTCAATACAGCCGGTCGAATCAAAAAGTCTGGATCCAGTTCTGCTTCAACCACATGACGGAACCCTTTGATTACCGGCAATTCTTTATAGTGAGTCAACTGTTGTTCGATATCTTCGGCCTGCAAGTCAATCCAGCCAACAACACCTTTGATAAAAGAGTAGCTTTTGGACAGTTGCACCAAATAATTTGTTTCCGCGTCAGATTGATCGGCCTGAACAGCGACAGTACCTGCAATTCCATTCCGTTCTAGGACAAACTGAATATCCAGCGGGGTAAAATCTCGCTTAATGACATCCATCTCGTCGGTAATCCAACTGTCTCTAACCGGATCAAATTGCCAAAAATGCTGGTGGGTATCTATGCGCATAATAAAACCTAAAATAGTGGATAAAATTAACTTCTTGAATAAGCAACCACAGTCTGCCGCGATTCGCCAAGCCCCTCTGCCCCCAATTCGATCACATCACCTGCTTTTAAGTAAATAGGAGGATTGAATCCAAGTCCTACACCCGCAGGAGTTCCCGTCGAAATTACGTCACCTGGCAATAAGGTCATAAATCTTGAAACGTACGAAACCACATGTGCGATCGAAAAAATTAGATCTTTGGTATTTCCATCTTGATAGGTTTTTCCGTTCACTTTCAGCCAAATGCGTACATTGTTAATATCTTTGATCTCTTCTTTGGTCGCCATAAATGGGCCCATCGGTGCGAAAGTATCACAGCCTTTCCCTTTATCCCAGGTGCCACCGCGTTCCAATTGATACTCGCGCTCGGAAACATCATTGTGAAGTACATAACCAGCAACATAATCCAAGGCTTCATGCTCTTCTACATAAGAAGCCTTTTTACCAATGACAATACAGAACTCAACTTCCCAATCCGTTTTTACGGAGTCCTTAGGAATCATCACATTATCGTATGGCCCTACTAAAGAAGTCGTGGATTTCATAAAAATGATCGGTTCAGCAGGAATCGGTGCATTTGTTTCCTTAGCATGGTCCATATAATTCAATCCGATGCAGACAATTTTAGATGGGCGCGCAAAAGGTGCACCGATACGCTCGCCCTGTGGGACTTCAACCAGCTTATCGCTATTGGCCTTCACAAATTCATCCAACCGTGCTAAACCATCTTCCGCGAAAAATTGCTCATTGTAATCACCGCCAAATGCACTTACATCGTAATTTACACCGTCAATTTGAACACCGATTTTCTCTTTGCCGAAGGCTCCAAAACGTATTAATTTCATATTGTTATAGATTTGAGATATGAGATAGAGGTCTCGTATCTAACATTTAATTATTCAATTTAATAAAACCACCATCAATAGGATAATCGTTACCAGTAATAAAACCAGCATCGTCACTACAGAGGAAAAGCGCCAATTTAGCAATTTCTTCCGGTTGTGCCATACGACCTATCGGTTGGCTTGCAGAAAGCTTTTCAAACATTTCCTGCTCCTGTCCAGGGTAGTTCTTCGCAATAAAGCCATCCACAAAAGGAGTATGTACACGTGCTGGCGAAATACTGTTGCAACGGATACCAAAAGCCATGTAATCACGTGCTACCGACATAGACATCGCATAGATCGCACCTTTACTCATCGAATAAGCAAAACGATCCGTAATCCCCACCCAGGCAGCAATCGAAGCGAGATTCAGGATAGCACCTGAGCCTTGTGCTTTCATGATTGGCACAATTGCATATAACGCATTATAGGCACCCTTTACATTCACATTAAAAACACGTTCAAAGTCTTCGGATTTACAATTTTCTAAATTACCAACGTGGGCAATGCCAGCATTATTCACTAAAATATCAATTTTCCCGATATTTTGAGCTATTTCACGAATCTCTTGTTGATCGGTTACATTGCAACGACTGAATACAGCCTGCCCGCCCAGCGCCAAAATTTCTTCTACTACAGCATTTCCACCTTCCTCATTTAAATCCAATATATGGACTTTCGCTCCTTCTTGAGCAAATTGCACACTGATAGCACGTCCAATTCCACTACCTCCGCCTGTAATAACAGCAACTTTTTGTTCTAATTTTCCCATTGTTATTCTATTGTTAGTGTTAAAACTAGATCAGCCTCATCCGTAGATGCGGGCAAATCCAATCGTAAACTATGATCTTTATTACTAAATTTAACCTCCTTATTTCCGATAAATGTTTTCACTTTCTTAACTCGATAAGGGAGTTTTTCGATATACAATTCCTTTTTTTCAGCGCTAAGAATATGCAGGTATACCTGATTTCCTTTTCGCGTCAACGCATAGTCATCCGTAGGCGGTATTCCTCCTGCTTGGGTACCATAAATTGTCGCGCCATAAATGGCCAACCATTGTCCGAGATCTTTTAGCCGATCCTGCTGATAGTCCTGAATCTCGCCGTTCGGCATCGGCCCTACATTCAGTAAAAGATTTGAACCATGTCCCGCCGCCTTAACCAAATACGCCAATACTTCTTTGAACGATTTGCGCGTCCGATCTTTCAGTTCAAAACCCCAAGATCCAGCAATAGTACCACAAACCTCCTTAGGCAATTTGCCAACATCATGCGCGCTTGTTCCAAACCCAGTAGTGTTCTCTCCGGGCAGATCACGCTCAAACATTTGAAAATCCTCCCCTTCAAACGGTGCTAAATGATGATTGTTACCAACCAAACAGTGTGGTTGTAACTTGTGGATCAATTCGTAGATCTCTTTAAAATGCCAGTCTTCTTTGGGTTTGTCCCAATGACCATCAAACCAAATTCCATCAATTTGGCCATAACTCGTAAGCAGCTCGGTCAACTGATTCTTCATAAATTGCACATAATGATTCCAATCACCTTTTGTAGAATCACGTCCGGCAATGCCGCGGCCTGTTTTACCTGCAGGCAGGTAGTCGTTCCGATTCCAATCCAATAGCGAATAATAAAACATGACTTTTATTCCTTCTGCACGACAGGCTGTCACCAACTCTTTTACAATATCACGTTTGAATGGCGATTTCTTTACAATATTGTATTCCGAAGTTTGGCTATCCCACATGGCGAAACCATCGTGATGCCTAGTTGTGAAGGTGATGTATTTTGCTCCAGCCTGTTTAAATAGCTTTGCCCATTCGTTTGCATTAAAAGCGATGGGATTAAAAAATTTAGGCAACAATGCATATTCCTCCAAACTGATATTCTGGTTGTTCATGACCCATTCACCATCCCCTAACACACTATATACTCCCCAATGGATAAAGACCCCGAATCGAGATTGTTCAAACCACTCCCTATTTTTTAAATTTTCAGGGCTTGGTTGGTAATGTTGTTGGCCATAACCATAGGTGACTAAACCTATGAACAAGACCAGACTGCAGATGACATGTTTTAGTTTCATATGTGACTATTATTTATTCGTTTCCAGTGCCATTCATGAACGCGCAAGCATGTTTGTCTTTCCTAAGACGATACGGATATCCATCGCTATTTGTGCTATTTTTAGTCCTGCTATTTGACGATGTTCGTTAGTTTTGCTTATTTACAACGAAACACCTCTCCGCCAAGGAATAAAATCATCCTGCCCCAACAATACCGCTTTAGGTCTGACCTCACCCGACGCAACTTGAATCACATAATCAAGGATACGATGCGCTGCTTGCTCTATAGTCTCCGTTCCTTCAATGATAGTCCCACAATTGAGATCTATGATATCAGGCATTTTTTCAAAAGTTTTGGTATTGGTCGATAATTTTACCACGGGTGTAATCGGATTTCCTGTCGGCGTGCCTAGCCCTGTTGTAAAGAGAACGATATTAGCGCCAGCTGCGACCTCTGCAGTGGTGCTTTCCACGTCGTTACCGGGTGTACACAACAAGTTTAACCCTGGCCCATTAGCTAATTCAGGATAGTCAACTACGGCCGTCACAGGCGAGGTACCACCTTTTTTGGCAGCTCCTGCAGATTTTATCGCATCTGTTATCAGACCGTCACGGATATTGCCCGGTGATGGATTCATGTAAAAGCCCGAACCGTCCGCTTCTGCTTTCGCATTGTAAGTTCGCATTAGGCTCATAAATTTCTCTGCAGTAGACTCGTCCACACAACGGTCACTAAGCTCTTGCTCTACCCCACATAATTCCGGAAATTCAGCTAAAATAACCGAACCACCCAAACTGACCAGGATATCCGAAACAAAACCTAATGCCGGATTGGCCGAGATACCTGAGAAGCCATCTGAACCGCCACATTCCAGACCAATACATAGTTTATCCAAAGTGGCTGGTTTGCGTTCATTTTTATCAGCTTGCATCATACCAGCAAAAGTCGCTTTTATCGCCTTTTGCATCAATTCTTTTTCGGTCCCTTCCTTTTGTTGTTCAAAAATGTACAAGGGACGGTCAAAGTCAGGATTTCTTTTTGCTATCTCAGCTCTTAGAATCGACGCCTGCGCGTGTTGACAGCCCAAGCTCAATACAGTGGCTCCCGCTACGTTTGGATGAGTTATATACCCAGCCAATAGGCCACATAAGGCATCGGAATCCATACGAGTACCACCACATCCCATTTCATGATTTAAAAACTTGATCCCATCGACGTTTTTGAACAAACGCTCCTGCTCACTGGAAGTCGCATTGCCCAATAAATCCTGACCAAGAATTTGATTTACATCGGCCCCAGATTTATATAACCCAATCAAATCTTCCACTTCAGCGATATAATCGTTGGCTTTCACCTTATAACCTAGCTTTTCTTCGAAAGCGGCTTTCAACGTCAATACATTTCGATTTTCGCAAAATACCAAAGGAATGACCAACCAATAATTTGCAGTCCCCACTGTACCATTTGAGCGATGAAATCCGTTGAATGTCTTATTTTTAAATGCTGTTACATCCGGTTTGGTCCATACGGTCTTGCGATCCCCCATTCTAAAGTCTTCGGATGCATGGCGTAGATTTTCCGTTGTAATCAATTCACCTTCACTTAAATCACCATTCAGCTTACCCACCAAGACACCATACATCAATATTTCGGCATCTTGCTTCATCGGCTGAATTGTAAACTTATGTTTCGCCGCAACGGCTTGCTTTAAGGTAAACGCTCTACCTTCAAAAGCAATTGTTGTCCCTTCGGCCAGATCCTGTAAGGCAACCAGGACATTATCCATCGGATGGATCTGTAAATAACGTTGTATGGCCATAATTTAAACTAATTCAAATATTTTATTCATCATTACCCATTTCTCTCCCGGTTTGGCTCCCGGGATCGCAGCCTGATATTTCCACATCAGTTGCTCCCATTCCTGCACCTTTTCATTGGCTGCATCCATTGCGGCTTTCTTTTCAAATGAAAAATCCTCACTCACTTCCATATTCATAAACAGTCTATTCTCAAAACGATAGATCTCCATTTGCGTTACCCCAGCATCCAGGATCGAACGTTTGATTTCTGGCCACACCGCACGGTGGTAATCTTCATATTCTTTGATCAATTGTGGATCGTTGACAAGATCCAAGGCCATGACATACTTTTTCATTGCTAACTATTAATGTGATTTAAGATTTTCAGTTTCGTCGATATTTACGTTTCTATTTTGATAGGCAAAAACCAATACCACAATAAAACAGACTAAAGGGACAAAATAGCCGTACTGAAAATGGCCTGTTTTATCAGATATTAAGCCCAAAAGTGGAGGTAATAATGCCCCGCCTACAATAGACATCACAATCAGACTGGAAGCAGATTTGGTATCCGCTCCTATACCTTGTACACCAAAAGCAAATATGGTCGGAAACATAATAGACATAAAAAATGCGATTCCAATCAAGGCATATAGTGTTTGTACGCCCGTCCCAAAAATAACGAACAGTGACAATGCGATCGTGACAAAGGAGTAGATGATCAACAGCTTGGAGGCAGACACAAAACGCATGAAGAAAGTCCCGATAAATCGGCCCAACATAAATGCCAGTCCCGCAAAACCAGCATAGTCTGCTCCATCTTTACCTGATATCCCAGCTACTTCAGTTGCGTATAGTACCAAAAAGCTTAAAATACAGACTTGCGCGCCCACATAAAAGAACTGTGCAACTACTGCCCATCTTACATTTTTATGTCTCAAAGCATGAAAAAAGCCCGCCTTTCCTTCTTCTTCATCATCTTTGATATCAGGTAATTTAGTAAAGAAAAACAAAGCCGCAATCAATAAAATCAATATACCCAAAACGAGATAGGGCAATTTTACAGATGCTGTCTCGGACTGAATGTAGGCTAGTTTTGCTTGTTCCGCCATTTGCGCAAGTTCTTCCTGCGATTTGGGTTCGTGTGACAAAATAAATTTCCCGCCGAATATAGGTGCCAAAAAGGCTGCAAGTCCATTGAATGACTGTGCAAAATTAAGCCGTTGAGCAGATGTTGATGGATCACCCAATATCGCTACATAGGGATTTGCTGCCGTTTCTAAGATGGTTAAACCACAGGCGACAACAAACAAAGCCCCCAAAAAGAAAACATAACTGATCGTATTCGCAGCGGGGACAAACAAAAAGCAGCCCAAAGCAAAAAATAGCAATCCGATCAAAATGCCGGCCTTATAACCATAACGTTTCATAATAATTCCTGCCGGAATCGCCATCACAAAATAAGCGATAAATACCGCTGAATCAACCAAAGAGGCCTGGAAATGCGATAAACTGAACGCATTCCTCAAATGTGGAATCAAGATCGGATCAAGATTATGGATAAATCCCCAAAAGAAGAACAAGGAGGTCACCAAAATCAAGGCAAATGTGTAACTCTTTTTGTTAGTCATATAATCAAATGGTTATAAGTAGTTATTTTATGTAAAATAAGCCTAAAAAAGCTAGACAATATTCAAGTATATTATCAATTTATTAAGCTATATTACCATACATAAACTAAAATATGTAACTTTAATGCATATATTTCATAGTCATGAAAGCACAATTACTGCATTTAAACAACGACCTTACCCATTCATTTAACGCAAGAAAGGACAATACCCCTCAATACCACAATATCTGGCATTATCACGAAGAGCTTGAATTAATTTATTTTGCAGCAGGGTCTGGTACACAATTTATTGGCGACAGTGTACGACGTTTTGAATCTGGAGATATTACATTGGTAGGCTCGAATCTGCCGCATTATTGGTTGTTTGACGAAATCTACCTGCGGAAAAATAACCCACAAGCCGCAGATATACGGGTGCTGCATTTTAAAGAAAACTTTTGGGGCAACGAATTTATCAACCTTCCTGAAAACAAAAACATCAAAGATTTGATGCGGATTTCAAAACGGGGAATTGCGCTTTCTCAATCATGTAGAGCTAAGGCCAGAGTACATATCGATACGGTACTCAATTGTTCGGGTACTTCGCGAATTATTCATCTCTTGCAAATCCTGATGTGCATTGCAGCTGATAATCGACATGACCTCTTAACAAGTGCAAGCTTTACAATACAGTCACAAGATCAGGACGCTGACCGTATGCGCATTGCTATGCATTATATCGGTGAAAATTATCGGGATCAAATCCGTTTGCAGGAGCTCGCTTCATTGACAGGAATGACACCTAATTCATTTTGCCGTTATTTTAAATCACAAATCGGAAAAACGCTCTTTCAATTTCTTATCGAAATGCGTGTAAAAACCGCTTGTAATCTATTATTGGAAAATAAACAAACGATCAAACAGATCTGCTTCGAATCTGGATTCCAAAATTTCTCGAGCTTTCATAAATATTTCAAGAATATTACGGGTACTACCCCTCTAAATTATCAAAAATCAAAAAGTTAGTACAATTTTCCCCAACAAAGCCGAATCTTCCATGGTTTGATGTGCTATTGCTGCTTCATAAAAAGGAAACACTTGGAATAACCTTGGCTTAAAATCGTCAGAAATGATTTTGGGCCAGACTTCTGTCCAAATCTCATTCCGTAACGTTTCTTTAAATTGATGATCTCTCGCTCTTAGGGTACTTCCGGTTAATACAATCCGTTTTTGCATCAATTTAAGCAAGTTTAATTCTGCTTTAGCACCTTGCATGGCATTGATGTAAACCAGCCGGCCGTCTGGATTTAACAGATTAATATTTTTTTCGAAATAATCACCGCCTATACTATCCAAAATCACATCAACTCCCCGGTCAGCCAATACTTGTTGGAAGTCCTCTTTTGTATAGTCTATAGTTTTTGAAGCACCCAAAGACTGGCAAAAAAGGCCCTTTTCTGTCGAACTGATGGTTGTATAAACCTCTGCTCCGAACAAGGCCCCCAATTGAATAGCAGTACTACCAATCCCGCCTGCTCCACCATGTACCAGAAAATGCTCTCCGGCCCGCAGTTTCCCCCGGCGAAAAACATTGTCCCAGACCGTGAAGACCGTTTCTGGGAGTGCGGCAGCTTCTTCAAAAGTTAAATTGGGCGGAATAGGAAGACAATGGCCTTGATAGACGGAAACATAGCTAGCATATCCACCTCCAGCAACCAATGCGCATACTGGATCACCAATGTTCCAATTATCGACCAAACGTCCTTTTTCCACGATGACACCCGCCACTTCTAGTCCCGGAATACGCGGATCGACACCAGCGGGAGCTGGGTAATTTCCTTTTCGCTGGAAGACATCAGGTCTATTCACACCTGCGGCCCTAACCGCGATTAGCACATCCAGATCCCCAACCTGGGGCTGGTCAAGCTCTTCAACCTGCAATACTTCTGGAGCTCCTGGCTCGGTTATAACAACTGCTTTCATCTGTAAATATTTTTTTTCGCTTTAACAAGTGTATAGCGATATTCCTATTTTTCCTCTCCTCCTTCGATGGAAGCTGATCTATTTATTAATTTCTATCACCCAGCTCGTACAGATGATATGTCGACAGGGACAGCTCATCATGATTTCTTTGGATATTTTTGTAACCGGATATTGAGCGAGAGCATAAAATAACGGGCTAGGCGATTATTTTGAACATCCAATATATCGTTACCGACAACAGCACGGGAGATTCCCGTATTCTGATTCATCAAATCGAATCCCTGAAACCGCAGCATACCCAGATTATTACGTCCAAAAGTATATTCCAGATAGGCATTAATGATCGTTGGATTGATATTGCTCCATGAACTTGAATACCCTGAATTAAACTTTTGGGACAACTCCAGTCCTATGGTAAAATGCTTACCCATATACGCCTTTGAACCCAAGCCCACAATCCCCGAATGTGCGGTAATATTATCCTGAACCGGCCAGTCAAAAGTTGCTCTATTCAACGAATAATTCCCATTTAATTCTGCTTCAAAGATATCATTCCAGGCATAGCGAAATTGAATCGCCTGTGTGAATAAAAAATGGCCCCCAAAGCTTTTCTTATCATTGACATACGAGATATTGTTGTAGTAATCAGCATTACCATTTAAACTCATCTGTAAGTTATCCGAAAAAAGTGACGCTGTAAAGAGATAATAGCTTTTGATATCATAATACCCCTCGGTATTCACATAGCTCGTTTTCTGCACTGTCGAATTGGGCGCTATGGTACGGTTTGCAACAATTTTATCATTAACCAAATTATATGCAAGACTAGCCTCAAGATACTGTCCATTACGGGTCATTGATTTTCGATATTTTGAAACGATACTATGGGCAAATTCAGATTTTAAATCCTTGTTTCCAATGATAATATTCTGTGTATTTGTATTATCCACGATGGGTTGTATCTGATAAAAGCTAGGTTGATTGTTACGCCCATAATAGTCAATGGAGAGATCCTCCTCTTTTGTAAATTTCCATTTCAATCCGGCAGATGGAACAAAATTTACGTTGGAATAGGAGGTTCGGATCGCTTTGTCAGTAGAGCTTCCCGCTAATTCCGAAGGCTGTACAGCGAATCCAAAATTAACTTTGACATCTTTGCTTATATCCTGGCGGTAGATCATACCAATTTTATTGCTCGCAAACGAATAATCATATTTAAGACTAAGCGAATCCACCAATATAGGCCCTTTATCCAAATTACTATTATCGAAAGTAGTACGACTAGCTGCTATCTTTGTATAATCGAAGTCATAATTGATCTCCAATACTCCACCCAGATCCACAGGTTCCACAAGAGACAAACGGCTTTGGATATTTTTATTCTCATTATCCGATTGAATCTTTTGATGTAGGGAAGTTTTCGTTGTAGCTGGTGGGGTGACACTACTATCCACGGCAATGTTAGCATCCCTCACCTCGTCATCCTTATCCAATGCGTTAAAGTCAGCATGAAAAGTATACAATATTTTCCGACCGGGTTTTTCAAAACTACGTACATAGAAAAGATCGAGGGCTGCACTCGGGCTCTCACTGTTGTTAACTGCACCATAGTTACCCGTGCTACTCATTTTATTATTTCTGATCTGCCTATCTTTCAGGGTTTGGCTCGAAGAATTGCTCCAAGAAAATTTGGGCGATATCTTCAATTGGTCTCTTTTTGATAGTTTCATATCAAAATCCCAATCCATTTTATGTGTCCGGTCAACTGACTTTATTTTGTAATCTTCGTAATTACTGATCGAATTATTAATCCCTTTTCCAGATCCATAGATGGATTGCAAAAAGGAGTTTCCTTTAATATAGTTGTTTCGTTGGGTAAAGGAATATTTTCCACTTGCATTCACTGTTTTGGAAAGTGGGCTGGAAAAACTGGCTCCAATAGAACTTATCTTATTAACACCGTCAGTTGGATCAGCGAAATCCGCCAACTCCCCCATTTCCCGCTCACGTTCACCCCCATTTGGAGAACCAAATGAAAAGAGATTGGTGTTTGTATTATTCATGGAAGATACGATAGAATATTCCTTTCCATTGTCAAATCTATTTACACCCACGCTACCTAGGTAACGCTCAGCAGAACCTCCCCCCAATGTCGCCTGCCCAAAGGTGATTTTTTTCTTATCTTCCTTAAGAACAATATTAAGTACTTTCTCGGACTCCGTGCTTTTGATCCCTTTGGCCGTGGCTTCATCGCCATAAAAATCAATGACCTGCACGCTCTTCACGAAATCTGCAGGAAGGTTTCGCGTAGCCGTAAGCACATCGCCACCAAAGAATTTTTTACCATCAACTTTTACCGAAGATATTGCTTTCCCAAAAGCATAGACTGACCCGTCTCTGGATACCTGTACGTTTGGCAAGGCTTTGAGCGCCTCCTCCAAAAGTGCCCGCCGATCGAATTGAAAGGCATCTAAATTAAACTGAACAGTGTCTTGCTTATAGACGATGGGCTTATATTTTTGGATAACAATTTCCTTTAATAAGGAAACATGTGGAAACATGGTCAATTTCCCCACATCTAATTTAGCTGTGCTGCTATTATACAGTGGATAACTCCGTTCGAGAATACTCAACCCTAGTTGACTACAGCTTATTCGAATATCGTTGCCCAAAACGCGCACAAAATGGAAATATCCTGTGGCCGACGTTGATGAAAACAGTGTATCCCTAGAGCTCGTCAAATGTACACTGACGCCTTTCAGAGGATTGCCTGCAGTATCTACAACAATTCCATAAACCTCTTTTTTTGTCGCCTGACCAAAAGTATTTTTAGGCAGAAAAAACAAGCTTATAATGGATAACAAAAGTATAAACCGGATTATATTCCCGCCCCTTAGTTTCATCAAACAGACTTTGCAATAATACAATTCAATATAAGAATTCTTAAGCTATTAACGTAAAAAGTTGTGATTTTGTATAAAAAAAAACGAGTTGTCAGGAAAACAACTCGTTCTTTCAACTAATTTTTTATAATCTTTTACTCACCACCGAAGCTGACTTTAACAAGATGTTTGTCAATTTCCCAACGGCCAGTACCATCTTCACCAATGACATCAAATAATTCTAGTATACGTCTTGCAACAAATTCCTCCTCTACTTGCTCTTCCAAGAACCATTGTACAAAGTTGAAAGTCACATAATCCTTTGCTTTTGCACATTTATCAGCAATATTGTTAAATTGCTCTGTTACAAACATTTCTTGTTCCAACGTTTGCTCAAATACACCACGGAATGATTCAAAATCTTGTGGAATACCAGTGATTTCTGGTGAAATAGCACGTCCACCACGGTTGTTAATGTAGTTGAAAAGTTTCAACATGTGCTCGCGTTCTTCATTAGATTGTTTTGCAAAAAACTCGGAAGCATTTTCCAGACCTTGGTCATCACACCAAGAAGACATTGCCAGATATAATGCTGAAGAGTGCGCTTCAACTTTGATTTGTGCATTCAGTATATTTTCGATCTCTTCTTTCAAAGAAGATTTTAATTTCAATAAATCTTTCATATTTACCTTAAGTTTAATTTCTAAAACAATGTCAAGCGATTTACCTCATCACCCGATTACATTACAAAGATACATCGGATTTGGAAAATCTGTATAAACAATATGCAATACGAATTCAGTCTAAATTAGACAAATAAAACACAACTTGTTTAGAATCAATACAATTACAAATACCATCCATTGATACTTTCAATAAGCTATAAATTTAAATAATGGAATCCTATAATCCATGATAATCACCGATTTTCTACACCTATTAAACCGATAAAAAAGACACTTATTTAATTTTAATTTAAATAAGTGTTAAGCATAACAAAAAAGCGGTGTATCTTTGTTTTTAGATACACCGCTTTTGTTGTTATATTGTATATAATATACTCCTTTTATGCCAAAACAGCAATTGGAGATACTCGTAGACAGGTTCTGATGACTGAATTCAACTCCATCATAAATTTAGCTCCATCAAGCAGTTCGCGAAGCTGAAGTACATCCTCTACAGCAAGAATAAAACATCTTTCCGTACGAAAAGGCATAATAATTTCAAAATCGTATGCACGTGTTGTATCATTCAACATGCGTTCAACATCAATGGCATCCATACGCTTCTTGAATTTCAAAAAGTCTGAGACTGAAAATGATGTTGTTTCATTATTATACTCCAACCAAAAGCAATTTTTACGGCTACACTGATAAACCGTACCGGCTGTAGTTGAAAACACTTCTTCGACGTGCGCTAATGGACAAACCAATTTTGACATTTTTTATTACCTTCTCTTTTAAACTGATCAAAAATAAATATTATTTATAATCAATCCAAGTAAAATAGGTGTTTATTTTGATTTAATATAAATAAACCATCTTTTCATGTATATACTATTTCGGCCACCCTCGCTACCTCATCATAGAAAATGCGACTGATCGTGGTGTATTGCTATCGTTCTCCCAGTCGCCCTAGCCTCTCTGTTTTAAGAATAAGCAAAGTCCTACGACAGTTTCAAAAAAAGGAGGTTGAATTTATGTCGACCTCCTTTTCTAAATAAAAATGTATAATATTTTAATCGTATTCTTCCTCTTCTTCTTCCGTTACAGAAAGTACTTCTTTGCGATTACTAATAACTGTATTCTTTGTTTTTGTTTTATATTTGTTAATCTGTCTACGTAAGGATTCTACGGCAATATCCGTTGCCTCTTCAAAACTCTTCGCCTGCCCTTTTGCGAAAAGTTGGCTACCTGGAATATTCAGTTTTATTTCTGAAATCTTATTTGCTTCGTCATCGACATTTTCCAATCGCAGGTAGCATTCACCACCGATAATTGAATCCAAAAACTGCTCTAATTTTCCTGTTTTCTTTTTAATGAATTCGATTAACTTTTGATCCGCATTAAATCGAATGGATTGCACAGTAATGTTCATTTTTCCTCCTTTTTTTAAGCTTTTGGATGAGCTTGTTTATAAATAGACTTCAATCGTTCTGCTGAGTTATGTGTATAAACTTGCGTTGCCGCTAGTCCTGCATGCCCCAACAGTTCTTTAATTGCATTTAAATCAGCCCCATTATCCAATAGGGACGTTGCGAACGTGTGCCTCAAAACATGAGGACTTCGCTTACCTTGTGTGGAAATCAGCGTTAAATACCGATGAACAACATCATAAATGAGCTTGGCATACGCTGGTTTTCCTTCTTTTGTAACGATCAGTAAGCTGTTATTAGTATCAACAAATTGCGATGCTTTTTGTTGCAAATAGTTTTTCAATTCTTTTACTAAGAGACTATTTATTGGAACAAGTCGTTCTTTGCTCCTTTTACCCAATATAAGAATATTTTTATTAAAAAAATCTATATCCTGTTCTTTAATTTTCAACAGTTCAGCCAGACGGATTCCTGTTCCAAAAAGTAATTCCATCACGATATAATTCCGGCATGACTCAAAATCATCATGCTCTTGCTCCAAGTGATCCAACAAACGAACCAATTTATCTTTCTCCACAACTACGGGCAGTTTCTTTGCTGTTTTTAGTGCCTTAATGAGGGTCATTGGATTTTTATCCAAATGTTCTTCACGTTGAAGAAACTTAAAATAGGTTCGTAGAGATGACATACTCCGATTGACAGAACTGGCATTTTTACCGGCTTCCATCATTTGAGCGAAGTAATGACGTAAATCCCGATAGCCGATGTCCGATAATACAAGTCCCTCTACATTTAAAAATGACTGAAACATTTCCAATTCATGACGGTAGGCAACCACGGTATGTTCCGAATACCTCTTTTCAATCTGTAAATACCTGATGAACTCCTTTTCCAACATAATTTCCCTCGCTATACTATCCTTAAATTACAAACTTAAAAGCACAAAAAAAAGGGAAAAGCATTGCTTTTCCCTTTATATTTTTAAATTCTCAGCGAATCAATTAGTTAGCCACATCTTGATTCAAAGATTGTTTGTAAATCGCTTTTTTCACTTGAATGCGACGAGTTACAGATCTCTTTTCATAAGCTTGACGTGAACGCAACTCTCTTAAAACTCCAGTTTTCTCGAATTTCTTCTTGAAACGTTTCAATGCTCTATCTAAAGATTCTCCTTCTTTTACATTTACGATAATCATGCGTTGTATATACCTCCTTTCGTCGCTTTTAAAATTTAAAGTGGGACAAAGGTACGATAATTCCATTGAATAAGAAAAGAAAAATAAATTTTATACTAATCCAAATTCTTCCAATATGACTTTCAGGGGTTTCTCCTTGGTACACAATGCAATATTCCAGCCCAATTGTTTTGCCGTAGCCAAATGTTGTGGGCTATCGTCAATAAATAATGTCTCTGCTGGATTCAACCGCTGCTCGTTCATAACGAGTTCGAAAATTTCGGTGTCCGGCTTGCGCATACCAACTAAATGCGAATAATAGGTTTTTTCAAAAAATCCTTCATTATCAGCAACAGCATATTTTTCATGAATAGCATTCATACAATAAGCGTAATGGATAGCATTGTTATTGCTCAACAAAAATGTACGGTACTTATCTTTCAATTGCAATAATATCTCATGATGTCCTTCCGGGACCCCAATCAACAAACTGTTCCAGGCAGCATCAATTTGCGTATCGGTCAATCCTGGATTCTTGGTAATTTCCCGAATCCCATCCCTAAATTGTGCTGCATCAATTTTTCCCTTGTCAAAATCGTCAAACAGTGCACTTTGTCCATGGTGCCCAAAAACTTCGTCTACATTTCCTATACCTAACTGAGTAAAAGCAACTTTCAACTTTACAAAGTCGATCATGAAGATTACATTCCCATAATCAAGAACAATATTTTTAATTTTTTCCATCGAATTATTTTGAAATACCGATACAAATATCGATAATTGCATCGTCAAAAGGGCATAACTAATGCCGAAATTGACGAAACAAATGACCCGCTCCTATAGCTCAGTCGGTTAGAGTAGAAGACTCATAATCTTTTGGTCCCTGGTTCGAGCCCAGGTGGGAGCACAAAGCAAAAAAGTCGCTTTTCTATACAGGAAAGCGACTTTTTTTGTTTTTTTACATCAATTTTTCGTTGATGAGATGGCCATAGATAAGCTCCCCCTACTCGGTCCCAGTTTTGCATAGTTTTTTGTTGGACTTTAGGTAAAAATGCAATAAATATGTAACGGTACTTTTTACGTGCTAAAGAAAAAAATTATGACAACTGTAAGTGCAAAAATTTATGAACACCACAAAAATTCGATGTCACCTACAAGGTGAATATTTGTGCATATCACAAAGGAGAAAGAAGGTTTTTGGACACCAACTGAAGGGATTAAAACCTAATTTTCCTTTACCTACACCAAAATTGGATTTTATTTTTTTATTAGATTACGTTTTAAAAATTCGTCAATTACATCGACGCACTTATCCACCCAAGGATGGAAAAGCCAGAAAGGGTGTATCTGTACATCGAATGTATACACTTGATGTGCCGTCCCCCAACGCTTTAGCATACCAACCAATTCATCTTGTCCAGCATGGAATCTAGGAAGACCGCTATTTATAAATAACATCGGAATTTTCTGTTCTTCTCTGGCCCAAAATATGGGTGAAGCCTCTTTCCATATTAACGGTTTTTCGGCAAAGGTTCCTCCAAGCCAGAAAGCATCTGGGGAATCGGGCTTTCGCTCTAAATTGAGTGAAAGCGGAGCCATGAAATCCACCACTCCATCCAAATTAATAATAGCTTGAATCTGCATACTGTGTTTAGACTCAAGAAGTGGTTCAAATTTAGGTGCACTACCTGTCAATCCAACCAAACTTGCCAGGTGACCTCCTGCGGAGCTTCCTGCCACCACGATACGGCTACTGTCTATATCGTACTGATCTGCATGATTTTTAAGCCACAAAATTGCCGACTTAATGTTGAGTAAGGCGTTTGGATATTTTGCCTCCAAGGATAACTGATACTCCACTGGAATGCATACATACCCTTTTCTCGCCAATAGCTGTGCGATGGGTACATCCATTTCCTTTTGACCCGAACGCCATCCACCACCATGGACCCATATCACCGCCGCACGTTTTCGCCGGTCATTAGGCCGGATAACATCGAGATGTAGGTCTCGAGGGCCAAAATCTGTTCGAGTTAGATGTGTATATACCAGATTACGTGTCACCTTTAGATCTCTTCCTAGGCTGTCCATGGCTGGTCGTGCATAGGGATAGCTTTTCTTTATCTGCCGCCATACATGCATCGTGTTATAGGTCGTATCTTTTGGAATGTAAATATTCTGCGCACGCCCCAAATTACAATATATAAACAATAATAGCGTGCTCCAGAAAAGAGGCTGCGGGAGATAATTATTTTTCCATTTCATCGAGCATTTCTTTAACTTTCCAATCATCCATTACTTTTTCGAGTTTATAAAAATCCCGTTTGTCTTCCGACAACTGATGTGACCAAGACACTCGCTTTGAAAGTTCCGATGCCCCAGCGCCTTTCGATCCCAATTCGGCGTAAAACACAGTTTTATCCTTATCTGGGAACAACGTATCACCCTTCCATTCATTCCAGCCTTCAGGGATAATATGAACTCCTAAGTTACAATCTACCAGAACCGTATTTGCGTAGGGACGCCATGGCCTGCCAAGAAATACTTTATCGACAGACTCATCCGCAGCTACAAAATCACATTGGTCGAAAACGTAGCCATACCGTCGCCCCTGTGGTGTGGCAGCTGCCGTGACATACGAATTTCGCAATGAGAGCAATCTACATCTCCTAAAGAATGCAGTGCCTGGCCCGAAGATAAAATCCGTCGTTCCGCTGATACTGCAATCAGAAAAATAGCTTCTTGCACCGCTTTTACCCAAGTACAAGGTATCCTGAAATCCCAAAAGACGACAGTTGACCAGTGCAATCTGGTCCCCCTCTAGATGAAGTGCTACAGCCTGCCCTACTGGCCCGGCTGCATTTTCGATAGTTATATCCTTTATGAGCACCCTGTTTGCGCGCACCAATAGCGTATAACTACTGAAAGTCCCAAGCTTAGGCCGCCCTGTCTCATCTGGACAATCAACCAACTTACCTGCATAATCATCAAAAATGATCTTGGTATTGGCAGCATCCTCACCAACAAGCTGAATATTTTCGACATAAGTTGGGATAACTATTTTCTCATGGTAAATTCCCTTCCTGATCCAAATCCGAACAGCATGTTCTGCACGAAATGCGCGAACTGAATTCACGGCTGCTTGTATACTCGTAAAATCACCTTTTCCCTCTTTATCTACCGTAATCAATTCCGAATTGGCAGCCTGCAAGCCAAACCCTGTGAACAGTATACTAACAAGTAAGCATACAGACACAATTTTAAATACATTTATTTGTCTCTTCATTCTTATGTTCATAACATAAATTGTGTTAAAGAAATTATTATATCATTATTCGTTCCTAGCTAAAGCTTAATAGTATTATAACTATTTTTCTACTCGAAACCAATCCACTTCAGCATAGCCACTATCATTGCTATGTCTTTCTCGACTAGCATAGAGACCTAGTGTAGCACCAACCCATTTACCGGGTTTGGCCTGAAATTTACTTTCCACCGATATATACCTTTTGCCATCCAAACTATATGACCATTGGCAAGATTTTCCATTTTTGACCTCTACACGGATATAAACAAAGTCCTCAGACAAAGGAGCAACGAACTGTACACTTTCCTCAGTGCCGGTATAGGCCCGCGAACAACTACCATAATAAAGGTGAAATTTACCTTTATCCTTACGTATAAAAAGCTGAGCATAATCTTCACCTACCACCACTAGTCCTGCTTTTTCACCAAGCTCCTTCTCGCTAGGGCGTAATCGCATTTTTGCTGTCGCGCTGAAATTTTCGGCAGGGAATTTTTGTGTCAAGATATTGGGAACCGCCATCAGATTTTTACTTCCTTCAGGAAGCTGCTGGCTATAAAGCCGAAGTTTACCTTCGTGTGATGGCATAAGCCAGGTACCATCCGGATTTGCCTGCCATTGCCACTGCAATCCTAAATGCGGAGAATCAAACTCATCCGATTCTTGAGGATTCACCTGAGCGATAACCTGTTTTCCTACATTAGGTTTTTTATAGGTCATCACGGGCGTCCCTACTCCATTTCCATCTATGTCCTCGCCTATGATAGGCCAATCTGCTTTCCAAACCATAGGCTGAAGATGGACCACCCGTCCCATGGCTTCTTTATCCTGAAAATGGAAGAACCAGTCTTCTCCTGAAGGTGTGTCTACCCATGCTCCCTGATGTGGACCATTAACTGTCGACTTGTTCTGGGCCATAGCTACCTTGCGCTCATATGGTCCATAAATACTTTTCGAACGCAAAATCAGTTGCCAGCCCGTTGATACGCCACCTGCTGGCGCAAACAAATAATAATATCCATTCCTCTTATATACTTTGGGGCCTTCAATTGTAGGATCCAATTCATGTCCGTCATAAACAATCGTACCTCGATCCAATACACGAGTCCCATCAGTATCCATCTTGGCTATCGCGAGCACGCTCTTCAAGCCTGCACGGCTCCCTGCATAGGCATAAGCTAAATAAGCACGACCATCTTCATCCCAAAAAGGACAGGGATCTATCAATCCTTTACCTTGGAAAACCAGCGTAGGAGCAGACCATGGCCCTCGAATATTCTTCGTCTTTATTTGATAAATCCCAAAATCCGGGTCGGGATAATAAATGTAAAACTCTCCATTGTGATACCGAATGGAAGGCGCCCATACCCCACCACCGTGTTGCACTTTACTAAACACCTCTTCCGGCAACTGCCGTTGCAAAGCATGTCCTATAATCGTCCAGTTGATCATATCTTTAGAATGTAGAATGGGCAGACCTGGACTGTGATTAAAGCTTGAGGCAATCATATAATAATCTTCACCTACACGGATTGCATCTGGATCGGAATAATCCGCATTGATGATAGGGTTTTTGAACTCTCCATTTCCCAGATCCGGGCTCCAGACCTGAGAATTATAATTTTGTCCGAATGTCAATGAAGAACTACTGAAGGTCATGTAAGTCATCAGGCAAATATATTTCCATTTTTTTTTATCGGTATTTAGCATAAAATTCTAGTATAAAGTTTTTATTTAAATTCTTAAGTCCATAATTATGGAGAGCATTCCCTGCAAAGGGATTTTAATGCGAAGGCTATGGCGTTAGCATATCCCCTATTTTATTTCACAACAAATTCATAAACCCCATCTTTAACTGTCGAAATATCATAAAGCGTTGTTTCAGGAATTTCAAATGAATTATTTTGTATTTTTATCAATGGTTTTTTGATTTCATCAACGTCAAAAAAAGAGTTGGAATTTCTGCCTTTCGCTTTTTTCAACGGCTTCCCTTTTAAATAGATTTTACTCCTATTGGTGATACGAATACGGCAATTGCCACCTAAGGTAGAACTGACCTTTAATTCCGTTAACTCTCGATTTTTCCAGCTCATATCTATAATAAATCCCCCTCTAGTGACTAAACCTTTCACTTCGCCATTCGGCAACTCATCAGGCCAAGCAGGTAATAAAAATATGCTACCGTCATATGATTGCACCAACATCTCGGCGATCCCAGATGTACAGCCAAAATTACCATCAATCTGAAAAGGCGGATGGGCGTCCAGTAAATTAGGATAGGTACCTCCATTTTGTCCTTTCTGTTCCTCTGGGGCTGGGCTCAATTGATCCTTGATCAATTTATAAGATTGATTTCCGTCCAGCAAACGAGCCCACCAATTTACTTTCCAGCCCATAGACCAACCTGTCGACTTGTCTCCGCGGTAGATCAATGAGTTTTTTGCTGCCTGAGCAAGTTCAGGGTTGCGAAAAGGTGAAATCTGACCTGATGGAAACAATCCGTATAGATGTGATATATGACGGTGACGATCATTTTTTCTATCCAGATCTTTAAGCCACTCCTGAAGCTGACCATATTGCCCAACTTGCATGGGTGGTAACTGTTCAAGACTTCGTTTGACAGAATCCCGCAATGCGCCATCAGCATCCACAACGTAGGATGCACGGATAAAATTATTAAAGACATCAAACACAAGTTGATTATCCATTGTCGTGCCTGCTGAAACCCCTACGCTACCTGTTTCATAACTATTTTCTGGACTGATTGAAGGACTTACGACCAGCCATTTTCCAGATGGATCCTCTGTCAAAACATCCAGATAAAATAAAGCCGCCCCTTTCAACACGTGATAATAATCCTTCAAAAATTCCTTATTTCCTTTATATAGATAATGTTGCCAGATATGTTGGCTCAACCACGCTCCGCCCATAGGCCACATACCGTAGTACCCTCCATCTACGACACCCGTGATGCGCCATAAGTCAGTGTTATGATGAGCATTCCACCCTCTGGCATGATACATTTCCCGAGCACTCTCCTGACCTGTAATAGCAAGGTCCTTTAACATGCTAAACAATGGTTCGTGCATTTCACTTAGATTCCCTACCTCTGCGGGCCAATAATTCATCTCGGTATTGATATTTATCGTATACTTACTATCCCAAGGGGGAGAAAGTTCAGCGTTCCAAATCCCCTGCAAATTGGCAGGTTGGCCTCCAGGTTGTGAAGAGGAAATCAGCAAATAGCGGCCAAATTGAAAATAAAGTGCAACTAATTGTGGATCAAAGTTTGTTGCAAACTCCCGAATACGCACATTCGTCGTTTTTTTTGCCTGTGCATTGCTACCAAGGTCCAATTTCACCCGATTGAAGAACCTCTGGTATTTTCTCACATGCTGCTCCAGTGCTTTTGCGTAAGAAATTCCTTTTGCCCTTTCAAAAATTCGTGTGGCTTTTCGTTCAGGATCGATGGAAAGATCCCTGTAATTTTTGAAGTTTGTTCCAATTGATACATAAAGGATTACTTCGTCTGCATCTTTGATTGTAATCTGCTCGCCATGATGATTAACTTGACCACCTTTAACCCGCGGATAAACAAATCCGTAGAACGCTACCTGCCCTTCTTTGGAATCCACTGTACCTCCTTTTCCCCGCAGAAACAATGCACCATTATTTATGCCCAGGCTAATATTTTGATGTGGACTTTTCCAGTTTAGATCCATTGAAATACTCTTCGCTCTATCAGCAGTAATGCGGATCAACAGCAAACTGTCGACCAGTGACGTGAACATTTCCCTTCGATAATTGACTCCATCAACTTGATAAGAAACAGTAGTTATCGCCTCATTTAAATCCAGCTCCCGTTGATATTGAATAGGGTTATGGTGAGTCGGAAACCCAAGCAATAGACTACCGAAAGTTTGGTAAGGCATACCATAATCCAATCCTGCTGGTGCAGCTCTAGGAAATGCGAGATTCGACAGTTCTTGCGCTTCTCTGTTCCTGCCTTCAAGGAGAAGTTGACGGATCTTTATAAGATCTGAATATTTTCCTTTGGGTACATTGTTCCCAGGACGTCCCGCCCAAATCGTTTCTTCATTCAGTTGAATCTCTTCTTGGGAAACTCCACCGTATACCATGGCACCGATACGCCCATTCCCCAAAGGCAATGCTTCGTTCCAATTCGTCGCTTCTTTATCATAGTTTAATTTCAATTCTTGCGACGAACTAAACTTCCAAAGCAGCAATAGAACACTAGAAAATATAAGATGTTTGATATTCATATCAAGATATAGATTTATGGTTTAATCATTTTAATTTCATGAAGCCAAGCTGTCAATATACTTAGCCAAGTTGCAGTCGACCCTGGATTGTTGACCACTGCGATGGCATGTCCTCCTTGTGGAAAAATATGCAAAGAGGCTGCTATGTTATGTGCTAGTAAAGCTTGATAATATAAAAGGCTATTTTGTACAGAGACAGTCCTATCATTTTGGGCGTGAACCAAAAATGTAGGCGGTGTTGTGCCGGTCACCTGCTTCTGTATGCTGAACAGTTCTTTTTTAGATGGATCGTCAACTGTTCCCAAGAGATTTTCCACACTCCCGCGATGTGCAAAATCACCCTCCATCGTAATGACCGGCGACACCAATATACTGAAATTGGGTTTACTGCTTAACTGATCTATACCATCACCCAAAGACTGAACAGGCTGTTCGATGCTTGCTAAGGATGCTGCCAGATGCCCGCCCGCCGAACTACCCATTACCCCAACACGATCGGGATCCAAATGCCAGTCAGCGGCTTTAGCGCGGATTAACCGGATGGCCCGTTGTGCATCCTGCAGGGGTGCCAGTGATCTATTGATCAAATCAGGTGAGTGTGGCAAGCGATGGATCAGTACAAAGGCATTAATACCAATGGTATTGAACCATTTGGCCAACTGTGTTCCACTGATGATATAAGCCAGTCGGGCGTAGCCTCCTCCAGGAATGATCAATACTGCAGCTCCTGAATTTTCTTCTTTTGAGACCAAAAAAGGAATAATCCGAGGCTCACCAACTTGATACACGCGTTCGTTAGCAATACTATCCGAAAGCTTCAACCCTTTACTATTTGGCTTCGTGGTATCGTATAAGAGTATTGATTCTTGACCGTGTGTCAGTACATATGCAAAAGAGAAGAGAATCGTCAATAACTTTTTCATTTACATTGAGATTTAAGTAAAAAAAATTATAGTTAAGCCTGTACATCCAGTACTCCAGATCTTTGAACATTCGTATGAACTAATTAATCTTGACAGCATTGGTTTTGGCTCCGTGTTTAAAACTTAATTTCCTTTTATCTATGTTCGAATTACTAAATACAATATTTGTTGCGTTGAGTCCATTCACTTCTAATTCAGGAGATATGTTCCTATCAAATCTCAAACCTTCAAACCGCAAGTTAGAAGCATTTTCAATATAAATAGTTGGTGTTTCAGCATCTTTCGAATGCAAGAATGCATTTTTCACCACAATACCCGTTGCATCTTTCAGTTCAATCACTTTGTTGGCAACAATATTAAGATTAGTCATGCTGACCTGCTGGACGGGCATCTCTGGCAATCCACGAACAAAGATGCCAACATTAGCTCCCCTACATGTAACTGCATCAATTGATATATTACGAAATTGCGGAGTTTCAATACCTACAGACGGAACTTTCTGAACTTCGTTTGCCTTTGGAGGTTTCGTCCAATAGTACATATCAAAATATATAGCCTCCTGTACAATATTATTCATATTGATATTGCGGATATGGATATTCTCCACTACCCCCCCTCTGCCACGTGTAGTCTTAAAACGCAACCCTTTGTCAGTCCCCATAAAAGTACAGTCCTCTACAAAAATATCCCGGGCGCCACCGGACATTTCACTCCCCACCACAAAACCACCGTGCCCTTTATAGACTTTGTTATGGCGAATAATAACGCGTTCGGTCGCAATTCCACGTTTGCGTCCCTCTTCATCTTTACCTGATTTAATACAAATGGCATCGTCACCCACATCCAGAATACAATGCTCAATTAGTACATTGGAACAAGATTCAATGTCAATACCATCTCCATTCTGGGCATAATCTGGGTTTTTGATTTTTACGTCTCTTATGGTCAGATGCTGCGTCATAAGGGGATGTAAATTCCAGGCGGGTGAATTTTGGAAGGTTACACCTTCAAGTAATACGCTCTTACATTTGGTCAAAACTAACAAGTTAGGCCTTAAATAATCTTTAATCTCCTCAAAGTCAGCCAAACTTTTGCCCTCAGCCAACAAGAAAGAACGTTTTTCTTCATGGGCAAGCTTAGATTTCGCACTGGGGTACCATGTTTTTCCATCCGCGCTGATTAAACCACCAGATGCAAGTTTAGTCTTCCATTCGTTTTCTGTCAATGCTCCTTTACCAACCATCCTCCAAGCATCTCCATTACCATCGATAACACCTTTTCCTGTTATGCCAATGTTCTCAAGCTCTGTACCACTGATGGGGGATTCGTTTCGTGCCGAAACTTTTCCTTCATAATTTCCTGCTACAATGTGGTACTGGTTAAAGTCATCTGTAAACTGCAAAAATGCGTTTTCTTCCAAATGAAGGTTCACATTGCTCTGTAGTGTTATAGGTCCAGAGAGCCAATAGCCTGCTGGCACCAGTACTACACCGCCACCACGCTTATTGCAAGCGCGAATAGCTTCATTTATACTGCTTGTATTTAGCGTAAACCCATCTCCATTTGCACCAAACTGCTCGATATTAACAGTGTCCTTTCGAAATTGAGGCAGTACCACCTCGGGAAGGTTATTCCAATGGTATTGACTTCCCACCGACTGTGCAGCTACCGGCTGCCACAGCCCGGGCATCATACAGATACCAACTATTGCCAGTCCTTTTTTCTTGATTTTCTTAAACATCTTTTGTTTTATTATTCTATTATACCCCTATCTATAAATCACTTAGATCTGACCAAATGTAATGGAGGCCACCAGTTCATTGAGATAAACCTCTAGGTAAGTATACCCTGATTCGGTCAGATCGTTTGCCTGTTTTCCCGGATAATTCTTTTCAAGCCAGCCATCTGGTATTCCATCCTGGTCATGATCTTGAATGGCTGTGCCAGGCCCCAAAGACGGCCAGGCCCCAAATCGATTGTCCACAGGATCTGGATTAATATCCTGTTGCGAGTCTAGCAAACCTTTGCGAGGATACTTTAGGCTTTTCCATTTTCCTCCTTCGCCATTATGAGGGCTCTTTCCTTGAAAAGTAGCACTACCACTACGTGTTTCCCTAATGATGCGCTGATCTACAGCATCACGTACATAGGAGTTACCAGCATAGGTCAATACTTTTTCGTAAGCTGTTTGTACATCGTGTGTATGGATAGTTCCCTGTAGGGGTATCTCCTTATCTAATCTGATTCCCAATTGGGTCTGTTCGCCGACGATCCGTACACCCCGCCAATTATCTGCGGAGATGCTGGAATTGTGGGTCAGTAGATTACCGCTCACAAAATACTTGCCCCACACATCTTTGATTTTTGGGAAAGGGTGCTCTTCTGTTTTGGCATTAATGGCTATAATTCTATCCTTTATGTTGCTGCTCGTGGCGGGCCCAGGTTTATACACGTTATTAATGATGTTAACATGCATGGCTTCACCGCCATATGCTCCGTTGCCATTCCAATTGTAAATTACATTATTGCGGATATCGGTTGTATCCCTTCCTGCGTAAAGCGCTCCGGGTCCCAATCGGGGGCTTCTGCTATCGTGATGGGCAAGGAGATTGTGGTGAAAGGTTGCATGGACTCCTCCCCAAATCGCACCATAGCCGTGTGGCCCCTTGGAATGTCCAGAGAGACGCAGACTCTCAGAAATAATGCACCATTGCATGGTAAAATTTTTATTGTCATAGAAAGAAGCACATTCATCTGTACTCCAGCTAATGGAGCAATGGTCGATTATGATATGCTGTCTTTGGCGTCCTCCAAGAGCATCCGCTCCGTCTGCATCGCGGCCAGCGAGCTGCAGATCCCCCATACGGAAACGCAGAAATCGCATAACGATATTATCTGCATCTACGGAAACAGGATTTCCAGCTAACGTAATTCCCCCACCGGGAGCAGATTGCCCGGCTATAGTCAAATCTCCCTTGTCTATTGACAATCGTTTCTGAAGCCATATTGTTCCACCTACTTTAAACAAAATTGTTTTTGCCCCATCTTGTCGTAGGCACCAGCGTAGCGAGCCTTCTTTTAATTGTGCATCACCTCTGTCATCGTCACGCAATGTATTCACATAATAGACTGCACCAGCCCGGCCTCCTTTTGTAAACATTCCGCCGCCCTCAGCTCCCGGAAAAGCTGCAATATGCTGAGCACAAACACGCGTGTGATTAAATATCAAACACAACATTCCGCACCATATCAATTTCTTCATACTATCCTTTTTTGATTTAGCATTAAGCATATTTTAATCTATTCAAACCAACGCGGATCTCCGGCAGTACCACGCCCCCCAAATCCGTTGCCTGCTTTAATTCGGAAGTCTTTATTTATCGGATTTACAAATAAGTCTTCCGCGGTTCCGCTGAAAATGGTGATCTCTGAAAAATCCCGGGAAGTTCTCTCTATCTGCACTTCATTTGTCCGGTAGCTCCCAGCAAACGATATGTTAAGCGCAAAGCTAGCATGATCATAACTCGTTGCGTTTATACGCCCCCCACTGTTCGTTCCAGCGATAATATTGTTGCTTCCGACAAAAGCTAAAGGCAATCGAGCCGTATCAAAGCGGAGCAATTGAGCCATTGCTGCATTTTGATTGTAAAAAGTACAGTTGCCAACCACTACTTTTCCGATAGCGACGCGGACGTCCATCAACTGCGTTGTCAGATCGGTGAAGGTACTATTGGTTATCGAGATCGAATCTACACTTGCGGTACTGCCTCCGATATTGATCACACCATATCCTCCAATTTTATCGACTATACAATTGTCAAAGTTTATTCCCTTTACGGTTACCGTATTGTTAAGGCGCACCACCCCACTACCTAGTCTTTCTATATAACAATTTTTAAAAGTGTAGGCAGCTACCCTCGCTCCATTCTTATCCTGAGAGATTAAAAAAGAGCTACCGTTGGCGTGAATTTCGAGGTTTTCAAACACGACCTCACCTATCACAAGATCGGTCAACTGCAAACCCGAAAGATTTAACTTAGGATGGTTACCGCTAGCATCTGAGATGCCGGTCAGGTTTAGGTTACTGATTCCTGCAGGCATAAGTAAATTAGCCAAATCGTAAGTTTTACCGCCTGTAAATACCAATACGATATTAGTTTTTCCTTGGGTAACTGCTGAGCTTATCAGCGCAGGAATATCGTCTCCAGGATTTACTATTATCATCTCTCCTCCAGCTATACCTAAGGTTTTAACTGTCTTTGCCCCCCGCTCGTTTTCCTCGTTAAAAATTGCGACACGATAGTTTGTACCAGATCGTAAGCCTTCAATTTTGACATGACCATCGGCTTTATTAGCAGCGGACAAGACTACCTTCTGCAATTCGGTATTCTTCACCGGTTCAAAAACACTGACATGAGTTACACGATCTGTTACAGGCCAATAGAGCTCGATTTGATCCACACCAATATTCAGTTTATTGATTAACTGTTCTGCAGCTGTCTTAAAATATAATTGCGAATAATTCGATTCTTCACCTGTTTCTGTATTTACTCCTTTCATCCTGACAGAATACCCTGTAAGGCCGTCCAGATTATCAAATAAAGTCCGATATTCAACTCTTGCAGGAATGGTGGATGGTGCAAACGGAGTCAACGTATCAGCTAGTATTTCCACTGTCTTAACAATTTCGCCAAACTGCAAACTATCCTTACTAAATTCAAAAATATATTTCTGCGCAGCTACTGTTTTTGTATAGGTAATTTCCACTGAAGTTGCGCCGACTACACCAGTAGTAAACTTTAGCGATTTAAAGAGCCGCTGATGTGAAGCATCCACTTCCCAATCGATAGCCTTCTTACAACTAAGAAGGTTTAAAACCAGGACCAGCAACATTATGCTATTTAAAAGTATCTTTTTCATAAAACTATTTGCTAGATGTTAATAACCGTAGGCATTACTCAGGTAGCCCCTTGCTTCCCGAATATCGTCGATATATATCGGATAAACGTACCTATAATTACAGACGCCATTGCCCATTTTATACTGGTTAAGCTGCGCTTGAATTTCAGCGCCATAGGTCAAGGTGGATAGAAATTCCGAATAATTGTATGTAGCCATCAGTCCTGTTCCGGCCAATAATGTTCTGATCGGCCAAATTGTATAATTGTATACTTTTCCGGATTCTACTTTTTCTGGCTTGGCAGCATCTTGAGGGAACCATCTGACAGAAATGTAGTCCCCACCTGGAACCGCTGGCAAATCACCATAATAATTTAATGAAGCCTTATCAATATATTCGTTGTCTTTATAACGGAAATAAACTGTCGAAGGAAATTGTGCTGGCTGATAGGTTTTATCAAATATTTTCACTGGTTTGCTATGATCGTACATAAGACATAGCGCCATTTTCATATCCTCGATTTTTTTATAAAGCAGTCCCCAACGAATCAAATCTTGTTTACGGATAGACTCACCGCCAAACTCCCAAGCGCGTTCATTAATTACTGCATCCAAAAAATCAGCATCATACGCTTGTATTTTGGAAGATCCGGCGCCAAATGCTCTTTCACGAACTTTTTCCAATGCCTGCCTTGGTGACATTTTAGCCGTTTCATGTACTGCATCAGGGTTTTCAATTTGACTTTGAGCTTCGGCATACATGAGATAAATATCGGAGTATCGCATTAGTATCCAATTGACTCCAGTAGCGATACGGCCTGTTGCGGTCTTGTGCATCGCGAGATATGAATTAGACATCCAATAAATCCTCCATTTACCGAATTTGACATCATTTGGGTTATTGCTGACATTCTCTTTATTGTCAGCTCCATAGCCAATCCAGCTAAGCGTCACGTCACGCCTTTTATCTTCCCTGTCAAAGGAATAAAAATAATAAGCGGTTGAGGTTACATAACTACCACCAAATCCACGGGAGCCATACTTTGAATTTCCATCTACTGCATAGCCCATCAAAGAGCCTATATCTCCATTGTTTCCCATACCAAATGCCACCTCAAACAAATTTTCATTTGAAGCATTTGGACGATTACCACATACGGAAGACCATACATTCTCAAAATCTGGATCTAAACGATGTGGATTTTCTGCTGAACCGATCAATTCAGCGGTCTGTTGTGCCGCGATACGGTAATATTCTTTCCAGTTTTTGGGGCGACCTACATAATATCCATTGTTGGATGGTATTGTAGAATGCTTCTCGGCGGTTGAATTGGGAAATGCTTTACTGTCTCTGAGGGACCAGCCTCCAGCAAATAATGCCACACGTGCCAGCAAACCTTTTGCGAAACCTTTGGTGACGCGTTCTACTGTACCATACTCACTACTTCCCCCTTTGTAAGGAAGATAGGACTGTGCTTCTTCTAAGTCCCTCACCAAATAATGATATACAGTATCCTTATCGGATTTTGGCAAATACACATTAGATAAGTCAGACTTGGAAGCTTCTTTTTTATAAGGAATATCACCCCAATACCGTGCAAGTTCAAAAAATGCGAGAGATTTAAGTGTGAGAGCTTCTCCCAAAAGTGGTTTCATACTGGTTGCTTCACTCGCTAGAATCGGTGAATTGCGGATTCCGTCGACGACTGCTGTTGCCATTTCTGCAAACTCAAACAAACGTTGCCACCTTGTCGTGGAATTGTTGACATGTCCGAAATAATTTCCTGCACCAAAATCGTCCGTCTGTGAAATATAACCGGTTTCACTGAATTGACCATTAGATTCGATATCTGACACCCCTTGCCAATTGACAGAAAGCTTTTGTCCGTAGATATAAGTATCGGTCATTTTGCCGTATAATCCCATGACCGCAGCCTTGGTCATTGAACTCGTCTTAAATACAGTCTCTCCACTTAAGGAAGAAGGAGAACTGGTTTCAAGATATTTTTTGCATGAACTCATACAAGCTAGTATGACAACAGCAATGATGATTATATTTTTCATCTTCTTATGTTTAAAATGTAACATTTAATCCAAACAACACCTTTCTCGCTTTCGGATAGGCAGAGTATCCCACACCGGGGGTTAATGGATTACGTTGTGTGTCGACCTCTGGATCCTGCCCACTATATTTTGTCCATACATGCAGGTTATAGCCGGCGACATAAAGACGTAGATTTTGCATTAGTAGACGTTTGGCGATATGTGTAGGCAAGGTATAGCCGATTGTCAGATTGCTCAGGCGAAGAAATGAACCATCTTCGATGGCCCAATCGGTTAAAATACGACCATTTGCAGCCATAGGATTCCACATCGTCTTTTCTTCATTGAGCGCACGGAAAAGCTCGGGGTTCGCATCATTTCCAAACATGATATTCGCACCAGTGACAGGGTTTATCGTGGTAAAACGTTGCGAAAGCCTCATGTCATTACTAATATTCTGATACCGTTTAGAACCTTCATAAGCCATGAAATCTATTTTATCTGCATTATATATGTCGTTGCCGTAAGACCAGTTAAACATACTCACCAGGTCAAAGCTTTTGTACTGCACATTCAACATCAAACCACCTGTGTGTTTTGGTTGTGCTTGGCCAATCACCGCTCTGTCATCCTCCAATGTAATTACCTGACCTTCTCCGCCCAACTTCTCAAGTTTAATATGACCTGGGCCAAAATAATTACCGCCCCTGGACATCACTTTCGAAGCATCCACCACTCCTTCATTCAATAGCCATCTATTTTGTGTACTATCAAAAGTAAAATCATCAAAAGAATAGAATCCATCTTGTTTAAAGCCATACATCAATCCTAGAGGCTGTCCAACAATGGCCCTAAAATCGTCGCGTCCAAAATCCAGCCAGGGAGAGGCTGGCGTAGTCATTTCATTCAGACCGTCAATCAGCTTACGAATCTTATTACGGTTAAAGGCGATGTTAAAATCTGCTGATAAACGAAAATCTTTTTTTTCTACCAATACCGCAGAGGCCGAAAACTCAATTCCCCTATTGGAAGTACTACCTACGTTCTGATACTGGTTGGCATAGCCGGAGCTCGATGGCAACGGAACCTGAAGTATTAAATCGTTTGTAATATTGTTGTATGCATCGACAGTAAGATTCAAGCGACTTTTAAACAGGGAAAGATCCAAACCTATATTGCTAGACACCGTGCTTTCCCAGGTTAGGTTTTCATTCTTCAATGTGGTTTTAGTCCGCAGGGCGCTCTGCGGAGTCTCGCCGATATAATACAATTGATTTGCTGAATTGATAAAGTCATAATCCTGCCGCCAGTAAGACCCGACGCGCGCGTTGCCCACCGAACCATGGCTCAGGCGCAATTTGGCATCAGTAAGCCAAGCTTTAGTATCTGCCATAAACGACTCATCCGAAAATCTCCAAGCGAAAGCCGCACCTGGAAAAAATCCCCATTGGTTGCCTGGAGCAAATACATTTTTACCATCAGCCCTACCTGTCAAGGTCAGGATATAGCGATCGCTGAAAGTATAGTTAATCCTCGAGAAGAAGGAGGTCGTCCGTGATGGTTCACGAATGGTCGAGTAGGTAGGCGATGGAGTACCATAATTCCACATCGCTAATACATCATCGGTTGAGAAATCTTTAGGATAAAATTTAGACTCTAGCAGCATATCATTTTGCTCGTTATTTGTCATCTCCTGTCCCCCAACGATCGTAAACCGATGCTTATTTTCTTGCAATTTAAAATCGTAGGTCAGCACATTTTGGAATGACCACAACGCTCCTTTTTGATCTTCTCGTCGCGCTACGGGCTGACCACCGTTGGCACTGGACTGTCCGGTACCTTTTATCCAGATATTATCTGTAAAATTTTTATTGAAACCATAAGAACCTTTGGCGTTAAAACTTAATCCTCTGGTAATTTTCCAATTCAGCCCTGTGTTAAATATTAAATTAAAGCGATTTTGATCTTTATACTCATTAACGACGTTCACAACGGGGTCGTTCAGTGAGCTCAGTGCTTCAGCTGAGGTGATATCTTCCGCTCCGCCGAGGGCCCCTTCGGTCAGAGATGCAAGACTACGAACGGGCGCATACTTTACTGCTTCCCGCAGCTTGCGTCCATCAGAGATACTGGGTCCAGTGATTTTTGTATTTGACATCCGCGAGTTAAATTCAAAGGAAAGCTTAGGACTGATCTTTTTATTGAGCTTTGCACTCACATAATCCCGCTGATAAGCCGAGTTTAGCATAATGTAGTCCTCATCATCGCGTGTATAGTTTAAATTATAGGTAAGGCTTCCGTCCTTGTCACCTCCCGTCATTCCCAAACTATAGTTTTGTTGCAGCCCCGTATTGCCATATAATTTATCCTGCCAATTAAGCCCACCTTTGGATTTATAAATATCCACATCTTCCCAGAGTCCGTACATGGAATTAAAACTGTTATTCGCAGCCATAGAAGGATCGAGCTCACGCTGCCAATATACATACTCATAAGGCGACAGTACCTCAGTAAGGTTATAAACTTTACTTGCCGCCAAATAGGAGTTGAATGTAATTTTTGGACTTCCTCCTTTCCCAGACTTGGTCGTAATCAAGATCACCCCATTGGCCCCTTCAGAGCCGTATATTGCAGTAGAGGCCGCATCTTTCAGTACATCAATATTTTCAATATCTGCCATCGGAATATCATTGATATTGGCTACACGAAATCCATCAACAATATATAAAGGCGAATTGTCCTGGGTAATGGAACTTCCTCCACGCACGCGGACTTTTATCTGTGCATCAGGCGAACCTTCCGTTATGGTGACATTCACACCTGGTAAACGGCCGGATATGGCTTGAAGTACAGATACCGTAGGGAGATCTTTCAATTGTTCGGCATTGATAGATGCTACCGATCCTGTCAGATCTTTCCGTTTTGTCGTTCCATAGCCGATGGCTACAACTTCATCCATCATTAGCGTATTATCAGCGAGAACTACATCTATTTTCGTACGTCCATTGACCTGAACTTCTTGGCTTTTTTTTCCAACATAGGCAAACACAAGAACAGCATCCTCGGGAACATCTTTAAAAGCATAACTTCCCAACTGATCAGTTGATGTCACCATACTGCTTGATTTTATACGCACGGTTACCCCTGTTATGGGAGCTCCGCGGTCATCCAACACCTTACCTTTGACAGCAATAGACCTTTGGGGTATCCATTGTACCTGCTTACCGGGACTATCCAAGAGCACTGCCGTTGTCGCATAACCATCGCTTGCCTGAAAGGCAGTTGAGAGAAAGACCAGTAAGAAACCAATATTCGTACGGCTCCGCCAATTGTAATAAGGCACATCCCTGACCCCATCTGAATGCAACAAATTTTTACGCTGCTGCGTAGAACGAAACAAAGAAAACTTTATTCCGTCAAATGGTTTCAATTTGTTATTTCTCATAAGATTTTGTTTATAATTTCTTGGCTATTTAGTTCAACTTCTGCGAAATCACATCCATATTTCGGGCTTAATGGAGATAAATTTGCGAGGATCCCACTTATCATCACCCAGAATAACCTTATCATAGGTATAACTAGAGGCTTCCGCATCGGTTAGTACTACTTTTGACACTCCCAACTCGTTATTACTGTTTTTAAATCTTGTCTTACGATTCTCGTGGTCGATGTAGTCTCCATTTTTCACATAAATACGGTAAGGTTCACTGCAATCTTTTAGTGGACTGTCAATTACCTCTTGTATAGTCTTATAATCATCATTTCCATCGGTAGATACTACGACACTATGAGTACCATCTAGCACTACAGTATTAAATGTACTAGCACGGCTAAAAAAAGGACTGCAAAATTGAACATAGGTTAATAGGATAGATACGAGAGTTTGTCTAATCATTAGAAGTCTATAATTGGTTCGTTTAACATTAAGTTTGCAGCCTATGGCCAGCAATAATCAAAGCTAATGGAGCACAACAAATTAAAGGTTCAATAATTGACAAAAAAGGTTCAATTTTTATATAAAACTAATTATCAGTATTTTATATTCAAAAAAATTAAGATTATTATTAAAAAACATTCTATTTTTTTCGCATGGCATACTCTTTTGGAGAGATCCCAAACATATCCTTGAAACTTGTACTGAAATATTTAGGGTTATTAAAGCCTACGCGATAAGCTACATCGGATACGTTTTCCAAACCGGCATCAAAATATAACTTCGCCTTTTTCAGGCGCAACTCGCGAACGAATTCAACTGGAGCCATATTTGTCAGGCTCTTAAATTTTTTGTAAAAGGTATTACGAGCCAAATTCAGCTGTTCGGCAATCAAATCAATGTTAAAGTCAGATTGGTTCATATGCCGTTCCACCACTTCGACTACTGTTTCCAAGAATTTCTTATCCTTGTCGTCAATTTGAACTTCTGATACTTGAACTACAGGAGCATTTCGTTCAGTAACCTGTTCAAAATAGGATCTTCTTTTCTGAAGTAAACTATTTATAGCAGTTAACAGAAAAGCTGGTTCGAATGGCTTTGTGATATAATAATCAGCACCATAACTCAATCCTTCAATTTGAGTTTCAACAGCATGTTTAGCACTCAACAACACAAAAGGGATATGGCAAATACGCGCATCCCGCCGAACTTCTTTCAACATTTCAATGCCGTCCAATTCTGGCATCATCAGATCACTTAATATAAAATCAGGCATAATGGAACGAATCTTTTCCAACCCTTCTTTACCGTTCGTAGCTATTTCAACGCGATAATGAGAATCCAATTGCCCCTTTAAAAATATACGTAAATCCGCATTGTCTTCTACTAACAATAAAGTTTCATTTTTGTCTGTATCAAAAGTTACCGGACTATTCTTATCCGGATCGGAGCGCTGAAGAGTAAAAGAATTAAAACTAAGGAATTCTTCGACACTTTGTGGATTTGAATTATTGTAAATTGGAATTTCAACGCTAACATGAAGTCCGTGGCTTATCCTGTTTTTTGCATAAATATCCCCATTGTGTAATAACGTAAATTCTTTTGAAAGTGCTAAACCTACTCCTGTACTTTTTCTTTTATGTGCTTTAGTATTATTTTCGGTATAAAATAATTCAAAAATATAAGGCAGTGATACATTTGGAACCCCAGGGCCCTCGTCAATGATATGGATACACATTTTATCTTGATGCAGGTTTAACTGGATTTCCACTGTACTTCCCTCGGGTGTATAGTCTAGTGCATTTGACAACAAATTGAAAAGGATTATCTCAATTTTCCCCTGATCCAACTGGACAATCAGTTCTTTAAAAACTGTAACAAATTTAAGGTTCACCTGTTTTGCCTCGGCAGATGCGATAAAGGCGAACAACACATCAGATATCAATACCACTATATCGAATTGTGTAAGATGCAATTGATGCTTGCTTTCCTGTACCTTTCTCAAGTCTAATAATTGATTAACAAAAAGTTCCATTCGGGTAGCATTCCGATGAATAATATCCATATAAACCTGCTTTTTTGTATCCGTTTCTTCACCTATCAATTTCTTTACCGGGCTTATGATAAGTGTCAATGGTGTTCGCAATTCATGGGAGATATTGGTAAAAAACTCCATTTTAAGTGCTCCAAGATGCTGTTCGAGGAGTACTTTCTGTTTTAAATGAATCATTTGCAGACTTATTTTAAAAACAGCGTAGGAAATCCCCAGAATCAAAAGGCTGTAGAATAGATATGCCAAATTGGTCTTCCACCATGGTGGATTAATCATAAATTCAATCTTTCTGTAAGGCATTCCCTCATAAAGATCATCTTCCCCCTTTATCTCGAGTGTGTAATCGCCTGGATTTAAATTGGTATAGGTAATACGTGTAATCTGATTATTAAGATGCCAGCTGGTATCAATCTCCCTTATACGATATTGAAAATTAGGGTGCATATAGCGTGGATCCGAAACTGTTACATCAAAAGATAGGTTATTTTGATTATAATTTAAGATAAGACGATCGGCATATTGTACACCGACTTGTTGGCCTTTTTTTTGGGTGTTAATTACAAATTCCTTATTATTAATCAAAAGCCCAGTCAGCAGAAGCTGCGGTTTGCTATTTTTCTGTTGAAAGGATTTAGTGTCGAGACAAAGCATACCTTTCGTTGTACCCCAAAAAATCATTCCTTGCTTGTTCTGAACCACCGTCTTTTCTGAAAATCGCATATTGCCAAAACCGTCGCTTGCATTAAAATTTACGAATCTCTTTTTTTTGCAGTCAAACTTGGACAATCCACCTTCTGTTGCTAACCAAAGGTTATGTTCTTCATCTGAGATACAGCTTAAAACATAATCATTAAAAAGCCCTTCTTTGGCTGTATAATGTTCAAATTGAAGAGTACTAAAAGGGTCACCATTGCATTTTGTTAATCCACCTCCTGAGGTACATATCCACATTGTTCCATAATGATCTTTGTATAGATATTGCACATCATTATCTCCAATATGATCTCCCTTATAATACACAAAGTAAAAATTATCCCTCTTTTTGATTGGATTGACAACCAGAACACCATAAGTTGTCGCTACCCAAACCATCCCCTTATCATCGAGGGTTAACTGCCGAATTCTGCTAAATGCATCCTTCCGCAATCCAGGCTTTTGCAATGCTACCCGTTCAAATTTCGTTCTTCCATTGATTTCAGTGGCACGCAGTAGACCCGATCCATAAGTTCCGATCCAGATAGCCCCCTGTTTATCCTCCAACAAAGAATAAACTTGGTTACTACTTAATTTTTTGTTTGTCGTACTAAATTGTTCGAGTCTATATGAAGTTCGCGCCTTATTTTGCGGCACAGCCTTTAACAATCCATGTTTCTTAGTACCAATCCACATTGTTCCCCTACGGTCTTCCAATAGGCTATAGACGGACGAAAGCGCCTCTGAATCCATGCCGCTAAAAGAAACTGGCGAAATTTTTCCTTGATCAAAAACTGATATGGGTCCAAATTTTTTGCCAACCCAAAGTCTTCCCAACTGATCAAATAATAGGCTACGAACTTCAGTATCCGATGCTTCCCCTTGTTCATTCCCAAAAGATTGGAATGACACCCCTTTGTTGTAAAAGACTATCCGTGCCATTCCTTCCCCCTCTACGGCAAACCAAATTACGCCAGCAGGGTCATATAGGATATCATGGACAAAGCGAGGAAAGTCGATCTGTTGACCATTGATTGACTTAAAAGAATAGCTGATCTGGGCATTCTGTTCATCAAAAAAGCCGAATCCGCCCCCACGCATACTGATCCAGACTCTTTGCGATGCATCCTCAAAACAATTAAAACTCACCGTTGAACTCTTTTTAAAGAAAGGAGAACTAAAATAGTTGCTTTTAAAATTGTTCAAATTCAGCAGAACCACACCGTTCCCCTCTGGTTCAAGCCACAAACGTCGCTTACTATCTTCATAAATCCCAGTAAGGCTTGTTCGAAAGTGATATATTGTCTTTACTGTATGTCTCACGACATCAAATGCAATAAGTTCCCCCAAAGAGGTTGACAGGAAAAGCTGCTTTTGATCGCGCGACATACGCATTTCATTGATTCGTCCTTTTGTTACCGTTAGCACCTGTAATTTTTTCTTTTGTTTATTGTACACCAACAGGTTATTTCTTACGGTAGAAAAGTACATGAAATCTGAAGACTCAGTAATCTTAAAGATTCCATTTGACGTCAATTCAAAAGATTGAATAACATGTGGCTTATTCCCGTTTTTTGAGGTTAATTGAAGCAAATGAAGACCGTCTTTTGTACCAATCCATACTTGTCCTTCAGCATTCCTATGAAAGAAACTCAATTTATTTGATGATAAATGATTATCTAAAACCTTATTGTCTGAACTAAAAATTGAATAGTCAAAATTTTTACTTTTCGCATCAATACAAAATAAACCATCATCTGTGCTACCGACCCATAACGATTGTTTATCGATTGCTAAAATTTTGTTGAACTGTATTGATTTCTTTTGTGTAGCTTCCACCTTTTCCGATATCGAAAAAAACTCTTCAGAAGCCTTGTCAAAACAATAAAGTTTCATATCATAAGTAAGAAACCAAATATCGTTTTTAATACCGTCAATCATCTGGATAATTCGACGACTTGCAACATCATACTTCTTGAGCTCTGTGGAATTAAAGGTTTTGAAATGCTGACCATCGTAACGGTTGATTCCGTTCCATGTCCCAATCCAGAGAAAACCATCCTTATCCTTCAATAAGCCTGTCAGATTACCATGAGAGAGGCCCTTTTCTCCGCCGAAATGATCCAACCTAAAGTTTTCTTGACCTAGAACAGTGGGCATATAAGCGACAACTAACGCTAATAAAAATATCCACGATCTACTAAATTTTATCATAATGAAGATTAGGTTTATCCCTCGCAGTTTTGAAAATTTGGTTAGTACCTAAAATTAGCTTTTTATTTACACATTACTTTATTTTTTCTACGCAAACGATCTCAAAAATACGATATGGATATACTGCTCATTCTTTTCAAATTTCAATCGCGTTTTGATATCAATAGCTATTGAATTTTATTGTTTTTACCGCAGATTTTGTAACGATAGTATAACGGAGCTAGATTTTGATAAGTAAAAAAATCAATAAATTGCCTTAGCAAACCAGAAACAACGTTTTTGCTTCAGGAATGAGGTACCTACGAAAATACTCACAATCTTTTGATCCCTGGTGGGAGCACAAAAAAATCCTCGTCGGATGATGAGGATTTTTTAGTGATGGACTTTCTTTATATTTCCTTTCGGTTATCATCAGAATCGATATCAATCAGTTTATTATAGGGGTCTATGCCAACCTGGATAGGTTTTTGATCAACAACCAACGTGAGTTTATTGTTGATTTGATCAATGCGATGCTTTTTCAGATAAAGCTCATGGGGCTTGCCATTGTTCTTATCTGTGGATTTTGAAAAAACCCCAACCTCGATATAATCTTTCAGAGGCAAAGATTTCAATGTCACCTGATCCGATTTTTTAAATAATAGCGGTTTATCCCCTTGATCATTATAACTCTTTTTTCCATTGGCATCCACGCGATACTTGGCAACTTCAAATTGAATATCGACCTGATATTTTCCATTTTTTAACTTTTTAGTGCTCACCTTCTCCACTTTATTATTGTACAGGGTGATTGTTTCGAACATGTCTTTGATCAGATAGCGCAATGAATCGGGTGTGGCCGCTCGAATGTAATCCACAAATTCCAAGGATGTTGTATAAGGTGGGTTTTGGAAGGCTGTCTTCTCCAGATAGGCTTTTGCTGTTTGATTGAAAACCTGCTCTCCCAGATAATCGCTCAGGGCATATAACACCAACGAACCCTTTTGATAATGGATATACATTTGGTTTTCGTTGTACATCAATGGCCGCTCACCTAATTTTTCTGCACTTCTTCCTGTCAGATAGCCATCCAGTGCTTCTTTGAGAAACTTACGCATCTGTCCTTTTCCATATCTTTTTTCCAGTACTTTTAAGGAGGAATACTCAGACATACTTTCAGACATCAATGTGGCTCCTTGAGCATTGGCACCCACAACTTGATGTGCCCACCACTGGTGTGCTATTTCGTGTGCTGTGACAGCATATGGATAATCCACCGCATCATCTTCTTTCTCATCCACATCCGCTATAAAACCTATGGCTTCGGAAAAAGGAATCGTATTGGCAAAAGACTGTGCGAAAGTTCCTGCTGTTCGAGGAAATTCCACAATACGAAGTTGTCGGTGCTGATACGGACTATATTCTTTGGTATAATAGCCTAGAGAAGCCTTGCTTGACGCCATCATCCGATCGAGATTGTAGGTATGTCCTTTGTGGTAGTAGATTTCCAAATTGACACCATTCCATCGATCTTTTTTTATTTCATACCGAGCCGAATTAAAAGCAAAGAAATTCAGAATAGCCGAGTCCATTTTATATTGGTAATATTTCCTTCCACCTTTCTCCCATTGCTTCGTCAAATATCCCGGAGCGATGGCCAACTGATCGCCATCTGTACTCACAGTTGCCGCAAACCGAATCCAGTCCGCATCATTTGAAATGTAGTTATTTTTCCTTGCATTGGAATCAGTAGGTGAGGCCATACGGTCTCGATACGGCAATCCATATTTCTTGCGAATATCATTATCCACCAGTTCGCCCCGATCTATATAACCAATATTTGGAAACTGCATATTGTTGATAAATGTTCCATTGCCTTTCACGGGAGATTTCTCATTCACCCAAGTGTTGGCTGGACTGACTGTACTAAAATTTAAGACGATGGAATCTCCCGGCGCCATTGGCTTGTCAAGTTTGTAGATATTGAAATTGTAAATATCATCGACAGAAATCAGCTTATGAGGGACATTGAACGAAAAGGTATAGTCATAATCATTATAATTAACAAAAATGGAATCTATTGCGACTGCAGTTTTATTCTTTAATACATAAGAAGCCTGTGCTTTAAAACTGCGTGCAGAGGGGTAGATATCCATATTGAACTTGATATCGACAACCCTGGGTTGGGGCCGAAATTGATATTTTTTATATTTCTTTTCCCATTCCACGGATTGTTTTTCATGATCAAGGCTTGTATAATATGGGTTTTTGATGTGGTTCTCATAATATATACCAGCCCCAATTCCCACAAAACCGATAAAACTCACGATAAGTACAGTTATACTGCTAGGGCTCAGGTTTGTTTTTAATATGGCCCAACGTTCCTTCGCTCCTGAGAATCCACCTCTACGCCATAACAAAAGCGCTATCGTAAGAAAGAACACCGCGAACAGCAACCAATATGTTCTATAGGTCAAAAAAGGTAAGATATAGCCAAAACCATCCATGTCGGAATAATCAAGACCAGGCCCCTGGTTAAACTGATAAATGGCCTGCTCCACACCTACCAAAGACAAAAATGGCAATCCGATAAATAAAGTTAATAGAATAAAAAAACCAGCCAGATAATTCTTAAAGAGTGTATGCACAAACATGGCCACAAAAAGCCAAACTATATTGGCCAACATACCATACACCATTAAGTGCATGAAGTACTGCCCTATTTCGAAATTATAATACTGATGATAGACCTGAAATGCCATACAGGTGAGCATGACGACAGCAAGTAGGGTAAGCTGCATCATAATGATTGCGATGATTTTGGACCCCATGAGCGTCCAATTCGGGACTGGTGTTGCATCCAATAATCCTCCCATACGTGTGATGCTACCACGGTGAACCAATAAACCGGTAAAGAGAAAGGTTAAGATCAACAAAAAGAATTTAAAGGTTGTCCCGGGTATCATCAGCATTTTCCAGGTAACGGGATAAGTCGAGGTGCCGAAAATTGCACCAATTGTACTCGCCATCAAGAGGATAAATAGTACACCTACCAAAGTCAGAATCAAAAACACTGGATTCTTAACAATATAACGATAGTCATAGCGAGCCAGTGTCCAAGTCGTCTTTAAGTAATGGCTGATTGAAAAATCGTAACTTACTTTTGGTAGATTGAGGCGAAAAACGCTATCAAAGTTATTTTTTGTCAATCGTTTTCCTTTCTTACCCGTTTTTACCGAAATGGAATCCTGTGAGAAAGAAAATAGCATGTAAAACCCACCAATAAACAATGCCGCTACAGCGAGCCATATCAGTCGGTTATAGATAATCGCTCCGAGAAAGGGTAGATTGTTTGTGTTCTTTTCTTCGGGAGACCAATATTGCGTATAGTACGAAATCGCACTATCACCAAAAGGATCTATCAGTGCGCCTAGATAACGGTTATCGGCATCTGTAGTCAGGTTTTGAACAAGTATCTGTAATATAATTAGTACCAGCACCGCAACAACACCTACATAGACATTGCGCGTAAAAGTGACTAAGACGAAAATAATCGCGCTAAGAATAACCAGGTTGGGAATAACCTGAATGAGATAGGTCTGAAAGTAGGCTGAAACATGTACCGGTCCCAATAAATCTGGGTTGATCCCAGGGATAAACTGCGCGACAACTATACCTAAAGTGGAGGACAATACGATGATGAGTACAACAGCTATTGATCCAAAAAACTTACCCAATAGATAATCGGTTTTGGTAAAGGGATAACTAAAAAGAATAGTGTGTACATTATACTGAAAATCCCGATAAACACAGGCGCCCACTATAGAGGGTATTAAGAAATAAATAATGGAAGACATCCCATTGATCATCTCGTTAATAGCCCAAGGCGAATTTCTAATGGTGTTGGATGAAGTGGTCGCGGTGACACCATCAAATATCCCCAAAGACGAAAGCATGATGAACAACGCCAGCACAAAGAATAAAGCCATGTAGATATAAATGGCAGCGCTCTTAAACCAACGCGTAAACTCAAAATTAAAAATTGGACTAAACATGGCGCTGGTCGTTTTTTAATGCGACAAAATAGACATCTTCCAGTTGGCCTTGCGCATTTACAAAGGACTCATCTGGCCGCTCATGACTATAAACTCGAATATTAAGCGTATTGTCTTGATTGTAATTCGTAGAAATGACATTATACTTCTGAGTATATTCATCCAATTGATCCCGGCTAATAATACGCACCCAGATTTTGCCCTCCAATTGTTCTATCGTTTCCTTGGGGGTGCCACGCAACAATATTTTACCCCCATTGAGAATGGCCAATTCATGGCATAGCTCACGTACATCATCCACAATATGTGTGGAGAAAATAACGGTATGATTGGTACCGATCTCTCGCAATACGTTTAAGAAACGATGTCTTTCAGCCGGGTCCAGTCCAGCTGTGGGCTCATCAACAATAATCAATTTTGGGTCATTCAATAATAACTGCGCAATACCAAAGCGTTGTTTCATCCCACCCGAATAGCCGCTGACACTTTTACTACGTACATCCCAAAGATTGGTTACCTCAAGTACGCGCTTGATGATAGCCTGTCGGTCAGCACTGGTTTTAATCCCTTTGAGTTTTGCAAAATATTGCAACAAATCCGTCGCAGAAAGATTCGGATAAACACCAAATTCCTGTGGTAGGTAACCTAAAACTTTTCGCAACTCCATCTGCTTCCCGAGCACATCAATGTCGCCAAAGGTAATACGGCCATGATCAGGCTTCTGAAGGGTTGCTATGGTGCGCATCAGGGAGGATTTCCCAGCTCCATTTGGGCCGAGGAGACCAAACATACCAGGTTTTATTTCCAAATTTACTTCGTCTAGGGCTTTTACACCATTAGGATAGGTTTTACTGAGGCTTTCTATTGATAAATTCATAAATAAGTTTAACTGTTAATAATTCGTTAGTATAACGAAACGACAATTTGTTACAACAATATAACAAAAGTTCGTAAGAAATTAGGTAGAGTGACCCATTTTTTCAATGAATCCCGAAATAAAAACAGTTATTGTGGAGCAATGCCAACAACTAAAAAAAATTAATCAGATTTCCTTATTAACCCTTCAAACCCTTATCTCAAATAGACTTACTGTAGCATTATGGTAATGTGCCGGTAGATCGGCAGTATTGCAGAGCTTCTTTAATCCCAAAAAATCAAAACCGCATTTGGTATAGTGTTCAATAAGTCCTTTGTTTTCCCCTACTGTATCCAAACGGACAAAATCCTTATTGTTTGCAATAGCATATTCAATCGCCCAATTCACAATATATTGAACGAGATTCTTGCCTCTGAAATGGGGATTAGTGGCAATGCGATGAATATACACTGCTGGGTCTTCATTCCTCTCTTCCCAGATATCGGGATCGTCGAAAGTTGTCGCCCAGACGCAGCCAATACACTGATCCACAACCATTTTCCATTGCCTACGCTCTTCCAGTTCCTGCTCAATAAGTTTGCGGTCAAATTCAGGCCAATACACCATGGATTTTGCTTTTTGAAATTCAGTCGCAATCCTATAAAACGTAAAAATCGAATCAATATCGTTAAGTGTGCTATTTGTTATTTGTAGTTCCATAGTATTACTAAAGTATCGCCAATAAACTGAGTTTAAAGTACACACAAAGCTAGATGTCGAATACGAATTGTAATGGGTACAGATCGAGTTTATCCTATGGTACCAGTCTCTAGACCATAACATCTCGCAATAGAGGTCACATTGTTGTAATTGAAGGAGCCACCAAGAATTCTACTGATCTGAAAATCGATGTATTGGACATAAATCCCCTACAGCGAGACATACTTTATTGAATCCCCAATATCCACCTGACGTCGAAAATATCAACCACTTCCACCAATGGATCTGTCTCATTATTACCCAATACAGATTGACCATCACTGGCTGCCAGCTTGGCCACAAGCCTGCCACGGTCCATCACATCCATACATGACAAAAATACGGAAAGATAATTTCCGATTCTTCGTCCATCATCATGCACCAAGTCCGAACCATAGATGACCACACTGGGAGAAGTAAGAGCGGCACTTACAATAGGTAACTCTGAATACCCTTCTATCTTTCTATCCATCTTGTCAAAATGTAACCTCCCGCCAAAACACGACTGATAAAACGTAAGTGCCGCTCTACAATTCCCTGAAAAAGTGATAAAAACCCCGCTTTTTAACCGCTCCATATCCTAAACAAATTAATTATGCGTCTGGTATTACGGGTTCTACAAGCTTTTTCATTTTTTCTAACGATTCCTGCCATCCCAGGTAACACATTTCAGGGGGGATAATTTCAGGAATACCTGTTTGCTCTATCTTAAGTTCAGTACCGCAGCTGACTGCACGCAGTGAAACTGTTGTCGTCATTTCCCCTGGCAGGTTGGGATCATCAAAACGGTCAACATACTTGATAAATTCATTGGGTGTAATTTCCAAATATTCACCACCAAAGGAATGACCATTACCCGTACCAAAATTAATAAACGTCATCTTGAATTGACCGCCTACTTTAAAATCCATTTGCTGTACAGTACAGACAAAACCATAAGGAGGTAACCAAGTGGCATGTGCTACTGGATCCGCGAATGCACGGAAGATTTTTTCAGGACTTGCCTGAATAACACGATGTAAAGAAACACGATTTGTTTTCATCTCGTTTGATTGTTTATAATGTAAATAGATAATACGACCTTTTTGTTCTTTCTAATAATTTTCAATAACCTATCCCTTCCGATGATTAGGATACCGCAGATGCGCCTGTATATGCATTCTGCTGTGCGGCACGACTTGTACCAACTATCTTTGACCGATAAACATAAGATAACATCAGGATACCCAGTACAATAAGAGGCAATAACATATAGGTTATATTTTTATCCACGCAGGCATGACTGATAAAGGCAAACAGCAAACTGAATGTAAATCCTGCATAAGCCCATTCTTTTAATTTAGCCGGAAACTGCGGAATGGCAATGGCAATGACTCCGAGCACTTTACAGATAATAAGGGTATAAGCAAAATAATCCGGGTAACCTAAAGGTTTGGTTCCTGCATTCACGTATTGCGGCGCAAATAGTAATGTGCCCAGTGGCATAGCGCCTTCCCAGATAACAATAAATATCGTCGCTATCCAGAAGATAATTTTTTTCTTTTTCATGATGTTGATATTTTAAGGTGATTAATTCGTTGATTCAACATGTTTTACAAAATTATTAAGGATTGACTGCCAGCCTTGTTGCTGTAATTCAGGATCATTCATTTGTTCTGCATCGAACGTAGTGCTCATGATTGTCTTTCCATCTACTTCAGAAAAAAGCGTGCTTACTGTGCGACCATCTGACATGGTATAAGCGATTTTCCGATGCAACTCAACCTTATCGTAAGTTCCTTCAAAATTAAACCCAAAACTACCATCCTTCGCTTCCATGCGATTTTTAAAAGTGCCATTCACACGCAAGTCGTTTTGACTGCTCGGACAATGCCAGCTTGGATCTGCAGTATTCCATTGCATGATATCTGCAGGTGCGTTCCATTGCTGCCACACTTTCTCTACTGGTGCATTGATTGTGGCTTCCACCTTGATTTTTGTTTGTCTTTCCATGATTTCTTTTTCTTTGTCTATAATGATATAGCAAAGATGCAAAGGATTTTAAAGGCCGGCGTATTGTAAAACCGACAACTTTAGGGGTGGATTACGACAAAAACAATTTGTACCTTTATCACATAAACCAAAAAGATATGCAAATCTCTGTTTTTGTTCCCCAATACGGTACTATCGAAGGCATTACGCCAGCATTTAGAACCTTTCATACGGCCAATGAATTTCTGTCGGCTTTTGGAAAAAAACCGATATTCAATGTTGAGTATGTAGGTCTTAGTGAATATGTACCGGCCAATAACGGCGAGTACACCATAAAAACGAACCGTTTGCTGCAAGATGTTGAACGTACCGATTTACTGATCATACCCCCTACTTTTGGTGATATAGACGCTGGTATAAGGGACAATGCCGAAGCAATACCCTATTTTAGAAAACTTCACTTAAAAGGTACCCGTTTGGCCAGCTTGTGCGTAGGAGCTTTTCTTCTGGCAGAAACAGGGCTGTTAAATGGAAAAAAATGCTCGACCCATTGGGCTTATATCAGTGAATTCAAGGAAAAATACCCCGAAATAGAAATCGAAGATGGCGCCGTTATTACCGAAAACGATAATATTTACAGCAGTGGTGGTGCCAGCAGCCTTTGGAATCTGATTCTGTATCTGGTCGAGAAGTTTTCTGACCGTGAAACGGCTATTATGATCGCAAAATATTTTGCACTGGATATCAGTCGGGACAGTCAGTCTCAATTTGCCATATTCCGCGGACAGCGAAATCACGATGATGTGGATATCCAGAAAGCACAGGATTACATCGAACTGAAATATGAGGAAAGAATTACTGTTGAGGACCTTGCTAATTTTGTAAACATTGGCCGCAGAACTTTCGAACGTAGGTTTAAAGAAGCGACAAACAATACACCGGTAGAGTATATCCAGCGTGTGCGGATAGAGGCCGCCAAGAAATTCTTTGAGGCATCAAGGAAAAACGTCTCCCAGGTGATGTATGATGTCGGCTACACAGACACCAAAGCCTTTCGGGATATCTTCAAAAAAATAACAGGCCTTACCCCCATAGAGTATCGGAATAAATTTGCTAAAGTCGCCTAGGAGAGGAAATTTAACAGCAAAAAAATAACGCCATGACATAGGAACAAAAAACAACAAGCCACACAATTGTCGTGTGGCTTGCTGCTGCTGAATGCGCTTTATACTTACTTCTTCAACATCATTTCCCGTATGTACTTTACGGGGGAGTTGCCAAAACTTAAAAATTTCTCATTAAAGGCTTTCAGTTTAAATTGAGCACCCTCCTCCTTTTTAACAGCTTCTCTTAAATCATAGATTTCTTTATATCCCGTAAAATAGGATGTGAGCTGCACACTGCTAACCGATACTCTTTTCCACTTTCCAGCAGCTTCTGCCTGTTGTTGAAACGCTTCGTTGACTAGCAGGTGCATGGCATCCTGCTCACTCATATTCTTCACATGTACACTATAATCCAATATCGCATTACATACAGTACGCAGATGCCATTTATACCACATTAGCCACATTTCAGGCGCATTGTCGCCATAACCATTTTCCAACATCATCTGTTCGGTATATACCGCCCAGCCCTCGATCATCGCGCCGTTGCCTAAAACACTCTTGATTAAGCTAGGCGATTGATTGGCATACACCAGTTGCGTATAATGCCCAGGAATCGCCTCGTGAATATTCAAAATCTGCAAAATATAGTGATTGTATTCCCGCAAATAACTTTCTGCAGCTTCTTTGGTCCATCCAGCAAGACTACCAACATTGTAGTATGTGTTCCCTCCTTTATCATAGGGACCTGGAGCGCTAATAGAGGCTCCGGCCACACCAGCCATGTAGGCAGGTTCTTTCCGCACAACCAAAGGTTTGCTATCGTCTATGTATAGGAGATCCTTCTTTTTCACAAATTCCACCAATTTTGGTATCTGCGCTTCAATAGCAGACTGAAAATCTTCTGCTTTGACGTGGTTGACTGACAAGGTATCGATCATCTTGCGGATCAGCACCAAACTATCTGTGGGCTGTACCGTTTTTCCAAAATACGTTGGCCATAGTTCCTTACTGATTTTATACATTTCGGCATGTAAATAATGCTTACGTGCCACAGCCGCATCGTAGATCTCTGCCGCGGTAGATCCCGACTGGATGTCAAACTTAAACTTTTGATCGTATAACTCCTGCCCCAACCTAAAACTTCGCGGTGATGGATTCGGATTCGTTTTTAAAAATGTGACAAATCCATTGATTGCCTTTACAGCCTGATCGGCTTTCGCTTGAATAGCTGCTTTTTCAGCTGCCGGAAGACTAGATTTTTTTAAAGAATCCCGCAGATCCGTTTCAAATACAGATAATCCGCCCAAATTTTGCTGTATGGCTAGATCTGTCAGTACTAAAGCTGGATTCTTGATCTGTCCTTTCGCGGCTTCATAATAGGCCGGAATTTTCGCCATACGCTGTTCAATAGCATGAAGTCGGTCGTGTAGTGGAGCATAGTTCTCTGCCAGCATAAAGGCGATGGTTCCGCTTACATTATAAGCAGAAGGGTTCCATTCGTAAGCCTTTTCCTTTTCGATTGACCATACATTGGATTCCAGATAATTCTGGATCAAATGATAATCTGTCTGTTGCGAGAGATTCAGATCCTTCAAGTCAAAACTTTTCAGCTGATCGAGCTGTTGTTTCGAAAATTCCAAACGTAGTGTTCTGCTTTTTGCATCGGGTATCGTTAACAGCGAATCATATCGATGAAAACCTACCTGTGTAGCCCATTCCGGATTCTCTTTCCAAAGCTGCTCGATGAATCGATCTTCGTAAGCTTTAAAATTTGCATTGGAGCTGGTATCCGCAACAGCCTGTTTGGTATTGGATCCCGATCCGCAGGATACCAGTATTCCAAAACTCAGGATAGTGAACGTATATATTATCAGTTTCATTGGAATAATTTGATTAAAAATAGCAATTGTTGTTGATTGTTGACCAATCACCTCAAGGATTTTACAATTAAACATGACAGTATTGTTTCGATTGATAACAAGATATCCCACTACCCACCAACAAAGAGATGTATCTAGCAGCACCATCGCCTTTTTCAAGCTGCAAAGGTTATAGTCGCCTTCAGGATAGATTTTGAAGATCTCATAAATTATTAGAATTATAAGAAAAAATAAAACACAAACACCTAACAAACAGCGAGTTATAAACAAATAAAAAAATATTTAAAGCCTTATGTCCAATTTCTTTAACTTCAATCATTATTGTAGTGTAAAACAGTTACACTTAAAACAATAATTAAAATGAAACAACGGATCAATTTTTTCGCGAAAGGCCAAAATGCTATGAAAGCTATGTTTGGATTGGGTACTTATTTAGGTAAATGTGCAATCGAGCAAGAGCTTTTGCACCTCATTTATTTTAGAGTATCACAGATTAATGGTTGTGCTTACTGCCTGGATATGCATTCAAAAGATCTGCTTGCCACTGGCGAAAATCCACAACGTCTATTTTTATTAGACGCTTGGCGTGAAGCACCACTCTACAGCGCACGCGAATGTGCTGCCTTGGAATGGGCCGAAGCAGTAACAAAAATAACGAATGGCGATGTACCTGACGAGGTTTATGCTATTGCTAACCAGGAATTTTCTGAAGAAGAACTCATAGACCTGACTTTGGCCATAACAACAATCAATGCATACAATCGTTTTAATATTTCGTTCCGTACAGAGGCCGGTGGATACAAAGTCGGCCAACATAAAGTGCAGACAACATAACAAGAGGTAAATAAATTTATTTAACAAATTAAACGTTAAGCATGAAAGATTTCATCTTATTATTTCGGCAGGCAGGCAATGAACAAGCTCTTTTGACCGAGGAAGAAATTGCCAAAATAAACAAAAAATGGCAGGATTGGATCGGTGAGATTGAAGCACAGGGCAAACTGTCCGACCATGGTTCAAGGCTCGAAAAAACTGGAAAGGTATTAAAACCGGGTGGAGTTATTACAGATGGTCCTTTTGTAGAGATTAGAGAAAGCCTGGGTGGATTTATTGTTATATCCGCAGAAAATCTTGAAGAAGCGACAACGTTGGCACATGGTTGTCCCATTTTAGAATCTAGCGGCAGCGTTGAAATCAGGGCACTTTTGGTTTAAAAAAAGCTAGGCAGTTGTATCTTATACAACTGCCCTATTTTGCATAATGGACTCCAACTTTTTAAAACAGCTTTTTCAACAAGAATTCACCAAAATTGTTGCTGTGATTTCAAAAGGCTTTGGCCTACAACATATTGAAATTGCCGAAGATATTGTCAGTGAGACTTTTTTGCTGGCTACGGAATCATGGCAGGCAAAGGGTTTGCCTGCAAACCCAACCGCTTGGCTTTACGCAGTAGCCAAACAAAAAACCTTAAGTCACTTTAGACGGAATAAAATTTTCGATGACAAGGTAATTCCGGAAATACATCAAAATCAGATTGCCGTGGATTATACCGATGAATTTAGTTTCACGCAGGAAAACATCAAAGACAGTCAATTAAAAATGTTATTTGCTATCTGTACACCTGCGATTGCAAGTGAGGCCCAAATAGGTCTGGCACTGCGGATTCTTTGCGGTTTTGGTATTGAAGAAATTGCCGAAGCCTTTCTTTCAAACAAAGAAACCATCAACAAGCGGTTGTTTAGGGCAAAGGAGAAACTTCGCACAGAAAAAATCCAGCTTGAACTGCCATCAGAACAGGAAATCATCCAAAGGCTGGACAACGTATTGCATATTATATACCTCCTGTTTAACGAAGGGTACTACTCCAAGACCCAGAATCAGATTCTAAGAAAAGAGCTTTGTATAGAAGCATTGCGCCTGGCGTTAATGTTGTCCGCATATGAAAAGACAAATGTCCCAAAGACAAACGCGCTCATCGCCTTAATCTGTTTTCACTCTTCACGCTTCGATGCCCGACACAGTAATGACGGTGAATTTATTCTGTATGAACAACAAAATGAGAAGCTTTGGAATCAAGCGTTAATCAATCAGGGAATTTATTTTTTGAATCAGTCCGCCATTGGCGATCAGCTGACCTCGTACCATATCGAAGCAAAAATTGCGCAATGGCATTGTGCAAAAGCAGATACAGTGGAAAAATGGAGCCAAATCCTTCAACTGTATGATCGTTTGCTATTGGTCAACTACTCGCCTAGCGCCGCACTCAACAGACTATTTGCCTTATTTAAAGCGAAAGGTGCAAAAACTGCCCTGGCCGAGGCCAAAAAGTTAAATCTAGCAGACAACCACTTTTATTTCGCACTCTTGGGAGAACTTTATAAAGGTATAGATCGGCAAAAAGCAATCGCGAACTTTCAGCGCGCACAGGCATTGGCAAAAAACTCCCTGGAACAGGAAACTATCCAACGCAAGATCGCTATGCTTTGAAGTTCGCGATTGCTATACACTTTCAACTCGGCTAAGCCGACTGTCAGCCAATCAGCAGCTCTCTTTGGAGCTTTGCCAATAGGTTATAAATAAATCATAAAGTTCGTTAGGTTCGATCGCTATGACAGAAGCTGAGTACATGATATTTAGCTGTTGTGATGCTGCATCATAAGCCATCTTCCATAACAGGGATGGAAGCCGGTCTTTATAATTGGAAGCATTATCTAATGTGACAACCACTAAGGTATCTCCCCCCACTTTCTGTAAGTTTATCCCTGTGACATCATGCCAATTTCCTATACCGAATGCTTTTGCCATTGGGGTTGTTTTTCCTGAGAAATGACTTTTATTTAATGTAATCTGAGCGGACTTGTCCCGAAGGTTTAATAAGCTGCTCACCAAAAGGATTAGCATAACAAGCAATGCTCCGCCCGAAAATACAGCGGGTTTAACTTTTAATTCACCGTCAAAGAGTCCAATACAGTACAACAAGATCAATAAAAGAACAATACAAATTACACCGGACATACTTAGAAGCTTAGCAGTTTTGCTTCTATTTCTATATAAGTTAGTCTCCTGATCCATCTTAGTTGCCCCAGTTTACATTGAGATTATGTTTTTCAGCATAGGCTTTTCCTAAAACATATACTTCATCAAATGTTTTATCAATCCCGGGCATGTAATCTTGTTGTATTTTCTGAAGCAATGCCTGCTTTTCTTCGGCAGATCCTTTTGCATCACAAAGTTTAGCATAAGCAGTGTACTCATTTTTATAGACTGGCAGCACCTTTTCAAATAAAGCAATAGATTTTTCTTTTAATGCTTTTGCATCATCATCCGAAACATTGAGTGCATTGATGTCTTTTAATGCTTTTTCGACGGTTTGGATCTTTATGTCCACAGATTTTTGAGCCTCATCACCCGTTTTCTTACTCGATGGGATATCAGCAAATTCAACAGTCTCCTGTTCGAGGCGTTTACCAAAACGGTCAGGAGCAAAATCGGCTACAAGATTGGTATTTAGAACAACTTTTCCGAAAAAATTTTCTGGGCTTGGAGCCTGGCAAGCAGTAAAAAATAGACTCGCCGACATGAAAATAACAAATAGTAAGTGCTTCATATAAATTTTTATTTTGTCCGAAATTACCTAATATTACTTAAACCGGCAAACCACCTCATTCTTCACTATTGCCTCGATAATAAGCTAAAACGACCATATGTCGCGCTAACCCCGATATTATCTTTTGCATTTCACTTGACCAACACGCTAATTTTTAATAATTTAGCAATGACAGAACAACAGATTAAAAACCGCTGATTATGGGCTTTGATATTAGTTACCATCCTATTTCTGAAGAACAGATTAACGCCTGGTACTTTGAATTGATTGCAAATCCAGAAAAAATAGAAAAGCTAGCATCCGAGTATCAAATTGATGATTTCTATAAAACAAAATATCAGGATACGATAAATGCCGGTCGGGAAACGGATCAAAATGATTATTTCGACAAGACACACGGTTTCTTTATCGCCATTGTTCAAGGTTTTTTCGAAACTTACTTTTATGTCCGTGGCAGCGCATTATCTTTCTCGGCGAATAAACAGCTAGATTCCTATTACAAAAGATGGGAAGAATTTATTCCAATAGAATCACTCACAACAAAAATACAAAATAGGTTGGTTGAAAATTATTGCTCAGGTGTGTATATTGCTGCCGATCAGGTAGTACGCTTATTGAATGACTATCAGTACAATCCAGAAATTAAATCGGAATTGGATCAATTATTTTCTGAGGGACGCATTGTCATTTTTTTAAAGGCATTAAATTTTGCCAAGGAACGCAGTCTAGGCCTTTTGGAAGCTACAGAAGTTGTGGAACCTCAGCCTTTTGATCTAAATGAATCTAAAAGTTATTCTAATCTTTTTAACTGTGATAAAGAAGGCCCACTGCTCTATCAAATAACAGCATTCGAACAGATCAAAGACATCGAGCAACGTGATGGTCTTCCCGAAAACGAGGTCCTACACAATGTAAAAATCGAAAAGGTACATGTCGAACCAGCGGAAACCGATACAGAGAAGACAAATAGAGTCGCCAAAAAGAAAAGCTTTTGGAAACGATTATTTGGTTAATATTAGCACAAAGAGAAACAATGAGCCAAATTCCTTCCACACATTCACCTGACAATGAAATCGTCAGCTCCAGAATCGTACATGCAGCGATAGACCAAGTCTTTGAGGCATGCGCCAATCCCGCTCATTTGGAAAATTGGTGGGGTCCGGACGGATTTACCAATACGTTTGAAGAATTTGACTTTAGGCCCGGTGGGCGGTGGAAATTTATCATGCATGGCCCCGATAAAGGAAACTATCAAAATGAATGTATTTTTTCAGAAATCATTTACCCCAAATTAATTACCTGGGATCGGCTATCTAAACCTCTTTTTCGAATGGAGCTCTCCCTATCTGATATTGCTCCGGGTAAAACGAAATTCGGCTTCCGAATGATCTTTGATAGCCCAGAAGAATGCAACAAGATCAAAAGCTTTGTTATCAATAAAAATGAAGAAAACTTTGATCGCCTTGAACGTGAATTAAAAACAATGATTTGATTATTTCCGTCCAATAATTTTATTTACTGCTATGTACATTGCCTTTGTCCTAATCGTTGCTTTTTTCGCCGGATTAAATTATCTACTTCGTTCCGCTATTAAAAAACAACATAAAAAGATATCTTCTGTTGAATATACTGTTATCATTGGCTACATCCTGTCCATGGCGCTCTTTGGAGCTGGTCTGTTCACACATTCCAGTCAATATCATGAGGCTGTCGATCCCGTTGATGGCGACTGTTACTTACCTTTCGGTGGAAAACACGCCTTATCATTGTTTATCTATTTTGTTGCTTTCAACGTCGCTATACTCGCTATTTGGATAAAAGGCCGAAAAATACCTCCCATCCCTTTAGTCCTAGCCCTTATTATTTTGATGTTGGGATCTATAATCAGTATCTTTGTACTGACTCAGGTGAGCTATCACGATACATCCACCTTGAGTAGTTATGTCGGTAATGAAGGAACATTCTATTTTATTTTCACACCACTTTTCTGCTTCTGCTTTGGTATAGGTTTTATCTGGAAGATCATTCAGGAGGAGAAGGCAACAGCGATCCACAGAACTTATCGAAATCCTATACTAAACAAGATCAATGAGCAGCTTGCATCCAAGCTAGACTATCCGGTATGGGCCCTGATCTTGCTCGTTCCTTTCTTTGTCATCATGACCGCTCTTCTTATCCTATTTGGTCAGGACAGCGACTCAATAGCCAAAGTATTTACAGAAACCACCACCTGGGCTTTTTCTCAAAAAATGCACCCACCAGTGTTAGATCACCGTGGGCATTACCTCTGTACCGTGGCTGCACAAGGTAATCCAACAATTGTAAAACCGTTGCGTTTGGGCAAGCGGCATGGGAATACGATCATCGTTAACCGTCAACTATTGATAGCCAACGCCTTTGAGGAGATTTTAAGTGATCTATCCCCAAGCTTGCATCGTTATATACGTTATTTTTACGACAGATACGGATATAACATCTCCATTAAAATCAACTCTACCTGGGCATCAAACTTAACTTATAGGGCAATGAAACCACTGGAATACATTTTTCTCTTCTTTCTCTATATGCTATATGTAGAACCCGAGAAGAAAATCGCCAAGCAATACACATAATCATTTTCAATCTTTACATCCTTCAAATAAGCACCTTTATTGGAGCATTGCAGGACCATGACATTTTTTATATGGATCAGACAAATTATTTTATTGTCCTAACCGGAGGACCCGGTGTCGGCAAAACCACCTTACTCAACAAACTACAAAAAGAAGGCTATAGAACCGTGCCCGAAGAAGCACGTAGAATCATTCGAGAACAATCGAAGAGCAATAGCGATGGCTTACCTTGGAAGAATAAGCAATACTATGCTACACTAATGCTGATTGCATCCAATGCCAGTTTTCTGAATGAAATAACAGAAAACGCCCAACAGCAACAGTATGTTTTTTTTGACCGCGGTATTCCTGATACACTGGCCTATATCGAAATGGAGAACCTTACTGTTGCAGCACCACTGCTTGAAGAGGCTAAAACATATCGTTATCATAAAAAAATATTTATCCTTCCGCCATGGCAAGAAATTTATGAAACTGATCATGAGCGAAAACAGACCTGGGAAGAAGCTGAAGCGACATTCAAACAGATGAAAAGTGTATATGAGCGACTTGGATATGAGGTCACAGAAGTACCGAAAACAACGGTCGAACAACGTTATCAATTTATATGTAAATCGCTAGGGTTAGTCGGTCATTGATCTTTCATTAGCGTTTCGATGCGACGGTCTGGAATTAGCCACATAATGGCCACCGTACCGTACATCAGCAGACTAATGTATGGATTTATAAAAGATATGCCGATTCCAAGAAAATACAATGCTGTAGAAATGTTTTCTTTGGTCTTTGATTTGACGGCACGTTTTAAAGCGGACTCTTCACCTTCCGTCTGGATCACAAAATATTCAACAATATTGTAGGCTATGGAACACATGATCAATACAACTCCATAAGCAATAATAGGATCACGTTCAAAATGGGATTCACCAATCCAGTTGGTGGTCACAGGCATCAAGGAGAGCCAAAATAAAAGGTGTAAATTCCCCCATAGTACTTTCCCATTGACTTTCTGAACAATCTGAAACAAATGATGATGATTATTCCAATACAACCCAACATAGACAAAACTGACCACATAGGAAATGATTTTTGGGAACAGCGGTTTTAAACTCGCAAAAGTGTACCCCTCCGGTACTTTTAGCTCAAGTACCATAATGGTAATAATGATGGCCAGTACACCATCACTGAATGCCTCTAGCCTGCTTTTAGTCATTTTTATACATCGGTCTTAAAAATTGATATTGCAAACCTAGACGAAATACATTCAATCGTGCCGGTCCGAGATTGGCGCCAAGTATCCCATCGTGATAATCCTTCAAGCCCCAAGAATAGCCTGCAAAAACTGTATAGCGCTCATAATTAACATTAAATTGTAATCGCGGACGGATATCCACATCGATTACCTTCCCTCGATCGTGGGTAAAACTTGTTTTATCGCCATTCTTGTCCTCAATACTTCCATCTTCTTTGATACTCAACGTCTTCGCTACATCAACCCCGAATTGCATATCCATTGTCATCGGTTCAAATGTTACACGATAGCCAAGGAAGGGATTAAAATTCAAAAATTGCTGATTGAGTTTAGTCAGCCCACGGCTACCATTTACAAATTCGCTACCTTCTAGGTCAACCTTTGTTTGCAATCGTTCAAAAGCTCCTTCCACGCCTAAAAGAAAATTATTCGCAAAAACATAACGGTAATTCACTGCGCCGCCTAAATTGATTCCATACTTTTTACCGTAAGGATTATTGGTGTAATAATCCTGCTGACCAGAACCATTTAAAGTGCTCTTAGCGATGCTTCCAGATCCCGTAAAATTGGAGACACCAGAAGTTACACCGAGACGAAGTTCATGGGATTGTGAAAAAGCCGCAAAGGGTACAGTACAGGCTATACATGCAAGAAGTAAAAATCTCTTCATCATAAAAAATATAAAAACAATCTAAAATTAAGAAAATTTAGGCGATTCAAGTTACATTGCCATTTTATTTTTTATACTGTTATTTTTTGTTCCATCATGCAGTATATTCTGTCAAATTCAGGTAGTGAAACAAGTCCTTCTTTTCCATATTTCTTGAACTACATCAATGGAATTGAATCAAATGGACCTTAATTTTGTTGTATTAAAATCAAAGGAATACATCATATGAAATATATCTTAGAGAATCCTGTCAGCGGTCATATTGGCCAACAAAAATATAAAACGGCCATCCTGTGGCGCAACGGCGAATTTATTACCGATGAACCAGAAAAATTGGGTGGAAAAGATCTCGGTCCTGACCCATACACCCTACTGGTCTCTTCCCTCGTTTCCTGTACATTGGCAACCTTACGGATGTATATTGACAGAAAAGGACTTCCTATTGATGAAATTCAGGTCACAGCCAATATGTACTTACGAATTCAAAAGGAGCAAGTGGTAACCTATTTTGACCGAGAAATTTCGTTCGGGCAGGCGGTAGAAGAAAACACGGTGTTACGACTACAACAAATTGCTGATGAATGTCCGATTTCTAAGATATTAAAGGGGAATGCCGTTGTGAATACAATCATGAAAACAAACTAGCACATGAAGAATTTAATCATTATTGTGTTTGGCAAAAACGAAGAAATTCTCCAAACGCTGAAGCGTATCATAGTGGGTACAAATGGTTGGCAGGCCATCATTCAACAGGATCTCGCCACTTGTAAAGAATACCTCTCCAATTACCCAAGCGACATACTGTTGTTGAGTTCTGGTTTATCGGATCAGGATGAAACTGAAATCGTAGATCATCTTGCTTATTTAGACCATACAATTGGCTTGATAAAACATTATGGCGGTGGAAGCGGGCTTTTAAAAAACGAAATTTATAGTTTATTCCCAGATTTGGTTCTTGACAAATAATTGAATTCGCGAAAAATAGCTCGATTTTTTTTAGAAAAGCTATTATTAGCTACCTCCATTCTTTTTGTAACACACAGCAAGCTTTAAATTCTCAATACATCTTATTTATTGAACTAGTTCAATGAAAATTAATCCTTAGCAGGCTAATTTTGAACTCATAAATTGTAAGACCATGAATAGACAAAACTTTATAAAAAAAGGGCTTTTAGGTTCTGGAATATTTGCAGCGAGCGCTGCTTCAGCAGGTGTTGTAAGAAATGAAATCGACGAAATAGAACCTTTGGAAACACTGGATGCTGACACTGTACATTACAATTCAGATCAATTGGAAAACCATAGTGTATTCCATAAAGCAATGAGCCGAGGTTATGCCGATCATGGCTGGTTGCAGAGTAACCATACCTTTAGTTTTGCCAATTACCATAATCCCGAACGTATGCATTTCGGTGTACTCCGGGTGCTTAATGATGATATTGTTGCCGAAGGCCGCGGATTCGGATTACACCCGCACGACAATATGGAAATCATCAGTATCCCTTTGGAAGGTGATCTCGAACATGAAGATAGTATGGGCAATCAGGCGATCATCCGAAAAGGTGATATCCAGGTAATGAGCGCGGGAACAGGCATCATGCATAGCGAATACAATAAAAACACTGATCAAATTGTTAAATTTCTACAGATCTGGGTATATCCAAACCAACGCAATGTAGCACCGCGATACGATCAGATCACATTGGATAGATCACAAAGACACAATAAATTTCAACAGATCCTTTCCCCGGATCCGGCAGATGAAGGAGTGTGGATACATCAGGATGCCTGGTTTCATATGGGTAATTTCGACAAAGGTATCGAAACAAATTACAAAGTTAAACAAGCTGGAAATGGTGTTTATATTTTCGTCATCAGCGGAAGTGCCAACGTAGCGGGACAAGAGTTGGGGACGAGAGATGGCTTTGGCATTTGGGACGTTTCGGAAATTAAACTCACGGCTACTTCGGCCGATACTGAAATTCTTCTGATGGACCTCAACATGATATTAAATTAATGAAATAGTTTTGAAGCTACAAAATATCCGTTGATAGAATCGTTTTATAGCTATTATCGGTCAGGTTAGAAGTAAGCCCTAATAAAGCTATGCTGTTGATCGGATTACTACTGCATAAGAAAGGGGAAAGTTAACATTCCCCTTTCTTTTTATTCACATTGCAAAAATATACTTTAAAAGCTAATCGAATTGAGTTTTTTATCAACTAGAATACCATCTATCGCTTTTAAATTGAAGTTAACATTACGTTTGGCTTTCAATTTGATCTTAAAAAGCACTTCCGAGCCATTCAGTGTTTCCTTATTGCCCAAATTCACAAAAGTAGGATACAACGCTTTACTTCCGTTTGTATGAAGACGGTCATTGGTATAGTTGTTCATTTCCTTCAAATGTAGCGCATCTATTCCCATAAACTCAAAATCACCCTGATTATAAGGCAATGCGAAGCTAAGCGCATTCACTGCTTTAAGGTTTTCTCCGCTCACTGCGATTTCAACGATATCACCAGAATTCAAAGCTGTCTTGGATACCGTCAATTTCAGCTTACCGCCAACTTTCTCCTCTTTGCCTGATTTGGCCCCACCTTCGATTGACACGGCAACATTTGAGATATCATAGGCATCAATCAAATTATTTTTATTAACATCACCATTACTCACATAGCCTTCAAAATCACCATCCCCCATTCTTAATCCGGTATAATTAATATAAGAAGTCAGATCATTATGGTCGATCAGGCGATCGTTGTTGATATCGCCGGGTAAATAGCTAGTCGATCCAGGCACCTTAAAGACATAGAGCTCACGGCCTGAACCGAAACCTCCGACAGCCTCCGAAACCGAAATCTTAATAAAGCGCGCAACAGGATGCTGACCAAAACTAAAGCCTTTCATTTCACCATCACGTTTCCACTCAAAATTTCCAGCCTCAGACCAAGTATCTTTATCGTTGCTATAGAATACTTTACCTTTTAAAATGATACCGTTGCCACCATCTGTCCGAGGAAGGTACTCGAACTTATCCAGCTGATTGACGGATTTCAGATCTAGCGTAATATCAAACGGAACGGCAGTTTGGCCCCATTTGGTATGCCACATATCACCTTCGTCATAGTTGAACAGTTTATTGATACCGTTCCCCCCCTGATTGTCTACAGAGGTCTCTGCTTTAATACCTTCGATCGCAAACTCCAACGGATTAGCTTTTGTTTTTGCACTAAATGTACTCCAATCAGAAACACCATCTTTATTAACGGATCTAATTTTAAAACTATATTCAGTCTCTGCATCCAGCCCTTCAAACAACAATTGATTATCTTTAATGGTCGAATACATCAGATCATTAAACGCAACCTCATAATAGTCTGCATTAGCGGCCTTCTCCCATGTCGGTGTTAATGCGTAGGCGTGGGTATTACTCTCGGTTACATTTGCAGTAGGAGGCCTAAGCGCTCCTGTTTGTGCCAAATGCGCGTCATTAGGTGTGAATCTGAACCCATCAACTTGTATTTCTAGCGCTGCTGATGACACATCCTGCTTACCGATACGTACTAATACCATCGGATTTTTGATCAGCTTGACCTTTTCAAATTCGGATCCCTTTGTTGCAAACTGATTCAGATCAGGTCGTGCATCGTAGAAGTAGGCATTTTCCAGGTTCTTAAATTCAGCCAGTGAATGTGCCGCCTGAAGTTTTATCCCTTTTTTATTGACTTTAGCAGTCACTTTCTTCGGAGCAGCGGTTACATTAAAACGGACTTCGGTCCCTTTCACTTTTTCGAATCCCTCAAATTCCCCCTCTGACGGTGCTATTGTAAACAGCACTTTGTTGTCTTTCTGTATGGAAGAAATCTTTGTATTGACGCCTTTTCCATAACGATAAGCTTCTGTTTTTCCATCGTCATCATATTCCGTGAATTCAGAATTTCCAAACGGATATACCTCATAAATACGCTCATCCTTTTTGATCTCCTCTACATTATTATTTGGATTCGTAACTGGAATAATGGCTCCATTTTTAACAAAAACCGGTAGTTTCCAAATTGGTACATCAAAATTATTGATGATACGTCCACCGCTATATTTTTCACCGGTAAAGTAATCTATCCATTCTCCATCAGGTAAATAGATACCGTTTCGGATGTCATTGCCCTTCTCATCTACACGAGTCTCCTGATAGATCGGTGCTACCAAAAAGTTCGGGCCATACAAATACTGATATTGTGTAGCCTTTCCAAGTGTGTACTGATTTGCCTGCTCCAAAAACATCGCACGAATTATCGGCAGGCCATCGACAGCTTGTTTGGCTATACTATAGCTATAAGGAACTAATTGAGATTTCAGTTTCAGGTAAAGACGGTTGATGGAAGTCGCAGGTTCTCCCAAAGCATGTGGATACTTTTCGTTGGATCCCCAGCCATCCATATTCAATTCCATCGGTGTCCAGGTTTTCCATTGAAAGTCCCGAATGTTTACCTTAAAGTTTTTTCCACCAAAGATTCCATCCATGTCCGAAGTGATATTTGGTTGTCCAGAAAGACCAGAACCGATATACGTCGGAATATGGAATCGAATATATTCCCAAACCCCACCAGTCTGATCGCCCGACCAAATACTGGCATAGCGTTGTGTTCCTGCCCAGCCATCCAATGAAATAATAAACGGTCGTGCATTGTTACCATAATAAGGCATTGTATGGCCCACATCAGCAACACCATTTAAGCCGAAGGAATAACCAGGCCCCACCCAGGCGACATCTGTCTTTAATACCCGGACACCCGCATCACGTACTTCCTTGACAATATCTCTTTGCAGTAATGCACTAATACTGTCTTTAGGATGCAAGTCAGACTGCGTCCATAAACCAATTTCCACGCCATTTTTACGAGCGTAATCGCCAAATTCTTTGAGGTTCTTAATGTTACCATCCAATGTTTCAGTCTGACCATAGCCAGCACCATAGCCATCATTTGGTAGAATCCAACCCAAAGGCATATCATGCGCTTTATAGCGATCTATAACAGCGCGGGCCGAAAATTGGTAATTTCCCTTTTCGCCATTCAATGATTCTTTTATGCCGCCATTTTCTTTTTGACTTTCTTTATAGCGTTTTCCATCCTCAAACAGAATTCCCTTTTCATCCTCCTTCCAAAAATCTCTATTATATGCATTGAGGTGACCTTCATACAAGCCAAATTTTGGCAGAAGTATAGGATTACCGGTTAACTGGTAAAAATCATTGAGTAAGGGTACCGTACCATCATTAATCATAAAAAAAATATCCAGATAATCTGTGTCATGGGATAATTTTACGGTACCTTTTGTCTTTGCCCCAAATGCGTAATTCCCTTTTTTGAATGTATGCCACATAAAGCCATAGCCATTCGTTGACCAAAAATAAGGTGTAGGCGATGCTACTCCGCCGTCGGTCCAGCTATTTTGATTTTCTATTGCAATGATCTTACCCTTATGGGAGAACCGTCCATTTTGTACACCACCGCCGAAAAAGTACTCATCCTTATTTTCTTTCAACGCTAAAGTTACTTGTTTAGATTCGAAAGCGATGGGCTTTAAGGTCTCGACGACAACTTTATTCGTGATACGATTGAGGATGCTAAACTGGGAGGTCTGTTTATCTATGGAGAATACAATGTCTTTGGTTGTGATTGTAGCACGATTTTCTTCGTCTTTTACCTTCAGCTCATTCACTGCTTTGCGTGGTTGTTCAACAAGGATTTTCGCATCAGGTTTTGCTTCCGGATCACGGATAATACCACCGTGTATATCCTGAAACATTCTGAAAATATGATCTCCATAGAAATCCAATATCAGTCTTTGGTTGTTTTCATATACAATCTCCACTGTTGTTGGATTAATTTGCTGTACGGCAATAATTTTACTAACAGTAGCGGTTTGTTCTATCTTATAATTAGTAGTCAGATGAGTCGTCGCACTGACCTTATTCGATTGAAAAATAAACGGAGAAGCCAATCCCACCAATAAACTAAACTGCGCCTTTGTACCCCAAAAAGATATCTTCATGTGTATGATTTATAATATTAAATAGCATTGCTGCATTTTCATCCTTAAGACGCTTGCAAAATGCCGTTAAATTAACATAACAATAATACAATAGTAAATCCAAGTAAAAAAGGGATTGCGAAATGCAAACGATTGTCCAATAATAATGTTGCAGGAGTCAAGTGAACTGAGCAGATCTTTTCCATCGTTGCGACCCGGTGTCTGTTTTGAAAAGGAATCTGAAAAAGTATCCAAACGCAAGAAGCCCTTGACTGTTTCCAGCAAGGGCTTCCGTGTAAAAAAAGGCACCGACCTACTCTCCCACCTGTTACGGCAATACCATCGGCTCTGGCGGGCTTGACTGCTCTGTTC